>Ga0136644_10000011_pt1 | contig 145670 bp, 138 predicted proteins | sample C_130820_EF_Meta_FD_94780 | JGI IMG/M metagenome (GOLD analysis project Ga0136644, IMG submission 94780) | Freshwater microbial communities from Lake Croche, Canada to study carbon cycling - C_130820_EF_MetaG (v2) (version 2) | ecosystem: Environmental > Aquatic > Freshwater > Lake | place...
ACCTCGATGTCGGCTCGTCGCATCCTGGGGCTGGAGTAGGTCCCAAGGGTTGGGCTGTTCGCCCATTAAAGCGGTACGCGAGCTGGGTTTAGAACGTCGTGAGACAGTTCGGTCCCTATCCGCTGCGCGCGTTGGAAATTTGAGAGGATCTGACCCTAGTACGAGAGGACCGGGTTGGACGAACCTCTGGTGTGTCAGTTGTTCTGCCAAGAGCACCGCTGATTAGCTACGTTCGGGATGGATAACCGCTGAAAGCATCTAAGCGGGAAGCCGGCCTCAAGATGAGATTTCCATGACCTTCGAGGTCGAGAGGCTCCCAGTAGACCACTGGGTTGATAGGCTGGATGTGGAAGCGAGGACTAAAGACTCGTGGAGCTGACCAGTACTAATAAGCCGATGACTTGATTACACATCTATGTAACATAAACTCGCGTCCACTTTGTGGTTCTTGATTGACGGTCAAGAACTGCGCACACATTTATGTGTGCCGAAGACTGATAAATCAATAGTGTTTCGGCGGCCATAGCGGTGGGGAAACGCCCGGTTACATTCCGAACCCGGAAGCTAAGACCACCTGCGCCGATGGTACTGCAAGGGGGACCTTGTGGGAGAGTAGGACACCGCCGGACTTAATTTACACATGGCCACCCCTCTCTGGGGTGGCCATGTGTGTTTTTAGGAGAAAAAGAGATCATGAGCGACGAACGCGACGACAACACCGACCCGAAGGGTCGGGACCGCCGACCACGCCGTGACGACTCCAGCAATCGACCCGCCTCGGGACGCCCTTCATCGGGCAGACCGAGTTCGGGCCAGTTTGGCGCGCCTAAAAACAACGGCGGCCGTCCCTCTCGGGATGGCAAGCCAGGTGAGCGTAAGCCGTTTAGTCGTGACGGTAAGCCGGGTGAGCGCAAGCCGTTTAGTCGTGACGGCAAGCCGGGCGAGCGTAAGCCGTTTAGCCGGGATGGCAAGCCGGGTGAGCGGAAACCGTTTACTCGCGACGGTAAGCCCGGAGGCCCGCGTCCGGAGCCGCGTGAAGAGGAATTCCCCCGTTTCCGTCCGAGCGAAGAGCAACGCAAAGCGATCCGCGAACAGGAACCGGAACTCGAAAATCGATTCGCGGGTAAAGAACTTGACCGCGCGGTACTGCGTGACCTTTCGACTCTGAGCGAAGACAACGCCATGGTTGTTGGTCGCCACCTTGAAGCGGCCTCCTTTTATGCCGAGATTTACCCGCCGCGAGCGTTGCAACACGCGATTGCCGCCAAAAACCGGGCATCCCGCCTTGCTATCGTTCGTGAGACGGTCGGAATCATGGCGTACGTGAATCACGATTTCACGTTGGCGCTCTCTGAATTGCGCACGGCTCAGCGGATCTCAGGCTCACAAGACCAGATCGCGCTCATCATCGATTGCCTTCGGGGACTTGACCGCTCTAACGAGGGACTCAAGCTCGCTCGCGAACTGGATCGCACCTCCCTTCCGCGGGAAGCACAGGTCGACCTGGCTATTGTGCTCTCGGGTATTCGACTCGACCGAAACGAACCGGACCGCGCGTACGCAGAACTTCAGATTCCTCAACTTGACCCGACCAACGCGACGCCGGAATGTGTCGCTCTGTTTGACGCCAATGCCGAGGTACTCGAGGAACTCGGGCGTTCCGACGAGGCCGCGCAGTGGCGTCGCTACGCGCGATTGACCGAAGCACATTTTGCGCCGGATGAAACCATCGAATTTCACACGGAGTATCTTGAACAGCCCACCGATGTCACCGATCCGGTTCTCACGACCGATGACGAGGACGCCGTACCATTGACCGCCGCCGAGCTCTCGGACCTCGTCGAGGGAATAACCACGGAGGACTCCGCAAAGGATGCCGAATGACTCCGCTTGATGGGACCGATGTCCTCCTCGCGGACCTAGACGGCGTCGTCTACGCGGGCGACGCGGCGATACCGTTCGCGGTCGATGCCTTGAACGCTGCCAGCGAGCACCTTCGGGTTGGATTCATTACGAATAACGCTTCGCGGACGACACACCAGGTGTCGTCCCACTTGCGTTCCCTTGGTCTGGACTGCCGGCCCGACGACATCGTTTCGTCCCCACAAGCCGCGGTGACAATTCTGAAAACGCTGGTGCCGGCTCAATCGACAATTCTTGTTGTCGGTGGTGAGGGACTCATCACCGAAGTGGAAGCAGCGGGTTTTCGCGTCACCGATTCGGCCGACGATAATCCTGCAGCGGTAATCCAGGGTTTTGCGCCCACGGTTGGGTGGACTCAGCTGGCAGAAGCATCGTTTGCACTTCACACAGGGATCCCGTGGGTGGCCACGAACACCGATTGGACGATCCCTGTTGCGCGGGGTGTTGCTCCCGGCAACGGGACGCTCGTTTCCGCGGTTCACCTCGCGGTGGGTCGACTGCCGGTTTTTGCAGGTAAGCCGGAACGCGCGATTTTTGATTTCGCGCGCGACAAGTTCTCGGCGTCCAACCCGCTCGTCATTGGCGATCGTCTCGACACCGACATTCTCGGAGCGAGCCGATCGGGCATGCGTAGCGCCCTCGTGCTGACGGGCATCGACGGGCCCAAGCAGGCTTTGGCGGCCGCGGAGGAACAGCAACCGACCTACATCCTTGGCGACCTTCGCGAACTGTCCCTCGACTACCCCGACACGACGGTCATCGAAAAGAGGGGAACGGCCTTCGTTTCTGTCGGAGACTCCACGGTTTCCATGAAGGCCAATGTCGTGAGGGTGGATCGAGCGGGTTCCGATCGGCTCAATTTGTTGCGCGCCGGTTGTGCCGCGATTTATCGCTCGGGTCTGCGGATTTACGGTCTCGACGTCGATCCCGCGATATATTCATGACCATGGACAACGAGAATTCGCCGCTCAGTCTCGAACAGATTTCGGAACTTCCTCTTGAGGAGCGCGCGGCCGCGTTCACTGTTCTCGAGCGCGAAATTCGTCAACGTCTCGATGAGCAACCTCGCTGACCTGACGCGGCTCGATCTGGCACTCGTTGAACGAGGGCTTGCGGAAAGTCGGACACGTGCCGCACGACTGATCGAAGCGGGAAGCGTCCGGGTGGATGACCGAATTGTGACAAAGACCGGCCATAAGGTTTCATCGTCGTCGGCGCTCGTCATCACCGCCCTTGATCGGTGGGTGGCGAGGTCAGCCACGAAACTGCTCGCGGCGTGCGAAAACTTTGACATCGATTTTCAGGGAACAACGGTTCTTGATATCGGCGCATCAACGGGTGGATTTACCGAGGTCGCGTTGTTTCGAGGCGCCACACGTGTTGTCGCGCTTGATGTCGGTCACGGCCAGCTACATCCGACGCTCCGCGGCAATTTTCGTGTCACTGTCGTTGAGGGACTCAATGCGCGAGAACTCACGAGCGAGATTGTTGAGAGTTGGAATGTTGGAAACATCGACGTCGTTGTGATTGATGTGAGCTTCATTTCCGTGACGATGGTGCTTCCCGCTGTGGTTGCCGCACTCGGTACGAATTTTCGATTCGTCCTACTCGTCAAACCTCAGTTTGAAGTGGGCAAGGGGAACGTACATGAGGGAATCGTTCGGGACTCGGTGAAGCGTGACGCTGCGTTGATCGACGTGTGCGAATCGCTCATCTCGCTGGGGCTTCCCATCAGCGGAATCATGCCGTCACCGATCGACGGTGAACACGGCAATCGCGAGGCGATTGTGTACGGTGACCCCACAAAGCCCGTGGATGCGCGAGAATGGAGAGACCAAGCGGCATCGACGTGGGGAGGCTAATGTGAAGACACGACCGTTCCTCATCGTTGCGCATACGGGTCGCCCCGCGAGCATCCATGCCGCAGTTACGGTTGCCGAAGAACTCACACGGCTGGGTGGAACTCCTGTCTGTCTCGATTCGCAGTTTCCTGCAATTTCGGCTGAAACGTCGGTGGCTGTCCACCAATTGGGAATCGACGTCGCCGCATCGGACATCGAAATTGTTGTGTGTTTGGGTGGCGATGGAACCATCCTGAAGGCCGCCGAAATCATGCGGGGTCAACCAGCTCCGCTCTTGGGCGTCAATATGGGACATGTTGGTTTCCTTGCGGAGCTTGAACCCGACGACCTCGAAACAATCGTTGCCCGAGTGTTTGCCAAGGACTACGCAGTCGACCAACGTTTGACCATCGACGTGGCGGTCGAACACAACGGAGTAACGGTCTTCGAGACATGGGCACTCAACGAAGCGAGCGTCGAAAAGATGGCACGCGAACGCATGATCGAAGTTGTTGTTGGCGTTGACGACCGACCGATTTCGACATTCGGATGCGACGGTGTGCTTTTGGCTACACCAACGGGTTCGACCGCGTATTCATTCTCGGCCGGAGGGCCCGTTGTGTGGCCGACGGTCGAAGCGCTCATCATGGTTCCGTTGTCGGCTCACGCGCTTTTTGCCCGTCCGCTCGTCACCGCACCGTCGTCGACCCTGACGGTGGACCTGCTCGACCGGAACGGCGCTTCGGGGGTTTTGTGGTGTGACGGGCGTCGAACGGCCGCACTCGCTCCTGGTTCTCGGGTCATCGCGCGGCGTTCTGACACTCCTGTTCGCCTCGCGCACATTCATTCCGGTCCATTTTCAGAACGGCTCGTTCAGAAATTTTCGCTACCCACCGAAGGGTGGCGCGGTAGTTCGCGATGATTCACGAGATTTCAATCAGCGACCTGGGCGTCATCCAGTCAGCCACGTTGTCATTGACCCCGGGTTTCACGGCGGTGACCGGCGAAACAGGTGCCGGCAAGACGATGGTTGTCTCCGCGCTCGGGCTGCTGCTCGGCGATCGCGCTGATTCGGGAGTTGTCCGGCACGCTGCCGACCGAGCCCAGGTCTCGGGGCGATGGACGGTTGCCGACCCAGCCGTCATCGCGCGGGTCGAAGAACTCGGCGGCGTGATCGAGGATGGCGAGCTGGTCGTGACTCGATCGGTCAGCTCGGAAGGCCGTTCGAAGGTCGTTGTCGGAGGCGTTGCCGCTCCCGTTGGTGCATTGGGCAACATTGGCGACCACCTCGTCGCAATTCACGGACAGAGCGAGCAACTGCGATTGCGATCACAGACCGCTCAACGAGAGTCGCTCGACCGTTTCGCCGGTGATTCGGTCCGTATCCCTTTGAGTGAATACCACACGGTTTTTGCTCGGTGGAGTGACGCCATCGCCCGACGGGCGGCGATGACGCGCGATGTGTCCGATCGCCTTCGCGAAGCGGAAGAACTTCGAACCGCGGTTGCGGCAATTGAAGCAGTTTCCCCGATTGCGGGGGAGGACGTTGCTCTCAAGTCAAAAGCCGAACGCCTCGCAAACAGTGAGGAACTGCGCCGCGCCTCGCAAGAGGCGCACGAAGCGCTGTCGGCGGACGATGCAGAATTTGACGCGGTGTCATTGCTCGAGAACGCCCGACGCGCGCTCGAACGCGTGACGAGCCATGACCCAGCGATCGAAAAGCTCTTGTCTCAAATCACCGACGCAAGCATCGTCGTGAGAGACGCTGCGCAATCGGTATCGGCTTATGCCGCCGGACTTGAATTGGATGGCGGAGACCTCGAACAAATTCACGAGCGAACCGCGGCAATCACCGCTCTGGTCAGGGCATACGGACCGACGCTGGACGAAGTCCTCGCACTGTGGTCTTCGGCGTCGGATCGGTTGTTTGATCTTGACCGCTCTGATGACGCGCTCGAGGAATTGATTGCCGCGATTGCGGCCGATGAACAAACGTTGGATCGACTCGCGACCGACATCACCTCGGCTCGCACCGCCGCGGCACTTCGGCTGTCTGACGCGGTGACCGAGGAATTGCATGCCCTGGCGATGCCGACCGCCGAGTTCGTCGTGAGGGTAAGCGCGAATGACCGCGACGAGTTTTTCGCCCACGGTCGTGACGCGGTCGAGATGCTGATGCGACCGCACCCGGGCGGAGACCCGAAACCCGTCACCAAAACGGCGTCGGGTGGCGAATTGTCGCGAGTCATGCTGGCTATCGAAGTGGTCATCGCGGCAACGGACACCGTTCCCACCCTCGTTTTCGATGAAGTCGATGCGGGTGTCGGTGGTGCAAGTGCTATCGAGATTGGCCGTCGACTTGCGTTGCTCGCCCGAACCGCGCAGGTCATTGTCGTGACCCATCTTCCGCAAGTCGCGGCATTCGCCACGAACCACCTTCGGATTGTGAAAGATACGAGCGGTGCAATTACCGAATCGACAATCACCAGACTCGACGGTGACGAACGAATTGAAGAGATGGCCAGACTGTTGTCGGGAACTCCGGATTCCGACAATGCCCGTGCTCACGCCGCAGAAATGTTAAATTCTGCGAATCAATGGCGTGGCGAAAACCCTTAATTCGTCAAAAGGTGCCTGCAACGGTTATCGTTGAATTCCGTGGTGAAACATACGGAATTTGATCTTGGTCAGCCGGTGACCAAGCACATCTTTGTTACCGGTGGCGTTGTCTCCTCTCTCGGCAAGGGACTCACCGCTGCATCGTTGGGCAACCTTTTGACCCGTCGAGGTGTGCGTGTTGTCATGCAGAAACTCGACCCTTACCTCAACGTCGATCCTGGAACGATGAATCCGTTCCAGCACGGTGAGGTGTTTGTGACGGATGACGGCGCCGAGACCGACCTCGACATCGGACACTACGAACGATTCTTAGACATCAACCTCGGTCAAGCGGCCAACGTCACGACGGGCCAAATCTATTCCCGCGTGATCGACCGCGAACGCCGTGGCGAATACCTTGGTGACACCGTTCAGGTCATTCCGCACATTACGGACGAGATCAAGCGTCGAATGCGACTTCAGGCGACAGAGACGCCCGCTCCCGATGTCATCATCACAGAAATTGGCGGCACGGTCGGCGACATTGAAAGCCAACCGTTTATCGAAGCGGCACGGCAGGTTCGCCACGAGCTGGGCCGGAAGAACGTCTTCTTCGTCCACGTCTCACTCGTGCCGTTCATGAACGCGTCGGGCGAACAGAAGACCAAGCCGACGCAGCACTCGGTCGCAGCGCTCCGGTCAATCGGTATCCAACCCGATGCACTCGTTCTTCGAAGCGATCGACCCGTGTCGTCCGCGAACCGCCGGAAGATTGCTTTGATGTGCGATGTTGACGAGGACGCCGTGGTGAACGCCATTGACGCCCCGAGCATCTATGACATCCCGAGCATGTTGCACTCACAAGGACTCGACCAGTACATCGTTGAACAACTGCGGCTGAATAGTACCGAGGAAGTCAACTGGAACGGATGGTCGGAACTTCTCGACACCGTCCACAACCCTCAGGGAAACGTCCGTATTGCCCTCGTCGGCAAGTACGTTGATTTGCCGGACGCGTACCTTTCCGTGACGGAAGCATTGAAGGCGGGCGGGTTCGCCAATGACGTCTCGGTGGACATCCGTTGGGTCGCCTCAGACTTGTGCGAGACGCCAGAAGGGGCGGCCGAGCACCTCGGCGATGTTGACGGAATCTTGGTTCCGGGAGGTTTCGGCGTTCGGGGAATTGAGGGCAAGCTGGGCGCGCTGCGTTATGCTCGCGAAAATCTCATCCCCACGCTCGGAATTTGTCTTGGATTGCAATGCATGGTCATCGAATACGCGCGAACGATAGTCGGGTTGACCAACGCATCCTCCAGCGAATTCGATCCCGACACCGAGTTTCCCGTTATCGCAACGATGCAGGAACAGGTCGACATCATCAATGATGGTGACCTCGGTGGGACAATGCGACTCGGACTGTACGAAGCGTCCCTCGCCCCTGGTTCAATTGTCGAAGAGGTTTACGGATCGTCGAGCGCCTTTGAACGCCACCGTCACCGTTACGAAGTGAACAACCGTTACCGCGATGACATTTCGAAAGCCGGACTCGTTTTCTCGGGGACCAGCCCGGATGGAAGTTTGGTCGAATTCGTCGAACTTCCGCGGGATGTTCACCCGTATTACGTGTCGACCCAGGCACACCCGGAACTACGTTCCCGACCAACGAACGGTCACCCGCTGTTTGTCGGACTCATCGCCGCCGCTAAAGAGCGGCACACCTCGGACGTCCTTGACGTCGAATACACCGACGACAAGTAGCGCACCATGGAGGTAACTCGCCTCATCGAACAGTTCCTTCGCCACACAGCGTTGGAACGAGGGCGAAGTGCCAACACCATCGCCGCGTACCGGCGCGACCTTGACCGATGGGCCGACTACCTGGGTGCGCGATCATTGCAAGACATTGACGCAAACGTCGTCACCGACTATCTCACGACACTCCGCCGGGACGGGCTCGCTTCGTCGTCCATGACGCGTGCCCTCTCGACACTACGGTCGTTCCACCGGTTTCTGGTTGCGGAGGGTCTGGCGACGGCGGACCCCACGGGGTCGGTAATTGCGCCGGGTCGGGCTCAACGCCTGCCCAAAGCCCTCACTATCGAACAGGTGACGGCGCTCATCGAGTCAACGCCGCTCGACACACCGATTGGACTTCGAGATCGAGCGATCCTCGAGCTGATGTACGCGACGGGCGCTCGGGTATCGGAAGCGGTTGATCTCGTCGTCGATGACGTACGTGACGATGCTGTTCTCGATGTCATCACGTTGACGGGTAAGGGGAACAAACAACGCATCGTTCCCGTCGGGCAATTCGCTCGTGATGCCCTCGACGCTTACCTGGTGCGGGGGAGACCGGCGCTGCTGGCTAAAGGTCGAGGCACACCGGCCCTATTCCTCGGAGCCCGTGGTGGCCCACTGTCGCGGCAGAACGTGTTTCTCATTATTCGTGCCGCTGCCGAACGTGCGCAAATCACGGCAGTAATTTCCCCACACACTCTTCGGCATTCGTGTGCGACACACCTGTTGCGCGGTGGAGCCGACATTCGCGTCGTGCAGGAATTACTGGGGCATGCGTCCGTCGCCACGACACAGATTTACACGCTCGTCACGCGCGATGCACTGACCGAGGCCTATCGAACTGCTCATCCGAGGGCGAGATAAATAGCGGGGGTGTTCCCCATAGAATTGACGCGTGACCGCATTTCCTGTACCCAAGCCGTTGACCTCACACGGTCCGGCGCGTGTCATTTCGCTTTGCAATCAAAAGGGCGGGGTGGGAAAGACCACAACCGCTATCTCACTCGCCGGAGCTCTCGCCGAATTGGGTCGAAAGGTGCTCGTGGTGGACTTCGATCCCCAAGGAGCGCTCACCGCGGGACTTGGCGCATCGGCTCATGACGGTCCGACGATTTACAACCTTCTCGTCCCCGAGCGGTCGACGGATCCGAACTTTGTTCCGCTGACGACCCGTGACGTCATTCACACCACAACAATCGACAACATTCACATTCTTCCCGCGAACATCGACCTGGCGGCAGCCGAAGTTCAACTGGTGAACGAGGTCGCTCGCGAACACGTTTTGGATGACGTTCTCAAGCCAATCCTCGGCGACTACGACGTGGTTCTAATCGATTGCCAGCCCTCGCTCGGACTGTTGACGGTGAATGCCCTGACCGCGAGCCAAGGAGTCCTCATCCCACTTGCGTGCGAGTTCTTCGCATTGCGCGGCGTCGCGCTCCTGTTGGACACCATCGGAAAGGTGAAGGCCAGGCTCAACCCCACGCTTGAACTCGACGGGATCCTCCCGACCATGTACGACCCCCGAACCTTGCACTCGGTCGAGGTGCTCGATCTGGTCAAGCAAAACCGTCCGAAGGACGTTCTCCAGACCATCATTCGACGGACCGTCAAATTCCCCGATTCCACCGTGGCCGCGGCACCCATTACCGTGTTCGCGCCGGACCACCAGGCTGCCGAGTCTTACCGCGAACTTGCCCGAGAGTTGATTTCCCTTGGAAAGATCGCCTAGTTCCGAGGACGGATTCCGCGTCAGCCTCGCGAATTTCGACGGACCCTTCGACCTCCTCATTTCTCTCATCTCGAAACATGAGATGGATATCACCGAGGTCAGCCTTGCGGCGGTGACCAGCGAATTCATCACGTTTTTGCGTGACCTCGAAGGTTCGGCCGAACTGGACGCCGCGTCAGAGTTTCTCGTTGTCGCCGCGACTCTGTTGGACATGAAGATCGTTGGGCTGCTGCCTGCCGGAGATTATGCGGATGCGGAGGACGTTGCCGTTCTCGAGGCGCGGGATCTGTTGTTCGCCCGACTGTTGCAATATCGTGCCTTCAAGGAGGTCTCGGGCTGGTTCGCCGAACGAATCGAGCGCGAATCATCGCGTCATCCCCGACAGGTTCGCCTTGAAGATAAGTTTCGGGAACGAACACCAGAATTGGTGTGGACGACGAGCCTGGAAGATTTTCACACCCTCGCATTCTTCGCGCTCGCACCACGCGAGATTCCCTTCGTCGGACTTGACCACCTGCACGCACCTCTTGTTTCGGTTCGGGAACAGGCTGCCATCGTCATCTCGATGATTCGCACGACACCGATGACGTTTCGGCAGATCATCGCCGGCGCGAATCAACGCGGTGTCATCGTTGCCCGTTTTCTCGCGATTTTGGAGTTGTATCGACAGTCGGCCGTCGCGTTCGAACAGATCGAACCGTTGGGCGAACTCACCGTGAGGTGGAGTGCCGAAACGTGGAATGACGAAAACCTTGTAACCCTGGGAGCTGATTATGGAAACTGAGATCGATCGCCAACTCGAAGCGATTCTCATGGTCGCCGACGAACCTCAAAGTCTCGTTTCTCTTGCGACAGTGTTGGAACGCCCCGTTGCCGATATCAAGGCGGCAATCGCCCGACTGGTTTCGGACTTCGACGGAGTGAAGGGGACTGTCCAGCGAGGATTCGAACTTCGTGAGATTGGTGGGGGCTGGCGCATCTATGTTCGCGAGGCATATGACGAACTCGTCCGCGACGTTGTTCTGTCCCAGAACGCGACCAAGCTTTCGCAACCTGCTCTCGAAACTCTCGCTGTCATCGCCTACAAGCAACCTGTTACGCGTTCTCAGGTTTCCGGAATTCGTGCGGTGAATGTAGACACTGTTATTCGGACGCTCGTTGGTCGTGGATTGATTACCGAAGTGGGAACCGAGCCCGAGACCGGTGCAACTCTGTACGGAACGACCGACCTACTGTTGACCAATCTTGGAATCGATTCACTCGAGCAGTTGCCACCCGTGTCGGAGTTGCTCGACGACGGTTCCGCCGGTTTCGACGATGCCCACTGAACGATTGCAGAAAGTACTCGCCGCGGCGGGGGTCGCTTCTCGGCGCGCGAGTGAGATTCTGATCTCTCAGGGAAGGGTGAGCGTGAATGGCGAAACGGTTACCGAGCTCGGCTCGCGGGTTGACCCGGAAGTCGACCGAATCACGGTCGACGGTGATCCCATTCAGAGCGACGTCAGCAAACGATACGTCATGCTCAACAAACCAACGGGCGTCGTTTCGAGCCTCGCGGATGACCGGGGTCGGCGGGATCTTCGCGAATTTGTCGCAGAATTTGACGAGCGTCTCTTCAACGTTGGTCGACTCGACGCAGAGACGTCGGGTTTGCTCATCTTGACGAATGACGGGGACGCCGCACACGTCCTCGCTCATCCTTCGTTTGAGGTTTCAAAGACGTACCTCGCCAAGGTGCAGGGAACCGTGTCGGGGCCGACGATGCGACGAATGAAAGATGGCATTGAACTCGAGGACGGGCCCATCGCCGTCGATCGAGTCGTCGTCATTGGCGAACCGTCCCGCGGACAAACATTGTTGGAAATCACCCTTCACTCTGGCCGAAACCGCATTGTACGTCGACTGTGCGACGCCGTCGATCACCCCGTGGTCGAACTCCACCGCAAGAGTTTTGGGCCGCTGAGCCTCGGCTCGCTCGCCGTGGGGGACATCCGCGACCTCACTAAGGTTGAGGTGGGGCAGGTGTTAGCGCTCGCCCGCAATTCCGAGGGTGAGGAGGCAACACATGGCTGAACCTCGTGTTGCTGGACCCGTTCGAATCGTCGGTGCCGGTCTTGTCGGGACGTCTATCGGTCTCGTTCTTCGTCGTCACGGTGTGGATGTGACGCTCGTCGATTCGTCACCGACTGCGGTGTCGCTGGCGGCCGAATACGGTGCTGGGCGGCCAGCGTCAGAGGGCGATTCACCAACACTCATTGTGGTCGCGGTTCCGCCCGATGTCGCCGCCGAGGTCGTGCGGCGTGAGTTGGCTGATTTCCCGAACGCCGTCGTCACCGATGTTGCGAGCGTCAAGGGCTCGGTCCTGGCGGCGCTGCGTGCAACGGGAATCGATCTTTCGCGATACGTCGGCTCGCACCCCATGGCGGGACGGGAACGCGGCGGGGCAGTATCCGCGCGCGCGGACCTTTTCATTGGACGTTCGTGGATTGTGTGCCCGCGGACCGATGCTGACAACACGGCGGTCAATGCCGTGTCAGACCTCGCGGTCGATTGCGGAGCGAACCTCATCGAATTGTCGACCGAAGACCATGATTCCGCGGTCGCACTGGTCAGTCACGTGCCACAGATTGTGTCGTCTGCGGTCGCGTCGAGCCTGATCGGCGCTCCCGATTCTTCCGTTGAACTCGCCGGTGGGGGATTGCGGGACGTTACTCGGATTGCCTCGAGCGACCCCGGCCTCTGGATTCAGATTCTGAGTGCTAACGCGGCCGAGGTGACGACGGTCTTGGAGGGAATCCGCGACCGGCTCGATGCGGTGGTGACCGCGCTCCGAGCGGGCACACCCACGGTCGCACTGGCTGAATTGTTGTCGTCAGGAAACTCGGGAGTAGCGAGAATTCCGGGCAAGCACGGCCGATCCGCGCACTTTGCACACATCCTCGTGGTCATCGATGACCGCCCAGGGCAACTCGCGCAACTGCTTGCCGATATCGGCGATCTCGGTGTCAATATGGAAGACCTCCGTCTCGAGCATTCACCGGGGTCAGCGATCGGATTCGCCGAAGTCTCGGTTCTGCCCGACGTCGAGGAATCGTTGGTGAGCGCCCTCGAGGCGCGGGGTTGGAGAATCGCGGGCGAAGGCTCGTGAACGTCGTCGCGATCGATGGCCCAGCGGGCAGCGGCAAGTCATCGGTTTCGCGGGCGGTGGCTGCGGAACTTGGCTTTGGTTTTCTGGACACAGGTGCGGCGTACCGTGCCCTGACCTGGTGGGCCATCGAACTCGGTGTTGAACTGTCGGACGAGGACGCAATCGCGCGCCTTCTCGACTCGTTTCCGTATTCGATTTCGTTAGATCCATCGAACAATCAAGTCCTCGTTGGAGCGGTCGATGTCACGGAGTTAATTCGCGACCCTCGAATTAGTCTTGCCGTGAGCGCCGTTGCGCGGAACTTGAGAGTCCGCGACTGGATGAAACATTCGGCACGGCAATTGGTGTCCAATTCCTCTTTCCCCGGTGTTGTGGCCGAGGGCCGGGACATGACCACCGTTGTTTTCAGCGATGCGCCTGTGCGAATTCTGTTGACCGCACAGGAAGAGGTTAGAATTGCGAGAAGGGCTGGTGATGTCGCCAGCCGAGATCTCGCCGAAACGACCGCTTCGGTTCGCGAGCGAGATGCCAAAGACTCCCACGTCGTTGACTTCCGTACCGCCGCTCCCGGTGTGACAGTGGTTGATTCGTCGGACATCACATTTTCGGACACCGTGTCGACCATCGTCGACATTGTGCGAGCAGGGAGCAACGCATGAGCGACGATTACGACGATGACATCAGTGATCTCGTCGACCGCATGTCCGAACTCACCGACTCGGAGGCGGCCCAACGCGCCGACGCCTTGCGTAAAGGGCTCGCCGAATATGACCTCGATGACGATGACATCTCGCTCCTGGAGTCTCACCTCGGCGACACCGACGAGGTCATTGAACTTCCGGCACTTCCCGTCCTGGCGATTGTTGGCCGACCGAACGTTGGCAAGTCGGCCCTCGTCAACCGAATTCTTGGTCGTCGCGAGGCTGTTGTCGAAGATGTTCCCGGTGTAACCAGGGACCGCGTCACGTACAAGGCCGAATGGAACGACCGAAAATTCACACTCGTCGATACCGGCGGATGGGAGCCAGACGCGCGCGGAATCGACAAGAGTGTGGCGGCTCAAGCAGAAATTGCGGTTGAACTTGCCGACGCTGTGCTGTTCGTTGTCGACGCCATGGTTGGTGCGACCGCGACGGACGAGCGCGTCGTCAAGATGCTGCGCTCTTCCAAAAAGCCTGTCATTCTCGTGGGAAACAAGGTCGACGATGCCCGCCAGGAACCGGAAGCGGCCGCCCTGTGGTCTCTCGGCCTCGGTGAGCCGTGGCCCGTTTCGGCGCTTCACGGTCGCGGTGTCGCCGACCTCCTCGACAAGGTGCTCACGTTTCTCCCTGAAATCAGCGCGGTTGCGAAGACAGAAATCGGTGGACCCCGCCGCGTGGCGATCATTGGTCGCCCCAATGTTGGAAAGTCGTCGCTTCTCAACAAAACCGCGGGCGAGGAGCGGGTTGTCGTCAACGAACTCGCAGGCACGACCCGCGACCCCGTCGACGAGCAGGTTGAGCTGGGCGGGAAGGTCTGGAGATTTGTCGACACCGCGGGAATCCGCCGTCGGCAGCACATGGCACAGGGAGCGGATTTCTACGCGTCGCTTCGAACCGCCGCCGCTTTGGAAAAAGCCGAGGTTGCCGTCGTTGTGTTGGACGTCACCGAACCAATCAGCGAGCAGGACATTCGAATCATCGACATGGCGCTCGAATCTGGGCGCGCCCTCGTGTTGGCATTCAACAAATGGGACCTTCTCGATGATGACCGTCGACGTTATCTTGAGCGAGAAATCGAACAAGACCTCGCGCACGTTTCCTGGGCACCGCGGGTCAACATTTCCGCCAGGACGGGACGGCACCTCGAGAAATTGGTTCCCGCGTTAGAACTCGCGCTCGAGTCATGGGACACGCGCATTCAAACCGGAAAGTTCAATGCGTTCGTCGCCGAACTCGCGGCAGCCCACCCTCACCCCGTTCGAGGTGGCAAACAGCCTCGAGTGTTGTTCGGAACACAGGCCTCAACACGGCCTCCGACATTCGTCCTCTTCACCACTGGCTTCCTCGACCCTCAATACCGCCGCTTCATCACGCGCCGATTGCGCGAGGTGTGGGGGTTCGAAGGTTCGCCGATCAATATCTCGATGCGCGTGCGCGAACGTCGCGGGCCGAAGCGTTAGTTTCTGGCCGTGAATTACTTGCCTCCGCCGCACCAGCGTGACTTCGGCGACAACTGGATTCACGGTCCCAATGGCGAACGCGTCTGGGGGATGTTCGGCGCCGCGGGGGTGCTTGTCTGGAATCGAGCGACAGACAGCGTGCTATTGCAACTTCGCGCCGAATGGTCGCATCACGGTGGCACATGGGGGATTCCGGGCGGCGCGCTCAAGTTTGGCGAGGACGCAATTGCCGGTGCGATGCGGGAGGCACACGAAGAGGCCGGGGTTCCCGAGGAACTCCTTATAGCACTTGACACGCACGTCATCGACCTCAAATTTTGGGCGTACACGACGGTCATCGTCGAGACACGGAAACACTTCGAACCCGCCTACAACGATTTAGAGAGCAGCGACCTGCAGTGGATTCCCCGCGTCGAAGTTGAATCCTACGATTTGCATCCGCGATTCAAGGTGTCGTGGGCGTTGCTGGACGACATGCTCGCGTCCCACCTCGGCTAGTAGTCTGGGGATACCCCGTTTCACAAGGATGTGACGTCATGGTCGAAATTAATCGAACCCGACTTGAAGAGCTTTTCGCGCGTGAACGTACGACGTTCGACGAGTCTCACCCCGCGTCGAAGGCCGCGTATGCCGCTGCCGAGCATTTGTTTGGCCGAGTTCCCATGACCTGGATGAACAAGAAAGCGGGTTCATTCCCCGTCTATTTCGAATCGGCAAAGGGAAATCGTCTCCGCGACATTGACGGAAACGAATACATTGATTTCGCTCTGGGTGATACCGGCGCGATGGCGGGTCACTCCGCGCCCGAAGTAGTTGCCGCGGTGACGCGTCGAATTTCCGAACAGGGCGGGCTGACGACAATGCTCCCGACGGAAGACGCCGAGTGGGTCGGCGCTGAACTCACGAGACGCTTCGGGATGGATCGTTGGAGTTTCTCGCTGACGGCCACGGATGCGAACCGCTGGGTGATTCGACTCGTAAGGGCACTCACAGGCCGATCGAAAATTCTTTTTCACTCGTATTGCTACCACGGCTCGGTCGACGAATCTCTGATTGTCGTTGGTCCCGACGGTCAATCGATGAGCCGTCCGGGTAACGTGGGCGAGCCCGTCGATGTTCTCGAAACCAGTCGAGTTGCCGAGTTCAACGACCTCGCGGCGCTGGAAGCAGAGTTGAAGAATGGCGATGTCGCGGCCGTCTTGATTGAACCAGCATTGACGAACATCGGAATTGTCCTGCCGGAACCTGGCTACCACTATGGCGTTCGCCAGCTCACCAGAAAATACGGTGCGCTTCTGATTGTGGACGAGACGCACACCTTCAGTGCGGGCTACGGTGGCGCGACGCGGGCCTGGAACCTCGAACCGGACATCGTCGTCATTGGAAAAGCGATCGGTGGCGGCATCCCGACGGGCGCGTATGGCTTGTCCGCCGAATTCGCCGCCGAGGCCCTTGACCGCGATGACCTCGACCTCATTGACATGGGTGGTGTCGGCGGAACGCTCGCCGGCAATCCGCTCTCGGTCGCGGCGATGCGGGCGACACTCGAGCACGTGTTGACCGAGGAAGCATTCGAAGGGATGATCGCCACCTGCACGTTGTTCGTTGACGGGATGAACGTCTTGTTCGAAAAATACGAACTCCCGTGGTCCATCGCCCAATTGGGGGCACGATGTGAATATCGGTTCGCCACTCCGTACCCACGAAACGGCGGTGAATCCAATGCGGCTGCCGATGGCGACCTCGAGGATTTCTTGCACCTTTACCTCGCCAATCGAGGAATCATGTTGACGCCATTTCACAACATGGCCCTCATGTGCCCGACGACAACGGTGGAGGATGTCGCAGTGCATCACCTGATGTTCGAGCGAGCAATTAAGGAATTGCTGGGGCACGAGGTCTAATTTCCGTCGGCCAAATCTTGATAGGCTAAACGAGTTGCCGCGAGGCAGCGGGCTGTGGCGCAGCTTGGTAGCGCACTTGACTGGGGGTCAAGGGGTCGCAGGTTCAAATCCTGTCAGCCCGACCATGAATAAAGACTGACCATCGGTCAGTCTTTATTCGTTTTCGTGGCCGTCATGTGGGCCCCCGCCGTCCGAGAAATCGTTTGCAACGCGCTAGCGTTGCGATTTCGAGCGGAGGGGTGCAGCCCGACCATGAATAAAGACTGACTATCGGTCAGTCTTTATTCATTTACTTGGCAAATGGTGACGTTCCGCTAACGCCCCTGCGGACGAATCGACCGTGTCGGTTGCGTGTTTCGGCTACCGCGGAAATTGTTCGCGGACTGTCCTGGACGTTCGCCGACCTTCCCCGTCGCGGCGGGACGACCCGAACGATCGTTGTTGGCGCGTTTGCGCTGGGCGTTCGCGCCATTGGACGAACCGCGGGGCCCCTGTTGCTGTTGTACGGTGCGCGGAGCAGGTTTGACATACTCGGCAACGTCACCAATTAACTTGATGACCGCGGGGGATTCAGCCGTTACATGCTCGGGCGTGACGGTGATCGCCGCCTTGCGCAAGAGCGCTGCGAGGTCTTTCTTTTGCGTCGGCAGGCAGATCGTGACGACATCGCCTTCGGATCCGGCGCGCGCAGTACGACCCGATCGGTGCAGGTACGCCTTGTGCTCCATCGGAGGATCGACGTGGATGACGAGTTCAATGTCGTCAACGTGAACGCCACGAGCAGCAACGTCGGTAGCGACGAGTACCTTGACGCGCCCGGAGCTGAACGCTTCAAGATTTCGATTGCGTTGCGGCTGTGACAGGTTGCCGTGAAGGTCAACGGCAGGGATTCCCGCTTCGGTCAACACTTTGGCCAGTTTCTTTGCGTGGTGCTTGGTGCGCATGAACAGAATTCGGCGTCCCGTGCCCGACGCAAGCGCTTTGATGAGGGCGTTCTTGCGGTCGACGTCGTCAACCTCGAACACGTGGTGGGTCATCGCGGCGACGTGCGAATTGGCTTCGTCCACCGAGTGAAGAACTTCGTTGTGAAGGAACTTGGAGACCAACTTGTCAACACCGTTGTCCAGCGTCGCACTGAAGAGCATCCGCTGGCCGTCGGAGGGGGTTGCCGCAAGGATTCGCGTGACAATCGGCAGGAACCCGAGGTCGGCCATGTGATCCGCTTCATCGAGCACGGTGATCTCGACGGCGCTGAGGTGCACAAAGCCCTGTTTCATGAGGTCTTCGAGACGACCAGGAGTGGCGACGACGATATCGACGCCTTCTTTGAGGGTCGCAACCTGGCGGTTCTGCGAAATTCCACCGAAGATTGTCATCGACCGAAGTCCGTACGCGTCCGCGAGCGGCTGAAGAGCGGTGGCGATCTGGGTCGCCAGTTCGCGCGTCGGCGCGAGGATTAATCCGAGCGGGTATCCGGCTCGACGTGTGCCACCGGCGAGTTCGGTGCCGAGTCGCGCGACCATCGGGATTGAGAACGCAAGAGTCTTGCCAGACCCGGTCTTTCCACGACCGAGCACGTCGCGACCGGCAAGGGTGTCGGGAAGGGTGTCCACCTGAATGGGGAAAGGCGTTTCTTTTCCATCTTTCGCAAGGATTGCGACGAGCGGGGCGGGCACGCCGAGCGTGCCGAAGGTGTGAGAAGTCACAGTTGTACCAGTTTCGTGTGGTGACGGAGCGGCACGTTTGTGCGCACTCCATCTATTGGGCGAGCGTGCCGAGTGACACAGTCGTTCGCCGAAGAAAAGATGTCAACCGCCTGGCGGTGAGGGATGCGTTATTCGACGCACACATCGAAAAATCTCGAGTGCAGTGGTTCTAGTCTACCCGCACAATGTTTAGGGGCCGAGCAGCGCGCACATTTCTTGAATTTCGGCACTCTGTGAGGTGATAATCGCGTTGGCGAGTGCGGTGACCTCAGAGTTCTTCGTCGTTGCCAAGACATCTTTCGCCATGACGATTGCGCCTTCGTGGTGCGCAATCATGTCGGTGAGAAAGAGAGCGTCAAAGTCTGTGCCAGTCGCGGCGCGAATAAGTTCCATATCCGAATCACTCACGAGTCCGGGCATCGACATTTCCGAACCCATGTCCATCGACATGCCCGAGGAGTCCACCCAGGACGTCATGAGATCAATTTCGGGTTGTTGTGCCGCAGCTATCCGGCCCGCCAAATCAAGGATGGCGGGAGTCGTCGTGTTGGACAGTGCCAACGTCGCGAGTTCCACCGCTTGAGTGTGATGGGGGATCATCATCTGCGCAAACATAATGTCGTTATGGTCAAAGGACGACGTTGCGGTCGAGCCGCCGTCCGTCTGCGCAACCGTCTGGCCACCCGGGCTGGCCACGCACCCGGAAACCCCAAGGCTGATCAAAGCGACCGTCGCAAGCACAGTAAGAATTCTGTTCATGAATATAGGCTAAGCCGATTTCCTGAGAAATGCCTAAGCACCTGCCAACGTGGTCGGGGTGCCACGGCACTCGGTAGTCTTGGTAACTAGTAAAACGAGAGGCTTTTCGGTGGCGACAACACATTCTGAGGACTCGGCGTCGGTCGATTGGTCAACCAAAGTCGCTGTCGCCGAACAACTCGTTCCGCTGATTGGCCGTCTATATCGTGGTAATGGAATTGTCCTCTCTATCCATGGCCGGAGCCTCCTCAACCTTTCGCCGATAGACATCGTTCGAATTCACCGATTCGCGCGACACGTCGACGGCGAGGAATTGGACATCGATTTCACGGCTGAGCTTGTGCGAGCTGTTGTGGCACTCGCGCCAGGGCCCGCGTCAATTGATGTTGCTCGAATGAACGCCGTCTTTCGGGAATCGGCGTCGACCGACCTCGCGGACTTCATCTCGGGCGAATTAGGGGACTTGGTCGGAAATCCACCGAACGAAACGTTCGGTGGACGCGATGTTGTGCTCTATGGTTTTGGTCGAATCGGTCGTCTCGTCGCACGAATCCTCCTGTCGCGTTCCGATGGCGTTGGAGGCCTGCGGCTTCGAGCAATCGTGGTTCGAAACGGTGGTGCCAAGGATCTTGTCAAACGAGCGAGCTTGCTTCGACGCGACTCTGTTCACGGACCTTTTAACGGGTCCGTCACCGTTGATGAGGCAAATAGCCGAATCATCGCGAATGGCACTGAAATTCAGGTCATCTATGCAGATGATCCCGCGGCAATTGATTACGCTGCCTTTGGAATTACGAATTGCCTGATCGTCGATAACACGGGACGCTGGCGAGACGAAGACGGCTTGCGGCAACACCTTGAATCAAAGGGTGTCGACCGAGTCTTGTTGACTGCCCCGGGGAAAGGCAGCCTCAAGAACGTTGTGTATGGAATCAACCATGAGTCGATCTCCGATAGCGATCGAATCGTCACCGCTGCGTCGTGTACAACGAATGCCATTACTCCCGTGTTAAAGGTGATGAACGACGAGTACGGGATTGTGTACGGACACGTTGAGACGGTGCATTCCTTTACGAACGACCAAAATCTCATCGATAATTTTCATAGTGGCGATCGACGAGGGCGATCAGCAGTGCTCAACATGGTTCTCACCGAAACGGGAGCGGCGAGCGCTGTGGCAAAGGCATTGCCTGAGCTTGCGGGAAAACTGACTGGCAATGCAATCCGGGTTCCGACCCCGGATGTGTCGATGGCAATCCTGAACCTAACGCTCGATCGACCCACCACCAAGGAGGAGCTCAATAAGTTTCTCCGAAGCGCCTCACTCAATTCGCCACTTCGGCAGCAAATTGATTACATCGAATCCGCCGAAGTGGTCTCGACTGACTTCCTTGGATCGCGGCGGGCCGGAATTGTCGATGGACTTGCGACCATCACGAGCGGAAACCACGCCGTTGTCTACATTTGGTACGACAACGAATACGGTTACAGCCATCAGGTCGTTCGCGTTGTGGAAAAAATGGCAGGCGTTTCACGTCCATTTTTTCCTGAAGTACGGGATTAAGCATGGGCGGCGAGCGCACTCGACGAATTCATCCAGCGTGGATTGTTGCGGGGGTTGCGTTCATCGCACTGATGGGCGCTGCCGGTTTCCGTGCGGCTCCGGGCACTCTCATGATTCCGCTCAACGAGGAATTTGGATGGCCCATTTCGACGATGTCAATCGCCGTCAGTCTCAACATTCTTCTCTACGGGCTAACCGCACCGTTTGCGGCTGCCCTTATCGGTCGATTCGGAATTCGTGCCATCACGATGTCGGCTCTCGTGCTCATCGCGGCCGGGTCGGGTCTCACCGTTTTCGCCCGAGACGAATGGGTCCTGCTCATCACCTGGGGGCTGCTCATCGGGCTGGGCACAGGGTCGATGGCGCTGGTCTTCGCGGCCGAAATCTCGGGTACCTGGTTCGTTGAGAAGCGCGGACTGGTCACCGGCATTCTCACCGCGGGAAGTGCGACCGGACAGCTCGTCTTCCTTCCACTCGTCGCCGCGCTGTCGGAAAGCGTTGGTTGGCGTGAGGCGTCACTCGCCATCTCAGTCACGGCACTCGCTGTTGTTCCACTGGTGTACTTTTTCATCCGAAACCACCCGAGCGATTTCGGCGTCGACGCGTTCGGTGCTGCACCCGGAACCACGCCACCCCGAAATCGTCGAAAAGGAGCAATCCGGCTCGCACTCACGACGTTGCGTGACGCAGCAAAGACGCGCACTTTTTGGGCACTGGCGGCCGCATTCGCGATTTGTGGAGCGACCACGAATGGACTAGTCGGAGTTCACTTCGTGCCATCCGCACATGATCAAGGGATGTCTATCACCGCGGCGGCAGGCCTGCTCGCCGTCGTTGGCGTTTTCGATGTGCTCGGAACCGTCCTGTCCGGTTGGCTTACCGACCGAGTGAACTCGCGGTATCTGCTGGTCGGTTATTACACCTTTCGAGGTGTTGGGCTTTCGTTCCTTCCGTTGTTACTCGATAAGGACATTCACCCGAGCATCGTCCTTTTCGTCATCGTGTACGGGCTCGACTGGGTCGCAACGGTTCCGCCAACGGTTGCGTTGTGCCGCGAGTTTTTCGGCGACCGTGCAGCCATAGTCTTTGGATGGGTTTTCGCTTCACACCAGGTTGGAGCGGCGTTCGCCGCAACCGCCGCGGGGCTTGTGCGTGACGCCATGGGGACATACACCTACGCCTGGATCGGCGGGGCGGCACTGTGTCTCATTGCAGCGGTCTTCTCCTACGGTGTTCGTGGGCGCTCCGCCTCGAACTGGGTGCGAGTTACGGCGTAGGAATCGTCGTTGCGTCAATCGGGATGATGATCTCGTTCCGACGCAGAAATCCTGGCTTCCACGGCGGGTCGTATCGAGCGAAAATTGCGTCGCCAACGACACGGACCTTCCACTCGGCCAACAGTGCTCGCAGGTCGGACTCGGCTCGACGAGCGCGGCTCTCTTTCCACGCACCCGTGAACCGGACAGCCGCAGCCGACAGATTGTCCATCGTGTGGGTTGAGAGCTCTTTTCGCCGCGGCGTCGGCACGTCGGGCGTCTCGCGGGGTAGAACGAATGAGATCACGTGGGATGTGTCGGACGTCGCGACGTGCATCACCGGCGCAGTCATCGCCAATTTGGCCCCGCCAACGTTGTCACCGGAAATGTACTGAACCAGTGGGCGGAAGCCATAGTTCGGGGCGGTTTCAAAGTCCCCGTTGACGGTAACGCTTGCAAGGACTAGGTGAGGGTAGACGCGAAACTCCACGTTCCCCCGGGTTTGTGTAACGCGGAATTCTGCTTCTTCGGTCATGATGCAGGTCTACCACTTAAAATGTGACATCAGTGACCGAGCACACCGATTTACCGGCGAAGGGTTCCTACTTTTTCGCTCGCGGCACAAAAATCGTTACGCCGGCAACGATCAGCGCTGCGACGATCTGAATCGAAATAAAGGACGGAACAGCTTCAGGCGAGACACTCGTAAACGATCCCGTGAACATGTGCCCAAAGGTCACGGCGGGGTTAGCCATACACCCTGACGGCGTCAAAAAGATGGCAGTTCCGACCCACGCGGGGACCAGCCAGTTGAGTCCTTGACCGCCATTACGGCGGACCATGGCGACAACGAGTCCAACGAGTACGCTCGTCGCCAGCAATTCGCTCGCGAGAAGGGGAATAGTCGGGAGATTGCTCGACGTCGTTCCAACGGCAGTCCCGGTCCACAAATAGTTGGCGACGACAGCGGCAACGAAGCCACCGGCCAGTTGCGCAACAATATGCGGGGCTGCGCGATTAGCAGGTGCGTTCTTCGTCAGGGTGAGCGCGAGGGTGACCGCGGGGTTGAAGTGTCCGCCCGAAATTGGTCCACCGACTGTTATGCCAATCGCCAGCGCGAACGCACTGACAATGGCGATACCGAAAGTAACCATTTGCGGAATTCCGATTTGCGCAAGCCCACCGAGCGCGTATCCTGCACCGATTTGCGCTCCGATGAGCAGAGCAGTTCCGAGGAATTCCACGACGAGGGCCGAGGACAGAGTGTTTTTCGTTGCCATGTTCTAACTTTATCCGCGCACAGCATCGGCGGTTGTTATGACACGGGCGAATTCGCCGTCGAGACTTGCCGCATTAACGCGGGCGACCTCATCCGCTGCGATGGTCGAGCCGTCGATCCCAACGCGATCGTGCGTGTGGGTTGCGTCCAGCACGAAGTCGACCGAGTACCCGAGGTTATCGGCCATTCGGGCCGTCGTCGAGCAACAGTGATCCGTGGTGATTCCGCAGATGGTGACCGTGGAAATTTTCTGTGTTGTCAACCATTCGTGCAGGTCCGGAGTTCCGTAAAAGGCAGAATTGGTGCTCTTTGTGATGAAGAGGTCATGTTTCCCATCGACACCCGGCTTGAGGTCATTACCTGGTTGGCCCGGTTCGAGCGGAGATCCCGGGAATCGCGAATCGTGTCGAACCAATACCAGAGGCTGACCCGTGGCACGCCAGTGATTGATCAGATTAAGAATGTTTGCTTCGCATTCAGGATTATTCCGAGGACCAAACAAGGGGTCGTCAAAACCGTTTTGGACGTCGATGACAATAAGCGCATTGGACATGTATTTACCGTATCGCGTGTCCTTGGTGAAACATTTGGTAAGGTTAGCCTTACCTCATTCCACTGGGAAATACCTGGCTGAATGAACCGGAGAAAAATGCTTGCGAATTTCCTCATCGGCCTTCGTGAAGGTCTTGAAGCGGCACTCATCGTAGGAATCCTTATTTCGTTCGCGATAACGATTGATCGTCGCGACATCATCCCCAAAATCTGGTGGGGAGTCCTCTCGGCCGTCGCGGTTGCGTTCGCGACGGGTTCTCTGATCTTTTTTGTCCTGAGCGAGTCGGGCGATGTCATCGAACCAATCATTACGGGCGTGTTGTCCGTTGCGGCAGCAGTTCTGCTCACCTGGATGGTGCTGTGGATGGCGAAAACCGCTCGTACTCTCAAGGGCTCGCTAGAAAATTCAATGCGCGCCGGCCTGTCCAAGAGTGGATTGGCGATTTCACTCGTTGCGTTCGGGGCGGTCGTCCGCGAAGGCGTGGAAACAGCAATCTTCATCTGGGCAAACGTGAGTTCAACAGGCGACGGGCTGCCTGCGATCGGGATGGCGTTCGTCGGAATTGCGGTCGCTGTCGCCCTCGGCTGGATCATCCAACGCGGTTTGCTCCGAATCAATCTGGGAACGTTCTTCCAGTGGACGAGCGCGGTTCTCATCGTTGTCGCCGCCGGAATTCTCGCCTACGGAATTCACGAATTCCAAGAAGTCGGATTACTGCCCGCGGGTGCTCCCGTTTACGATGCGACGGCGTGGCTTGGGAAGGAAACCATCATCGGCACATTCCTGTACGGGCTCATCAGTTATCGGGCGAACCCCACCCTGCTGGAAGTTATCGTCTGGGCTTGCTACCTGGTTCCAACAATGTCGATCTTCGTAGTATCGGCAAGGACCGCGGCGAAGTCGCGCCGGTTGTCAACTCGATAGCCAGATGCCTGCCGCCCCATCGAGGTGAGTAACACTCCGAGTAGAGTTACCTCATGGCACGAGAGGGATTGGATCGGATCTGGACGGTCCCGAACGTCATCTCGTTTATTCGGCTTCTCGCCGTTCCCGTGTTTCTGTGGCTGCTTGTCATCGGGCAGGACGGGCCAGCGCTCACCATCTTGATTGTCGCCACGACGAGCGATTTCATCGACGGATTAATTGCGCGACAATTTGATCAAGTCACGCGATTGGGAATGTATTTAGATCCCATGTCTGACCGACTCTTCATCGCGGCGAGCGTCATCGGCTTGGCGATTCGGGGCCTCATTCCGTTTGTCCTCGTGGCCGTCGTGCTGGCACGGGACCTCGTATTGCTGACGGTCGTTCTTTACCGACGACTTCGAATCGCAGATTTTCCCCGCGTGACCCTCGTCGGAAAAGCGGGCACATTCGTGCTTTTCGTCGCGTTTTTCGTGATCGTCGTAGGGACGGTGTGGTCAACGTCACAACTGCCGCTTGTCGATATCGGATGGATTGTTGGCGCGGTCGGGGCGGGAATCTATTGGGTTGCGGGAATTGGGTATCTCGGGTTGCTGCGTCGAGCGACTCCGAGTGCTGTAACGCAATCGGCCGTCCATTAGGATTGTGCACGAAGGAGGCGGGATGAGCGACAATGACGACACTCGGCACAGCACCGAACATCTCGGCCAAGACTTCGCATCTCGGCTTGCGGCACTTGAGGCCAGCGCAACTGCCGAGGAAACCGCTGCAATCGCCGCACTTCCTGCGGGGAGTGCACTCCTCATTGTTCGTCGTGGACCAACAGTTGGTGCCCGTTTCTTGCTCGACACGGATGTGACCGTCGCCGGGCGCCATCCCGATGCGGACATCTTTTTGGACGACGTCACGGTCTCGCGTCGCCACGCGGAAATTGCCCGTCAGGACGGTGCATTTTCGATTCGCGACCTCGACTCCCTCAACGGCACGTATCTGGACGGCGAACGAACCTCAGGCGGGTCGCTCGTTGACGGTTCAGAAATCCAAATTGGCAAATATCGCATGACGTTTTATCCGTCTCGTCATGATCTTCCTGGCGAGGCGTAAGCAATGTCGGCACAACGATCGGGTGATATCCCCAGTGGGTTGACCATTGGCCAAGTTCTTCAGCAACTTCGAATTCAATTTCCGGATCTCTCGAGTTCCAAGCTTCGGTTCTGGGGCGAAACGGGTCTCGTCAATCCCGTTCGGCTGGCGAGCGGTTATCGCTCGTACACCGCGGCCGACGTCGAGCGCTTGAGAATGATCCTGTTCTTGCAGCGCGACTATTTCATGCCGCTCAAGCAAATCGAGCTGGTGCTCGGAGAGATCGACGCCGGCAAAACACCAACTCTTCCGGGAGGCGCCGCGCTCTCGATCGACTCCATCCTGTCGTTAGAGGTTCGCTTCACTCGAAATGAAATGCTCAAGAAGTCCGGCGCAAGCAAGTCATTGCTGGACGATGCGGTCTCAATGGGACTACTTCCCGCTGCCGAAATTTACGCCGAGCATGCGCTGAAAACGCTGACCGCGCTGGTCGAATTGCAGAAGGCGGGTATCGAGCCACGCCACCTTCGAGGGCTTCGCCTTCAGGCTGAAAAGGATGCGGACATTGTTCATAGTGCGGTCCTTCCAATTGTGAAGAGCGCCAGTAGAGTGAGCAAAGAGAAGGCCGTCGATGTGGCACGTGACCTTGCTCAAAACCTCGAACAGGTTAGAATCGCAGTATTGATGAGGTCGATTGAGGACTTGATCGGCTAATTGCGACACGCCGAGGTGTGGTTTGGCCGCTCGACGGGGACAGCCCGTCGATACAGTGGGACACGTTAACGTTCAGCAACAAGGTGAAGGTTGGTTCAACATGAGTGAACTCACGCACAATCCCGGCGAATCTGTCGAAGGATACCGCGGAGCCACAGCCGCTGCGGCTGCGGGCATCACCTACCGCCAACTCGATTACTGGGCGCGTACCGAATTTGTCGTCCCGACAATCCAGCCCGCACAGGGTTCCGGGTCGCAGCGCTTGTATTCCTTCCGGGACATCTTGGTGCTCAAACTTGTCAAACGACTTCTCGAGACTGGAATTTCCCTGCAGCAAATCCGTATCGCGGTCGATCAACTCCGCGCCGAGGGAATCGACGACCTTGCCGGCACGACGCTCATGAGCGACGGCGCATCGGTTTACCTCTGTACATCGAGTGACGAGGTCATCGACCTCGTGAATCGTGGCCAGGGTGTATTTGGGATTGCCGTCGGTGCGGTGCTACGCGAAGTCGAAACGACACTCATCACGATTGACGCCATTCGCGTCGGTGACGTTGTCGATGACCTCGCGGCGAAGCGCGCGTCTCGCGCATCGTAGGTTTTTAGTATCGACCGGTGTCGACCAGTACCTTCAGCAACAGACGGTCGAAGTAACGAGCGATAGATTGCGCCTGCTCGCCTGGCCAACGGTGGATCGGAATCGCAGCACCCGTTGATTGCTGGAGTGTGAGGGTTTCGTCCAGGATTGGCTCGAGAATGTGATCGCCAAATAGCTGGCGCATTTCATCGAGGCGGAAATTGTGTTCGGGGCTATCAGGACGGAATCGATTAATAATCACCCCCGCAGTTCGCAGGCGCGGAGACATCTTGAGGCGCATCGCCTGAAGCGCAAGGAGCGTGCGGTGCACGGCCGTCACCGAAAAGAGCCCCGGTTCGGCGATGATGACAACCGAATCTGCCGCGGTCCATGCGGTCTGGGTCAACCCATTGAACGACGGCGGGCAATCGATGAAGACGACGTCATAGTTCGACTCGATCGTTGCGAGAGCCTCCTCGAGTTTCCAAAGTTCTTGCTTTGTTGGGGCGGGCTTGTCGTGAACCGAAACCGTAGGAGAGCCCATGAGGATGTGGACGGGGACATCGCCCGGGCCGGTCCACGAGCTGGGCACGACGGCCTGGCGAACGACCGAACTACTTGAGTTAGTAAGCACCGATTCGATGGAGTATCCGTGTGATGAACGGGACGCAAGCGCGGACGAGACATCGGACTGCGGATCCATATCGATGACGAGGGTCCGCAGACCCTTGGCGAATGATGCCGACGCAAGCCCCAGCGTCACGGTTGTCTTTCCGACACCGCCCTTGAGGGAACTTACGCTGACGACCTGCACGAACTCAACCTTAGCCGTCAAGTAGAGTTGGAAATGTCTGCGCACGCTAATGTTTTGACACGGGGTGAGGGTCGAAGGTTGTTCGCAAAAGTACTGGTTGCAAATAGAGGCGAAATCGCGATTCGAGCGTTTCGCGCCGCCTTTGAACTTGGTGCGAAAACAGTTGCAGTATTTGCCTACGAGGATCGCGAATCCACCCATCGTTTCAAAGCTGACGAGGCATACCAAATTGGCGAAAAGGGTCACCCCGTTCGTGCCTATCTGTCGATTGACGAGATGATCCGCGTCGCAATCGAATCTGGTGCCGATGCAATCTATCCGGGCTATGGCTTTCTCAGCGAGAACCCGGATTTTGCGCGCGCAGCTGCAGACAAGGGAATCACCTTTATCGGCCCTGGATCGGAGGTGCTGGAGATGGCTGGGAACAAGGTGACCGCCAAACAGCATGCGCGATCTGCTGGTGTCCCTGTTCTGGAATCGTCTAATGCGACCTCAAGTATTGACGAACTAATTGCTTTCGCCGATTCCATAGGCTTTCCCGTTTTTGCAAAGGCAGTGGCCGGTGGCGGTGGTAGAGGTATGCGTCGCGTTGAATCACGCGAAGAGCTTCGAGATTCGCTCGATGCGGCGATTCGCGAAGCGGAAAGTGCGTTCGGCGATGGTCGGATGTTTATTGAGCAAGCGGTGAAGCGACCGAGGCACATCGAAGTTCAAATTCTTGCCGATTCATCCGGCGGAACAATACATCTTTTTGAGCGGGATTGTTCGGTGCAACGGCGACACCAGAAGGTTGTCGAAATCGCACCCGCGCCACACCTCGATGATTCGATTCGGCAGGTACTATTTCGCGATGCTATTGCCTTCGCTCGTGCAATTGGCTACAGAAATGCGGGTACCGTCGAGTTTCTTCTCGAAACAGAAGGCTCTCGAGCGGGTCAACATGTTTTCATTGAAATGAACCCACGAATTCAGGTCGAGCACACCGTTACCGAGGAAATCACAGATATCGATATCGTGCAATCTCAAATTCGAATTGCGGCGGGCGAATCACTGGAAGACCTTGGACTGACACAAGAATCCATCGCCGTTCGCGGCACAGCCCTGCAGTGTCGGATAACGACTGAGGATCCGACGGCAGGTTTCCGCCCAGACACTGGACGAATCTCCACGTATCGCTCGCCCGGCGGGGCCGGGGTCCGGCTTGATGGGGGCAGCATTGCGCAGGGTGCACGAATTTCACCGCATTTCGATTCGATGCTAGTCAAAATGACCACACGGGGCCGAGATTTCCACACGGCCGTTGCGCGCGCAAGGCGGGGTCTCGCGGAGTTCCGAATCCGCGGGGTCACGACCAATATCCCTTTCCTTCAGGCCCTATTGGAGGATCCGGCATTTTTGGCCGGGGATGTTTCCACTTCTTTCATCGACGAACGACCAAATCTGCTCAACGCACGTGCGAGCCAAGACCGCGGTACCAGGCTTTTGACTTACCTTGCCGAGGTAACTGTCAATCGTCCCAATGGGAATGGACTCGACGTTGTTGACCCACTAAGCAAACTTCCCGATTGCGAATTGGGTGTGCCTGCGCCCGCAGGCTCCCGAGACCGATTGTTGCAAATAGGTCCCGTTGCGTTCGCGCACCAACTCAGGAAACAAAAGTCACTCGCGGTCACGGACACGACATTTCGTGATGCCCATCAAAGCCTCCTTGCAACTCGGGTGCGCACCCGTGACCTCACCGCGGTGATGCCCCACGTGGCGAGACTCACGCCAGAACTGTTGTCGGTAGAAGCCTGGGGCGGCGCGACATACGACGTTGCTCTCCGTTTCCTTGGTGAAGACCCTTGGGAGCGGCTTGCCGAGATGCGCGACGCCCTTCCCAACATTGCAATTCAAGCGTTGCTCCGCGGTCGCAATACCGTTGGCTATACGCCGTATCCGGCTGCGGTGACAGATTCATTCGTTGCTGAGGCAGCAGCGACCGGTGTCGATATATTCCGAATTTTTGATGCACTCAATGATGTTTCGCAAATGCGCCCGGCAATTGACGCTGTACTCGCAACAAACACCTGTATCGCCGAGGTTGCACTGTGCTACACGGGTGACCTTTTGAATCCTGCCGAGAATATCTACACACTGGACTATTACCTTCGTCTAGCTGAGCAAATTGTCGCTTCCGGTGCGCACATCATCGCGGTAAAGGACATGGCGGGGCTGTTGCGAGCTGGGGCGGCGACAACCCTGATCACCGCCCTTCGGAGCCGGTTTGATGTTCCGGTCCACGTACACACTCACGACACGGCAGGAGGCCAACTCGCAACGTTGATTGCCGCGAGTGATGCCGGCGCAGACGCGGTCGATGTCGCCAGTGCACCAATGGCGGGTACTACAAGCCAACCAAGCGCTTCCGCATTGGTCGCTGCGCTCGCTCACACTGAGCGCGACACTGGAATTTCCCTCGATGCCATTAGTTCGCTCGAAACCTATTGGGAAGCAGTGCGACGAATGTATCGCCCGTTTGAATCGGGACTCGCCGGCCCAACAGGACGGGTTTATCGGCACGAAATTCCGGGCGGACAGTTATCCAACTTGCGTCAACAAGCAATTGCCTTGGGTTTGGGCGACCAGTTTGAAAAAGTTGAAGAATGGTATGCGGAAGCAAATAGAATCTTGGGGCGCCCCCCCAAGGTAACGCCGTCATCCAAAGTCGTCGGTGACCTCGCACTTCAACTCGCGGCAGCCAATGCGGATCCGCGCGATTTCGAAGAGAACCCCGATCGCTACGACATACCCGATTCGGTTATTGGATTTCTCTCGGGTGAATTGGGGACTATCCCGGGCGGATGGCCTGAGCCTTTTAGAACCAAAGCACTCAAAGGTCGCGCCGTCAAACCGATTCTGGAATCGCTCGACGACGGCGACGCCGGAAAACTTCAGGAAAATTCGCTGATTCGACGCCAAACACTCAACCGTCTGCTGTTTCCCCTTCCCGCCGAGCAGTTTGAGCGTGGCCGTGAACTGTACGGGGACCTCAGCATCCTGTCGACACATGATTATTTGTACGGCTTGAAATTTGGTGTCGAACACGTCATAGAGTTGCGAAAGGGCGTGCGTTTATACGCGACTCTAGAGGCCGTTGGCGAGCCCGATGACAAGGGAATCCGAACTGTCATGGCGACTCTTAACGGGCAACTTCGCCCTTTACTTGTCCGGGACACAAGTATCGCCGTGACCATGGCTACTGCGGAGAAGGCGGACACCACAAACCCTCTCCACGTCGCGGCGCCGTTCCTCGGAGTTGTGACCCTCCAGGTTGAGATTGACGATGTGGTGCCTCCTGGAGGAACGGTCGGCACAATAGAAGCCATGAAGATGGAGGCGTCGATCACCTCGGCTATTGGCGGGCGCGTCGCCAAAATAGCAATACCGACGACACAACAGGTAGAGCCGGGCGACCTTCTCATCGTTTTAGATTGAGCCCACACCACCACTCACCCTTCTCGGCTAGAATGAAGCGGTTCGGACATTAGCACCAAAGGAGTCATTGTGGTTGAACGCAAGCGACCCACCGCGTCGGCGAAATCGAGCGATAAGGTCTCATCGCCACTTCCCGAGGTCGACGACGCCGCGTCCATCCCGGACGCCGTGACCGAGGGACTGACGGTGGACGTTCCCGTATCCGCGGACGCCACGCTGTTGGTCTCGGCAACCACCGATCCCGAAGCGATCTACTCGCGTCGCCACTCTGGCGTTTCGGCTACCCCGGAACCCTCGTCAATGTTGACCGACGTTCGTCTGTTGGATGTGAAGGAAAAGCAGGTCGCGCCGGTGGGCTGGTACCAGCGCGCAATTTTCGAGCTCACGTTTCACACCGTAAATCTTGGCGACTCGCGTCGCGCACGTGCGCGCAAGGAATTGATCGCACGCATCTCGACCACCTTCAACGGCGACACGCGATATGTCCCGATTCTCACCCGCAAGGGGGGAGTGGGAAAGACCACCACCACGACACTTCTTGGAATGGCACTTGCCCAGCACCGCGAGGACCGGGTTATCGCGATTGATGCGAACCCCGACCGTGGAACTCTCGCCGAGCGAATCCCGCGCGAGACGAAAAACACTATCCGCTCGGTCGTTCTCAAGGCTCCGTCCATTGGCTCGTTCACCGATTTTGTCGAGTTCATTAGCCGCGATGTGACCCGACTGCACGTGCTTGCGTCGGACCCAGATCCGACACTGGCGGATGCGTTTGACGAATACGACTACAACGTCGTGGCTGATATGGCCGCGCGTTACTACTCGTTGATTCTCACCGACTGTGGAACCGGAATTGTCCATTCGGTTATGCGACCTATCTTCCAGCGTGCCAATGCACTCGTCATCGTGTCGGGCGGATCCATCGATGAGGCTCGACTCGCATCCGAGACGCTGTCATGGCTTGAGTCGAACGGCTACGCGGACCTCGTGCGCAATTCGGTTGTCGCACTTAACACCGCGACACAGGGGACCATGCTCGTCAAACTTGACGAAATCGAAAACCACTTCCGTTCGCGTGTTCGCGAGGTTGTTCGCATCCCCTACGACCCTCACATTGCCGCGGGTTCGGTCATCACCTGGTCGAAGCTCAACAAGATCACGCGGGATGCAGCGGAACTGTTGGCGGCATTTGTCGTCGAGGGAATCGCCCCCAACAAATAATGCCCGTTCGTGAGATACGCCTGTTTGGCGACCCGATCTTGCGAAGTGTGACGGATCCTATTAAGCGGTTCGACGAAGCGACCCGTTCGCTAGTGCACGACCTTGTCGATACTGTCCTATTGCCCGGCCGCGCAGGAGTCGCTGCAAATCAGATCGGCGTGGGGCTTCGCGCGTTTAGTTTCAATATCAATGGACGAACGGGATACATCCTGAATCCAGAAGTCGTCGAAGTGCGTGGCGAGCCTGAATTTATCGACGAAGGGTGTTTATCTGTTCCCGGGTTCGCGTTCCCACGAGAACGATTTCCGTGGGCGCGAGTGGCGGGTGTTGACTGGGACGGGCAGCCCATCGAAATCGAGGGGGATGGACTCATGGCGCAAGCGATTCAACACGAAGTCGATCACCTCGACGGCAAGCTGTATATCGAAGGCTTAGACCCCGACACCAAGCGAAATGCCATGCGTGACATTCGTTCCGCGGAGTGGTTTCGTTCCTAATCGCTGAGCGAGATTCCCGCAGTGTCAGGGTTCCCGTTGTAGATTGCGTCAATGTCGCTCGCGAAGTCCGCGATGATGACATGCCGCTTGATGCTCATTTTGGGCGTCAAATGTCCGCTGGCCTCGGTGAACTCTGTGGGGAGAATCACAAATTTGCGGATTGATTCCGCTCGAGACACCAGAGCGTTTGCTCGGTCGATTGCCCCCTGAATTTCCGCAAGGATCGCAGGATGGCTCGCCGCGTCGGCGACGGACATCGAAGGGTTGAGTTTGTTATTCCGAAGCCACGGTTCGAGCATCTCGGAATCCAACGTGATGAGTGCCGAGATAAAGGGCTTCTGATCTCCGACAACGACACACTGCCCAATCAGGGGGTTCGCTCGAATCGGGTCCTCCAACGTCGCTGGAGCGACGTTCTTGCCACCGGCCGTTACGATGATCTCCTTTTTTCGGCCGGTGATCCACAGATATCCATCGTCATCGATGTTGCCGATATCACCCGTCTTGTACCAATCGCCGTCAAAAGTCTCGGCGGTGGCTTTGTCGTTGTGCCAATAACCAGCGAACACATTGACGCCACGAACGAGGACCTCGCCATCGGCTGCAATTCGAACCGAAATTCCGGGGAGCACGGGTCCGACGCTTCCGATCTTGAACTTCTGCGGGACGTTGATGGTGACCGGTGCCGTGGTTTCGGTCAAACCGTAACCTTCGAGAATTTTCAGTCCGAGCGCTCGGTAAAAATGTCCAAGTCGAAGGCCAAGTGGAGCGGATCCGGACACCGCATAAATGGCCCTACCGCCGATTGCGGCGCGAAGTTTGGAGAGAACAAGGCGGTCGAGAATCGCAAATTTTGCTCGCAGTGCGATCGAAACGTGCCCGGCATCGAGAGCGTGCGAGTATTCAATCGCTGTCGCAGTTGCAAGCCGGAAGATTGACCCCTTGCCTCCCGCCTCTGCCTTTTGTTCTGCAGAGTTATAGACCTTTTCGAACACGCGAGGCACGGCGAGCAAGAAGGTCGGTTTGAAGCTTTGTAGCGAGGGCAGAAGCAGTTTGGTGTCCGATTGATGCCCAACGCGGACACCGGAGTGGACCGCGAGGAGGCTAACGACTCGGGCAAAGATGTGGGCGGCGGTGATGAACAACAAAGTCGATGCGTCAGTATTGACGACCATGCTCATTTCTTTCGCGGCATTTCGAATCGTGTCCACAAAATTCGCGTGAGTGATGATGCAGCCCTTGGGCGCTCCGGTCGACCCTGACGTGTATATGAGTGTCGCTATATCGGAACCCTTGGCGATGCGACGTCTCCGGTCGATTTCGGCATCGGTGATATCGATACCGAGCGCTCGGAGCGTGTCGAGATCTCCAAGGTCGAGCCGCCACGGCGTGCCGACGCCGGGAAGTTCCGCCTGAATTTCATCAAATCGCGCGTGCATTTCGGCAGTCTCGAGAATCAGCGCGTTGGCACCCGAATCGGACAGCACATGAACTATTTGGCTCGGTGACGAAGTTTCGTAAACCGGCACGAGGATCGCGCCTGCGTAGGCCGTTGCAAAATCGATGAGGGTCCACTCAAATCGAACCTTGCACATGATTCCGATTTTGTCGCCGGGTTTCACTCCAGCGGCTACAAACCCTTTTGCTAATGCGATTACCTGGGCATGGAAATCAGCCGTCGTAATCGGATCCCAGCCACCGTCATTGCGCGGAACCGAAAACAATGCGTGACCGGGTGTCTCGCGAAACCGCTCCTCAAGGAGATCACAAATCGTGGCGTTTGGGTCGTGGGGGACAATAGCTGCCATTGTTGTATCGTTCACCGGGTCTCCTTTGACAACGGAATTTTCCCAAGCCTACCCATTGTCACGCCATCGGTGCATGCCTCGAGTGACGGCAGCGTTGGCTAGGCTGTCCCCGTGTTCTATTGGTTGGTGAAAAACCTCGTACTCGGACCTATTCTGTTGCGAGTGTTTCGCCCGTGGGTGCGAGGGATCGAGAATGTTCCCACCTCGGGACCCGCAATTCTGGCAAGTAATCACCTATCTTTTATCGATTCGGTTTTTCTGCCGCTCGTTCTGCGCCGCCCCGTCGTCTTCCTTGCGAAGTCGGAATATTTCACGGGACGCGGGCTCAAGGGCTGGCTCGTCCGAATGTTTTTCAACGCGTCGGGCCAGCTCCCGATTGATCGGTCGGGCGGGCGAGCCAGCGAGGACGCGCTGACGACGGGAGTCGCCGTTCTTGGCGAAGGCAAACTTCTGGGGATTTACCCGGAAGGCACTCGAAGCCCAGACGGCCGACTGTATCGAGGTCGAACCGGCATTGCGCGGATGGCGCTCGAATCCGGCGTCCCCGTTATTCCCGTCGCCATGGTGGACACCGACAAAGTCATGCCTATTGGACAGCGAATTCCGACAGTACAGAGAATCGGAATATCCTTTGGGCGACCACTCGATTTTTCGCGATTCGACGGTTATGACAATGACCGCTTTGTCCTTCGTGCGATCACTGACGAAATCATGTACGAACTTCTTGTGTTATCTGGTCAGGAATATGTCGACGAATATGCGACCTCTCGTCGCGCCAAATCCAGCCGTTCCTAGAGTTCGGTAGGCTGGACGAGTTAATGGCGTAAGGACGAGAGTGACCGAATCGATTATGGCCGTGGCACCCGGAGTGCTCGAAGGGCTCGATGCGTGGCGCAAACTTCCCATCCGACAGCAGCCTCAATGGGGCGACGCCGACGAACTCGCGCGGGTGACATCTGAGTTGTCAAAGCTCCCACCACTCGTCTTTGCCGGTGAGGTCGATCAACTGACAAACCGACTCGCACGTGTCGCTTCCGGCTCGGCATTCCTGCTGCAGGGTGGCGATTGTGCGGAGACTTTCGACGGGGCAACTGCCGACAAGATTCGTAACCGCGTCAAGACGATCCTTCAAATGGCGGTCGTGTTGACGTACGGCGCAGCGATGCCGATTGTCAAGATGGGGCGCATGGCGGGCCAGTTCGCGAAACCTCGGTCGAGTGACACCGAGACCCGAGACGGCGTCACACTTCCCGCTTACCGCGGAGACATTGTCAACGGTTACGACTTCACTCCAGAGTCGCGCGAGGCCGACCCCAACCGGATTTTGCGCGGATATCACACGGCCGCATCGACCCTCAATCTCATTCGAGCATTCACCCAAGGTGGTTTCGCGGACCTTCGCGAAGTCCACTCGTGGAATCGAGGGTTTGCCGAGAACCCCGCTAATAAGCGCTATGAATCGCTCGCGAAAGAAATCGACCGCGCGATTAAATTCATGGCCGCTGCCGGAGCGGACTTCGACGAACTGACTCGGGTCGAGTTCTATTCCTCGCACGAAGGCTTGCTCATGGATTATGAGCGTCCCATGACGCGAATCGACTCGCGCACGGGTAATCCCTACAACACGTCCGCCCACTTCGTCTGGGTGGGGGAGCGGACTCGGGAACTCGACGGTGCACACATCGATTTCTTCTCCCGAATTTCGAACCCCATCGGAATCAAACTGGGGCCATCGACCACTCCCGAGATGGTGCACAAGCTCATAGACATTCTCGATCCCAATCGAATTCCTGGACGGTTGACGTTCATCACCCGAATGGGGGCGGGCGTGATTCGCGATGCACTGCCGCCCCTTTTGGAAGCGGTCAAGGACAGCGATGCGCTTCCGGTCTGGGTAACGGACCCGATGCACGGGAACGGAATCACGACTCCAAATGGCTACAAGACCCGGCGGTTTGACGACGTTGTTGACGAGGTCAAAGGATTCTTCGAGGCTCACCGTGCCGTGGGGACGTTCCCCGGTGGAATCCACGTCGAGCTCACCGGCGACGACGTCACCGAATGTCTCGGCGGGGCGGAAATGATTGACGAAGAAACGTTGGCCTCTCGCTATGAATCGCTGTGTGACCCACGGTTGAATCACATGCAGTCCCTCGAACTTGCGTTCCTTGTGGCCGAAGAGCTCGCTGCGCGAAACTGATCGCCGTGATTCCCGCCCTCGTTTCCGGCCTTTTCACCGGCCTCTCGTTGATTGTCGCAATTGGGGCGCAAAACGCGTTTGTTCTGCGTCAAGGATTGATTGGTCGGTTTGTTTTCCCGGTGGCACTGGTCTCCGCGATTCTCGATGTCACCCTCATCACCCTGGGTGTCGCCGGGCTCGGAGCGTTATTGGAATCCATCCCTTTCTTGTTGGGCGCAGTTCGCTGGCTGGGCGCTGGTTACCTCATCTGGTTTGGAGTGTCGTCGCTGCGTCGTGCGAACTCGGGGGAGTCAATGGACGTTTCTGGTACAGGCCCCGCGACGCTGTCCGCGGCGGTCATCGCGACGGCCACGTTCTCGCTCCTCAACCCCCACGTGTATCTGGACACGGTGGTCTTTTTGGGATCGGTCTCCGCTCAGTTTGGTGATTCCCGCTGGTGGTTTGCCGTCGGCGCATCGGTCGCCAGCATTGTCTGGTTCTTTGCTCTTGCGTTCGGTGCGAAAGCGCTATCTCGTTATGTCGCGAGCCCGAAGTTCTGGCGAGTGCTCGACACTCTAATCGCCTGCATCATGTTCGCGCTCGCCCTTAGCTTGATTGTGATGCCGCTCGGATCGTGAAGTTAGATTTTGCCCTGCAGGGTGAGCGCTGAACCCTTGGGCATTTCGGTTCCTTCGGCGGGGTCCGTCGCCGCAGCAAGTGCCCAACTTTCCACCCAATGGCTCTTGGGGATATCCGTCATGACCGTGACCGAGAATCCCAAGCCCGTTAGCAGCGTCTTTGCGGCATCGATCGTCAAGCCCGTAACACTCGGAACTGTGACAAGTTCCGGACCTTTAGACACGACGAGGGAGACGACACCGCCAGGATGAATGGCACCACCGGCGGAGGTCACCGAAATCACACGCCCGGCCTCCACCGCTGTTGAAAATTCCTGCGTCGTTCGACCATTCACCGTCAAATCGACCGTCTCGAGTGTCGCTGTTGCTTCCTCGATTGTCATCCCCATCACACTGGGAACTTTTCCAACGGATTCGGTCAGTAGCACGGAATCGCCGGCATACAACGTGTCGCCCACCTTGATTTCGGTCCCATCAGTGTGCGAGACCTTAATGACATTTCCCGCGGGAATGCTCTTGTTGAATTCCTTGGACGTGTCGACGACCCCGATACCGAGTTGTGCGAGTTGTGCGGAAAAATTGACCGTCGACATACCCGCAAAATCAGGGAACGCGACTGGTTCGGGTCCGAGAGACACGACGAGATGCACTTCAGTGCCCTTGGGCATGCCGGCGGTGATTTCGGGTGTCGTGGTGATGACGGATCCCTCGGGGACGTCATTGCTATATTCCTCGGACGCCGGTTCGACAACGACGAAACCTGCGCTCGTGAGTGCTGCGGTCGCCGCTTCGGCGGACATTCCAGAAACGGACGCGCTTGATGTGACCGACCCTGGGCCAAATTGATACCACCACACTGTCGTTCCACCGGCGAGCGTGATGACGAGTGCGAGGGCGATGATTAAGAGTCGCCCGCGAGGCCGCCGTGATCGGGTCGGTGCCAATGCCGGTGATTGTGGGTTGTTCACTCCCGCAGCGCTCGAACCAGGTGCAATCGTCGGGAGGGCGCGCTGAGTCTCTCGCGAATCTTCGGTCGTCGCAGGCGACAGCGCCGAATCGATGACTCTGGTGGGGGAGTCGGCCTCGTCCTCACGCCGAATCAGCGCATGTTTGAGCGCGTCGAGCAAGGTGCGGGCATCTTTTGGGCGGTCCTCAGGGTTCTTTTGAGTTGCCCATTGAATGACGTCGTCGACAGCGCGGCTCACGGTTGGATTCGAATCATGTGCGAACGGCATTGGTTGTTGAGCGTGTTGCACCGCAATCTGCATCGGAGTTTCGCCGGTGAACGGTTGTTTACCGGTCAACATTTCATACAACATGATCCCGACCGAATAGAGGTCGCTTCGATTGTCTGCTTGACTTCGAGTCAAAAGCTCGGGCGCGATATATGCCACGGTTCCGAGGAGTGACTTCCCTGTATCGGTGGCGTTATTGACTGGGCGGGCCAGACCGAAATCGCCGATCTTTATCCGACCGTCGTTGACCAGAATCACGTTTTCGGGCTTGACATCCCGGTGCAGGATTCCTTCCCGATGCGCGACAGACAGCGCTTGAAGGACAGCGTTTGCGATGTCCAGTGACTGCTCGACCGTCAAGGTCGTGAAATCGTTGAGCAAATCCCGCAGGGTCATTCCCGGTAGGTATTCCATGACGAGATAGAGGGTGTCGTCAACGTGCCCTTGGTCAAAAACCGACATGATGTTCGGGTGCGCAAGGCGTGCGGTATGACGTGCTTCCCGAATGAATTTTGATGCGTAGTCGCCGTCATCGGTGAGGTGGTCATGCATCACCTTGATGGCTACTTGGCGTTCGAGTCGGATGTCCTCGGCAAGGTACACCTTCGCCATGCCTCCGCGCGCAATGCGGGATTCGATTCGATATCGTCCATCCAGAACGGTGCCGACGAGTCGGTCATTCGATTCGGGGGGCATGGTGTCCAGTTTATGTCGGGGTAAGGCTCAGGGCGTCGAATGCGGGTGCGGGACTAGGTCAGTTCGAAAAGCCAGTTCCACGCGCTGACTTCCCATTTGGCATACGCATTGGGGAACGCGCTCCGTTGAACTGCTTGGGCGGCATCCGATACTGACATGTGTTGCCATCGCGGGATATCGAGCAAACCCGCCGGTGTATTCGGCACGGAGGATGATGGTCCACCAAAGAAGGCTCGCGCCGCATACCGCGGGTCGCGAATTTGGCTGGCGCTTCCCCAACCAGACGTTGGTCGCTGTTGGAACAGGCCGATTGAATCGCGATCACCGAAGTCGATGTTCCGAAGGTGCGATTCTTGTGCGGCTGCCGCGAGCGCGATGACAATCCCATAATTCGGTACACCGAGTTCACGACCAACCTGGATGATGATCCGGGCATTCGTTGCCATTTCCGACGTGAGCGCGTTCACAACCTCGCCGTCCGCTACTCGACCGAGATCATCTGCTCGAATACCTGATTCGAGGAGCGGACTTTCTGCCAAGGTGGGAGTCGCGACAGCGGATTCATCGACTGTCGGTCGGACCTTTTTGCTGACGTCGAGCACCTGTCCCTCGTGGACTGTCGTTTGCCACGACAAGCCATTCAGTGCCAACAGTGCGGCGGTGGGGATGCCGTGCATTTGAGCTATCGAGGTCAGACTTTCACCCTCAACCACGGTGTGCGTCGATTGTCCGAGGACGCTGGTCGCATCCATGAGTTCTTCTGGTGTCGGTTCGGGTGGCGCTGGAGGTTGTTGGGTCGGGTCCAACTCGGTCAGTGTTGTTGCTCCTGCAACCCAGGAGGCCGTGGCGGCGGCAAGAATTGGGAGCGCGCTCGCGGCGGCAGCAATTATGCGGTTGCGTCGATTTCGACGTGAATCGGGTGCAATCTGCGGGCGAAGTCCGTCGAAGATCGGGGAGGTCGGATTAGTGGGAAGTAATTCGCTCATCACGCCTCCTCTCCGCGCTCCTTAATTGTCAGGCGCGAAGGCGTTGAATCGCCTTAGGCGGGAGGGGTGTGTCCTCTATACCGTGCGAATAGTGATTGCATCGACAAGTGATCGGAGTTCCCGCTCGACGGACGAATCGACTCCCATTTCGGCGAGTGACCGAAGCGAACGATCCCGCGAGGTCGCGATGAGTTCCTCAATCTGCTGAACGGCACCGGTGGCAACAAGGGTCGACCTCAACATGTCAACCTGGGCAGGTTCGAGTCGCGGATCACCGATGAGCTCGTCGAACACGGTGACTGTCGCGCGGTCGGCGCGCTGACGGGCGATGGCGAGAAGTACAGTGCGCTTTCCTTCACGGAGGTCGTCTCCAGCGGGTTTACCGGTTGTTTCCTCGTCACCGAACACTCCCAGCAAGTCGTCACGCAACTGGAAGGCAAATCCCAGCGGAAGCGCGAACCCGCGAAGTGCGGAAATGAGTGGTGGCTGCGCCCCTCCCAGAATTGCGCCGAGCACGAGCGGTGCTTCGACGCTGTATTTTGCCGACTTGTAAATGACGACCCGTTGCGCACGATCAATCGCGTCGCCATCGCTAATGTTTCGCCACGCGACGGAATCGTGGTTGTCCAAAAATTGTCCGGCCGTCACATCAGATCGCATCGTTCGTAATTCGGAACGGAATATCTGTGCTGATTGCGCATCGACGCTTAGAGCGGCCCCAAGGAACTGGTCGTCCGCCCAGGACAGCAGCAAATCACCGAGGAGGATTGCGCTGGACTTTCCGTAATGGTCGGCCGAGCCGTCGAACCGCCCGTCGACATGGTGACGCTCGAATTGACGGTGGGCCGACGGTGTTCCTCGTCGAGTGTCACTCTTGTCGATGATGTCGTCGTGAACAAGAGCGGCCGCATGAAAGAGTTCAAGACCGGTGGCCAGCGACACAACGTGGTCTAGTGCCGAAGCAGTCTCAATATCAGCAGACACGTCCCCAAACGTTCTGCCCGCTCGCCATCCCCAATAGGCAAGTCGTGCGCGGAATCTCTTGCCCCCTGTGAGGAACGATTCGGCAACGGCGGTGAGCGCATCGGCGTCGGTCGCAATTTCGGGTAATTCGTTGTGCGCCTGCGCAACGAGTTCACCTAAGCGTGCGGCGACACTCTCGATAAAGGGGCTAGTGGAAGTCACGGTTCCACATTAGCGAAGCACGCTTTACACTGGAGATGACTAAAGGAGGGGACATGGCTCTTTCTGACGATGAACGCCGAGTTCTCGACGAAATGGAACGGCAGCTCACCGGTTCGACCGCAGACGTTGTGACCGTTTCTCCACGGAGAGCAAACCTCACCCTGGTGACCATTGGTGTCCTCACTATCGTTGCGGGGATCGGCGTTCTCCTCGCGGGCGTAGTTGTGAAATTTGCCCTGGTCGGAATTGCGGGATTCGGCATGATGGTTGTTGGCACGATGCTGACGCTCAACCGCCGAGGTGAGGCACGCTCTGCCTCATCCTCAGCACCGACCGCGCCTCGTTCTAAGCTCGCCGATCGTTGGGATCGACGCATGGACGGCGACCTCTAGAACCTTTTCGCACTGAAAGTCCGGCTTCGGCCGGACTTTTTTGTTTTCCCGGGTGGTGTGTCCGAAGACACGACGTGCACAATTTTGGATAAAAGTGGAGCGAAATGGAGAAAAATGGAGTAAAGTGGAGAATGCAGTAAAACCCCACATCGTCATCAGAGAGGAGGCGGCCGTGTTGCTCGGAACGTATGAACCCAAGCTCGACGACAAGGGTCGCGTCATCCTGCCCGCTAAATTTCGGGACGAACTGGCGGGGGGTATCGTGTTGACTCGCGGACAGGAACGTTGCATTTATGTGTTTCCGCGAGCCACGTTCCAGGGGCTTCTGGAATCTGCGTCCTCCGCGCCAATCTCGAGCAAGGTTGCCCGCGATTACTCGCGACTCTTGCTGTCTGGTGGAAGCGACGAAACCCCGGACAAGCAAAACCGCATCATGATTCCCACGCAACTGCGTGAGTACGCGAGCCTTGCGCGCGAACTCGTCGTCATTGGCGTTGGCAGCCGCGCCGAGATCTGGGCAGCGGACGCCTGGGCGACGTATTACGCCGAAAAAGAACAGGCCTACAGCGATACCGAAGAGGAGGTGATCCCGGGACTCTTTTAGTCGCGGTGATGCGACTCCCAGCCGCCCCTGAGGTACTTCCCCCACAGCAGGCCGCGGACGGGAATCGGATCACCGCAACAACCGGAAACGCTATGACCGCAGCCCCCGCTCACATCCCTGTCCTACTTGACGAGTGCCTCGACGTCCTCTCGGCATCGTTGACAGGAGATAATCCACTCGTCATCGATGGGACGCTCGGTCTCGGTGGTCACACGGCCGAAATCCTCACACGTTTTCCGGATGCGACCGTCGTGGGAATTGACCGCGACTCGACCGCGTTGCGTCTTGCGCGCACTCGACTCGAATCATTCGGAGACCGCTTCATCGGTGTTCACACGACCTATGACCACATGGACACGGCACTTCGTGAGGCCCACCGGGAAAAGGCCGATGGAATACTGCTTGACCTGGGAATTTCGTCGATGCAGATTGACGAGGCTGATCGCGGTTTTGCCTATGCCATGGACGCACCACTTGACATGCGGATGGACCAAACGGTCGGAATCACGGCAGCCGAAGTTCTTCGTACCTATGACGAGTTTGACCTTGTTCGAATTTTCCGAGATTACGGCGAAGAGAGGCTTGCCGCGAGATATGCTCGCGCGATTGTTGCCGCACGTGAGTCGGCACCCATCGACCGCAGCGAACGATTGGTTGGAATCCTCAACGATGCCACTCCGTATGCGCTGAAGAACGCTGGGCATCCCGCCAAACGTGTTTTCCAAGCACTTCGAATTGAGGTCAATGGCGAACTCGACATTTTGCGAGTAGCAATTCGCAATGCACTCACCGCGCTTGCCGTGGGTGGTCGTCTTGTCGTCTTGTCCTATCACTCGCTCGAAGATCGCATCGTGAAATTGGCCTTCGCCGACGCGAGTTCAAGCAATGCGCCGCACGATCTTCCTGTTGTGCCGGTCGCGCTGCGGGCGGGCTTCCGTTTGGTCTTTTCTGGAGCGCGCACCTCGAGCGCTGCAGAGGTTTCCCGAAATTCTCGCGCAGCGTCCGTCAAGTTCCGAGCGATTGAGCGATTGGATACCGCCGCATGACCACGATGATTGATCCCGGATACGCACCGACGTATGCGCCTCGCCGCCCAGAGAATTTTGCCACTGGCTATTCGATTCCGGCACTGCGACCTGTGTCGCCAGTCCGGCCTGTCCCTCCGGTTCGGCCGGCCTCGCTGGCACCGACCACCCAGCGCGCGCGAGCGATATTCACTCTGCGTAATATCACGATTGTCCTTGTCGCGTTCGCCGCGATCTTCGTGGGGCGCCTCTTTATTTCTGTAGCGACCGACGCGAACGCATATGCGATTGCCGCAAAGGCCAAGCAAAGCCAGAACCTGATGCGGGACGCTCAGTTCATTCAAGAGCAATTGGCCGTCTTGAATTCACCGCAACATTTGTCCACCGCTGCGCAAAAGTTGGGAATGATCTCAAACTCGCGTCCCGCTTACCTGCGCATCAGTGACGGCAGAGTCTGGGGTAACCCCCTCGTGGTGTCGTCATTGGCAGTTGACAACGTCACGATTGCCAACGCGTTGGAGACAACGATCATGACCTCAGACTCCAGGAATGGCGTGGCATCGCCTGAGAAAACGGCGAGTGGTGGAGAATCTGGGAAACAGGTTTCGGTCGTGGTACCAACGTCGGGAATTCCCGCACCGAACACTCACTAGAACTAACGGAGGGGGAGCGTCGGATGTATCGTTCCTCGGAGTTCTCACGACGTGTTGGCCTAATTCTCGGTATCGCGTTTGCGCTCGCTGCTATTTTTGTCGGCCGATTGGTCTTCATTCAGGTGATTGACGCGGGGAAGCTCAATTCCGAGGCAGAAAGTCGGCGGAGTGTGACCCGGACGCTCTACGGAATCCGGGGCTCCATCGTGGACGCTAACGGCACTGTTTTGGCGGAAAGCGTAGAACGTTACGACATCACGGCGTCCCCACGATACTTTGCTGATTTCACTCGAGATGGAACACTCATTTCCACCGAACAGGCACTGTCCGAAATTTCTGGTGCAACCGGCACCGACGTGTCGACGCTTCGAGCGGCCGTCACGAAAGATCCGACCTCTGACTTCGCATATCTGGTTAAGGGCGTGACGATTACGGTTCTCCGAAAAGTTCAAACCCTCAAGATCCCATGGCTTTATTCCGATCTGCGACCGAGCCGAACGTATCCACGCGGCGCGGTGGGAGGCAACCTCGTCGGGTTCATGGGAACAGACGGCCCGTTGACCGGTGTCGAGTACTACAAGAACGAATGTTTGGCCGCCACCAACGGGTCGATGACCTACGCGCGAGGCTCCGACGGAATTCGTATTCCTGGTTCGACCTATGACCAGAAGAATCCGATCGATGGCGGGACTATCCACCTCACGATAGATTCCGATCTTCAGTGGTTCGCGCAACAGGTGATCATGGCTCGTGGGAAAACGTTGGATGCGGCGTGGGCATCGGCGATGGTTGTTCGCATTGAAGACGGGCACATTCTCGCGGCAGCGGACTGGCCCAGTGTAGACCCTAACGACGTCAACGGGTCCAAGGTGGACGACATGGGATCGCGGCTTTTCTCGGTCCCATACGAACCGGGATCCGTGTTCAAGCCCATGACGGTTGCCGCCATGATTGACCAGGGCCAGACGACGCCGACGAGCAAATTCACCGTGCCCGGTCAATTCAAGGTCGCACCGGGGAAGTACATTTCGGACTTTTTCGACCACGGGACGATGCGGATGACGACTACGGGAATTCTCGTGTACTCATCGAACATTGGTATGAATGTCTTGGCAAAAGACCTCACGAAACAGGATCGATATGACGACCTCACGTCATTTGGAGTTGGGCAACCGACAGCGGTCAAGTTCCTCGGTGAAGACTCTGGACTTATTCGAACACCCGATGTCGTGGATAACGTCACTCAGTACACCGAAATTTTCGGGCAAGGTGTCACGGCCACCACTGCGCAAATCGCCAGCATTTATCAGACCATCGGAAACCACGGTGTCCGCCAACCATTGACACTGGTTTCGGGTTGCGAGCAGCCCGACGGAAAAGTAACCGACACACCTGATAGCAGTGGTGTTCGCGTAATCTCGGAATCGGCCGCGGACCAAACGGTTCAAATGTTGGAAGCGGTTGCGAAACACGGGTCACTTCGAAACTACGTTGGTGGTTCCGGTTACCGAATCGCTGTGAAGTCCGGTACCGCCGAGGTCGCGCGAAATGGTGTGTACACCGGCGACCGAGTGATTTCTATTGCGGGGATAGTACCCGCCGACAATCCTCAATTTGCGATCATCGTTGTGTTCGGTATGCCGCAAGTCGAGCGCAGTTCCGTCGCGGCGGCACCAGCATTCGCTAAACTCATGGAGCAGACGCTCAAGTACTATCGGGTGCCTCCGTCGAGTGGAAAGCCCCTGGATTTACCGAGTACATGGTGAAGGACAACGTAGCGTGACCGGAAATACTCCCCCCGTAATTCGACCCGAACACGTGTCACCTCGGTCGGTTGAATTGCTGGTTTCTGAGCTCGGGCTTTCGTCAATTGGCGATATTCGCGGAGTCGAAATTTCGGGCATCACTGTTATGACCTCAGAAATTGGCCCGGGGGACTTATTCGTCGCAGTCCGCGGCGCTCATCGACATGGTGCGGAATTCGCCGCCGATGCACGCACCAACGGTGCAGCGGCAATTTTGACTGACGTGGAGGGCGCCGAACTTGCCGCCGATGCAGGGCTTCCCCTCATAATTATCGATTCACCTCGAGCCGCACTGGGTGAGATTTCTCGATGGATATACCGAACCGATGACGATGCGCCCCAATATTTTGGAATCACGGGCACTAACGGTAAAACCTCGACGTCCTATCTTCTCGAGGGAATCCTGCGGCAGATGGGAATCACAACGGGACTGTCGACGACAGCGGAACGGCATATCGCCGACCGCACGGTTGTCTCGCGGCTCACCACCCCCGAAGCGAGTGAGCTCCACGCGCTCATCGCGCGCATGAAAGAGGTCGCGGTTCGCGCCGTTGTCATCGAGGTTTCAGCACAAGCCTTGACGCACAATCGAGTGGCTGGAATTCGTTTTGATGTCGCGGCATTCACCAATTTGTCGCATGACCACCTTGACGACTATTCCGATATGGAGGAGTACTTCCACGCGAAATTGGCATTGTTTGATCCAGACGTGTCGCGCCGCGGGGTTGTATGCATTGATTCTGAGTGGGGCCAACGAATCGTGGACGAATCACACATTCCGGTGACGACGATCTCGTCGATGGGTGACCCATCAGCGTATTGGCAGGTTGAGATTGATGAGGACAACGCCGCCTACACAGCGTTCACGCTTCGCTCGGCTGACGGTATTTCAATCTCGACGCGGGAACCGGTGATTGGCCGGCACATGGCGGCCAACGCTGCATTGGCGATTGTCATGGTGATCGAAGCAGGATACGAGCCGGATGTCATCGCGGCGGCGCTCGAGCGTGACGGTGGAATCATCGCCTATCTGCCCGGACGCACCGAAAAGGTTTCGGCAGACCGTGGACCGAATGTGTACGTCGATTTCGGCCATTCGCCTGATGCATTTGAGCACACTCTGGCTGCAGTGCGCCGATTCACTCCGGGCAGAACCATCATGGTTTTTGGTGCAGATGGTGACCGTGACGCAACCAAGCGTTTTGATATGGCTAGGGTTTCGGCCGAAGGTAGTGACATTTTGGTAATCACCGATCATCACCCACGTTTTGAGGACCCCGCCTCCATTCGAGCTCAGTTGCTTGTCGGAGCAAAGTCTGTTGAGAACGGTCCGGAAATCTTTGAGGTATCGCCGCCCGAAGAAGCTATCCGGTTTGCCGTCTCGATTGCCCAGGAGGGTGACTCAATCTTGTGGGCGGGGCCCGGCCACCAGAACTACCGGGATATTCGCGGCGAACGAACCGTCTACTCGGCGCGTGACCTGGCTCGTTCGGCGCTTGCCGAAGCCGGGTGGTCATGATCGAGACCTTTGCGTTGACGGATGGCGCAGTTGTTTTGGACGCGCACCTCACGACAGATTTTCACGGTGTACGGGATGCTCAACGAGCCTTAGCCGAATACCGATTAGAGGGATTTGACACCGTCCACGTCGCGGGTCTCATCTCCGGGGACGACACAACGGACGAACTTGATGCACTCGGACGATCCAATGTCCGGCTGAATATCCACCACCTCATTGTGGTTGGGCAAACCGCACAGGGCATGCATCGGGCTGCTGAACACGAAGGCTCATGGGACGGGGAGTCAATCCCCGTTTCCAGCGTCGACGACGCCTACGATGAGGTAATGAGTTTGCGAGGACCACGGGTAGCGATTCTCGTCACCGGTTCGGTGGACCAACCACTCAGCGAACTGATTGAGCGACTGAAGGGAGACCGACCGTGAGGTCCGTGCTCTTTGGCGCAGGTTTTGCGCTCGCATTCACACTGTTCATGACGCCGGTGTTCATTCGAATTTTCGAGCGGCTCGGTTGGGGCCAATTTATTCGAGACGACGGTCCGCAGAGTCACCACACCAAGCGGGGAACGCCAACGATGGGTGGCATTGTCATCATTCTTGGCGCGGTAGTCGGATACCTGCTGGGTCACCTCATCGAGCAATACCCGCCGACGGTCAGTGGTCTTCTCGTGGTGTTGATGATGACGGGAATGGGCGTCGTCGGATTCATCGACGATTACACCAAGACGCGCAATCAGCGCAGCCTCGGGCTCGGTGGATGGGCAAAGATTTTCGGGCAAGCGATTGTCGCGACGACCTTCGCAATTCTCGCGATTAACTTTCCAGACTCACACGGCATCACTCCAGCATCAATGGCCGTGAGCGCCGTGAGGGACATCTCGTGGCTGAATTTTGCCATCGGCGGCGGCCTCGTGGGCGTCGGACTGTTCATTCTTTGGGTGAACCTCATCGTTATTTCGACCGCCAACGGGGTCAACGTCGCCGACGGACTCGACGGGCTCGCGTCGGGCAGTGCAATCCTCTCGATCACGTCTTACGTGGTCATCGGTTTCTGGCAGTTCAACCAGTCCTGTTTCGCCGTGACCCTTGATCCGGAGGTCGCCTACAAGTGCTACGAGGCGCGTGATTCGCTCGACCTTGTCGCGATTGCCGCGGCGATAGCCGCGAGCACGGTCGGTTTCTTGTGGTGGAACACGACGCCAGCGCAGATCTTCATGGGGGACACCGGCTCGCTGGGACTTGGTGGTGCCGTGGCGGCACTCGCGATTCTCACGCGCACCGAATTGCTCATTCTCCTCATCGGGTCACTCTTCGTGATCGTGGCTGGTTCCGTCATCATCCAACGCGCGTATTTCAAAATCACCAAGGGTAAACGCATCTTCCTGATGAGCCCATTGCACCACCACTTCGAGCTAAAGGGGTGGGCGGAAATCACCGTCGTCGTCCGGTTCTGGCTGATCGCGGCACTCGGTGTTGCGGTCGGTATTGGGTTGTTTTATCTGGAATGGGCGAGCCAGTAATGACGCGTCTGACCGAGCTCACGAGTTGGAATGCAAACTGGAAAGGGCTCAAGGTCGTTGTCGTTGGGCTCGGAGTAACGGGGTTTTCGGTTGCCGACACCCTGTGGGAACTGGGTTGTGACCTGCGCGTGCTGTCCGCGAACGCGTCTGCCGAACATTCGGCAATTCTGGACGCCCTCGGCGTTTCATTTTCCGTCGTCCCCGACGAGGCCGAGATGGTGACCCAGGCGGCAGAATTCGCGCCCGATGTGGTGATTGTCAGCCCGGGACTTTCCCCTCGGCACCCCATCGTTGAATGGGCCACCACTGCCCGCGTACCGGTGTGGAGCGATATCGAACTCGCGTGGCGTGTGCGGGACAAGGTGTCCGTTGCCGAGTGGATTCTCATCACCGGCACCAATGGCAAGACAACCACGACTCAACTGACCGAACACTTTTTACGGACGTCAGGGCTTCGGGTTGCCGCGGTCGGGAACATTGGAGTTCCCGTGTTGGACGCAATTCGGGACCCGGTGGGTTTCGATGTCCTCGTTGTCGAAATTTCGAGCTTTCAACTTCACTGGCTCCCAACGGTTGGCGATGGGGCGCTTCGACCCATCGTCAGTGCGTGCCTCAACATTGCGGATGACCATCTTGATTGGCACGGATCCGCTGCCGCGTATCGAGCGGCAAAAGGAGCCGTCTACGCGAATACACGCAAGGCAGTCCTTTATAACCGAATTGATCCGGTGACTGAGGCGCTCGTCCGCGACGCGAACGTGCTCGAAGGGTGTGAAGCGATCGGATTTGGACTGGTCACACCCGACACCGGTGAGCTCGGCACTATTGATGGTTTATTGGTTGATCGCGCGTTCATCTCGGATAGACGGAATCACGCGCAGGAGCTAACGACCATCGACCGTCTCGCCGAGTTGGGGTTGGCCACACCGCACATGATTCTCAACATTCTCGCCGCCGCCGGGATGGCTCTCGCTCTTGGGGCAACTGCCGCGGACATTGCATCGGGTATTGAAACCTTCGAAACGGATCATCATCGATGTGAGACCATCGCCGAGCGCGGTGGGGTCGTTTGGGTCAACGACTCCAAGGCGACAAACGCCCATGCGGCCAATGCATCGCTACGTTCGTTTCCCTCTCTCGTGTGGATAGTTGGAGGTTTGTTCAAGGGAACCCACATTGACGAACTTGTTCAGGCGCACGCGTCGAGACTTCGCGCGGTGATTGCCATCGGCGAGGATCGAGAGGAACCACGGAGGGTCATGGAGGCGTGGGCGCCCACTGTCCCGTTCATCGAGATTGAGCACTCTGATGACGTCATGCGCGCTGCGGTTCACGCTGCCGCCTCGGTTGCCAAACCAGGCGATACCGTTCTTCTCGCTCCGGCCGCAGCGTCGATGGACCAATTTCAGGATTACGCGGATCGTGGGCGTCAATTCCACGATGCCGTTGTGGAAATGACGGGACGTGGGCATGACTAGCCCGCGCATTTCGCGGTTCGTTCGACTCAACCCATTTGCCCACGATTCGCGGATTATTACGCTGCTAGCCGCGGTCACCACACTTCTGACCGTTTTTGGCCTGTTTATGGTGTTGTCCGCGTCATCGGTGTCAAGCGGATTACAAAACGACGGAAACTTTTTTGCCGCTGCGTTCACTCAGGCGGCGAGTGCAGCTTTTGGGGCGGTGGCGTGCGTAACTATCGCTCGATTCCCCATTACCTTTTGGAGCGCTGGACGCAACTACTTTGTTTTGTTGGGTGCTGGGTTGCAAGTCGCTGTGCTGCTCGTTGGTTCTAGCTACGGTGGAAATAAAAACTGGCTCGACCTGGGTTTTATATCGGTCCAACCGTCGGAGTTTCTCAAATTAGCCATCATTGTGTGGCTCGCGTCATGGATCCACGACAATGACCATATGATCGACCTTCCGTTGCAATATTGGCGGGTTCCGACACTATGGGTTGGCGTACCGACCCTCATGGTTGCACTCGGCGGTGACCTCGGGACGACCGTCATCCTCGTGATGATCGTTCTCGGCATGCTGGCCTTTGCGGGAATGCCATCTCGCACCATTTGGGCACTCGCGGCCATCGGTACTGGGCTGGCATTGGCTCTGGTGAATGTTGGTGGTTCCGGGCGCGGGTCTCGATTTATGTCTTGGATTCAGGGGTGTGCACCGGAAGACTACGAGACGGTGTGTTGGCAGACAATGCACGGACTGTGGGCGCTCTCGTCGGGTGGACTGTTTGGGCTCGGACCGGGTAGCTCGCGTGCGAAGTGGTCATGGTTACCGCACGCTGACTCGGACTATATTTTTGCGATCATCGGCGAGGAACTGGGAATGATCGGCGCAATCGCCCTAATTGCTCTTTTTCTGGTTCTCGCTGTCATATTGGTTCGATTGGTTCGAGAGTTTCCACAACCGTTGACCCGAGTTCTTATCGGTGGGGTGTTTGTCTGGATTGTCGGGCAGGGTTTTGTCAATATCGCCGTCGTCCTCAACCTGTTGCCGGTTCTCGGTGTGCCGCTGCCGTTCATTTCATCGGGCGGGTCGTCACTTCTCGCAAACTTCCTCGCCATCGGGGTCATCATTAGTTGTGTTCGTCACGAAGAGCGATACGGATGACCGTCTTTCTCCTCGCGGGGGGTGGAACCGCGGGACACGTTAACCCTTTGCTTGCAACGGCTGACGCGATTCGCGCACGTGAACCGGACGCGACAATACTCGTTCTCGGCACGGTCGAGGGGCTGGAGTCACGCCTGGTTCCCGCCCGCGGTTACGAGCTTTTGACGATTGAACAGTTGCCGTTTCCGCGCCAGCTTGGGCGATCAGCGCTCACGTTCCCGACACGCTTCCTGCGAGCTGTCCGTCACGTTCGAGAAATCATCGTGACGAGGCGCGTCGACGTTGTGGTCGGGTTCGGTGGCTACGCGGCGGCTCCTGCATACCTCGCAGCGAGTCAGTCGAAGGTGCCTCTTGTCATCCACGAAGCCAATGCTCTTCCTGGCATTGCCAATAAATGGGGTGCTCGCCTGACGCGATATGTCGGGGTTACCTTCGGGGGAACAGCGCTGAGGAACGCGACGCGAGTGGGCATGCCGCTTCGATCCGAAATCGCGACCCTTGATCGCGTTGCCATGCGCAGCGAAGCATTGCGGTTTTTTGGACTCGACGCCAAGCGGCCGGTTTTATTGGTGACGGGCGGATCCACCGGCGCAGCGCGCATCAACTCAATAATTCTCGAGGCTGCTAAATCAATCGTTGGCGCCGGGTGGCAGATTGTGCACACGGTAGGTGAAACCCGAGACTTCGTCGACCCCGCAATTGCCGGTTACCAGCCGCTGGCTTATTGCGATCGGATGGACCTCGCCTTTTCCTCGGCAGACCTGGTAATTGCGCGTTCTGGGGCCGCGACCGTGTGTGAGATTGCGGGCCTTGGAATTGCTGCTGTATTTGTCCCGTATCCCGTCGGAAATGGCGAACAAGAAGTCAACGCACGTGAACTCGTCAACGCGGGCGGTGCTCTGGTGTGCCCCGACGCCGCGTTCACACGCGAATGGGTAGATGAAGTACTACTCCCACTGTTGGCCGATGAACCTCGAAGGCACTCGATGTCGACACGTGCGCTCGGGGTCGGAAATCGAGATGGAGCCGCGAGGCTCACAGAGCTCGTGTTCCAAGCCGTCGCCGACTCTCGGGCTTAGGGTTGACTCGTGATTGCACCTGACTTCGAGGTTTTGGTTCCCGATGATCTTGGTCGCGTGCATTTCATCGGCATTGGTGGAAGCGGCATGAGCGGTGTTGCCCAGATGTTTCATCAGCGTGGCATCACAGTCACTGGGTCCGATCGTGCTGACTCGCAAACCGTCGACACTCTTCGGAAGCGTGGCATCGATGTCCAAATAGGGCACGAACCCCTCGCCGTCCGCGAGGCGAACACCGTCGTTGTCACGGGGGCCTTGTGGCAGGACAACCCGGAATATCGGTGGGCGATTGAGCACGACATCCTCGTGATTCACCGCTCGGTTGCGCTCAATTGGTTGTTGCGCGGCACCCGGGTCATTTCGGTTGCGGGCGCACACGGCAAGACAACGTCAACCGGAATGATTGTTACGGCCCTTCGCGGCGTAAACCGAAACCCGTCGTTCGTGAACGGTGGAGTGATTGCGAATCTCGGTGTCTCGTGGGGGACGGGTGCCGATGAGGAATTCGTCATTGAGGCAGATGAATCGGATGGGTCGTTCCTGTTGTATCCAACGGCAATTGGGCTCATCACCAATATCGACACCGATCACCTAGACCACTATGGTTCCGCGGATGCGTTCGACGATGCCTTTGTGCGTTTTGCCAACGAGTGCCGTGAACGCGTCGTTGTATCGGGGGATGACCCGATTCTGCGACGCTTATCGTCACGAATTACTACGCCCATGGTGACGTTTGGTGAAACTGCTGGCGTTGATTTCCGAGTAACAAACATCGTTTCCTCGTCGAGCGGAGTAGCCGCCACCGTGTCGCACCTCGGAGAGGACGTCGAACTGCGGCTTTCCATAGCCGGCGCACACAATGCGGTCAATGCTGTGGGTGCGATCGCGGTTCTGGTTCAGTTGGGTGTGCAGCTCGGTGAGGCGGCCAACGCGCTGCACGATTTTGCCGGCACTGGCCGTCGTTTTGAACTTCATGACACCGTTCGCGGTGTTCGGGTCTATGACGATTACGCCCATCACCCGCGGGAAGTTCACGCCGCTCTTGCGACGGCACGCAGCGTGGTCGGAAACGGCCGCGTGATCGCCATTCATCAACCGCACCTGTTCTCACGCACTCGTGACATGGCAGCGGACTTTGCTCACGAATACGAATCCGGGGCTGACTTTACGGTTGTACTCGATGTGTACGGCGCTAGGGAAGACCCGATCCCCGGTGTCACCGGAGCACTCGTTTCGGAGGCCTTTGTCGATTCATCGAAAGTTGCCTATTGTCCAGATTGGTCTGATGCAGCACGAGTTGCCGCTCAGCACGCACGCGATGGGGACATCATTATGACCTTGTCGTGTGGGGATGTGTATCGGATCATTCCGCAGGTCGTTTCGGAGCTTGACCCTTCGTGAAGCGTCCCGATTTTCCCGGAGCCGGTATCGCCCCACGCACCACTCGTCCCACCGCGGTTCCGCAGGCATTCCAACCCGTCCGAAAAATGGATAGCGATGTTCATCGCTTTACCGCACGACGTCGACGACGACGCGCATCGTGGCTGATTGGCATTGGCACCTTTCTTGCGCTCATTCTGATTGTGACGGGAATCGTCCTGTCGCCGTTGTTGACACTGACTGAAGTCATCGTCAAGGGCCGAGAGGCGGTGGAAACGGAGGTCGTTGTCGGGTCGGTGTCGGATCAAATGGGCAAGCCCCTGGCCTCGCTTAACTTTGATTCGATCCGCGACCGACTTGCCAGCGTGCCGAGAATTCAATCCTTCACGACCGAAATTCAGCCGCCGCATACCCTAGTGATTCGAATTGTTGAGCGGCAGGCGATCGGATACTTGCCCGCCAACACCAAGTGGTCGATTGTCGACGCTGCTGGTGTGGTCATTGACACGGTTATTTCGCGACCGATGAGGCTTCCCGAACTGTCCATCCCGGCGACGACCGATCGTGGGTTTACTGCAATTACGGAAACGCTGCAAGCTCTTCCCGATTCGCTTCGCCGCACCGTGCAGTCGATCACCGCAACATCCCGCGATACCGTGCGATTTACGATTCGGGGCAGCGGACACCGAATCACCTGGGGCTCGCCCGATAATTCGTCCCTCAAGGTCCTCGTAATGAATCGTGCGTTGGAGGTTGCCCGCCGCGACGGCGGAGTGTATGAAATTGACGTGTCGGCTCCCGACAACATCGTTCTGCAGCGGATCGGCTAATTTCCGACACGCCGACAGTGCTGCAGGGTTCCCCGTGGGGCGCTGGCTATCGTGTGGGTGGCCGCGAGGGCGGCAAAAGTCTTGACTTCAAGTTGAGCCTGAACGTTGGAGGAATCCATGGCATCCGCAAGCAATAACTATCTCGCCGTCATCAAAGTCGTCGGCGTCGGTGGTGGTGGTGTTAACGCCGTCAACCGCATGATTGAAGCGAGCGTCAAGGGTGTGGAATTCATCGCGGTCAACACGGACGCACAGGCCCTTCTCAATAGTGATGCCGACGTCAAGCTAGACGTTGGGCGTGAACTGACCCGCGGACTCGGCGCCGGCGCAGATCCGGAAATTGGCCGACGTGCAGCGGAAGACCACGCGACCGAAATCGAAGAGAGTCTTGCCGGAGCCGACCTAGTTTTCGTGACTGCCGGTGAGGGTGGAGGAACCGGAACGGGTGGCGCTCCGGTCGTCGCCCGGATTGCCATGTCAATCGGTGCACTGACCATCGGTGTCGTCACGACACCCTTTGGCTTTGAAGCCCGTCGTCGACGCGAACAGGCCGAAGCGGGCATCGAGCGCTTGCGCGGCGAGGTTGACACCCTGATTGTGGTTCCCAACGACCGTTTGCTCAAACTGGCGGACCCGACGATCTCGGTTCCGGAAGCATTCGCTATTGCCGACGAGGTTCTCCTTGCCGGCGTTCAGGGGATCACGAACCTCATCACCAACCCTGGCCTCATCAATCTGGACTTCGCTGACGTTCGAAGCGTCATGCGTGACGCAGGAACGTCGCTCATGGGTGTCGGTAGCGCTCGAGGCGCCGAACGTGCGATCAAGGCAACCGAGATGGCCATTGCGTCTCCGATGCTCGATCAGACAATCAACGGCGCTCACGGCGTATTGATGTCGTTCCAAGGCGGTTCAAACCTCACCATTATGGAAGTGAACGAAGCCGCATCATTGATTTCGGATGCCATCCACCCCGAGGCAAACTTCATCTGGGGGATGGGTATCGACGACACACTCGGCGACGAAGTCCGCGTCACGGTCATTGCTGCAGGTTTTGACGAACGTGACACCGTTCGTCCCGCTCGCGTGGGCAGCGTCGAGTCCTTCCAAACTCCCGAAGAGGAGTTGGGACACAGCGAATTCGGTCGCTCGAACACGACGACGGACATCCCCGTGTTGACCGACCAATTCTCGGAGTCGGGAATTTACGATCTTCCCGAATTCCTCCAGTAGTCACGATGTCAACGGCGGCCGCACGGTGGCGTGCGGTAAGAGACGAAGTCGATGAGGAATGCGTTGCGTGGGGTCGAAACCCCGCGGATGTGACCCTGATTGTCGTGACTAAATTCCACCCCGCATCTCTCGTTGACGAGTTGTGGAACGCCGGTGCACGAGATTTTGGTGAAAGCCGCCACCAGGACGCCGCACCGAAAGCGGAGGAACTCCAGCACCGTGAAATCAACTGGCACTTTGTTGGACAGGTTCAGTCGAATAAGGCGCGGGCAATTGCGCGCTATGCATCGACTATTCATTCGTTGGACCGGGACAGCGTTGTCGATGCACTTGTCACATCCGACAACGCAGTTGGTGGATTCATCGAATTGAATCTCACCGATGACCCGGGTCGAGGTGGCGTCGATTCTGCCGACGCCATGCTGCGCCTCGCGGATCGAATCATGGCGACTGACACCATCGACCTTCGCGGTGTGATGGCGGTGGCTCCGCAGGATGTTGACCCGCGGGACGCATTTGCCCGAGTGGCGACGTTGTCGGACATTCTTGTGCAGGCTTACCCCAACGCCAACGCGATATCAGCGGGCATGAGCGCCGACTGGAAACACGCGATTGAGCACGGCGCGACACACCTTCGCATCGGCACCGCAATAACGGGGAATCGACCAAATTCGGGTTAATCTGATGAAAACCTCAAGGAGAGGACATCGTCATGAGGAAAACACTTGAATACTTGGGCTTCATCGATTCGTCGGTTGGTCACGCACCTCGCGAACGAACCAGCGTCCGACCTGAGCCCGTTCGCGCGGCCGGACCACGCGCAGTCGCACCGGTCCGCTCGATGACTCGCTCACGCCACGACCAGGCATATTCGGTCATTCACACGATGCGCCCCCGCCGTTATGGTTCGGATGCTGCGGGAATTGCCGAGACTTTCGCGGGCGGATCGCCCATTATTGTCGATTTGTCGATGATGCAAGAGGCCGAGGTGCGTCGACTCATCGACTTCATGAGCGGACTCGTCAGCGGTCTGAGTGGAAACATTCGCCCCGTTGCGACGAAAGTTTTCCTCCTCACACCGTTGGGGATTGAACAATTCGATGATGAAGCTGACCAGAACAGCCTTCGCGCGGACGCTGTCGACGCGTTCCTGGACTAATCCATGCCCACACTGGGGTACATCCTCTGGGTGATTTTATGGTGTTTGTCGGCTTTGTTGTGGATTCGATTCATCATTGATTGGGTTCGTCAAATCGCTCCCCAATGGCGACCGCGCGGACTTGTGCTGGTCATCGCAGAAGCGACTTTCACGGTAACCGATCCGCCACTCAAATTTGTCCGCCGGTTTATCAAGCCTCTTCGCATCGGAGCCGTCGCGATTGACTTTTCATGGACAATTTTGTTATTCGCCGTTTATCTTGCAATGTCCTGGGTTATTTAGGGTTCGCGGTAAAGTGTTGACAACCGATAACACGGTTGTCCCAAGGAATGAGGTCGGCCAATGCTGAGCGCTGAAGAGATTGTTAACAAACAATTCAAACCGAAACGCGACGGTTATGACCCTGACGATGTCGATGACTTTCTCGATGAGGTCGTAAAGGAACTGCGTCGTATTCAAATCGAGAACGACGGTTTGAACCAAAAAATCTTGGCGGCGGAATCGCGCGTCTCAGAGTTACAACGCAGTGCATCGCCACTTGCTGCGACCTTGCCGACATCGACCAAGGCCGAGACGGGAACTTCAGGGCAACTTCTTCAATTGGCCCGAAAGCTTCACGACCAACACATTCAAGAGGGATACGCGGAACGCGACCGGATTATTGAAGAGGGTAAAAACCAGGTCACGCGAATGCTCGCCGAAGCGGAACTTCGTCAGCGAAACGAGATCAACGTCCTCGACCAACAGCGGATTGCGGTCGAGCGCGAAATTGAGCGACTCAAGTCGTTCGAGCGGGAATACCGCCAGCACCTCCAGAAGTACCTGGAAAAGCAACTGGCCGATTTGACCAACAGCGGTCAAGAATCCGCCAACGCTTTCTAGCGCGTGCCTCAGCATCGCTCACTTCCCGTCCCTGACGGTCTAGTCGGCGACCGCGTCGATGTGGCAATCGCCAAACTTTTAGGGTTTTCCCGAACGTTTGCGGGCGAGGTCATCGAGCGTGGGGGAGTGACAATTGATGGTCGCCCCGCGACCAAATCTGATCGATTGACTTTGGACGCAACGTTGTCGGTCGAATGGGACGACCCGCGTGAACCAGAAATTGTCCCCGTGGTCATCTCGGATATGCAGATTGTGTATGACGATGACGACATCGTCGTCGTCAGCAAACCGCCTTTTCTTGCCGCCCATCCTTCGCGCGGGTGGGAGGGCGACACGGTTCTCGGAGCGCTGGCTGGCGCCGGGTACCGAATTTCAACGTCGGGCCCGCCCGAACGGCAGGGCATTGTGCATCGTTTGGATGTTGGGACGTCGGGTCTCATGATTGTCGCCAAGAGCGATGTTGCATATTCCGTGATGAAACGTAAGTTCAAGGATCGTGAGGTGTTCAAGGAATACCACGCGTTGGTCCAAGGAGAAATGGTTCCCGCGGAAGGCACCATCGATGCACCAATCGGACGGCACCCGGGGTCCGCGTGGAAATTTGCCGTGACGCACGACGGCCGGAATGCGGTGACGCATTTCGACACGATTCGAAACTACGGCCCGGCTACCCTGCTCTCCATTGGACTGGAAACCGGTAGGACCCACCAGATTCGGGTGCACATGGCTGCGCAGCGTCACCCGCTGGTGGGTGATTCGCTCTATGGTGCCAACCCAAAAACTGCAGCCCAGCTCGAGCTGACACGGCAGTGGCTCCACGCGGTGAGATTGCGATTTGACCACCCGACGACTGGCGACAAACTCGAGTTGACGAGCGACTATGCCCCCGATCTCACACATTCGCTCACAATTCTCGAAACTCTCTGACGCGCCTCACGTCAGCGACGGAACGGCAACCTAAACTAAAAGTCCGTCAGCGCGAGAGGAGGTCCAGTGTCACAGTCATTTGTTCACCTGCACGTCCACACGGACAACTCGATGCTCGATGGTGCTGCTCGCATTGATGACCTTCTCGATGCCGCGGTGGCACACGACATGCCCGCAATTGCGATGACGGACCATGGAACGCTGTTTGGCGCGTTTGATATGTGGAAAAAGGCACAGGACCGAGGAATGAAGGCCATCATCGGCCTCGAGGCCTATGTCGCCCCGGAAGGGCGCCACCATAAAAAGCCCGTGCTGTGGGGTAGCGGGGGGGAAGACGATGTCTCGGGTAAAGGCGCGTACACACACCTCACGCTGTTGAGCGAAACGACGCAGGGAATGCACAACCTGTTCTCGATGTCGTCACTTTCTTACATTGAAGGTTTTTATCACCGGCAACGAATTGACCTTGAGTTACTGAGCAACAATTCGGCCGGGTTGATTGCGACAAGCGGGTGTGTTTCGGGAGAAATCCAAACCAAGATTCGACTCGGTGACTACGACGGCGCGAAAGCGGCTGCCGCGACACTGCGCGACATCATGGGAAAAGAAAACTTTTTCATCGAAATCATGGATCACGGACTCGCGATTGAGCGGCGCGGGATCAAAGACCTTTTGCGCTTGGCTCAAGAACTCGACCTTCCTCTCGTGCTCACTAACGACCTGCACTACACGCATGCTCATGATGCACGAGCGCATGCGGCGCTTCTGTGCGTTCAATCCGGATCCACTCTGCAGGATGAAAAGCGGTTCAAGTTCGATTCCGATGAGTTTTACCTCAAATCGGTTGCGCAGATGCGGTCGCTGTTCCCTGATCACCCCGAAGCAGCGGACAACACCCTTCTCATCGCCGAGCGATGCAACGTTGAATTCGACACGACAGCAAACCATATGCCGCGATTCCCCGTTGCGCCAGGCGACACGGAAGCAAAGGCTTTCGAGCGCGAGGTCCTCGCGGGGTTGCAGGGTAGGTACCCGGGAGGGTTGACACCCGAAATCGAGGCGCGTGCCAAATACGAAATTGACGTCATTACGAATAAAGGCTTCCCCGGCTATTACCTTGTGGTCGCCGATTTCGTGAAATGGGCCAGGGACAACGGTGTGCGAGTTGGCCCCGGCCGAGGGTCTGGTGCGGGTTCTTTGGCGGCCTACGCGATGCGAATTACCGATCTTGACCCCATTGAACACGGACTTCTTTTCGAACGGTTCCTCAACCCCGAACGTGAGTCCATGCCCGACTTCGATATCGACTTCTCGACGAGGCGGCGCGATGACGTCAAACGATATGTAACGGAAAAATATGGTTCGGATCACGTCGCACAAATCGCGACGTTCAACATCATCAAGGCGAAGCAAGCGCTCAAAGATTCGACTCGTGTGCTCGGTTATCCCTATGGAATGGGCGAAAAGTTGTCGAAAGCGGTCCCCGGGATGTTGTCCGGACGTGATATCTCGCTCGCAGAGATGTACGACCCCGCGAACCCGCGTTTCAAGGAATCTCAGCAATTTCGCGAGGTCGTTGAAGAAACGGCGGATTCCAAGGCGGTCTTTGAAACAGCCGTAGGTATCGAGAACATCAAACGCAATACCGGGGTGCACGCCGCGGGCGTCATCATGTCCGATTCACCGCTGTCGGAAATCGTCCCACTCATGATGCGTGACAACGACGGGCAAATCATCACCCAGTTTGATTATCCGACCTGCGAAAAACTCGGGCTCATCAAGATGGACTTTTTGGGACTCCGGAACCTCGACATTTTGGATGACGCGCTGGCCAACATCAAACGCAATCGCGGAATTGATCTTGTACTGGAGGACCTGACCTTCGACGATCCTGCGGTGTACGAATTGCTCTCCACCGGCGAGACGCTGGGAATCTTCCAACTTGACTCCCCGCCGATGAGGCAACTCTTGAGCCAAATGCGACCGGACCATTTCGGAGACATTTCCGCCGTTCTTGCGCTGTATCGACCCGGCCCAATGGGAGCGAAAAGTCATACCAACTACGCCATGCGAAAACAGGGTCAACAACCGATCACTCCGATTCACCCCGAACTGGCTGAGGCGCTTGAGGACATTCTCGGACCGACCTATGGATTGATTGTCTATCAAGAACAGGTCATGGAGATTGCTCAGCGGGTCGCCGGCTACTCGCTTGGACAAGCAGACAATTTGCGCCGCGCAATGGGTAAAAAGAGTAAAGAGACGCTCGACAAAGAGTTCCCGAGATTCTCGGAAGGAATGCTGGAACGAGGTTTCACGAAACCCGCCATCACGACACTGTGGGACATCCTCGTGCCATTCTCTGATTACGCGTTCAACAAGTCACATTCGGCCGCATACGGCGTCATTGCGTATTTCACGGCCTATCTGAAGGCACATTTTCCTGCGGAGTTCGTTGCGGCGCTGTTGACGTCCGTTGGTGATGACCGTGACAAGCTCGGTGGCTATCTGGTTGAGGCACGCCGGATGGGCGTGACGGTATTGCCGCCTGACATCAATGAATCGGACCTCGATTTCACTGCTATCGGTGATGACGTTCGATTTGGGCTCGGATCGATCAAGAACGTCGGTGAGTCCGTTGTGTCGCACATCACTGCGGAACGGGTTCTCGGCGGCGAATTTAGTTCGACCCAAAATTTCTTTGACCGTGTCCCACTTCCCGCGCTGAACAAGAGGACGATTGAATCCCTGTTCAAGTCGGGGGCATTCGATCGATTTGGGCATTCGCGTCGCGCGCTCATCGAAGTGCACGAAAAAATCGTCGACGACGCAATTCGCGAAAAGAAGGATGCGTCGAAGGGCGACGTGGGGTTTGACTTCGGCGAACTCTTTGACGAACCCGTCATCCTCATCCCCGAGCGCCCGGAATGGCCCCGTAAAACCAAATTGGAATTTGAACGGGAAATGCTCGGACTTTATGTCTCCGACCACCCGCTGAACGGCCAGGAAATAGTTCTGCAGCGCGGTAGGACGCACCACGTGAGTGACCTGACAGCCATCCAGAAAGTTCCCGAAAGCGACGCTGATGACGCTGAATGGGAGCTTCAGGGTGCTTCCGAGGACGACGTGATTACCCTGACCGGTTTGTTAAGAAATATCGAGCATCGAACCGCTCGCGCCTCGGGAAAGCAATTCGCCTACGCGGTTCTCGAAGACATGTCGGGATCAATCGAACTCGCGATTCTTGGTCAAAAATACGAGGAACTGAGGCCACTACTTCAGAATGACTCCCTGATCGCGGTCAGCGGCCGAGTCAAACTTCGCGAGCGGTTCTTGTCCATCATGGTGAGGGACATCCGACACCTCGATGTGTCGAACGATAAAGAAGTAACAATGATTCGCGTGCAAGTTCCCGCTGAACATTCGACCGCAACTCTCGTCGCCGAACTCGACGAGGTGCTGAAGCGATATCCCGGTGAGGCCGAGGTGGAATTGCGCCTGCGCCACCCCAACGGTTTTCAAGTGTTCACGCTCCCACACCGAGTTACCGTTACCGGGCCGCTCTATGGTGAATTGAAGCGCGTGCTTGGCCCGAACTGCTTCGTCTAGCCAGGGACGACGTCGCCGACGGAGTGATAGCGCCGTTCGACGTAAACGAGTGGCGCACAATCGGGGTGGGTCGCACCCTCGCTGATTTCCAACACCACGGTCGCGTTGTTTCCCACTTCGGTAACTGTCACGACGGTGGCGAGTAGTGCGGCCCGCACGTTTAAGATTTCGGGCAGGCCAGCGAAACCCTCACGCCAATGCTTTCCGGTGAATCGCTCAGAGGCGGGCCCCGCCATGATCCGCGCAATGTCAACCTGATTTTCGCCAAGGAAATGGATGATGACCGACTTGCCAACCGCGACCGCGGGATACGACGACGCGTGTTGAGCAATGTTGAGGCTGGCCCTCGGTGGTTCAGCGGAAAACGACGCGAGCGATGTCGCAGTGAACCCCACGGGGGTTTCGTCGTCTAGGCGACCCGTGATCACCGCGACGCCCGCAGGATGCAAAGAAAAAGCTGCGAGGAACGCGTCCTGTGGCGTCACGATGTTCACGTTCCTTCCAACGGGCTTCTGACCCTCATTATTCCCGAACGGTAGCATGGAGAAACATGTTGACAATCAGCACCGCCCGATTCGAGAAATAGGTCCTCATGTTTTGTCCGTTCTGCCGATTCACCGATACGCGGGTCATCGACTCTCGAACGTCCGAAGACGGCTTGGCCGTTCGACGACGACGTGAGTGCCCCGACTGCGGTGGTCGTTGGTCGACGCTCGAAACGGCAAGCCTTTCCGTCATCAAGCGAAACGGCGTGATCGAAGCTTTCTCGCGGGAAAAGATCGTGTCCGGCGTTCGAAAAGCATGCCAAGGACGACCCGTGTCCGACGCAGACCTAGCCGGGCTCGCACAACGTGTCGAGGAAAACATTCGTGCGACGGGCGTTTCGCAAATCGATGCAAACGAGATCGGTCTCTCGATTCTTCCCGAGCTCCGCACGATTGACCTCGTCGCGTACCTACGCTTTGCGAGCGTTTATCAGGCGTTTGACTCACTCGACGATTTTGAGGCATCGATAGCTGTCTTGCGTACGGAAGAAGAGTCCAAGGGCACATCTGCATGATGTATCGCGCATTGTTTAATCTGGTTTTCGCCCGCATGGACCCCGAGCGTGCTCACGACGTTGTGGTGACAATGCTTGTGTGGGGACAGCGGTTGGGGTTCACCCCGTTGCTTCGCGTGTTCACGCGACCGACACGAACGTTGCGAGTTCGCACATTGGGCCACACCTTTGAATCGCCATTCGGTCTCGCCGCGGGGTTCGACAAGAACGCCGTGATGTATCAAATCCTGTGGGGTTTGGGCTTCGGGCACGTCGAGGTCGGAACAGTCACCGCCCACGCACAAGAAGGAAACCCACGCCCGAGGCTCTTCCGCCTGATTGCCGATCGCGCACTGATTAATCGGATGGGTTTCAACAACGATGGTGCAACCGTCATTGAGCGCCGTTTGCGTCGCCACCGTGGACCAATTCTTGGCGTCAATATCGGGAAAAGCCGCTCTGTCGACGTCGACGATGCACGGGGGGACTACCTCGCGTCAACCCGTCTCATGGCTCCGCGTGCCGACTATCTGGTCGTCAACGTCTCATCGCCCAACACTCCCGGGCTGCGTGGCCTACAAGAGATTGACAAACTCGAACCACTCCTGTTGGCCGTCAAGGGAGAGGCCGGTTCCACTCCAGTGCTTGTCAAGATTGCTCCGGACCTGACAAAGAAGGCGATTGATGCGGTTGCCGACCTGGTGCTTCGAATTGGACTCGACGGAATTATCGCGGCGAACACGACATTGTCCCGTGACGGACTCACGGCAAACCCGGACGACGTCGGCGCGATGGGCGCGGGAGGTCTTTCCGGCGCACCGCTCGCAAAACGGTCATCGGAAGTACTTCGTCAGCTGCGCGCTCGTCTCGGCCAAGACGTCTGCATCATTTCGGTTGGTGGAGTAACGACCGCAGACGACGTCCGCGAACGACTCCGAGACGGTGCGACACTCGTTCAGGGATACACCGCGCTCATATTCGAGGGCCCAATGTGGGCAGCTCGAATTAATCGTGATCTAACGCGCGGTTTATGACGGGTGTTCGCCGCGCGCAACGCGTGGCTTGGGGACTCGCAAGGGTCGGAATTGGAATGCGCGAGTAGCGGCGTACCAACGGTGACCCTTTTCGAGATTGTTCGCGCCGAACTTATCGGACATCTTTCGAATCATCGTCCGGCCAAAAATCAACGTGTCAAGGGCGCCCACAACAAAAAACCCATACATTGCGATCAGGACGGTCAACTGGAGTACAGCCCCCGACCCATCGGTGGCGTTGTACTGGGGGAGGAAAGTGGCGATGATCACTGCGAACATGAGCGGAATCATGAATTCTCCGACGGTGTAACGCGCATCAACAAAATCTCGAACGAAACGTCGCTGGGCACCCTTGTCTCTCGCGGGCATGTAGCGTTCGTCACCCGCCTCGTAACCCTGACGAGCAATCGCCCGCTGTTCCGCCTGTTTGCGACGGTCCTCCTTAGTGACCTTCTTCTTCTCGCGCGTCGCAACGAGGGGACGCTTATTTGCCGCCTCACGTTCCTTTCGGCTCGGCGTCGCGTGTCCCTTCCCGGCCGTCGCTTGGGTCTCGGGGGTTTCGGGGGAGTCAGTCACGATAGGTCCTCTCAATCGGTGCTCCTAAGATTACCGTCATGACGCAATCCTCTCGTTCGCTCGATGAACTTCGCCGCCACATTGATGCCGCGTTTCCTGCAGCAATCGAAACACTCACCCAACTCGTGACCATTCCGAGCGTCTCATGGGACGGTTTCCCAGCGGAACACGTTCAACAGTCCGCCGATTATGTCGAATCGAAATTGAGGGCACTCAACCTGTTTGACGAGATCCGAATTGTCACGGAACCGTTCGCATCGGGTCCGGGTTACGGTCAACCCGCGGTGCTCGCTCGGCGAGACCCGCAGCCGGGTTTTCCGACTGTCTTGTTGTACGCGCACCATGACGTGCAGCCACCAGGAAAAGAAGAGGATTGGGACAGTGATCCCTTTGTCCCCGTCGAGCGCGACGGCAGACTGTACGGCCGCGGAGTCGCGGATGACAAAGCGGGTGTCGTCGTTCATCTCACGGCCTTAGAGACAGCCCTCGCGGTCTTGGGGGACGACCTCACGATAGGAATTGCCATATTCATTGAGGGTGAAGAAGAATTCGGCTCGCGGTCGTTTACGTCAATCCTCGATCGTCACTCAGCGATGCTGGAGAGTGACATCATCGTGGTCGCGGATTCGGATAACCGTTCTGTTGATATTCCGTCACTCACCGTGAGCCTTCGGGGAAACGTCGCGTTCTCGCTGACGATTTCGACACTGGACCACGCATCGCACTCAGGGATGCTCGGTGGAGCGGTCCCCGACGCGATGATGGCAGCAACGACGTTGCTCGCCCGTCTCTATAACGACGACGGCTCCGTTGCTGTCCCGGGGTTGACGTCCCACGCCGCATCCGTCCCCGATTTTTCTCGAGATGAACTCGTGCATGACTCTGGGCTCAAAGACGGTGTTAGTGACATCGGGCAGGGCCCGATTTTGTCACGCCTGTGGTTTCAGCCCGCGATTTCCATTACAGGGATGGATGCACCGAGCGTCCAAAATGCCTCCAACACGCTTATTCCTTCGGTTACGGTCAAGCTGTCCTTCCGAATTGCGCCAGGGCAATCGGCCACCGACGCGTTCGCTGCCATCGAGGCACACCTCCGCGCAACGGTTCCATGGGGTGCACACCTCGAATTTGGGGCCGTTGATCTGGGTAATCCGTTCCTCGTCGATGCGTCGGGAAGCGCGGCGACTCTTGAATTGGAAGCACTTCGAGACGCATGGGATGGTGCGGACCCCGTCATGGTCGGTGTGGGCGGTTCGATTCCGTTCGTCGCAGACCTCGTCGACCGGTTCCCATCGGCTCAAATCCTCATCACGGGGGTGGAAGACCCACAGTCGCGCGCGCACAGCCCCAACGAGTCGTTGTCGCTCACGGTTTTGCGGAGAGCCATGCTTGCGGAAACACTCTTTCTGGTTCGACTCAATGATCGCGATTAACGAGGTAAAATAATTCCATGAGCGAAAACACGGGTAACACATTGACCGAAAGCACCCATGGCGTGGTTCTCACTCCGACCGCCATTGTGAAGGCTAAAGCACTCATGGAACGTGAACAACGCGACGACCTTCGTTTGCGCCTCGTCGTCAAGGCGGGCGGTTGCAGCGGTTTCCGATACGACATGTTCTTCGATGAGCGCGACAACGAGGGCGACGCCGTGGTGTCGTTCGACGGGGTCGAGGTTGTCGTCGACAAGAAGAGTGCGCCGTATCTTGAAGGCGCTTCGATTGATTACGAAGACACCCTTCACGCATCCGGTTTCCAAATCAACAACCCCAATGCGTCGAACACGTGCGCGTGCGGAGACTCATTCAACTAAACGTTGACAGGGTTCACAAAACCGCGGAAATCTTATGATTTTCGCGGTTTTTTCGTGTCAAATCGGTCAATTCACAGTGCCCGATGTCATAGACTACAAAGACAGCAACAGGTACGTCGAGAGGTTTTAGGTGTCCACACATCGTTTTCGCTGGATCGCTGCAATTGTCGGTACCACCCTCGCTCTGACGCTCTCCGGCTGCACCGCCCAAGAGCTCCGCGGGTGGCTTCCTTCCGAAGCGGGCGTGACAAACCAGACGTCGCGAATCATTGGGCTGTGGTCGACCTCGTGGATTGTGTTGTTGATTGTTGGTGCGATCACCTGGGTCCTTATTTTGTGGGCAGCAATCGCTTACCGCCGCCGCTCGACAGACTCGGGGTTGCCCTCGCAATTGCGGTACAACGCGCCGATCGAGACCTTTTTCACAATCGTTCCCCTCATCCTCATCATCGGGTTCTTTGCCTTCACTGCGCGCGATGAGGCCATCATCGAACAAGCAAACCCGAATCCTGATGTGAAGATTGAGGTCTGGGGAAAGCGCTGGGCGTGGGATTTCAACTACCTCACGGATGGAGTGCACTTCGCCGGTGTGCAGGCACAAGAGAAGGCCGATAACACCATCGACATCAACTCACTTCCCGTTCTGTACTTACCCGTCGGGAAGTCGATTGAAATCGACATCAATTCGCGCGACGTGAATCACTCATTCTGGATCCTTAATTTCTTGTACAAGAAGGACATGATCCCTGGACAGACGAACCACTGGTATTTCACGCCCGAAAAAGAGGGAACGTATCGCGGTAAGTGTGCGGAACTCTGCGGTGAATACCACTCGTTGATGCTCTTCACCGTGAAGGTGGTGTCGCCTGCCGAATACGCGACGCAGATGCAATTGCTGCGTGACGAGGGGCAGACTGGCCGACTCGGTCCTGAATACAACCCGAACCACAACCTTCCCGGCACCGATGGAAACACAGACAGCTAAGGCACCGTTATGACAACGACAGCACCACGCCCCGCAGCATCAATCCCAGCTGGCGCATCAACGCCACGAGCTGGCCGACAGGGCTCGGTTTTTCTTGACTACTTGACGACAACGAACCACAAGACCATCGGGTACATGTACTTCGTCACGTCGTTCGTGTACTTCATGATCGCCGGAGTCATGGCACTGATCATTCGTGCACAACTTTTCCAGCCGGGAATGGACCTCGTGACCAAGGAACAGTACAACCAACTGTTCACCATGCACGGAACGCTCATGTTGTTGATGTTCGCAACACCGCTCTTCGCCGCTTTCGCTAACGTGCTGATGCCGTTGCAAATTGGCGCACCGGATGTGGCGTTCCCCAGGCTCAATGCACTTGCCTTCTGGTTGTATTTCTTCGGGTCCGCGGTCGCGACTGCCGGTTTCTTGACACCTCAGGGTGCTGCGTCGTTCGGGTGGTTCGCGTACACACCGCTGTCGACCGTGACCTACACCCCGGGTGTCGGCGCAAACATGTGGGTTTTCGGACTTGGTTTGTCCGGTTTCGGAACCATCATGGGTGCGGTCAACTTCATCACCACCATCATCACTATGCGCGCACCGGGAATGACGATGTGGCGAATGTCTGTCTTTACCTGGAACACGTTGATCACCTCACTGTTGATCGTCATGGTGTTCCCCGTGTTCGCTGCCGCCGCGTTGGCCCTCGGTTCGGACCGCGTGTTCGGCTCGCACGTGTATGACGCCGCCACGGGTGGTTCCATTTTGTGGCAGCACTTGTTCTGGTTCTTTGGGCACCCCGAGGTGTACATCATTGCGCTCCCGTTCTTCGGAATCGTGTCCGAGATTTTCCCTGTTTTTGCGCGGAAGCCGATCTTCGGATACAAAACTCTGGTGTTCGCGACGATTGCAATCGCGGCACTGTCGATGACTGTGTGGGCACACCACATGTATGTCACCGGAAGCGTCCTGTTACCGTTCTTTGCCCTTATGACGATGCTCATCGCCGTGCCGACGGGTGTCAAGATATTCAACTGGGTCGGAACGATGTGGCGCGGGTCAATCACGTTTGAGACCCCCATTGTCTTTGCGTTGGGCTTCCTCGTGACATTCGTGTTCGGAGGACTCACCGGCGTGATCCTGGCGTCACCGCCACTCGACTTCAACCTGTCTGACTCCTACTTTGTCGTTGCCCACTTCCACTACGTGGTCTTCGGAACCGTCGTGTTTGCGATGTTCGCAGGTTTCTACTTCTGGTGGCCCAAGTGGACCGGAAAGAAACTGCGCGAGGATCTCGGTCACCTACACTTCTGGCTGCTGTTCATTGGATTCCACATGACCTTCCTGATTCAGCACTGGGCTGGTGTGATGGGAATGCCCCGTCGGTACGCGACGTACATGGCCGAAGACGGCTTCACCTGGATGAACCAGTTGTCGACCATCGGATCAATCGTGTTGGCAATTTCGATGATTCCGTTCTTGTTCAACGTATGGTGGACGGGACGCAACGCCCCCATGGTCGGCGTCAATGATCCTTGGGGTTACGGTCGTTCCTTGGAGTGGGCAACATCGAGCCCGCCTCCGCGCCACAACTTCACGTCGATACCGCGCATTCGCTCGGAAGCGCCGGCGTTCGACCTCAACCACCCCGAGTACGCCCCGCCCGGATACTCGGACAAGTAGGGGAAAGCGCTATGAAGACTAACGTCACGCTGTACCTAGGACTTTCCGTGTTCTTCTTGTTGTTCGCGGTGATTTACCCCACATGGATGTACATCGCTGGACGGCCTTTCGAATGGGTGGGCTCGATTGCGATCGCCCTGACGATGATCATGTTCTTGTTGCTCGGAAGCTTCCTGTTCCTCAACTACCGTCGTCAGGCGGGCGGTGTTCTGCCTGAGGACTCGGACGTTGCGGACATCGACGACGGCGACACCGAAATGGGCTTTTACCTACCGTGGTCGTGGTGGCCGTTCTTCGCCGGCGCTGCTGGGGGTCTGACCATGTTGTCGATGTCCATCGGCATCTGGCTGGCACTCTTTTCGCTCGGACTCGTGCTCATCACATTTGTCGGGTGGTTCTTTGAGCCAGTCCGTGGCGCATATCGCCGCTAAGCACCCTGCGAGTTTCGATTGACTCGTTCCGCGGCGCGGTGTTTGCTGTCAGACGAACCGCTTAGTGTTGTGACGTGACCTCAAATTCCGAACCAACACCCGAACCGACGGAACCGACCGTACCTAATGACCCGGCGTCTCCACCAGCCGAGAAATACGTCGACCTGACACCGGGTGAACCTTTGTCGTTTGAAGTTCCGCCGAACACCAATCTCGTGGTGAACGTGATCGGCAAGCAGGGCGGCAACTGGTTCTCGTCACTTCTGTCCGGTTGCGGTTGTCTCATCGTCGGGCTAATCGTTGCGGGGTTAGTCCTGTCGGCAATCGGTTCGCTGTCTCACTAGCATTTTTGTCCTCTAAATCAATGAAGCCCCATCCTTGAGGACGGGGCTTCATTGATTGCCAGCGATTTAGTGTTCGATTGACTCGAGTTCTTTAGTCGTGACCGGTGCAATTCGGTCTTCGAAGTAGAAGCGCGAGAGCGATGTGCGGAATCGCGATCCCAAGGTGATCTTTCCCCGAGTGTTCGGGCGAAGCTGTGCCGGCGCAAATTCCTCGAAAGAGACCAACTTCCACTGCTCGTATTCATCGAGCGGCGTGTGGATTTCGCGGTATTCGCCACCAGGGAGTCGAACAATACGGCTTGATTCGTATCCGTGGAGGACGAGCTCGCGGTCCTTGCGCTGCAGAGCGAGTGCGATCTTTTTCGCCATCCAGAATGCGAGAACCGGCGCGACGAAGAAGAGCACCTGCAGTGTGCGGATGACGCCCTCAATCGTCATACGGAAATGGGTGGCGATAAGGTCAGACGACGCTGCCGCCCACAAAACGGCGTAGAACGTGACTCCGGCGGCACCGATGGCGGTGCGAACGGGGTTGTTGCGCGGGCGGTCGGCGATGTGGTGCTCACGCTTGTCGCCGGTTACCCAGGCCTCGAAGAATGGATAGAGCATCACAACGACGATGAAGACCATCAAGACAATGATCGGAGTCAACAGGTTCCACGACCAGGTATAGCCGTCCGCGACGTATTCCCAACCCGATGGGATGAGGCGAAGCATGCCGTCGGCGAATCCGATGTACCAGTCGGGCTGTGTGCCGGCGGAAACAGGGGAGGGGTCGTACGGGCCGTAGTTCCAGATCGGGTTGATTGTGAACAGCGAAGCCACCAACATGACAATGCCGAACACGAGGAAGAAGAACCCGCCGGCTTTCGCTGCGAAAACGGGGAGGATTGGTGCTCCGACGACGTTGTCGTTGGTGCGACCCGGTCCGGCGAACTGGGTGTGCTTGTTCACGATGAGCAGTACAAGGTGAATTGCGATCAACGCAATCACGAGAGCGGGCAGCAGCATGATGTGCAGCACAAACAAACGCGGGATGACATCGTTGCCGGGGAATTGTCCGCCGAAGAGCAGGTAAGAAATCCAGGTTCCGATTCCGGGGATTGCCTTGATCATGCCGTCGATGATTCGAAGTCCGTTACCCGACAGCAGGTCGTCGGGGAGTGAATACCCGGTGAAGCCCTCCGCCATCGCAAGGATGAAGAGGACGAACCCGATCACCCAGTTGATTTCGCGAGGCTTGCGGAATGCGCCGGTGAAGAACACGCGAAGCATGTGCAGTCCGATTGACGCGACGAACAGCAACGCCGCCCAGTGGTGAACCTGACGCATCAGCAGTCCACCACGAATGTCGAACGTGAGGTTCAGCGTCGACGAGTACGCGGCTGACATCTGAATGCCCTTGAGCGGCACGTAGCTTCCGTCGTAGTGCATTTCGGACATCGAGGGGTCATAGAAGAATGTGAGGAACGTTCCCGAGAGCAAGATGATGACGAACGAGTACAGTGCGATTTCGCCGAGCATGAACGACCAGTGGTCGGGGAAGATTTTGCGTCCGAGGAACTTCACTGCGCCGGAGATGCTCGTCCGTTCGTCGACGTAGTTGGCTACCCCTCCGACAAAACGCATCCCGCGTCCAGACGAGGTTCGAACAGGCGCTTGTTTCTTTTGTGTTGCAACACTCATCGTGCACGCTCCCAATAGCTCGGTCCAACTGGTTCAAGGAAATCACTCTGCGCGACGAGGTACCCCTCAGCGTCGACCGTGATCGGCAACTGCGGAAGTGGGCGCGCGGCTGGGCCGAAGATCACGGCACAGTGGTTTGATACGTCGAATTGAGATTGGTGGCACGGGCACAGCAGGTGGTGCGTTTGCTGTTCGTACAGCGCAACGGGGCAACCGACGTGCGTACAAATCTTTGAATAGGCGACGATTCCGTCGTAGGACCACGACTTGCGGTCTTCGGCCTCGTTCAGTTCGGCGAGGGGGAGGCGCATGAGCAGCACGGCGGCTTTTGCCTTTTCGTCGAGGAAGCCCTCAGTCATGTCGAGAATGTTCTCGGGAATCACGTGGAACGCCGAGCCGATAGTGACTTCGCTCGCCTTGATCGGAACTCCACCTGGGTCGTGGGTAAGGCGAACGCCCTTTTTCCAGGAGGTGAATCCGAGAACGTCCTCTGGACGGTTTGCGGGAGCCAGGTCGCGGAACAACGCGATGGACGGAATCGGGAAAGCGACGAGAGCGCCAATCAGCGAGTTGCGCAGCAAACGTCGACGAGTCCAACCGGACTCCTTGTTCGCTTCCTGGAAGATTTCTACCGCGCGACCGCGGGTCTCGTCACTGCCACGAGTTCCGTGACGTTCTTCGACGAGGTCGTGTCCGTGCATAAGGGACTTCGCCCAGTGAACCGCACCGACGCCAAGAGCCAAGAGGCCAGCGGCGATCGCCAAACCGACAAACATGTTGTTGAGTCGTGTCGTACCGAGGTCGCCGGGGACGATCGGGAAGATGAAGTTGAGGGCGAATGCCGCGACGCTCAAGAGGGCCGACGCGACAAAGAGAACGGAAATGCCGCGTTCTGCGCCGGAATCGCGTGCAGGGGATTCGTCGGTAACGCGCTTGTGCTCAGGTTCAAATCCAGGGTTCTGGATGCGATCCGGCCGCGAAACAGCGCTGCTTGATTTCGCCGCCAACTCGGTGTTCTTGTCAACCATGAGGTGACCCTTTCTGTAAACCTAGTTCGACTTTGCGGTCAGCCAGATAGTGATGGCGACGAGTCCGCCGAGCATGAAGATCCAAACGAACAGCCCTTCGGACACGGGGCCGAGGTTGCCCAGGTCCATTCCGCCGACCGAGGGGTTTTCGTCAAGAAACTTGAGGTACGCGATGATGTCCCGCTTTTCTGACGGGGTCACGTTCATATCAGAGAAGACGGGCATGTTCTGTGGGCCGGTAACCATTGCGGCATACACGTGCACAGGGTCGATGTTGCGAAGGTTTGGAGCCCACTTGCCCTCGGTCAACGCACCACCAGCGCCAGCAACGTTGTGGCACATCGCGCAGTTGACGCGGAAGAGTTCGGCACCATTGGCAGCGTTACCACCTTGGAGGGACTCTTCGGTTGGAACTCCAGGACCGGGGGCGAGGCTCGCGACCCATGCAGCCATCGCATCGATCTCGGGCTGCGTGAATTGCACGGGCTTCTTTTCGGCCTGGGGTCCGCTTCCCGACATGGGCATGCGACCGCTTCCGACCTGGAACTCGACAGCAAGTGCGCCAGCGCCAATCAGTGACGGCCCGGCCTTAGTTCCCTGTGCGCTGAGTCCGTGGCACGAGGCACAGTTGGAGGAAAACAGCGCTTTACCGTCGGCAATTTGCGTTGCCGAAACGGGGGCATCGGCCGCGCTCGCGGTTCCTGTGAACGCCGCGTAAGCGCCGCCCGAAACGAACAGTCCAATAACGATAAGGGCAATCGAGGAAAGCGGGTGACGACGACCAGACCGGTTGAGTGTGCGTGACATGGGATCTTTCGTTATTTCAGTACGTAGATGACGAGGAACAAACCAATCCAGACGACGTCGACGAAGTGCCAGTAATACGACACGGCAACCATCGACATGGCGTCGCGATGTGTGAAGACCTTCAGAGCCTGCACGCGACCGATCATGAGAAGGAATGCAATGAGACCGATGGTGACGTGAAGCCCGTGGAAACCAGTTGTGAGGTAGAAGCCCGTGCCGTAGGCGTCACCGTTGAGCATGACCCATTCGCTCGTGAGGCTCGCGTATTCGTAAACCTGACCGACGACGAAGAATGCACCCATTGCGTAGGTGAGCCAGAACCATTCGACGACACCCCATTTTGATGGTGCCCAACCCGTTCGTCGAGGCTGCAGCCGCTCCGCTGCGAAAACACCCATTTGGCACGTGACCGAGGAGAGAACGAGGACCGTGGTGTTGAGCGTCGAGAATGGGATGTTGAGTTTGGCTGCTTGGACCGCCCAGATTTCGGGAGCCATCGAGCGCAACGAGAAGTAAATCGCGAAGAGTCCGGCGAAGAACATCACCTCGCTCGCAAGCCACACGATTGTTCCAACGGCTACCGCATTTGGTCGGTTTACCACCGATTGCGGGCTAATCATCGAGGCGCTAGTCACAACTTCTATTATGTCGAACTTCGGGTCGAGCATTGACCATTTTGGGGCGTTTTGGCGGGTATTTTGCGACCTTTTCACCAATTTTGCGTGACGGCGAAACGATAGGGTAGGGGAGTGACTTCCGAAAACTGGCCGGCCCTTCTCGAGACGATTCTCGACGGCCGATCGTTGACGGTCGCCGAGGCTTCCCGCGCGATGACGAGCATCATGAATGGTGCCGTGAGTGAAGCCCGGCTCGCCGCTTTCCTCGTCGCACTTCGCGCCAAGGGGGAGTCGGTCGACGAGGTCGTCGGCTTCCGCGATGCAATTCTCTCTGCAGCTGTTCCCTTAGACGTCTCCACGGATGCGGTGGACATCGTCGGCTCGGGCGGAGACCCTGTCGGAGTCATCAATGTCTCGTCGATTGCTGCGATGGTCGTTTCCGCTGCGGGCGTGCCCGTCATCAAGCATGGAAATCGAGCAGCAAGCTCGAAATCGGGGGCAAACGACGTGCTCACGGCCCTCGGCATCAACATTTCTCTCGATGCGCCCGATGTCGCCCGCGTTTTCGCGGAGATTGGCGTGACGTTCGTCAACGCGATGGTGTTTCACCCTGGATTCCGAAACGCGGGGCCAGTGCGTCAGGATTTGGCCATTCCGACGATTTTCAATGTCCTCGGCCCGCTGTGCAACCCGGCACGCCCAGAAGCGAATGCGCTGGGGATGTCCAATCCCGCGCGAATCCCGCTCGCGGTCGGACTTTTCCAGCAGCGTGGTGCAACGGCTCTCGTCTATCGCGGCGAGGACGGAATCGACAAGATTACAACGACCGGCCACTCGAAGGTGTTCGAGGTGAGTCGCGGTAGCGTCACCGAACACGATTTCGACCCGCGAGAGGTCGGTTTTGCCTATTCCGGGATCGACGATATTCGCGGCGGAACACCCGACGAGAATTCCGCAGTCGCCCGCGACGTTTTGGCAGGGAAACCGAGTGCGGCACGAGACATCATCGTGTTGAACTCGGCGGCCGGCATCGTCGCACATCGTTTATCGAAGAATCCAGCCGAGCGCGACCGTTCGTTCGTTGAACGCATGGCCGACGCCGTTCAGGTTGCAACCCAATCAATCGATTCCGGTGCGGCGAGGGCAAAACTCGAAGCCTGGGTTGCTGCCACGAACTAGGGAAGTGTCCGGTGAACAACCGTTTTGTGCGGATTTCGACTATTCTGACATAATGTACATTATCGGATAAAGCCTAATGACGGAAAGCGCTACGAAACCCGCTCCAGCACGTCAATGAGCTCTGGCGGACCGACAAACGGGCTCTCGGCGCGAATTTCGTCGAGCGTCCACCACCGGATGTCGATGACATCGTGATGTTCCGATTCTGTCCAGCCCGAACGATCCAGTTCGAATTCGCCGACACGTAACGCGTAAAAATGATCCACGTATGAGTGGAAGTTCTCGCCGTCGGGCCAGTCCCAATGACCGGGCACTGCCATGACGAGTTCACCCAGTTGCTTCGGTGTGACGATGAGTCCGGTTTCCTCGCGCAACTCTCGAACGGCTGCGTCGAGGGGTGTCTCACCCTCGTCGATTCCGCCACCCGGCGTGATCCACCGTGGCGGAAGCCCCACACGCGATTCGAAGTGCGTGAGCATCAGCAGGAATTGACCGCGACCGTTGTGTAAAACGATTCGAGCGGTTTCTCGGTGAGTGACGTGATGACGACCCTCGGGGTGAATCATTTCCCGTCCCTATTAACCAACCCGAATGCACGCATCGAGACCTGAACCATTGGACCGATTCCGAACACGAACAACAGTGTCCCGAGCCCGACGGGTCCACCGAGTGCAATACCGATGAGCGTGGCACCGCCTTCCAGGACTGTTCGAACGATCCACACTGGTTTCTGGAACTTTTTCACGGATCCGGTCATGAGACCGTCCCGCGGCCCAGGCCCCAGCTTCGCTCCGATGTAGACACCGGTTCCGAGCGCAATAATCGCCATGCCGAGGATGTACCACCCCGCCTGCGCAGCGAGCCCCCAGGTGGACGCATCAGGAACGAATCGGAGCGACAAATCAACAAAAGGTCCGATCAGGAGCGCATTGAAAACGGTCCCCAACCCTGGCATTTGCTTGAGCGGGATCCAGAGAAGCAGAATCATCGCACTAGCAAGAACCGTTGCCAGTCCGAAACTGAGCCCCGAGATGTTCGCCAATCCCCGACCAAAAACGTCCCACGGCGCCAGTCCAATCGACGCACGAATTTGAAAGGCGATTCCGAGTCCGAACAGATATAGCCCGACAATGAGACGGACAAGCACGAGTGGCTTGGGAAACTGAATTTGTGCCACGGTCAGTGGCTACTTGCCGAAGTAGGCGGTGTCCCCGACAAGGCGCGTATTGTCCGCGGGAACAGGCTCGACGGCGGCGCGCACGATTTCGGCGGCGAATTCGGCCACGTTGTACAACTTCCCCACCGCCTCTTTGCGTGCGTCAATCGCGCCGGGGTTGGCCCGATCCAGCAGTGTGGCGGTGACCGTTCCTTCGATCATGTCCGCAGAGACGACAACAAAACCGATACCGTCAGCCTCGAGCGATGGGATGAGTTCCCTCAAGGCATCCTCGCCGGCCCGTTTCGACAGCGCAACGGGCAGGTATTCCGGCATCGTGTCGACGGTCCGAATGAAGTGGGCCTGGTGACTCGTGACGAACACGATGCGGGAACCAGCGTGCAATAACGGCCGGAGTGTCTCGAGAGCGTTGACCTGCGCGTCGCGATTGAGTCGCATCGCGTAATCCTCGCCCTTGCCCGCTTCCATTCCGCCCGACGCGTTCAGCACGAGGATGTCGAGTCCCCCGAATTCCTTGTGAAGTGTGTCGCGAAGGCGCGTGATCGAGTCGTAGTCCGTCAGGTCTGCGCCGACGACCAGGGCTTCGCCGCCGTTTTCACGGATTCCGGCTGCGACCTTCTCTGCGCGAGCTTCCTTGTCGCGGTAATTGATGGCGACCTTTGCCCCCGCTGCGGCAAGATATCCGACGGTGTCAGCCCCGATCCCGCGGGACGAGCCCGTCACGAAAGCGGTCTTTCCCGCGAGTTGTCCGGGCGTTAAAGGGTTTTCGCTCATGACAACGAAACTATCACGCAACCGTGGCGTGATACCGTGCGTTCGTGACGTTGAGAACAGCAGAACACCCCTATTTCGCGGGACCAACTCCGCGCGTATACGCGCATCGCGGACTGCACACGACGGCACCCGAGAACACTGCGAGTTCGTTCCGTGCCGCCATCGCACTCGGTGTGACCTATCTGGAGACGGATGTCGTTGGGTCGAAGGATGGCGTCGCCGTCATCAGTCATGACGCAACACTCGATCGCATATCGAATCGGACCGGTCGCTTGTCCGACTTCACGGCGGCGGAACTCGCCGAGGTCGACCTAGGCGGCGAAGGATTTATCACGCTCGCCGAGGCACTCGAACAATTCCCCACGGCACGGTTCAACATCGACGTCAAAGACACCGCGGCGATTTCGGGTGTTGTGTCGGCCGTTCGAGATGCGAACGCACTCAACCGTGTGCTCGTGACGTCGTTCAGTGCGTCGCGACGTCGCGCGACCGTCGCGCAACTACCCGGCGTCGCGAGTTCGGCGGCGTCGAGCGAATTTTTGGCGATTGCCGCAATGACGCGCCTGGGACTTACTCCTCCCCTCCCCCACATCCACGCGCTGCAAATTCCGGAACGTGCATACGGCGTGACGTTTGTCACAGAGCAACTCGTCGAGAATTATCACCGCGCCGGTCTCGAGGTTCACGTGTGGACGGTCAACGACGAGGCGACGATGCGTCGTTTGTTGGGGTTCGGAATTGATGGAATCGTCACCGATCGAGCCGACATCGCCCTCGACGTGATCGCTTCTTAGCCAATTCTTTACGTTCACTCAGGAATATTTCGCCCGAGTGTGGCTTTATAAGAGTGAGGCCACAAGCCGAAGGAGAACACAGTGAATAACAAACGATTGCGCGGTACCCGACTCGGGTCCATTAGCTCGGAGTCCGAAGAGGGCGTTGAGTTCGTTGAACGACACAGTGTGACGTTCCGAACAGAAGACGGAGAGGAATTCTCGGTCAACTTCATGGTGGGCGTTGACCTGCCGTACGATTGGCAATCACCGCGAACAAGCAAAGTGGGCCGTCGCTTGGATTCCAAAGGCAAGCCGATTGTGGGCGATGACCCCAACGCCCCGTCGCCCGCGGCCCCGGCTGTCACACACTGGGAACAACTCATGAAGCGTCGCACGATCGAGGAACTCGAGGTCATCCTCAAGGATCGCATTATTGAAATGCGAGCGAGCGGTCAGTTGAACCTGATGCCGCTGCAGAAATCGGCCTAGCGGCCGAGTACCCACCGGGCGATGCCCCAGCCCGTGATTCGAGCGAATGCTTCGAAAACGATTCCGATGTGCATCTTTGATTTTCCCGCCTCGCGTTCGATAAACGTGATGGGGTGTTCAATAATCGTCCCGCCGGACTGCTCGATTCGATCGGCGATTTCGATTTGAAAGCAATATCCGCTTGACGCGATTGTTTCGAGATGAATCGTGCGAAGCGTCGAAACGCTTAGGACACGAAATCCCGACGTCATGTCGCGCACCTCGGATTTCAGGGCGGCACGCGCGTACGAGTTCCCCGCCCGAGAAATGATCCGACGGAGGACACTCCACCCATCGACACGTCCGCCAGGCACCCAACGTGAGCCGAGCACGAGGTCCGCGGTGATCGCTTTGGCCACACCGACCAGTGTGGGAATGACGCCGGGGTCATGCGAACCATCGGCGTCCAACTCAACTATCCAGTCGTACTGCCGCTCGAAGGCCCAACGGAAACCCGCGATGTAGGCAGGGCCGAGACCGTGCTTTACGCCACGGTGCAACACCTGAACGTTGGGGTGCGTTCGGGCATAGTCGTCGGCAATTGTCCCGGTCCCGTCCGGTGAGTTGTCGTCGACGACAAGCACGTCGATACCCGTTGATGACTCGGTGATCCGCTCCACAACACCGATGAGCGACTCGCGTTCGTTGTAGGTCGGAACAATGACGAGCGTATCATTCACGAGGTGCCTTGCGGCGAAGCCCGATGACGGGGACAAGTCCCATGATGATGAGCGCCCACTCCAAGGGAAGGCCGATCACGCTTGCGGGAGTGACGACGGTCGACAACGGGACATCGGACACCATGACGCCGGCGGTGAATGGCTCGAGTCGATCGAGGTCGCCTCCGTCGGGAGCGATGACGGCGCTGACGCCGACGGTGGAGATGTTCACCACGGCACGCCCCGTTTCAACTGCCCGCATCCGAGCAATTCCGAGTTGTTGAATGCCTTCGTCCGTTCTCCCAAAGTCCGAGTTATTTGTCGGTGCAAAAATGACGTTCGCGTTGTTGGCGAGCATCGACCGGAACAGTCCGTCGTCGACGATGTCGTAGCAAATCGCGATTCCCGCAATCGCATCACCCGCCGTCATCACCGGGTCGCGTGTGCCGAAGGTGTAGTCGCGGGGAACCATGTCAAACATCGATGGGGCAAGCGGATAGAAGAAGTCTCGGTTGGGCAGATATTCGGCGAAGGGAACGGGGTGAACCTTGTCGTATTGGTCGGCCGCCCCCCGACCGCTCTCCCATTTGAGAACCGAATTGAAGGTTTCGCTCCCCTGTTCCGTGATGGTTCCGAAAATGAACGGGGCGTTAGTTGCGCCGGAGATGTTGTTGGCGAGCGCGGCGGCGTCCGCCGACCGCAGAGGGTCGATGTCCATCGCGTTTTCGGGCCAGATGACGACGTCGACCGTTCCGATGGTGGCGGCATTCATCGCCGCAACATGATTGGCAATCGCGTCACCTTGACGCGCGGTCGAAAACAGTGACGAATCGCTGTTCCCTTGGACTGCGGCGACGCGGACCGAACCGGATGGAGCCCCCGCAAGCATCAGATACGGACCGGGCAGCAACGCAAGCAACCCGATCGTGATTCCCGAAAGATGGACGGCCTTTCCCTTGATGATTGATACGTTTTGCCACGTGAGAACCCATGCGACGACGACGAGAACGATGACGGCGCTCGCGCCCGTTAACCCGAACAGTGTCGCGAGGTAACGAAAGGGGGTATCGGCAAGTCCGTGACTGACGCGCGCCCAACCGAATCCACCCCACGGCCACTGTGCGGCGATTGCTTCCCGCGCTACCCACGCTGCCGAGACAAAGAACCCGCCGAGTAGGCGTCCCCCGACGCTGTGAAGGTTCAGGGTTTCGACCGCGCGCCATGCTGCTCCGATTGCGATGCCGCCGGCGGCGAACAACACCGTTTGAAGGCCGACGAGACCGAACCACGGGGCGAGCCCCAGATAAACAGAGACCCATTTCACGACGGCGCCGTAGTACAGGAAACCAGTGACGGCACCGAGGATTATCGATTGCCCGATCGTCACACGCCGGAACGCAAAAACCATGAGCGGAAGGCCAACAAACAGGAGTGGCCAGATACCCGGTTGTGGAAACGCGAGGCTGGCAACGAATGCCCCGACGCCCGCTTGGGCGATCCGGCCGACCAGGAATTTCACGTTGTCAGCCTATTCGCTAGAGGGAGGCGGAGTCGGCGACGATTCCGCGTCGAATGAGCGGAATTGTGTCTCGTGCGATTGCCGCGAGTTCGGGTTCGGCGACGTGCGAAATCTGATCGAGTGAGTCCACAACCTGTTTCGCCCACCGCACGAAGTCACCACCGGCCAGACCGCATTCGCGCAGCACGTCTTCGAGGCGTTGCCCTTTTGCCCAGCGTTGGATTCCTAACGCCAAACCGAATGCGAGCGGTGGCGTGATGTCGAGGTCTTCGGCAGATTCCGCGTCGCTGAGCGCATCCCACAGCCGTTCCATCGCGGTCGTGACCTCGCTGAACGATCCCTTGGGGATTCGCATAGTTAGGTTATTGTCATCGTCACGCCGGGACTCGTACATCACGGTCGACAGCGCGGCGGCGAGCAGCGGTCCGTCCAGGCCTTCCCACAGTCCAGCTCGCAGGCACTCCGCGATCAGTAGGTCCCGTTCACCGTAGATGCGTTTCAGCGCAGAGCCCGCTTCCGTGAGCGTGTAATCCTCGCCGTCCTCGACGAGGTACCCGTGACGGTGGAGAACGCGACAGACTCGGTCAAACACGCTCGCGATGGCGCCCGTCTTGTTCTTGATCTGATTCGCCAGTCGGTCAGTTTGGCTCTGCAACTTCCAGAACCGCTCACCCCAGCGCGCGTGCTTCTCGCGTTCGGGGCAGGGATGACAGGCGTGTTTGCGCATCCGCGAACGCAGCTTCTCGATCTGGTCGGCACGTTTCTTGGCCACCGCGTGCGGGGTGTGCCCACCTCGGTTCGTCTTGCCCTCGAGGTCCGTCAGTTCGCGGCGGATCTTCGAATACTCCCGAAAATCACCCAGGTGACAGTTCATCGCCTCGGCGTATTCCGACAGGGACCGCTGATTCTTGCGAACCGTCACCGCGAGGTCAACGACCGCACGGTCGGCCTGGAACTGAGCGAAGGACTGTTCAAGAATCTCGCGCGCGGCGTTTCGGCCATAGCGCTCGATGAGGTTCACCGCCATGTTGTAGGTCGGCACAAAGCTCGAATACAACGGGTACGACCGTCGTGACGCGAGCATACCCAGAGCGTGCGGATTCATTCCGTCCCGCCACACGATCACCGAATGGCCCTCGACGTCGATTCCGCGTCGACCCGCGCGTCCCGTGAGTTGCGTGTATTCACCCGGCGTGATCGCGACGCGTGATTCGCCGTTGTATTTGTCGAGCTTCTCGAGCACGACGCTTCGAGCCGGCATGTTGATGCCGAGAGCGAGCGTTTCGGTCGCGAAGACGAGTTTGACGAGTTTGCGACGGAACAGGTGCTCGACGATTTCCTTAAAGACTGGAATCAATCCCGCGTGATGGGATGCCACTCCGGCCATGAGTGAGTCCTCCCACTCGTGGAAACCGAGCGAGGACAAGTCGTCGCCCGACAGGTGCGCGGTTCGATTCTCGATCACCGAACGGATCTCGTCTCGTTCTTCCGGTGTCGTCAAGACCTCCCCCGAGAACAAGACGTCACGAACCGCGTTGTCACAACCTTTGCGCGAAAAGATGAAGAAGATCGCGGGAAGCATGGTGTGGTCGTCGAGAACGGACGCGATGTCGACCGGAGCGGTGCGCCGTTCGCGCGGGTTCTTGGAGTCGAACCGTTGACGGATTCGTTCGCGGGGGTACGAGCGTCGACCGTGACCACCTGATTGCCCGCTACCGAACCGGTGCTGGCCGCGCCCGAGCCCCTGGACGTCGCGATGGATTCGCGGTGGGTTTTGAAACTCGCCACCGGGTTCGAAAAGTTCGTAGAGCTCTCCGCGAGCGTAGACGTGTTGAAAGAGCGGAACGGGGCGTTCTTCGGACACGATGATGTCGGTGTCACCGCGAACCGCTCGCAGCCACTCCCCGAATTCCTCAGCGTTCGAGACCGTCGCCGACAACGACACCAACGCGACGTCTTGAGGCAAGTGCAGGATGACTTCCTCCCACACCGGACCACGAAACTTGTCCGCGAGGTAATGAACCTCGTCCATGACGACGAACCGCAGGTCGTTCAACAGGTCACTCTGGGCGTACAGCATGTTGCGAAGGACTTCCGTTGTCATGATGACAATGCGGGCGGTCGGATTGATGCTTGTGTCCCCCGTCAGGAGCCCGACCTCGTCGTTGCCGTAGACGGCTTGCAGGTCCTGAAACTTTTGGTTCGACAGGGCCTTCATCGGCGTCGTGTAGAACGTCTTATCGGTCATCGTCTGTTGCGACAGGTACACCGCGAAATCCGCGACAATTGTCTTTCCCGCGCCCGTCGGGGCAGCGACGAGCACTCCCCTCCCCTTTTCGAGTGATTCACACGCCTCGAGTTGGAACGGATCGAGCGGGAACGGCTGCGAACGGCGGAATTCCTCGAGGGTGACGCCCATCAGGCGACGACTCGTGCGAGATTCCGCGCGGCGCGACGGTCATGAATCCATGCGATGAAAGCGGCGAGGAAGTAGAGAACCACCATGGGGATTGCAAGTAGGAACATCGACACGACATCAGCCGCTGGCGTCGCTAAGGCGGTGAAGGTTGTGATGCCGACTATCGCCCAACGCCAACCCTTGATGATGGCGCGAGCGGACAGCACGTTCATGAAGTTGAGCAACACGAGGAAGACGGGCAGATCGAAGCCGATCCCAATGGCGATGACGAATTTGATCGAAAAATCAAGGTAGTACTTTGCCGTCAGAAGTGTTGTCGAGCCGTTCGGTGCAAACCCTGTCATGAGTTCGACGACGTGGGGAAAAAGCCACCACCCTGTTCCGCACCCGAGCAGGAACAGCGGAATAGCTGTGAGCAGGAAAACGAATGCGTAGCGCTTCTCGCGCCGGACGAGTGCCGGTGTGATGAAAGCCCAAATCTGCCACAACCAGACGGGACTCGCCGCGACGATGCCGACGGTAAGCGCGATCGACAACTTCGTGTCGAAGGCTTCCGAAATCGACGTGTAGTTGATTTGCGCTATTCGACCACTCGTGTGGGCGACGTCCATCAGTGGTGCGGCAAGTTGTGCCCAGACGAAATCGGCGACGAAAAACCCGCCGACCGACGCAATCAGAATCGCGATGGCCGTGATAACGAGCCGGCCACGAAATTCGACGAGATGCTGGCCGAGCGACATGCGCCTCTCGGGATTTCGAGCCATTGCTAGTTAGAGGGAGTCTTCTTCGAGTCGTCGTCTTTCGAGGACGACATCTCGTTTCGGAAAATTTTGAGCGATTCCGCGAGACTTTTCGCGAGACCCGGAAGTTTCGGTGCTCCAAAGACGAGAAGAATGACGACGAGCAGGATGAGGAAGTGCCATCCGTTGAGGTTGCCGAGCATGCTGAACTCCTTGGGTTATGGTCCCAGTCTAACGTGGACTATCGGTATTCAGAGTATGCGTCGAGCGCGGTACGCGCGAAATCGGCAACCGCTCCACGGACCTCCGCTGGTCCCTCGATGACGGCGATTCCGGGCAGGACGCTGATCATCCGAACCGCGGTGCTCGTGTTCGAAAACGGGATAGTCATCCGTGCGCGCTCCCCCGTGACCGTCATGCGGCTACCTGGGCGTCGATAGGAAGCTATCAGCGGCACAGCCCCCGGCGAGATGGCCAGCTCAATCTGAATGTCCGCTTCGCTCTCGTCAAACAGCGACGAAGTCAATGACAAGGCATCGATCGACCGCGGTTCGACGAAAACGTCAAGAATTTCGAGGTCCTCCATACTGTCGAGATTGAACGTGCGGATGTCGAGGCGTTCGAAGCAGTACCCCTTGAGGTAGCGTTGCCCGCCATGGATGTCCTGACGGTACGGGTCCACCTCGCGAACCCCGCTGATGCCCTCGTTATTCGTGTACCGAAAACGAATTCGAAGTCCCTTCTCGATTGCGTCCTGAATGTCGTTCGCAACGGAGTTGTCGTCACCGACCGCCACGGCAAAGGCATCGGTGACCGCGCCTGCGTCCGAGCCGCGCAGCTTCGCGATGAGCCCCTCGAACTCGGGAAGGCGCCGGTAATAGGGGTGAACCTTGAGGAGTTCGAGGCCCGCAAGGAAGACGGCGCGCTGGCGTGCACTGAACGGTGCTGGAACCTGCAATACCTCGGCGACCGTCAGAACGATGACGTCTTTTTCTTCAAACGCGTCCCAGTCAATGTTGAACAGTTCAGTGTCGAAGTTGTATCGCGCTTCGTTCGCCCCGCCATCGCAGGCAATCGTCATGACCGCGGCGACAACTCGTTCGCGCGTCGTGTCGAATTGCTCGGCGATCTCGTCTACGGTGACGGATCCGCGCAACAGCACGAAAGGCACAATCGCGAGGAACAGATTGAGGCGGTCGCGTGCGCTGTCACCCGTTGGTCTAGGCATGGTCCGTCACCAACTTCTCGAGACGCTCGATCACGGCATCGCGCAGCGAGGCCGGAGTGAGCACGATTGCTTCTGCGCCGTATTCACACAGTTCGTCCGCCAATACTGCTTCGTCGAGATAGTGAATCGTGTACACATCATTGTCAACGGTTGTACTGCGTCGATTGGCGAGAGCAACCGCGGCTTTGGTGCCGGGTGTTACCCGAACGGTGGCCGAGAGCGAATCCCACAACTCGCCGAGATGGCGGATGAACAGGTTCGATGCGCGCGGGTCGGCAACACTTTCCGGCACTGCGTTGGTCACGGGCGCAACCTTTCCCACAATGCGGCGCAGCAGGAAGGTTCGCTCTGCTTTGCGATCGTGGTCATACCCGAGAACGTGCCAGCGCCCGTCATAGTTCACGACCGACAGCGCCGTGATCGTTCGCACGTCGTAGGTTTCGGCTCCTGGTTTGAGATACGGGAACCGAATCACCAGATTCTTGGCGACGGCGCTCGCGATTCCGGGATACGCCGCATCGTGAGTATCGATGCGCGGTGCGAAGTTTGCTGCCTCGTGGTCGATGCCGTCCGCAGCGAGCAGACGGAGCCTGGCCTCGCTCGCCTCGACGGAGTGCGCGGATTCGCTCCAGACGGCGCTCGCGGCCGTGAGAAGCGAAAGTTCCGCAGGGGTGAACGCAAATGAATACTCGTCCGACGGAATGTAGTACTCGGCGTCCGCGGGGTTCTCGGTTTCGCTCGTCTTCAGCGGAATTCCCATCGATTTCAGTTCTTCTTTGTCGCGCTCGAATTTCTTGTTGAGCGATTCCGTCACGCCGGTCTCGGCGAATTCATCGCGGTAGCCACGAACGTTGGTGAAGATGTCGGTCTTGGACATGCCGCGAACAGAGGGCAACAACGCGAGTAAGAGGCAAAAGAGTCGCTCTTCAGCCGAAACGCTCGCGTCAAATTTGTCCGTCACATCGCCACTCTAATTGGCAAAGGTGACGAAAACGCGTGATTTTCGTGAAAGCGAAATTATTTGACGCCAAGAATGTCGATGACGAAAATCATGGTCGAATCAGCTGGGATGCTCGTTGGGGATTGTCCCGCGGGATAACCCTCGGATGGTGGAATGGCGACCACGACTCGGGAGCCAACCGTTTGTCCGATCAGTGCTTTCGCGAAGCCGGGAACAACTCCCACACCCGAATTGTCGACAAACGACTGTGCGACGAGCGTTGCGGGGCGATTCTTGTCCCACGTCGTGTCAAAAACGGAACCACCCCAGATCACACCGAGGTAGTGGGCGACGACGGATTGGCCTTCGGTGATGACGGGGCCAGCGCCCTTCGTCAAGGTTTCAATTCGCAATTCGGTCGGCGCCGGTGTCTTGGGCATTGCGATACCGGGGCGACCCTCTGGAGTGCTCGTGACAGCGGGCATGCCGTCTTGAGCGATCTGCGGGATTCCGCTTGACGAGTGTGGATAAACGCCGACGACGTCAAAGACGATGACGATGGTGTCCGTCGGCGAAACGCCGTTGGTGCTCGCCGTTCCAAAGAGGTCAAGGGTCGTGCCGGCGAGAGCGAAACGGTCACCCGCGCGATGACAGAGGAACGAGTCGCTCAGCACACTCGCCCCGATGTCAACAGGAATCCGCTGAGGTTCCGAACCGTTCTGGCCGTATGCGGTCGACGTCAGGACGCTCTTGTCTTTGCCGAGATATGCGGTGGCCTCAAAATCAACGTAGTCACCGGACTGAACCACGTCACCGGAACCGGTACTCACCGTCGCTGTATTGGCTTTGCGACTGACGAACGGCGTGGGGAAATCGACAGTGGGGTTATCGGCAAACGGCCCACTCGCACTAACAAGTTTCGCGGGACCTTCGCCGAGGGGGTTGTCACACGACGACGGTGCGGAACAACCTGTCAGTGCCAATGCGCTCAACGCGGCAATCACAACAACGGCGGTGGGGCGAAGCGTTCGACGCACAGGGACCTCTTTCGACACGGTCAGTCTATTCGCCACGGCGCCGTGCTTTGTCGGCGAGAGCCTCGGCATCGCGCACCGCTCGACGCAGCCGCTTTTCGGATTGTTCACGGTCTCCGACCGCTCCCGGTGTCCACACCTCGGTGTCCGAATCATCAAATTCGGGCTTGGTTCGTCGCTGCGGACGAGGTGGAACTACTCCCGGGGACAACCGTCGGCTCGTTACGAGGAAGCCGGTATGAGCAACCATTCGGTGATCGGGGCGCACCGCGAGTCCCTCGACGTGCCAGCTCCGGACGAGCGTCTCGAACGACTCGGTTCGCGTGAAGCCGCCGTGGTGTCGAATTGCCTCGACGAGCCGCGACATTTGCGTGACCGTCGCGACGTAACAGACCACGACACCGCCCGGCGCGAGTGCCTCGGCCACCACTTCGACACACTCCCATGGCGCGAGCATGTCGAGAACGACTCGGTCGACCTCGCCTGCGGAGAAGGCCGACGGTAGAGCCTCGACGAGGTCTCCGACGACGATGCGATGGTTCGCTGGCGGATCGCCGAAATACCCTTCGATGTTCGCTGCGGCAATCTCGGCGAATTCCTCGCGACGTTCGAACGACGTCAACGAACCCGTCTCGCCAATCGCTTGCAAGAGGGACAGGCTCAGTGCCCCACTTCCGACTCCCGCTTCGACGACGACGGCACCGGGAAAGATGTCACCGAACGTGACGATGTGGGCGGCGTCCTTCGGATAGACAATTGCCGCACCACGTGGCATGGACATCGCAAAGTCGCTGAGCAATGGCCGAAACGCGAGGTATTCAGTGCCGTGCGAATTCGCGACGACCGAACCGTCGGTAAGTCCAATGAGCGACTCGTGCTTCAGGACACCGCGGTGCGAATGCAGCTCGCCGCCTTCGGATAACGACACGGTGTGGTGGCGTCCCTTTTCGTCGGTCAGTTGAACGCGGTCACCCCACTGAAAGACTCCGCGTCGGGGGCGTTTCACGCGTGTGCTCCGGAAAAGACCTCGCGAATGTCCGAGACATCTCGACCGACAATGGTGTGCCACGTCGTGTACTCCGGGCTGTCGGGAATGGCGATATGCAACGGCACGGCGATCGTCACGACCCCCGCAGCCACCGCACTCGCGTTCCCAGGGATCGAATCTTCGAGAGCGACGCAGAGGCGAGGGTCGGCGCCGACCGCTGCGGCCCCCTTGAGATACGGCTCGGGGTGAGGTTTCGGATTAGCGACGTCTTCGCCGGACACAACCGCGGCAAAAATACCCACCGCATTCGCGATGAAGTGGGCGGTCGAGCGATACGACATCGTCACGATGACTTGTGGGATCCCCGCGGCGTGGATGCTGTTGAGAAGCTCTCGCGCTCCTTCACGCCACGGGATTTGCTCGGCAATCATGGCGTCGACTTCGTCCACCATGCGCTGAACGATGACGTCAACCGGTAGTGTCACGCCGTGTCGCTGCATTTCGGTGGCGGCAAATGTCAGTCCGCTCCCCACGAGTGCCATGCCATCGGCTTCCGACCAGGTTCCACCGAATTCCTCAACCATGCGCTGTTCGGACAGCAACCAATAAGGCTCCGAGTCGATAATCGTCCCATCAAGGTCCCACAACACGGCCTGGGGATTCGTCGCACTCACGTCGTTGAGTCTAGACGCGTCTATTGTTGGACTCGTACAGGAAGGATGTCGATGAGTGTGTTCTCAGTGAAATCAGGTCGACCCCTCATCGTCGCCTTTGAGGGCTGGAACGACGCGGGCGATGCCGCCACGAACGCGGTTCGGGCAGTCATCGAGCGCTATTCACTGGACGCCAACTTTTCGATCGACACCGAAGTCTTCTACGACTACCAACAGGTTCGTCCGACCATCGAATTCATTCCCGACGAGGGCCGCCGCATCAACTGGCCGACGGCAAGTTTTTTCGCTCCGACGGACATCAGCACCAACGTTCACGCGCTGTTGGGAACCGAACCGTCCAGGTCCTGGCCGACCTTCGCCGCAACGTTCCTTGATGAAGCGCTGGCCGCAGACATCACCGGGGTGATCGTTCTCGGGGCGGCGCTCGCCGAGGTTCCCCACACGCGACCCATCGAGGTCGGTCGAACCAGTGACAACGCCCAGGTGCGGGAACAGTTCGACTGCGAGCGTTCCCAGTACGAGGGTCACATCGGCATCACGACGGTCGTCGCGCAGGTCGCGGAACAGGTCGGCATTCCGACGCTCTCGTTGTGGGCGGGTGTGCCCCACTACGCGCTTCACTCGCCGTCACCGAAGGTGACCTACGCGCTGTTGGGTGAACTCAACGAAATCGCCGAACTTGATATTGACCTCACCGACTATGAGGCGCAGGCGAAAGAGTGGGAAGAGACCGTCGACGAAATCGCGGAGGGCGACGAAGACATGACGGACTACATTCAGCGCCTCGAAGAGGAACGCGACAACACGACCGGTCCGCTCGCCTCGGGTGATGCGATTGCGGCGGAATTCGAGGAGTTCCTGCGGTCGAATGACGACGGTTCGCACAACCCCTAGGGCTGGATGTACCCGATCGCGAGGAGGACGAGAATCGTTCCTCCCAGCAGAATTCGGTAAATCACGAACGGCAAGAAGCTGTGCTTCTTGAGGTAGTTCATGAGGAACGCGATGACGGCGAGCCCAACAACAAAAGCGACAGCGGTTGCCGCACCGATTTCGTACCACGTGAACGGAATAGCGGGAATCGCCCCTTCGCCCGTGATCTGGTCTTTGATGGCGCTGTACGTCTCGTAGAGGCCGCTGGCGAGGACCGCGGGAATGGCTAGTAGAAAGGCGAAACGGGCCGATGCCGAGCGGTTATAGCCGAGTGCTCGAGCCATCGAGATGGTGGCACCGGATCGCGACACCCCGGGAATCAGGGCGAAGGTCTGTGCGAGTCCGATGGCGACGCCGTGTGACAGATTCATGTCGGCCAAGACCCGATCAGTCCGGGCAGCGCGGTCGGCGATCCACAGAATGACACCGAAAACCACGAGTACGGTTCCGATCAACCAGAGTGACCGGAATGTCTCACGAATCGTGTCCTGAAAAAGGAAACCAATGAGCGCGATCGGAATAGTTCCACCAATGATGTACCAGCCAAGTCGCGCCTTCACTCGTTGTTCGGGTGTCAGGTACTTACCCGCACGCCGATTTCGCGAAAACGTTGCGAGAAACCAGGAATGGATGATGCTCGCGATGTCTTTGCGGAAATACAACAACACCGCGAGTTCCGTTCCGATCTGCGTGATGGCGGTGAACGATGCACCGGGGTCTTCGGCACCCGGTAAGAACAGCCCCGCGATGCGCAAGTGTGCGCTGGATGAAATGGGCAAAAATTCGGTGAGCCCCTGAACCAGTCCGAGAATCAGTGCGGGAACGATATTCACGTAGTCCAAGGGTGTCATAACCCCATTGTTCTAGTAATCCAGCAGGAAATCGGTCAGGACGCGGTGTCCGAAATCGAGCGCGTCGAGCGGCACTCGTTCGTCCACCCCGTGAAACAGCGCGGGGAAATTGAGGTCTGCGGGCAGCCGCAGCGGTGCGAACCCGTACCCCGCAATACCCAACAGCGCGAGAGCCTTGTTGTCCGTCCCACCCGACAACAAATACGGCAGCATCACCGCGTCCGAATCCTGCGCGCGCAAGGCGCGTGCCATCGCATCGACAATCGGTGCATCAAAACTGTTTTCCAGCCCAATGTCTTGCGTCGCAATCGAGATATCGATGTCCGGACCGATGATGTCCCGCACCCGCGCCAAAACCGTGTCCTCTGTGCCCGGAAGAGGGCGAATGTCGATGGCGGCGCTCGCCGAATCGGGAATGACGTTGTGCTTGTAGCCAGCGGACAGTTGCGTCGGGTTCGATGTTGTCGACAGTGACGGTTCGAGGAACCCGGCGGCGAGCCCCGTTGCACGAATGATGTCCCGCGGGTCGCCTGTCGGATCGAGCCCCAGGATGTTGGCGACTGCCGCGACCAGATCGGTGGTTGTACGCGTCATCTCGACGGGCCATTGTTCGCGTCCGAGTCTCACCACGGCCTCGGCGAGTTTCGTCACCGCGTTGTTCGGGATGACTCTCGAGCCGTGCGCCGCATCGCCGTGCGCCGTGAGGGTCGCCCACATCAACGCCTTCTCCCCCGTTTGCAACAGGTATGCCCGCTGGTCGCCGATTGTGACGGAGTAGCCACCAACCTCGCTGATCGCTTCCGTCGCGCCCGCAAACAGTTCGGGGTGCCGGGTGACGAGGTGGTGGGACCCGAACGTTCCGCCGTTCTCTTCGTCGGCGAAAAACGCGACGACGAGGTCGCGGTTCGGTTTCTGGCCCGTGTCGTGCAGTTCGCGCAGCGCGGTGAGAATCATCGCGTCCATGTCCTTCATGTCCACCGCACCGCGCCCCCACAACATGCCGTCACGGATCTCGCCCGCGAACGGGTCGACGCTCCAGTTCTCGGGGTCGACGGGCACGACATCGAGGTGGCCGTGAACGACGAGGGCGGGAAGTTCGGGGTTGCGGCCCGCGACGCGAGTGATGACGGAGGTGCGCCCCGGTTCGGAGTCAATGTAGGTCGGGGTGAGTCCGAGTGACGCGAGGTAATCGCCGACATAGTGGGCGGCCTCTGTTTCGCTGTTCGCGACCCCATTACCCCAGTTCGAGGTGTCGAATCGGATGAGGTCGCGGGCAATTCGCGCGGTCTCAGAGAGTTCCTCGTGGTGCTCGGTCACGACTCCACCGTAGCGTTTTTGTCGAACAACGAATGCTGGTATGGTGGTGACTCGTTGCAGCAATGCGACTCGCGCGCGGGTGGCGGAATGGCAGACGCGCTAGCTTGAGGTGCTAGTGCCCTTATGGGCGTGGGGGTTCAAGTCCCCCTTCGCGCACGCGATGGCCCCGGATCGGAAACGGTCCGGGGCCTTTTTCTTTGCCGGTTGATTAATGTCAGCGGCACGAGGTACATTCGAACATATGTTCGAAGTGGCGGCACTGCGCGACAAGATTCGCGAGATGGAGGGGACGAAAGTCGTCCCCCGCCTTCCCGTGCACCCCGCGCTGTCCCCGTTAATCGGGGGCGGGCTCGTGCCCGGCGGTGTCTATTCGATTTCCCCGTCACTCAGCTTGGCGTTGGGGTTGGCCGTCGAATCGGTGCGGGAATCGGGGTGGTGTGCCGCGATCGGATTCCCCCACCTCGGAATCGAGGCGGTCCGCGACAGCGGCATCGCACTCGAGCGCTTCGTGTCCATTCCCAACCCCAAGGAACACTGGGCGACGGTCGTCGGGGCCGTCTGTGACGGCTTCAGCGTCGTTCTCGCACGTTCACCACACGGATTGTCCCCCACGAGTGCCGCGCGTGTCACGGCCCTCGCACACCGCACGGGAGCGGTCCTTGTTGTGCTCGGCGATTGGCCCGGCGCGACCGCCCGAATCGAGGTGACGAGCCTGGTGAACCACGGCGTCGGCGACGGGCACGGCGTGCTGTCCTCGCGAGACATTCATGTGCGGGCTTCCGTTCGTGGCGTTACCAAGACCGGGATTCTGCCGTGGCCGCTCGATCGCGACGCGGATTCGGTCGCCCCCGTTCGTCGATTGCGAGTCGTGTCGTGACCCGGGTTCTCGTCGTCGACATTCCGGGGTGGTCCGACCGATTTGAGGACGAGGCCGCCGCGGTTCGCCACTTCGACCCCGTCATCGTGTCCGTCGAGAACACCGTTCCTCTCGTGCGGGTGCTTCAACCGGGGCGCATCGCGATGGGCGCGCGCGGACCGGCGCGGTACTACCGGGGCGAGGAATCCGCCGCCGAAGCACTGCGGGCCGTTCACCCCGACGCCCGCATCGGAATCGCTGACGGCCTGTTCACCGCCGTCACCGCGGCGACCCGCGCGAACCCGGTGTGCATCGTGCCGGTTGGACGCGCGGACGAATTTCTTTCCCCGCTGTCCGTTGCGCGTGTCGGCGATCCCGAGCTCGTCGATCTCTTGCAACGACTGGGTATTACGACTCTGGGGGCATTCGCGGCGCTGGACGCGGGGGCCGTTCGCGACCGATTCGGAGTCGCCGGTGAACTGTTACATCGCAGTGCGGCTGGTCTCGACGACTCCCCCGTCATTCCCCGTGACGTTCCCGTCGACTTTGCCGGGGCCGTCGACTGTGAACCCGCGATCGTTCGCGCCGACGAACTTGCGTTCACGATCCGTGCGGTGGCCGACGAATTCATCGACACCCTTGCGCGGGCGCGATTCGTCTGCACCGCGGTGTGGGTGACTCTCACGACGGAACGTGGCGAGAGTCACGAACGGTGTTGGGCACACCCGCGATCGTTCACCGCCGCCGACGTCGTCGACCGAGTTCGCTGGCAACTCGATTCGATTGCGCGATTCACGACCGACACGAGCACCGACGGCTTTGCGGGCGACGGAATCGTGCGGGTCGTCATCGCACCCGATCAACTCGCCAGCATCAGCCGCTACGAACCGGCTCTGTGGGGTGAACCCGCCGGCGATCGAATCCACTCGGTGTTGTCCCGAGTCCAGAGCATCCTCGGACACGAGGGCGTCCTCACGGCCACCGTCACGGGCGGACGGACCCTCGCCGATCGCGAAGTCCTCAGCCCGTGGGGCGACAAGCCCGTCATCGAACGTCGAGCCACCGAACCGTGGCCGGGGCAGCTCGCGGCACTGTTACCGACCACCGTGTACCTCGAACGTCCCGCGGTCGTCCTTCGGGGTCGGGACATCATTGTGCCCGCCGAAGTCCTGCGTGAACCACCGCGCGTTGTCGAATTCGAGGGACGAACCCGCGACATCGTCGAATGGAGCGGGCCGTGGCCCATCGCCGAGCGCTGGTGGTCGGGCGGTGTGCTGCGCTACCGCCTACAGGTCATCGACGATCGCGGTGTCGCGTGGGTGTTGCTATCCGACGGTGACGACTGGCGCATCGAAGCGCGGTACGACTGATGGCCGAATATGCCGAACTCCACGCCCACAGCGCGTTCAGCTTTCTCGACGGAGTATCCCCGCCCGAACGACTTGTCACCGAAGCGGTACGACTCGGGTTATCGGGCCTCGCCCTGACCGACCACGACGGGTTCCACGGCGCCGCCCGATTCGCCGAAGCCGCCGAGGGAACGGGTCTGCCGACAATCTTCGGATCTGAACTGACCCTGCGCGGCGACACCGACGAACACCTGCTGGTCCTCGCTCGCGGACAGTCGGGGTATCACCGACTCGCCGGCGCGATCACCGAGGCGCACCTGTCCGGTGGCGCGAAGCACGAACCGCGCTACGACCTCGACGACCTCGCGGAACGAGCGAAGGGCGACTGGATTGTTCTGACCGGGTGCCGCCGCGGACCCGTTCGAACCCATTTACCCGAGGGATCGCTACCGAGCGCCGCCGATGTGCGGCGTGCGGGATTAGCGCTGGATGACCTCGTCGAACGGTTTGGCCGCGACTGTGTTGTTGTCGAACTGTGGGAACGCGGAATTCCCCTCGACGATGTTCACAACGACGTTCTGGCGGAACTCGCGCGGGAGCGTGACCTACCCGTTGTCGCAACGGGGAACGTGCACTACGCACTGCCCTCCGAATACGAACTGTTCACCGCGTTTGCCGCACTCGGAAGTCGTCGGTCGCTCGACGATCACGACGGGTACCTGCCCGCGGGTCCCGCGAGCCGATTGCGGTCTCCCGCCGATATGGATCGAATCTTTGGGCGATACCCCGGTGCCGTTGCCGAGAGTGTGCGCATCGCGCGCGAATGCGCGTTCGAGCTCAAACGAGCAACACCTCACCTGCCGTCATTCAATCTGCCCGACGGTCAAACGGTCATGGGCCGATTGCGGGAACTCGTCTGGGAGGCCGTCCCACGGCTGTACCCCGACGCGGGACCGAACGTGACGGATCGCATCGAACGGGAACTCACCGTCATCGACGAACTCGACTTCCCCGGGTACTTCCTCATCGTTCACGACATCGTCCAGTTCGCGCGATCGCGCCGAATCCTCTGTCAGGGCCGTGGCAGCGCGGCGAATTCGGCCGTCTGTTACGCGCTCGGTATCACCGCGGTCGATTCGATTGCCTACGGGCTGCCGTTCGAACGGTTCTTGTCTGCCCTGCGTGACGAACCGCCCGACATCGACGTTGATTTCGACACCGATCGCCGAGAAGAAGTGATCCAGTACGTGTTCGAGAAATACGGTCGACGAAACGCGGCTCAGGTCGCCAACGTCATCACCTATCGACCCAAGAACGCCATCCGCGATATTGCTCGTGCGTTCGGGCACGGTGTCGACGACCAAAATGCGTGGTCGCGGCTCGTCGAACGATGGCGGCGGCTCGACCCGAGTGACAACTCCGAGATACCCGAACACATCGTGCGGCTCGCAAACGAAACCCTGACACTCCCCCGCCACCTCGGGATCCACTCGGGCGGAATGGTTTTGACGGAACAACCCGTCGGCGAGGTCGTCCCCATCGAACACGCCCGAATGCCGGGGCGAACGGTCCTGCAGTGGGACAAGGACGACTGCTCCTACATGGGGTTGGTGAAGTTTGATCTCCTGGGGCTCGGCATGTTGGGAGCGATCAACCAGGTCTTTGTCGAAATCGAGAAACGATTCGGCGAGGTCTTCGATTTAGGCACCGTGCCGCGCGAAGAGCCCGCGGTGTACGACGCGATGTGCCGCGCCGACGTCATCGGCGTTTTTCAAATCGAGTCGCGTGCGCAGATGGGGTTGCTCCCCCGACTTCGCCCACGCCGGTTCTACGACCTCGTCGTTCAAATCGCGATGGTTCGTCCCGGACCCATCCAGGGTGGAAGCGTGCACCCGTTCGTTCGTCGACGAACTGGGCAGGAACCCATCACGTACGACCACCCGAACCTCATCCCCGTTCTCGAGCGCACGTTGGGCGTCCCCATCTTTCAAGAACAACTCATGCAGATCGCCATGGCGGTCGGCGGGAGTAGTGCGGCCGACGCCGATGTCATTCGCCGTTCGATCGGATCCAAGCGCGGGGTCGAACGACTCGCGACGATTCGGGATAAGTTCTACGCCGGAATGGCGTCAAACGGGATCACCGGTGCGACCGCGGACAAGATCTATGGAACTCTCGAGGCGTTCGCGCATTTCGGGTTCGCTGAATCGCACTCCATCGCCTTTTCGTTGCTCGTGTATGTGTCGGCGTGGCTCAAGGTCCACTACCCCGCAGCCTTCCTCGTCGGACTGTTGCGATCGCAACCGATGGGGTTCTATTCCGCGGCGACTCTCTCTGCCGACGCCGAACGTCACGGAGTCGACATCCGTGTTCCGTGCATCGCGCGGTCGGGAGTCGAATCGGGGCTCGAGGCAATGGGAATCGATGCCGGTCCGACCGGAACCGACACGTGCCTTGTACACAACGACCAGCCCGTTCCACCGTTCGACCCGAGTGCCACGGACGAGACAGCCAAGCACCGCAGGGACGGTAACTTCGCGGTTCGCATGGGACTGGCTGACGTTCGCGGCATCGGTCGAAAAGTCGCGACCATGATTGTGGCGGAACGCGATGCGCACGGCGATTTTCGCAACCTGCACGACCTCGTTCGACGAACGGGATTGGAACGCACCCAACTCGAGGCTCTCGCCACCGCCGGTGCGTTCGACGTGTTGGGGTTGTCTCGTCGCGAAGCCCTGTGGGAAGCGGGATACGCCGCCGAGAGCCGCCCCGAATATCTACCCGACATCGCCCCGACGATTCAGTTGCCGTTCTTCGACGAGATGGGCGAAATCGACACGATGATTCAGGACCGCTGGGCAACGGGGGTTTCGCCCGGCTTGCACCCCGTTCAATTCGTTCGTGATGACCTCGACCGTCGAGGGGTGTTCGCGGTGACCGCCCTGCCCACAGCCGAATCAAATCGTCGCATCGAGGTCGCGGGACTCGTCACTCATCGTCAACGCCCGGCAACGGCGAAGGGGATTACGTTTCTCAATCTCGAAGACGAAACGGGAGTCATCAATGTCCTCTGTTCGCCGGGTCTGTGGAAGGCCTATCGAACCGTCGCGCGCGAGAGCGCCGGGCTGATCGTTCGCGGGATCCTGCAGCGGTCACCCGACGGCGTGCTGACGATTATCGCCGACCGGCTCGACCCACTTGAGTTCGCGGGGCCACATCGGTCACGCGACTTTCGTTAGTCGGGAGTCGCCGGACGACGTTTCCGAACGAGCGATGCAGGCTGAACCGTGCCGAAACCGAACCGCCCCGCCACCGCGTCGACAATCTCGTCGATGGCGTGACCGTCTTCTTCGTCCTCCCACAGGAACCCGAGGTCACCCTCGCCCACGAGGTTCTCGAGCCTCACCCCGAGAAGTCGAACCGGGTGGCCGTGACGTTCCACTCGGTCGAACAGTCGAATCGCTTCGGAGGACACAATCTTGGTCGCCTGAGTTGGGTCGGTGAACGTGTGGGACCGCGTGACCGTCGTCCAGTCGTCGAACCGAACCGTCACCGTCACGGTGTGCGCCAGGAAATCCCTCGCTCGAGCTCGTGCGGCAACATCTGTCGCCATCCGCAAAATTTCGCGATGCTTGTCTGCTTCTTCGATGAGGTCCGTTCCAAACGTGTTCGACCGACCGATGCTGCGCTCGTGAGTTTGGTCGTCGTCAATCGTTCGGTCGTCGATCCCCATGGAGAGGTTGTGTAGGTGACGAGCATGGCGCTCACCGACAATTGCCGAGAGCGCGTCGAACTCGGACCGTTGAACGTCGGCGATCGTCGACAGACCGAAATTACCGAGGCGCTTGGCAGTGACGGCACCGACTCCCCACAACGCCGTGACGGGAAGAGGGGCGAGAAACTCGACCGTGTCCGACGCGGGGACGACGAGAAGCCCGTCGGGTTTGGCGCGCGACCCAGCGACCTTGGCGACGAACATCGACGAGGCAACGCCAATGGACGCCGCGAGGCCAATCACGACACGAACTCGCTCCCGAATTGCCTGGGCGATGTCTAATGGCCGCCCCAAAAGTGTGCGTGCACCGGAAATGTCGCAGAACGCTTCGTCAATCGACAACGGCTTCACCTTCGGTGTGAATTCGTGCAAAATTTCGAACACCCGACGCGAGATTTCGGAATACCGGTCGAATCGAGGCCTGCGGACTATCGCGTTCGGACACCGCCGAAGAGCCAACGACATCGGCATCGCCGAATTGACCCCGTAGCCACGGGCGACATAGTTTGCAGCCGAAACGACCCCGCGACCCGCTGTCCCACCGACGATGACGGGTTGACCGAGGAGCGACGGCTCATCGAGTTCCTCAACCGACGCGAAGAATGCATCCATGTCGAGGTGCAGAAAAGGCGTACCGGTGTCGTCAACATCGCCACGGGTGACGAGGCGACCGGTTCCGTCCTGTTTGCCCACACTCCATTGTCAGAGCAGAGCGGTGGTTATGGGGTATTGGTCAGCGAATAGAGTGTCACGGCCGCCGCCGCAGCGACATTGAGCGAATCCACACCGTGTGACATCGGGATTCTCACAACACGATCGCTTGCGGAGATCGTTGCGGGTGTCAGACCGTGTCCCTCTGTGCCAAATACGACAGCGAGACGGCTGTGATTTTCCCCCGCAAGCTCACTCAGTGTCATCGAATCGTCGGATAATGCTAACGATGCAACGACGAAACCGAGGTCCTGGAGTTCCCGTAACCCATCCGGCCATGATTGAATGCGAGTCCAGGGAACCTGAAGCACCGTTCCCATCGACACGCGAACGCTTCGGCGATACAACGGGTCCGCGCACTCCGGCGTGATGAGGACCGCATCCGCGCCAAGCCCGGCGACGCTGCGAAAGATCGCCCCCACGTTCGTGTGGTCGATGATGTTTTCGAGGATGACGACTCGGCGCGCGTCTCGAACAATCTCCGCAACAGTCGGCAGCGTGGGCCGTTCCATCGCCGCAATCGCACCGCGATGCAACAGGACACCCGTCAACTTCTCTAGTTCAGAATCGTCACCGACGAACACCGGGATGTCGTGTTTCGAGAGCAGTTGTTCGAGTCCGTCCACCCATTTCGCGAGGGTGATCACCGAAACAGGGCGGTGCCCTGCGGCGATTGCACGCTCGATGACTTTGGTCGACTCGGCGAGGTACAAGCCCGAAGACGGCTCCGAAAGCCGTCGAAGAGCGACATCAGTGAGGTCCGTATAGAACGCTAGCCGCGGATCATCCAGCGACCCGACGTGTTCGATTCGCACAGCTAAACGGCGGGTCGGGTCGTCGCGTGAGGACCGGTAAGGCCACCGCGTGTGGGCCTTGTCGCGATGACCAGCAGGATCACATATGCCGCCACGTTTGCCACCGAGAGTGCCAACATGCCCAGAACCGCTATTCCCAGGCCCACGTTTGCTGAGTCGGTGGACAGTGAGTCGATGTCGTACGACATCGAATATCCCAACCACAGCACCGCGACGGTGGTGATTGGGTTGACGACGGACACAATCCACCCCATGACAGGCGACGACCCTGCGTCTCGGAATCGCCGTACCGTCACCGTCAGTGTCGGCACGAACAGGGCGACGCTTCCCAGCGTCGCCACGGACCAGACCGTGTCGTGAATCGTCGCGTCAATAAGTTCGCGAACCTGGGCGCCGGTGATCAGGCTGAGGTCGTTGGGAAGATCGGGAACTGTCGAGGTGAGAAACACCGCGTCAATCGTCATCAACACGACGCTCACGAGAGCCGCGAACAACATCCAGTACCAGAACTCTGTGCGCGTGGCTGTGCCTCGAACGTCACGTGCCCGGCGGAAGCCCTCGGCGACGGCATCTACGAAGGTCACGCGCGCGGAATCGGTCATGTTCCCATTATCGCGTGACGTTGGCTCGTAGACTAAAGGAACCATGACAAACTTCTTCCTCGTCCGCCACGGTGAAACGGATTGGAATCTCGCCGGTCGCATTCAGGGTGCGACAGACATCCCGCTCAACGACACGGGTCGCGCTCAAGCCCACGCGACGGGATTGAAAATGCAGGGCCGGAAATGGGATGTCATCGTCTCGAGCCCTCTGTCTCGTGCCTTTGAAACCGCCAGCATTATCGCGTCCTTAATCGGGTTACCCGAACCGACGGCGATCGACGGTCTCGTTGAGCGGAACTACGGTGAGGCCGAAGGAATGACTGGTCCCGAGTTGGAATCGGTTTACCCGAGCGATTCACCGGTTCCCGGCCGTGAGGAGCGAAGCGACGTCAAGGTTCGCGTGCTCGCAGCACTGCACGAACTCGCGCACGACTTTCCCGGCAAAAATGTGGTTGTCGTCGCTCACGGAGGCGTGATTCGCGCCGTTCTGCATTCGACGACGGGAACGGCGTTTTTCGGTGAACGAATCACGAACGGCTCGGTGCATTCGTTCCACCATTCGGACGATGGGTTGCAACTCGTTCAGTTCAACGACCCTCTTGAGTTATTAACCGATGACATCACGCTCCCCGATTTCGAAGACCAGCAGCCACTGGAGAAACGCGACTGATGGGCTGGAAAAGCATCGAGTCACTTCACCCGAACGGTGTCCGTGTGCGCGCTGCCCTGGATGGTCATGGCATCCACACCGAAATAGTCGAAACTCTCGAATCGTCACCGACCGCTGCGCGAGCGGCTGAGCAACTCGACATCGAAATTGGTCAAGTCTGCAACTCGTTGATATTCAACGCGGACGGTCAACCATTGCTCATCCTTGCGTCAGGCGGGCACAAGGTCGATACCGACCGTGTCGCAGCCGAGATCGGGGCGACCTCGATTCACCGACCAGACGCCGATTTCGTTCGTGAACACACGGGCCAACCGATCGGCGGTGTCGCCCCGGTTGGACACCCGTCGCAACTGCGCACGATTGTTGACACGACGCTGGACAATTGGGACGTCGTGTGGGCCGCAGGCGGTCACCCACATTACGTTTATCCAACCTCGTTCGAGGAACTTGTCCGCATCACGGGCGGCCAGCCGCTCGACGTTGGGGTGCAGTAGTCCGAAAGCGGCTAGTTGGCTGCGATCATAAATTCGCGAATAGCGTCCGCGGACTCAATGGGACGCTCATAGTGGATGAGGTGCCCAACGCACGTCAACACAACCAATGTGGCTGAGTCAAACATTGGTTGGAGCGCAACTTGTGCCGACAGCGGCGTCACGTCGTCCACGTCTGATGCAATGAGCAAAACCGGAGCGTGAATGTCGTGGGCGTAATCCGCGACGCACGACGAGATGGACACGTCGAATGCATCGACGAGCGAATCTTTATCGGCATAGAGCGAGAAATACGCTGCGTGTTGTGCGTGGATCCACTCTCGCAGGCTTTTGTCGGTCGTTGTGGCCAAGATCCCGCTCATGATGCGAACGAAAAGCGGGTTGGACAGCCACGCATCCCCCAGCCGCACGGGAAGGTATTTCCCGATTGAATACCAAAGGCGAGTGATTATGGCGACGAAAAGTCTCGGTCCCTCGAGCGCACGTTGAGCAATCGGGTTGATGAGCACGATGGGCTGACGTCGTTTTCCGCGAAGTCCATTCGCGACCACCACCGATCCGAAGGAATGACCGACGATAACGGCGTCACGGGTCCCCGTCGCAATGAGAAATTCCCGAAGCCATCGGCCGTAGTCATCGATGGACTGGCCGGATTTGTCCCACGATTCAGTCGACCCAAATCCCGGAAGGTCGGGGATTACGACACGAAATTCCTTTAAAGCACGCGCTATCAACTCGAGACCGTGATGGTCGCCCCGATAGCCGTGGACGAGAACGATAGTTTGAGCATTCGCGACCGGCGCGGGGTACTCCCACCAGTGTGTCTCCACCCTATCCACGTCGATTACGCGCTCGATGCTCTGTCGCGGCGGCACAATCTCGGGAAATGGATACGGCAGCGTCACTCTCGTAGTTTAGGACGGTACGCCACTTCCCCGACGGTCGGACGCTGGGTTCCTCGTTTCGCGACCGTCTCGCGAATAGGGTGAAGACATGAGCACATGGGAACGACTCGGCGTATTCGACCTCGAAACGACTGGGCTTGACGTCACTCAAAGCCGCATCGTCACCGCGTATATCGGGGTACTCGACCAGAGCGGCGCGGTGATTGAGTCACACGAATGGATTGCTGACCCAGGGATTGAGATTCCCGCGGCGGCTGCAAACGTGCACGGCTTCACGACGGAACGCGCGCGTGCCGAGGGCCGCCCAGCGGGTGACGTTGTTCCCGAGGTGGTGGCTCGTCTTCGCACTCTATTTGCCGAGGGAACGCCGGTCGTCGCCTACAACGCGTCATATGACTTTTCGCTCTTGCACCACGATGCGATTCGAAACGGAGTCGAGCCGCTTCGCGACCCGTCGCCCATCATCGATCCGCTGATCATTGACAAGAAGGTCGATACCTACCGAAAGGGTTCACGGACTCTCGTCGCTGCGTGCGATGTCTACGGAGTCGACCTGGGTGACGATGCGCACGATTCACGGGCCGATGCGGTCGCTGCTGGGCTCGTGTTCCAGGCAATTCAGGAAAAGTTCGGCCTCGCGCCCGAGATGCAGTTGTCCCCGTTGGAGTTACACGACGCGCAGATTGATTGGGCGAAAGCCCAGGCGGAATCGTTTGCTCGATATCTGGCGCAAAAGGGTGAAACCTCTCGCCGCGCCGGTGACGGAGTGTGGCCAGTCTTTCGCGGCTAAGTCAGGTGCCGGAATGAAGAAAGCCACGCGAATCGCGTGGCTTTCTTGTTACATCGAGACGTCTACTGGCCGAAGCCCTCGTAGCGCTTGTTGAACTTCTCGACGCGGCCGGCCGAGTCCATGATGCGCTGCTTACCCGTGTAGAACGGGTGCGATGCGCTAGAGATTTCAACGTCAATGACGGGGTACTCGACGCCATCCAGAGAAACCGTCTTTTCCGACGTCGCCGTCGAACGGGTGAGGAACATTTCGCCACTCGCGAGGTCGCGGAACACGATCGGAGCGTACGTGGGGTGAATTTCAGACTTCATGATGTCCTTTAGAGAGTGCAGGCGCGCATCTGCGCAACGCCCAAGTGTATCAGAACCAGCAGCGTGCTACGAATCACCGCGAGCGGCGAATCGGCCCGCGAATCGGGAGACGACGACAGGGATGCCGAATGCCGAACTCAACACTTCGGAGTCGATGACCGAGCCAATGGGGCCCGACGCATGAACTCGCCCGTCAGTCAACACGAGTGCGTGTGTGAATCCGGGTGGAATCTCTTCCACGTGATGAGTGACCATGAGGATGACGGGAGCGTTGGGAGAGGTCGCGTAATCCCCCAGTAATCGAACTAGTTCTTCGCGCGAACCCAAGTCAAGACTGGCCGCGGGTTCGTCCAGTAACAGAATTTCCGGATCGGTCATCACCGCGCGGGCGATCATCGCGCGCTTTTGCTCACCGTCACTGAGTGTTCCGAATGCCCGATCGGCAAGGTGGTCGAGCTTCCATTCGGTGAGAACGCGGCGGGCACGTTCTTCGTCCACGGATTCGTACTGTTCATTCCAACGACCGGTGACCGCCCAGGCGGCGGTCATGACAACGTTGACGACGGTCTCGGTCACGGGGATTCGGCGGGCCAAGGCGGTTGATGCCAACCCCACCCTCGCGCGAAGCCCAAAAACATCGACGTCACCGAGCTGTTCGTCGAGGACCGTCACCGCTCCGTCCGTCGGGTGCTCATGGGCGCCAGCCAACATCAGGAGTGTTGTCTTTCCCGCGCCGTTTGGCCCGATGATGACCCAGCGCTCGTCGTCATGGACAGTCCACGAGATGTCGTCGAGAATTACGTTGCTATCGCGAATAACGGACACAGTGTGAAAATTAACGACCTCAGACATTGTTCCTCAAGACTACGCACAATCAACTGGTGATTCGGGCTATTCTGGGGGAAAAGGTGCACCTGAAGGGGCATCCCGGGCAATGAGGAGACGATGTGGCACGATTCATCGTTGTCTGCGATGTAGACTCGACGCTGATTGAGAACGAGGTCATCGACCTCCTCGCAGAAGTTGCCGGCACGAGCAAAGAGGTTTCGGCCATCACCGCAAAGGCAATGCGTGGCGACATTGATTTCACCGAATCGCTCCTCAAACGAGTCGATACGCTGCGCGGCACCCCAGCAACCGCGCTCAACACGGTTCTCGAACAAGTGTCGGTGACACAGGGCGCTCTTGCTCTGGCGCAGTCCGTTCACGAGGCGGGCGGTTTCATGATCGCGGTCTCGGGCGGCTTTCACGAGGTCATCGATCCCATCGCGACGCAACTCGGTCTCGACGCGTGGACCGCCAATCGTCTCGAAATTCTGGACGGCGAACTCTCCGGGCGCCTGTACGGTCCGATTATCGATGCCGCAGCGAAGGCCAATTATCTGAGCGCATTTGCCAAATCAAAGCGAATTCCCTTGACCCATACGATCGCGGTCGGGGACGGCGCTAACGACCTCGCCATGATGTCAATGGCCGGGCTGTCCGTGGCCTTTTGTGCCAAGCCAGTTGTGCGAGACGCCGCCTCGGTGCACATCGATGAACGAGACCTGTCCCTTGTCGCGAGCTATTTTGGCCGCCGTGCGATGTAGTCGCGGTTAGTGACCCATTCCTAAACCGCCATCAACCGGGATGACCGCACCGGAAATGTAGGCCGCGTCGTCAGAGGCGAGCCACGCAACAACCGCCGCAACTTCGGACGGCGCCGCGAACCGCCCGGCGGGAATGTTGCGCTTGTATTCGGCCTGTTGTTCCGCAGGAAGCGCCGCAGTCATGTCCGTTTCGATGAAACCGGGTGCGACGACGTTCGCGGTTATTCCGCGCGACCCTAGTTCCCGGGTTATCGAGCGTGCGAATCCGACGAGAGCGCTCTTGGACGATGAGTAGTTAACCTGTCCTGCACTACCGAAAAGGCCCACGACCGACGAGATAAAAATTACCCGGCCAAAGCGCTGTTTGATCATCGAGGTGATCCCGCGCTTGACGACTCGGAAGGACCCGGTGAGGTTCGTATCAATCACGGATTCGAAATCGTCGTCGGACATGCGCATGAGCAACGTGTCCTTCGTGATTCCGGCATTGGCGACGAGCACCTCGATCGGCCCGAGCTTTTCTTCGACGGTCGCGATGGCACTGGTCAGCGAGTCACCATCGGTCACATCGGCGATGACCGTGAGGCTTCCCGTCGGTCCTTCGCCACTGCGAGCGGTGACCGCAACGCGATGGCCCAATTCAACGAACTTTTCGGCGATGGCATAACCGATTCCACGGTTACCCCCTGTGATAAGAACTGTGCGAGCTGTCGTCATGAGTACCAGCGTAGTGGTGGGCGTACACTGGAGACATGTCGCACGTGACTCCCTCTCTGACATCGCTGCCGGTGTCACCAACGGAAGAACGCCAGTCACGACTCGGGCAGTACCTCCTGGCGATGGTGTTGCGACTCGTGTGCCTCTTCCTGTGCTTTGTCACTCCCGGTTGGTGGATTTTGTTGCCCGTGACCGGAGTCATCGTTTTCCCGTTAATCGCGGTCGGGCTGGCTAACGTCGTCAATTCGAACAAGTCGCGGTCCGTCCAAACTCGCGAGTCCAACGTCCCAAGTCTGACGAGTTTCGTTCCGTGAGCCCGTGGCGTCTTGCGCTTTCGCGACGCTGGCTCGGCATATTCGGCATCACTGTCTTGTTTGCGGTTGCATGCGTAGGACTAGGGCAATGGCAGTTCGCGAGACGAGCGGAAGCCCGCGCGGCAATCGCATTACTCGACGCAAACTACGAGCGACCCGCCGTCGACCTGGCAACCGAAGTCCCCTCCGTGAGTGACGCCGACCCGGGCGACAAATGGAAGACAGTGCGCGTAACGGGAACGTATGTAACTGGATCCGTCACGTACGTACGAACGCGGTCCGGTCCGGGCGGAATTGGATTCGAGCAGCTCGCGGCGATCGCTCAATCGAACGGGACCGTCTTCATTGTGGACCGTGGCTGGGTCCCCGCGAACGCCGACAATTCGGCTCCTGCCTCGACTCCCCCTTTGCCCACTGGGAATGTCGTTGTCACATCGCATCTCATCCCAGGCGAACAAGTGATTGTCGGTCGGGACGCTCCTGCTGGCCAAATTGCGACGATCAATCTAGACACTCTTGACACCGCCATTGATGGAGCTGTCTATCGAGGTTGGTACGGGCGACTTGTCTCTGAGTCTCCGTCCGCCGAGGCTGGCGCACCCTGGGAGCGGCCAGTGCTGGACGAGGGCCCCCACCTCTCGTACGCGCTTCAGTGGTACGTGTTTGCCGTCATGGGGTTCATTGGTTTCGGCTGGGCGCTTCGAAAAGAAGCCCGCGGCGATGTAGTACCAGTGCCGAAGGTTCGGCGGCAGAAAAGCGATGAAGACTTCGAAGATGCCGCGGTGGACGCTACGCGAGCTCGATGAGCTCTTGGTATTCCTGGCTCCAGAGGTCTTCGAGTCCGTCGGGCATTATTAGTACGCGCTCGGGGTTGAGTGCTTCTACGGCTCCCGGATCGTGGCTGACGAGAACGACGGCTCCCTTGTAGTGCGATAGGGCACCGAGAATCTCGTCCCGCGAGGCGGGGTCGAGGTTGTTGGTTGGCTCGTCCAAAATCAGAACGTTCGCGCTCGACACTACGAGCGTCGCGAGTGCGAGCCTCGTCTTTTCTCCACCCGAAAGGACTCCGGCGGGCTTTGTCGCATCGTCCCCCGTGAACAGGAACGAACCGAGAACCTTGCGTGCCTCGGTTTCCCCCAGGTTTGGGGACGCGGACATCATGTTCTCGAGAACGGAGCGCGTGACATCGAGCGTTTCGTGTTCTTGAGCGAAATAGCCGACGCGTAGACCGTGACCCGCGTCAATCGAACCGGTATCGGGCGAGTCAACCCCCGCGAGTATCCGCAGGAGCGTGGTTTTACCCGCGCCATTGAGGCCGATCACAACGACCTTGGAGCCCTTGTCGATAGCGAGATCGACGGCCGTGAAAATTTCTAACGAGCCGTAGGACTTCGACAGGTTATGCGCCATGATCGGTGTTCGACCGCACGGAGCGGGATCGGGGAAACGAAGTTTCGCTACGCGGTCTTGCGCGCGGACCTCCTCGAGCCCTGAAAGCATCTTCTCGGCGCGAGCAACCATCTGGTGAGCGGCGGCCGCCTTCGATGCCTTCGCTCCAAATTTCGCCGCCTGAAGTTGCAGGGTCGACGCCTTCTTTTCCACGTTCGCACGTTCCTTCTTGCGGCGTTCCTCGTCGGATTCGCGCTGACGAAGATAGTGCTTCCATCCCATGTTGTACACGTCGAGTCGTTCACGATTCGCGTCGAGATAGAAAACGCGATTGACGGTTTCGGTAACCAGAGCGACATCGTGGGAAATAACGATGACACCGCCCTTGTAGTTAGCGAGGAAATTGCGCAGCCACACGACCGAATCAGCGTCGAGGTGGTTGGTCGGCTCGTCCAAGATCATCGTCTCGGCGTCACTGAACAGAATGCGGGCGAGTTCGATGCGCCTGCGCTGACCTCCGGAGAGTGTGTCCAATGGTTGGCCCAAAATATGGTCGGGAAGTCCCAGGTTGTTGGCAATCGATGCGGCTTCTGCTTCGGCCGCATATCCCCCGAGTGACGTGAATCGATCGGTCAGATTTCCGTACTTCGTCATTGCCTGAGACGCGATGTCGGAATCGTCTGCGCCCATCAGTCGACTTGCCTCTTCCATCTGAATCAGGATTGACCCCAGCCCTCGTGCATCGAGGATCCGAGTGCGCGCGAGTTGGGTTGTGTCGCCCGTTCGGGGATCCTGCGGAAGGTAACCAAGTTCGCCACGAACCGAAACACTGCCGCCGTTTGGCAACAGGTCTCCGGCGAGAACCTTGGTGAGCGTTGTCTTTCCGGCCCCGTTGCGACCGACGAGACCGACCTTGTCGCCCTTGTCGACACGAAAATTGACCTCGGACATGAGGGTTCGCGCCCCGACCCGGATTTCGAGGTTCGTGACGTCAATCATTAGATGCTGAAGCCGAGGGCGCGCATCATGTCGCGCCCGTCATCCGTGATGCGCTCAACACCCCACGGTGGCATCCACACCCAGTTGATGCGGAAACGTTCGACCACTCCGTCGAGGGCGTTCTCCAATTCCTTCTCGATCACGTCCGTGAGCGGGCAACCCGCGCTCGTCAGTGTCATCGACACAACAAGCGCGTCGTTCTCGTCGTCCCACGCGAGGTCATAGATCAGTCCGAGGTCGACGATGTTGACGCCAAGTTCGGGATCGATGACGTCTTTGAGCGATTCGAGAATCGTGTCGAATCGATCAGCGGCGAGTTCGCTCACGGAACGTCCACGAGGAATCGGTCATATCCCTCGTCTTCGAGGCGGTCAGCAAGTTCCGGCCCGCCCTCTTCGGCAATCGTCCCGTTGACAAAGACGTGCACGTAATCGGGACGGATGTAACGGAGGATTCGCGTGTAGTGCGTGATGAGCAGCACACCCATGTTGGTGTTTCCCTTGACGCGATTCACGCCCTCGGAGACAATCTTGAGCGCGTCGACGTCGAGCCCGGAGTCCGTCTCGTCGAGCACAGCGAAAGCCGGTTTGAGAAGTTCCATTTGCACAATCTCGTGGCGCTTCTTTTCGCCACCAGAGAATCCCTCGTTGACGTTGCGAGCGGCAAACGACTCATCCATTTTCAGGTCGGCCATCGCCTGTTTGACCTCTTTGCCCCACGTCCGAAGGCTTGGCGCGTCTCCGTCAATCGCGGTCTTCGCGGTCCGAAGGAAGTTCGACACAGAGACCCCGGGAATCTCAACGGGATACTGCATGGCGAGGAAGAGTCCTGCGCGTGCGCGCTCGTCGACGCTCATCTCGAGAACGTCTTTGCCGTCCAACAGGATCTGCCCGGAGTTCACCGAGTATCGAGGGTGACCCGCAATTGTGTAAGCCAGAGTCGACTTACCCGATCCGTTCGGGCCCATGATCGCGTGGGTTTCGCCTGAGTTGATGGTGAGGGTCACGCCTTTGAGGATTTCCTTTGTGCCTCCGTCGACGTCAATAGAGACGTGGAGGTCAATGATCTGCAGAGTGGCCATGATTACTTTCGATTAGTGGTGTCTACGTAAATGTCCGAGCCGTCAATCTCGACGGAATAGACGGGAACCGGCTCAAACGCCGGGAAATTGCGGGGCGCTCCGTCGGACAGTCCGAACTTCGAACCGTGAGCCCAGCACTCGATGGTGTCGTCTTCAACAAACCCGTCGGACAACGAGATGTCGCCGTGAGAGCAGCGATCGCCGATTGCGTGAACCTCGCCCGTCGATTCGCGAACGACGGCGATCGGAAGATCATCGATTACGACCTTCATGGACTTGCCAGGTGCCAACGAGTCGAGAGTGGCAACGAGTTCGCGGGTCATGAGTTTCCCGCCACTGCGTCCAGGGCCGAAGCGAGCACCTCGGTGAGTCGTTCCTCGAGTTCGGGAATCTGGATGTGACCGACGATGTCGAGCAGGAACCCGAGGGCGACGAGTCGGCGAGCCTCGGACTCGGTGATGCCTCGAGTCTGAAGGTAGAAAAGGTGTTCGTCATCGAGACGTCCCGTTGCACTCGCGTGACCGGCGCCGGCAATGTCCCCGGTTTCGATTTCGAGGTTCGGGACCGAATCTGCGCGCGCACCGTCCGAGAGAATGAGGTTTCGATTCGCTTCGTAGGAATCCGTTCCGGTTGCCTCTGCACCGATCAGCACGTCACCAACCCACACCGTGTGAGTGCCCTTGCCGTGGAGCGCGCCTTTGTACAGAACGTTCGAACGAGTTTGCGGTGCCTTGTGGTGGACGAACACCTGGTGCTCAATGTGGCGGCCACGGTCGGCAAAGTACAAGCCGTACGCCTCGACAGCGGAACCCGCCCCGGCGAGCGTAATCGCTGGATTGACCCGCTGAATTGCACCGCTGAGCGAAACGAGGACGTGGTCGACGTGCGCGTCCCGATCGACGTGCACGAAGTGCGATGCGGCGTGGATGGAGGTGTTATCCCACTCCCCAAGGTGGACGATTCGAGCGTTGGAGCCATCGCGGGCAATGATCTCGATGTTTTCGACGAGAGACGTCGCGCCGTTGTTCTCGATGATGACGGTGCGGTGGGTGTTGGGAGTGAACTCAATCACGAGGTGTGCGGCTCGCACTCCGTCGAAAGTTCGACAAATCGTTACAGGCTCGCCATCCCCGTCGACCCTGACAACCAGGGCGTCGCTCGTACTTGACCAGGCCTGTGCTGAGAGGCGATCTTCGGGAAGCCCGGCTTTACCGGCGGCATCCGCCATCGGAATCCACTCGTGATGTGCACCGGTAACGGTGACGTCGTAATGACCGCCATCGAGCACGCCGTCAGCGAGCGCAGAGAGCGCGTCGATTGGGCTGAGTCGCCACTCCGGTTGCCGCAACGAAATCGGGGGGAACTCGTCGGGATTTGCCGAAGAGAAACGTTCGTTGCGCGTCTGAACAGGCGTTTCCCACCATTCGGGCGCGGCAGACGGAGTCGTTGCAGAGACCGCCATTAACCGACCGACCCTTCCATGTTCATCTCGATGAGCTTGTTCAATTCGAGTGCGTATTCCATTGGGAGCTCGCGAGCGATCGGCTCGATGAACCCTCGCACAATCATCGCCATGGCCTCGTCTTCCGGCATTCCGCGTGACTGCAAGTAGAACAGTTGTTCTTCACTGACTCGAGAGACGGTCGCCTCGTGACCGAGGTGGACATCGTCGACTCGAATGTCAATCGCCGGGTAGGTGTCGCTTCGCGAGATGGTGTCGACCAGCAGCGCGTCACATCGTACAGTGTTCGCCGAGTGGTGAGCGTTTTCACCCATTCGAACCTCACCGCGATACCCCGCTCGACCGCCGCCGCGAGCGATTGACTTCGAGATGATTGAGGACGTCGTGTTGGGTGCGAGGTGGATCATTTTGGCACCAGCGTCTTGGTGTTGTCCCGGTCCTGCAAAGGCGACCGAGAGGGTCTCTCCCTTCGCATGTTCACCTACGAGGAAGATCGACGGGTACTTCATCGTCACCTTCGAACCGATGTTTCCATCGACCCATTCCATCGTGGCACGTTCGTGAGCGACAGCCCGCTTCGTCACGAGGTTGTACACGTTCGTCGACCAGTTCTGAATCGTCGTATAACGGACGCGGGCGCCCTTCTTGACGACGATTTCGACAACTGCCGAGTGAAGTGAATCGGTCTTATAGATCGGCGCGGTGCAACCCTCGATGTAGTGGATGTAGGAATCTTCGTCGGCGATAATCAGCGTTCGTTCGAACTGGCCCATGTTCTCGGTGTTGATTCGGAAATAGGCCTGAAGCGGGATTTCGACGTGAACACCCTTCGGGACATAGACGAACGAACCGCCCGACCACACCGCGGTGTTGAGCGCGGCGAACTTGTTGTCGCCACTAGGGATAATCGTGCCGAAGTACTCTTTGAAGATTTCTGGGTGTTCCCGCAGAGCCGTGTCGGTATCGAGGAACAGGACACCCTGTTGCTCGAGGTCTTCGCGGATTTGGTGATACACGACCTCGGATTCGTACTGAGCCGCGACGCCAGCGACAAGACGCTGACGTTCCGCTTCGGGGATCCCAAGACGTTCGTACGTCTTGCGAATGTCCTCGGGAAGGTCTTCCCACGATTGCGCTTGGCGCTCGGTGGATTTGACGAAGTATTTGATGTTGTCGAAGTCGATATCCGACAGATCCGCGCCCCAGTTCGGCATCGGCTTCTTGAAGAACAGTTCGAGTGCCTTGAGGCGTCGTTCGAGCATCCATTCGGGCTCGTTCTTGCGCCGAGATATGTCTTTGACGACGTCAGCATTAATCCCTCGCTGAGCGCTCGCTCCTGCCGAGTCGGAGTCGTGCCATCCGAATTCGTACTGACCGAGACCCTCGAGTTCCGGTCGGTCGACGATGATGTCTCCCATGGTGTCCTTTCTCGTCTCAAACACGTTCATCGTGCCGACGAACCGCACCACGTGCGGTGCGAACCTAGACTGGAAGCCCTTCGGTTCGCTTTCTTATCCTACCCGTTAGGCGCTCATGGTCCTCTCGTTACCGTCGACACTCGGCTCCCGTTTTGTTCGTTTCATTGTCTGGGCAGTGCTGGTTGCGAACATCGGTATCACCGTCACCGGTGCGCTTGTGCGCTTGACGGCCTCCGGGCTTGGTTGCCCTACCTGGCCGCTGTGCACCGAGGACTCACTCGTCACCACCCCCGAAATGGGGATCCACGGGATTATCGAATTCGGCAATCGCCTTCTGACATTCGCCCTCCTCATCGTGACGGTTCTTGTGTTGGTCGCACTGTGGAAACTGCGTCGCGAACACCGAGACCTCTGGAGATTAGGAATCATTCTTCTCGCCGGAATCCCGCTTCAAGCGGTCGTCGGCGGAATTTCGGTATGGATGAAGCTGAATCCCTACGTGGTTGGGCTCCATTTCGTTTTGTCGATTGCGATGACCGTTATCGCGACGATTCTGGTGATCCGCGTCTATGACGGCTCGACAACCGCTCGTCTTCGCGCCGTACCGGTCGTCTCCTGGCTTCTCGTGGCGTCGACGCTCATGACGCTCCTCATGGGCATACTCACGACCGGCTCGGGGCCGCACGCTGGAGATGCGGCCGCTCCGCGCAACGGTCTCGAACCCGAGTTCATTCAGCACGTGCATTCGTGGCCGGCCTATGCCAGCATCGTGCTGGTTAATGTCGCGTGGTTCACAGGGAATGCGCGAGCGCGACGGTGGATGGCCGCGCTCTTGTTCTCGTTTGTCGCTCAGGCGCTCGTTGGTGTTATCCAGTCGCGAACCGGGTTGCCAGTCCCCCTCGTCGCCGTTCACGTCTTGATGGCGATGACCACGACTGCTATCGCAACAGCGGCGATCTATCGCAGTGCGATGAGTGGATCGATGGCGACCGCGATAAAGAGTGCGGTCAAGTAACTATTGCTCGCGTGGAAAACGCGCATCGGGTTCGCTGTGACACCGCCAATTGATTTGTTGTACAAGACGTGTGTCTCGATGATGAACCAGCCGCCGGCAAGAACCGCGACGGAGCTGTAGACGAGACCCATCGGTGCAACCGGGATCAAAACAAACGAGGCGACGACGGTCGCCCACGCGTAAAGGATCACCTGGAGACCCACCGCGACGCGAGGTCGAAGCACGCTTAACATAGGTACTGACGCTGCGGCGTAATCGTCGACGTACCGAAGGCTGAGCGGCCAGTAATGAGCGGGTGTCCAGAGGAATACGACGACAAACAGAATCCAGGGAGTGAGGTCGAGTTCACCCGTCACAGCCGCCCAGCCGATGAGAACGGGGAAACATCCCGCGATTCCGCCCCACACGATGTTTTGTTCCGTTCGTCGTTTCAACAGAAGTGTGTAGACGAACACATAGAACAGGATTGCCAGAAGCGCGAGTACTGCGGCGAGCAGATTCGCGACGAAATACAACACAACAAGCGATGCGATACCGATGCTGGTGGCGAAAGCCAGCGCTTTTACGGGTGAAATCTCACCAGAAACGATGGGGCGGCCCTTGGTGCGTGCCATCAGGATGTCAATGTCACGGTCGATATACATGTTGAAGGCGTTCGCCGAACCGGCACTGAGTGCGCCACCAACGAGCGTCCCAAGAACCAACCACAGGTTTGGAACTCCGCGGGCCGCGAGGAACATCACCGGTGCGGTCGTGACGAGCAACAGCTCAATCACGCGCGGTTTCGTCAGGGCCACATACGCGCCGATTCGACGAATAGCAGGCTGAGGACCAACTCTCCCGGTCGAAGGGGGAAGGCTGGTCGACGTCACGAGATAAGTCTATTCTCTGCTGGCACAGCACGAATCCCGTTAGAATGACCTCACCACCATTACCGCGCCAACCGTGTGCCATCGTCGTCACCGCGAGTTGTTCTGAGGCGCTGACCGTTCGCTCGAGATTGGATGATTGATGACGAAATTGGACTGGACCGAGCTCGATGACCGTGCGGTAAACACGGCCCGATTGCTGGCGGTCGACGCTGTTGAGAAGGTCGGCAATGGTCATCCTGGCACCGCGATGTCCATGGCTCCCGTCGCCTATCTCTTGTATCAAAAGGTCATGCGTCACGATCCCGCGGACACCCACTGGATTGGGCGCGATCGTTTCGTTCTTTCGATTGGGCATTCGTCTCTCACCCAGTACACGCAACTCTTCCTTGGCGGCTTCGGGCTTGAGCTCGATGACCTCAAGGCCTTCCGCACATGGGGCTCGCAAACCCCGGGGCACCCCGAGTTTGGGCACACAAAGGGCGTGGAAATCACCACTGGCCCACTCGGTCAAGGACTCGCCTCTGCGGTGGGCATGGCGTATGCGCAGCGATTCGAGCGCGGACTTTTCGATCCGAAGTCGAAGCCGGGAACCTCACCCTTCGACCACCACACCTACGTGATTTGTGGCGATGGCGACATGCAGGAGGGCGTGACGGCCGAGGCCTCGTCGCTCGCTGGCCACCAGCAACTCGGAAACCTTGTCGTGATTTATGACTCGAACCAGATTTCTATCGAAGATGACACGAATATCGCCTTCACCGAGGACGTCGCTGCGCGGTATCGCGCCTATGGCTGGGATGTTCGCGAGGTTTCCTGGCGAACTCCGAAGGGATATGTCGAAGACGTCCCCGCCCTGCATGCCGCGATCGAGGCGGCAAAGGGTGAAATCCACAAACCGTCGCTCATCATCCTGAGAACCATTATCGGCTGGCCCGCGCCAACCAAACAAAACACGGGCAAGATTCACGGATCGGCTCTCGGATCGGACGAAGCGAAGGCAACCAAAGTCGCGCTGGGCTGGGACCCCGAACAGTCGTTCGTCGTTCCCGAAGACGTCCTCACGCACACTCGCTCGTTGAAAGAACGTGCTGCGGTTGCGCGATCAGAGTGGGACAGTCGTTTCGCCGAATGGTCGACGGCACATCCTGAAAATGCCGAACTTTTGAAGCGTCTGCAGGCAGGTGAACTTCCGGATGGAATCGACGATGCACTTCCCGTTTTCGAGCCGGGAACTGCGCTCGCGACCCGCGCGGCGAGCGGCAAAGTGCTCAACGCGATCGCTGCTGTCATGCCCGAACTGTGGGGTGGTTCTTCCGATCTGGCCGAGTCGAACCTCACCACGATTGATGGCGCGGCGTCGTTCGTGCCGTCCGAACACTCAACCCATCACTTCACGGGCGACATCTACGGGCGTGTGCTTCACTTCGGAATTCGCGAGCACGCGATGGGCGCAATCCTCAACGGAATTGCCCTTCACGGTCCGACGCGATCCTACGGTGGCACGTTCCTCATCTTCAGCGACTACATGCGTCCCGCTGTGCGACTAGCTGCGTTGATGAAGACGCCGTCAATCTTTGTCTGGACGCACGACTCGGTTGCGTTGGGTGAAGACGGTCCGACCCATCAACCGATCGAGCAGTTGGCGACGTTACGGGCAATCCCCGGATTAGACGTCGTTCGGCCGGCGGATGCAAACGAAACGGCCTGGGCGTGGAAGACCATCCTCGAACGTCGAAACGGTCCAGCCGGAATTGCGTTGTCACGTCAAAACCTTCCCGTGTTTGATCGATCGACGGCGGCCTCGTCGACCGAATTCGCGCCCGCACGGCACACGGCAAAGGGCGCATACACCCTTATCGACTCCCCCACGGGAACCATCGATGTGATCCTGATTGCGACGGGGTCTGAGGTGTCCGTCGCGGTCGATGCCCGCGCTCTGCTCGAGTCCAAGGGGATCGGGGCCCGCGTCGTATCGGCACCGTGTCTTGAGTGGTTCGCCGGGCAGTCGGAGGAGTACCGTGAGTCGGTGTTGCCGGCTTCCGTCACCGCTCGCGTATCCGTCGAGGCGGGTCTTGCACTCGGCTGGTCCTCGTATGTCGGAGCAAACGGTGCATCGATCTCAATCGAACACTTTGGCGCGTCAGCGGACTACCAAACCCTTTTCCGTGAATTCGGAATCACCGCCGACGCTGTCGCAACCGCGGCGGAATCTCTTCTGTCCTAAATCGAAAGGCACACTGTGACCAGCCCCACCCAGGAACTCTCCGACGTTGGAGTCTCGATTTGGCTTGACGACCTCTCCCGTGATCGCATCAACTCCGGGTCACTTCAATCGCTCATTGCGAATCGAAACGTCGTCGGTGTAACCACCAATCCGACGATCTTCGCGTCCGCGCTCGCTACGGGACAGTCCTATGGACCGCAGATTGCAGAGCTTGTCGCGGCGGGTGCTTCGGTGACGGACGCCGTGTTCGCCGCAACGACAGATGACGTCGCCGCCGCGTGTGACATCTTCCGGCCCGTATACGACCGAACGAACGGTCAAGATGGACTCGTCTCAATCGAGGTCGAACCCACTCTCGCTTTCGATGCCGCAGCGACGATTTCCCAAGCAAAAGAATTGTTCGCCCGAGTTGGTCGCGACAACGTCATGATCAAGATTCCGGCAACCAAGGAAGGGCTCGGTGCAATCACGGCCGTTCTGGCCGAGGGCATCAGCGTCAACGTCACCCTGATCTTTTCGCTCGAGCGCTACGCCGAGGTCATCGACGCGTATCTCGCCGGTCTTGAGCAGGCCCAATCGAACGGCCACGACCTCTCAACCATTCACTCGGTCGCGTCATTCTTTGTCTCGCGCGTCGACACCGAGATCGACAAGCGTCTGGTCGTTATCGGCACGGATGACGCACTATCCCTCAAGAGCAAAGCCGGTGTCGCGAACGCACGACTGGCTTATGAAGTGTTTGAACAGAAGTTCTCCTCCGAGCGTGCGGCTACACTCGTGGCGGCTGGCGGCAACCGTCAACGCCCGCTCTGGGCGTCGACCGGAGTCAAAGACCCATCCCTTCCCGACACGCTCTATGTGACGGAATTGGCAGCCCCAGATACGGTCAACACCATGCCCGAGAAGACCCTCGAGGCAACGTTCGACCACGCCCCCGTCCACGGCGATGCCGTGAGCGGAACTTACGACGACGCTCGTCAGGTGCTGGCCGAAATCGAAAAGCTCGGGATTTCGATTGTTGAGGTCACGACGCTTCTCGAGCGTGAAGGTGTCGACAAATTCATCGTTTCGTGGAACGAACTTCTTGACATCGTGACCGCCGCGATGGACACCGCGCGATGACCGTTGTCTCGGTATCGGGCGCCGCGGCAGATGCGGTCACGGGGTTAGTGCCACAGCTTGTCTCTAACCGGTTCGCGTCGCGGTTGGGAGCGGGCGACTCGACTCTGTGGGGTCCTGAGGCCGAGTCCGAAGCCGTCGTCCGACTCGGTTGGGTTCATGCAAGCTCACATTCCCGACCGCTTATCGATGAGATCATCGAACTTCGTGACGAATTTCGTGCCCGAGGGCTGAACCGTGTCGTGTTGTGCGGAATGGGTGGCTCGTCACTTGCCCCCGAGGTAATCACGCGCACGGAAGGCGTTCCACTTGTCGTTCTCGATGCGACCCACCCGACTCAGGTGTCCCGTGTCGTCGAGACGGACCTTGAGCAGACCGTCGTGGTCGTGTCATCCAAATCGGGGTCTACCGCGGAAACGGATTCACAGAAGCGTGCATTCGAGGCTGCCTTCGCTGCAGCCGGAATTGACCCCCTCAGTCGAATTGTGATTGTGACCGACCCTGGTTCACCCCTCGACGTCGCGTCACGTGACGCGGGCTATCGCGTCTTTAACGCTGACCCCAACGTCGGTGGTCGCTACTCCGCACTGACCGCATTCGGTCTCGTTCCTTCTGGCCTTGCAGGTGTCGACATCTCTGCCTTGCTGGATGATGCGGATGCGGCATTGCCCGCGCTTCTCGACGACGCGGAATCCAACCCTGGGCTAATCCTCGGTGCTGCGATTGCGGGGACGTTGCCTCGCCGCGACAAGATGGGAATTCTCTCGTCGAATTCTTCCATCGTTGGTATCGGGCACTGGATTGAACAATTGGTCGCTGAGTCCACGGGAAAGAACCACACGGGTGTCCTGCCAGTGGTGTTAGAACCCCGAGCGGCTGACCTTGGTGCGCAGGATCTGTTGCCGGTCCACATCGTTGATGACGCCGCGGTGGCCACATCCGATTCTGTGACGGTCGCTGGTCCACTCGGTGCACAATTGCTCGTATGGGAGGTCGCCACGGCTGTTGCGGGTCACATTTTGGGGATCAATCCGTTTGATCAACCCGACGTCGAATCGGCCAAGATCGCCGCGCGCGCGTTCCTCGATGGAACACCAGAGCCCATCACACCTTTCGCAGTTGATGGCACGGTGGAGATTTCCACTGTCGGCTATTCGCCAACAGAGTCAACTGTTCTCGGGGCGGTTCGGGAATTGCTCAACCAGCTGGCTCACGATGGCTATGTGTCCATTCACGCCTACGCCGATCGCGAATCGGGCTCTGGGTTAGAGTCCGTCCGTGATGTCTTTGCTTCTGCTACGGGTGGCCGACCAACGACGTTTGGGTGGGGACCTCGGTTCCTTCACTCGACGGGTCAGTACCACAAGGGCGGTCCCGCCCAAGGAGTGTTCGTTCAAATCATCGAGCGCGCATCGGTGGACCGCGAGGTACCGGGTCGTCCCTTTACCTTCGGTGTTCTCATGGCTGCTCAAGCGCGCGGGGACGCCGCCGTGCTCGCCGACCACGGTCGACCGGTGTTGACGCTCGCGGTTGACGGATTCTCCAACCTCTCTGACCTCGTCAGCGTGCTACGACGTCTGGGTAACCCGTCGTGACCTTTGCCAACCCGCTTCGGGACCCTAGCGATCGCCGCCTCGGACGAATCGCCGGACCGTCGGGGCTCGTGATCTTTGGTGTGACGGGTGATTTGTCGCGCAAAAAGTTGATGCCCGCCGTATATGACCTGGCGAACCGTGGGCTGCTCCCGCCCGGGTTCGCGTTGGTCGGGTTCGCCCGTCGAGACTGGAAAAATCAAGACTTCATGGAGGTCGTTCACGAGTCCGTGAAAGAGTACGCACGGACCCCATACCGAGAAGATGTCTGGCGCCAACTGTCCGAGGGCATTCGTTTTGTCGCCGGTGAGTTCGACGACGATGCCGCGTTCGACCGTCTGGGCGAAACGATTGCCGAACTCGACCGTGAACGCGGCACCATGGGAAACCACGCGTTTTATTTGTCGATCCCACCACGGTCCTTCCCACTGGTCACCGAGCAATTGCGACGTTCCGGACTAGCGACACCGAAAGACAACGAATGGCGACGCGTCATTATCGAAAAACCCTTTGGATCGGACCTTAAGACCGCACGTGAACTGAATGCCGTCGTGGAGTCAGTCTTCCCGGCGGATTCGGTTTTCCGAATTGATCACTACCTGGGCAAAGAGACGGTTCAAAACATTCTCGCCCTTCGATTTGCGAACATGTTTTACGAGCCGATTTGGAACTCAAACTACGTCGACCACGTACAAATCACGATGGCCGAGGACGTTGGTGTCGGAGGTCGCGCGGGATATTACGACGGGATCGGCGCCGCGCGTGACGTCATTCAGAACCACTTGTTGCAGCTTCTTGCCCTTACTGCGATGGAAGAACCGGTGTCATTCGACGCCGCCGATCTTCGCGCTGAGAAGGAAAAAGTGCTCTCGGCAATCACGCTTCCCCCCGACCTCTCTGTGTCAACCGCCCGCGGCCAGTACGCGAGTGGATGGCAGGGCGGTGTCGAGGTTACGGGATTCCTCGAGGAAGAGGGAATGAACCCTAACTCGATTACTGAAACCTTCGCCGCAATGCGTCTGGACATCGACACGCGACGGTGGAGCGGTGTGCCGTTCTATTTACGTGCCGGTAAACGCCTCGGCCGTCGAGTCACCGAGATCGCTGTGGTGTTCAAGCGTGCACCTCAGTACCTGTTTGAGGCGAGCCAGATTTCGAGCCTCACGGAAAATGCACTCGTCATTCGGGTTCAGCCCGATGAGGGTGTGACGATGAAGTTCGGCTCCAAGGTGCCAGGAGCAGGCATGCAGGTTCGAGACGTCACAATGGACTTCGGTTACGGCCACGCGTTCACCGAGGAGAGCCCAGAAGCCTACGAGCGTCTCATCCTCGATGTTCTTCTCGGAGATCCGCCGCTATTCCCCCGTCACGAAGAGGTGGAGTTGTCGTGGAAGGTTCTCGACCCGATTGAGGCGTTTTGGGAAAAGTCAGGCAATCCGGAGCAGTACGCACCAGGTTCGTGGGGACCGGAATCGGCTCACGAGATGATGCGACGTGACGGACGTGAATGGAGGCGCCCGTGATTATTCCGCTTCCCGACACGACGGTGACGAAGATTCTCAAGGCCTTGCAACGAGCTCGCGAAGATGGTGGCGCGGTCGCCCTCGGGCGAGTTCTCACCCTGGTGATTACGACCACCGCTGACAAGACCGAACGAGTAATTGCCGCGGCGAACGAAGCATCCCGCGAACACCCCATGCGCATCATCGTGATCAACAACGTGAGTGATTCTGCCCAGACCGTCCCCCTTAACGCCGAACTTCGACTGGGCGGTGACGCCGGTGCGAGCGAGGTCATCATCCTGAACGCGTCGGACAAAATTGTCAACGACACCCAAGCGCTAATTAACGGTCTGCTGTTACCGGACGCACCCATGGTGGCGTGGTGGCCCGATGCGGCGCCTCCTCGAATGTCCGAAACATCCCTTGGTCGAGTCGCTGGTCACCGAATTGCGGACACAATCAACTCATCGAACCCGCTCGAGTTGCTTCGCATTCTCGCGGAGGCGTACGAGCCGGGTGACGTTGACCTCGGGTGGACCCGCATTACTCAGTGGCGCGCACTTCTCGCGGCGACACTCGACTCAGGGGTCGATATGGGTATCACTGGAGCGCGAGTTTCCGGTGCGCTCGATAACTCCGCACCGATCTTGCTCGGCGCGTGGTTGCGCAGTGAACTCGGCGTAACCGTCGAACTCGAACTCCTCGACAAGAGCGACATGGGAAACATTCTTCGTGCCGAGATTGTCACCACACGCGGATCAATCGTCTTGGAACGCACCGAACCGGGATTCGCACGCCTCGCGCAGCCGGGACAGCCGGATCACGTGATTTCCCTTCCCTTGCGCGGTCTCGGGGATTGTCTCGCCGAAGAGTTGCGACGTTTGGACACCGACATCGTCTTCGGTCGTGTCCTCACCGAAGGGTTACCGACGCTCGTATCCGAGTCACCGCTAATCTGATGTTTCGCCGTCTAGAGGTTTTCCCCACACGGGTGGACGTCGAGAACCACGTCGCCGCGGAACTGCTCGGCGTCATCGACACCGCGGTGAGCACCCGCGGCCGCGCGGACATCGTCCTCACCGGTGGAACGGTGGGAATCGGGTGTCTGGTGGCGTTGGAGCACCTGGCGCGGGAACGATCCGTTGCGTGGGATTCCGTGCACGTGTGGTGGGGTGACGAACGTTTTCTGCCGACCGACCACTCTGACCGGAACGACGGTCAGGCTAGGGCCGCTCTCTTGGAGCATGTATCAATCCCCAGTGCAAACCTTCACCCATTTCCCCCAGACCGCGGTCAGTCTATTGATCGGGCCCGTGACGAATTTTGCGACCAATTCCCGGATGGTTTCCCCGATTTTGACGTGGTTCTCAATGGGATTGGACCAGATGGTCATGTCGCAAGTCTGTTTCCCGGATCGACCTACGAGGTCGGGTCCGACGTGATCGCGATTCACAATTCGCCAAAGCCACCCGCGGAACGATTGTCATTCACTTTTGAGGCCCTGAATCGCGCCTCACGGGTCTGGATTGTCGCGGCAGGCTCTGATAAAGCCAACGCAATATCACGACTCATGGCCGAATCGCCCCGGGATGTCACTCCCGCTACGGCACTGCACGGAAAACTCGAGACCGCTGTCTTCGTCGATGTCGACGCGGCAGCCGAAATTACCGGTTAGGGCTTTCCCGTTGTCCGCAGGCGCTCAAGCGCGTCCGACAGAATGGTGTTTGCTTCCTCTTCGGTCCGACGTTCCTTGACATACGCGAGGTGCGTCTTATACGGCTCATTCTTGATGACCTGTGGCGGCTTGTTCTTGTTTCGACCGGCAGGCATCCCTGTCGTCGGCGAATCAATCAGTTCGGGAATCTGGTCGTCCGGAACGTCCGCTGCGTAGTACTTGACTGTTTCATTGCCGTCGGCATCCCAATATGAAACGGCAACACGCTCGGCATGGTTTCCGTGGTCGTGTTCCCCCATCGGCCCGCTGCCGACACGAGTTCCGCGAATTGCGTTTCCACCAGCCATGAGTTCCCCTAGACCAATCCGAAGCGGGTGAAGAGCCCGATCGTGACAATGGCGAGCACCCAGATGACCGCGATGATGATCGTGAGACGGTTTAGGTTTCGCTCCGCAACACCGCTCGAACCCAGAGTCGAGGTGACCCCACCACCGAACATGTCCGACAATCCCCCGCCGCGTCCGCGGTGCAAAAGAATCGTCATCGTGAGCAGGATGCTGGTAATCGCGAGGATGACCTCAACGATGATGTAAAGAATGTCCATGGTGTTAACAGTTTATGCGATGACGTGCTTAGGGAACTGCACAATTTTCGCGAATTCCTCCGCGTCGAGGCTCGCACCTCCGACGAGCGCGCCGTCGACATCCTTTTCCCGCATGAAGGACGCGATGTTGCCCGACTTGACGCTACCCCCATACAGGATTCGGGTTGACTCGGCGATTTCCGCAGACAAGACCTCTGCGATGACGGCACGAAGTGCCGCGCACACGTCTTGAGCTTGCTGGGGTGTTGCGGCTTGCCCCGATCCGATTGCCCACACAGGTTCGTAGGCAACCACAATCTCTGAATCGGCAGGGATGCCGCTAAGCGCTGCGCGCAACTGTCCGACGGGTACCGCGCTCGCACCGAATTTCTCGAGGTCCTCGCTCGTTTCGCCAACGCAAATCACCGGGACGATCCCATGCTTGAGGGCGGCCTTCGTCTTGGCCGCGACGACATCGTCGTCCTCGTGATGGTCCTGTCGCCGTTCCGAGTGACCGATGATGACGTAACGACAATTCAACTTCTTGAGGAACTCCCCCGAGATATCGCCGGTGTGCGGCCCATCGTCGAATTGTGAAAGGTCTTGTGCGCCGAAGGCGAAATTCAAACCATCGCTCTCGATGAGCGTTTGCACTGAGCGGATATCGGTGAACGGAGGGAAAACCGAGACCTCGACTTCGCTGGCGGAGAATTTCGCGTCTTTAAGAACCCAGGCAACCTTTTGGACGAAAGCGACCGCACGCAAGTGGTCGAAGTTCATCTTCCAGTTCCCCGCGATGAGTGGGCGTCGAACTACCATCCGAGTACCTCCAGTCCCGGTAACGATTTACCTTCAAGAAATTCGAGGCTGGCTCCGCCACCCGTCGAAATGTGGCCGAACGCCGATTCGTCGAATCCGAGTGCCCTCACTGCCGCAGCGGAATCGCCTCCGCCAACTACCCCGAGACCGTCAACGTGAGTCAACGCGTCCGCGATTGCGCGAGTCCCGGCAGCGAACCTGTCCATCTCGAAAACCCCCATCGGTCCGTTCCAAAAAACAGTCTTCGACGACCGAATGAGGGACGCGAAATTGTCCGCTGTTTCCGGCCCAATGTCGAGACCCAGCCCCGCCGTGCCGAAAGTAGTGTCTTCAATTCCATCAATCGCAGTGACAACTGTGTCCGCGTCAGCACTAAAACGACTTGCGACGACGATGTCAGTTGGGAGGACAATCTCGATGCCCTTCTCGGCAGCGGTGGCGAGGTACTGCCTCACGGTGTCGAGCCGATCGAGCTCGCACAGCGACGAACCGATGTTGTGACCAAGCGCTTTGAGGAAAGTGAAGACCATTCCGCCGCCAATCAAGAGGCGGTCGACACGAGGTAAGAGGTGCTCAATGACGCCGAGTTTGTCGGAAACCTTGGAACCACCGAGAACCACCGTGTACGGGCGCTGAGTATCCGTCGTGAGCCTGCGCAGCACCTCGGTTTCTGCTGCGACGAGTAGTCCCGCCGCGCTCGGTAACAGCAGTGCCGCGTCGAAAACACTTGCTTGCTTTCGGTGAACCACTCCGAAGCCGTCGGACACAAACGCATCCGCTCCCGCGGTGAGCAAACCTGCGAATTCGGCGCGCTCCGACTCTACCGACGAGGTTTCGCGCGGATCAAAACGCAGGTTTTCCAGGACGAGAATTTCTCCTGGTTTAAGCGTTGCGCGACGTTCGTGTGCGTCGGGTCCGACTGTGTCACTCGCAAAGGAAACTGGTGCGTCGATCAGTTCACCGAGTCGAGAGGCAACCGGTGCGAGAGAATACTGTGGATCCGGTGCGCCGTCCGGACGACCGAGGTGGGAAATCGCAACTACTGCGGCGCCGTCGTCAAGCAAACGCTGGAGAGTCGCAAGCGATGCGCGAATACGACCATCGTCGGTGATTACACCATCCGCGAGCGGAACGTTGAAATCACAACGTACAAGTACTGTCTTGCCGCTCAGGTCTCCGAGTGTATCGAGGGTGCGCAGCGACATTACAGAAGTTCAGCGACGTATTCGGTGAGGTCGACGAGACGGTTCGAGTAGCCCCATTCGTTGTCATACCACGAGGCGAGCTTGACGGTATTCCCAATGACCTTCGTGAGTCCGGAGTCATAGATTGACGAGTGGGGGTCGGTCACGATGTCGCTGGAAACCAGAGGTTCGTCGGTGTACATCAAAATTCCCTTGAGCGGTCCATCGGCGGCTTTCTTGTAGGCCGCATTAATTTCTTCGACGGTCACCGTCTTCTTCGACACGAGTGTGAGGTCGGTGATCGATCCGGTCGGAACCGGAACACGTAGTGCGAAACCATCCAACTTCCCCTGCAACTCGGGAAGAACAAGACCTATGGCTTTTGCGGCACCCGTCGACGATGGAACGATGTTTACCGCAGCAGCCCGTGCACGGCGCAAATCGTCGTGCGGCCCGTCCTGCAGATTTTGGTCCGCGGTGTACGCGTGAACGGTAGTCATCAAACCGTTCTCGATACCAAATGCATCGTTGAATACCTTCGCCAGTGGAGCGAGACAATTGGTTGTGCAGGACGCGTTTGAAATGATGTGCTGCGTTGCGGGGTCGTACGTCTCGTGATTCACGCCCATGACAAACGTGCCGTCAACGTCAGTCCCTGGCGCAGAAATGAGAACCTTTCGTGCACCAGCCTCGATGTGCTTCCGAGCGTCTTTCGCGTTGGTGAAGCGACCGGTCGACTCGATGACGATGTCAACGCCAAGGTCTCCCCACGGCAGAAGAGCCGGGTCCCGCTCGGCCAGAACCTTAATTTTTGTCCCGTTGACGATGACGTTCGAATCGTCATACGTGATGTCCGCATTGATGCGACCCATCACCGAGTCAAACTTGAGCAACGTAGCCAGCGACTTGGTGTCCGATAGGTCATTGACCGCGACGACGTCGAGCGCGCTGCCCTGCGCAAGTGCCGCGCGGAGGTAGTTTCGACCGATGCGGCCGAAGCCGTTGATTCCGATTTTGACGGACATGTAAACACCTATCTGCTTGAGCCTTCGTAGTGCGGGAACAAAAAAAAGATAACGTGCCGAATCGGCAACGCTACCTATCTACGAGAGTAGCAAAATTCCGGAGGAATTGTCGCGTGCCGCGGCAAAACGCGCCGCGACATTGTCCCAATTCACGATGTTCCAAAATGCAGAAACATAGTCCGCCTTGACGTTCTGGTAGTCAAGGTAGAACGCGTGCTCCCACATATCCAGTTGCAAGAGCGGCACGGTTCCCTGGGCAGTGTTGGCCTGCTGATCAAAGAGCTGCTGAATGATCAAGCGGCGACCGACCGGGTCCCAGGACAAGATTCCCCAACCGCTCCCCTGAATCCCGAGGCTGGCGGCCGAGAAATGCGCTTTGAAAGCATCAAACGAACCGAAGAACTCATCGATCGCTGACGCGAGTTCGCCGCCGGGTCGGTCCGCACCATCGGCCGAAAGGTTAGTCCAGAAAATCGAATGGTTGATGTGGCCGCCAAGATGAAAAGCGAGATCCTTTTCGAGCTTGTTGATCGCACCGAACGCGTTGGTTGCGCGTGCTTCCTCCATTTGTTCGAGAGCGGTGTTAGCCCCGGCCACGTATGCCGCGTGGTGCTTGGAGTGGTGCAATTCCATGATTCGGGCGGAAATATGCGGTTCGAGCGCGGCGTAATCGTAGGTGAGCTCGGGAAGGGTGTAAACGGGCATGGTTGGCCTTTCGTTGAGGGTTGTTAGTGGTTAATCTTCGAGGTCGCGAATGACGTCGGAAGTTGACGGGATTCCGCTGTCGGATGCTTTTTTGTCTGCCATTGCGAGCAGACGGCGAATCCGCCCGGCCACCGCGTCTTTCGTCATCACTGGTGTGGCGTAATGCCCCAGTTCGTCGAGGCTCGCCTCGCGATTATCGAGGCGCAAGCGGCCTGCGTAAGCAAGGTGGTCGGGAATATCGTCGCCGAGGATCTCGAAAGCGCGCTCCACCCGAGCGCATGCTGCGACGGCGGCTTGAGCGCTGCGGCGAAGATTTGCGTCATCGAAATTGACGAGTCGATTCGCATTGGCACGAACCTCACGCGTCGCGCGCGCTTCGGTCCATTTCTCAAGGCTTGTGGTCGCTCCGATATAGGTCAAGAATGCAGAGATTGCCTCGGCATCGCGAATAACAACTCGGAAACCTCCGCGATGATCGCGCGTCTTGGCGGCAATTCCGCAACGGTTGCAGGCTCCGACCAGAGCCATTGCCGACTCATTGGTGGGCGCAATGATGTCGATTGTTTGGCTCCGACCCGGGTCGGACACGAAGCCCCGAGCGAGAAAGGCGCCACGCAAAACTCCAACGAGGTCTCCAATCGGCGCTGTCGTGAGCCGATTTGGAAGGCCGCGAACTGGTCGCCGGCGAGTGTCAAAAAGGCCGGTGTTGAGAGCGAGTTGGTCGGCCCCCTCCGTGAACAGAACCTTGTGTGTTTCGACCTTGCGGGTTGCGCTCGCGGGAACCGTTGTCGCCGATGACTGAATTCCCATCAGGGTGTGTGCGAGTTGGCGGACTCGGTGCGCCGAGCCGAGGTGGTCCAGTTCTACCTCGACCGCGAGTTTGCCGCGAACCAGGTGTAATCCCCCGCCGAAACGCAGCATTGTCGTCAGTTCAGCCAGACGCGTCGATGGCGGTGCGTCGGCAAGACCGAGCACCTCATCTTTCACCGTCGTGGTCAATGACATGGACACAAATCCTTTTGTTATTCGCGACCGATATCGCGATGCTTGCGGGAAACCGCTACTCCGGGAAGAATTTCGATGCGACGAGCGAGTTCTTCGGCGATAGCAACGCTTCGATGTTTGCCACCTGTACATCCTATTGCGATGGTGGCATAGCGTTTATTTTCGCGAACGTAACCACGAAGGGTCGCTCCGATCATGAGAACGAGACCCTCTAGGTATTGGTCGACATCGGGTTGACCGAGCACGAACGCAGAGACGTCGGGGTGCAAACCGTTCTCGTTCCGCAGACTTTCGGTCCAAAAGGGATTCGGCAAGAATCTTACGTCCGCGACGATGTCGGCGTCGGTCGGAAGACCGTGCTTGAATCCGAATGACTCAATCACAACATTAACGTCGGCGCTTTCGTCCGATCGGAAACTGTCGTAGACGAGAGTCGTTGTCTGGTGGACATTGAGTCCAGTGGTGTCGACGACGACATCGGCCAAGCCGCGAAGAGTCGCCAGTCGATCGCGTTCGGCGCGAATGCCGTCAATCAGTGTCCCTTTACCCTGAAGTGGGTGGGGTCGGCGCACGCTTTCGAAACGCTTGATCAATTCACCATCGGTGGCATCGAGGAACAAGACTCGAACATTTGCACGCGACCGAAGCGAATCGATGATGGGAGCCAGCTCTTCGACGCTGTCGCCTCCGCGAACATCAATCACGACCGCGAGCCTGTTCACTGCTGAATCATCGCTAGACGCGAGGTCGAGGAGTGACGGAAGCAATTGCGAGGGAAGATTGTCGATGACTCGCCAACCGCCGTCTTCCAACGCGTGTGCGGCAGTCGACCGTCCCGCCCCGGACATCCCGGTGACGATAATGACGTGAGCGACGGTGTTTGGCATGGTGTTTTCAGCCTACTCGCGAGTTTCGCTCGGGTTGAGGGTTCCCAGAATTCGCTGCGCGGTGTCCTCACCGATTCCGGGAACACGGCGCAATTCATCGAGGGTAGCCGCGCGGACCGCCGTGGGGCTCCCGAAATGAGAGATGAGTGCCGCGACCCGCTTTGGTCCGATCCCATCGAGTTCGTTGAGCGTCGACGTGAGCGTCTTGGTGCGCTTCGACCGTTGATAGCGCAGCGCAAAACGGTGGGCTTCGTCACGGGCGCGTTGAACCAAGTACAGCGCGTCGCTGTCGCGCGGAAGGATGACGGGGAAATCGCTGTTCGGTAACCACAGTTCTTCCAGTCGCTTCGCCAGACCAACCACCGCGAGGCCCTCGAGTCCCGAGTCCGCCAAGGCTCTGGCGGCCGCGTTTACCTGAGGTTGACCACCATCGACGAGCATGAGGGTGGTCGGGTACCGCATTGTCGGACGTTCCTCGGCCAACCGCACGAGGCGCCGAGAAATCAATTGGTACATCGCTTCGGTGTCATCGCGCGCCGACGCGATTCCAAAGTGCCGGTACTCGTCCTTGACCGGAAGTCCGTCCTCGAATACCACGAGTGAGCCAACGATGTCGGTCCCACCTAGATGCGAGATGTCCGTGCACTCAAATCTCAATGGTGCTTCAGGCAGTCCGAGGTTGTCCCGCAGGTCTTCGAGCGCCCGTGACCGTGCGACGAAATCGTGGGCGCGATGAAGTTCATGTTCGCCCAGAGCCAACATCGCGTTTTTCGTCACGCTTGTCATCAACGTTGCGCGATCGCCTCGTTGCGGAACGGAGATTCGAACTCGTCCCTTCAACTTCGCCGACACTCGACGCTGTGTGAGCGATTCCGCGAGCACGTCGGCTGAAAGGGGCTCGAACGGGACGTCAATCAGCGCCGGTGGTGCGTCCAACTCGTACACGTTCTCGATTGCTTGTTCAAGAATCGCTGCCGGTTCCATTTCGAGCTCGGTGTCGACCGTCCAAGATCGGGTCCCTCGCACACGTCCTCCGCGAACGTGGAAAATGGCGATTGCGGCAGATAATTCACTCGACGCGAAACCAATAATGTCCACATCGAGTTCGTCCCGTAACACAACGGCGCTTTTTTCGGCAATGGACTTCAGAGCGGAGCGTTGGTCTCGAAAACGGGCAGCCGCCTCGAAATCTTGACGCTTCGAGGCCTCGGTCATCTTGTCGGTGAGCTCGTCGACGACCGATGAATCTTGGCGTGTCATGTAGCCGACGAAGTTGTGCGCGAGCGAACGGTGTTCCTCTGCGGAAACTCGCCCCACGCACGGAGCGGCACATTTCCCGATATCTCCAAGAAGGCACGGACGGTCATCACGTCGCGCCTTAGCGAAGGTCGACTTCTCGCAGGACCGAACGGGATAGACCGATAACAACAGGTCGAGGGTCTCTCGTACTGCCCACGACTTGGTGAACGGTCCGAAATACGCCGTTCCGTCCTTTACTCGAGTACGCGCGAGGAACGCGCGTGGGTATTCCTCGCCCATCGACACCGCAAGGTAGGGGTAACCCTTGTCGTCTCGAAACTGAATGTTGAACGGTGGTCGGAATTCCTTGATCCACGTGAACTCGAGATGCAGCGCCTCGAGTTCCGTTCCCACAACGGTCCAGTCGACACGACGCGCGGTATTGACCATACGCGCGGTACGTTCCATCATTCCGGTCGTCGACTGGAAATACGTCGACAGACGGTTTCGCAGGCTTTTCGCTTTTCCGACGTACAGAATTCGATTGTTGTCGTCGAAGAAGCGATACACGCCGGGGTCGGTCGGGATTGACCGCGGAGCCGGGTGCCAGTCCGTCGTCATTTTAGAATTTCCGCCAAGAACGTTCCGGTGTGTGATTCCTTTTCGCGAGCAACCTCTTCGGGGGTGCCGGTCGCGACGATTCGTCCACCGCCGTCACCGCCTTCTGGACCCAGGTCGATGACATAATCGGCTGAACGAATGACGTCCAGATTGTGCTCGATAACGATAACGGTGTTGCCCTTATCGACGAGGGTGTGAAGCACTGTGAGTAGACGACGGACGTCTTCGAAGTGGAGACCAGTAGTCGGTTCGTCAAGAACGTAGACGGTACGACCGGTCGAACGGCGTTGCAGTTCGGTGGAGAGCTTCACTCGTTGCGCCTCACCACCAGACAGCGTGGTCGCGGACTGCCCGAGGCGAACGTACCCCAACCCAACGTCACACAGAGTCTTCATGAACCGATGGATCGACGTGATGGGCTCAAAGAACTTCTCGGCAACTTCGATCGGCATGTCGAGAACCTCAGAGATGTTTTTGCCCTTGTAACGGACCGTGAGGGTCTCACGGTTGTAGCGCTGACCGTGGCATTCTTCACACTCGACATAAACGTCGGGAAGAAAATTCATTTCGATTTTGATGGTGCCGTCACCAGAACAGTTTTCGCAGCGCCCACCCTTGACGTTGAACGAAAAGCGACCCGGCCCATAACCCCGTTCTTTCGCTTCCACCGTTTCCGCGAACAGCGTGCGGATCTTGTCGAACACGCCCGTGTAAGTGGCGGGGTTGGACCTCGGGGTACGGCCGATCGGGGCTTGGTCGACGTGAATGACTTTGTCGAGGTGGTCGAGTCCAGACACGGATCCGTGCCGACCTGGCGTCTGTTTTGCACCGTTCAATCGGTTGGCCATCACTTTGTACAGGATGTCGTTCACGAGCGAACTCTTGCCCGAACCCGAGACTCCGGTGACGGCTACGAACACACCCAATGGGAAATCAACGTCAACGTTGTTGAGATTGTTCGCGGTGGCGCCGTGTACGGTCACGATTCGGTCAGAAGACCACGGTCGCCGCTCAACGCGATCCGACACCTTTTCCCGACCAGACAGGAACGAGGCGGTGTGCGACTTCTTTTCCTTGAGCAGGTTTGCGAGGGATCCAGAATGGACGACCTCGCCACCGTGTTCACCCGCTCCCGGACCGATATCAACGATCCAGTCGGCGGCGTGAATTGTGTCTTCGTCGTGTTCGACGACGACGAGCGTGTTACCAATGTCGCGCAAGCGAACCAGTGTTTCGATGAGCCTGCGGTTGTCCCTTTGGTGGAGACCGATGGACGGCTCGTCAAGGACGTACAGCACACCGGTCAGACCAGCACCAATCTGCGTTGCCAAGCGTATGCGCTGCGCCTCGCCACCGGAGAGCGTTCCCGCGGCGCGGGACATCGTGAGGTAACTGAGCCCGACGTGCAGGAGAAACTCGAGACGCGCAATGATTTCGCGAAGGACGGCTGCGGCAACCTGCGCATCACGCTCGGACAAGGTAAGCGTCGTCATGAATTCGTGAGCGGACTTCAGCGAGAAATCACAGACCTCCGAAATTGACTTGTCGCCGACTGTCACCGCGAGAACGGCTGGCGCTAGGCGTTGGCCTTGGCAACTTTCGCAGGGAACGGTTCGGTGGAAAGCGCCGTAACGCTCCTTCGAGAATTCACCCTCGGTTTCCGAATATTTGCGTTCGACATACGTCAGCACGCCCTCGAAGCCACGTGACATCGAGACCTTGCGCCCGTAGCGGTTTCGCCACTTGATCACAACTTCGTGGTTGTTCCCGTACAGAACGGCGTTTTGGACTTCCTCCGTGAGATCCTTCCAGGGAGTATCGAGACTGAAGTCAAGGTCCAGCGCGAGCCCCTCAGCGAGACGTTCGAAGTACGGGTAAATCAACTCCTTGCTGCCGGGCTTCCACGGCAGCACAACGCCCTGGCGGATGGAGAGGTTGTGGTCGTCGAGGACGAGGTCGACGTCGGCCATCGATTGGGTCCCAATCCCGTGGCAGGTCACGCATGCGCCGAAGGGCGCATTGAACGAGAAGGTTCGGGGCTCAATTTCGGTGAGAGTGAGAACGTGTTGGTTTGGACACGAGAGCTTCTCGCTGAACGTCCGGGATTCGTCGCTGTCGACGAAATCCGCGACGATGACCCCCTGGCCAAGTTTCAGTGCCGTCTCGACCGAGTCGTTGAGTCGAGATGCGTCGCCCCCCGCGGTCAAACGATCGACCACAACCGAGATGTCGTGCTTGATCTGCTTCTTAAGAACCGGTGGCTCAGAGAGTTGGATGACTTCGCCGTCGACGACGGCACGTGCGTAGCCTTGTCCGAGTAAATCCGCAAAAACCTCGACGAATTCACCTTTGCGGCCTTGCACGATGGGAGCGAGAATCTGAAAACGCGTGTCCGCAGGCAACTCCGAAAGTTGATCAGAAATTTGTTGCGCGGACTGCCGTTGAATCGCTTCGCCACACTCCGGACAGTGCGGTACGCCCACTCGCGCCCACAACAGTCGCATGTAATCGTAAATCTCGGTGATGGTTCCGACAGTGGAACGCGGGTTCCGGTTGGTTGATTTTTGGTCAATCGATACGGCGGGTGACAGGCCATCGATGAAATCGACATCGGGACGGTCAACCTGCCCAAGGAACTGGCGAGCATACGACGACAGCGATTCGATGTATCGACGTTGTCCTTCCGCGAAGAGGGTGTCGAACGCAAGCGAGGACTTACCCGAACCACTGAGACCAGTGAACACGACGAGCGAACTACGTGGAATCGTGAGATCAACGTTCTTGAGGTTGTGTACCCGCGCTCCCTTGATGGAGATGACATTTTTGCCAGAGACGGGGGTTATCGACACTGGTTCATTCTACGGTTTGCCCAGTTCTCGAGCGGAACGCACCTGTTTTTTCAGGTCGTGGATCTCGTCCCGAAGTCTCGCTGCCAATTCGAATTTCAACGCTTCGGCGGCCAAAATCATTTGTTCCGTCAACTTGTCGATGACGACTTCGACATCGTCATCCATATCGGCCAGACCCTCCCTGTCGTAGGCCTCTCGTGCGAGTGTTTCCGTGATGTCGGCAATTCGTTTGCGCAGTGGCTGCGGATCAATTCCGTGTTGGAGGTTGTAGGCGACCTGTGTGGCGCGTCGTCGGTCGGTTTCGGCAATCGCTTGCTTCATCGCGTCGGTTTCTTTATCCGCGTACAGATGGACCTCGCCCGATACGTTTCGCGCTGCTCGTCCAATTGTCTGAATTAGCGATGTGGCACTTCGCAGGAATCCCTGCTTGTCCGCATCGAAAACGGCGACGAGCGAAACCTCAGGGAGGTCGAGTCCCTCGCGTAAGAGGTTGATTCCGACCAGCACATCGAAGCGACCCTGGCGCAGTTCCGACAGCAATTCAACCCGCCGAAGCGTGTCCACGTCAGAGTGAAGGTACTCGACATTGACTCCCATCCCCCGCAGATAATCCGTGAGGTCTTCGGCCATCTTTTTCGTTAACGTGGTGATGAGCACACGCTCGTCACGCGCAACCCGAAGTCGGATGCTCTCGAGAACATCGTCCACCTGACCCCTGGTGGGCTTAACTTCGATCTTGGGATCGATGAGTCCCGTCGGACGAATGATTTGCTCGACAACGCTGTCGACAACACTCATTTCGTACTTTCCCGGCGTCGCCGACAGGTAAACCTTCTGTCCAACCCGGTCGAGAAACTCGGGCCATTTCAACGGTCGATTGTCCAGTGCACTGGGTAGGCGGAATCCGTGCTCGACGAGGGTGCGCTTTCTCGACGCGTCCCCCTCGTACATCGCTCCGATTTGTGGGACAGTGACGTGCGATTCGTCAATGATGACAACGAAATCATCGGGGAAATAGTCCAGCAGAGTGTTCGATGGTTGGCCGGGCTTGCGACCATCCATGTGCATTGAATAGTTTTCGATTCCGCTGCAGAAGCCAATCTGTTCCATCATCTCGAGGTCATACGTCGTTCGCATTCGGAGTCGCTGTGCCTCCAACAACTTATTCTGTCCCTCGAGCACGGCGAGTCGCTCTTCGAGCTCGACCTTGATATCGGCGATGGCACGCTTCATCGTTTCGCCACTTGCCGTGTAATGCGACGCGGGGAAAATGGAGACCGAGTCCATTTGTTGAATCACTTCGCCGGTCAGCGGGTGCAACTGATACAACGCCTCGATTTCGTCACCGAACATCTCGATTCGGACGGCAAGCTCCTCGTATTGCGGGATGATCTCGAGGGTGTCGCCACGGACGCGGAACTTTCCGCGACTGAAATCAATGTCGTTTCGTTCATACTGCATGCCTACGAACTTGCGGACAATTTCCTTACGGTCAATCCGTTGCCCAATCTGCAACGCAAGCATCGCCTCGAGGTATTCCTCCGACGAGCCGAGACCGTAGATGCACGAGACAGTCGACACGACGATGACGTCTCGTCTCGACAAGAGTGAATTGGTCGTTGAGTGACGAAGTCGCTCTACCTCTTCGTTAATCGCGGTGTCTTTTTCGATGAACGTGTCGGTTTGCGGAACATATGCTTCAGGTTGGTAGTAGTCGTAATACGACACAAAATATTCGACCGCGTTCTCGGGCATGAGATCACGAAACTCGGTGGCTAGTTGTGCTGCGAGAGTCTTGTTGTGAGCAAGGACTAGGGCAGGACGCTGGATCTGCTCGATGAGCCAGGCGGTTGTGGCTGATTTTCCGGTGCCCGTGGCTCCGAGCAGCACGATGTCGGTCTCACCCGCATTAATTCGTGCAGCGAGCTCCGCAATTGCTTTCGGTTGGTCCCCGCTCGGCGTGTAGTCGCTTATGACCTTGAAAGGTCGTACGGCACGGGTCGGTTCCATGTATCCAGACTATGCGCGATATTGCTCGACAATGCTGGCCCAAACGTCATCAGTCTGTGCCAGCGTTTCCTCGACTGTCGAGTCAGATTCGATGATCCAATTCGCAACAGCCCGGCGGTCAGGTTCGGTGGCTTGTGCGTTGATTCTGGACCACGCGTCCTCGGAGCTGAACCCTCGGAGTTCCACCAAACGTGTGTGTCGAATTTCCGCATCACAGGCAACGACAATGACCGAGTCGAATTCGTGGACACGATCTGTTTCGACGAGTAGCGGAATGTCGTAGACAATAATCGCCCCAGGTTCCAACGCCCGAATCTCGGCCACACGCGAGCGGAACTCTGCCCCAATTGCTGGATGGACGATTGCTTCCAGATCATGTCGCGCAATCGAATCGTCAAACACGAGGCGACCGAGTGCCACTCTGTCGAGTTCCCCATGTGCGTCCACGACTCCGATGCCAAACCTCTCGCGGATTGCCTCGAGTGCAGGGCTCCCACCACGCTGAACGTATCGAACGAGTTCATCCGCGGAAATGACGTGAGCACCGAGTTCTCGTAAACGATTCGCAACCGTGGTTTTTCCCGCGGCGATTCCGCCGGTTAGCGCGATGAGTGGCACGTCTTCAGCGTAACGAAAAGGGGTGGCCGTTTCCGACCACCCCTCCTGAAACGAGATATTACTCGGCGGTTTCTCCCGCGAGCTTGTCACGAAGAGCCATGAGCGCCTCGTCCTCGGCGAGTGCGCCGGGGGCTTCGGGCTCTGCTGCCGACGCGCTGGACGATTCGGCGGGAGCAACCTCGGGGAAAGCTTCCGCTTCGGCGTTCATGCGAGCGACCTGAACCTTGTGCGCTTCCCAACGAGCTTGGGCCGCGCTGTAGTCGTGTTCCCACTTCGCACGCGACTCATCAAAGCCGTCCTTCCACTCACCCGTCGCGGGGTCGAAGCCTTCGGGGTAGCGGTAAGCACCGGTCTCGTCGTAATCGGTCGGCATTCCGTAGAGGGCCGGGTCAAACTCGGTACCCTCAGGGTCAACACCCTCGTTCGCCTGCTTGAGCGAGAGTGAAATGCGGCGACGCTCGAGGTCGATGTCGATGATCTTGACAAACACGTCGTCACCAACCGAAACGGCCTGTTCAGCGAGTTCGATGTGTCGAGCCGAGAGCTCCGAGATGTGAACGAGTCCTTCGATGCCGTCCGCGACGCGAACGAATGCACCGAACTGGACGAGCTTCGTGACCTTACCCGGAGCGATTTCACCGATGGCGTGCTCGCGAGCGAACACCTGCCACGGGTCTTCCTGGGTCGCCTTGAGCGAGAGCGAGATGCGCTCGCGGTCGTTCTCGACCTCGAGGACCTCGACCGTGACTTCTTGGCCGATTTCGACGACCTCTGAGGCGTGCTCGATGTGCTTCCACGAGAGCTCCGAAACGTGAATGAGGCCGTCTACGCCACCAAGGTCGACGAATGCACCGAAATTGACGATAGACGAGATGACGCCCTTACGAATCTGGCCCTTTTGGATGTTGCCCAGGATCTGGCTGCGGCTTTCAGACTGAGTCTGTTCAAGCAAAGCACGGCGGGACAGAACAACGTTGTTGCGGTTCTTGTCGAGCTCGAGGATCTTGGCCTCGATTTCCTGGCCGAGGTACGGAGTGAGGTCGCGCACACGACGAAGTTCGATGAGCGACGCGGGGAGGAATCCGCGCAGACCGATGTCGACGATGACACCACCTTTGACGACCTCGATGACGGTACCGGTAACGATGCCGTCGGCTTCCTTGACCTTCTCGACATCTCCCCACGCACGTTCGTACTGCGCGCGCTTCTTGGAAAGAATGAGGCGACCTTCTTTGTCTTCCTTTTGGAGGACGAGGGCCTCGACAACATCGCCCACCTTGACAACCTCGTCGGGGTTGACATCGTGCTTGATGGAAAGTTCGCGGATGGGGATAACACCCTCCGTCTTGTAGCCGACGTCGAGGAGAACCTCGTCACGATCGACCTTGACGACGGTACCTTCGATGAGGTCTCCGTCGTTGAAGAACTTCAGCGTCTTTTCAACTTCGGCGAGGAAATCCTCGGCTGATCCGATGTCATTAATCGCGACCTGAGTGGTCTGGGGTTTTGTCATGTGTTAGGTGCTCCAGAGGGGCATAAATAAAGCCCACGCAAATCTCTTCACGCGGGCGGCGGACAGGGATGTGCTGCCGGTGGCAACACTCAAGTCTATCGCCCGCGTTGGCGGGTTTGCAACCGCTACCAGTCGCCGAGAACCGCCGTGCGAAGGGTGTCGAGGCCGGTCCCCCCGATGTCGAGAGCGCGCTTGTGCCACGCAGCGAGAGAGAACGCTGATCCCTCCCTGCGCTGCGACTCGGCGCGCAGCTCTTCCCAAATGCGCTGTCCGATCTTGTACGACGGTGCCTGTCCCGGCCACCCTAGATAGCGGTTGACTTCGAAGCGCACGAATTCGTCTTCCATGAGAACGTTCCCGCGCATGAATTCGAACGCGTAATCCGCGTCCCACACGCCCTTGCCATCTGGACGCTTCTTTCCAAGGTGAACACCGATGTCGAGCACGACACGAGCAGCGCGCATGCGTTGCCCATCCAACATTCCGAAACGGTCGCCGTCGTCATCGAGGTAACCGAGTTCCGCCATCAGGCGTTCGGCGTACAGCGCCCAACCCTCAGCGTGACCGGATGAACCCGATAGTTGGCGGCGCCACGTGTTGAGTTCGCGGGAGTTGTGAACGGCCTGCGCGATCTGGAGGTGATGTCCGGGAACGCCCTCGTGGTAAACGGTCGTGGTCTCGCGCCACGTGTCGAACTCGGTCACGCCTTCGGGAACGCTCCACCACATGCGACCCGCGCGCGAGAAATCGTCGCTTGGCGCGGTGTAATAGATTCCGCCGTCCTTGGTTGGCGCAATGTGACACTCGAGCTTGCGCATGGGTGGAGCAATATCGAAGTGCTCCTTGCCCAACTCGCGGACGGCGGTGTCCGACAACTTCTGCATCCACGCTTGAAGCGCTTCGGTTCCGTGAATCTTACGAGCCGGATCGCTATCTAACGCCGAGACAGCGTCCGCCACGGAACCTCCCGAGATGCGCTTGGCAATCGCCTCTTGTTCAGCGGTCATTCGCGCAAGCTCCTCGAGGCCCCACTCGTAGGTCTCGTCGAGGTCGACGGTTGCGCCGAGGAAATGACGGGAATGCAACTGATAGACCTCGCGCCCAACACCATCCTGCTCGTGCGATACCGGAGCAAGTTCATCGCGAAGGAATCGCGCGAAGTCGAGGTAGGCCATGCGTGCAGATTCCGCCGACGTGCGCAATTGCGCGCGAAGCGAGTCAGGCAAATCCGCGGGGGCGGTATTCTCGGCGAAATCAACAAAGAAACCGTCTGGACCAGCGTTGCGCTCAGCTTGGTCGATGACCTCGATAATCTGACGACGAGCCGGAACCATCCCCTCCCGAATTCCCTCCGAGAGTGTGTGTCGGTAGCCATCAAGGGCGCCGGAGACGTTGCCGAGCTTGGTCGCAATCGTTTCCCATGCCTCGGCACCGTCTGTCGGAATGAGGTCAAAAACGGCCCGCACGTTTTGAGCGGGAGATTCGATGTTATTCAGATCGCGAAGGTGCCACTTCGACGCTCCCAGTTCAAGCGCCAGTTCCAAATCGGATGACAGGTCCAGTTTCGTGACGCGGTCGACGTCGTCGACGGGTTCAGCTTTCGTGAGTGCTCCGAGTGTGTGACGAACTGCAGACATATATGCCTCGTGGCCAGCGGGCGACAGATCACCGAACGACGTTATGTCACCTTCACGCCCCAACCAGATACGCATATCGGGAGAGATCTCGCACAGAGTGTCGACCCACTCTTCGGCGATACGGTCAATAGCGGTGGGCGTTCGATTTTCGGTCATGCGAAAATCTTAGTGACCCGCTTCTTTCCACGAGCGACCGAGCCCAACTTGGACGTCGAGCGGAACCGACAGCGCAACCGCGTGCTCCATGGCCTCCGCCACAATTGTCCGGAGTTTTTCGGTTTCACCTGGAGCGATTTCGAAAATCAGCTCATCGTGAACTTGAAGCAATAGTCGCGATTTCAGCGATGCGCTGGTGACGCCCTCCACGGCCCGAATCATCGCGATCTTCATGATGTCAGCCGATGTTCCTTGAATTGGTGCGTTGAGCGCTGCCCGCTCCGCGTTGTCACGGACCACCCTGTTTGAACTCGCGAGGTCTCGAAATTGGCGTTTACGACCGAACACCGTCGTGGTGAACAGGTCCTTGCGGGCCTGTTCGACAACGGAACGCAGATAGTCGCGCACCCCTCCAAAACGATTGAAGTAGTCCGACATGAGGGTTTTGGCCTCTTTGTTGTCGATTCGAAGTTGCTTCGCAAGTCCGAAAGCGGATAGGCCGTACGCGAGACCGTATGACATCGCCTTGACCTTTGAACGCATCGCTGGAGTGACGTCGCCGGGATCGACGCCAAAAACCTTTGCGCCGACAAAGCGATGCAGGTCCTCCCCTGATCTGAATGCTTCAATCAGCCCTTCGTCGCCAGATAGGTGAGCCATGATTCGCATTTCGATTTGCGAATAGTCGGCGGTCAAAAGTCCGTCGTGTGCCGAATCGGCTATGAACGCCGCTCGGATTTCCGCGCCGACCTCGGAACGAATCGGAATGTTCTGAAGGTTGGGGTCCGATGACGACAATCGGCCGGTCGTCGTGCCCGTCTGGTCAAAGGTCGTATGGATTCGCCCATCGGGCTGAACGCTCTTGCGCAACACCTCAACGATCTGTGCCAGTTTGGTCTGCTCGCGATGTTCCAACAGTCCGTCAAGAAAAGGGTGTGGGTTAGATGCTTGTAAATCAGCGAGCGATGCCGCGTCCGTCGAATAGCCGGTCTTCGTCGACCTGGTTTTCGGCATGTCGAGTTGGTCGAAAAGCACCTCTTGGAGTTGCTTGGGAGAGGACAGGTTCATCTCTTTACCGATGATGGCGAAGAGTTCAGCGGCTTTTGCATCGGCGGCCGACGTAAGGCGACCATAGATTTCGTCGAGAATCTCGGAATCCATCGCGATACCAACGCGCTCCATCGCGACGAGTACGGGGATGAGTGGTACCTCAATTTTCCGCTCAATTGATTGCTGACCCTCATCGAGCAACCGTTCACATTCCGCGTCCAACTGCGTGAGGATCCAGGCCGTCGTCGCGGTACTCGCGGGATCCACGGACGGTACCAACTCATTGGGGTCGGCAATCGGCACGTCGAGACCGGCAAGACCCCGTGCTACGTCAGGCAACGCGAGAGATTTTGTACCCGAATCGGAGAGCCACGCGGCGACTCGAGTGTCGCGAACAATCCCGCCGAGAGTCAGGTTGAACTCGGCGAGCAGGTGAGCGAGTGCCTTGCCATCGTGAACGACCTTGGGTGCCGGACTCGCAAGCCAGCGGTCAAACTCGACGTGATCGAGTGACGTTGAGGTGCGAATCGATCGCACGCTGACGTCTGACGTCGAGAGACCGATGACGAGCCCGTCATCACCGCGTTCGATGAACACACCGATACGGGAGTCGGCATTATCCCGAAGCCATTTAGCCAACTCCTCGTCTCCCATGTTACGTGGAGTTGGGCTAGGGACCTGCGCCCTGGGTGGGAGTTGAGCGACCTCGGCGCTGGTTGACGTGTTCGTTTGCGCGTCGCCACCAGCACCACCGAACTGAAGAACTCGCTGTTTGAGGGTGCGGAACTGAAGTCGGTCAAAGACTTCGGCGACTTCCGCTGGTTCGATCGGTTGACGAACCAGGTCTTCCAACGCAATCGGAAGGTCGAGAGTGCGAACGAGTTTGTTCAAACGAGCATTTCGTTCGACGTTGGCGACCTGTTCGCGCAGGTTCGCCCCGACCACACCTCCGATGTCGTCGCGGTGCGCGAGAACCTCGTCGAGTGACCCGTACTGCTGAATCCACTTGACGGCGGTCTTTTCTCCGACCTTGTCCACTCCGGGTAAATTATCGGACGTTTCACCCACCAGGGCCGCAATATCGGGGTATTGGTTCGGGCGAATGCCGTAGCGTTCCTCAACGGCCGCGGGTGTGTAGCGCTTCAACTCGCTCACTCCGCGTGCGCTGGGATACAGCACAGTGACCTTGTCGGTAACGAGCTGGAAGGTGTCCCGATCCCCCGAAACGACGAGAACATCAAGACCGGCGGCCTCGCCCTTGGTCGCGAGGGTCGCAAGAATGTCGTCAGCCTCGTAGTTCTCCATTTGCATCGACGGGATACGCATCGCGTGGAGTGCTTCTTGCAAGAGCGGGACCTGCCCGATGAATTCGGGTGGCGTCTCGCCCCTCGTTCCCTTGTATTCCGGATATTCGGCTGTGCGGAACGAATAGCGCGAAATATCGAACGCTACGGCAACGTGCGTGGGTTTTTCCGCTTGGAGGATGGTGAGGAACATCGACAAGAACCCATGAATCGCATTGGTGTGCTGTCCCCCGGAGGTTTGAAACGACTCGAGTGGAAGTGCATAAAACGCTCGAAAAGCAAGGGAGTGACCGTCAATAACGAGAAGGGTAGGCTTTTGCGTGTCGCTCACGGGTTCAGCCTATCGACCGACACCGACGAAGGGATTGCAACATGGGAGTTCTCGACAACCTTCATCCTGAGTTGCAGGAACGCTTTTCGACGGGCGGCGGCGAACTGACACAGAAGCTCGGAATCGAGTTGGTCGAAATCTCGGCCGAACGGTCCGTCGCACGCATGCCCGTTGCCGGCAATCGGCAGGTCGTCGGGATTCTGCACGGCGGAGCGCACGTAGTGCTCGGCGAAACTCTCGGTAGTGTCTCGGCGGCGGTTCACGCTGGACCCGGTCGATATGCCGTTGGAATCGACATCAACGCAACGCACACCAAAAGTATCGCTGACGGTTGGGTCACGGGGACGTGCACAGCGATCTCGTTGGGTAGGACGATCTGCGTCCATGAAATCGTCGTGACAAACGACGCCGGCGAGCGTCTGTCGACGATTCGGATTACGAATCTCTTGCGAGACCGCTAAGACTTCGGGTCGAGCTGTTCGATGACCGCCAGCGCGACTTCTCCCATTGTCAGGCGTCGATCCATCGACGCCTTTTGAATCCAGCGAAACGCTTCCGGTTCCGACAACTTCATCTTGAGTTGCAATAGGCCCTTTGCCCGCTCAAGCATCTTGCGTGTTTCCAGGCGTTCGAGCGCGTCGGACACCTCGGCTTCGACCGCGAGAAGTTCTTGGTGGCGAGACAATGCCACTTCGATTTGTGGCAACAATCGCTCGGGGGTGAAGGGTTTTACGACATAGGCGATCGCACCGGCTTCGACGGCTCGTGCAACGAACTCGGGTTGCGCGAACGCAGTCAACATCACGACGGGTGCAAGCCGTTCCTTGCCGATGATCTCAGCAGCGGTTAGTCCGTCCATTTTGGGCATCGTGATGTCCATGACGACGAGGTCGGGGCGAAGAGTTCGTGCGAGTTCGATTGCCGTTTCACCGTCCGCACCTTCGCCGACGACATCGAAACCGTTCTCTTGAAGTACCTCGACGACATCCATACGGATTAGGGCTTCGTCTTCGACAACAACCACTCGTCGGGGCGCGGGTTCACTCACGGGTTTAGCCTACGGTATCGTTTTGCGGTGTAGCCGGATTGGCGGAATGGCAGACGCGGAGCACTCAAAATGCTTTGTCCGGAAGGGCGTGTGGGTTCAAGTCCCACATCCGGCACGACAGAGGGCGGGGATTTTTCCCCGCCCTTTCCCGTTAAGCCGTGTTTATCGTCGCGCGATGGTGTCCCCGATCACGTGAATGCGCAAGTCGTTTGTGGACCCTGCGATCCCGGGAGGGGACCCGGAAATCACGACCACCTTGTCGCCCTTCTGGACCAGTCCAGCGCCGAGAAGTTGTTCGTCAACTTCGATGAACATCTCGTCGGTGTGCTGAACGGGCGAGACCAAGAACGACTGGATGCCCCAGTACAGCGCCATCCGACGTCGAATCGCCTCGTCGGTAGCGAAGGCGCGCATCGGGATGCGGAAACGCAGCCTGGACATTCGGCGCGCGGAATCACCCGATTCAGTGAACACGCAGACATATTTGGCCTCAACGAAGTCCGCTACTTCAGCGGCCGCAAGTGTCAACGCGCCACCTTGTGTCCGAGGTTTGGTTCCGAGCGGGAGAATGCGTTCGAGTCCGTGCTCTTCGGTGTTCTCCACGATTCGTGCCATTGTGGCGACGGTAATTGCGGGGAATTCGCCGACACTGGTTTCGCCCGAGAGCATGACGGCGTCCGCGCCATCGAGAATTGCGTTCGCCACGTCCGATGTTTCCGCTCGCGTCGGTAACGGTGACGAAATCATGGATTCCAACATCTGAGTGGCAACGATGACGGGTTTCGCCATGCGCCGGGCGGCTTCGACCGCGCTCTTTTGCACCAAGGGGACCTGTTCAAGAGGCAGTTCGACCCCTAGGTCGCCGCGAGCGACCATGATCGCGTCAAAGGCGTCGACGATCTCGTCGATCGCCGCAACTGCCTGTGGCTTCTCGATCTTGGCGATTACGGGAACGCGACGTCCCTCCTCAGCCATAATCTCGTGGACACGAGTGACGTCGGCGGCGTTGCGGACAAAAGAAAGAGCGATGTAATCCGCGCCAATTCGAAGACCCCACCGAAGGTCGTCCTCGTCCTTTTCGCTGAGGGCGGGAACGTTGACCGCTACACCGGGGAGGTTGATTCCCTTGTTGTTTGACACGAAACCGCCAACGACAACTTCGGTCCGGACCCTGACCCCATCAGTGTCGATTACCCGTACGTTGACCTTGCCGTCGTCGATGAGCAGCGTGTCCCCAGGGCTGACGTCGTTGGGTAGACCCTTGAATGTCGTTCCGCACAGTTCTTTAGTGCCCTCGACGTCTTCGGTCGTGATGGTGAAAATGTCACCGATTGCCAACTCGTGGGGTCCGTCAGCGAATTTTCCGAGGCGAATTTTCGGACCCTGGAGGTCGACAAGAACTGCGACGGGCTTACCCAAGTCGGCCGCAACCTTCCGAACATTCGCGTACACCGCTTCATGCACTTCGTGTGATCCGTGGCTCAAGTTCATTCGAGCGACATCGACACCCGCCTCGACAATGGCCCGAATCGTGTCATATGAGTTTGTTGCGGGACCAAGCGTGG
>Ga0136644_10000014_pt1 | contig 141054 bp, 131 predicted proteins | sample C_130820_EF_Meta_FD_94780 | JGI IMG/M metagenome (GOLD analysis project Ga0136644, IMG submission 94780) | Freshwater microbial communities from Lake Croche, Canada to study carbon cycling - C_130820_EF_MetaG (v2) (version 2) | ecosystem: Environmental > Aquatic > Freshwater > Lake | place...
AGCCATTATTTGATTTTAAAAGTTCTATGAAAAAATTAACTAAAAGTTCTTCTTGGATGCTCCTTTTACAAAAAAGATAATAACAGATTCTATAATAACAGAGACACCACTTTGTAAGAATGGAAACATTAAATAGCTAAACCAATGAGGGATTGGCTCTTGAAATACGTAGCTCGCATACCCGTTATATAACAGAGGCCAAAATAATGCTGCACCTATCCAGACGCTAAGACACATAACACAAGAGAAAAGTTTTCCGAAGAAAGGGGAAGTAACAATCAGATAGTTTCTGAACTTATCAAAAATAGATCCGTTGACTAAGATGCTGGTAACACACCAGCCAAAAAATAGAAATATTAGATTTATCTGTGTCATATATTAAAAAATTTCTAAAGCTTTCTCTTGCTCTTTTGTTAATTCAGTTGGTATTTTCAAATTGATTTTTACCATAATGTCTCCCTGCCCAAATCCACTAAATTCAGGAATACCCTTTCCTTGCAATCTGAATATTTTACCTGGACTGGTTCCTGCTGGAACCTTTATTCTGAATGAAGACCCTTTCAAATTATCAAATTCAACTTCTGTTCCAAGGCAAGCCTCTTTAAAGGTTATTTCCTTTTCGCAAATTAAATTCAGTCCATCTCTTTTATATGTAATATGAGCATACTCTTCAACACCAATAACAAGATCACCAGGGTTACATGGTGCTTTAGTCCAATCACCCTTTCCTGCCATTAAAAAAGATACACCTGAGACGGATCCCTTTGGTATATTTATATCAAGCTCCTCCATTTTTCTCTCAGTCCCAGATCCCTGACAGGCTCCACAAACTTTTTTAGCTGTACTCCCCTGTCCTTGGCAAGGTCTACACGTTTCCTGAGTTACCATTTCTCCAAATGGATGCATGATCTTTTTGGCTATTCTGCCAGATCCTCCGCAATTCGTACAAGGTAGCATTTCCCCTTTTTCTGCTCCGCTTCCACTACATGGTGTACACGGTACTCTCCTCCAGATCCTTATTTTCTTATTAGCCCCAGTCATCATCTCCTCTAAAGTGAGAGTGACCATTGTGTTGATATTCTTTCCCTTATTGATTTGCTTTCCCTGATTTCTAGCACCACCGAAAAGATCTTGGAATCCTCCAAACGGATCAAATCCACCGAATCCTCCACCAAAAGATCCACCGAACGGATTAGGGTTATCGTATTTAGTTTTTTTATCCGGATCTGATAAAGTTTCATAAGCCTCAGATATCTCTTTAAACTTTGCTTCCGCAGAAGGATTGTTTGCGTTTTTGTCTGGGTGATACTCTTTAGCTAAATTTCTGTAAGCTTTCTTTATTTCTTCAGGGGAAGATCCTTTATTGACCCCTAGTATGGAATAGTAATCTTTCATCATTTTAATTTTTATTCTTTTGTCCTAAAAAGATCTCTTACTCTAATCAGCCCAACAGAGGTTTCTGACATATCCCGGTTTGACCATTTCTCTTTAAACTCCTTGGAAATTTTTACCACTTCCTGACAAATTTCATATTTCTCTAATTCCTCCCAGTATGATAGGATTCTTTTAATGAATGCGTCTATTTGTTCCTCGGTAGAAAAAACATAAAGAAGTTCAGGAGACTGTGTTCTTAGGGATTCTAAGAATAGATCCTGAACTGCTCTTTCTATATGGGATTTGAGCAGATTAAACTGTGGATGTTCTTGACCTCCGTTAGGATGAAAAAAATTATGTCTGTTCAATTTCGTTTAGTGATTTTTTTAATACTTACTTAGATTGTTGACAGTGTTTCCAATATCAATGCGTAGTATTCAGTGTCTCCAAGTTCTAAAAATCCTTTACCGTTATCTCTTAGAACCTCATCAACTCTATCCTTACCATAGGTCTCTTGTAAAAAGTCATATCTAACTGCACCTTCTAGATCCCTGTCGATGCTATACTTAATGTCATTGTTGCTACCTTCTGTTAGTAGGGTTTCTTCGAATTGATTTAATGTGATGTCTTCCATTTGTTATATTATTTTTTTAGAATTTATGTATCTTAAAAGTGCTAAATCTTTCTGCTTCACCTCAAATTCTATATCAAAAACCATGCCATAAGTTTCAGGGGTTTCCCAGATCCAATCTGAGTGTGCAACCTCCTTAACCGATTCATCTTCAAATATTTTTCGGGAGTCTGAGTAGTGTGTTATAGCAGGAATCCCGTTTTTCCACGTAGATAAGCAAAGTTTTAAGGCTTGCTCCTCGGTTAAATCCGGATGTGGGTTGCATTTGTTGTGGAGATAATCGAAAGTTAAAGGAATTCCTATTTTACTGTGAACTAGATCAAAAAGATCTTGGGCATTATACTGTGACTTTTTGTCATCCACTTCTAAAACAAGTCTAGATTTGGCACTATCTGAAAGAAGATGAAAATTATCGCAGAATCTTTGAGCAGCTTCCTCCTTGGTTGGCTTTGTTGTGTTGACGTGAATGTTGATTGGGTAGAAGTGGGTTCTATCCAAGCCCATTAAGTCCATTATTTCACCATGCTGTGATATTTCTTTGATAGCCTTTGTAACAACATCAGGACGATCTGAAGCTAAAACACCATAAGGTGAAGGGTGGAAAGTGATTCTTTGATCTGTTGATTTAGCTAAATCACCAGCCTCCTTTAGGATTGAGTGGATCTCTGCAAAATCTTTAAGATCTGGTATTTCATATTCAGAGCACCAAGGAAATATATCAGATGACATTCTATACATTCTGATTCCGTTATCTGAATTCCATTGAATTATTCTTTTGAGATCCTTGACATTAAGCAAGGCAAGATCTGAAACGTAATCGAGTCCTTTTTGATCAAAAGTTTTTCTGACCATTCCACGATTAGTTGACACTTTCTCTTTGGAGAGAGATAAATTTATACAGCAGTAACCATATCTTCTATTCATAATGTAAATATAAAAGAACCTCTCGGGATTAAAAAATTAAACCTCTCTATTAAGCCATTTCTTTCTTTCCTCTGATGATTTACCGAAGGCCATTTCCAAATGGTATTTAGTTTTCTTGTCCTCTATAACTGTTATGATTCTTTTATTCTTCATGACATGATCCCAATCATCCAGGGATAAAGATCCTAGTCCTTTTAGATACCTAACATTTGTCTTATCTGATTTACCTGCATTCTTTTTAAACTCTTCTAATGAGTAGTAATACTTTTTAGATTTGTCCCCGGTGGTAACAAGAGGTGTTTCTAAGAATTGAACCCTTCCCTGTTTAACAGTCCAAGGAAACCAAATATAGAAAAGATTAATCAGGAGCGATGTAATATGTGCACCATCTGGATCCTGATCTGTTGATATAACAATTCTTTCGAATGGACAAATTAGATCTTGACCCTCTGGATCTAAATTTAGAATTTGCATAAGTTCTAAGATCTCTTTATTCTCTGCCAGGTCTGACAGAGTTCTAGCATTTTTTATTTTACCTTTCAGAGCATAAACACCGTCCTTCCTAGGATCTCTTTTTTGTAGGATAGATCCCATAGCACTTAGTCCTTCCACGATAAATAGATTTTCTGCCTTTGAAGAAGTTGGAGGAAAGTATTTGTTGGAGTGTCTAATTCTAATTGACTTCTTATCCTTTCTTATTTTTTTAAGTTCTGACTCTTTCTTACGATCGTCTACGAGTTTCTTTATTTTTTTAAAGGTCTCACTTTTAAAGAACTTTTCCAGAATCGAATCGAAATTTTTTGCAATAGTTGGCTCAACCTCTTCCCTCTTTGAAACAAATTTAGTTTTGTTCTGATCTCCAAATCTGACCATACCCGGAGGAAGATTTAGAATAATCAACGTGTCATAAAAATGGTGTCCCAAAGAATCTTCGAGCTTTGCGTTAATTCTATCTAGGATTATCTTTTGATGAATTCCGGTACACAGTGCGCTATTAACAAAGGAGAACGAAGAAGAATCACCCTTCTTTTCCCATATCATAATTTCCCCAATTGGTGTGTCAGCAGACCAATTTGGTTTTAACTCATCAACAATATATTCCGACTTGCTGTCCCAAACCATCTTCACCTTTAGGTTGCATGTTTTTTTCTCCGTCTCCAAAACTTTCTTTCTAAGGAGAAGGTAGGTTCTGATTGTTTTGTAATCCCATTGCATGTTATCAAAAACATCAGCTCGAGGAATAAAACTAACCGCAGTTCCTTTGGGTGTTGATTTTAATCTTTTAGAAATCTGTGGTGTCGATGCTTTGAACCTATTCCAACATTGATAATAAACCTCAGTCTCATTAGCTGTTGAAATGTCAAATTTCTCAGAGAGAGCATTCACCAAGCTCACACCCATACCATTAGTACCAACAATAGATTCACTAATATTGTCATTATCGAAATTAGATCCTGCTCTAAGCATAGATACTGCAGTCTCGATATTACTTAATCCACTCTTCTTATTAATAGAAGATCCATTAGTAAATCCGTCACCGGTATCTGATATAGTTACAGTATTTGTCTTGGTGCTGATCTCAACTACAATTTCCTTCATCGCGGAAGACATTCTTTTAGCTTCGTCTACACAATTTGAAAACACCTCATCAAACAGCTTGTACATTCCAACAGAATGTTCTTTCATAAATCCCTTTATCACACCATCCTCAACTATAGGAACCATCTCCTCAGTTTTCTTAACACTACCAACATAGATTGTTGGTCTTTTAATAATGTGCTCAAAGTCCGTAAGTACCTCTATTGACTTATTAACCTTATTTGTCATCGCTTCTTTTTTATTTTATATCTGAGACACCAAAAAAGATTCCAATAAAAAATCCGGGGTTACCCGGATTTATACTATTTCTTTTTGATCTTTTTGGTCTTTCTGTTATTCTTAACCTTCTCTTCTTCCGGATCCTTCGCTATAAATTTAGCAAGCTTCCAGGCTAGTCCAAACCAAAACTTAGCATTTTCGTAAGATCTTTTAATTCCTTTCCATTTCTCCTTTGTCCTTTCTATGATCCCTTTATCTAATGGTGTTTTTTGTTCCTGAATAGTGGAGAGATAAGAATCTAGGTCTTTTTTAATCTGATCTGCCCTTTTAACGATTTCTTTCTTGCCTATTTCATATTTACTTTTGATCTCACTTAATCCTTTAATTCCTATTTTTTCTATTATAGAACTCTTTATTTCTCCAGTGTTTTTAGGGTCTGGTTTTTTTGCCCATTTGAATATCCTATAAACACCATATAAAGGGAAAAGTGCAGACACACCGATTAAAAGCTTTAATTCCAATCCAGATTTAAGGTGATTCCAAAAAAGTGATGTTATGCACTCTTTTTTTAATTTAATAGATCCTGAATCCTTAACTGAGGTGGCAGTTAACTTTACGAAATTTTTAACGACGTCTATATCATTTTTAACCTTGGGTGTTTTCCATATGCTTATGCCTTTTGTTGTGATCCATTTCCCAATCTGTGCTACCGCATAAATTGTATTAGGCTCTACTGAAATAGTCGAAGAATTAGAAGACCCCGAGAATCCACTAATAATAGTTGCTGCTTGAAGCATCATTTTCGCTACCTCTTTCTGAACTACCCAAGCTCCGGATAACGTGTAAACCAAAGCCTTTCCGTCGGCAGCAGCTGCATGCTCTAAAAAGCTAAATCCACCATTAAGAAGTCCTTCTTTTTTTAGTGCTTCTATTTTTGTTTTTACCCCAGCCTTAGGAATTAGTACAACATATGGAAAATTTGCGCTGCCTTTTGGTTTTAAGGTAATAACCATTCCGGCTTGAAAGAGATCGTAGAAATTTGGGTTCTCGTATATTTTAGGTTTCGGTAAACCCTGTCCCTTTATAACATCCTCTTTTATCTTACCTGCTCCCAATAGATCAAACACATCGAAAACAGATTTTGGCCCTCCTGGGATTTTATAAGTGTTGGGATCAACTAATAGATCTTTAGGTTTAGCTACAATTGCCATCTTGCTTCCCTCCAATAGGAATTCTTCAGATTCATAAAGGGGATCAAACTCAGAAAAGGATAATAGACGCGTTTCCATTTAGTTTTTTAATTTATTCTATATATCTTCTCTCCCTATTTGCGGTGTCTATTAGGCGGTTTAAACAAGCTATAGTGGCATCATCATAATTCTTGAATGCACCATGGCTAAAATGCTCTATACGAAGGTCTGGGTACCTTATAACGTAGTCGTAAGTGTCACCGGCATAGAGCTTTACATATGAGATCATACCACAATTCTCTCTAAACCATCTAAAGGCTTGTTGGTAAATCGGTGCATTAATATTCGGAATATCTTTTGAGCCATAAACAAAATTATCACCTTTAAAGTAAAACTGACCTAGCACATAAGCAGCCATACAAGGTTCATCAAAGCCGAGTTCTTTAAGTTGTAAGGCTTGTTCGTAAGAAATGAATTCTTTTTCCATTATTGATTTTTTAATATTTCAATAAGTTTCTTTAGACAAGCAAGCTCTGCTTCTTCATAGGTATAGTATAAATCAGAGTTGTAAACTATATTCTCCCAGCCTTCAAAAAACTGAGTTGACTCATATCTAGATATAGAGTAACAGAACTTTGGCTCCATCGTTTGGTCAGCATTTATCGACGAAAATAACAAATAGTGTTCTCTAAACCACCTAAATGCTTGTGAGAATGTTGGTGCAATACATTCTCCTATTTTATCCATGTCTTGTGGGGTATAAAAAAAATCTTTGTCTTCATAACCAATAATGACATCTGATAACAATTCCACATTTATGTTATACCAGGCAAAACATTGTTCACCAAACCCAAGTTCTTTAAGAGCTAATGCTTGTTCGTAAGGGATAAATTCTTTTTGCATGCTAATTAGATTTTTCCGAATGATATTTCTTCGTCATTGATAATAAGATATTCCCCACTAGTGCCTAAGCAGTCTATAAACCAATATCTTCCACCAGTAGCCCCTCCCTTCTTATCAACTCTTTCAACCTGTGTGTGACCAACGATCTGGATAACATCTTTCCTCAGTGTGTCTCTGTTAGCCTTCATCAAAGATCTAGGCCTAATCCAAATAGGGGATTGCCGTATATCATCTCCGTAAGGATCGGTAATTCTAGTTTGGTCACAGTAAGCACCAAACGTAAAAGATTTTGGTTTATATCTATGAAGTTCGTTTAGGTCCGTAGCTAAAGTTTCGGTCTTCCATACATCCTTTCCAAAAGCACTATCCATAAAGTCACTGCTCACCCCTGCGTGTGTGAATAGGAACTGTCCCATCTGGTATGCCATTTGGAGGTGTTTTTTATTTTCACCTATTATGTAACTTATAGATGGAGCTAATAAGTGTTGGTATCCACTTGTTCCTGTATCGCCAACTTCAGGAAAATAGTGGTGATCGTGATTCCCTATTAAAAGAATGACCTCACATATCCCGCTCTCTTTGAATTTAAGTATATCCTGAAAGTTATTAAGCTGATCATTTCCTGATATGTCAAACGAATCAAAATAATCTCCTATGAATATCATTCTATCGGGCTTCTCTAATTCATAGATCAATTTCCAAACTGATCTACCGTGAACATCTCCTATTACTACAGTTTTCATTTTTCTTTTATTTTCTAGCCAATTACTTAAAGATTCATCGGTTTCTTCAGATAAAGCTTTATCAATTTTTTCTTCTAATTTTTTTAAATCTATTGCCACAGTTAATCTTTTTTAAATGTTTCTTTATAGAATTGTTCTCCACAATTTTCTTCATCAACCATTGGAGATTGATTGATATATCCATTATACCAAGTATTAATTATCTCTTGCTTGTGCATTTCTTTAGCTTGTTCAACTAATTCATCCATTATAAAAACATCCCCTTTAATTTCAAAGTTTTTATAAAGTTGAGTAACAAACCATTGTATTGATGTCATAACTTTTTTATTTTTGATCAAACCAATACCAACCCAATAATATTCTCATAAATTGTCTATGGAACCAATTTGGTTTATATGTTAAATTGAATTGAATATATCCAGTGGTTGATTTACCTATTCTATATCCTCCCACATATTCTGGAGGTGATACTAATGTATTTAGTTTGATTGTTTCTCCTTGTAAATTGTAATTCATAATTAATCTTTTTTAGGTTGTTTAAGTGATTGGATGATTTCTGTTTTTTCAGAAACAAGTAAATAACCATATTTATCTGCCATATTTATTGCATCCCTAACTTGTTCCTCTGTATATAGAGTTTCTTGTTGGGGAAGTTCTACCATTTTGCTGATGTCAGAAATATGGCCAGATTTAATTAGTTTGGCATAAATTCCCATCAACACATTATCATCATCAGATAAAGTATTTTTATTAGAAACTATATTAACTATCTCAAACTCTACATCTTGTGTAAATTTAGAAGTGAAGCAAGTATCCATTAGTTCTATAAAGTCAGGGTGTAAGGGAAGTGTTTCCCAATCATTCTTATTAATAGAATAGTTATAGTTTACCACCCATCCCTTTTCTGTTTTAGTTAATATTCCTTTCATAATTAATCTTTTTTAGTTTTTTGATAAAATCCACTACTGTTTTCCCAATCTTCATTTGTTGTATTTTGTTTAAACAAATCTCTCATTTTAAGTGTAACTTTCGACCAATCTTTACCATTAGCCAATGTTTCATAATACAATTCTACATCTGAATCACCCAATCCATCAAACCCATCTTCTGCACCTGCACTAAAAGCATTTACTATTTCTTGCTTGTGTAATTTATTAGCATATATAATCATTGCTTCTGTAGGATGATGAACCTTTTTAAGTTCTTCTAATAGCCAAGTTACTGATGTCATAAGTTTAGTCTTTTAATTCTTCTTTAGTTAATTTATACATTATATAAGCTATTTGTGTAGCTAATAACATTTTAAGCATTTCTTCTATTGTAGCACCTTTCCATACATTAAATGATATAAGAATAGATGCTAACCATACAATTAGGAATAGTCCAAATGTTTTCATAATTAATCTTTTTTTAGCCCTTATTTTTATTTTTTTTAAATATATTTAATAAATCTATCGTTCTCTCAGCTCCATCATACTTTGATTTAGCATGTAACATATCACCATTTACATTTTTGTTTTTATCAGGATAAGTAGCTACAAATTCTGCAAACTCACACATTTCTTTTATATGAATTTCTTTTGCACCTTTCTCTATTTCTTCATCTGATATTTCTTGTTTGGGATATGTAACAAGTTTTTCAAGTTCAGAAATATATCTTAACACACTAATAGGTGTAGTCATATAATCTTCTTCACAATTATTCTTCCAATAGTTTATGTCTTTTTTTTGTGTCATAGTTTATCTTTTATTTTTTCTAATGTTTTATTAATTTCTATTAAGTTATAAGATATACTCATAAGACCTATAAATATTATTATTCCAATCATTCCTAAAATAACTATCATAATTAATCTTTTTTAGGTTCTGAAATTAATTCTACAATTTCATCATCTGTGTATGCGTGTAGCTTCAATCCATTTCCCATAACATTTTCCGTATTAGTTACGCGAGATTTTCTGATTGCCAATCTAACTTGCTCTTCTGTGTATAGAGATTTTTTTTCTTCTTCTACTAACTTTTCTATTAAATCCCAACATTTAATTCTTTCATCAAAAGGTAATGACCATATTGCACCATCTATTAAGTCCGTTGTTGTTGTAGGATAATCACTATCTTCTTTTGGAGCATCTTTAGAATCTTCCCCCATTATCTCTGTGAGTATCTGTTTTGTATTGCTTCTAACGAGTTTAGCAACCTCTATTGGTTGCTGCATTTCATCTGTCCAATAGTATTTTATCTCAAACTCCACTTCACCATCCTCGGCATCTTCATCTAAGAGATAAACCTTTACGTAGTCCGGGTGTATTGGATACGTTCCACCTACACATGGCATTCCTGTAAAATCATAAAATGGGTCTTCAACTACCACCCATCCTGTTTCTGTTTTATGCAATTTTCCCTTCATCTTCTTGATTTTTTGATTTGTTGTAAAGATCTTCATGAGAAGATGTTATAATTATATTCCTTACTTCAGACCAGAACTCGTAACCTCTATCTGCACCCATATAACTTAGTACATTATCGCAAACGTACTTGCATATAGATTTAGCTGTTAATACATTCTTCTCGTGCGATAGCTCATAGCACCATCTAGTATATGAGTCTCTGTATAATTCTTGTGCTTTTTCTTTTGCTGTTATCATAACTTTATTTGAAATCTATTTTTCATTTGTTCTATCTTATCGTCTGGACATCCGTGAACATTTACTCCTTCGTGTCTATTCTCTACTATGATGGAATGTACCCTGAAATTATACTTCCCCCCAAGTTTAATATAGTTTTCCATCTCCCACTCTTGGGTGAATGTATTAGAGACAACAATCTTGTCCTCGCCTCTTCTCATCGCAGTTTCGGTGCTGTGTAGACACCATTCGTGAGCGTCTTTTAGCCCAGCAGGATCAAAGTGATAAGTTCCATTCTCCATGAAGTACATATCTGCTTCAAGATGTGTGCCTTCTATTGCTTTGGCTAGTGTTGATTTACCTGCACCCGGTAATCCTCTTAATAGTATTAGTGTTTTCATTTTATTGTTCTCCTTTTAATCTTTCTTCATGATGATCGAATGGTAAAACGTTTGCTTGAACTGGACGCCCAGATAGCATTCTAACCACCTCACCTAAAGGATAAGGAGTTAAATTGTTACCATCACATCCAACATCCATTGATCTACCCCCCATCAGTTTCTTATTGGCAGGTAAATGTACGTGACCAAATAAATGAAATCTGCCTTTGCTCATATCATGCCAGCTAGTAAGAGGATAGTGCATTAATACAAACTCGAATTTCGATTTAGCAGCCATCTTATTTTCAATCTCAACAGATAATATGGTGTATTGACTTACGCTTGAAAATAAGCTCTGAACATCTCCTCTGTTATTTTCGATATGGTGATCGTGATTTCCGAGAATTAAATGTATGTTCTTACAGATAATTCTATCTCTAAATTCTTTGATTGAATCAAATCCACCAAATGACCAATCACCCAAATGAATCAGTATATCATCTTGGCCTACTGTCTTGTTGATATTATCAACAATAACAGAATTCATATGCTCTAGATTCTGAAAGTCCCTAGTCTGATCGATTGGAATAGAGCCATCCTGACGTCTCCAGTTAGTTACTCCTCTACATATATTCTTATGATTATAATGAGTATCAGAGGTGAAGAATAACTTTTGTCCAGGCTCCAACTTTATATTTAACATAAAAACTTCTTTTTAATCTTTGCAAATGTAGGGAGATTTCTCGGGGTAAAAAAATTAGTGGGAATCTCCAATATCATGTTTCTCTCCGTAGATTAGATAATCTGGATTGATCACCTTGGCAATCTTATTACGTACACCGTGTACATGCTTCACTACAACACCCTCGTGTGGTACTTTTGTCCCATTTATAAAGTTATTAAATACAAACTTGTCTTGAATCTCTTGTGACCACTTACCAACATAAAGTATATCCGCATGAGATAGTTCCAAATCATTTTCTATAACCATCTTTGCAAGAAGAGTTGATAAATATTCTCCGTCCCACATAACATCAAATCCACAAAATTTAATATCATCTAACCCGTAATCATATCCTTTCTGAATTCCTTTACCGTAAATTTCGCCATATAAAACAACTCCCGAACCTACTTCATCCGACATTTTCTCCTTAACAAACTTCCATAATTTCTCTTTGATCTTGTATTTGTCAGCAATCTCATACCATACATTCGTATCGTAGAATCCTTGTGAGTCTGATCCCTTCTCAACATTATGCGAACCAACAACAAACTCATATTCAGACCATTTCCAATCAGGCTTTATCTTTCTTGCAAGTGCTAGCTTTATCTTGTCTAATAGAGACAATTTTGTTTTTCTTACTATACCATATCTTGCGTTTGTACCATGTATCTTTCTAGTAATTTGAACCAGATCTTCCTCAGTGAACATTCCAGTAACATTCTTCATATTAGGAAACTTGTAATACACAAGGAAATTTGGATTATCTTGATATCTTATTTTTCTACCTGAACCAAGGGTTATTTGTTTAACCGGGGGTTCATACTTGAAGATGTTTAACTCCTTCATCATATCTCTACCCTCGTAATATTCGTTAGGGGTTCCTTTATAAGAAATAAACTTTAAAGGTATTATCAAACACTCACTATACACACCTCTTAACTTTACCGTTTTAACCCTCTGTCCCCTGCGGAGATAGTTGGTTACGTTCATATCATCGGATAAATCTTGGGGTATAACCGCATCGGTGGTTGCAACAACAACCAAATCCCCAACATTATATTCCCCCTTCTGTATGATGCAATTCCATCCACCGATGCGGGCTTGTTCTATTTTATCTGCACCCGGAATGTTTTCAATTACATCTATTTTTGCTACATAGCAGCAGCTGTTTACATTTTGCATTTTTAATTTTTTAAGGCATGTATAAAATAGTAGGATTATCTTTATGGATGTCCACTTTTGCTTTGTTGTCTGCAAGAAACTGGGTCATTCTTTGAATGTTAAACGGTCTCGTAATTAAATGATAACCATTCTTGGTTGGAATCATTTCCATCATAGGTTCTCTGCCGGTCTCTTCCTGAAGATCCTTTATCCTTTGATGCATAACTCCTAAAAATGCTTTACGTCCTTCGAAGTCTTTCCAGTCAATGTCAACAATCCACTTCTTATCATCGTCACCATGAAACTCACCTGAGACCGAGCTAAAGGCAAATCTAACCGCCTTGTAATCTTCAGACATAATAATATCAGTTACTCGCTTTAGCATTTGAAATGCTGTCTTCTTTGCACTTCTTTTGTTTATTCTGAAGTAAGCTCTTGCATTATTAGTATCACACGTTTGGATAATAGAATCCATTATGGCATCAAAGTGTGCTAGGTTATAAATAAAAAGGTCATCAATAACAACCATATCTTTAGCAAGCCCAGGATTATCCTTTCTCCTCTTCAGGATTTCAAGAAAATAATAGGTGTCCGAATCTGAGAAATCCAGGAGTGGTCTAATTAGATCGAAGTTGTTTATCATCTTTTATTTTTTAGGTGTTAAATATTTTGGTTTAATCACAAGATTGTAGTAGTCAATGGTCTCTTCACTTTCATCACCACGGTGGGCAGTCCAAGTTTGAGGAAACTCTTCTCTGCATTGAGCCACTCTTTCTTTTCTTGATTTAGTTTTGTCTGTAGCATATTCATAGTACAACCAGCATTCCCAATAATGGGGTTCAGGTGCATTAACCGTTACTGCTACTTGCCATTTAAAAAATACAAATGAGATTAAGGGAGACCATTCAAATCTAAAGTCATTATCACTCCATTTAGTTTTCCATCCTAATCTAACAAAGTCAAATCCCACTTTTTTTGGAACTGCTTTCATAAAGCCTCTAGATTTCTCAATCCATTGATCGAGTGTTAACTGGGGAACGTTGGGATTAACAGCCACAGCTTTTATTTGCTTGTCTAACATTCCCTGAGCCTTTTCTCTAACCTCATCTTCATTGAGCTTTCTCCATCTTCTTGGAAAGAAGTAAGGAGTACCAATAGCAATCTTCCCCGCGTAGAATTTTAACCCGAAAGGCTTAAATGGGCTAAATAAAGCCTTGAAAAATTTTAGATCGTTTAGTATAAACTTTAATTTTCTCATTTTTTATCATTCTATTTTTTAAGGTACTCTTGACACCAATAACATGCTCTGATAAAGCTCGTTTCTGCAACCCCTTTATTCATGAAACTAGAAGAATATTCCGAGGCAGCCTTTTTTATATATTCGTCAGGAATCTGTGCATCATAATAATTTAGTCCAGAAACGAATCCTTTCATCCAGAAGTTCTTATCGCTCTCATCACATCCATCGCATCCTTCCCATAAGCTTTCCGCCAGATCGTATTTCTCTTTTAATTCCCTCTTCTCAATAATTTCATTGCAAATTTTTAAAGTTCCATCTATAAGGGGATAACCAGTTTCATCTATTTGAATGTCAGTGTTGGCAACTCTAATGGGCTCTTCCAATCCAGTTTCCCAAAAATCTTCTATCTCAAATTCTACTTCTTCACCATCCATATCTCTACCGAGTTCATAGTTTGGTTCTAAATAAGGATGTAACGGAATCTCTTTTGAAACGGTTTGTGGAAATGGGAATACCCTCAGGTAATCCTCATATTGAACTGTCCAGCCGTTTTTAGTTTTATGTAATTTACCTTTCATCTTTATGGTTTATTAAACACAGGATCAATGACCACATAAATCACTGTGCTTTAGTTATACAAAGCAAATGTAAGAAAATTTCTCGAAGAAAAAATAAAATTAAAGAAAAATAGGGATTCCTATTTGGTAGGAACGTAAGTAACCTGTTCTATCTGCTCTGGTAGAATGCAGATAGTGTAATCAGAAGCTAGTTCAGGTTGTCTCTTAGTTTTAATATAAAATGATCTGGGGATGGCGAAAACGCATTCAGCTCCGTCTTTTTGGCCAACCCCAGTCACTACAAATTCTACGTCGGTGAAAATATTGATAGCATCCGTATAATCATCTTCTGGTCTGTCGTCTCTTTCTGTTCTGCTTCCATAGATGGCATATTTTCTTTTAGCCATTCTTTCTCTTTCTCTTTCCGCTTCTCTTTTAATATACTCTGGAGCATTTTTACCTTGACTAGGTAATATAGTCTCAACAACAACCATTTCAATCTCGCCACTAGCCTGAGATCCTAAGAAAATGTTGATAATTTCGGTTAGATCTTCAGTAGGCACACTCATTTCAGGCTTTGAATCATGGCCTCTGTAATGTGCTTCGTTGTAAACTGGCACTTTGGCTTCGTTTAAGCTAGATTCATATGATTCAAATTCCAGAAGGTGTTTCATGCTAATTATCTTTTTCCATTATATATCGCTGGATTCTGAGCTTTTTTGGCTTGCTCCACTTGTTTAGCTTTCTCTTTAGCTGCAGCTTGATAGAATTCTAGGTTCTTTTTAAGCCTATCCCTTTCAAAATCTGGAATACCGTTGAAAAATTCAGATTTAACGATGGCAGTAGTTTTTTCTAAAGCAATCTCTGGGTTTCCAATATAATGTGCAGCCAATGAGTACTCATCAAGAAGTCTCCATTGCCAGATCTCAGGTTCAACGAAAAGAATATCTGATGTTCCTCTAGTTTTAATAGCTACGTCTCCATAGGCAAAAGCGATCAAGAATCTTTTCTGTTCTCTTAACTTTCTCATAACGTGGAATGCACACTCCAATCTCGATGGTCTGTATTCCCATGCCTTTGAGTAAAGATTAACAACCTCATCGATTGGATAGTTTAATCTCTCCTTTATTTTAGCCTCCATGTACATCGAATAGTAGACTTCTTCTTCCCAGCCACCCATCTCAGCTCTTTTAACATAAGCTTCTATCGACTTCTCATATTGCTCAGAATCTCTATAACTTTGAGCTAGATAGAAAACGTATCTGGCATTATCGGGTTCTTTTTCTAAAGCCTCTTCTAGAATTTTAGCGTCATTAGAGTATTTCTCTTGAAGACTCGATGCTCTCTTAAGAGGCGAGATGTCCGCAATAACGTGAGAATGCGGAATTGTGCCCTGGATTAGGTTTTGCTTATCTGTATGTAGATATTCATGAAGAACCCCTTTATAACACCAATCAACATCAGATCTAACTACCTGAACACGATGGTATTGAAGAGCCCCTAATCTGTACATGATCTGGTAAGCATCTGGGGTCTTATCCAAACCAGCAAAAGGATTTCTTCCTGGCATTTCTGCAATGAAAGTGTCATCGGCATCTATAATCCATCTGTAATCACATTTACCCTTAGCCAACTCAAGACTCTCTGTTCTGTTAACTTCGAAATTTACCCATGGACGCTCGTGAAGTTCACCAGGAATTCCAAGTTTTTCCATTGTTGAATTAATAACCTCTTTGGTCTTATCCTTAGATCCGGTGTCGACAATTACCCAATATGAAATATACGGAGCAACTGCTGAAAGACATTTTTCGATAGTGTCCTCCTCATCCTTAACTATCATAACCAAGCAAAGCTCAATTGTTTGCTTCAATTCCTGCATCTTTACAATAGGCTTAGGAATACCCATTGGGATAGATTTCTTTTGATTCTTTTTGCTCATTTTATATTACTTTTAAGTGTTATACAGCTATTGTTTGTTTTTCTTTCTCTTTTTTTTATTTAATTCAAAAAAAATCATTTCCCCTATATCGTTAAGATGAACATGGATCTGGTATTTCCCATCCTCCGTGTCAATATTCTGTTTTTTCTTGTTACGATCCTTTCCCCTTAGTGAAATTTTATAGGCATCAAATTCATCATCAAAAACCCAGAATGAGAATTCGTGATAGCTTTTATCTAATAAATAGTACTTAATAGGTGATTCTAGCGTGGAGATCCTAAGTTTATAAAGATTGTCCTTCTTTGAATAAACGTCGATGAAAAAAATATTATGTGGGTTTCCTGAACTAACCAATCTGTTTTCAAGATCTACCCAAACCGCAAATTTGCTTTCTGTTAATTCTTTTGACTTGTATTTTATCTCATTAAGGGATAAACAATTCTTTATTGATTCGTGGGGATTGTTAGAACATAATACATCTAGCAAGAAGCAAAAATCTCTACTCTCAAATTGGCTAATTGATCTCAGATTTAAATCTGTATTTTTAAAAACTGAAACTAGATAATCAACGCAATCTTTAAGGATATTCTTTTTAAACTCCTCATGAATTTTGGAATCTAAAATTTTACTCTTCAAACTATTTACAAAATCGTCAGCCGCACTATTCATTCTATTAAGATTTCTTTAATCCAAGTTTTTTAACAACAGCAGCTAGAACTTCATCTTTACCGCTCTCTGCCTCTACCTTAACCAACTTTCTGCACTTTTCATAGAAGTCAACTAGAGGTAAAGTTTTCTCCTCATATTCTTTGAATCTTTGATTTACTATCTCGTCACTAGAATCATCTTTTCTGTTCTCCTCTTTAGCTCTAGCCTTAATTCTATCCTTTGCTATCTCATTTGGCAGATCCAGATAAAAAGCATGATTCAGACCCAATCCCATTCTGCCTAACATTGTGTCTAATCTTCTAGCTTGTTTAATTGTTCTTGGAAATCCGTCGAGAATAATTCCTTTAGAAACGTCTAGAGATTTAAGTTCTTTTCTAAGTATTTTAACCATCATATCGTCAGGAATTAAATTCCCACCTTCGATAATTTTCTTTAATTCCGGATCGTCGGAGTTTCTGATAATATCACCCGTTGAGATGTGTGAAAATCCGTAGGTCTTTTTTAATTCTTTCGATAAAGTTCCCTTACCTGAACCAGGAGCTCCAAGGACGATCATTATTTCACCCTGATCCGAAGATTCGTTAATTTCAAATTCTGAAAGCTTTTTAATCTTTGCCATTTTTAGTATTTTATTTATGAGCTACATAGTACACAATCATCTGGATTATCTAGACTACACATTATGCCTGAAGCAACCTCTTCCGCAGCTTTACTTAACTCCTCACTGGTCATTCCTTCCAATTCTACCTTTGCCTCACTTACTGGTGTAATTTCTTTCTTTTCCTCAGAAAGTCTAAGTGCCTTTTTTGTTTTCTCCATATCTATCCCTAGACCTGCCATAGCATCTACAGCAGATTTAGTTCTCAAGTAGTACATGCCTGTTTTAAGTCCAAGCTCCCATGCATAGAAGTGCGCAGATGTCAATTTAGCTGAATTCACTCCCTCAATGAATAAATTTAGTGATTGCGATTGGCAAATAAATTTACCTCTATCGGCTGACATTTCAATTATATCCTTCTGTTTAATCTCCCAAACTGTTTTGTAGACTTCTCTGATATTTTCTGGAATTTGTGGAATCTTTTGAACTGATCCTTTATGAAGTATAATTAAATTCTTAATATCCTCATTCCAAAGACCCAGAGAGATAAGATCAGCAACCAAGTGTTTGTTTATCAATATAAATTCCCCACTAAGTGTTCTTCTTGTGTAGAGATTTGAAGTAAATGGTTCAAAAGCCTCATTGTTGCCCATGATCTGAGCTGTTGATGCTGTTGGCATTGGAGCAAGAAGTAGTGAATTTCTAACACCGTTCTTCATAACATCTTTTCTTAATTTATCCCAGTCCCATCTTCCTGATAATTGATTATCTTCAAATCCCCAAAGGTTGAATTGGAATTGACCTTGACTTAAAGGTGATCCAGGGAAGGTTTCATATGCTCCATCCCTTTTAGCTAAATCCATTGAAGCAGTCATAGATGCAAAGTAGATGGTTTCGAAAACATCCTCGTTAACCTTTCTTGCTTCCGGAGAAGTGAATGGAAGACGCATCATTGCAAACAGATCTGCTAAACCTTGAATCCCTATTCCAATTGGTCTGTGTCTAAAGTTTGATTTTTTAGTTTCTGGTGTTGGATAGTAGTTTACGTCAATTACACGATTTAGATTTATTGCTGTTTGATAAGCAACATCATAAAGAGACTTATGATCAACTTCACATTTTCCTCTAATTATTTTGGAAGTTCTTGCATCAGTAGATTTCAAAAATTTATTAACAGGAATAGAGGCTAGATTACATACTGCTTGCTCATCTTTATCTGTGTACTCTAAAATCTCAGTGCACAGATTTGAACTTTTAATTGTTCCTAAATTCTTCTGATTTGATTTTCTATTAGCAGCATCTTTGTAAAGCATATAAGGAGTTCCAGTTTCAACCTGTGATTCCAAAATCTTGCTCCAAAGATCTCTTGCTTTTATAACTTTTCTAGCTTTCCCTGAAGCTTCAAATCCTTCGTATGCTTTCTCGAATTCTTCGCCATACTTTTCCCAAAGACCTTCTGCATCAGACGGTGAGAATAAAGACCAATCAGAATCTTCCTTAACTCTTTTCATAAATAAATCAGGAACCCATAAAGCCAAGAAAAGATCTCTGGCTCTTAATTCCTCTTTACCTGTATTCTTTCTTAAATCTAGGTAATCTTCTATATCAGAATGCCAAGGTTCAAGGTAGATTGCAAAAGATCCTTTTCTCTTTCCCCCGCCTTGATCAACGTATCTTGCAGTTTCATTGAAGACTTTTAACATAGGAACTATTCCATTAGATGTTCCATTTGTTCCTTTTATATAAGATCCGGTACTTCTAACATTATGAATAGCTAAACCTATACCCCCAGCATTCTGTGAAATGGTAGCAACATCAGATAAAGTTTTATAAATTCCTGAAATTGAATCATCAGACATCATTAACAAGAAACAAGAAGATAATTGGGGTTTTTTAGTTCCAGCGTTGAATAATGTGGGTGTTGCATGAGTCATCTGATGATTAGATAAAAGCTCATAAGTTTTAATAGCATTTTTTACATCATCACCCCAAATTCCCACAGCCACTCTCATATACATGTGTTGTGGGTTCTCCGCTGGTTTACCATTCATTTTTAGAAGATAACTCTTCTCTAATGTTTTGAACCCAAAGTATTCAAAATTAAAATCTCTCTCATGAATAATAGCACCATCAAATTTTTGCTTGTGCTTTATTACTGAATTATAGGTCTCGTCATTAATCAAACCTGCTGGTTGATTAGTCTCTGGATCGATATACTCATAAAGATCTTTAATGGTTTCCGAAAATTTCTTCTTATTTGTTTTGTGAAGTCTAGAAACTGCTATCCTTGAAGCCAGAATGGAATGACCAGGATGTTTAGGAATCAGCGAAGCCGCTGTCTCAGCTGCTAGATTGTCTAGCTCCTCTGTAGTAATCCCATCATATATTCCAGCAATAACTTTCTGTGCTATTTCAGTCGAATCAATATAATCTGTATTCAGATCATATGTCATTCTTCTAATCCTATTGGAAATTTTTTCAAACTTAACGGGCTCTCTAGAGCCATCTCTCTTTACTACTTGCATTTTACCTTATGGTTATTTTTAAAATTTATTTTTGATTCTTAGAAATCCTCATCCATTACGAACCCGTCATTATGATTCGAGTTCATAACTCCAGATTTCTGGTAGTCTGGGTTTCTTTTTTCGAAGAAATTAACTTTTCCTTGTAGAGCAATATTGACCATGAAGTCAAAAGGATTTTCTGAATTGTAAACCTTAGAGCATCCCAAATCAACTAGAAGTCTATCGGCAACAAATTCGAGATATTGTTTCATTAGATCTGAATTCATACCTATCAATTTAACAGGAAGAGACTCTGTAATAAACTCTTTCTCTATTTCTAAGGCACTCATGATAATCTCCTTGATCTTGTGTTCAGGAACTCTGTTAGCCAAGTGGTTGTTATGTAGCATTACAGCAAAATCGCAGTGCATTCCTTCGTCTCTTGAGATCAGCTCATTAGAGAAAGTTAAACCCGGCATAAGTCCTCTTTTCTTCAGCCAAAAGATTGAACAGAAAGATCCACTAAAGAATATACCTTCAACTGCAGCAAATGCAATTAGTCTTTCTTGGAAATTTGGGGAATCTATCCACTTTAATGCCCATTCTGCTTTTTTCTTAACCGCATCGATGGTTTCAATAGCTCTGAAAAGTCTGTCCTTCTCTGCAGGATCCTGAATATATGTGTCAATTAGAAGTGAATATGTTTCCGAGTGAATATTCTCCATCATGATCTGAAATCCATAGAAAAATTTAGCTTCTGTGTACTGTACTTCAGATACAAAATTCTCTGCTAGATTCTCATTTACAATTCCATCTGAAGCAGCAAAGAAAGCTAGAACATTCTTAACGAAATGTCTTTCGTCGTCATTAAGCTTGTTTCTCCAGTCATTTAGATCTTGAGCTAGGTCAATCTCTTCTGCTGTCCAAATACAAGCTTCTTGCTGTTTGTACATTTTCCAAATGTCGTGATGCTCTATAGGAAATATAACAAAACGATTTGGGTTATCTTTTAAAATTGGTTCTGGTAGTGGGTATAAATTTTCTGACATTTCGATTTAAAAATTTTAGTAGTTATTTTTTTGACGGTTTCTATTTTCTTCATTCTTGCTCATGTACATATTATACATTTCCTGTGAGGTCATTCCAATTGATGCTGCATAGTTCATAAAGAAATGCAACATATCAACAATTTCAAATTTACACTCAATCTTATCAGTCTCAGAAAGATCCGAGAATTTCAAAGAATCGTAGCTGGAGTATGCAGATTTCCATTTCTTCCAGATAGCATTTCCGTTACCATCTTTGATGCCTCCCAGTGCATCAGTAGCCTCATAGATTTCATCTATTAAAGCGTGCTCGTTCATGTGCCAGAAGTTCATAACTTCTCTAAGACTCATGTTCTCGAAGTCGTAACCGTAAACGTTCTTCTGAGTTTCTGCTTGTAGATTAAGAATATCCCCTAGGGTATCAATCTTTTCACCTAAAGTCGAAGCTTCTGTAGCATCAGACCAAAGGTCTTCAATCAATAGATTTGCGCAAGAATTGTCTTTGTTTGCCATATTTGTTGTTTTTTAGTGGGCTCTTTTTATATATCAAAAGCATTTGGAGGGCCCTATTTATTAATTATTTATTTTCTATACTTCTTTGTAACTGATCTATTTCGATCTGAAGGGCAAGCATTCGATCTTTTGTTTTTCTCCTTTTCGAGTAGAGATCCTTGATTATTGTTCTGATAATAGGATTTTCCTCGTCTGATCCAAAATAAGCACCCGAGGCTGTTCGTGTCCATTCCTCTTTAGGGTTAACCGGATCCTTACCTTTATATGACTCTGGAGAAATGCCCCATTGAACCATGGTATTGGGATAGAGCGAAGCAAAGTCATAACAAGCAATCCATTCATGAAGTCCGGTTATTGGCTCTTTTACATATCCACCTGCAAATTTAACATGAACCTCATCCTTTTTTTCTTGAACGAAAATCTGCTTTCGTTCTAAGAATTTTCTCAACATCATGATCTCTGTTGACCAAACTGGAGAAAGGGATCTATTTATCTCCACACCTGCGATTTGAGCTATCTTGAAGAAGGTCTGCATGGTTTTGAGCTTTTGATCGATATAGTGAACAAGAGCACAGTCAACTGCGTTATAGTAAATGAAATCTTCAAAATTGGATTGGTAAAGATCTCTAAGTGTTCCGTTGTATTCTATTTTTTTAAGACCTATAGCTTTATTTGCAACATAATCTAATCGGTTACTTTCTTTGATTTTAATAACTCTGTCCCATTTTTTATAGATCTCCAGGTAATCGACCATTAGTAGATGCGCGGGTAGCTGTTCCTTTCCTAGAAGATATCCTCCGGGTGAAATGATTTTTGGATCTATGCCTAATTTTTTAGCTCTGTTTAGCAAATAAGGCCAGTCATATCCTAACCAGTTCCATCCAGTAATTAAAGGCATTTTAGGACCCAGATCTTTAAAAAACGTGTAAACTAGATCATACTCAGTTTCGAATTGTTTATATTTAAATGACCACTCATCACCAGTTTTTTCGAAGTATGTGTTGAGCTTCTTGTAGATGCTTGCTTGCTGTTCAGGGGTCAAAGGGTCTAGTCCTAAAAGGATAAGCTTGCATTTATCTGTTGCAATACCTATAGATAGGATCCTATTCTTTGCATTAGCAGTATCCAAAGCTGCTGCCATCTCCTCTGTAATCTCAACCTCAATATCGACAAAATATTTTTTAGGTGTTTGGAATTCCCAAAGTGGAGCGGTTAGTTCTTTTGGGGCTTCCTCTAAAATCTGAGCTATTCTATATTTGTCATATCTTTCAGTTTTCACTTTCTTCACAGGTTCACCCGTCCAAGTTTTCCACTCTCTATCTTTAGACGAATTACTGGGGGTGCACTTCTCCCAAACAAATCTTTCTGATTCTGGGATAGGTACTGTTATGAATGCTAGATCTCCGTCTTTGGTGAAATGTGAAACTTTTAAAGATTTGCCTTGATTCTCTATGTCTACGATCATTCTAAGGATGTTTGATTGTTATAATGGTTATCACGGGTTAAGTTCCGGGATTAGATATATAACCTATAAGATTTTTATTAGAATATGGCAAAAAATTTCACAGACTTCTTAAATGAATGGTTAGACTCTCCAGGAAGCGTTGATGTTCCGGCACAAAGTACTGAAGTAAGGGTAAATTCTAGGAATTACACCCCAGCAAACCCAAGTATGCCAGAAATTGTTGATGCAATGTATGAGGCAAATTATTTCCACGATTTTTTGGATAAAGAGGGTAAGTCAGAGGAATTCAATAAATTCTTAAAAGGCAAAAAAAGATCTGGATCTGATATTACAAGATACCTTAAAGATTCATTCCAAACAAAATCTTCTAAAAAAGAAAAGTAATGTACCATAAAATATACGAATTCTGTAAAGTTAAAAATAAAGGGGTCTGCTACAAAAATGGGGTTGATCCTACCCCCAGAGTTCAATATATTCTTGATTTATGTAAAGAAATGGGGCTTAGTGCAGAATTGGACATTTGGGGAACTGATGAGGAAGTTTTTGATTATTTAATTATGGACGCACCTGAAATTCTTAGAACAAAAACGGATCTTGATCCAGAGAAGGTTAAAGCGGTTAGAAGTCTATATTTTGAATTTAGCAAAGAAGCCGAAGATTTTCTAAGTGACAAGGGGGTAGACGAGGATCCAAAATTCATAGAGCCTGATATGATGGACATGCTTGGTGATGAGTACGGTGACATTGTTGACAAATATACAGAGGAATTAAAAGATATAGTGGGACAGGTGGTTAAGGAGAGAAATAATTTCTTTAACATTATGCTTACCGGAAGCTCTGATAAATTTGTGGTTGCTCACCACGATATAGTGAATCCAAACTCTGATAACGCTAACGATAATTCTTGCTCAGTTATAAACGCTCTAGCTATTAAGAAAAAAAGACCCAACGTGAATGTGGTTATTTTAGATGGCGAAGAGGTTGGTGGAATAGGTTCAGATAGATTGTCTCAAAGAATAAAGGGAGGAGAATTCAAATGTAAATGGATTCTAAACCTAGAACTGACAGGCAGAGGAGGTACAAACTTCTTTGTTGGAGCAATGGGAACTAATCTTACCCAATGGATAGCAAACAGATTTGAATGCCCTATAGTTAAAGTTCCATTCAATGACTCTGTTATCTTTAAAAAGTATGGTATAGATTCAACAGTAATAAATCCACTACCAATAACAAATAAAGAAACACCGATAATCAATAAAGACGGGGATTATCTTGACTATAGCATGTTATTTAATTGTCACAAAATGACAGATTCTGTAGATACGATTGATGTGATAGACATGAAAGAATTTGTTGAGGACGTATGCTTAAAAATAATTGACGAAGCGTGAGAAGAATAAAACTATTTGAAGAATTTGTACAGTTAATCGCACCTAAGAAGAAGGTGAAAGATGTTAACAAAAGAGTGGTTGTAATCCCAAGCTGGAATATATACTAAAATCATAAAAATAGAGATGTATAGCAAATCACAAAATCGAACGCACAAGAAAGCAATAAATAGAACATTTCTATTTCCTATATTATTTTAATTTCCCTTCTTTTAGAAGGGATTTTTTTTGAGGTTTAAATCCAACTTAAAATAAAAAAAAAACAAAAAATGAAAAACACAGAAATCTACAACGAACTAGTGCAGAAAATGAGGGAGTTCTTTCTAGCAAAAGGTTACAAAGAAGTACCAACGCAATCACGTTTATCAATCCTGGCGGCATGCGAGAATCCACATTCTATAGCTACCTTCAACTATCAAGGTGAGGTTTGGCCTTTACCCCAAACTGGACAAATGTGGCTAGAGTATGAGCTTCTAAAGAATCCGGAATGGCCTGGTGTATTTTGTTTAACAACTTCATACAGACAGGAAAAAAATCCAATTCAAGGAAGACATGACCTAATCTTTCCTATGTTTGAATTTGAAAGTAAGGGTAATATAATTGATCTGGATAACTTAGAGAGGGAGCTATTAGTTCACTTAGGATTTGATAAACCAAATGCTGTTGACTATGAAAGGTTATGCCAGGAGTATGATACGTCTATTCTTGAGGCTGAGCACGAAACTAAAATGTGGAATGAAATTGGATCTGTTGTATCACTACAGAATTTTCCAATTAGAACAAATCCATTTTGGAATATGAAACACCTAGCAAATGGGGTATTCAACAAAATAGACGTTATCCTATATGGACAGGAAACCATAGGAAGTGCAGAACGTAGCTGTGACGTTAATAAAATGAGGGAAATGTTCTACACTATAGAGAATGGAAATTATTGTGCTAAGCTATTCGAATTATTTGGGAAAGAGAGAGTTGAAAAGGAATTAGAGGAATTTTTATCATTTGAATTCTTCCCTAGATTTGGAGCTGGAATAGGAATGACTAGATTGGAGAGAGCTTATCTACTTAAAAAAGCTGAGGTAAGCAAATAGCTTCTTGTCGCGAGTTTGAATTGATAAATCCTTATTAATAAAGATCTCCCAAGAATCCTTCCCATACTGTCCAATTCCTGGGAGATCCTTTATATCATCAAATCCTTCTAGCCATTTCCGGCTAAGGTTAATTATCCGGGAGGCTTTTACATTTTGAAATCCGGTTGTTTTTATGACCGCTGCCAAGCTTTCTGGGTTACACGTTATAGCTGATTCGGGATTTGGAATAAGTCTAAATACGGAGCTTAAAATCGGCCTTACCTGTTTGTTATTTGTTTGATTCAGAAGGACACAACAAACCAGCATTTTCCAAGGATCGTCTAAATACTCCTCTTGTATAAGAATTTCTCTTTTCAATTTTTCAATTTAGGCGGTAAAGATATGGTAAAATCTCGGAACAAAAAAAGCCGGGGTTACCCGGCTTTATTGTAAATTTAGAATTTGGTTCTTATTTAGACTCAGATTCTTCGAAAACGACATCTTCAACATTAGTATCTGCTGAAGGTTGTTCTGGGGTTTCCTGAGCTTGGCTGTAAATTCTGCTTGAGATTTCAGAAAGTTTCTGAGCCACTTCATTCATTTTAGCTTCAATGGCTTCTACATCCCCTTCTTCCTTTACTTTTTTAAGCTCTTCAATCTGAGTAGAGATTTCTGTCTTCTCCTCATCAGTTAGCTTCTCGTCAAGATCCTTAGCCATTTTCTCTGCCTGGAAGATCATAGAATCAGAATCGTTTGTAATTTTAACTTTCTTCAATCTATCCTGATCTGTCTTTTCGTTGTTTTTAGCCTCGTCTTTCATTTTTTGGATTTCATCGTCACTAAGTTTAGATCCAGATTCAATTTTGATCTTTTGTTGTTTTCCTGTTCCTTGATCCTTAGCTGACACGTTAATGATACCATTAGCATCAATATCAAAGGTTACTTCGATTTTAGGAACCCCTCTTGGTGCTGGTGGGATATCAGTAAGCTGGAATTTACCAAGGGTTCTATTATCTGCTGCCATTGGTCTTTCCCCCTGAAGAACGTGAATGTCTACGGCTGGCTGACCATCTGAAGCTGTGCTAAAAACTTCGCTCTTGGTTAAAGGGATAGTTGAGTTGGATTCGATCAACTTGGTGAATACCCCACCCATAGTTTCGATACCAAGTGAAAGTGGGGTCACATCTAATAGCAAGACATCTTTAATGTCTCCGGCTAAAACCGCTCCCTGAATAGCAGCGCCCATTGCCACTACCTCGTCGGGATTAACATTCTTGGATGGCTTTTTGCCAAATAGCTTCTCCACTTCCTCTTGGACTTTGGGGATTCTTGTTGAACCACCAACTAGGATAACTTCGTCAATATCAGATGCTTTTAATTTAGCATCAGCTAAAGCTTTAGTACAAGGTTTCAATGTTTTCTGAATTAAATCATCGCACATTGACTCGAACTGAGCTCTGGTAATTTTCTTTACAAAGTGTTTTGGACCTTCTGCACCAGCACTTAAGTATGGAAGGTTTATTTCAGTTTCAGCAGAAGCTGATAACTCAACTTTAGCTTTCTCTGCAGCTTCTCTGATTCTTTGGTAAGCCATAGAATCTTTAGAGGCATCAATTCCACTTTCCTCTTTGAAAGCTTCAACTATCCAATCGATAATTTTCTCATCAAAATTATCTCCACCTAAGTGGGTATCACCATTGGTTGAAAGCACTTCAAATACCCCATTACCAATTTCAAGAATAGAGATATCAAAAGTACCACCACCTAAATCGTATACAGCCACTTTTAAGTCCTTTTCTCCTTTATCAAGACCATAAGCTAGGGCTGCTGCTGTAGGCTCGTTAATGATCCTTAAAACCTCCAATCCGGCAATTTCTCCAGCTTCCTTGGTGGCTTGTCTTTGACTGTCATTGAAATAAGCTGGAACGGTGATAACAGCTTGTTTAACTTCTTCACCTAAATACTCTTCTGCAGTCTTTTTAAGGTTCTGCAAAACCATAGCGGAGATCTCTTGTGGGATATAAGATCTTCCATTGGTGTCAACCACCACCTTTTCACCATCAGAAGACTTCCTCACTTTGTAAGGCATCTTTTTGGCCTCGTTTTTAACCTCGCTGTACTTAGATCCGATAAATCTCTTAACAGATGAGATTGTGTTCTCTGGATTGGTTACCGCCTGTCTTTTGGCTGGATCTCCAATTTTAATTTCCCCGTTTTTGAAACTCACAATACTTGGGGTTGTTCTTTTTCCTTCTTGGTTCACAATAACTACTGGTGCGTTTGCTTCCATTGTGGAAACGCAAGAGTTGGTTGTGCCAAGATCAATTCCGATTACTTTTGCCATTGTTTTTAAAATTTATTTTTTAGTTTTATTGAATTACCTTGAAAAGATTTCTTTTCTTTGGCAAATAGATAGTTCAAATTCTTTGCCAATGGGGATTTATAGACAAAATAGCATATTATGATCGACATAATGGCGAAACGAGAGCAACAAAAAAGCCCGTATGTCACGGGCTTTGTTTTTATAGGGATTGGATTATTTATTTTCTTCTCTTTCTCTTCATAAAATCAAGGTAGTTCTTAACTATCTTAGATTTAGTCTGTTTAGATCTAGCTGATGGCGTTCCTGCAGAGAGACTTGGAAATTTATCACCAGATCCATTAAGAGAGTTATTATAAAATCCGGCATTAGTTCCTCCATTCATAGGAGCTTGCACGTTACCCATACCTGGGGTATTTCCTAGAGTTGCAAGTCCAGGAGCTGGTGATCCAGCTGCTGCCCCCCCTGCCATATCTTCATTAACAAGATCCTCGTCAAGTCCTTTCTCTTTAAGGTACTCTTTAAGCTGCCAAGATTCTGCGCAACACTCTGTTTCGTCAAGCCATTCTCTAATGCACTCTAGCATGCAATCCTCGTTACAGTCTTCTGTTACTGCATCTATTTCTGGTCTTGAATCATCTAGACAGATAACTAATTTTCCGTTTGGAACTTTTCCTGATGGGTAAAACATATTTAATCTAATATTTGTTTAACATTCTTTCTGAATATCCTGATTGTGTTTCCACTTTCGTTCTTAGCCACATAGCCAATAATGTCTCCGTATATATCATGGATCGGAGAGTTAACCAGAAGTTTTCGATTTTGATTGTCAAGAATCCACTTATTATCTATCTGGCTCACCTCCTTCTTGTAGTGGTCAAGATAAACAATATCACTTTTTCTTTCATTACAGTCACACATGCTATCTAAAATCTCCTTTTTGTTGTTTTCTAATAAGGTACTCGTAAAGGTATCTAAGACCTTTTCTGTAATCGTTAGCGGTTTTAAAAGGTTTAAATTTCTTAATATCATTTCCGTTTCCTTCTGGAGTTTCTTCACTTCTTATAGGATTATATCTCCTAACTGTTCCCGATGGATGAACGGTGTAAAAAACATCATCATGTCCTCTCTCCTTTTGCTTCTTTGTTGTTCTTACGAATTTAATGGTATTATTAAGTTCCTGCTGATGTGAAGTGTCATCTTTGAATCCAAGTCTTATAATCTTCATGTATTCTGGGGTGTTTCTGATAGCATCAAGATTTAACTCCCTACGGGTCTCGACTTTATATTCACCCTCTGGATTGTAATTTTTAAAGCTTAAAAGATTCTTCACAGTGTATATATCTCTGCTCAGATCCGTATGATCCATTAAATTACAAACCCTCATGATTTTCAAGAGCATTAGCTAATTATGGAGATCACCTTCGAAATTAGTAGGTAATGTTTACGTTTCTTAATGTTACAGTATCTGTTGCATCGGATAATTGGAAAGATATAAACAAATAATTAGTTATCGCTGTATTAAAAGATATTGATAATATTGCTGCTTGGGATGCACCAGTACCAGTTGCGCTATTTGTGGTTTGCGGATATCCTATCAATAAACCTGATTGGAGGGAATATGACCTTGAAATCTGAGCAAATAAATTACCACCTGCACCAAAAGAATAATTTGAGATTTGTGTTGCACTTCCAAATACATTTGTAGTTCCTGTCCATATTTTTACTTGTACTCCAGCTAATGTTGTACCTGATTGTTCAAACATTATACTACGTACGTTTAAATAATCTGTTAAGGAATTTGCTGGTATTGTTATTGTTAATAAATTAACTGTTGCTGTTGTTCCAGTTGATGTAATACTTCCTGAAAAATTATACCCATATGCTACACTAAGTTTACCAGTATTATCAGTTGCCACTACTCTTGTTCCAGTTCCTCCAAGATCCGTTAAAGTGTTTGTCCCTGTTGTTTTAAATGTGCCAGTAACTTGTAGATTCTGGCCAGTGTCGGTAGTTGTTCCTATAAGTACATTTCCGCGAAGTATTGTTTTTATAGTACCTGTACTTCCTATAGTGGTTGTGAAGGATCCATATCCTGTTGCGCCATAGCCTATAACTATTTGACCCGTTTGACCCACAGCTTCTGGATAAACATTAGTTCCTATCAGTATACTGTTGTCTGCACTTGTAAGAGTGGTTATTCCGTTACTAGCGTAGCGGCCAGTATTAGTTCCGATTGCAATATTTGATCCTCCGCTTGTTAGATTACTAAAAGTTGCATAGCCTAGACCAAAATTACCATTCCCTGTTGTATTAGAACCTAAAGAAGCAAACCCAAGAGCCATATTACCAAAACCATAGGTGTTAGAATTTAATGCGCTTTGACCTATAGCAGTATTTAATGTTCCGAGAGTGTTGCTGTTTAATGCTTGATACCCTATACCAAGATTACCGTCTGTTGAAATTGTGTTAGCCCCAGCTTGGTATCCTATAAAAGTGTTATAAGTTCCATTGACAAGCCTTTGCCCGGCATAAAGGCCCATTGCAAAATTGGTATTAGATCCAGATGCACCTCCAAAAGCCCTTATTTCATTAGATGATGTTCCCCCGCTATCAATCATTGTAACGGTAGCGGTTCCTGCGGTTACCCGCTTTATGGAGAGCGAAACGGTTCCATCAAAACTGTTTGTTGGAGTTACTGTCAATGCAGTACTTGTGGTTGCTCTAAATCCTGAATATAGAGTTTTGGTGATATCACCCTGGTTAATATCAACACCACCGAAAACTACCCTGATACTTCCAGCAGTTCTGTTAGTAATCGTACAGACAACTTGATAATAGTTACCACTTGTTGCTGATACCGTGTTTGACAGTACGCTGGTATTACCTGTATTATGGGTAAATGTTGGATATACAGGTGTCCATCCTGTTGAAGTCCAGCCTGCTGAAGATAGAAGCTCGTTTCCTAACTGGCCACCGTCCATAGCGGAGGTGTTAGTTATCTGAAGTCTTCCTGCTGAGCTAGCGGTAGCACCTATAGCGACACTTCCATTCTTTCCAACATTAAATAATTCAGAGCTTCCGTTTTTAATTTGGAGAGAATATGATGCATTTATAGCATTATCACTGTCCTGATTGGTGGTTATTAATAGTGATCCAGTACTTGGATAGAAGACAAAATTTGCATATCTATTAACATCACCTAAATATATTGAGCTATTCGGCTCGCTATAAATGTTTGTGTATGTCTGTGCAAGACTCATTTTATATCTGTCCCCAGCTCCATATAAAAAGTTATTGCTTTTTAAAGATGTGAATGTTCCAGTTCCATTTACGATCAAATCATTAGTAGTGGTATTACCCACGTCCGTTACATATTGCAGAGAGAGATTTGTAGTAGAGCTCCAGGCATACCCATTATACGTCCATGTTACACCATTATAAGTGTAGGTTTGGCCTGCCGTGGCGGGATATGGGAAATTTATATTTGGCATTATCTCTTATTTATCACTATCTTTTTATGGATTATTAGGATCTGATATTGGCTCTGGATCTGGAGTTGGATCCGGAACTGGATCAGACGTTGGGGTCGGATCTGGAGTTGGCATTGGCGGAACATAGTCACCTGTAATTGTTAAATTAAGTTGTGCAGCAACCCAATCCCATGCGTAGTCATTAGTTCCGTAATCGACATATGCTTGGCCTTCCATGTTTAGATTACCGTCAACTAGTGAGGATAATTCCATAGTTAATAACTGATAATAAAATGACGCAGATGTTTTTAGATTGTCATTTATGACAACAGCGTTTAGAACCTCTGCATTTTTAATTTCCCCATTTTTCCAGACCGGTACTGCTTGAATTGTTTTCATATCATATTTGTTTTATTGTAAGTGATTTTATTTCAATTATCAAATTAAGTGTTTTTAGTTATCAAAAAAGAACTCAAACAAGCTAGATCTGGGTTATAAGTTGTAATTTGAACCGTTATATAAAATTGAGTTGCTGGTATTGAGACAGAGCTTATCCTGTTTGAAGTATTTTGACTATTTGCAGTGGAAGTTGTAAAATCTCTACCATAAAGTAAGCCCCCAACTATCCAGTAAACCCTATTCATAGGGTAATAGGCATTCCCAAAGTTTCCCCCATATTTAGCTATCTGGGTTCCACCGGCGGTCGCTCCAGGTATTGAATTGATAAAATACAGAGTTTCAACACCTTGTGTATTTGATGAAACTGTTGTTGTTGTAACCAAAGTCTGTATGTTTAGGGTGTCACCTGCTGAAAAAGCAGCTGAAGATATAGCCGATGAAGAATACACAACTATACCTGAAGAAGATTGATAAGTGTTAGAACTAAATTTATAAAATGTGCTTAATGCCGCTGATATATCCGATAACAAATAGGTGTGAACTATCCCACTTGAGCCAATTGTTAATATTTTAGCATCTGAGGTTGCACCAGTAAGACCAGTTATTTTAATAGGGTCTGAGGTATCTGAAACAGATAATTTACCGTTTACATTTAATTTATAGCCAGAATCAGTTGTTGTTCCTATAAGTACATTTCCAGATGGGTTTATTCTTAGTCTCTCTGTGCCGTTAGTGTTTACCACAAAAGTTCCATCAATACCAGCGTCACCTATCCAGCCATCAGTATCAGTGTTCCAATAAAGGGAATTGGCTCTAAGTGATCCACCAAAAGTACCCCCCGCAAGAGTGTTAAATCCACCTAGTCCATCTATCTGAAATCTTATTTCATTTAATTGATTATTTACACCCCTTATAAAGGTTCCGCCTACTCCGCCATTCTGATTTACCAGTAATAAAACTCCCTCATTATTGCCAGTATCTCTAGTGTTTTGTATTTTAGAAACAAACCCTTTATATGCAGTAGGACCAGCATATCCAGGGTTAAGATAAGTCCCAGTAGTTCCTGTACCCCCTATAACATCAAAGAAGCTGGAAGGTCCAGTAGTTCCTATAGCAGCTTGAATTCCATTATCATAGATTACGGAGTTATCTAAATCTACCGAGGATTTCCATCTAGCTAAGTATCCAGTTGCTCCAGATCCGCCTACGGTTCCAGAGGCACCTTTTGGTCCGGTGGCTCCAATTGCCCCTGTAGATCCAATTGGTCCAACTGGACCAGCACTTACTGGATTAACCCATTGAGAACTGTTCCCGTCATCTATCCAAACATATTCTACGCCGCTTGAAAGATCATACCATCTTTCACCAGAGGTTGAACCAGTTGGCGCAGAGGAAGCTCCTTGAACATAGTACTTTCCTGAACCTGCAGGACCAGTTGATCCGGTAGAGCCAGTAGCACCTGTTGATCCAGTTGCTCCCGATGATCCAGTTGCTCCCGTAGCCCCGGTAGAACCTGCTGTTCCGGTTGATCCTGTAGAGCCATTAGATCCAGTAGGACCTGTAGATCCAGTAGCTCCAGTAGCTCCTGTCCCAGTTGGTCCAATCTGAATGTACATAACCTGTTGAACTGTTAATATAATAGACGGAATAGCCGGAATTGCTGGTGGACCTGTCTGTGGTACTTTTGCTAATATCCTCATATTGGCATCATCGCTGTGCCAATATAATTCTAGATATTCGTTAGGTCCAGTGGAGCTATAGAAAAAATTCCATGCGGGTATGGCTTTAGCGTCATTTCCAGATAGTGTTATCTGACTATTTGTATAAGGAACATTTTGTCCATTTGCGGAAAGCCAGATATCTGCAACATCATCACCGGAATCAGTTTTATCGAATTGTGCGGAGAATTGTATATTATATGTTCCCGGATTGGCTAGGGTTATTCTGGAAGCTGTGGCCCCTGTACCCCCTGTAGCTGTTAGAACGGAAACCCCATTCGCCCCCGCAGTGGTGTTAAAGGTCATCACATTCGCTCCAGTAGAACCTTTTACATTTGTTTGTGTGGTGGTGTCATAAAAAGATCCATAGTAGCCAATAGACCCAACACCAGGGGATCCGGTAGGACCAGTTGCACCGGCTGAGCCAGTTGCACCGATTGGTCCAGTTGCACCGCCTCCACCACTACCAGCAGTAAAATCCCACTGATAACCATTCCAAACCCAGATAACATCTTGTCCGGTTTCACGGTTTATAAAAACTTGTCCAACACGGGGATTTTGAGGATATATCATCGATTTTATATATCGAATTATTCAAAAGGAGATGATTTAACATCAACACTAACTTTGATGTTCTTTTTAGCTATTCCAGACGGTCTAGAAAGATCAACAGCAATCTCGTCCCTATTCTGTCTGAGAGGTTTCATCTCTATATTAACATTGATTCCAAACTGATTTAATGTGCTCTTGATATGGTGAGCAGTAACCTTTATTTCTTTGTTGACCTCTTTTGTTTTCTCTAGATCGTTAACTCTAATAACGATTTTCCTGAACTGGTCAACAACTTTGCGATCTACCTTGTTTTCTAACCACTTCCAAGGCTCCTCGTCAGGGATAAATCCACCAGCACCTCCTACCGCATTACCAATCTCAACGAGAATATAAACTTCGCTCCAAACGAAGTCTATAGTTCCTGGTGGTCCCCCGCTCCAGTAAACTCTAGGATCACTCCATGGTAGGTATATCTTTTCTGACATCTATTAAAAAATTTTATCCAACACCACCTGCTCCCAAAAGAGATTGTGAACTAGGTGCAGCTGTAGCTATAAATCCTGTGCTTGATCCTATTGAACTATTAGCTCCTATATACCAGGTGTTTGTTGCAGGACTTGGTGTTAAAACACCTAAAGTGATATAATCACAATAACAAACTATTCCTTTTCCAATTTTTGCTAATATTGGAGTTGGTGCAGCTGGTCTATTCATAGTTATTAAATTTCCAGCACTTCCTCTAACATTAAATTTATAAAAACTTTGTGTACTTGAAGATGCAAAAGTTATTGTATGAGCTGCTGTAGATGTATTATCTATAAAGTTTGCAAATGTATTATTACCGGATATAGTTGTTGCAGCTGTGGAAGATCCTTTTGCAAGTTCTACTGTATAATAGGTTAATCCACCTCCTGCAAATGTGCAAGCTGTGACTGAGGTGTTAGTCATTACTATTCTACTTTGCTGAGCATTGAAAGTAAGACTTGTTGCTAAAACATTCCAAATTGTACCTGTACCTGTAAGTGTCCATGTTCCCCATCCCATATTAATAGTTCTCGTATTAGCAACTGATGATGCAAACGATCCGCATGTTATATTAGCCCCGTTATTAACATTAATTGTTCCTGCTGTAAGTGTAAATGCACTTGATGAGCCTATAGATAAATTAGCATTTACACTTAAAGTTCCCAATGTTACAGTTAAAGTTCCTGTTATAGTTAATGTCCCTGAATTTTGAACAGTCGTGGTAGCAGAATTTATAATGATACCTGTGCCAAGAGTTATAGTTAACCCGTTAGATGTTATTGTTTGCGTAACGGATGTTCCTAAAAAAGTTAATAATCCTCCTGATACTGATGTTGCTGTTGAAGATAGGGTAAGATCCCCATAAAAAGAAGCACTACTTAAACTAATAATTCCTGAAAATCCTGTGAAGTTTACTGTTTTATAGTTTGCAGTAGATATGGCTACAGTATCAGAACCGTTAGTTACATTAACATTTATGGCATTAGCTTCTGCTACAAGACCACTAGATATCGTTCTAGTTGCTGCACTTCCTGAGTAAGTAAGGTTAATAGTAGGATTTGTGCCCGATATAGTTAATCCTGTTGTTGTCCCGGTGTTCCAAATTGTTTGCCCACTCCCCGTAATATTAACTGTCGATGTTCCAAAATTTATTGTTCTAGCACTAGAAGTACTAGAACTAAATACAAATATATTATGAGTATAGCTACCAAAATTCAATGTTCCTGCTGTTAAGATAAGTTGGGATGCATTAATTGTAGAGTTTGCATTAAAATTAGTCGACCCACAACTGGTTATTGTTACCGTAGCATTAGTGGTAAACACATCAACAAAAGTGAAAGTTCCAGTAAGAGCACCAGATGAACTTAGTGTGTCATTTAATGTAACTGTTCCTGTAACAAGACTTTTGCCTGCAAGGGTTATCCTTGAGTTACTTGCTAATGCATATCCTGATCCTCTAAATGTAAATGAAGGCGTAGCTATTGGGGTTGCCATTGTAGAGACAAAAGTAAGATCGCCATCTATAGTTAAAGTATTACCAGCTGCATTATTTAAAACTACATTTGTTCCTCCACTGAATATGAGTTCAGCCATATTACCGGTAGTGAAAGAAACTGTAGCTCCCCCTGTATTTGTTACATAAACTCTAGGATCCCCGGTAGTAGCCACAGCAAGTGTTATTGCTCCCGCTCCAGTTCCCCCAAGTTCACAATATCCGCTTCCTGGATAAACCACAGTATTGAATGTCAGGGTTCTAGATGCTACTTGTCCGCCCCAGACGTATATCGAAGCTATACCCCAGTTTAAATTTGTAGTTGTTGTTGCTGTTATTAGTGTACCAGATCCAGTTAAATATAGATCAGAGCCATTTCCAAATGTTCTAACTGCTGTGCCTGACGTCGACACGTTACCTATAAAGGATGTGGTTTGAGGAGAAAAATATCCAGCAGTTAAAGTTAAGGTTCCTGATAAATAAAAAGTGTCATTCACAATAAGTCCAAAACTGGGCGTGCCAGGTTGGCTTATTGTTATATTTCCTGTTAGGGTTTTACCGTTAAACGTAAAATAAACATAACCAGCTGTTCCCGGATTAGATATGGTTATAGGAGGGGATGCTGTTATGGTCATAGCTGTGCTGAGAGTTAAAGCCCCGGCATCGGTGCTAAAGGTGACAGCATTTGCAGCACTATTTAGATTAACATTGGAATTTACTACACCCGGTCCTGGATATACATCAGTAAAAAGTAAATAATAAAAATTACTAACACCAAAACTAACACTAGCTCCACCCGTGTTTAAAATGGAAAAATAGTAGAGGTTACCTGTTATTGTATAAGATCCAGTTCCGCTTCCTGTTATGTACATACCATTTTGGGGAATTGATGCTACAGCTAGGGTTTGTGTTATGGTCTTAGCTGACGATGTTGCATCATTAAACTCATAGTATGTGAAATTAGTTAATGAACAGTTAGTACCAGTAACATTCCAGATTGTACCAATTCCGGTAATGGAAAATGTTTGTCCATTTCCAAATAAACTCCTAACAAGAGATCCGGTTGATACAAATAAACCAACAGAAAATCCATAGTATGGCTGAAGGTTTCCTTGGGTTAGGGTTAATGTTGAAGTCGATAGGGTTATAAAATCATCATTGGTGTACCAGTTAGATCCTGATCCGCTAAAGGTAACGTTCCCTTGAATAATCTTTCCGCTAGTGTAGATATTCCCCGTTACACTGGTTCCTGCAAAAGTGATTGTACCATTATAGGTAAGAGTCATCCCTGGGGAAAACACCAAAGACTGAAGGCTTACATCGGCCCCATTAATCGCTAATGTAAAAGTGGTTCCGGATAGAGTTCCGGTATACCCTGTCATTACAAGGCTTTTACATGTAGCATTAACTGATATAGTGCAGTTACCATTATATGTGTTATTGAATATAACATCATCAGCAGCAAGAGGCACAGCAGCAGGAGACCAGTTTGCAGCTGTTCCCCAGTTAGCTCCTGTAGCACCTGCGTATATCCAAGTCTTAGTTGCCATTATACTATAGCTTCAGTAAGATTTAATTGTTGAAGCACATAGTCTTTCACAACGGTATCATCTACCCCCCATTGATCGATAACCGATTGGGGCAAGACCATGGTTCCCTCTTTAGAAATGCCATTACCACTCACTGTCCAAAGAATCGTAATTTCAGTAGGAAATAGTGAAAATGGATTTACTATTATTTCTAATTGATCAACTAATTGTGTTAAAGGAAGTTGAACATAACTTGTAGGTGTAATTTGCATATTGATTGATTTATTTATAATAAATGTTAATAATAAGATCATTAATACCAACTGATGTAGTACCAGTATCTGTCAAATCAGTAACTGTGGAGATTCCTATTCCGTTACTAAAGTCTATACCATTAGGAAAACTTACGTTAGTTGCAGCAAGACCTGGAATAACTATAGCTGAATGCAATGCTGTTGTATTTAATACCGGTGGATTTGCAGCAGAATTGTAGAAGTTTACTTTTCTAGATGAAGCATTAGAATTGTATATGTACCATCCTGTTACTTTTCTTTGCCCTGATACTATAAGTTGAGCATTAGTTCCAGTTGCAGAGACGAAGTGAAATGTACTATCTCCACCAGTAGCCGAAGAAGCTAATGCTACATATAAAGGATTAGTGGAACCTACTGCTGTACCGCCTTGATAATTCTCAGCCTGCGTTTTAAGGTTTGTAGCAGTACTTTGAACCACTGTGGCATTCAAGTTGGCTGCTGTGGCTTGGGATGCTATAAAAGAAGTGTTTGTAATAGATCCAATAGCATTTGTTCCAGCGCTCAGACCAACAGTCCAGGAGCCAGATTGAGTAGAGGCAAAGGATGTATTACTTATTGATCCTGATATATTGGCAGACACAGTTCCTGTAACTGTGATAGCTGATTGATCGTTAGCTATGACTACCGGTGCTGAATTTGCACTAGATGTTTGACCGTTGGGATTATTTGGATTGTATGCCATGATTTATATATTTGATTATATTACTAACCAATTTGAGTTATCAGAAACTAAAGTGATTGATTCATAAATTCTAACTATTCCTGCTGTTGCTCCTCCATCTATTGTTTCTGACAGATAACCGTCAACAACAACTGTTGGTGTTCCTGCCGTCTTTTTGATCACAAAGGTAGAGGTGTTTCCAACTGCAGTTGGAAGATTTACCGTAAATCCCCCAGATGTGGTATTGCATTTTATTATTAAAATTCCTGTAGTTGAACTTGCATTATAAGTGGTTGATGCGCTAACGACAGTGTAAGCTCCTGCTGCTCCAGTTGGACCGGTAACTCCAGTTGAGCCAGTAGCCCCTGTTGATCCGGTAGCACCAGTTGATCCAGTGGCACCTGTTGTTCCTGAACCAGTAGCACCCGTAGCTCCGGTCGAACCAGTTGATCCGGTTACTCCTGTTCCGGTAGCGCCAGTAGCTCCGGTAGAACCAGTTGATCCAGTAGATCCAGTTGATCCAGTTGCTCCTGTTGAGCCGGTAGATCCTGTTGGTCCAGTAGCACCGGTTGCTCCTGTTGAACCAGATCCAGTAGCACCTGTAGATCCAGTAGCACCTGTTGAGCCAGTAGCACCTGTTGAGCCAGTTGATCCAGTAGAACCGGTTGCTCCTGTAGCTCCGGTAGAACCAGTTGATCCAGTAGATCCAGTATCCCCGGTAGAACCGGTAGGACCTTGTATACCAATAGATAATGGTACAAGTATTATGTCATGTCCATTAGAAAATGAATAGCCACCGGTTACATAGGTAGCTGGTATTGAAACGTAATTATTTAGTATAATAGTCGGAGTTCCGTTAACTTTCCATTTCTGATAATTGTTAGAATTATTCTCATCTTGTATAATTAAAACATCATTATTACTTATTAAAGCCAAAAACACATCTATATCTATATTATCCCTTGTTAAGTGTGAGACATATAATTGAGTAGAATTTATTTGAGTAGCATTGTTCCATATAATTTGCGAGTTGGCAGGTGGTGGCGCCTGAGAATTGGTTTTTGCATTATATTTGTAATAAGAAATCGAAATACCATCATTACCTTGCGGCCCAGTAGCTCCTGTTGAGCCAGTTGATCCAGTAGAACCGGTTGCTCCTGTAGCTCCGGTAGAACCTGTTGACCCAGTTGATCCGGTAGTCCCAGTAGCTCCAGTAGAACCTGTAGCTCCTGTTCTTCCAGTAGCTCCTGTCGTTCCTGCGGATCCGACAGATCCAGTTGGTCCTGTAGCTCCTGTTGATCCTGTAGCTCCAGCAGAGCCAGTAGCACCTGTTGGACCGGTAGCACCTGTAGCTCCGACAGATCCAGATCCAGAAGAACCTTTCGAAGCCACTATAATCCAATTGGAGGTCCCATCACTTTGTAGAATTACAGAGCCTTCAGCGGACAGTGTAAATGGAGAGGAATACTGGTCAATAGACTGGCCAAAAACAGTTTCTATGTAGATGTCAGAGTTGCTACTATTCTTAATGATATAGATTTTTCCATCTATGGGTTCAAGATCCGGAAGGGTAACTATAAATCCTCCATTATCCAACTCAACCGCGCAATCATCTGCAGTTAAGGTGTAATCACCTGATAGTGTTCTGTGTGGTACTGTGATACCTCCTAGAGATATTAGTCCTTTGCGGACTACAAATTCGTTTGCCATTTATGAGTTTCTTTTTTCACTGTCCAAAAGAGAACCTTTGCCCTTTATATATTAAAGTTTGCTGCTATTCTAATACCATACTGACTATTTTTCGATTCTAAGCTTGGCACCATATCGTCGTAGTGGTAATAAACTCTCCATGCTCCATTAGGGTTAGGTTCTTCCCCTCCATTTGTTTCGCTTGAAGTCCAGTAATAATAATATGGATTATACGCATCACCAATTGCATCTAGCCTTTTATTAAAAAAATCTTTATGGTCACTTATATAAGTGTGATAAGAAAGAGTTGGCAAAAATGCATCCGGATATCCTGCAAGGTTTCCATAAGCTCTAGCAGCCCATGCAGCAGTTGCTTCATAGTTAGGATATCCTGATGAGTATGCAATAATAGTATCGGTATTACTCTTACCTGCTGTTATGTCATTAGATGTACCCAATTCTATCAAAGGAGCTTCTGGCTGTGTCCAGTCCATATTACCAGCATCGGAAGACCAGCCTAAATCAACTATTCCATCGGCATGACCATTTTGGAGATTATTTATCGTTATGATAGTACCGCCACCGTAAGACTGTCCAACAAATAGAGGATTATTTTTTTTATATCTCACAGCAAACTTACTGTACATGTAGGCTACTTCTTGCGCTGACAATACTCTGTTATACATCATTGCTATAGACATCATTCCGTACATGTAGTTGTGATTTTCAAAAACCTCTAGAAAATCACCTATTTTAACTATTTGATCATTTTCAGTGCCGTATAGAGGGGTGGTATCATCATAATTAGATGCCTCTAAAATACCATCTATATAAAGACTCCATCCAGCATCTACAGACCAGGTAACGCAAACAAAATACCACGTGCCAGGAAGTATTGGATGATTTTTATCTCTATCTGTTTTAACACCTCCTCCTCCGTTATTATTTGCCCATATGTTTGCGCCATCATACCATAGCCTATGTGGGGATCCTGCATTTGTAATAGTACCACTAAGAATGTCTTGTATGAAAGATTGGCCATAGTTAGGTCCTGAGTTATAACCTATACTATTAAAATTAACCCAAACACATTTGCTATAACTTGTGTTTGGAAACTCGACGCCAGTAATAGGGGCTGGCCGATCTCCTTCAAATGTTAAAGCCCCAATACTTTTCTTTCCATTGTCCGCGTAACCCCAAGTGTCCATCCCAGCTGAAACGTTAAAAGCAGTGTTTCTTCCCCGTCCGCTTAAATCATACCACTCATGTGTGGTAATAGAAGAATCAGTCCATGAATAGGGGTTTCCTGCATCAAGGTATAAGATTAGCCCATCCGTTATAGGATCTATTTGGTTAGCCCCAACGGTAACTCTGCCAGTAAGATTAGCGCTGCCTGCAATGTTTACACTCATATAAGTCTTGCTCCAATTTTTATTATCCAATCACTGGTACCTGTTACATTCGAATATAATGAAATGCCAGTGCCACCGTTATTTACCACAGTAAAAGAAACTTCAGACGTTCCTGTTGTTCCTGCTGCATCCGGCGTGGATGTGTCAGTCCACCTTACGTCTCCTGCCGCATTCCAAGCAGCCATCACTGTTCCTGCTCTAAAACTTGACATTTCATCATCTATATGATAGTCAAAATAAGCCGCATGATAATTTCCAGAAGATATATCAAAACCTATTAGTAGAGACGGGGAAATAGCAGTATTAACAAGTGATGTAATAGTATTAATATAATATGTCCCATTAGAATTAACTGCAAATGCAGGATTGCCTTGTATTTGGCCAACAGAGAGGATATTCCCATTAGTCCCTGTATCTCCAGTTAATGTAAACACAGTTCCAGAAGCTCCAATCACATTGACTATATCCCCCGATGTTCCGCCAGCAGCACCAATCTCCAGAAGAGTGCCGTCAAATGTCATATTGGCCTCTGCATTGGCAGCATTAGTAGTCCCATCGGATGTTAAAATCCGGGTTGCACCTGGATTAGAGATTGTATCAAATCCAGGACCTTGTGGTCCTGTCTCCCCTGTTGATCCAGTAGCTCCAGTTGATCCTGCAGTTCCGGTAGCTCCTGTAGCTCCTGTAGCTCCAGTTGATCCAGTTGATCCAGTTGATCCAGTAGCTCCAGTTGATCCAGTTGATCCAGTTGATCCTGTAGCTCCAGTTGATCCAGTTGATCCAGTTGATCCAGTAGCTCCAGTTGATCCTGCAGTTCCGGTAGCTCCTGTTGATCCTGCAGTTCCGGTAGCTCCTGTAGCTCCAGTTGATCCAGTTGATCCGGTAGAACCTGTTGATCCTGTTGATCCTGTTGATCCAGTTGATCCAGTTGATCCAGTAGCTCCTGTAGGACCTATAGGACCTCCTGCAGGGCCAGTTGGACCTATTGGTCCAGTAGGACCCGTGCCACCTCCACCTCCGCCGGAAATCGTTATCTCATCGCCCAGACCATTGTAAAAATTACCAAATCCATCAGTCTGTAAAACGTTCTGAAATGTGAATGAGATCTTTTGGTCGGTGAGGTTATAATTTGGATTATTACCTGACATCTTATCTTCTGCTTAAAGATGGTGATTGAATTGAAACCCTTTTGTAAGTACCGACTCTGAATGGACTTTCCCAGGGGATAAAAACAACATCATCTACTATTATTTCTAAAAAAGCTGTTCCTGTTGTTCCTTCTGGAAGCACAGTTAATTTCTTTAATGGAACTTGACAAGTTCCATCTTTTCTTATAGAACCATCAAATGTTAAGTTCCAAACATCTGTCTTTAAAAATAATCTAGCTTTGTTGCTTTCCTGACTTCCCCCTTCGATGTTAACTTTACATTCAAATGTTTCATCAGAATCTCTATGAAAAATATACTCTTTTCTTCTTATAATTGGGCCTAAAGATTCAGGCTCATCATATCTTGTTGTATTGCGAACTGGTTCGCTTTCTTCATATCTTGGAGTTTCCCTGGGTCCTTCATTAACTGAAGATTTAGCGGGGATTGAAGAAAATTCAGATTCACTTTCCATAAGAAGAGCTTCCTGGAAAGGACTAAGTTTTCTAGTCTCGCTAATAGGTTTCTTTTTCTTGATTGGAGGAGCCTGTGGTTTTTTCTTTTGAGGGATCCTCTCAGAAATGTCTTGAGACTTCGTTTCTTTTAGAACCTCATTTATATTTTCTAAAGTAGAATCTATAGAAGGGTGAACAGGGATTTCCCGTTTTTCCTGTATTGGTTCTGGTGCAGGTGCTGGGATTTGCTTAGGTGCCGAATTTTCGATGAAACGGGATCCAAGTGTGGATCTAATAAGTCCCTCTACAGAATTGTGACTTTGCACGTTTCTGTTGCCCATTCCTAAATTTTTGATATATCCTCCTATTACGCTCATAATTATCTATTGGAAGACCAGTCTCTGTAGTCTTTTAAATTTTGAAGATTCTTCTTTCCCTTTCTTCTTTGCTTAGAATCCGGGTCTAAAAATGGAACTATTTTTCCAGGACCATGGGGTTTAAAAATAGGCATGGTCTTTGATGGAATTGGTTCCAAGCTCATTGGCAAATCTTTGATCTGTTTTTCATCAACCAATCCCTTATGCTTTGTAGAAGCAAAATCCTTCAGCTGCTTCTTTGTCATCTTTTTAGACAAAGCAACGATCTCATCCCTATATTTTGGATTAAGATCAGATGGTTGAATATCCCCGGTTTTTATACCGTAGGCAAGTCCCATTAGTCTCTGTTGTGATTTTGTAACTGCTGGCATAGTTTTCTTTCTTGTATATATCATAAAAAAAGACCTAAAGATATAGGTCTTTTTTCTTTTTTTTCCATTCAGAATCGCTAATAGGTTTAGAAGAAAGACCCCAGTTTTTATCGGGATCTATAATTTTCTTCTTATTTTTATGCCAATCATTGAAAGTCCAGACGAATCTATTGTAGGCTTTTCCTACTGTTTTAAATCCGGTATCCCCTGGTTGGATAGCAATTGGGGATTGTGGTGGTGCATATGATCCAATTTCTGCACTTTTAGTTTTGGACATCTTCGTTGCTGATGACAGCCTCTATTTTTGTTTTTGAGATGTTAGTGGTCTCAAATCCACCCACTGTACCATCAAGATACTTGGCCACTTTGGTTTCCACCTCTATGACAGATTCTCCCGATACAAGGAATTCGATCTTTTTGAAAACCGGATCTCCGTTTTGTTTAACATCACCAGTCTCGAAATTTACTTTTACTAAGTAGTAACTCATTTAATTTAGGTTTTAAAGGTTTATTAATTTACTTTCTTTTTAGCATCTTGAACTTCAACTCTTAAATCTTGAGCCATTTTCTTAAGATCTTGCATGGCTTGTCTAACCCTGGTTCCTGCTGAAGAATTACCTTTTTCAAAAACCTTAGTGATGTCTGGTTTTAAGCTCTCCAGCAGAGCCTGCATTTTTTCAAACGTTTCCATAATTAATTGTTTTTTTTAATCTATATTATATGTGTCAAAAAACCCTTTGTTTCCTATCTGCTAATTAACACCGAATTTTTTGTAGATCCCTCTTGAACTCTCCAATTTTCACCTAGATATGAAATAACTATAGATTTCATATATTCAATATAGGTTCCTTTACCTTGGAAAGAAAGATTTTGTTGGATTTCATCGTAGATTCTACTCACCTTTGGATTCAATTCCAAATAATTCAAAATACATTTAGAACAAATTTCCATAAGTCTAGAAACTTCACCGCCTGAAGCTTCGAATTTTTCATCATGCTGATCAGGAATCTCCTCTTTGTCAATTGCAAGATCCTCTATAATTTCCGGAGAGATTTGATTTAGAGCTAAAACGCAATATGAATTTTTAGCACCTGTGATCATTTCTTTATCTGAATATTTTCCTATGGTTAAATGATATCCCATATGGCCTTTCTCATCTTCGCTCTCTATATTAAAGAAGTAGTGGTAAACATCACTAACTTTTTTTAGTAAAAATGGCGAAGTTCCAAATCCATCAGATTCATAAAGACCTGAATTGAATTCATTAAATCTTAATATTTTCATCCTCTTGTTTATTATTTTTAGATTTTTTTAGTGCTCTTCTTTTTGGTTTTTCCCCTTCTGTTAGACTTTCAGCGCTTGGTTTTTTTAATTCATCAGATTCTTTAAGTTCAACATCATTTAATGCAGTAACGAAAGACTGATAGAAAGATGCAACAGAAGCAGGAACCATTTTTTTAAATCCCAGAAAATCCTCATTTTTCAACTTCTCTCTCACGTCAGTAGAGGATGCAGATCTTGGAGTTTCTATGATTTTTATTTCTTGTGGGAAATCACTTCCGTGCTTTTTGAGATACTCTTCTTGTTTTTTATAGTCATCAACTCTATCATCGCCTGCACCTATAGCTTTTATAATAAATCCATGTTCTTTAGCTGCACCATAAGCAATTCCTAATAATCCTCTGTTTACTATATAAAAACCTTTTATTAAACTCTCTTTCTCTCTGACTAAACTCTCCATATATTTTCTAACTAAATCCAAACTAAATGGAGATTTTTTAGACTTACTGTGCCCTGGGTGAACTACTGCTATTATACAAGGGAGATTGTTTTTCTCCTTCATAAAGGTAGCCATTTTTAAATGACCATTATGGAAAGGCTGAAATCTTCCAAGAATAACATTTACCGGTTCAAGCTCTTTCTTTTCCTCTTTATCTTCCTTCTTCTCATCCTTCTTAGAATCTTCAGTGAGTTTAGGTTTTCTTGATGTGTCTATTTTTTCAATAGCTGAAATAAATTCATTATATGAATAGAATTCTCCATCTTCCTCGTTTTCGACCTCACTAACATCTTCACTCTCGACAGTTAAATAATCTATCTTTCTTCTTCCCAGACTCTTTTTAAAGTCTAAAAATGAAGGTAAAGAAACAGACTCTGAAACATTCTTCTCTTTCTTTCCTGATATTCTTTTCTCCAACTGAGAAACTAGAGAATTGAATTGATCCATAATCGATTGTGTGATTATTCCACCTGGTCTCTTTTTTATCTTTCTGAAAGAATTAAGAATCAGCTTAAATAGGGATTCAAATGATTCATCAAGATCAACATACTTTAAAACACGTTTGTCTTTGATCATTCCCTTGTTTAACCTAAAGTCATCTCTCTTAAGATACTCCGGTTCTTGGAAATCTGCATTTTTATATTTAGAAGAATACTCGTCAAGAAATTTAGAAAAAACATCAGACATAAAAGAAACATATCTTTCGTCTTCAGTTTCACCGTCCATTGAGAATGAATCTACACCATTCTCTAAGATGAAATTCATAACGTCTAATATAGCTATACCTAAGAAATCACTCGGCTTATCCTCTCTTTTCTTCTTGGCCTTAGATTTAGCTAGCTCAGTGAAAACCGGATTTACCATCTTAGATAAAACTGGTTCGCCTTCTTCAACATCCTTACCAAATCTAAATACTATACCTTCGATAGGTTTTTCTAAATCGTGGTTTAAAGCAGTAGTTTTAAGCTCAGGATTAAGAACCCCAATTATGAATGCAACAAAGCTTCTAGTTTTATATTCATTCACAAGGTCTTCAAATGGGGTTTGAAGAAAATTCATAATCTGAGATTTTTGATTTTCATCAAGTTCTCCCTGGAAAATTATCGGAGGTCTTTCAACACCAATAAGATCTGCCCAAGTATCAAGCTTCTCTTTATCTTGTATAGTACCCTGTGCATTTCCACTTAAATCTTTTCTGTGAACATAGGAAAGGATAAGATTGTTTTTAGGAACCCTATCGTAAACAATTTCAACTGGATTATTACTTGAAAAATACTCTAAGCCAAATCTCCATCCTCTAGGGATCTTTTGAATTACGTGAGGAGGAAGAGACTCGATATAGTTTATAGGCTTCTCGTAATATTTCATAAGAGTTCTATCAACGAGTGTAATTGGATTTCTTTGATCCCTTTTGTAAAAAAGAAATTTACCAGTTTCAATATCTCTTTCAAAAATAAATGCAGAACCATCCATCTTCTCATTCACAGTCACGTATGAGTTCAAAAGCTTATCTACGAATTCCTTGCCCTTCTTGTTATAGAGATCATATAAATGAACGATTCCTGACATAATTTTATTTTAAAACTTTATTACTTTATATTGTATTTATTTCACTCGGAACTGGTAATCCAACTCTAGTTAGATATTCCAAAAATTTAGTTTTGATGTGAGGAAGCTGATCTCTCAATTCAAAATTAGGCGATGTGATAATCTTAAACACATCCTCAAATGTTTTAACGTCATTCTGAGAGTATCCCTGACCTAATGCGAAATCTATAAACTCCTGGGGATTATTAGTTACGAATCTTTCACTACCCGGAATTTTAGCTGCATTTTTAAGTCTTGCTTTAATCTTTCCTCTGTATGATTTAGTGTGCCAGAATAGTCCATCACTTAAAATCAGTACTGGTGTTTCGTAATCCATAACCTGACCTTCATCATCTGTGTTTATAACTTCGGCTCTAGCTGATAATATAGCTGCTAATAACCAGTTACGGTGAGCAGATTTATATTTGCTTTCACCCTTTTTGTAATCAGGAGAATAGTAGATAAACTTAGACCATGTCATATCTGATAAAGGAATAAGATCTAACTGAACCTCACCTTTACCTGGATCTCCTTCTATTGGCCAGCCTAAACTAACTATATTAAGTCCTGACATTAATCTGATCTCCGGTTTAAATCCAAGAGATTCCTCTAGCTCAGCATCGAGTATATCAAAAACTCTCTTAGCACATTCCTTATATCCAATCCCCTCTTTTTGGGAAAACCAATTTCCATTATACCCAATATCAAGGTCACCAGACGTATCGTCTGGATTTTCTTTCTTCCCTATACTTCCAATAACAACATAATTGGTTCCTTCTGAATTTGGATCTATCTCTAATAGAGGGAATAATATATTTTTAATGTTTTCCATTGTTAAAGAAAATTCAGCCTCTCTAATTCTTCTTGAGCTTTTTATAGCAGCACCGCCCTCGAAGATTTTAGAGAATCCAGAAAAATTTAAAATCTTACTTTTCATAGGGCCTTAATCTGTCATAATATCTTTCCATAGCTCCACTTAAATAGTCGCTGTAAACTCTTTCGTCTCCATTCTTAGGATTTTCCGGGTCGTATCCCTTGCCAAAATAACCTTTCCCTTTTAAAACACCAGAGGTGTAGAAATCTTGGGCATCCTTTTGGGTTACATTTTTTCCTTTAATGTTTTTAGCTTCCCAGCTATCTAAAACATCATCTTTCTTCTGCTCCACTCTATCTTTAGACATCTTAGCAAATGTGTCTTTATTATCCCCAGTTGAGAAGAAATCAGCTACGGCAGCACCAGCACTGAATATCAATCTACCAAATAAAGAAAAAACATTTTTTGCTATGTTAACAGGATCTTCCCCACTATTTTGATAAGAATCTCCCTTTCTATATTCAATGTCACTTCTAAGACCAGATGACATTCCCCTCATCCATCTGCTAAATTTGGTTTTTCCTTTATCAGATGGTGCATATTCTGAAGATCTCCCTCTTGAATAATACCTGCTAGATTCACTAATGGATTCAGAAAAAGCCTCGAATTTTTTAATTCTCATTGGGAACTTCTATTTTTCTATATATATCCCCTGGCTAGAGTTTAACTTTAAAAATTTTATACTCAAACCCCTCTTTTTTGTAAATCTGGAGTCTGACCTCCCCATGTTTAACTAAATAGTTTTGATATTTGCTACTACTGAAGTCATCTACAAAGTCTATTACGTTAACTTTCTCCTTACCCTCCATCTTTCTCATCCCTCTTCCTAGGCTCTGCTTAATTAGGACCTCGCTCTTATATGATTCAACCAGAAATATATTATGAATATTGTTAATTGATATACCAGTAGCAAATGTGCCGTATGTGGCTATTAGGATCTTATTACCGCCCGCTGCCATTCGACCCTTATATTCTTCTCTTAAACTCTCGTCGGTGTCGCCATCCACGTAAAACACCTCTTTATCGCTAGTTTTTTCCCTTATAAGATTCCAGATCTGCTTTCCGTACTCATCCTTTACTGATTGGAAGAGAACCAAAGAGTTCTTGGAAGTTTTTGTGATAAAATCAACAACATAATTAAGTCTCTTCTTGCTTTCAATAACAAGCTTTCTCTCTATGTTGTAAACATCATTCCCCTCAAGGTTGTTGTGATTCGTCTTCAGTTCTGCTAATTTATCTTTGTACTCCTGATCCAACCAATCTAGCATCACTATTTTAATTGAAACTGGGGTAGCATAATTATTATCAAAAAGAAAGCTTGGCGGGATCTCGACCATTAAAGGACCTAGAAATTGCTGAATTGTTAGATAATCGGCGGTTCCCCTTTTTGTTAGGGTTCCAGTAAGTCCATATCTCCACCTAGAGTGCATACAATTAGACATGATCTTCTTAATTGACATTGAATTGGTGTGATGGGCTTCATCCACAAAAACTGCATCAACCTCTTCAAAAAACTCTGGATCCTGTTTTACTAAAGATTGGAAGGTTCCTATAATTAGGTCACATCCTTGTCTAAGCTTATTTCCCCCACCTATCTGTTGGATCTTAACCCCAAGCTTTTCCAACCCATAATCATCAAAGTCTTCCGTTCCCTGAATAACTAGATTGTTATTAGGGGCAACCATCATAAACTTACGTATAAGTCCTTTACTTTTAAGATAAGCAAAGATCATAAAGGAGATTAGGGTTTTTCCTGACGATGTAGCAACTTCAGAAACAGAGTATCTATATTTGATCAATTTCCAGGCTGTCTCTATCTGATAATCACGTGGCTCCATTTTAGAGTCAGAAAAAAATTCATTTACCCATAGGGTAAAGTCATCAAGGGTTAAATCTTTCAGAATAAGATCATCTAAACCTTCTATCTCTATCTTTATTTTGTAGTCTTCTCCAATTTGCATTAGCTCTCTCCAAAGACCAATAGGGACTCTCATAAAAGGTCCCTTTTTATCAACAAAGCAAACACTTCCATCCCAAATTTTCTTTTTGACTAGAGGGTGGAAATAGAAGTTGTGGATCTTCTTCGTCAGCGATATTTCTATTTGTTTCTTCTCGATCTCATCTGGAGATTCTATAAGAACCATCCACTGTTGATCTTCTGAAACTTGAAATTTAAGCATTAATTATTCTTTATTTTTATAAGACCATAAAAATCCACCTGCACTTTTACCCCTTCCGTTTAAAATTTTAGAAATAGAGCAAACCCCAGTTTTTTCTTGTGCCTCTTTAATTGATTCAAACTCATTAATAAAAGCTCCGGACATATCCATTTGAATAACAGGCTTACTTCTAGATTTTATCATTTTATTTATACTATCTTGAGAAAATTTGAATCCAAGGGTTCTTTTGTTACCCTTCATTGATTCATGAATTTTTTTTAAATGTTTTGATTGGTTTTCAGTAAGAATACCTTTTTTGGAAAGCCCCAGATTTTTTCTATGCTCCTCCGTAAAGAATCTATTTCCATTTCCCTCCCCACCATTACTAAGATTTCTTAAAGGTCCATTTTTTAAATCAAATCTACCTATTGTCACTATCATTTCATTCTCTATGGAAAATGAATCTTTCTCATTAAGATTCTCACTATATTTAATTATTACCGGCTCCAATCCGCAATCCAGTATTTTTTTAATTATATGATACTTAGGAAGATTCGAATATTTCCCGCGTTTAACTTTCTGTAAATGTATTCTGCTTCTAAAATTCCTACCCTTCCCTACATAAAAAGGCTCATATTCAAAGATATACTTCCCGTAAGCCCAATTTCCAGGTTTTCTTGGATCTAAATAAACATAAACATAATAATTATCCACTGTATATAATTTTTATATTATATATCTTTTATATGGAATAAAAGTCCGTCTATTTAATAGATCCACCTCTTAGATATTCCTCTAATGATATTCTTTGGCGTATACCATATAGCATATGATCAACCGTCTGCACGGTTTGATCTATGAATTTTCTATGATTCTCAACAAGATCTATTTTTTCAGAAATCTCGGTTAGATCCCCTTCGATTAAAAGCATCTTTTCGTTCGATCCGTATCTGACATCGCTTTTTTCAGAGTACTCCTTCATCTTCTTTGCCTTGTCAGCATTATATTTTGAATTGAGCTTTGCAATTATAGAAGCTAGCTTGTAGCTATATTCTAAAAGAATTTGTCTTTGACTGAAAAGATCTATCTGGGCTTTAGCAACTGTTTGAATGCTCTTCAGATTTAATGCGATACCTTGGATCTTTTCTTTCCATTCAAGCCTTTCGTCTTCAAATATTTTATTAAAGTCTTTTTTTTCTTCCGACATTAGAATAGTTTTGATTTGTTATCTCTTTTCTTCTTACCTATTTCTACCACTTTTGGTTTCTTTTCGATTTCGCCTTTCTTTTTAACTGGATTTGAAACATTGGGATCATCAAAAGAAACATCAACACTTCCAAATGATTCCTCTCTGATCTTTACTGGGAATTTAAGTTTAGGACCAGATCTATGATCTAGCTGGGATTCCCATTCCCCAGTTCTATCCATTCCTGAATTTGGATCGTCAATTAATAAAATATCTAAGGTCAAGTATCTCGTTTGTAAAATAGTTATCGAATCTTTTTATCTTTTTGCCAGTAAATCTCAAATGAATTACCAGGTCATTTAAATCCCATTTTCTGTTTTTAGTTATATCATTCTCTTCTAAAAATTTTCCCCAATTAAAAACAGTCTCACCCTTTGAAAGAAGATCCATTGATTTTTGGATTCCTGCTTTGTCCCAATCGTACCAATATCTTTTATTGTCTAGGTCAAATGGAAATCTGTTCTCAAGAGAGCAGAGTCCAGTTGAATTGCCCCACAACCAAGAATCCATAGGGCCTTCAAATATAGTAATAATGCTATTGAAATCTAAAAATCCTATTCCAAAAACATTTGAGATAGGATCGACCTCTCTAGCTTTCTCTAAAATTTCAGGATTTGTTTGTCTAAGTATTTTCTCATATATTCCACTGAGTTTGTATGTTAAATATTTAGATCCCCCCTTAACCGATTCCATGTTTCTAACTTGAAGACCAAGAATTTTATTGTCTGGGGTTAGATTAAAAAGGTATAGCTTCTCCCTTTTAGAATCCCAGGCAAATCTTGAATCTAGAGGCTGACATCTTCTTTGGATATAGTTGGAAATCTTTGAATCCTTTACATCTTGAAGTCCCAAAGTCTTCATAAAGAAATCCCTAGGTATAACAATTTCATTTATATCATTCTCAAAGAAAACCCCAATATCAATTTTTCCGTAGATTGGTTTTCTCCTTGCGTGATTTTCCTCTATTATTTTTCTAATCTCCTCACGCTCCTCTCCACTTAATTTATTTTGGACGTGAAAATCTTTAAAGAAGTTAAGTGAATCTTTGAATATACCACATCCGCCATTATAACATTTATAAGATAGGGTATCTAAATAAAAGTTCCCCCTTTTCTTCTTAGGATCTTTTACAGAATCCCCACAGTAAGGACAGCAAAAATTCAGTCTATTACCTCCTTTGTAAACCCTTTGCCTAGCAGGATCTCCAGGGAATTCCTTAGAAAGGACTGAATTAACTAACTCTTCTATTCTAGATAAATCCATAAAAAATTAAAAAAGGGACAGTCCTTGGAACTGTCCCATTAGGTGTTTGTTTATTAAAGATCGCTGTAAAGATCTTCTAATGAAGATAATGAAGAGCCTTTTGTAGATTCCTCTTTTTTCGGAGCTGATGGTGCTTTAGTGTTGCTTACCACGTCTGAATAAATTTCAGAACTTGGCGAGCTTTCTCTTTTAGCAGGCTCGCTGTATGAGCTAGAAGAATTTGAAACTGATCCAACTATTTCGTTAACGATTCTAGCTTCTGGAACTGTGTTTCTAATAACACTCATAACCTTTTCGGTTAATTCATCATCCCAATCTTTATAATCAAAAGATGATAAGTTTTGGGGAGCAGATTTAAGATACTCCAAAATTGTGTTCATGTCATCTTGGGATTTCTTCATCTGAGTACCGCTGATTTTAATCGGGGTTCTTTCTCCGACGAAAGAGCAAAGATCGTAGTTGTTCCACTCGCCTACTTTTCTAGTATGAACTGCAAATTCTCTTCCTTCAAAAAGATCGAAAGGATTACACTTTTCTCCATACTCTGGTTGAAGTTGTGCTTCAATAAGATCGTTCAACTTTTTACCAAATTTGAAGATCATAATCTTTCCTTCTAGTTCTGGCTTGTTTTTGTCCTGAACGATTTGAACCAATGAATAGTAATCCTCTTTCCTAGAAAACTGCTTAGCAAGCTCCTGATCAGCTGCAGAATGAGAATTCTTAAGCTTCCAGAAAAGATCTTTTAAAATTGACTTCTTACCAACTGTTGAAGGACAGTCAGCAGAAAAACTGTTTCCAGAAACTGGATCCTTTAAGTAAACGTAGTACTTGTGGATTTTTGATTTAGCCGGATTGATTGGATTTGGAATAAATCTAATTAAAGATTTGTAAACTCCGTCCTTTCCGTCTTCTGGATAAGGTTTGTAAAATTCTAAATCTCCTGATTTGTTTGATGCGCTCTTAGTTACTAAAGAGTCTGCGTCGAGGTTGAAAATGTCTAAACTCATAAAATTTACTTTTGTTTTTTTACTTTTTGTTTTACTTTTGTTTCCTTTATTATTTACTAAGTTATATTTTTGTTCAATCAATGTGTTCTAAACTCTTGGACATAGCACAGGAATTGCAACTTACCCTTTTGGATATTTCTTTTTTGCAAAAAGACGTTGAGAATACTGATGATTCGATTTCCTCCGTAGATCTGGGATGATCTTGATTGTTAGTGCGGGATTGGGTAGAGGAGGTGTTAGTTGAGAATTGGTTCAAGTTTTGCTTCAAGTTTTCCATTAATTTCTTTTAATTGATTTTTTAAATACAAGTTTATCCAGGTTGCGTCCACAATGTCGTCAATAGGTTTATTTATAGCCTTAGCTGGTGTTATCCACTCAGATTTATTGACTTCTAATATACTAGTAAATTTCTCTAAATTTGTTTCAGTGTCTTTTAAATTGCAAAGAGTCTCATAAAGTTCATCTTTCTTTGCATTCCCCTTAAGGGCATATTTTTTAATAGCGGTGGGAGAAAAAACATAAAAATTTTCAACGCCTACCCTATTAATTATCTTTTCTCTTAGAAGAGCAGTAGCCATCGAAATGTCGATTAAAGAATTTCCGTTTGATGAAAAGCTAAGTCCTTCCATTGCCACTGAAAATTCACAGTCTCCCATAACTTCTAATATGCTGCTCCAGAAGGATTCTACTATATCTAAGAAATAAACTATCTTAATTCTTTCCCTTCCTGTGTAGTCTTCAGGAAGTTCTTTTTTATCAAGAAAATAAATATTAAAATCATCTTCAGAATCAAGAACAGAAAAAGGCTTCTTTGAATTTTTTAAATGTGACTCTGCAGATCTATCAGATCTTGTTAAAGATCCCCAAATGTATTTTCCATCCTTAAAACAGCAAAAAGCCGGAGAATTTATGGAGAAATCTATGCCTACTGTATTTTGATAAGTGCTTAACATTTAAAGGGGTTTACTCAGTATAAATCTGATTGTAAAAGGATCGTCATGGCCAAATCTCCAAGATAACATTGGGTCACCTATAAGAGATTTCATTCTTTCTGTTATGGCATCTACAAGATAAGAAATTCTGGATGGCATCTCCTCATGGGGTGGGCTATAGCTAACAATAAACATGAGATCAGTCTGAGCCTCAATATCATCTATATTAAGACCTTCCCCTATATGACTAAATGTCGAAGCTATTCTACTATAATTATTTCTTATAAAAAGCCCGAGCTTATTTTCGTCAGGTGATTGCTGTTTACCCATAGAAAAAAAATCAAATTCCCTGAGATGTTCCATTTTATTCATTACATTGAGGGATTTACTATTTGGCCATATTCGCCAACGTATCCGTAAGTTTTAGAAAGTTTTTCGAAACACTTTTTCATTTGCTCTTCCGTCATGCACTCCACTATATCATTCAAAACTCTTTGGTCATTACCTGCTGCAGCAACCAAAAGATTTTTCATCTGTACTTTTTGATCCCCAAAAGGCTGGGAGTACTTCATTTCGTTTATTTTTTCGCTAAAAGTTCTCATGTTTTTAGTTTTTATTTATTCTATATATCTTATTTGGATTCAAGAACTATGTCTATATAGTTACATTTAAACCCAACACTAAAGGATTGAGGTGTGGCATTATTATTAGAATAATTTAGATCCATATTAGAAAAGCTTGAGAAGATAACCTCTAAAAAGGTCACTGAAACTACTACATTACCCTCATTGTCCATTATTCTAAGCGGAAGAGCTGGGATTCTGACCTGTGGATTTTCAAAGTTCAAAAAGTCCAACACGGTATCTAGCATTATGAAATAATTGATAAAACCATCAGTGTTTTTAAAATTTATGGTGAAATCCTTTGAGAAAAGATCCTGTATAGGTGTTGAGCTTTTGTAGCTAATTCTCTTCCCAAATTGTCTTATCTGCTCAACTGAATCTATAGCCATCCCAGGGACACCTATTGACTGTATAGTGCTGTTTACGTATTGCTGAACGCTATCAAATGGAATAGGTTGTTTTTTAATATATTTCTCATATTTGGAAACAACTCTTTCACTAAAGAATCCTTTAGGAAAATTGAAATAAAAACTATTTAATCTGGGATTTAGTATCATCTATTAAACTTCTTCATTTGGTATAGCAGTTACACTTCCACCTTTGGTGTATGCTGTTACTGTGGGAGGAACGTATGCTGGTTTTATTGTTTGTATAATGGGTTTAGGGGGTTTAACCACTATCGGTTCAATCATTCCTGCCGAATTAACTCCAGTTCCAATTTTTTCGTAAATAACTATAGGATCAGGAGCCTTCCCTGTTTGGGTCTGTGTTGCAGATTGTTTAATCGTTATTGTTGATCCCGCGCTATTTGAAACCTCCGTAAAATCGGTTGGATTTTCACTTAGGTACATTATATCTCCGGAGCTTCCTGTCTGTGAGGATCCAGTTGCTCCTTTATTAGAACTAGTTCCTGTCTGTTTAATAGTTATTAATTGTGGATTGGCTAAAGAGTTAGCTTCTTTAATAGCGTTAGTTGTTACCTCAGGATCTGAATCCCCGTGCTCTTTCCAGTAACCCCAATACATTACGCTGGCGCTCGAACTCTGCGCTACCGCGGACGATACGCTCGCTCCTGTCGCACCCGCAACTCCCATTAGATTTGTTCCTGCAGTTGCTCCTGTTGAATTTCCTCCTCCGCTGGTAATAAAAAATCTATCATCTGAAAATTGAATAATTTTAGCAGAATTAGATTCATCAACTTTAAAAGCCAGCTCCCCCATAGAAGGAACTGCTATAGTGGTATCTGAAAGTGATGGTATATAGCTCTTTTTCCCACTATCATCTATAAAAGAAATATAATAAGGGGAACTACTTAAATCCATTGCAACTGCATCTCCATCTGTTCCACCCTTAAGAAATTTAAATTTGTAATAATTATCAAAAGGTGAAATGGATATAGTCAATTTTCCATTCCCTAAAGCTAGATTCTGAGAAGAACTTGAATCTTCGGTGAGAACACCATCCTGAAGAGCTAGATTACTCATAGAGGCAGTAACGTAGTATTGCTGGATGAAAACATTGGTAAATTTATAAACCTCTTTACTTTGCGGTGTATTAGATCCGCCAAGTTTTATCTGAGGTTGACTGAATATTCTATTGTAAATTTTTTGGATCTGAGGATATTTACTTAACTGTATAGGTGTTATTGTCATCCCCCATTTTGCAGGATCGTCGGAGGTGTAGGTTGCAACTCTAACTGTTCTGGTTTGATCCTTGCTATTAACTAAAGACATTGTGTACCTTAGAACAAAAGCAGATGAATAGGCAGCATTTCTAACTATTGGTCTATAATAGCTAGGACTATCATAGGCTGTGGTTTGAACCGAATCAAATTTAGATGTCTCTATAAGAGCTGCTCCTATTTGTTCTAAAACTTCTATCTGATGATTTATATAGTAGCTGTTTCCTATTGAATTCTGGAAGAGTATAAAATCCTCTATAAAGCCATCGCTATCTGTAGCAAAGTACTCGAAGAATTGACCTTTATCAGACTCTTGTATAACAGCACCAATATTCCCAAATGGATCTTGCTCCTCGAGGGATAAAAGAGCAGCACGAGCACAGTTGTATCTAGCATATCCATCATAACTATCCGTGCTCTGTACCTGCCAAACAGATATTCTCATTGGAGCTCCATAATAAAAACCATTACCGCTGCCACTTAATAAAGCTCCAAGTGATTGTGGTTGAAAAGCTGGAGCAGTTGACAGATAAGTGTCATTCATGCTCTTAAGAGATGGTATTTTTATTTCAAAATACTTGTCATAAATATCAGCTCCAATTGTAACTGGATTCGGATTGAGCACATAATCTTGCTCAGTTCCCTTCTTTAAAAGGATCTGAGACATCGTAACATAGTCTGTATTAGCATCTTGATACTCAACACCTAGTATGATACCATCTATATTTTGAAGCACATATCCAGCTCTTAAATGGTATCTAATGCTATCATAAACAACACTAAGATTGTACTGGAAATTAACCGGCAGATTATCCGATTTAGTTAAATTTTCAGAGTAATCATTAAACGGAATAATTAAATTCGAATCAAGGGTAACGAAAGAATTTTCAGATATCTTAACCACACTATTCTGTGGTGAATTCTGAGTTATAGAAAAGTTTGTTTTAGGGTTAAATATCTGGATAGAATTTCCTCTAAATCCATTCACCAATTTATCATACCCAACTACATCTGTTCCGGTATTGGTGAAGTGAGCCTCTGGCGTGGGTGTAGAAGCATACATGTACTCCATAAGTAAATACGGAGTAAGTTGAACAAATTTAGAGGTTGTGCTATAAGACATTCAGTTTTAATTATTTTCAGAATTGAAGCCACTTTGGCGTATAATGAAGACCAATACCGAGTATAAGTCCTGTTTTTATTCCTGTTGAAGAACCTGCTATTCCATATCCAATGGTAAATCCTACGCCCCATTCTTTTCTAGCTTTCTTCATAATATCTCTGGTATCTGGATTATCGGTTATATCAAAAGAGTTTATGCTACTGAAAGTCATATTAGGATATGTTGTACTAACACGAGTCATAAGTCTTTTTGATTTAGGATCCCTATAAATTCCAGTTACTAGATCAATATTCTGCGACATGGACACCTCGGTATTTCCTGGATTAAGTTTAGCAAAAACTTCTGCAGTGTCCTTTTGATTTCTTGTAAATTCTATAACATAAGGGGTTTTACCAGTAAGAGAGAATTTATTATTACCCGGCAATTTTGGTTCGTATTTAAAGGTCAAAGATGTCCCTCCGCTAGTATCCTCGACTACACTACTTGCAATATTTCTAAAAGTGTCAACATATTGGGTAACCGTTTGAATAACAGTTTTTGGTGTTGTTCCCTTTCCATTAGATTTAAGTTCAAGCTGATGTATTAGATCCTTTTCTTTCTGTGTTAATTCAGAAACCTTTCTTTCAAATGCGGATTTTTCGTATACAACTTTATCTTTACTTTTTGAAATTAATCTAACGCTATCCATTTCGGCTAAATAGTTGTTATGCTCCCTTTTTGCTTCAGCTTCTGCCGATGATGTTGCTTTACACTGTCTTAGCAGCAGCATAATTAAAATCGCTATAGCAATTATTAAGAAGAGCCTGCTAGATAGAAATTTAATGGTTCCTTCTTCGTTTTTATAAGTCATTTTGTATCAATTTTTTTTGGCTCCAACACAAACTCATCGGATCTATTTGGCCTTCACCATATTTTTTATTTAGTGCTTCCATGAATCTTGACTCCTCTTCTCTGCAAGCTTCGAGATCTTGGATAAGCTCAGATGATCTTTCTTCTAGGTTTTTTATTTCACTTTCTACCTTCACTATTTCATTGTGAAGATTTATATAATTACTAGAAAATCTGAGGATCTCTTTCTTTTCTTTTTTTGTTAGATTTATCATATTTATCTCTTTTTTGTTTATTGTCTATTTTTTATTCTTATTCCCATTATTCTACAAAAAGCTGATTGCCCAATATTGCAAAACCAGCAGATCCGGTAGATAATTTATAAAGAACTCTTTTTCCCTGGCTTAATCCTGGAATGTCCACATAAGTAATATCAACATAATGAGCACCATAAGAACCTGCTACACCTATACGAGAAGGAAAAGATAAACGATATATCCCAGCGGAAGATTGCCACATAAGTCCTCTAAATCTTCCGATCGAATATGTATTTCTTTGAGTATTATAGTAAGTGTAATAAGGGTTGTTAGCGTCAAATATAATACGATAAGTTTTATTCGATTCGAATCCACCGTAAGAGAATATCTCAGACCCTGGTATTTTTATATAGGGGTTTGAAACCGCACCAAATACCAAACGCTGACTAAGTACTATAATATCATTACCGAGCCAATAATTTGGATTGGAAAGGTCAAGTCCATAATATACATATTGGGCAGTTGCTTTGCTATAATAATCAATGGTTCCCAGATAGCTAAGGGGAGAAAATTGATAAACCCTTGAAACCTTTTTAACATGATAAAAATAAGGTCCGCCGGTTCCCCCGGTAGCACTGGGGTTTATAGCACCAAATTTCGTTTGGGAAACAAAAGGCTTGTTTATGATCTCTGCATTTGAATAGACCTCATATTTTCTGGGGCTAGAAGAAAAAATAGTATAAGCGGTAGCCCCACCTGTAAATTTCTGTGAGACATTTAGTGCATAATTATTTTTACTAGCATCAATTAAAACAGTTGGATATGTTCCTGAAGTAACTGTAGAGCTAGGTAAACTTGTTGTTGGGGTTTTAGAAATATTCATAATATAAGACCCAACCCCTGGGGTACCCCCCGTGCTGCTTATATCTACCCAAGAGGATTCTGCGGATGAAGCAGAAAGACTGAAATATGAGGAGCTGATTGAAATCAAATTGGAATTCACTACAAAATTTGAACCTGATCCAACTGTGGTGTTTGAATATAAAGAAAAATCTCCAGTCCCGCTAAAATAAATTCCCCCGGTAGGGCTTAACTGAGAAAATGACATAGAATTTCCAGAAAAGCTTAGGGATGGACTGGCTAAAAGACTCGGACTCCCAGTAGGACCTAGAGCAAATAAATTAGCTGAAAAGAGAGAGTTTATTGAAAGGTCTGAATCTGTTTTAAAAGTTAAAGAGTAAGATCCTGGGGAGGTCCAATAAAAAGAAGGTCCACCTGACACCACTCTATTCGACTTAATAAAAGATAATATAGGTTTACTAGATTGATCTAAAGTTGAAATGACTAATTTGCTTCTGTTTGGATTAGAGTCTAATAAAGAAACATCTTTGTCACTAAAAACCAAACTTGTCTCGCTCTCTATTAATTTACCAGAATTGCTTAAACCTATAGCATATTTATCAAAAAAACGACCAGGTCCAAGTACACCATCGTACGTTTTAAAATAAGGAGAAAATAAAACAGAGTATCCAGTAGGATTCCAGGCTCCGGTAGCACTTAAAGAATTAACCGCTCCATATAAAGTTGAGGTGTCTATCCATAGATCCCCAGGATTTATTAAATTGGAATCCGGTTGTAAATTTTGTCTAAACCAAAGAGATCCTCTTGGACCGGAAATTCCGGCCGCCCCTTTCTTACCGGAAGGCCCAATTTGTCCGGTTGATCCTTTGGGTCCAAAATGTCCGTCCACACCACAAGCAAAAGATATAATCTGACCAAAATTATAATTGGTCTTTCTGACAATCTCATCCTCTGAATCCCCCTGAAAAATATATTTTGTATTAAAGTGCATATCTATTTTAAATATAAGTTATTGTTCCATTCTTACACAAAACACCCGAAACGCTATATTCTGAACTTCCAGTAGCCGAAGAAAGACCACCGTAAGCTGAATAGTAGACTTTAAACCATCTATCAGTTTGCGATCTAGCAACTCCATTTGATAAATTAAGTATTGTGAATTCTATATTTGTTGCACCAGGAGCTCCTGTTGCAGAAAGCATATGAACTTGATAATTTCCATATGTATCAGCAGGACCAGTAGGTCCAGCTCCATCAGGCGCTCCGGTTAATCCAGTATTTGTATTTAACCCAACGAATCTAAAATATCTTCCTGGAGTTTTCATTCTAACGGTAAAAGTTATCGATTCCAGATCATTTAAAAGATTAAGCCATCCTCCATTTGATACAGAGTCCATAGAATTTGAAGAATATGCTGGTGTCCATAAAGATATCCCAAGATTGACATTAGGTCCATAGTTAGCAGGATCCACTATAAAATCAGTACCAGAGCTACAGAAAAGACAGCTTTCAAAAGGTCCAGTTCCTCCACTAGCTACCGAAGGAACAACATTAAGCCAATATACAGTACTTTTTGGCAGACTCGGACTCCCACCAGTTCCAGGTAACTCCACTGAGGATGTTCCCCCGTTATTAACCCATACTGGATTTTGGATTGCATTAAATTTTCTTAAAGCGTAAAGATCACCATTTGAATATAATTTTAAAACGTCATTTCCGTAATAGGTGTCCCTTATATGGAGAAGAGTAGAATTTCTGCTTGGAGCCAGAGAATTATTAACTATTAAATTTGAAGTGTTTCCTGAACTACTTATTCTAAAAGCTTTAGAGTCTCTAGAGTTATCGTATAAATTATTATAAAGAAATGCTCCTGAATAGTTTAATATATTAGATGATGATGCGTATAGATTAGAAGATGATAATTTTAAAACTCCACCAGAAAGCGAAAGGCTAAAATAAGATCCAGAATTAAACACAATAGGTGAATTTGAAGACGTGTTTATAGAGATTCCATTTGAATACGAATAAAAATTGGAAGAGGAATTTATGTTAAATGATTTTTTACTATTAACTAGAAATCCTTCAGGAGAATTTAAGATCAATCCATAATTTCCACTAGTAGCAGGGGTTCCAGTTTCCCATGTTTCCTTACCTGTTGTTGGTCCAACCACCCAATAAAAAGATGGTGATTTAGAAAATGCTAATGAGTCGGAATCTGATTTAGAGAATTCTAAAATTTTTCTTTGAGCTATCAGACTATTCGTAGAGATAACAACCTTACTGGACTGCGGGTTAAAAGCATTTAGACTGTTTCCAGCAAGAGAAAAAGAGGAGTCCGATAATACAAGAGTATAGTTTAATGGATTTACTGAAGAATTGAAATACCCAGAATTAGAAAATCCGGATACTATCGGAGTATAGATTCTAAAAACATCTTGTGCTCTTAGATTTAGATCGTATAAATTCCAGGAAGAACTCTCATATTTATAGACAGTATTATAATTTCCTGTATTTAACCACAGATCCCCCTGGATTGGACTGGTAGGATTGTTGGCTCCAACAAACCAGGTTTGACCTCTTACACCCGGATCTCCATAAGACCCAGTTGGTCCAATACCACCTTGATCCCCCTGAGTCCCCGCTTTTCCAGTTTTTCCATAAGGTCCTCCTCCAAAAGAAACGATACTAGAAAAATTATAATTTACCTTATCTATTAGAGTTTTTTGAGAATCGCCTCTATCTATTTTTAATATCTTTAGATCTGACATTTAGGTTTAATGGTTTACTGTTTAATATATATCAGGTATAGTAAAAAAGCCTCCTGATCCTCCTGTATTTACTGTGCTAGTTGTTCCTGGGGTTATTCCAGTACTATAAGCTCTCCAATAAACACCAATTCCCCCTGTAAATCCCCCTCCCGTAGCTGGCCTATAAATGGTAAAATCCATTGCTTGAGCTTTGAATGGGAGATTAACTACTCTATTGACAGTTCCTGATGTCCCTCCATATCCGATATAGCCAAACCCATTATAGTTTGAAGTGTCAGAAAAGCTGGAAGGGCTGGAAGGGTAGCCATACCCTGAATAAGTATCAGATACACAATATGCAGTAAAGCTAACAGATTCCCCGGAGAGAAGGAAATTTCTGCTAGCAGTAGGCCCTGTTGACGAATATGTGTCATTCCATCCTCCTGATCCTGAATAAAATCCAATCCCAACATAAGATCCTTTAGCTCCTCCTAAATTTGGAAAATTCGGAGTAAAAACTAAAGTATTCCCGCTAGTAACCGGAACTACACCTAGAATCCCATTCTGCTGTGTGATTGTGAGTGTTTCCGTATATGGCTGAGATAATAAATACCACGAAACAACTTCATTTGTTCCCGTTGGACCACTGGCAGATGCTGTTATTCCTGAGAGATTTCCTGGAAAAATTATAGGCGAATATGAAGCACCAGTCAAAAGTTTGCCTCTAGAATCAAGATATGATTTGTTTACATTTTGAGATTTGAAAGAAAAAGCATAGTTCTGGAGGGAAGATGCTGACAATGAATCATTTTCTCTCTCTACAGAAAGAAGTGATCCAGGTAATCCATTTATTCTTAGTACAGGAATTTCAGAAACAGAATTAGGGTAATTGAGATTAAAAGAATTCCTAATTTGAAGTGAGCTTCCATAATTAGGTCCACTGTAGTATCCCTTATTGTAAGTCAAAAATTTAGAATCGATGACGAAGTTAGACGAATTTATCTGTATACCTCCAGTGGCATAGATCCCATTAAATCCGGAAGTTCCAGTAACCCCGACTCCATAATTAATAAACATGCTTCTTCCTGAGGATAAAGTAGAGGAATCAAAAGAGAAAGAAATTCCACCAGAAGCTCCAAGAGAAAATGATCCTCCCGGAATTCCCCATAGCAATGAGCTATTATTAATGCCTGGTGAAGTCCATTTAAATACTGGATGCTGTCCATAATCTAAAGGTGAACCTGTTTCTAGATTTGTTTTAGAAAACTCAAGAAGTGCTCCTGAATTTACTGACGAATCAGTGGATATCACAAATTTGGAAAGATCCGGATTTGTTGGTCCTGCTTCTGGATTACTGTCTGAAAAAATAAAAGAATATAAGCTAGGATCTATCTGATTTATTATTAGAGAAGATCCGGTCAATCCGGAAGCTGGACTTGCATTATCTCTATACCTACTTTCCACTATAGAAAAAACCTCACCAGTCGAATTTAAATTATATCCAGTAGGGGTCCAGCCATAATCAGTAAAAATGCTAATCTCACCATCATTGCTATTAACCCAATAGTCACTTAATATAATCGGATTATCAATACCACCTATTGGAGCTGAAGATGAGATTAACCACTTGCTCCCTCTGACTCCAGAATTTCCTGTTTGTCCCTTTGGCCCAATCTCACCTATAGGACCAGCGGGACCGGTTTCACCCTGAATTCCCTGAGATCCCCCATGAAGCTCCAACGTTTCATCAAAATTATTATTTAACTTATTTATAATAGAGCTCTGATCGTCATTATAATTTATAGCTAATATATTCGTTTTTGGCATTTTATATCTTGATTATACTTAAATCAAATTGGATTGAATAATTGTAATTTTTTTCTAGAGGATACTCAAATTCATACACTAAACTACTAATACTAGTTAGGCTATAGTTATTATCTAAGATATAACCGTTATTAATCAAATCACTCTGAAGCAAATCCCCTCTAACGGCTTCTTTAATTGATGATAAATTTTCCTGACTAGCAGTTTTCTTTACGTATAGATTAAAAGATCCACCCTGGAATGCTGGAGAAACGTTTAGATCTATATAGGAATTTATATCATCATTTATTGAATTTGGATCCCCTACTCCGAACTCTGATATTATATTATCAATAAAAACGTTTTTTATTCCAGAATTAAGCAGAAATCTTCTTAAAATTCTATCCAATCTAATGATTCCCTTTAACTTATTTATGTCTTTAAAATACTGCCAAAAGATTTCACTCTCAGGAAATATGCTTAAATCCAATTTATTGAAATCTACCCCCGAAAGATATGGCCCAACGGATCCTATGCCTTTCCCTGAATTTGAAGATGTGATGTTTTGAATTGGTTTTATAAATCCGCTTATTATAGAATTTAAAGAAGATATGCTTGTAGAGCCTGAAGTTCTTGATATTTCCAAAGTTATGTAATTCGGGGCTGATATAGAGTCTGGGGTCTTCATTATTTTAGAGCCAAAGAAAGTTTTTATCTCCTTCATAGATCTGGTTCCTGCCATTTTGAGGTAAGTTGTTGCACTTGTGTAACCCCTATAATATCCAGGATCCCAAGAAGATGAGAATAAATTAAAGTCCCTAATTGCTATTGGGGTTTGACCTACTAGAGGATAAACAGGTCCTTCTGGTATGGAGCTAGATAAAGCCAAAATTGGATTTCCTAATGAAACCTTGGTATAGCTTAGATTTCTGGAAACCCCAAAGTAATATTTACCAGAATCAAAATTGCAATTTCTATATGATAGATCTATGGAGTGTGTTCCTTCTGAAATAGAATCGATCTTGTCCTTGTTAAAATGAATCACCTTTCTAAAAATGGGCTCATAGAATCCAGAGTATCTAACTAAAATGGAAGAATATTTACCATCACCCGGATTTAAAACGTAATTTGTTACTTTGGAGGTACCCCTAAGATCTTGAGGACCAGTATATGATTTAGAAAAACTTGTACCTAATGGTTTTATTATTTTAGTTGGCGGTTCAAAATAGATCTCAAATCCATTACTTTTAGAATCAGTACTTAAATCTACATCATTCCAAAAATAAGAAGTGTAAGTGATATAGCTAGAGCTGCTGTTTATTTTTTGAGAAATGTATGCTGCTGTGCATCTGTTTAGAATTCCGCTAAAATATTTTTCCCCTCCGCCCACCTGAAAAACCGGTGCATCTTTATATATTACATTAGAACCAACAGGGACAATTACTGGCGAAGATATTGAAAAAGGAACGTTGAAAATATAATTTTGAGCCTCTGAAACCTGACCAAAATTGACATAGGAAGGACCAATACCAGTAGGCCAAGGGTACGTGCAAGAAATAGAGGGTACACTAAAACTACCAATTCCAGTTGCTAAGATTGTTGGTGCAGTAGCTCCTATTGGATTCTGTACATAAAAAAGATGGATCTCTTCCCTTAGATCTGTATCGTAAGAGTTATTTTTAGCTATGTTTATTCTCCCATTCACCCCGGTATTCGTATCAACTAAACTACCCGCTGCTAGTGATAGATCTAACCCAGAGCTCAATTTGACGTCATCAATATAAGTAAATTTAGATCCGGTAGTGATAGGATATTCTAGGTATGCAGAGAATGCTCCCGTGAAATCCAATGTTGGGGTTACTTCTAATCCAGAATTTGCTGCAGCTTTTATAACGGAATTTCCTGATGCTGTTATACCAGAGCCTATATTAACTCCACAAAATCCTATAGACACAGAACCTGCAGTTACGCCGGAGATTTCGTATACCAGATTATAAAAAGCACCAGTGGCTGCGGAGAAAACATCGGATATTAAAGGGTCAGCGGAGGAGTTATACTCGTGGGTATATCCGCTAGAAAAATCAGTTCCTGTCCAGCCATCTCCTGATCCAGTAGTAATTAAAGTAGGTGGGGTAACACTAGTTTTATTCTTAGCAGAATATAAAGTGGTATAATCTATTATATAATCATCAGATTGGATAGATCCTAGAGGAAATAGCCTTTGGTCTTTCATTATCAGATTGCAAACAAACAAAACGAATTTTTGCTGGGCGTTCTCAATAACTTCGTAGGAAACTGGAGCTTGAATTATAGAATCGTCCTCATTAACTATTCTTAATATCGCTGAAAATTTATAATCTTCATAGCCTCTATAATTAGGAATATATTTACTAGTTGAGTTGGTATAATTTTCTACCTTTTTTTTAAGAACAACCTTAATTCCTCTAAAGATTGTTTCATAATAAGAAGATGCCGGATTATATTGAAAAGAAGAGAAAAGCTCCTTAGTGTAATTCTTTTCGTTAACATATTCTTGCGGATAATCACCAGGCTCAACCGTAAAATAAGAAGAAAGATAAAGGGAATCTTCAGGATTTGCACTTCTAGCTTTATCCAGATCTATTTTACCTGACAAATAACTTTTTTGATCACCCATATCTTCTACGGGGAAGTTTCTAGGAGGTTGCTCCAACAAAAACCACTCCATTGTTAGATATCTAGTATCTATAGATATTTTATCTAAGCTTGGAGAAAAATTAAGTGGTGTGAAAGCTGGGCTTGAATTTAGCCTGTATTGATTACCTCTTGCATCGTATCCATTAAAATAGCCCCATTTGTTTATATAAGGAACTATTCTGGAGATGTTAGATCTTTCTATAGTGTAATTTTCCCACAAATACTCATATTCGGTATTCAATTTACCGTTATTGAAAACGTCCAATTTAGAGGCGGAAGAACTTAATCTGGTAGGATCTAAACTTTGAATCCCTATAAACCCATCAAACGTATTAAAGTCCTGATAATAGTCAATATTAGAATAATTCATATTACCAGTATATGTGACGTTAGAATACTGAGCAGGAAAAACAACAGGCAAAGAATTCAAAGATGGAGCAGAATTAATAAAAGATGTTGATCCTGTTATACCATAAAATAAATCTCCTGTATTATAAATTGAGCCAGAATACAGAATCTGTCCACTCTTTACAAAATAAGGTATATTAGCTTTAATCTCACCAGTTCTATTAACTTCTAATTGATAATACTTATATGTTTCCGGGGTTGGCGTATAAGAATACTCAGAACTCCAGAAATCAAAATCAAATTCCTTGACGTCAAAGAATGTAAATACCCCTATATGGCTTTTATTTGAGCTATACACATTAAACGATCCATCAGATCCTAACTGAACTGTTGCAAATTGATTAGCAAGATTAGCAACCAGGAGGCTATCAAAATTGTTAAATGACGTTATTTGACCAGTCAATGGATCAATTATTGGTTCGTCAACATACTTAGTCACTTCTAAAATTTCAGAGGTTCCTGTTAAACTGTTTATGAAATAGCCTGGTTTAACTATGTTTGAGTACTTGTTGCTGAAAACTACTCTACATTCTTTAGTATCCGATCCGCCAATAAAATTAACATTTTTGAATATCTGAGAAGCATCAGCCCCATTTATTTTAACATATCCTGATTTTGAAAAGGTGTAATAGATTTCCCAGTTATCAATATCATCATCAGGTGATGGACTTAGACTAGTAGACGCTACTATGTTATTTAAAGCTGAATAATAGGTCTCATTATAAAGAACAATATCAGATTGTGAGTATGAAGAAGTACTATCCCATGATCCTTTAAATCTTGAAGTAAATTCATCATAGTTATCAAAGATACTAACAGAATAAGATTTATCCGTTTGTATGCCCCTGAATTTTGATCTAATAATAGAGGATGCTGAATTATTTGCAGAATCCCAAGTTGAGGTGTCTACACTTCTTATTAAGGATGAAAATGCCGATGCTATTTCAGTAGTAGATCCGGTGATAGCATTAAAGTAGTACGAAGTACCACTAGAATAATAAGATCCTCCAGTCCAAATGAGAACAGCTGAAAAATCTCCAGATTTAACAAGATCATATTTTCTTCCACCTTCCCTAATAGACCCATTAGGCCAATATATTTTAAATGTAAGATGCTCCGGGAATTCCCAATTCTTCAAAAACTCAACTTCAAAATACGGGTTTCCTGCTTTAGAAGCATTTGAACCTGGAACGGTAGCAATTTTTTTATCACTCCCGGTAAAATTCAAAAGATCTGTCTTAGTGTTATGTATTACCAGGGATCCGCTTGAATTAGAGTGGAAAGATCCAGTAGTTCCAAATGAATCCGTTTCTGGACGATAAGGACCATATTGATAGCAAGAGATGTCAGTACCAGATGCCAGTTCTTCCGAATATTTTTCAATTCTTTTTAAGCTGTAAAAATTATCATACTTATCTGTTAAATAAAAAAGTTTATCTGAATATTCAACATTTACATTATCAGATCCTGGTAGATATCCGCTGGCACCCTCGTAGTAAAGTCTAACCCCGCAAGAAGATGATATTGGATTAGAAAAATTATTGTCATAGTATCCAACATTATTTACGGATGGCTTTGGAAGATTTAAATTACCCGCATCGTTTTTGTGCTTAAAAAAGAAATTACCGTTTAACTGTAATTCGGAAACATCATTACGTGAAACATAAAGACCAAAATACCTATTTATAGTATAGAGATCAGAGTCTTCATCATTAAAAAGAAACTCTAGATTAAGAAGATTTGGACAAATTAAACCATTTCTTGAAAACCCCGAAGTGATATAATCTTCTAGATCTATCATTGGATCAGATTTAGAAGAGGATAAAAACGAACTTAGCTGTTCTCCTTTTTTAGAAAAAACCCCTTCTGAATAGCTAACTCCTTTAAAATAGCTATATGAATCATTTCCCCAGTTAATCTCTAATGGTGATGTGGAAAACCCTGGATTATTAAAAATAGATCTTATATACTTTCCAATTTTAGTTGATTCCCTAAGGTCAAATGTTTTAATTACCCTGCAATTCGGAAGAATTTTTTCTCTAAATGTCGAATCAATATTATCAACAAGTGAGATGTTATTTAACTCATTAAATATAGCAACTTTTCCACTTCCACTTAGTATTGAATACGAATCAACATTTAAAACCCCTTTAAAAATATCACCACTTTTATAACTCTTTGGATTACCGTATGGATCAATCCCATATTGTATAATAAAATCACCATCCGATGAATAATCTTGGATAACCTTGTAAGAAGTACCCTCTGATATTTTAGTTTGGTTTTCTGTGTAAGAATAGCTTAAAGGTCCAGGAACTTTAAACACAACAAAAAAATCTGGTATTTCATTTTTAACCCAAAGAGGCTGGAAGTACGAAAAATCTTCATTATAATTACCATCAATTAATAAAGAAGCTCCACTAGAATAGAAAAAATCATATTGTCCTGAAAAATTCTCAGCAGATCTTTTATCACCGTCGGTAAATTTAGCAACATCAAAAACTATGCTATTAGAAAGTGTACCCTTATCAAAATAATTAAATAGATCAACGGAGTAACTATTATCACCTGTTATATTAAATCTCTTAAAACGTGATGAACTTAATGTTTGATTAGCATTCATAGAATTAAACCAAACACCTCCGGAAGAATCAACAGTAATTTTAAAATTTCCAGAAATTTTAGGATTAGTTCTAATTACTGAGAATGATGTATTATAATCAAAAAGTTTAGATTGGGACATATTATCCTTTGATTTTATCTATTACCTAATTTACACTCTCCCACTACTAAAATTAGGGGAAACTAGAGTGTCGTTTTTATATGATCCAGTTACTTGTACATCAAAAGAAAATGGATCCTCGTTCAGTACTTTTACATCTATACCTATTTTTTTAGTATAGGTTATATTTGTGATGTTACCTGTTTTTCTCCATCCGCCAATATATCCAGCCTTATCCACTGTTCTGAATTGAAAAACAAGAGGAATGTTTATCGCATTAGAATCACCATCAAAAAGATTAGTAGAAGAAAGACTTGTGTTTCCAGGAACCTGTATTTTATTTGCTAAAGACGGAGCCAAGAATAAATAAGCACCGCACGAATATTTACCTATTAAGTATTCATCGTTTGAGGTAAACCCTAGCTTATCTGAATACATGTTATCAGCCCTTGGAGTTTGATCATCAGTGGGAAACACACCAGGGGATCTGTATGAGCTCTGAACCCAATAGTAATTTAATGAAGTGTCTCCCCAAAAACATTGAGTGTGTCTAAAAGGAGCATATGATATTGCTTGTGTTGGATCTGCATAAGGCTTTACCAAGGTAGGATAATCCCCGTTATAAGTATTCTGGTTTCCAACCTCTATTAAATATGGATGTCTTACATCTATACAAAACTCTGAAATTGCTCCTCCCCCTAAAGGTGATCCGCCACTGGTATCTGAAAAATAACCAGACCAAATATTAGATGACGTTGCACCAGATATGGTTGGGTCAATATTTCGAGGATCGTAAGGGGTCATTATAGTTCCGTTTTGCGGATATCTATCTGTTACCCCAAAATTTGTCTGAGTTATAGCATCATAGAGATAACTTGTAAAATAGGTATTACTAAAATACGTAGAAAGATTCTGTGGTGCGGATGAATTATTAAGAAGGATCTGATCAAATCCAACACTTTTATACCTTTGATAAATAAATTGCGAATAAGAACTTGCCGATGCATAGGGTGGCTGTTGTCTAAAAAACGTATTAGATCTTCCGTCAGCAACAAGAGCAGACTGTGTTACAGATGTTAAAGAAATAGGAGCATCACTGTATCTAAGATTGGTATCATATCCCGACGGATAGTTATTCTCGACTGTTAGAGGAGCTCTAGTATCAAGCCCACCAGGAATAGATGATCCTAGCTCAACCGGGGATGCCTGTGAATTGTATAGCTGAATAGAATAAGTAATGGAAGCAATCTTTCCAGCGTCATAATTTAAAGGTGAGGTAAAAAAGTCACTTGTAAATCCAGCATTTAGCTTAATCGAAGATCCTTTAGAAACTTTAAGCTTATTGCCTGATGAATCAACTATATAAACTTCAAGAACACCTCTAGCATTACTTATATTAGACTTAATTAGATTTATTTGATTTTGCAGATCAGTAAGCTTTTCAAAAAGATTTATCACCACACCATTACTTGTAAAAAATCCACTAGCTATTCCACTAGTATCATGAAAATATGTTTTATCTCCGGAAGTAAACTGTTGGGAAAGGTGAATCGGAAGACCCTGTGCATCAAGATCAGATTGCATTTTAACGACTGCAGCATCTTGATTATTCACCTTTACTATATCAGAAACCCCGGAAACTGATAGATTATCAGGGAAAGATATTATAACAGAAGTAGAATAATCTGACACTAAAGGATTATCTGGCCAGCCAGCTTCAGAGACTGAAGCAATCTGAATTTCCAGCCTTTCTCCTTTCGTAATAGGAAGATCTAATTGATTTATATTTTGCGCATTCCCATCTGCTGTTATTTCTGGAGACCAAACATACACCCCCTTAGAGGTTAAATACTCTTTTTTTCTAATGTCGGTTTTGTATTCAATCCAGTTCGAAAAAGTGCCGGTTTTTAGCGTACCGTCAGTGTCCATATATTCTATCGTCTCAGAAGGCTGAGCTGAACCTGAATCGCTTAAATATCTATACCTAACAGAAAATTGAATCACCTCCTGATTTCCTGTCTGAGAGCTATATCTAGGTAAAGGGATTGGCCAAAATCCTCTAACCCTGTACTTTGGTGTTTCTAACAGCTGAGGAACGTCCGTAGTAAGAGAATTCACGTCAGCTACAATAGAAGAATAAAGCTGAACTTTTTTACTTCTCTCCTCTATCAAATTATTTAAACTTGCTCTCAAAGAATTAACATTAACCCCAATAGGATTAGTAACCTGTCTGTTTTGGGATTGTGTTAGATTTGCTCCAAGAATTGCATTAATTTCATTGTTCTGGGTATTTAATTGAGAAGATGACTGATTAGAAGTACCGATTCCTGTATTTAATTGTAGTCTAACTTTATTAATCGAATCATCTAAAGATGATATCTCGCTTTTTAAAGTGGACTTAGCCTGTAGCTTTTCGTTTATTGTTTTTACTGATGTCGAGTCAGTAACCTGTTTATTGATTTGAACAACCTTAAAGTTATCAGAAGAAACTTGGGGCGTATCGGGGAGAAGCCCTTGAACCGCAGGGATTTTTTTCTCCTTAGACATTCCCAAAAATATTTTACCCAGATCCGAAACATCTGACAGATAATAGCTCTCCAGTGAAACTACGTTTCCGTTAGAATCTTTTGTCTCCAGATTATTACTCCAGAAAACAATACCGGATGACCAATTAGATCCAACTATATTAAAATTATCATCTATTGTTTTAAAGAAAATCCCTTGTCTTTCGTTATACCCAATATTAACCTGAATATATCTTGGTCCGAAATCGGTTGAAGAAATAGAAAGGGTATTTGCCCCAAGAGCTATTGGATCATACCCTGAAATTCGTTTAGCTTGTATTGAAGATTGATCCTTGTTAACTGATGTTATTAAATAAAGTGTTCCCCCCGGTGTTGATATTTTATCATTAACGTCTAGATATCTACCGTCATTAACTCCGGAAAGTGAATCGGTATATTTAAGTGTATTAAGCTTATAATTTCTTCTTGTTTCTTTAAATGTTTTACCGTTCTTATCTGTCATTGTTATGACATCATCATAATAAGAGATAACACTAAAATTTCCAAAAAATCTAATTGATCTTAAAGGCAACTGGATAATATCTTCATCTACAAAATAATCAATACCAGCATCTGATAGATAATTTATAAATTGATCATGTGAAAGATCGTTTCTTCCACTTAGATTTTTATCAAAGTAACTTTGTTTAGTTACCGTGTCAGTGTTGGCAATTATTCTTTTAATCTGAACTCGATCCTCTGAATCTGGGATTTTATCAGTTACATTAACATTTATATAAAGAAGAGGACTTAGAAAACTTTCAAAGAACCAATTATCCTTTACGTAGAATGTTTTAGGTACTGGCAGATTTGAAAGAGCTACAGGATCTTTAAGTGTTTCAGTTTTATAAACTTGCGAATATGTTCCGTCAGGATTTCTGATTGTTGCAGAATTATCACCTAGGCCTGCAAGGGCTTTTATGTTATTATCAAGTCTTTGGATTTCACCTCTTAGATATCCATACGAAGGTATGTTTGCATTTTTTGGTAAACCGTTTTCATCCAAAACTTCTATAGATACAGTAGCATTAGTGGAAACTGCGGCTTCGTTTAAACCGTTTAATATCTCCAATGAATTCTTCTGCAGTCTTAAAAACTGAGCTATTAATGAACTTACTGAATTTTGTGTACCTGCCATTTCTTAATTATTAATTATTTGTTAAACTTTTTCCTAAAAGATCAACCTGGAAAGTGAGATTGTCTCCATCTATACAAACTATCTCTATTACTGGTAAATATGAAAAGAGAGAAAAATCAGAATCTTTTAATGTTATTATAGAAGTTGAATATTGTACACCAGAAGGATTTGATAAAGGATAATTTCCTAAAGCATTAGTCAATATTCTAATTATAAAATCTCCAGGATATATTTTATCACCAAAAGAAATTCTAAATCTTTGACCAGTTTTCCATTGATTTAAACCTCCGTCATTAATTCTGATAGTTAAATCGCTAGCAAGGGTTAAAACCTGACTGTTATTAACGTATTTAAAATAATTAGAAAATGGTAAGAGATCGATTATATTAGAGGACCCAGGGACAAAGGTACCTTTAGATTTATTAGAGCCTATTGTGAAATCCTGATTGGCATTATATAGGGTCAATTCATTTTTAACGCTTCTATCAACTATAATACCCGATCCCTGCTTGATCAAGTCAAGATCATAAGAGATCTGAACGTTAGTCTGATTATTCAAAATGGATCTTACGAGATCGTAATTTTGATTAATAAGCTGCATTATAGAGCTAGTGTTTCTAAATAAAGCCTGATTAGAAGCAAGGGTTTGCTCTAGATCTGATATTCTTCTATCGAGATTTAAAGCTGTAGAAGAGCTCAGTGTAATATTCTCAATATTCGTGACTCTGTTGCTTAGCTGAACAAAATCGTATGATGAATTATTTAAAGTGGAACTTGCCTCCTGCAAAACATTCATAGCATCCATAAACATGGACAACGAGAATGGCGAATAATCATTTATAGATTGTTCAACCCCAGTTTGGCTAACGTCAGTATCAAATCTGAGGTTTATTTTAAATCCATAAGAGTTACCGTTAAGCTTAGTTACAGGATTTGGTTTATATTTTTTAAGTCTAGGTATATAAATTTCACCCCCTGTACTGTTAACATCATCCAAGAAAAGAACACCGAAAAGATTCGTTGCGCTATCTGTTATATTAGCTGGATCATAAACATCGTAATAAACAAGCACGCAATTAAACTCAAAATCGTTAGCAATTGGGGTAGCGTTAAATTCTTCAAGAGTGCTAATACTAGGATTCTCTAAAATCTGTTGGTATGAATTAGGGTCGAAGTCTATTCCTATTGAATCTAATCTTGATCTAACGTAAGATCCACTAGCTCCATTGTAGGTTTTAGTTAATATGTCATTAGATGCATCGGTAAAAATTAGATCACTAAAATACGTGTTTGGTGTGTCTCTCGGGGTATACCAATTTCCAGTTTGTGTTGAGCCATTGGTTCCAGTGTAAAAAAAAGTTGATGTTGGTGCTCCTAAAACGTCATCATCGAATATTGAAAGAGTTGTAAGACCGCTAGGATTAATATCACTATAGGATCTTCCGTAAAGATACTCAACATCTAAAGGATTGTTAGGAGAATTTGTCCATTGATAGTTTGAATAGTAATTTTTATCAACAACATTCTTAAATAAAACTGTTGGGGTATTACCATCTTTAGTTGGAATATAAACGTAAACCTCTGAATATGTATTAGAAGAGTTTTTTACACTATTTACTATATCCAGATTTCCTATATACTGAACAACTTTGCTATAATTAGCCCCTGTAATTCCATAGGATCCTGTCGTACCAACAGTTGTATCACCCTCTGCATATCTTTTTTGAGTAACTGGAAGTCCGTTAGTTATTGTAACGGTACTTTGATCTAATGAAGCAGATACTTCATCGGAAGTTGCAGGTCTATATCTAATAGCTCCTATTTCTTTTAGCCATTTAAAAAAGACTCTCTCTGAAATATTACTTTTTAGTGAGGGATCATATCCAGAATTTCCAGTAACGGTTGACTCTAAGTTTAAACAGTAACTTTGGAAGCTTTGAGAGAAATCAACATTAGGATCTCCGGTAATTATTTTTTTGGCATTAGTAACATAATCAATAAAAGCACTATCGGGTGCATTTAATCTAATTTTATTTGACTGCCCCTTATAGGTGTTATCTATATTTGGTATATTAAGAAGTGCAAATTTAGAGAACTTAAACTTATTTGCCGAGTTGTTAAAAGTAAAAGATAAATCCTCGGCGGAAGAAGAAAAAGAATAGAAGGTTCCTCCTTGAACTTGGAGAGGTCTTATAAAAGGTGTTTTTGCCATTAAATTATTTTATTTTTCCTTCGATTAAACTGTCATGTTTGTTGCTCCTAAAACTACCCAAGATCCTTTTTGAGTTGTTTGATCTGCTGCTATTCTTGGTTCCCATTGAAGTTGAATAGATGATCTATAAGCTTTACTTGCAGTTACTGTTATTCCGCTTGTTGAGAATCCTCCATGGGTAGAGACGTTATTAAATCCAGTATAGTATGTAGAGGAAGTTCCTGTAGCACCTGTCCAAATATAACCAGCAGCAGCACTAGTATTAACTATAGTGATTCTTGTTCCCTGAGCTATGCTTGCTGCAGTTGCACCCGTACCACCAACAACCTTTAGGTGGAATCCAGTTGGACCCTGACAATTAGCATAAATAACATCTTCCAATCCAGTTATTGTATACGGGGAATTCACAGAGGTTACATAACCTCCGCCGCCAATATTTGCAGTGTTTACCTGGAAAGCTGAGCCTGCTGTTAGACCTGTACGAACAGTGGTATTACTGCTAATAACGTGACCTTGTACGCCTAAATAAAATGCACCATTAGCAGAAAGACTACCGTTAAAACTTGCAGTTGCTCCTACTGTCATAGTAGCTGCAGAAGTTACTGAAAGACTTCCGCTGAGGGTAACATTACCAGAAGCGGTGAGAGATGTTGAGCTTACAGAGGAAAAAGATGCCTGTCCCGCAGAATCGACAGAGGCGGTCACAGTTCCTGATGCTGGGATTGATAAAGAGCTAAATGCCCCTATTTTAGCTGAAACCTTTCCTGTTGAGGCGTTGGTTAGATCGAGTATTCCATTAACGCTATCTACTCCGAAAACAGATACGTATCCATTGATCCAATTTTGCAAAATTAAAAAATTAGAATTAATGGTTATCCTTGATCCGGAGATGGAATCTGATCCTAAAATTTCTGTGGTGTTTACTGTTGCCATTTTTTTGTTTTATTTCTTTTTAATCCGAATATATATCAATATCTCAGACAACTCCTAAATATGATAATACAAAGAGATAAGATCTCAGACAATGAGATCACTGACTTTAATTTAACTGCAAACCTTTGGAATTATTCCAATAAAAAGGATATATTTTTTATTCCTCTTATAAAAAGAGAGATCCGTCAACAAATCTAAAAAAAATAATGTCACCTATGCAAAACCAGCCAAAAAAGCCAAAAAATTCAATAAGGTTTAATATCACCTTAAATGAGGAACAAAAAGCGGCTAAGGAGAAGATATTGCAATCAAAAGTATCCTTTCTAAAGGGTCAAGCAGGTAGCGGTAAATCACTACTAGCAGCTCAGATAGCTTTGGATCTACTCTTTAAAAAAGATGTTAAAAAAATAATACTTACCAGGCCTGCAGTTACCGCTGGTGAGGAAATTGGATTTCTGCCAGGCGACAAAGACGCTAAATTAGCTCCATACACAGCTGCTATCTATGACAACATGTACATGCTGTACAATAAAGAAAAAATAGATAAAGAGATCTCAGAAGGAAATATAGAGGTTATACCTATTGGCTTTATGAGGGGTAGAAATTTCTCTGATTGTTGTGTAGTTATAGACGAATCTCAAAATATCACTCAAAATCAATTAGAGCTAATTATAACCAGGCTTTGTGTAGGTGCTAAAATGGTTTTTGTTGGTGATAACTCACAAATAGATCTAAAAGACAAAAGGCTAAGCGGATTCGACTGGTTATCAAAAAAACTAAGTTTTGTTGAAGGTGTTTCTGTTATATCTCTTAAAACAAATCACAGAGATCCAATAGTAGAAGAAATTCTTAAAGTTTTAAACGACTAAGCAGGTTCAGAATCGAACGTAGCATCAGGATTATCGGGAATAACAACTTCAACACCAAATTGAATTCTGTTATTCTCGAGAATCTCTTTTTCTTGAACCATAAGATCATCCTCTAATTTTCTCACATCATAATCTCTACTAACGAAGGAAGGTTCAGGGTATCCATAATCAGTTGAATCAACAAAATTAGGATTATTGTCATCAGGTCTTTTGTTTTTATGATCAATAACTTGGATAAATCCAGGTAGTGATGCTTCGTAAACATTCCCAAAAGAATCCTCAACCTGATTGTATATTTGGTAATATCCACTCTTAGTAAATGTGTATATAAAGTAAGGAGTAGATTTAACATTAAGTATTTCTTCACCTGTGAGCGAATCTGAAAGAATCCAAACATTATTCTTCTTACCATATATGTCAGAAGAATAGTTGTTAAAAACAACAGTAGACATAAGAGGAATTTCTAGATGATTATTGGACGAGTGCACGTCGCACCAGGTCCACGCTCCCGAGCCCGGGCGGGATATAATGTTTCCAAGGTTTATCCCAAGTTCAGGTTTATATTGTTCAGATTTAAGTGTAAAGTATGCTGGATAAATTGGGGAGATGAAACCAGTTCCTGCTCCAGTTGTCCCATATGAACTAGATGTCATATAAATATCAGAACTCTTAGATGTTGAAAAAATCAAGTCTATAGATCTAGTTCCAAAATTGTTTGAATCTAATATATTTCCTTTAGTGTCCGTTTTAACTATATTTGTTACATACTTAGTTTTGGTGGAATTGAAATTAGAATAACTCATAAAATATTGACCATTAGAAAGAATTCTCGCATCTTTTAAAAATGGTGCACCGTTATAGCTCTCACCAAGATCGAATGAAAATATTCTTCTCACTGAAGCTTGTTCTGTTATTTGTGCAGTTATTGCTCTTTTTATAGGATTGCCCCCAGTTCCAACAGACCAACTATTAACATTAGCTCCAAAATAAGATGCAGTCGGACCAAAAGCAGTTGTTATATAATAGGAAGTTCCAGTTTTAGTGGAATAGATCTCTGCAGTAGCTCCCGCGGTTAGACCATTTTCTATAAATCCACCAGTTACACCAAACCCCTCTGAGCTAACAAGAATATAATATGGCTGTGATTCATATCCAGAAGAGCTTGTTAAATCAGTACCGCCAAAATTAAAGGCAGGTGGGACATACGGAATAATGTATGGCAAATATCCAGTTATTAAGCTACTTCCGGTATTTAACGAAGAGATTGAAAGAGTATGATCGTTATAAAATAAGTCCTGATTGGATGCTGAATTAATACCTGATCTAATGGAAAAATCGTCTCTGTTTAGGCTTAAACAAGAAAGAAATCTCCAATCGAATGTCAGGTCTGTTAAATATTCAGGGCTTTTATAAGAATCATTATTTCTTAGCCATAGATTTTTTAGCGTTGATAGTTTATTGTAATGGGGGATTAAAACATTAACGGTGTAATCAGTAACATCACAGGTAACACTTGAGCTATCATAGGAGCCAGACCAAATAGAGGTACTTGGAAATGATCTGAAATTTATAACTCTATACGATTTTCTGATCGATTCATTATATCCGCCGGTGATTCCAGTAAAAGATGTTATCTCTCCTAAATCTTTTTCAACCTCCGCAACAAAAACACCGGGTGCTTGTTTACTTGATAAAACGGTATTGCTTAGTAAACTTGAAAGGGAAGGTATTAAAGGAAAAGTTTTATTGGAATATGTATAGACATTAAAAACTAAGTCTGAAGTGGTTGGAATTGATGTTGAACCCGATCCAGACTGGAAAGAAACTTGAAAAACAAAACGAGTTTTTGTTGCAATTATTTCCTTATATCCAGACAATATAGAATAATATCCATATAAGCTAGGGGAAGCTGCTGTTCCGATCGTCATTGCATATCTGAATGGAAGGTTATCTAAATACGAATAAGCCGACACACTGGTATACTGTGTTTCATTTAATAATATTGTTGACACACTTCCAAATGACCCAGCTGTTGCTCCGGTCGGAATCAAGAAATCACAATTCCCTGATGTTGCAGAATTGCCGGGTGAATATCTATAGGTTAATGATGAAACCGCACCATTAGTATATTTAGATCCAGTTGCTCCTGTTGCAGAATATATCCAGGGATAAGCTCCAGAGGTTGCTCCTGTTAAACCTGAATTAGTAATCCCCAAGGGAGCACCGCTAGGTCCATTAGAGTATCCAGTAACAGCGGAAGCCAAGCCGGAATAAACATACGATCCATTCTCAATTAACAGATTATAGGTTCCTGCTAAAACAATAGAATTTCCATCGGGGGAAGGTTTTATTGATGTTACTTCAGTACTACTTCCATTGAATGTTATACTTGATTTAACACATCCGCAATCATCATACGAAACTACAAATCCAGTATAAGAAACGCCAGTATCGGTAGAATTTATATTAAATCCATTAGTCCCGGTAATAGTTAAAGGAGTCCCATCGTTATATGATCCAAAATTAATTGATTTGTTTTGAGCTATTTTTCCTCCTATATACAGTCTGTTGGATCCATTTATCGTAAGGGTCGCTGATGAAGTTATTTTAAATTCATAATCATTCCCGATATTAGGATTAAGCTGAGTAATCCATTTTGGAGATTGTATTTTATTGATAAGTAAATCCTGATCATATGTTGGGATTGGGTAGTTATTCCAATAGGCTTGTTCTCCCGCACGACCATCTGCAATATCAGATAGCTTTGTGGTTAGAAAAAGATTTCTCGGATCTAAACCAGGATGCTTATATTCAAGCTCATCATTTTGATAAACCCTCCATTCTGGGTAAGTCCAAGTGTATTTGTTAACTTTTGGAATAGGTGAAGGTGATGCTCCTCCTGTTGGGCTATAATAAACGAAATTCCATCCTGTGGCTCCTGAATACTTAGAAGATGCATAAACGTGAGGAACGTCATATTCAAACGATGCAAGCGTGTTATAGCCAAGAACCCATAAAGAACCGGCTCTTACGTCAAAAGAATTTTGACCTATATTATCACCTACGAGCTCGATACCAAGCACATTGTCGCTAGATAAGGAAGAATTAGAAGAATTAAACTGAGTGTGTGAAGTGCCGTTAAAATGCCAAATACCAGTACCCTGGCTAAGCTCGCCATCTCCCTTAGAATAAAATACGTGACCATTCTTTCTAGCTTTCACTAATGTTACTGGACCGGTCGTTCCATAGTTCCAAAAAGAGACCCCATTGAAATAAGATAAACCTATATCCGTACCTATCCAGAGATTTCCATCTTCATCAAAGTCAAGTGAATATACGGTATCAGATATTATGCCTGATGTTTTTGTGTTATAAACAGTGGCTTGTTTTATAATTTTAGTTCCATCGTTTAAAGAGATTGTAGAAAGACTTCCTTGAGGAAAAACATATAAACCCTCTTTTGTTCCAATATAATAGAGATAGCTTTTTCCATCTACACCCTTCGTTTTAATATCATAAATATGAGGCCATATATAGCCTTCAACTTCTTCATACCATCTATCAATTTCCTTCAGATAATAAAAAAGTCTTCCGCCTGTAGAACCCTGAATCCTACTATATGTTGATGCAGCAGCGGTTAAACCAGTTCCGTTTAATGGACTGCAGAAAGCAAGGATATCATCACCAAAAGGACAAGCATATATGAGAGAGATCTCTTGTTGAACGTCAAATGTTCCTAAGTCTGAAAATTTCCAAGAATTTCCAATTTCAGGATTGTTGGTGTCAATGTTGAAAACAGCAACCTGATTATATCCAGATTCCACCCCTTGTGCAACTCCACACCATAGCGTCTCTTCATTGTCTATGGAAAGACATCTGGTGTCTAAATAGTAAGGGCTTCCATTTGGTTGAGGGACAGCAGAATTCTGGTATCCGTAATATTCCCAGGACATCCCATTGAATCTTCTTATATCTTGTCCAGAACCCCAAACATAGAACTCGTTATCTACGTCTATTTGATTTATGTATAAATTTGCTGTTGGCATTCGATTTTATATATTAAATTAGAAAATTATCCTGGGAAATACCATCCTCTTCTGGCAGAAGTTCCCCCCACTGTGTATTGATAAGGATTTGCTATAGTGCTTTGCCCTAGCCCCATCCAGTCGACGGCTGTGTATTTTGGCCCAGTTGTTCCAGGAAACCAAGAAGCAGAGTTATCAGTAATAAGAACTTTAACAAGATAAAATCCATTGGTCACACCATATGGGTTAGGATTACCCGTTTTAGTATTAAATACATAATCCTCATAGATTGAAAATTTCACGCCTTGAACATACCAACAAGCAGGCTCCTCAGCACTAACAGTTGAGGCATAAGCGGTTTCTCTCCATTGGTATTCCGGAGCAGCAGTGGCTCCAAAATAATATTTAAGATTAATCCCTCCGGTAACACCATAACCATTTGGAGCTGTAGTGGCAAGCTTAGAATTAATAATATCAACAAATCCACCAGTGACTCCGTGAGGAGGTACACCCATATTCGTCGGTCTGTTATTAGCATACATTAAATTTCCATCATAAGAATTTCCAGTAGCACCTGAAGCCCCGATGGTAATAGTAACTGCTCTTACTGTCTGGGGAGTAAAGCTACGAGAATTGTTAAAATAAAACGTAAAAGTTAAAATAATATCAGACTGAGCCCACTTTCCGGATGGTAAAACTCCGCCCATTCTGAATGGTAGTTTACTGTAGTATCCAACACTTGTATCGAGTCGCGACTCACCACCATTTAGCAAAAGAGTAGCAGCAGGGGTTAAACGAGTAGTTGTTGATTCATATCCTCTGGATGTTAGACAAGCAAAGCTTGTATCATTTATGTAATTGGTTATTGCATAATTTGACCAATATCTGTTAGTATTCGGGGTGTTATCTTCCCGATAATAGGGATCAAGCGGAATTTGATTGTTAGTATCCGCATAATAAAACTTATACCCCAAAACACTACTATAAATATCACCAGGGTACATGTAATTTCCCACAGAATATCTAGATAGTCCTGAAATGTTAAAAGGGGATACTGATAAATCGGTTGCATCATAACCAAAATCGCTATTGTTCCATTGGTATATAGTCAATTTGATCAAGCCAGAACCACTATAAGGCTCTAAAGTAGTTAGAATGGACCCAGAAGAAATCGTCTGTCCGGTAAGCATACCTGGGGTAAGACCAGGATAACTAAATTCGAAAAATGGACTGTAATAATAAATAGGTTCTCCCTGAGAATGAAAGGATAGGTTTGACATACCAGATCCGCCCGGTTGAAGAAGATTTACACATATAATAGGACCATTTCCGCCCAGTCCAACGTTAGTTGTAGATACAAAATCATAAGGATCAACAACAGCTGATAAAAATCTTTGCGTCTTATGTGGCGTTGTGCTATTTGCAGCTGGATAGTCTGCTAGATTTAAAAAGTCTGTGATCCCACTTTTGTTGTACGTGACACTGGTTGATGCACTATAAAGATTTCCTGTCGGGCTCGTTACAGTAAGAATAGCTGATGCAGTATATGGCGAATAAGTCGATCCAGATTCAGAGCCTGTTAGATCTCCCCAGTCGAAAATGTTTTTTGTTACTGATATGTTCTGTTTAGATGTTCCTGTAAATCCCACAGCTCCACCAGTTCCAGGTATTAAAAACTGATAATAATAAGACCCTGTAGCAGAACTCCTGATTGTGCCAGTAGCCTGGAATTTTACATTTTGACTCATATCGACAACATTGGAAGGAGATCCTATAGGAGCACCTGCTGTTGTAAGGGTAATTATAGAGAGGTTTTCAATTTCAGATACAACGGAAACGTAAGAGGGAATAAAAATTGTATCGGTTGCTCCAATAGAATCTGTTGCTGTCAATCCTGCTCCGTATCCAGATGGGTTCTTTACAATATATCTTGTCGTAATGTTTGGAGAACTTCCAGTTGACGGTGATCCCCCAGGCAGATTCCACGTTCTAGTAACCACAGTTCCTGGGGTAGTGTCATAGTAGTAAATGTAATCTCCTTGAACTATATAAACTTTATTGTATGCCATTTTAAATCAGATTTCTTAAATTATATATTTTAAATTATCATACTAGTGGTACCTCCGGTAGAGCCAAAAGAGACTTTAAATAAAGGACTACCCCCAGGAACACTACTAGGAGGAAGGTACGAAGAATTTGTTATAGAAAAATTATTAACGCTCAAATTTGTAGGCGGTGTATCCGTTGAGAGCGGTCCTGATTCAGTAGGAATTGGTCTATAATAAAAATTAGAAACGTACATGTCGGAGGACGAATTTAACTGATCTGCTAATTCTTGGATACTTAAACCTGCAATCCCTTGCTGTATAGTTATTCCTGTAGGAAATGGATAAGATTCATTAGCTGTGCTTAATAATATATTATCACCCGGTCTTATATTATGAAGCTCGTACCCTCCTAACCAATCATTATTAAATTCAAAATCATACCAACCGTGAGCGTATCCATTATCCCACGTGTTATCTTCAAACGTATTCCAGTTAATCCTTTTAGTTCCCCAATACTTAAGATTCTTATTGGGAAAGGTCAGTGAGTACTCTGGCCAGTAAACATATTTGGAATCAACGTTCAATCCACCTGTCATTCCAGTATCATAGGAATTTAAAATTATCGAGCCAGAAACAGATAATGATACTTTTGATCCATTCTGGTTTGCCCCCAGATCAGATGGTGCTGTAATTTTAATTGTTGCCGGATCTGCTGTCGGATTATCGCAGGATGCAAAATAGTCAGGATAGGTTCTTAATGAATTAACGGAGGAAACTATCGAGTTTACTGTTGAGTGAAGTGTATCACCAGCCTCGGAGGATCCAATAAGTCTATCGTTTATATAAATAGACATTTTCCCTGCTGAGGTCATCTTTTGATTTGGGTACCAAGAGGCGGAAACGTCTACGGTAAGTCTAGTTGGAGAAGAAGCAGTATACACAGAGCTCCAACCAAGTTCAAGAATTATAGGAATCTCAAATGTTGTGTCCGATGTAACAATACAATTCCATCTCCCCATTATCTGTGGAACTGAATTTTGGATAGAAACTACGTCGCCAGTAGTTAAATTATGTGTGGATGCTGTTGTTACCGTAGCAAATCCATACTGAATACCAGTTATTAGATACGAAGAAATGTCGAGTATTCCCAAAACATTCTGGGTAATAACAATATTGCTATAAGCAGATGAAGGCTGTGTTTTTATTTTTACGTAAACATCCTGTCCCTCTTCTGCCTTGTTTCCATAATTTGAAAAATTAAGGATCTCTTCAGGAATTGATTTTTTAAGAACCTCTATAGAGGATCCTTCGGCAGGGAATTCCCAAATTGAGTTGTATTCCTCCCATGCTTTGTAAGTGTCTTTCCAGTCATACGTTTCAACTTCTCTGAATCTTGTCCAAGCATCGACTTTAATTGTTTTTGGACTAACCTTTATTGCCCCATCTTTTATTACTGTATTTTTAAAATTAAATCCATCTATAACATTGCAGGTAACTTTGTACTCTCCTGTATAAGGAACAAAATGCGATAAACGGTAGAAGTCTGATATTGGTCCTCTGAAAATAAAATTATATGGGCTTCCGCTCTGAGTTGTTGATTTATTTACGATCCACTCTATCTCCACCATGTTGGAGAAATCAATATTCGTCCAGGTTAGCAATCCATATTTTTGTGATGTTGCATAGAGGGAATACGAGTCAAATGTTACTGTTGGACCCCCATCCAGCTTAATGCTATAAGTTTCATCAAGATAACTAACAACCGCAACTACAGTTCCATTCTGACCGTAATAAGAGCTATTTGGGGATTTTACATTAACTCTTGTTCCTATTGAAAATATAGGAAGTATAACGGAGGTCCAGGTAAAATTCAATTCATCCCATGTCCATCTATCAGGGATAAGTTCTAAAACTACTGGCATTCCTATAGGATTCTGATATGGAAGACCAGTAACAGGATCAACGTAAACAGGGTAATCGTAATTGTATGCACCATCTCCAAGATCCTTTATTTTTCCCTGCTGCTTTAAATCATAAAAATTTGAGATTGCAGAAATCATCGAGGAGTTCTGTGATGGGGAAAATCTTTGTTGCGAAGAAAGCGGATCTACAGTATTTCCAAGATCTGATATGGTGGAAGGTAAAACTGTGATCTGTCCATTTAGTAGAGATTTATTATTCGATGAAAAATAATAAACAGGCGATGTTTGGGTAGGATTAACATACCAGGTCATTGGCGATCCCCCTGATATAGCACCATTTCCGGTAAGACCAGTCGGAGCAACAATAGAGGATAAAGTTGGATCTGTTGTTATATAAAAATCAAATCCAGTGGTACCTATAGAGAATTCATAGGATTTACCAGAGGTTACCGAGAAAGTTGGATTTGGTGTAAGATTAAGTGAATCTGAAATTCCTTTAAAGTATAAAGCACTGCCGGTGCCACCAGCAACGCTAGCTGTTATTTCATACTTATTGTAATAATTGGACGGAGCTTGTATAGAATTAGAATAAGGTCTAGTTGAAAAATTTCTAAGATCCTCTAAAAATCCAAAATCAGGATTTGCTTTTATTTGAAAATCAAACCCAGCACTTATTTCTGATCTGTCCATAGTATCAGTCCAAACACGGGTATTATAAATGTCAAAATAAACTCCCTCTCCAGTAATATCAACTATTCTAGCATTTAGAGGGAGATAGTCTCTTTTGAGCCTCTCTTTTAATGCAAACAGTTTTATCAGAACTTCCTCCTGCGTAAATGCAAAAGCGTCAGTAACTTCAGGATACCCATAATCTGAATCATTCCCTGTCACTTTGTTGAGATCGTAATACAATCCAAATAAAGCAGTTTTTTTATATGTTTTACTTGGAAGTAGTGTATCCTGCGAGGAAAGATTAAGAACATAGTTTCCGTCCGAATCCGGGCCATACGTTTGTGTTAACTTATACTTTCCAGTGTTCTCATTATTTATAAGATCAGATATTTTATAGTTCTGACTGTATCCATTTGCTTCTTGATCTGCATTTATTTGATCTAGAAACTCTTGATTACTTTGAAGAGGTGATGTGACTTGAGTTTTACCATATTCTAGATTAAGCCAATACTCCTTTATTCTTAAATCTTGATAACCAAAGAACTTAAGGGCATTAACTAGACCTTTATAACTACCTGCATATGGGAATATGCTTTCACCAGCCACCATTAGCTCTTTCCTTTTCTGGTTTATTTCAAGGTAGTTTGGCATTGGTTCCTCCGGGTCATGGTCTCTAAGAATAATCGAATCTGACTGGTAAAAAGCTCGTCCTAGATTTTTAAGAAGAACGTTAAATCTTTCGTCTTCCCCTACAATCTCACCGTAGAAATTCACCTCTAAAACCTTAACTGGGCTAGGTCCTGTTATATCCTCTACTACAAGTCTTCTCTCATAAATATCAGAATAAAGATCACTAGAGTTAAGGGCAACATTTATCGATAATGATTCTGATGTGATATTTGATGACTCGATATACCCACCAACATTAGAGTAGTAGTCATCACTAGCTATTGCATCTATCGGATAAACTACATTTGGATAATTTATTATTATTGGCTGTCCTTCTCCGCCAGGTAACCTATCCTCTATTTTATAAGTGAATATGATCTCAGATACATCAGTTTCACCATATTTGTCATTATACCATCTCGTTCTCCATTTTCCCTGGGCGGTTCCACCTGTCCCTCCAGTGAATCCAGTATGCGGTAACCCATATTCAATAGATCCTAAAGGATTATACATTTCTTGAACAATAAAAATTTGCTCATTCTCATAGAGTCCAGAAGAAACTGGATCAAAATAAATGCTTCCCTTAAAATATCCGCCTGGTCTGTACTCGTAGGATGTTTTAAAATAAACTTGATATCCTTGACTTATTGTCTTCTGACCTGAAACTTGCCCAGGATAAAAGTTAACAGTATACGTTCCAACATTAGTTGAAATTGATGATATTTTACCTTTGAATTCTTGTTGTCCAGCAATTCTACCATATAGATAAACGTCCGCTCCTTTTAACAGAAAGTCAAAAATCTCTTTAGCCCAATCAGATATATTAAACCCATTTAAATCATTAAGATTAAATGTTAAAGATGCTGGATCGGAATCAAGAAGATCCACATCAAATTCACCAACACTCGAAGATCCAGAAGAACTTCTAAAAGTGAATTTAGAGTCAAGTGGGGTTGGTCCAGTCGGGCCAACATAATCAAAATTCAGGGGATCCCCGTGTTTATTAAAAAAGTTAAGCCTTCTATAAAAAAAATTAGACATATCTTAAAATACTCTTCTGTTATTTTTTTTAACTGTGTAGTTAAAAAAGTTTTTAATTTGTTTTGTACTTTCTACTAATCCATATATCACCATATCAAAGTAATGAAGTATTCCCTCTTTAATGGGATCTTTGTATATTACACTTGAAAGAGTTCTTTTTAAAATCTGTTCCTTATAGATAAATCCCTCCTGAACGTTATCATTTACGCTATCCCTTATATCATAAATATTCTGGGTTGGATCATATTCATACCAATGCCTTTCCATTGGAATTTTAGGAAGTTCTTTCATCAATTTGCGATAATCTTTACTATCCGAACAAGGTGCAAATTTATACTCTTTACTATTTGCTAAAATTAATCTGTACCCAGAGCATCCTATATTATAGGCTCTAGATTCTGCCAGATCTTGTGTATCATAAATATCTCTAGAATTATAGAAAGTTGATGATGATGTCTGAGGCTTTATCCCTACCTGAGTATAGTTTATCCCTTTATCGGGATCGGGGAAAAACGGGGAGTATTCTTTTTCTGCCATTCTTAGTTAGAAGATTTTGTAATTTGAGCCTTGGTGTTAGCATTTAATTCCGCTCTGTAATCTTTCTTAGTAGTAGAAGATACACTCATATTTAATGGTCCTGGTTTTCCTTCTACTATACCCTCCGTATAAGTTATACCGTTTCTATCTGTCCAACCACCTCTTAAAACTACAAGCTCATTTCTACCTATAACTATATCTCCGAAATCATTAAGTCCTAACAACTGCGACATTTGTTGATCGGATATATTTGTAAGATCCTTCATCTTTGACTGATTCTCCTCGTTCTTTTGACCAACAAAGTAGAGATTGACTGAATCGACACCATCTATAGATTCAACTATAGCTATCAAATCGGATTTAGGAATATAATCCCTTCTTGTCGTATTTAGCATATACGTAGATATTCTTTTCCTAATTTCTTTCTTTACTGATTCTGGATCATACCCTTCAAAAATAGTAAAAACAACATTCGTAACATATCTAGATATTACAGGATCAACTATTTGTATTACCGTTGTAGCTATCATAGATCCTGAATCCTGAATAAGTTTAACTATCATTTTTTTCTGTGGTTCTGTTAATAGAAAATCTTCAACAGGAACACTGAAATAATCTTGATTAGACGAGATGTTAAGTGTAATATTAGGTATCAAATAAAGATAAACAACATTATCATCGTCCAAGTAATCGTCGTCAAAAGTAGAGAATGCTTGTATTTGAGAAAATATACCAAGTTTATCTAGAAAGATCTCATAATTTTGGGCATTTGCAAAAACAAACGATCTACTAACTTTAGGAGCAACCAGTCTTATTAAATTGGTAGAGTCTGGATTTGTTCCAAACATCGGATCTATACTTTGTTTAATATCTAAATAATTTCCAAGATCCACTTCTTTACCAAAAAGATCTGTGCCTGTTTGGTTGAATTTATAACTTATTGGATTATCTTTAGTGGATGCAACATTACCTCCTGTTCCTACATTTTGAAGGTATTCTATTCTTATTTTAGATCCCTTCTGGGGAACCATTCCAAAATTAGAATTACCGAAATAAATATCTATGCCTTCCTGAATTCCACTCTTGACGAGATATCCCTTTTTGTTTAGAGGGATGTCATAAAGAGAATCGTATCTTTTCCATTTTTCCTCATTAACATAAACATCAACATAAAATTGATCTACAAATGAAGCGGATTGTATAGGAATACTAAAGCTCTGTAGAGAAAGACCTGTTCCTGTAACTGTAAAAGAATTAAATACACCCTGAACTATTTTACATCTAATTGGATTAGTTCCTCCTGTAAGCGGAATTGTTAATTTCTGAGCTCCTAGAACGAGCGAGTAAGTTCTACCGTTCTCTTGACATCTTATTTGTGTGTGGTTACTTAGAATGATACATCCCCCTCCAACATCAGACTGTAATGTGTTCCAGGAAACAAAAACTTCACCCTGAGCCGATGTCGATCTTCCCGGATCATATCCAGAAATTCTAGCCAAGCTTCTTACTGAATAATCCCTTGTAGCATTTTCTATATTTAGCTCCGTAATAGAATCCTCGATAAAGTATAATATCATTTGCGATAGATTCTGAACGACAAACAAAATTTGTCCCCATGCAGAAGCAACTGTGAACAAATTTACGGTCTGGTTATAAGTATCCTGTAGAAAATTAAAGGTGTCAGTTAAGAGTCCGTTAATCAGGATGTTATTTTTCTTAAAAATATTCATTTTCTAAATTATGTTATTCTTAAAGTTATTGTTGGACTTAATCCTCCATCAGAAGGGAGCATAAAATCTAAAGTTGCTACGTCTCTTTGAGTTCCTTGAAAAAAATTGAGATCGTAACTTCCGCCAAGTGTTGAAAAAAGAGGAATGTAGGTCGTTAAAAAAGTATCAAGTTCATTCTTAAGACCTGATTCTGATACATTAAGATTAAAGATAAGATCCTCCAGATTTAGTCCAAATCTAGGATCTCCTAACACTTCACCTTTGTTTGTTAGAAGCAACATCTTCAATTGGCCAGTACAAATCTCTACAGGATCTGTCGTCTCTATCTGATATGGATTATATTTTGGGTCTTGTGGATCCCTATTGTAAAGTTCTTTCATACTTAAATGCTAATACTGATATTATATATCTCAATTTCATAAGAGCCACAACAAATAAAAAACCCCGGAAATTCCGGGGTCTTTGGATATTTTTTCGGTATTCTTTAATTCCACTGCAAGAAATAGCTAGGTGTATTCTCACCATTAATCATTTCCATAACCTCCTGAAGCTCCGCTTCACCCGTAGCTTTTATATCACCAGAATTTACTTGTATTCCACCAGGAAGATTATAGTTAAACACGGAAAGCATATTAGCTAACGCTATCTTAGATTTAGCTATACAGTATCTAACAAACAATTCATCTTTAAAAAGGTCTTCGTCATTTATAGCAACAAAGCATCTAACTGCTACGTCAACCCCACCTACCCCAAATCCCTGAGCTAGCTGTCCATTTGAATTAGCGGATGTTCCACCCTTACCAGATCTTGATGGATCCCTACCCAGGATGGTTAAGTTCTTTGTGTTCTTGTTCCATTTAAATGCAAAAGTATTTAGAAGGTAAGCTCTAGATAAATCAAAATAGGAGTACATTACCGTTCTATAAACTAGATTATCTCCAACAAAAGGAGAAAGTAAAAGTTCAGATCCTAAAAGTTTAGAGTCGCTAAAATCTCTATCCGGATTTCCTGAAATTCCTGATCCTCCAACTTCCCTTACATCATAAACAGTCACGATAGACTCAGGCAATTTAATTTGTCTGGTTGCTCTAAATTCTTTATGTTGAAATATTGCATTTTTAAGAATAAAAACTCTATCCTCCACAGCATACTGGTAATTGTCTCTAAACCATGACTTAGCACGTCCTATAATTCTTTCAACCTCTTGTTTGTTTAGGTTATATGGGAGAGCACAGCTAAAGGATAGCGCGTCTTCTATTTCCTGAATTAAACCATCTAATATCATTTTCTTAGGGTTATTTTAGTAATTCATATTTCCGAATCTCGAAACAGCAAACTGATCATTAAGATCTTTTAGCCTACTATCGGTTACGAATCTATTGTTTCTGATTTCATCCCACCCTTTAACTTTATAGGTTTCTTTGCTAACCTCAGAATTTTCACCAAGGGTTCCAGCTCTAAAAACCCCACCAATTATTTTACAATTGATGTTCTTTTTTTCGCAATCTATAAAACAATCTTTTAATTCGTTTGTGAATTCTACTATAGATGATTTAACTTTGCTTGAGAAGATCTTAGATCCTCCAACTACGTTACAATCTTCTAAAGAGGATTTCTTTATCTCACAATTATGAATGTTGCAATTTTTCAAAATCCCATTTTTAATATCGCAAAGAATTAAATCCATTCCGTCAATTAAAACCGCTTCTCTGCTTCTGGAATCTTTAAGTTGATATTTGCCCGTGGTTGTGTCATAATTGAAAAAACCAGAGGTTACGTTTCCCTCAACAATAAGTTCAAATAGTTTATCTCTGATTACCGGGAAATATGTAGTAACATTTTCTTCCCATCCCTTAAGATCTATAAATATATGGAAGTCAGGATAATTTTTAAAGAAGAAGTTTGGATTATTAAAGGATTTAACAACCTTAGTGTAATCCTTCATCATATTCTGTAACTTAGCCAAATCATCTTTAGTGTAACCGTTTATTCTACGGCTAAGAATATCATATAGATATAATAAGACATAATCAACAACCTCTCTTATCTCCTTTATTTTCTTCTGATAATCGCGATTCCCAAGATATCTAAATTCAAGATACCCTTTAGAAAGTTTAGTGAAATTTACTCCGTAGTATTTGTCATCAGGAATTTTGTACATCTTAGGATCTATGCTAGTTATATTTTCTAACATAGCGAAACGATTTCTAGGAACTATTCTCTTTATGGATTTAGCATAAACATTTTTTATCCTTGTTCCGAATTTGTCGTATATCTTGTTTTCATCTAAACCTAAAATAAATTTAAGTCTATCTAAGGTTTCCATTCTATCCTTAATATCCCTTCTAGATTTATCAAAGCTAACTGAAAACTGAAAAGCGCATCTATCGTTGGTCCACCCGTTTTCGTCTATCCACTTTAATGTTTTGATCATTATAGGAATAGCCTCATTATAAGGAAGTGGCCCGGTTATAAATTCAACCATTTTGCCACCTCCAGAATAATCAGGTTCGAGTTTAAAAGTACTACCGCTAACAGAAATATTAGAGTGATACTTTTCTGAAACTATAACTTTTTTGTTTAGAAGTTTTCCTAGGGATTCGGAAGCTTTACCCTTAAGCATATTTGTATAGAACTCAAATTCAAATCCAATTTCGGCGGAACTGAGTGCATACAATTTATCAAAATGGGTTCTTTCGTTACTCATTTACTGGTTCTGCAAATATTTTTCCTGCATTGACCTCAACTTCATAAAGTGAAACTGTCAGGGAATCACCAGGTTTGAATCCTCTGTTATTCTTACCGACTCTATCTTGAGGTATTAGTGCCATAAGACCAAGAGCTATTAATTCAACAAGAATTCCATTTTTTCTTAAGTGCTTAATTCTAGCCTCAAATGACTCGCAGTCTCCGTCTTTTATCTTTGTCTCAAGCTCTTGTAGGATTACATTCTTCTCTAGTGGTTTTTCTAAAGTTAGAGTTAATCTGTTATTTTCCTTTATCTCTTTGATATAGAATTCTATTTCATCACCAGGTATAAACGAGGTAACTCTAGAATCATTTTCAAATTCAGTTTTATGGATTAGACCAGTGTAAACTTCTTCCCATTCTACGAATACTCCAAAGTCGCTGGTTCCTGTAACGAATCCTTTATATTTTTTAGTAAGATCAAGCTCCTGTATTTTAGAATCCATGATCTTATTTAAGTATTTCTTATAAGAGATAATAAAGATGTCTTTTGCGTCAACATAACCTTCGATCATAACAGGAAGTTCCTTTCCTATATAAGACTCAAAATCTGTAATTCTGTTTGCCGCAGCTAATGATCCAGGAAGGAAACATTTTATTCCTGAAATGCTTGCGATATAGCCACCTTTATTTATACTTTCTATTTTAGCTCTGTATGCATGAGATCCTTCTTTGATTTGTGCAAAGAATTCGTCTCTGATACTATGCATATAGAAATCAATAACGGAGCCAAAATAGCTGCTTCCTACTTTTCTAACACTAGCTTTAAATTCCGCTCCAACTTGAAAGTCTATCTCCTCTAAATTTAATTTAGCGGCATCTCTTCTCTCTTTTCTTAGGTCTATATAAATCGTCTGGCCTGCCGAAGTCTGAGCCAATGCTTCAGTCTCGTTCATGTTTGTGATTTTACATGGATAAACCTCACCATCTTTAAGGTCTTTCCCTATTTTATCAAATTCATAAGAAACCCCACTAAAGTATAAATTGCTCAAATCTTGAGCATACTTTTCATGGGAATAAACTCTTGACCCCTCTGGGGCTTTAATTTTTGCATTAACCGCTCTTTTGTTTGGTAGCGTCCAATCGAAATCTTCTGCTAGATTAAAACTCATTCGTTTTGTTTTTAAAGGTTTAGTGATAAATTATTTAGTTATAGTATATATCAAATCTTAAGTTCCTTTAAGTGAAATAAGATTATTTAGATTTGGAAACTCTACTAAGGTGAGCAATTATTTCCATTTTTTGAGAAGGAGATTCAGTTTCTCCAGTTTCAGTTTTATGAGTGTGTGAATTAAAAAGCTTCATAAAAGAATCTCCAAGGACTAACCTCTCGATTGCATTTTCTCCAAGCTCTATGCTAGAGCTATTAACAATAACTGTTTGTTTTCCGTTCTTCCTCTCCATGCGGATTTCATCGTCGTTCATTTTCAGAACAATCCTAAGATTTTCAGATCCATCTTTTGCGTTTTGAGTATCTAGTTGTATTGTTGCCTCCCCTAATTGAAATACCAATCCCTTCCTACGTGTATAGATCATTTTAAGTGGACCAGGTCGAGCTTCAGAATCGTATATAAGTGATTGCGTACCCTCATAAGAATTATCATCTTTGAGCTCAGATAAAAGATCATCAGAGATCTCCTTAATCGATTGATAGTTCATTTTATAATAATTATTCTCCTCAAAATGTACACCAACCACAGCTCCAATTCTAGGTATAGAAAGGTTACCCCCTCCGCCATTTCCACCAAAAGAAAGACCAGAGATTTGCTCTGCCCAAGGAAGATCTTCAACAGGAATATCATCAAGAACTCCGAAGACTCTCACTCTGGCTCTTCCCTCATAAAGCGGGTCCTTGTTATCTACAACTGAACCCAGGTATGTTTTTTCACTTGGCATTTTTATTCAAATTTAGATTTAGGAGTATTAAGTCCTCCTGTGCTAATATTATATTTATCAGGTGGTTTTAGATTCCCTAAATTTATTGGGGGTTCCATTAAAAAATCTCCAGATACTGGCGGATAATCCCTTCCAAGATCACCTCTTACTCTGGATGAAGAGATAGAAGGCGTTGGAGGATACACTGTCCCTGGAGGCTCGTTATTAAAAGTATTTAAAGGGTTGCCCATATCAAGATCAGGTCTCTGCTGTGAATATACCGGATTAGATCCTAATCCCTTAGCTGGATCCGAATATAATTTTTGATCGTAAACACCAGGGGTATTTAGTGAATTGCTGTCGTATTCATTCTTGTAAGTAGAACCATAGCTTCCCGCTCCGAGACTGGATGTATTTGAATCCATTATTGGATTTGAATTTCTATAAATACTACCAAAAATTTCTTGCTGGTTTAAATCTGTACCTGCCCCATAATTAGACTTCTCTTTTCCGAGATCTTTCCCTGGATGTGTTGGATATACATCTGAGTTTTGTATATTGGAATACACGCTTTTAAATTTATCAAAACCTTCTTCTGTATTTTTAGGGTATGCCCTTTCGTTTATTCCTGGATAAGCTCTATCAGGTAATCCCAGATCTTTTCCTGGAATATTTGTATAAACGTCTCCTGGTGTTCTGGAATACACGCTTTCAATAGGATCAGAATTTCCTCCTCTCGATTCAGGATACACTTTTTCATTTATTCCGGGATAAGCTCTGGAAGGTAATCCTAGATCTTTTCCTGGGCTATCCTGATAAACATCCCCAGTTGTTTTAGAATATACCCTATCAGGAGATCCTAGATCTTCTCCAGGAACATTAGGATATTCATCACCCTCTGGAGATTTATAAACTCTATTAGGAACACCTAAATTTTTACCCGGGGTTTCTGGGTAAACATCACCAAAAGTTTTAGGGTATACGCTATTAGGATCTCCAAGAGCATCACCAGGAACATTAGGATATTCATAACCCTCTGGAGATTTATAAACTCTATTAGGAACCGATAGATCATTTCCTGGTGATCCTGGATAAACATCACCAAAAGTTTTAGAATATACCCTATCAGGAACACCGAGATCATCACCAGGAACTTTAGGATATGAGTCTATACCGGGGGTTTCATAAAATCTATTCGGGATCTCTAAATCCTTTTCTGTTCTATTTGGATAAGCATCGCCAGAAGTTTTAGGATATACCCTATCAGGAACTCCAAGATCATCGCCAGGAACTTTAGGATATACATCTCCACCGGGAGATCCGTAAAATCTACTAGGAACACCTAAATCTTTACCTGGTGTTTCTAGATAAAAGTCACCTGAGATTTTATCATATACTTTTTCTGGAGATATTGTACCATCAACATTGGATTTAGGATATTCATTTCCATATGGTGATTTATAAACCCTATCAGGGTTTCCTAAATCTTTACCTGGGGTTTCTGGATAAATATCGCCTGGCGTTCCTGGATATACTCTATCAGGAACTCCAAGATCATTTCCAGGAACTTTAGGGTACTCGTCTCCTGAAGACGGAGGGTATGCTCTATTTGGAACTCCTAAATTTTTGCCGGGGGTTTCTGGGTAAACGTCAACTGGTGTTCTGAAATACACACTTTCAAGAGGCGATCCAGTATTGTTATCAGTGACTCTAGGATACTCATCCCCTGTTGATTGAGTATAGGTTCTAGATGGTAGTCCTAAGTCTTTCCCTGGATTTTCTGGGTAAACATCTCCTGAAGTTTTACCATATACTCTATCAGGAACTCCAAGATCATTTCCAGGAACTTTAGAATAAACATCACCAGTAGACGAAGGATACGCTCTAGAGGGTAGTCCTAAATCATCCCCAGGAGAATTTGGATACACATCTCCGAAAATATTCGGATAAATTCTACCAGGGACTCCTAGATCCTTACCAGGAGATTTAGAGTACTCGTCTCCGAAAGGTGATTCGTAAAATCTGTTAGGAACCCCAAGAGCCTTTCCTTGACTATCAGGATAAACGTCGCCCTGAGTTCTTGGATAAACTCTATTTGGAGCACCAAGATCATCACCTGGAACTTTAGAATAGACGTCGCCATCAGGGGATTCGTAAAATCTGTTAGGCAAACCAAGGGCCTTTCCTTGACTGTTCGGATAGACATCACCGGATGTGGTCGGGTAAACTCTATCAGGAACACCTAAATCTTCACCTGGGTTTTTAGGATAAGCATCGCCTTCTGGTCCACCATATAGTCTATTCGGAACGCCCAAATCTCTTCCCGGGCTATCTGAATAAACATCTCCAGATGTTCTTGGGTAAATTCTATCAGGAACCCCAAGATCTTCGCCAGGAACTTTAGGGTATACGTCTCCAGAGGGCTGGCTATATAATCTATTAGGAACACCTAGATCATTCCCTGGATTATTTGGATAGGAGTCACCAGTAGTCTTAGGATAAATTCTCTCAGGAGAACCAAGATCGTCGCCAGGAACTTTAGGGTATACATCTCCTCCAGGAGATCCGTAGAATCTATTTGGAAGTGATAGATCACTACCTGGACTGTTTGGATAAACATCGCCAGAAGGTGCTTGATAAACTCTATCAGGAACCCCGAGATCATCACCAATAACTTTAGGATATGCATCACCGTTTGGAGATCCGTAAAATCTATTAGGAACCCCCAAATCCCTTCCAGGGCTGTTTGGATAAACATCGCCAGAAGGTGCTTGATAAACTCTATCAGGAACCCCTAGATCTTCTCCTGGAGACTTCGTATAAAGATCCCCGGAAGGCTGACCGTATAGTCTGTTAGGAACCCCCAAATCCCTTCCAGGGCTGTTTGGATAAACATCGCCAGAAGGTGCTTGATAAACTCTATCAGGAACCCCTAGATCTTCTCCTGGAACTTTATAGTATGCATCGCCTTCTGGAGATTTGTAAACCCTATTCGGAAGTCCTAGATCTTCCCCTGGGCTATTTGGATAGACGTCTCCAGAAGGAGTTTGATAAACTCTATCAGGAGCTCCTAGATCTTCCCCTGGAACTTTAGAATACATATCCTCATTCAATGACCCATAAATTCTATTAGGAAGTCCAAGATCTTCGCCTGGTGACTTTGAGTAAACATCGCCTGATGTGGTTGGATAAACTCTACCAGGGACACCCAGATCTTCTCCAGGAACTTTAGAGTATACATCTCCCTCAGTGGGTGCATAAACCCTACCAGGAAGTCCTAAATCAGGGCCAGGAGAATTTTGGTAAACATCACCAGCAGGATTTGGATAAACCCTATTAGGAACTCCAAGATCATCGCCAGGAACGGTTTGATAAGCATCACCATTAGGTAAATTGTACTCTCTGTTAGGTAATCCAAGATCCCTACCTGGCGAATTTGAATAAACATCTCCCGACGGTGTCGGGTATATTCTATTGGGAACACCTAGAGAATCTCCAGGTACCTCCGGATAAGCATCTCGATTACCTGGAGATTCGTATATCCTATTAGGAAGACCTAATTCACTCCCAGGAGAATTGGAATAGACATCTCCTGAAGGGGTTTGATAAACCCTATCAGGAACACCTAAATCTTCTCCTGGTGATGTTGGATATAAATCACCTGATGCTACTTGATAAACTCTATCTGGAACACCTAGATCCTGTCCTGGAGATGCTGAATAAACATCACCAGATGGATTGTTATAAATCCTATCAGGAATCCCTAGATCAGCTCCAGGAACTCCGGTATAAGCATCACCAGAAGCTTCAGGATAAGCCCTGTCAGGAAGACCTAGATCTCTTCCTGGACTGTTTGAATAAACATCTCCTTGAGGATCTTGATAGACTCTCTCAGGAGCTCCAAGATCTTTACCTGGAACTGTTGGATATACATCACCACCTGGGGATCCATAAATTCTGCTAGGAACACCCAGATCATTACCTGGACTGTTTGAATAAACGTCGCCTGATGGGGTTTGATAAACCCTTTGGGGAGATCCAAGATCCTGCCCAGGAACGGTTGGATACTCGTCGCCACCAGGAGATGGATAAGCTCTTGTTGGTAGGCCCAAATCTGATCCTGGTGAAGTTGAATAGACATCACCTGTCGGTTTTACATAAACTCTTTGTGGTGATCCAAGATCCTGTCCAGGAACTGTTGGATACTCGTCACCGCCAGGTGATGGATATGCCCTTGTTGGAAGGCCTAAATCTGAACCAGGTGAGTTTGGATATGCATCCCCTGTTGGTTTTACATAAACCCTTTGTGGTGATCCCAGATCCTGACCAGGAACTGTTGGATATTCATCTCCACCTGGTGATAGATAAGCTCTTGTTGGTAATCCTAGATCTGCCCCTGGAGAAGATCTATAAGCATCATCCCTGACAGTAGGGTAAACTCTTTGAGGAACTCCGAGATCTTGACCGGGTGATGTTGGATATTCATCACCACTTGGACTATTGTATGCTCTTTGAGGAGGTCCACCCAGTCCTCCCCCTTGTGGTCCAGCCAACCTTGAGTTTCCACCGCCTAGACCCTGCAAGAAGTTTTGAGCATTATTAAAAGAAAGATTATTTCCATTCAGTAAAGCAGTATTAAAATTATAGGCATTTCCTAAAATGGTTCGATCTACACCAGATAGAGATCTAGTAATGGATGAAACCCCCTCGTTGATCAAATCATTTAGAGAGTTACCTATAAAATTTGTCAATAGATCCTTTCCAAGTTCAAGTATTCCTTGTAGTCCGGTTTTGGGGTTTGGTGCTTTTGGTGCTTGTTGAACAGACGATCTTGATCCGTCCCAGCTATCCCCAAGTATTAAAGGATTTCCGTCTAGTCTAATATTAGGAAACTGCGATCTCATTCTAACACGACCAACATGTATTTTGAATCCCTGTGTCACTATATCAGGGGAGATAGTTCCTGGTGTCATTATATTTTGGACTGGAGTACTTTCACTGAAATCAAATTCGCAATTTCTACACTCAAAAACAATAACGGGTTTGATCCCAGACTGATCCTGTTGATTTTTAAAGGCAGCTAAATCGTTATTAACTCCAGCTGTATTTAAAATACCTCCGACAAAAGAGTTAAATGGATTAGCTGGATTTGTTCCTCCCCCTACTCCATACTGTTGATTCTGTCCTGCTGCAGCTTCCTCCGCTCCAAGAGAAGTTCCTGGATTTTTTGCATTGCCAAGAAGTGTTGATAGGTTGTCTATTGTTTTGAGTGTAGCAGAGGACCCTATAAGTCTAGAAGTTTTAAAGAAATTTCTTATCTCCGTAACAAAGATATACATCATAAATCTTCTGAGGTTTCTAGGTACCAGCTCTCTCATATTATCATAATCAAAAGTGGCTTGATTGTATAGAGTAGCTAATGCGGTTATTCTTAGATTTAAAGATTCTAATGTTTTAAATTCCAGGACTTTTCCTGCAGTTCTTTGTGGATTAAAATTAGAAGCGGAATCGTCAGGAAATCCACCTCTGGTAACTTTAGCTAAGGCATCAAGCCCAGTAATCGATTGTAAAAACCAAGGGTAGTTGTCAACAAGATCTCGCAGCGTTTCCTGAAATTGAAGAAGCATATCCGATCTTTTTCCTCCTGTTCTAAATCCATCCTCTCTGTCAGCTAAATATCCGCTTGCTGAGTAGAATGAGATTTCTCCAGCAGGTCCTGGTGTTTTAAATTCGTACATTGGCTGGCTGAATGGATTTCTGGCAGCAAAACTACTAAGATCCGCTCCTGTTAAATAGTTTTCTTTTTTTAAAAGAGGACTAGGAGGCAGACCGTCATCAGGATCAACAGGTAAAACACCAAAATCAAAAACAACTTTAAACCCAAGGTATGTTGGGTCCTCATAATTTCCCTGTTTAGAAAGTTTAAACCCTTTTAAAAAGAGACTCCTTTGTTTATCTGTTGCTGACATTTGACGTTTAAAAAATTTAGTATATTTATCCCTATATTAAAATAAATCCCTCGTTGGAGATATTGGAAATGCTTTAGGTAGGGCACCTGAGCTATTTGCATTCCAAACCCTCTTGGCCAAAGTTAAAGACTGTCTCATTCTTCCACCCGAATAACTCCAATAAACACTCACCCCAATAACAACATAATTACCAGAAAGAAATAAATCCTGAACCGGCGAGGGGATGTCATTCGTTTCTCTATTACTCTGATTACCAGCATTCTGTTGTCTGAGCCCAGTTTCACTAACATAAATTTGAACAGGAACCACTTGACCCCTATAGATTCCAGGAAAATAGTTTTCTAATTCAACAACTAATGTCATTTTAGTTGCATCATTTATGTTGATTAGATTTTGAAACTTCGCATGAATAAAATTAGGATGTACTCCATCACTTGGTGAAATTTTAGAATTTAAAACACCAAGCCATTCTATTCTCTTTTCCTCCTTATAAGAATTATCTCTAGCTCTACCTTTCTGAAGAATAGCGTCTATTCCAATCTTCTCTGGCGTCTGTGATTCTATATCATATTTTATGTATTTGTTAGAAAGATTTTTTTCTTTCGCGTGTTCATCATAAAATCCTATCTGATTAACATATCCCATTTGATTAGTGTTAAGACCACTTCTAGAAGTCAAGGTATATCCAATTATAAAATAAGGAATTGTTCCATACCCACTAAGATTAGTTAAAACTAAAGGCCCTTGAACAGGTCCAGGATCTGGGGTTGCAGCATATTCATTACTAGCTTGATAGCCTCCTCCAACATATCCGGGGAGGTAAACTGCAATTTGCTGAGGTGGATCACCATAATCAAACTGTGAGCCAAGATTAACAAAATTGAGATTATAATAGCAATCTATCCAGCAATCAAAAAAACTTTTTTCGTCGTCCTTGTAAGCACGCAAAGAAACCTCTTGTATAAAATCATAATATGAATATGATGGACATATCCAAGTCATCTTGTCATTTAAGGTCCTGTCATTTGTGGAAAATCCTAAGTTTAAATCCTGAGAAACCTGGAGCAAGCATTCAGAAGAGGTAACGTCTCTAAATGATTTAATTCGATTAGTATAGAGTCCAGGGATTCTACATTCACCCATAATGGTGAATTTTAAATTTTTACCTCTGCCTTCGGCATCTTTCCCGCTGGGGTCCATCACACTTGAAGGCTCACTATTCACAGAGAGAATACTAAAATCCATTCTAAATGGTTTATAGTAATCCCCAGGTGATCTCATGTAAACAGAAGCTATATCACCATCCTTTGGGTAATTCACAGAAATAAAAACACTTTCTAGTGCATAGAAAGTAAATTTTACAATGGGCAAAAATCCATCTAGATTCAGATCAAACTTTTTTAAATATTTAGTAACACTATATCCATTAATGGTTATAAAGGGAACATAAAGACCTATATTCTTTTCGACTACAAATCCATCATCTCTTTCTTTCTGTAGATCGTCTGGGTTCTTTCTTCTATCTACTTGGACCTGTTCATCCAATTTGATATTGTTTAAAGCTAAAGTTACTATTTGGATATCCTCTAATGACATAATTAAGGATTAAGAGTTATTTGGTAAATTGAATCCACCTCCACCTGCGGAAGGAGCTAATACAAGGTATCCATTTTTCTTATCGATTGGAGATTCACCTGGCTGTGCAACGTTAGGAGGTAGCATCATCTGTGGATTGTTTTTAATCTGGCTGTTCAAAAATTTCTTTCTTCCGTCGCTAATTTCAAACTTTTTTTGCTCCTGATTTTTTCTAAATCCCTGATTTGGATTAGTGTTTGTGTCGCTAGATACCATTTTCTGATTTAAAATCTGTCTAGCATTAAACATATCATCAATTGTTCTGTTATCAGGAACAGCCAAAAGTTGTCCCTGATTTAGTGAGAACGGATTACTTATTGCATTAAATTTAAGCAAGGTGCCCATCTGATTTTGATTACCCATTTTAATGGTAGCAATTAAATCGGGTCTCATTTGGAAATATTCGGTAACTATTGCAAGTGCCTTGTAATCTGGACCGACCCCCTGAAAGCTAATAGAGGGTTTAGTTAAATCCCAAATTCCATAATTCCAAAGGGTCAATCCAGATGATGGATTAAATACCGATTTATTTCTAACAAGCGTGTCTATCTCTAAAGCCATAAAAAAAAATTAAATTAATTAACCCCCACCCGGAGGAATTTTTTGCCAACTTTGACCGTCCAAATAAGCATTCTTGGTGGCTTCTGATAATACGTTTCCGTTCACATCTCCAGTTGATGCAAAAGATTGTGCATTAGCAGAGGTCTTTAATACAGATTGATAAAGTTTACCGTCACCTCTATTAAAGATACTTTCTATCTCACCTCTCTCCCTCTCCCTTCCATGCTTTAACGTAAACGTCGCCTTTACTCCGGTTGGAAAATCATCAGGTCCAAGCGATTCAGTAAATTCTATTTTAACCCCATCGCAAACAAGATTTCCAATCATAGCAATAGGGTTACAAGGATTACCAACAGTTACGTGCCATTCTCCCACTGGTGCACCAGTTAAAAGAGACAATGGCGCCCTATAATTGTCAGTAAGCTCCCCTGATACCGAAAGTTTTATCAATCTTCCAGCTGCAGTACCTAGTGTGTTTTCGAATTGCTTTATTTGATCGACAAATTTTGCTGGATCGTTTCCACCCTCGAGGAGAAGATTAGAAAGTTTTGCTCTTACATCGTCGACTGCATTTGATTCCGGATCGTTTAAAGTTTTTGTTGTAGCATCGGCAAGTTTATTACCAAAGTCTGTGAACCATTTGATGGGATTCGAATAATACAGTTCAAGGCCTCTGTCTCCTCCAGGGAATGCGATTGCGGGGGTGTCTGCTTGGTATCGAATATCAGGGGTTAAGAAATTTCCATAGTTTGTTCCTATTGAAAGAAGATTTGCTAAAATATCCAGCATAGCTGCTTTTGAGTTTACCTCACCAACGGAGGTTAGATCATAATCAAAGACCAAAACGATATCATTCCAGGTGAAAGGAAGTCCAGTGGCTCTTACCTGTGTTGTTGTAACTACGTCAACTGACGTCCAAATATATTCACTCATCACACCACCTAAATCCTTAGATTTATCTCTAAGTGCTCTTGTTCGTCTAGCTTTAGTTACTGTTTCGTTAGGATCAGTAGCTATAGTCAAACCCTCAACTATGCTTCTACCCGCATCATAGATGTTTTTTACCTGTGGACTAATCTTATCTAACGTGGATCCTATAAATGACATTGGGCCTATACCCTGATCACCAGTAAAAAGACCTTTAGAAAATGCCTCTTGCCTTTTTATCTCCTCTTGTGTTGCTGGAAGCCATTTTAATCCAGTAGTAAAACTGAGTATACCCGAAAGGGAGTTTCCAGTATTTCCACCAAACCAAGTTATTGCCTGGGCGACAGGTCTTCCGACCCCCTCCGTTATATAAGCCTCATTATCTTTTAATGCTGCAGGGATAGACATATTGTCCAAAACTGGAGTTGGGAATCTTCTTAACGTTATCATGTAATTATTAGGAATAGATCCATAGTATTTACAATAAAGAAAATCCTTCCAGTAATAGGGTGCGGAAAGTCCCCCTATAATATTACCAATATATGTAGTTGAAGAAACTATCCCACTTAAGTTTCCAGTGTTTTGCGAAGCAACTGACTCGTTAGACATCGTTTCCTTAACTAGCATTCCTGCAGAGGGGTTCTTTGATGCTATAGAAGAAATTGACTTATTAAAAGAAACGGATTCTGATCTATAATAAGCGTTTTTAAAATCATTCTCGTAGCTTCCTAGAGAGTAGAAAAGAAATTGACCATATTTTGCAGGGTTCCTCTTTCCTGCTTCATAGAATAGCGACTTAGCGGTCTCTCTCTTAATGGGATTCGCACCAATATTGCTATACTTGGAAATTAAAGTATTGGAGTCAGTCTTGAGTATCTGTTCCCGGAGAAGATCTTCTATCATTTAATCCATCACTATTTTTTATAGTCGGTGGATAGCATACTCTTCCTCTTTTGGTAATTCGGATAAGAAGTTCTCCAAATTACTTTCAAATTCAGGGGTTATGTTCTTATAGCAAATAAGCATGCTATCACACTTCGTACTATATATTCCCTGAACAATTTTCTTACGAATAGTGTAGTTTAATATAAATTCTGATTCTGTTGCTAGATTATCTATTTCGTATCCAAGATCCCTTATTATTTTAGAGATGTCTACAATATAAGGGTCCAGCTTTTTAATGCGTGGTTTTTTCCTAGACTCTTTGGGAGAATTTTTAGATAAGTAGATGTTAAATATTTGCTTTTTGGGCATTTTTATTCTTCGGTTTCGCTCAATTCATCCCAGTTTGATTTTATCATAAATGATTTAAAACTGGTATACTCTGGGGATTCTTGATTCCAATTTTTAAAAGAATCTAATTCCAATTTTACCCCATCCCTATTGACATTCTTCATAATCTCTCTATTCTTCATCTCCTGAACAAACATTCTATGCTTGTTTTTTCCCTCCTCTATATTATTAGAAATGTCATCGATGGTTTTCTTTTGGGGAATATTGATTCCAAGTTGTTTTAATATTCTTCTTTGTTCCTTCTTAGAAATTTGTCCACTCATATTTTTACAAAATTAAATTTCAGCAGTAAATCCTCTAGGTCTACCAAAAACTGAGTCGTCCCTGTTGTACATATCCATGCCGACAACATACTTAAACAGTTTTAGAAATAGCGCAGGTATAAAAACGTCTTTTGTTTTAACTACATCATTAGAAGGAATAAATAAAAATTCAGACTGCTTCTCATTCTCAGATCCGTCTGTAGTAGCTGTTCCTCTTTTAATTCCTGTAACATTAACAGCAAAACATGGATGCTCTGTGTCAACCATCTTTGAAGCAGTAACTGTTCCTAGAAAAAACCATTTGTCATTTTCAGTAACAGAAAAACCAGTTTCCTCCTTTAGCTCTCTTTTAGCTGTTTCCAAAAATCCTGAATCATCATCATCAGTCCTTCCAGAAACTACGGTTAAAGAATATCCACCTTCCCTAAAATTATTTCTTTCCCTGAGTACACCTATTGATATAGGAAGATTGTTTTCGTCGGTAACATATGGTAATATGATAACAGAATCATCTTTAGGTCTTAATCCAATATATCCATCTCTATCTATTACATCAAATCTTGGAGCTGTATAGAGTACTTTTTCTTTTATTGATTCTTGCATTTTATTCTTCTACTTCTTTTTGTTCTTTCTCTGAATCCTCATTAATCTTAGATTTTTTTCCGGAGTCAGAATAATAAGATTTTTTAACAGAATCAGCTAATGATTTTTTTATGTTATTAATATCTATCCCATCTAAGACAAAATCAATAATTTCCTTTTCTGCCTCTTCAAAAGATAAAAGAAGAACATTGTATAAATCCTTCGGAGGAAGATTCAATTTTATCTTAATCGAAACCTCAACCATATTCTTTTTCTGCTTTCTTAACAACTTATATATCGGAGATTCAGGATTGAGATCACCAGTCTCCTCGTAAACTATAGAGGTAACTGCAGACTCTTTTATAATATCTCTTTGTTGAATTGGTTGTTCTTTTACTATAGGAGCAGCAGGAAACATTAGCATGTATTCTTCAACTAGATCAATGTTAATTTTTCTCCCACTTTGGAAGTCAATAAAAATGAAATCACCATTATTTGAAATACCCTTGTATCTTTCTACAGCAGGCACGTTTTCACCCTTTATCCACTCAAAATCATAAGGTGAATACTGATCTTGATACTCTTTAATTGTTTTCTGAGGAGATTCCATTTTTTTATTTTTTTTTATTGTCCCAAATAGGGACTTGAATAAGTTCCCCATCTATTGTTTTTTATTATTTTTATTGTGATTTGTTCCAGAGTTCATAAACTCATATTCACCAGTGTTCATATAAGTTTCTAAAAAAACAGGCAAATCCTTAAGAATAAGCCATGTTGATTTTCCCTTATTTGATTTCTTGCCATCATACTTCCACATTTCAACTATATTATCTAGTATTTTATCATTGTGTCTAGAAAACTCAATAACCTTATTGCCCTTCTTTTTTTTAAGGATTATTGAAGACCCGTATTCTAAGTTGAAGTCTAAATCAAAGCTCATCTTTAATTGTAATACTCGATGACCTTTTTGTTTCGATGATTAATTCTGATTCCTAAAATATATGCTCTCTATCTCCTCGTTAGGTAAAAATGTAGAAAGAGCTTTTCTCATCCTCCTGATGCTATCATCAGTTTCAGATCTGTATATAGGATTATCTGAAGATTTATTCTGGTTGTTGGAACGATTGTTTTTTAGGGTTTCTATAAAATAATTAACAAATCCATCCTTGTGCGTTTTGGTATCGCGTCCTGTGCATCTGTTTATCAGATAATCATAATATGGGTTTTTAGATTTTAATTCGGATAAACCTATGGGTTCCTCTATCCCCATGGATGGATCGTCATCAAAATTAAAGGATGTCTTTTTACTTTCACCTTTATTATCTATATGCAAGCAGGGTATTGTAGAATCCTTTGTTTTGTAAATCTTGAAAGATCCAAATAAATCATGTTTATTTCTTTTCTTTAAATCCACCAAAGATTTATTTTTTAAAACCGCCTCCCATGAATCTCTATCTTTTCTTTTAATTGTATCTACATCGTCGGGAATACCAAGTAGGTCCAAAAGAATCTCAATATCACATCTAGTAGATTCTGTTCTTTGTCCGTTCTTAACCGTTAAATAGTTAGCAAAGCCCTCTATAAAATCATCTATAAGATCTTCCGTGGTATCATGATCCTCTAGATTTTTATATTTGTTAATAGATACCCTTGAGACCTTGCCGTTCTCACCCTTCTTTGTTTTAATTATACTAAGAGGAATTTCTATCGAATCTAGCTCTTCACCAGCTTTATTAACGTAACTCAATAAAGCAGACCCACCTGTACTGTTAAACAGTATCGCTCTATTTTTTTTAGAGTCTGGATTGCTGGTGATGTCAGTAACAGAAATAACACAAGAATCATCAGAGTCCTTTACGTGTTTAAAACCGTAACTTATTGATTCCTTTAGTTGAAAAAAATCTAAAAATTTTTTAACTGACATTAGTAATTAATAATTAGTGTCACTCCCGAAATGGATAGTAACATCGAATTTTTTAGGATCGGTAGACGCGTTCATATCAATTTCCAATTTAGAAGGATATGTTGGAATTTTATATTCTTTATATTCAACGTGCATTTGTCCAATATCTATAGTTCTTCCAGGTATAAGGTCTATATCAAAATCTTTGGTTGGATTTGGATGATCGTCTACACTAAATTCAAGTTCCACATTTTTTATTGAGAAAGTAACATCAGAGATTCCTTTTTTTGTGATATCTAAGTTTACTGAATATTCAACAAAAGCCTTAGAGTTTATGATATCCTGATATTCTTTAGGCCTATTGTGTATATCTATATCAATGTACTCTATCCCGGTGCCGAAACTATATTCACCCCTAGGACCCTCTTTTTTTGCATATGTGAATGCTCCGTAATCGTAAATTCTAGACATTAAAAAGACTTTTCTTGTATATATCTTTAAGCTCTTCTAATGAGCGACAAATATATACATTAGATTTAAAAAAGTCCAGAGATGAAAAAAAAGTTAAGCCCTATATGGTTTTTGAAGGATCCACTGGATCCAGAGCACAAGGAGTATATCCTATTGGACTATTTGAAAGCAATAAGTAAGGATCTAAACCATAGCAACTGTTTTACCATTACAAAAGAGATCTCAAGGATAATAAAGTCCTTGAATGACTATAAAGAAACTAAAAAATTTAGCAAATCCGTTACTGATCTTTTGAAAAGAGAGGATAATGAATTTATGGAAGAATTCACAAAAAAGGATTTAAATGATGAAGATTTAAAGAACATAGAATCAATCATAAAGAGCTCTTTGGACACCCTTTATGGGTACTCAGGAATCTGTTTAGAGATGATAAAGGAGGAAGAATCTAAAATTAAAATATTCAAGATCCAATCAAAATTTGATCCGCCGATAAGAAAAGATGACTCTGGTATACTCATAATCAGAAATATGGCAACTGATAAGATCTTAAATTATTTTTTCAGAGCTCAAATAATAATGAAAACAGAGGATGGCGATAAAGAGGTCTTTATCTTAAAAAAAGCTCCCGTTAGGAACCCATTTTTTTCACTTAATTACGAGTACATATATCACGAGATTCTGAACGAGTTTAGCATAAATGGTGAGCATTTCCCACATTTATACGTTATAGAAATATATGAGAATTTTGAGGAGGAATCCGAAATTTATAAATTAGCTAAGGAGAAATTCATAGACACACTATCAAAAAAATCCACATAAAAAAAGGCCTATAAAGGCCTTTTCTTTTTAATAGCATATCAATATTAAAAATCTTCCAATCTTTTTAAATCCGATGAAAATTCTAGGGATTCAGTGGTGTGCATTATGCTGGTGGTACCGAAACTAGTAGCATCTTTAAATATGCCTTGCTCATTTCTATCTATTCTTACACCAGGCACATTTATGTTTGAGGTGTTTGCAAAAACAGCATTAGCATATCCAACATGATCATATGCAGGCTCTCTTTTAATGGTAGAAAGACCTGATTTCATTAACCCACCTTGCGATTGGTTAGAAGGTGCAAGTGGCTTGTATTTATTGTCATGTACCTTGTTCAGAAACTGATCAAAATTTAATATTTCCCTTTGGGCTACGTTTTGTAAATTCATATTAAAAAAATTAATTTATGCTGCAGCTGCTGAATTCCATATTCTTTGTAAAGCCCCCCAAATTCCATCTGAAGAACCTGAATCACCTCTTGATGCTCCTGTTGATGGCGATACCTGGCTTGAAGTGTATGATTGTCCCAGTCTTTGGCTAAGAGCATTGGTAAGTTTTTCTTTGTCATTACTGCTTAAATTTTCAACAGCTTCTTTACCGATATGAGCGCTTCCTAATAGCTCCTCGAATGCTTTAACCATTTTATCCTGTCCTTCCTTACTTAAAAGCATATTTCTTAGAAAAGTAAAAGCTAAACCAGTTGTCTTAATCCCCATAGAAGCAGCTACGGTATCTATACCTTTTTGTTCTACGAATCTTCTTAAAGAGTCAGCAAGTTTAGGAGCCCAATAAGTTGAATTTAAATTATCCCCTGAAAGTATTTTTGGGATATCACCCATTGGAATTTCTGTTACGAAGTTCTGAACAAATGAAGAAAGTAGGGATCCTTCCATAAGACCCAATTTCTCTAAAAGAGCAGCAGTTATTTTTGTCCTGATTGTGTCTTTGAATCCAGTTCCCATTACAGAAAACAGATTTGAGAAAAATCCACCGAAGTTGAAGTCCTCATTTATCTGAAATTCTTTTAATTTTTTAATGTTTGACATTGAAAAAAATTTTTCTTATATATATCTAAACAGGTTTAGGATTCCTCTTATTTAATAGATTCTATAAAGAGATTAACCGCTTTTTGTCTATATTTAATTCTATCCTCTTTTATTTCAGGGTTTTTAAGTGCCTCTTTTTTCCTGTTTAATATAGATTCGGGTAAAAGTGGACCAAATGTGTCCTTAAGTATTTTTTTATCTGTCCTCCATTCTATAGGTAAATGCAAGGCAAATCTAACTATTTCTAGATTCAGGAATGGATTTCTTAACTCCAGGGTATGTGCCATAGACATTTTATCAAGTCTAGGCAAGTGGTAATAGGTAAGCTCTTCAAAAATGTCAGACTGCTGGGAGTCGTATTCGTGGATTCTTGAATATCCGCCAAAGAGCTCATCAGAGCCGTCCCCGCTAATAACTATCCGATATCCTGTTTCCTTCTTAACTGCTTCAAATAAATGGTATTGCGGTATAACAGATCCTAGATCTATAGGTCCTTCGTTCCAATCACAATAAATATCTGCCAGTTTGCTAGAATCCATATTGTAGTCTAAAAAGTTAATCGGGGTCTCTAAATGCTCACTAAGTGCTTTAACATACTGGGATTCCCCATTTTCTATAGAAAACCAGGTTACCTTGGATTCAAGCTGTTTAAGAATTGCTGCTATGATCGAAGAATCTAGACCCCCAGAAACTAACACCGATATTGGATAGTTCTTAGACACCAGACGGAACTTTACGCTCTCTATCATTTTATCCCAAAGCCATTCCATATGAGCCTCGTAATCAGCTCCTATTAAGCTTTTAATTGGGGTTTCCCAAGCTCTATAATACTTAGGGAAAATGTGGTTAAAAAGTGGAGACGCTATATTGTAGGAATAAATGTTATTTGGTAAAAGTCTTTTAATGTTTAGATAAGGTGTTCTTTCATCCTTATTATATCCCCATTTCCTAACCGAACTAATATAGGATTGGTCAAGATCACTTTGACCTGTAAATAGACCTTTTATCTCTGAGCAAATCTCACCAAGCTCATTTTTATAAAGGCACTTCTTACCAAGAGGATCGGTAAAGGCGATAATATCACCAGTTTTAGAATTGTAGATAATTATAGCCCAAAATCCATCCCAAGTTTGAATATGAGGAATATACATAGCACTAAAGAACTCCACGCTTCCACCTCTATAACTAGAGAATAAATTACAAAGATACTCAGTATCGGATGAAAATTTAGTTTGATCATAATTAAAGATCTCACCATTAAACATCAAATATATTCCATCTGATATTTCTAGAGGCTGTGCCCATTCATCACCATCTAATGTCTGGATGGGAAGTCTATGGTGGCATAGGGTAACACCATCAAGATCAACCATTGATTTTTCTATTCCTCTATGTTCTATAGAATCTAAGAGTTCGGGCATTTCGCTGGCCCTAGTAGTTAGCAGTATTCCGCACATAATTAAATGGTAAATTCTGATTCAAAAAATGATTTAAGTTCTGATACAGTTTTAGTATCGAAAGTATTTTTAAAGATCTTTAAGTTTCCAATACCTATTTCGTTAAATTTAGAAATAACAAACTCGAAAGCTTTCCTTTCTGCTGATGATTTATCGGCATAGTCCCATTGATCTTTATTTCTATCGGATTTATTTGGATTGTCCCCATCTATATAAAGGACGGTAATTCCTGACATTAAACCTGAATTTTTAATATAAAGAATTTGTTTAGCTGCATCAGACTTTGATATTCTATTCTCAGAAATTCCCCAGGCTAAAACAGTTAGGATTCCGCGGTCGTGTATGAAGTCGGGTAGATTTATATCCTTAGCCATTTGCATAAGCATGAGTTCTTTACCCATTGAAAACGAATGTGCCTCTCTGTTGTCCTTACTGGAAAGCCCTAAGAGATTAAAATAGCTGCCAAAATCAAACTGGAATCTTGGGATCCCAACAAGCTTAGAGATCTCAGTAGAGAGATAGGTTTTACCAGAATTTCGAGAACCTTCAAAAACATAGATCATTGGTCTTTATTTTTTATATTCTACAAATGTAATAAAATTCCACGGACATAAAAAAAACCAGGATTATTCCTGGTTTTTGTATTTTGAATATTTTTAAATTAACCTAATGTTTCTGTCGTTCCCTCAATATCACCAACTTTTTCTAGTTCGTCTGCACTTGTAGTAGAAGTTTGATATGTTGCAGCCAAAGTACCAGCTATCTGCTGATTGTCTGGGCTTTCTAGAGCTTCCGCACCTCTTTTTAAAAGATCGTCCTTTACCTTCTTTGCACCCTGTTTTGCAAGATCTAATGCTTGTTTAAAAGCTTTTGATTTATTTGCTAAAGTATTTATTTTCTTAACAGATTTTAGGTTATTGAAAGCAGATTTAACTTTCTTTAGCTTGGATGTTACCTTAGCTACGTTTTTAAGAGCTTTTACTCCTTTTACTGCTTTTTGAACACCATTTAATGCTTTCAAAGCTTTAGATCCTTTACTAACGAAGCTAATGATTTTTTGAGCATACATTAAACCTGCAGGAACGCCACAAGCAGTTAATGCAACAGAAGCAACCATCATTATAATAGGCATGGCTTTTTTAATTACCTTGACTGCTTTTTGTGCAAACTTTTTAAGACCCGCACCTAGTTTTTTCCAAAATTTTTCATTAAGTGCTAAATATCCATTAAGCTCTTCCTCACTTAAATTCTCAACAGAATCTATACCTAGATCTTCAGCAAGATAATTTAAGAAATCCCTTTCACTGAAATCATCAAAGTGCTCCTTTAAAAATTCAGAAAGAGACATATCTTCAGGGATATCAAAATCCTCGTTCAAGTCATTCATATCAAATCCAAGCTTCTCTGCAACTAAATCTAAGTAACCCTTACCCTCTGTAAGAACCATCTCATCAATTGCACGAAGCTGTTCAACGGTTAGGTTGTCAAGATCAAAACTCTTACATGACTCAAAAAGGGGTGATTTGTTAGATCCTTGAGAACTGCTAAATGGCAATATATTTTTCATAAGTCTTTATGTTTGTTATATTCTATATTGGATAATTATCCGTCATTTTCGTCGTCTTCTGGCTCAAGGTCTGCTGCATTCTCTGGTACTGTTGAAGGAGGAATCTGTTTCTTTACAGATTTAGCGGTTTCAACCGCAGCGGTAAAAGCAGGAGCTATGTTTTTAATTGTTTGCATATTATCAGCACTGAAAAGCGCTTTTGCTCCATTCTTCTTTACATCATTAAAAACTTTACCTAAACTTGCCTGAACTACATCAGCAGTCTTTCCCATTTCTGGGTTTGAATCCGATTTAGAAATCAATTTTGTTATATTAGGATATTTAGCAGCTAGTTTTCCAAGTCCACCCTGGAATTTACCAAGAAAAGCTTTAAGTTTTGGACTAGCATCAGCGGGAATCACTTTTGATATAATAGGACCAGCTATACTTTTCACCTTAGCTACTACTTCTTTTGCTTTATTAAAAGCTTTTTTCAACCAACCTTTCTCGTTAATATTGTACTCATCAGATTCGTCTAACATTTCAAAATCAAATTCATAGTCATCAGATATACCCTCTCTCATACAGATAAGGTCAAATGTACAAATTCCGTGATTTTCTGCCAATCTATCAAGATCTGCCAATTCCTGCTCGTTTAGGGAATTGAAGTCTAAATGACTAACGCTTTCTAAAAGCTCGGATTCATCTATTTTATAATATCCTGAGATTTCTTTTTCTGAACCGTAGTTCTCAAATGCAACGATGTTTTTCATTTTTCTATTTTTATTTTTTTATTTAGGCTGTCGGAATGTCACTAGATGACCATGGCTTTGGATCAGTTACGGCCTTAGGTACATTATTCTTTTCACCGTTCTTATTTCCTGTTTCTTTTATATTAAAAACCACCTCTTTTATAGCGGTTTGAATGATACCTATGCCCATACTAGAGCGTTTGTTGTCTTCGCTAAAAAGAGAACTTTGTGCTCTAGATTCATTATCTTTTAAAACCTTACCGTAAGTATTCACCAAAACATTAACGACATATTTATGCTCCGGAGTTTTATTTGCAATATCGTAAAGTTCTTCCGAAGATTTAGGTCCTTTTGCAAGGGCTTTCTTTAAACCTTTTATGTACATATCAACAACTTTATTTATTGTTTGTAATGTCTTTGGTGGCATCGGTTCTTTTTTCTTGTCACCATCTATACTTAGACCATCTATTGCTTTTTTTACATCAGGCTTGATTTTGTTAATTTGTTCATTAACTGTTTTTACTAGCCAACCTGGTGCTGATGATTCATATATTTCATAATCAGAAGAAAAGTTTTCCGGCTCGTTCATACAAACAACATCAAGTGTGCAAAGATCTGAGGATTCAACCAACATATCTAATTGGTAGAAATCATCCTCGTTTATTTTTTCATACCCTCCATTAGACTCGTTTAAATTAAAAGACTTCTTTAGTATTTTCTGCACAGTATTAAAAACTGCATAGTTGTTAAAGGAAAAAAGATTACTGTTCATAGTTTAATTTATATTTGTATATATCATTTATAGGCTATCCGAATTTACACATTTAAAAGGGGAGAACTGAGGAACATCCTCAAAGGAAGTTGAATTCATTCTTTTAACATGTGCCGCAATTGAAGGATAAAGATCTGAAGCTATATAATATAGTGTTTTTCCTAATATCTCTTTAACCCCTGAATTTTCTGGAGACTTTTTAGATGGCAGTTTAATAAGGGATAAAAATCCAGATAGTGACTTAGAAGGATCTTTAGACTCTTCTGTGCTCAGCTTATCTATAAGAGAATTACGATCGGATACCACTATTTTAGCACCTTCAAAACCAAGTAAAAATATATCTCCTGAATCAACATCGCTTAAAGATGAATCTATGCTATCCTTAACTAATCTGTTACAGGTTGATTCACCCATAATATTATCATGGATCCACTTTATGCAGCTTACGAATTTATCACCATCAAAAGTTATACAATTCGAAAGCATAACCAAGAGATTATTTAGCATAGAGAAGTCCTTATCGTCTAAATCTGGAGATTTCTCATCAGACTGAAGAACAGATTTAATTGACTGTGCAATTGCTCCTTTTAATAAGTTATAGCTTATAAAAGGGATTGTACTGTTTTCAACGGAAGCAGAATAAACAGTTTGATATGCCTTAGAACCTTTTAGAGATTCTCCCGCTTTTTTGTTAAATTCTTTTATACCAGAGTATCTCCATTCAGGTCTAATTAAACCAAATGTTCTCCACCCGTTCATATAGTTTGTAATGAAGTCCAAGCAATCCTCATCATCTAAAGTTGTTAGCTTTCTAGACTCTGCCCATTTTTTCCAGTTGCAAGGTGTCTTTATTGAAGACGTTGATATGTTGATATTATAAACACCACCTGAAGTGTAGAAATAAGAAAACTCACCCTCAGGTACTGCTCCATCTACAGCTTTGCTCCAAGCAGCAATAAAATCAGGGGTATATGAAGATTTGAGACTTCCATCACCCTTAATAAAATCGTCACTTTCTATTTTTAGACTGTATTTTCTTCTAAGCTTCTTTGCTAAAGAATCAACACCTGTAGTTTTTGTACTATCAGATTCAGTGTCTTCCAATTGGGATACCTGAACACCAGCTCCTGCAATTGATTTATATTGGCTGTCTAATTCTTTTTCGAACTCTGAGTTGTTGATAAATATTTTCTCCTCGTTCAATCTAGAATATCTTCTACCGTATGATCTTGATTCGTTTACTGGAGATTTAATCTTATCTACAGCATCTCTTATTGCTAATTTATCCTTGTTTGAAATCCAATCAGAAGAAAGAAAAGAATCTAATAGACTTTTATCTATTTCACCGTTTGTGTTTTTGTTACCAGCCATTTTTTGGATGGTCATAACAACTGCATGCGTAGATGGACCAAATTTACCATTAAGTCCCTTTTTAGATTTAATCAATCTTGCAGCTGAAGGTATTCCGTTGCATAATGCAGTTTGTATAGCAAAAATTAAACCACTATCTTTGAATCTAGGATCAGTGTCTGAATCTCCTCTCTTTATAGGAAAAAGAGATTTGCTGATCTCATTTTCTCTAGCTTCGTGTCCGTCTTTTATATCTTTTATTGCAATAGAATATTGAGTTTGAGCTCTTGTTAGGTTATCTAATGCCTGACGATTTAAATCTGCAACATCAACATAAGAAGAGTAAACTTCTTCCTCGCCTTCCAAGTTCTGTAAAGCTTTATTTGAAGCATTTACCAAGGATTTATTAAATTCATCTTGGAACTTTTCAACTTGTTTTTCTAAATCCTCTAATATTTTTTTATTTTTCTCACCTCCACCTTTATAATCCAATGACTGCCTTCTTTGGTCTAATTCAATAAATGTTCTTTTCCAGTCTCTAGCATAGCCTCTACTTGAATCCTTACCCTCAGATGATGTTATCAGATTAGCTAAAATCTTTTTTAGATTTTTAACTCTCCCCGAATATCCTATAAAGATAGATTCATTAAGGGATTCTGCTTCTGCCCTTAACATCTTTTCTTCTTCCTCCTCTGCTTGCTGTGCAATAGAATCCAAGGTGTTTTGAATTTTCATTGGATCTATTTTAAACTTCTTAAGAATAAATGAATCAGTTTTTCCTTTACCTATTTCAGAAGCTCTATTTAAAGCATCTAAGAATTTGCTTAGACTTTCTATATACAGTCTTTTAACCTCTGCAAATCTAGAATCACTCACGTCCGCATCGTTAGAATAATCTAATAGCTTTCCAGTTAATGATTTTACGGTTTTAGATTTTGCTAAATCTGAAAGCTTATCCCTCATTACATCGGGATTTCTATCTCTCTTTTTAGCTAAATCAAAATTTAAAATCTTAAAAATGTTCAGTGCCTGATCACATATTTTAGAAAGTACAGGTTCAACTTTCTCGTTCTCAAAAAGATTCTCATTATAAAATCCTAAAATACTCTTCGCAACTGGATTGTAAATATACGGGTTTTTATTCATCATATCTTAGTTTTTTAATATCTAGGAGTAGTTCCAGGAGTTCCTCCCGGCGTGGTGTTTTTTAATTTTAATGCATCTGTAAGGGATTTCATTAAATTCGGAATCTTTGCATATAATTCAGACTGTTTAGTTAAACTAGTGATCTCACTATTAACATCACCAGCTTTTTTCAGTTTTTTAGCATCACTTATAGCATCAAAAGTTTCAGAAATTTGTGTTCTGATTCTTTCAATTTTAGTGTGCGTGCTATCAGCTTCGTTTACTACAAATTGGTCAAAGTTAAGCATATCTTTTAGCTATTGTTATTTTAGATCTAAGATCTCTGATCTCAGACATGTATTTTTCTCTAATTTCTTTTATCCTTTTGGCGGCATAATTTCTTTTAGCGACATCGTCAGGATTCTTATCAATCTCAGTGTTTAGAAGATCTCTTTCCATATCTAGAGCGACATATTTATCATCTCTTTCATTAATAAGAAAAGAAACTAACTTCTTAGCAACGTCGCGAGGGAATCCCTTTACGGCTTCTGCAAATTCAACCACAGATAGTTTAGTTAGCATTTCAAATCTAACATCAGGGGTTCCTATTTCGTCAAAATCCATAGGAACTCTAGAAATCCTAGGGGATCTTTCCGGTGATCTCATTGATAAGAAATCTCCATATTCTTCTTTGAACTCTTTGTCCTTCTCTCTTGATTGGACTATTGCCCTTTTGTATTTAGAATATAAATCTTTCGATAAATCCTCATCAGCCAGCATCTTAGCTCTTCTGTACATCTCCTCAGAAACTTCTGAATCTATTCTTGATTTATTTACTTCCCAGTAATCTTGAAGCCTTTTATTCTCACCTATAATTCTTTTAACCTTTAAAAAAATCTCGTCAGTTTTAGCCTTATGAGCTTTAGTTGCTGCAGGTAATATAGATTGATTACGATCTATCATACGCTCAATCCTTTTTATCTCTGCAGGATCACTCGAAGTTTGTCCTCTCTGTAATGAAAGTTTATCTATTTCAGTTTTAACTTCGTCCCACTCGTCAACATATCTTAATTCAGCAGTTTTATATTCGCCTAATAATGTATCAATCTTTTGAATATGACCTCCGAAAGCTGAGCTTATCCAATTCTTCAGACGATCCGTCATTGATGACTCGTTTAATGCACTCCAATCTTTAAATTTCAACAAAGACATTATTTAGTTATTTTTTTGATTGCATTTTTAAGCTTGTCTACTTCAACTTCTCCAGTTCCGTCCTTTAGGTTCTTAGCAAACAGGGAAGTTATAATTTTTTTAGTTCCAGTATTAGCATCTTGTCCGTCTATTACTGAGTAGTTGATCATATCTATAATATTAGAAAATCCACTACCAGATAGCTTAGATTTTATTTCATCAGGATTACTACCTAAAGATTTAAAAGCACTCAAAAGATTAGTTTTAGAATCTAAAGTTGAAGCTAATTCAAGAAGTTGAATTTTTGTATTATTAACAAATCCAACCGATGCTTTTCCTTTAGAGCTTAACTTCTTTTCTAGAGCTTTTAGTACAGTTTCCATCTCTGACTTTATATCTATTATCTCTTTAGCTAGCTCATTTTTTCTCTTTATAAGATCAGATGATTTCTTAGAAGATATTTTCTTTTTCTCCTCTTGCGCATCAACCCTTTCGACAGGTTTTATATTTTTTTCTTCCTCTGCACTATCTTCAATATCATCTTCAAGCTCTTTAATCTTCTCTGCAGCTTCACGTTTAGCTTTTAGTATTTTCTCCTCGTATTTTTTATTCTCCGAAGAGCTTGATCTTTCCTTAGCTATTTTGTATTCATTTTTAGCTATAGCTATTTCATCCTCCGCGCGTCCTGCTTCGTAATACTCCTTTCTTCTAGGACTGTTTGCAACCAGCTTAGAAATATGTTCTAAACATTTTTTAATCTTCAATTTTTGAGATTTTAAATAGGTTTCTAGCTCTTTAATTTTGGAATCCCGGTCTTTTGTTAGCGCTAACATTTTTTGTCTATCGTTAGATCTTGACAGTAAACTTATCTGGTCCTGAATATCATCAATCTCATTTTCAAGATTTGCTCTTTGTTCAATCACATCTATTTCAAGATCAACTAGTATTTTTCTAGTATCATCGATCATCCCAGTTCTAGATAAAGGACCTAAAAAAAACTTGGAAGCTGAATTTTTAATTCTATCCATTAAAGCACCTTCGTTTACGGTGTAATAAGGGTCTGCTCTTTCAAGTTCAGAAAACCCCCTTATTAAATCGGAATCAACAGATTCTAAAAGTGAATCATATTTTTTGAATTCGTTAAATGATGGAATATTTTTCATATTACTACACGAGTCTAATTTTACTTAGTATATATCCTTTTCAGTTTCGGTATCTTAATGTTAAAGAGGAAAATGTAAGCATGGGGCAAATAAAAAACCCTAAGGCAACTTAGGGTTTTTTGTATGTTTAGTTTAATGATTAAACTATACCACCTGATGGGATGTTTACGAAGAATGTAATATACATTGTTTCAGGTAAGAAACCAGCTTCAACTAGAGCGTATCTAGATTTAACTGCGATCTTAGGAGACATTGTACCTTCAGAGATAGTCTGAATTGATTCAGCCATCATGTAAGGCATAAACTTAAGACCTGGTTCGTCATCACCACCTTTTCTACCAACTAGGATTCTAGTATCGGCGTAGTTCATGTTCTGATCTACGTAAACAGTCATACCAGCAAGAGAACCTACAGGGTATAATGTACCGTTATTTTGAGTCAAAGTGTTAGAGAATGGAGCGAATGTGAACTGGCTAATGTCTTGCAAAGCAGAAGCGATTTGAGAGTTAGTAACGATGAAGTTAGCAGGTCCTCTTCTACCTCTGTTAGCAACTACGTTAGCAGCAGCAAGGATTCTAGAGAATAATCTTCTTTGTAAAGTTGATTGGTTCTCAAAGTTGTTAGTCGCGATTTGACCAGGAACTGCTAAGGTAACACCAGAGTCATCTTTACCTACGTAAGCAGCTGTGTTAGCAGCAGCTGAAGTAGACAAGTTCAAGTTCAAGTTTTGTCCATCAACGTTGTTGAATTGTACGTGGTTTGACCAACCTAAAGCGAATGCTCTAGAAAGGATGTGCTTGTTAATAGCTTGAGAAACCTCGTTAACAAGAGCGTTTTCAATCATTGAAATCACATCGATACCGAATTGCTTATTCAAATCTTGGATTTGCTCAGTTGTAACAGAAGCAGCAACTTGGAAAGTCTCAGCTTCTACGAACTTAGTGAAAGTAGAAAGACCCATTGAGTTGTAGTATGTAGATTCTCCAACCGCTCTTAACATTGGGTTGTAAGTCTTAGTACCATCAACATATGGTCCTTGTAAAGCATTGTCATTGTTGAAACCAGCACCAGAGAAACCTTGGATATGATCTTCAAGAGCTTTAACCAATGAAGCTGTACTTGCAACAGTTGCAGTTGCAAGAGGAGCAGTAAGTGAAGCAGCAGCAGTTGCAGCAGCAGTAGCGCTATAAGGAGAAGCTACAACTTTAATGTAAGCAGCAGTTGTAGTTTGAACTATACTAGCAACGTTATATCCATTAGTAATGTCCAAGATACTGAAGATTGGACTTCCGTCTATTCTTGAAAGACCAACAAATGCAGCACTAATGTATGCAGAAGCTGTACCAATTACGTAAGTGATACTGCTTGAGTTTGCAGCAGAAGGAATGCTAAATGTTCCTGATGTAGCACCTACAGTACCAGTAGCGCCGTAAGCAGCAAATTTAATCATTGCAGGAGCATCAGCTAAATCTGCACCAGCAGAAGCTGAAGTAGCACCAGAGATTTTACCACCAGCATATACGTAGTCTAAGTAAGACAAGATACCAGTAGGACCAGACATTGGGATAACAGGAACGATATCAAAACCAACAGTCTTCGCAGCTACTTGAATAGCTAAAGGAAGTAATGAAGGGAATTTATCGCCTGAACCTTGATATCCAGTGTTGTAGAAGTTAGCATTAGCACTCGTACCAAAAGTAGTGTTACCGTAGCTAGCACCTGGGAATAAAGGAGCTTGTACAGCACCCATACCGTTTACTACACCTAAAGTGTTGTAAGCACCAGCAGATTCGTTTAATGAATGGTAGTGACAATATTTAGTCAGCCATCCTTTTTTGCTTTCATCTGTAATACCTGCTTTGCTCTCGATTAGAGGCGCCCAAGTACTATAGATTTCTTGTTCGTTAATCAATTTCATGATTTGTGTTTATTATTTTTGTTTTTATCTGTTTGTAAACTTTTTCTCTAAAGCAGAAGCTATGTAACTCATATAATCTGATGAGTAAGCTTGAGCTGCTTGAGATTGGTTGTTTGAAACCTCTTCGCTTTCTTGAAGCTTCTGAAGACCTACTGGGCTAGTTCCAAGTTGACGTGTTGACCAGAAATTTTTGATCTGGTATGGGGTATCTAATCTATAGAAGTTAGACTGAGCAACAATTGATTGCTTGTGTCCTTCTGATAGTGATTCCCAAACCTGAGCATACTCTTCAGGCATTTCATCAATAAATTTGAAACCTGTTTCATGTAAGTTCTCCTCTGATTCATTAAGCATTTGTTCTGCCTTTTGTTTGTTGGCGTTTTTAGCTAATCTATTAGCTGCTTCGTTTATATTCTCCTCAGTTTTTTTGGTTTGAACTGATTCAATTAGAGAGTCGATTTTTGATGAGATATCATCGTAGCTTCCTGCAAATCCAGATTCGTTAAGATCTGATTCAACTGTAAATTCTACGCTTTCTCTTAAGTTAGTTTGGTTGCTGTAAGGATTTCCCTTCTGTACTGATTCTGCAATATACTCACTGTAAGAAATTGATCTACTAAGTTTTTCTGCTAAGTACTCAGAATAATCTATGCCCTTATTTAGATTTTCTGCTAAATAGTCAGTATATTCAATACCTCTGTTTAGATTTTCTGCAACATACTCAGTATATTCAATGCCGTCATTTAATTTTTCGGCTAGGTACTCAGTATAAGCAACACCTTTATTTAGATTTTCTCCAAGATACTCAGAATAAGAAATGTTATTATCAACATTCTCAGCTAAGTACTCAGAATATTGGATGTTTTGATCCAACTTCTCAGCTAAATACTTAGAGTACTCGATATTATTATCTACGCTTTCTGCAACATATTCTGTGTAAGAGATTGACTTATCAACGTTCTCAGCTAAATACTTAGAATATGAAATTGACTTGTCAACGTTCTCAGCTAGGTATCTAGAATATGAAATTGACTTATCCAAATTCTCAGCTAAATATTTGCTATAAGTGATGCTATTGTCAAGATTCTCTGACAAATATTCGCCATACTTAATAGCGTTTTCTAAATTTTCAGCTAGGTAATCTGAATATTTTTCAAGTTTAGCAACTCTTTCTTCCAATTCGTAAGAATCGTTAGTGGGTTGTTTTTGTTCTTTTAAGTCTGCAATGACTGACTTCATAGAATCCATTTCTTTTTTCAAGAAAACTGAATACTTATTTAGCTCGTCTGCGGTAACAAATTCATTGTTCTCCATAAGGGCTTTCTTATTTTTATTATCCGTTTTGTTTATGATATTGTAAAATTCCTCATTATCAACTTTATATATCTTTAATGAAGATTCATTTTCTAGACCTAGAGATTCATTTATACACTCAAGATCATTAGTTATGCTATTAGACTGGAAACTCTTAAATTCCTCTGAGCTAAACCCTGCGCTCTCGTACACTCTATCAAGCTGTGCATTTTGAAATCCAGGATCAGCAACTAGGTCATATGTGAAAATCTTTTTAATTTGAACCTTTTTGTCGTTACCAACTGAACCTGCTGCTCTAGACGATATAGATAAAGGAATACCTGCATCCACAATTTTTTTTGCTACTTCTCCTGCTGGGGTATCTAAAAGTTTAACTTTAATTCTTAAAGTTTTGTCACCCTTATTATGAATTAAATCTGTAACAAGGTGAGAAATATTTTTAAGAGAAACATCAAATTTTTCAGGATGATCCAATTCACCAACTAATCTTTTTTGATCTATCTTCTCTTTTAAATACTCAAGATGGGGAAGATACTCTTTTTCCTCGTATATTCTGTGGTTGTTGTTTTCTTTACCAAAAACCGCTGCAATACCCTCTAAAAGATATTCATTATCAGAAGACTTCTTTGACTCGAGAACAAAATCCTGCTTATCCAGGATAAACACCATTTGCTCAGTTAATAAATTATCTTTCAATCTCGGCATATTATTAAGAATTTTTCTCTATTTATTATATATCAATCGTTGATTTGATTTTTCTGATATTTTACCCAATTTTTATTCTATCTTTAACTTCTTCTATGAATTTTTTGGCTATTTTGAAAGATTCACCGTCCTTTGATTTAAATCTCACCTTTTTATCCAAAAAATCAGCATAACCATTTCTGAGTTTAACCTCTACAACATTTCCTGCGCTATCATATATCTCCTTGGCAGAAGTTATATATTTCCAATTGGATATACCTAAAATGTTCTTTTCCTGATTAGTTAAAAATCTATCGATAATACTAACCCCATTTGGAACAGGGTTGTCAACTATAGTGGTGTCATCCTTTGTTGTCTTGATAGAAATGTCCCTTATGTTGGCCTTTACTGGCTCCCCTACATAATCTGGTGCTTTCTTCGGATTCTCCACTTTAGTAATATCTTTGGTAGTATCTTTAGTAATATCTTTGGTAATATCTTTGGTAGTATCTTTGGTAGGATCAACAGATTTTTCTTCAGGTCCCTTATCAGAATTTTGGTCTTGCTTGTTTGAATCATCTTCCTGTCTATATTCATAGATACCAACTCTACAGTCATCAAGACGCTCGTCAGTGTTTATCGAGATCTCCACTTCACTTCCGTCACGAAGTCTATATGATTCACCGCCTATAAAAAAATGTTCAAATAATCCTAGTCCGTACCCCTTCTTTCCTCTTAGATCTGGATTTGCATACTCCTTGTTTGTTATATTGTAAACTGCAACAATAGCAGGACTACTTTTTTGTTCGGGTGTTAGCTCTATAACATCACCAGAATCTTCATTCTCATTTTCTAGGATCCCCTTGACTTTATCATGGAAATCGTTAAACTTCAATATTCCTTTACCTTCAAAAACCTGATTTATTTTTTCAGTGTAAAGGCTTTCATTTTTCATGTCTCCCCCGCCAACTTCAGCTATACCAAATACCACTTTAAGTTGCTCCTGTGTTAATTTAGAAAGCGTATCTGAACTAACTTTTTTACCTGTCACGTTCATGACATTGCCATCCAGATCCTTAAAATTAAAAGAGAATTCTTCTGGTGCATCAGGATCCGCTTTAAGTATCATATCCTCGGCAGAAGAGTAAGCTGACATAAGCTCCTGCCATCCACAATATCCATAGAAAAGAGAAGGGGATTGTGCTCCTGATATAATTCCATCAAAAAAAGCTCCCTGAGGTTTAAGATCATCGTTATCGAAAAAACCATGCTTAACATTGGTTGATTTAGGGAATGCCAGGAGGAGTGCATCATGTTGAGCTAGCTGTTTTGTCCAGGATTCAGAGTGGATTTGTGTTACTATAAAAAGAGATCCGTCGCTACCCTCCTTTATTTTTACCATCTCCATCGTGGTTCTTTTCTCTGTGTTTAAAAACACATCAAGTAAAATCTTCCATCCACTAGCTGTACCTTGGCTGTAACAAATAGTTATTGGATTACCTATATCAATTTGACTTGGGATGAAAGTGTTATGCATCCCAGGGGTAGACTTAACCTCATTGTATCTTGGGGCTTGATTGTTCGCCAGCCAGACCCAAGTTGATGCAATAACATCAAGACCTAATAGGACCTCACCAATTCCGCAAGCCATACTTGCTCCCCCTGCTGATACCAAACCTACAGTTTTCTCAACACCCCCAACAACCTCTGATGCTGAAAGAGCATATCTTGCAGCACGAGCACTTTCAGATCCTACCTTAAAAGCCCATTTAGCTCCTGTAAAGAAATTTTTAAGTTTTTCAACTCTAGAGACCTGACCTATATATTTACCCCACTCAACAGCTCCCCTCCCGCTACTTATAGCTTCTCTTGTATTTTTTAGAAGTGCAATATCCCTAGCACCTCCCCAGAGACTTTTAACCTTGCTTGAGAATTTACCCGCTTTAGCAACTTTCTCTGCATCCTTCGCTACCTCGGCGGCATTCTTTGTTGTTTTAACTATATCAGCAACATTGTCAAGCTTTTGGACTACTGGCTTAATTAATCTTTTCATCCTCCAACGATAAAATATACCCTGAGCTACAAACGCAGCACCAGGTAGAACGAATCCTTTTACTGCCCCAAATATTAACAGGCTGATCGCTCCCCACGCAGCAACCGTTGCTGCATTCTCCACAATTTTTTTGTATATTGACTCTGCAGTATCGTTTTCTGAAACTGGGCCACCTGGAAGTGTTTCGGTAACATCTACAAGAGAAAGATTTGAGCCTGAGATATTTTTAGGACTCATTCTATATGCGGTAAGAGCCTCGTCTAGGATTTCACCTTTCTCATTTTTAAGAACTGCAAAAACTGCAATATCCTGTCCTGAAGATGAAAAGTTCAGGGTGTCTCTAATTCTTCCCTTTGACAATAAACTGTTATAAGCGTAATGTAATTTAGTTGCAGTTTTAATGGTATTGTCGTCAGCCGGTTGGACTTCACCCTCTTCAAATATTCTATTAGATTTAGAATACTCTGAAAAACTTAGTGTTTTTCTATCGGATGGGTTATTTGATTCTAAGAGCTCTTCATAATCTGATAAATCCAAAGACTCCGCTTTCCAATCTCTTGGATTTTTAGCTAACCATTTTTGAAAATCGTCAGAATAACACCACCATTGAAAATCTGAAAAGTTCATCTTTTCGGCACCTTCTATTTGAGTTGGTACAACAACTAGGGGTAAAGGATTTCCCTTTTCGTAATTCGCTTTTGAAGAATATATTGCTAGCATTTAAAAAAACTATTTTTCTGAGTAAATTTTATTATAAGCCTCTGAGATCGTATCTATAATCTTTTCTATATATCCTTCATTTCTAAGCTTCTTAAAGGACAAATTTCCTATAGAGAACTCCCCGTCTTTTCTTAGAGATTCCTTTCTCATTTTTTGAATCTTCTCTTTGAGCTTTATTGCTCTTTTATAAAGTTTCTTAGCATCCGAAGGTAAAGTGCTCACAGTTAATTTTGTGTGGATCTGATCAATCTCATAAGCTATAGATTCAGTCTTTTTATTAACATCCGCTTCATCAACTTCTGGCGGGTCAAAAACTGGGGTCTTTATCCATTCATTATTTAGAAGAGAAAAAAGACCAGAAGAATCGTGGATTAGACTTGAATCCTGAACGTACATCTCCACATCATATCCACGGATCTTTATATTGTGTCTAAGGTTCCAAATGAATCTAATTCCGTCAACAGCAGCTTTAACTATTTTTGGGTTATCCTCGTCTATGTCTTCTAAATTTACAATTACATGAACATCTAAGTCGGATAGTGGGGTATAGTTATAATTTGAGATAGATCCAGTTAACTGGATATCTATTATATCCTTCTGCTTTAGTATGTCCTCGAATTTTTCAAAGAAATCGTTTGATATTCTAAGGAGCTTTCTTCTTACCCTCTGATCCATCTGCCAAGTAACCTTCCCTGACTTATCGGTCTTCTTAGTCCAAAATGTTGGATTTAGCTCATCATTATAGAAAGGACCTATTTTAGCCTCATTGACTTTATGATATTGATCGTATTGTAAAATTTGGGGCAATAAAAAAGACTTTCCTTTATATATCAAAAGAAAGTCTTTTAAGTTTATATTCTAGAGGTAAACCCCTTTAATTAAACTAGGGCTAACATAATTTTCATAACCGTATCAACGTCAGATTGACAGTATTCCTTTATTGACTCATAATCCTTCTTGTTCCAATAATAATCTCTAACCTGTGATCCGTCAAGATTTTCTTTCGGAGAGGATATCCCCAATGAGCACGACAAAAGATCTAGGCTAAGGTATTTTTGCTGAACCCAGCTACCAAAAGCAAAAATATCAGAGGTGTCAATAAAAGGCATTTCCCATGGCTTCTTATCCCAAATTTTTATATTTGAGGGTAAATCAATTCTATTATAAATCAGTCTTTTACCGATACAGGGGATATCAAATCCTTTTATGTTGTGCCCACACAGCTTCCAACTCTTCAAGGAAGCATTGCTTAAAACCTTAGCTGATTTAGCTAATATGTCTTTTTCATCCTCACCATAGAAAGAAACGAATCTTTTTTCCCCGCCATTTGCTGTATCAAAGGAGCCAAAAGAAACACAAACTATTTTTGAAAATTCTGGTTCTAATCCAGCTTTATTATTGTAAACTTCTTCTAGTGTTGAATTTTTTAATTCATCATGTGCGCTCCTGTAATAAGAATCCCTTTTTAACCATAGCTTATACAGTCTTTCGTTTTCTCTCTCAAGTTCTTCTAGAGATCCATAAGAAGGAACAGTTTCAACATCAATATAAAGTAACTTTTCAATGAAATCCTGGCTGAACATAAATTTGGGGTTTAAATTAAAAATTATTTTTGATTTATTTTATTAATAACTACAGGTGGCAATGATTTATAATCCATTCTATACTTAAGACAAACATCTTCCTTTATGTCTGAGACTATCACAATATCAATATCAAGACCAAAGGTTGGGATTCTCTTTGATAAAAGATCAGAAGGTTTACTTGTTAGGGATAATCCAGATTTATCCGTTTCAGAAGATTCAGAATAAAAGATTAATGGCTTCCTTTCAAGATTCCACGTAGAGCAAGAAAGAAAAAGAGCCTCTCTTATTGACAGTCCGCCGTCGTTAAACTGATGAGGGAGAATTCTAAAACATATAGGGACGCCACATTTATAATAAACCCCCGATAAAAGATCAGTCGTGGAAAATAAACTGGGTTTATCGTCATTCATAACGGATATTTTAGAAACTACATCTTTATCTAAAAGGGATATTCTTTTACAGAATTCATCCATTGTATTTTTTCTATTCCCGTATGCTGACCCAATCCTCAACATTATTGATGGGTAATTTACCCCAATAATATCAAGTACGTTTGAAATGGAATTTACCATCTTAATTGAATTCCGATAAGCTTCATCAAGTTGGCTTCCTAAAAAATAATCCTTGCCCACATAGAAGCAAATTCTTAAATTATTTTTTGAGATTATTCTATTAGCCTCGTCTATAATTTTAGATATTATTGGAGACTCCTCCTCTATCGCATCATTAAAAAAATTAGGGAGAAATGTGAATTCTGATACATCAAGGCAAATAACCTTAATATCTAAAGAAAGATTGTAGCTACAAACACTTATTATCGTTGTGATTAAATCTGAATAAGATTCTATATTAATCTTCTTATTGCCAAATTCACTTGGCAATCCTAGATATGAAATCTCCGGTGATGTTTTACCAAATAACATTATCCTTTTTAATTCTTAGCAAAAAGGATATAATTAGTTCCAATTATCCCCCGGTAGTCTCTAAGCCAAGTTCTGATGCGTTGTAAACAGTTTTAGAATTGTAAGCTTTATCTGGGATTTGGTTAAACTTAACCTTAGATTTACTCTCAATATTACCGTGATCACCACCCTCTGCAAATTGAATTGCATCAGATTTGACCTCTATAACTCTCTCGGTTTTCTTTCCCTTATTGTAAACCTGTACGAAATATCTGTATTCTTTACCGTCAGTATTTCTAAAGGATCTAACTATAACACCAATCACTTTCTTTTTAGATTCTAATGGCTGTGCAATAACAACATCACCTATTTGAAATTCTGCTCCTTTAACTGTTGTTTCTATATCTGGATCTTGCCCAACAGAAACAGAGAGATCGCTGAAGGGCTTATAGTTTATTTTAAGTATGCCATTAGCACCACCGTATCCATAAGTGTCTCCAAAAACACCCGCGTCAAAATACTCGTTAATTGTTTTAATATGTTTCATCGATCTATTTATCTTCGGTGGGCTCCTCTTTTTGTAACTTTATAACATCTCTTATCATAGTTGCCAATTCATACTTCTCCGAATCTAATGCTTTCTTAAGCATAGACTCCAATCTTTTCATATCAGAATCCTCATTAATGACCTCCTCCTTCGTTTCATCAGAAATAACACAAACCCTTTGTGGCGAATATACAACTTCTAGAGTTGATGCTACGTCCAATTCTATCTTGATTTCTCCCCCATCCTCATCCATTTCTATTTCAATATCTCCATATTTTTGATTAACCCATTGTGAATCAACCCAGTATATCATCCAAGCTCCGTAATAAAGCTCTGGTAATCCATTCTGAATAACATGTTTTAATAGGGATTTAAGTTCTGCTTTTAAATCAGATTTGTTTAAACCGTCTCCAAATATCTTTCTTTTAACCCCCGGGATAGCAGTGGTGCCTTCACCAACCCCCATCTTAAAGCATTTACTAACTTCTAATATGGAATCCCAGTCTAAACTAGAGATAACCTTGTCTATCATTTTTGAGCTTCTCTTTTCCATATAGTATATATCTTATTTTTGTAGACCTATCTGCTCTGAAATGTCCTTCACCCAGGTAAAATACCTATCGGGATAAAATATTTTCAAATCAGCCAGGTCTTTTTTAGAAACATTATATTTGTTTCTTATAAAATCCTCTATTTCGTTTAGATCCTTAAAAGCCTCAGATTTTTCAGATTCTTTCTTTTTGGTCTTTGCATATATCCACTCTGATGGTGGTTTTTTAAATCTGTGAGATAATGTGTCATGCCACCAATTTACAACAGGACCAGGTGTTACCTTTAACTTATTAAACTGATTAGATTGAACAGGGAACTGAATTGACATAATCCTATTGATCATGAAAAAGTTTCTAGTCTTATCATTTTTACCTATAGAATCCCAGTCTTTCTTGTTGCTAGAAAATAGCAATTTTACAATATCAAAAAGTTGCATGCTCTTTTATTTTAAAAAATTTTCAAATGGATCAAAACCTTTAGGTTGGTATCCAGGGGTAACCCATTCAGTCCCTTCTAGTATTTTTATTCTATCTAAGGTAACACTTCTCTTTCCTAAAGAAATTCCTCTTTCTATTTCACTATAGCAAGCTTTATTAACTGAATCAGGTATAACCTCAGGATCTAGCCACATTAATTTATAATTTCTTAAAAAATTACTCCTAACCTTTACCCTATTCTCAGTGCTATCAATGCCCTTAGATATTTTCAGAATCAAGCTACTTATCCATGATAAAAAATCATCATTAACAAGAAGATCAGAAACACTTAAATCTTTCCACTCGCTATTTAAAAAGAGAGAATAAACGTCATCTGATTTTTTTTCGGTGAATCTATTAACTTTACCGTTAGAAATAAATTCCCAAACACTTGGAACACTATCTCCACTATCGCCTGTTAATATTTTTTTAAATAGAAAGGGTTTACTGTCTATTTCCGAAACGTTAACTTTTTTAATAAACTCTTCCAATTTATCCTTCTCTGGAGATATTGTTAACTCCATATTAAATACACTTATCTCTTGAGATTTTTGGGATAGGTTAACATTCCACCCTAAAGGAACAGTAAATAAATTATTTTTTGAATTATTATTCCAGACTGCTGTCCAAACACCATCTTCTGATCTTGCTAGCTGATGCAGATCTCTATCTCCTGTTACGATAATACAATTTTCGCCTTCCTGGTTAAATTTTCTAGACCAAAATAAAAGAAGGTCATCACCTTCCGCTCCTTCCACCTTTGAAAATATAAATCCCATCTTCTCAAGATGATGTCCAAAAGAATTAAGAAGCTCGAAGAAAATACTCCAATCAACATTTTCATCTTTTACCCTTCCTGATTTATAACCTCCATTTTCTATTTCAACCTCCTTCCTCCAACTTCTACTATCGCTAGTAAAAATAAGTCTACCCCCGCTCGGGAGCATTCTTAGCGACGAGCAAAGATCCGTAGCAATTTTTCTAACAAAAGCAGATTGATCTTTTTTATCAGCTAATATTTTTCCTGGATCTATATCCTTTCCATATCCAGCAAAAATACCAAAAGTTTTGTGCATTATGTAATTTCCGTCTATTAGTATATTAACCATAATTTAAATTTAAAAGTCTTCGTTTTTTATTCTAACGTCATAGTCCATAAATCCTGAAAAATCCTCATCGTCCGCTAATAATCTTCTCTCTGCAGAATCTACATCATTCCTTGATTCCAGACGGTATTTTAAAATTTCCCTGTCTGGATCTATATAAATAATCAAGCACCTTTTACGGTGCTCTGGCTTTATGTTTTTAATTCCACTGGGGGTCATTATTAAAAGACTTGATTTTTCAAAATCATCTATAGTTCTACCGTATTTCCATCCATTAAAATCATGGATCTCGTAAAACTTATGGACATTATTTTGAAAAAAATCATCATCAACAAAATAATAATCAACACCTTGCTTCTCCCCTAATCTTTTTGGTCTACTGGTATAAGAAACACAATATTTAAATCCCTTGGATTCAAATTTTTTTCTCATGTAATCTTTACCCGATCCACCTCTTCCGACTAATATAATTTTGCTATTTTTTATTGCCATCTCTAATCTATCATTTTTTGGATTTGGAAAATTAAAGAAAGTAAAGATACAATAGGATCAATTACTAATGTTCTTTGAGCCTGGTGTTCCGCAACTAAAACAATAACTCCAGGAATTATCTTTTTTAAATCTGGCTTATTGTTTATAATCCAATTAATAAACTCATCTCCTAGGGCTGACATAACCTCATCAACTTTACCCTGATATTCACCAGCTATTTCCTGATAATTTTTAATTGGGTCCTTAGAGGAAACTATTAAATTATAAAGTGATTCATAGGTCCAGCCAAGCTCTTTTATTTTGTGGATGTCTATGGTTTTTACACCCTCTATCATCCACGTTTGTATCTTATTTAAACTTGATCTAAAATCAGGATAATATGATTTCTGAAACTCATTTAAAGATAAATCATCAATCTCAATATTCAATTTACCAAGAATCATCCTTACTCTTCTGTTCCATTCATCCTTTAAAGCTTCGTCCTCCTCTGGCGAAACCGGATTAAAATCAACAACTTCAAATCTGCTTTGTATTGCATCAGGAACCTTGTTAATGTAATTGCACGTAGCGATGAATCTAGCGTTGCTAGCGAACTTTTCTATTGTACCCCTTAGTGCTTTATAGAATTGATCCGAAGCCCCGTCAAACTCGTCTAAAATCACAACCTTCTTAGAGGACTTGCCATCCAGAACAGAAACAGTAGAACAAAAGTCATTAATCTTTACTCTAATAGTTTCAACCGAGCTTTCGTCAGAAACATTTATAAAAAGGTGAGGATATGGAGAAGCTAGGATCTTAGCCAAAGTTGTCTTCCCACATCCAGGAGATCCGCTTAAAAGAACATTGTGATTTAGTCCACTCTCAAAAAGTTTAGAAATCCTAGAAGGAAGTATCATATGCCTTAACTCCTTAGGTCTTAATTTTTCAGTCAGTAATTCTTGTATCATGTTTTTCTTAGTTTGTATTTTAAAGGTTGTTTCTAGAAAATTTTAGAAAGATCATCTGCAGAATCCTTATCGTTTCTTATCTCTATAAATCTAGGTAAAAATAACGATCTGTTGCCGTGTTTATCAGTTATTGCTACATTGTATTGAACAGCTGCAATCTTACCTATTAATGAGTCGGGATCAGAACTAAGTGATTTAAGATCAGAATCAGTAAACCCTGAACCTATTTTAACGTTTAATGTTTTGGTGGAATCTGTACAAATAAATCCACCAATATAACCCTCTCTCTTTCCCTCTCCAGGGTACCATCCAGTAATCTCAAGATCGCAGTCGCTAACCTCTTTAAATTTAACCCATGACTTAGATCTCTTACATTCATAAACCCCATTGTCTTTACATATTACTCCTTCCCCTCCTAATTTGACTATCTCTTTATAAATTGAAGTAACCTCCGAAGCGTCATTAAGTTCCCATAGTTGGGCAAGCTTAACCTTGGAAGCTTCTGGAAGATGTTTAATAACATTTTCTAAAGTGTGTCTACGTGTAATATAATCTAAAACACCGTGTCCATTTTCTAGCGTTATAGCTTCTTCAAAATCAAAAACATTGAAAAGCATTCCACCTTCAATTTTAGAGTCTACTGTTCCCTTAAGTATTTGTGTAACTTTACCACTGACAGATTTTCTATTAAGATCTGTTAATTCACCATCAAAAAACCAATCGCCCTTTAGATCGCTACTTTGTATACTCTTTTTTAGATCTTCGGTTATTGTAGGAAAGCAAGACGAATCTAATTCGTTAAATGCTCTAGTGAAATAAGAAATTTCACCATTTTTATACAAAGCTATCACTCTTACGCCATCATACTTTTCTTCGCAGTATATCTTCCCCCATTTTTCTATAGTTGAGTGGTCATCAGTAGCAAGCATAAGTGATGGATCTGGAATTAATTCCTTTCCTACCGCTTTATTAATAAGCTTAGCACCAATCCCAATATTCATTCTCTTAGTTAAAACTTTCATCAGATATTTTCTAAGTTCGATATCCTCTTTATCATCATCAGAAAGTCTACATGAAATTATTTGCTGAGCTCTATTTCTTAAAGAATCATTAGCTGCTGGTGCTTTTTTTAAATCTTCTACTAAAGACTTAAAATCTTCCCAGAGATTAGGATTTTTTGAATTTGGTGATTCCTTAAAATTAAGTTTGTGAAGTTTTGTAGTAACGAATGGATTAAAACAAATATCTAGGATATATTCCATTTCTGGACTTAATGAATCCTTTATGAGGTTTTGTTTTGACTTTTGAGACCCTTCCCCAGTTAAGGACTCAAGTGATTTTAGTGTTTGAATTTCTTTTATCATCTATATTAATTTTAGCAAATATAGGAAAGAAATCCGGAGTTAAAAAATAAAATCAAAAATTATATTGCACCCGCATCCATAGAGGCTAGATCATCTCCGCCTTCTGCGCCTTCCCCTGCAGCTTCAGCTTGTTTAGCAATCTTCTCAGCTTCTTTCTCGTCTTTCTTTTTATATTTTTCATTAAGTCTAATAAGATCAGGGTTAAGACCTAAGAATCTTTCGATCAAAAATCCATTATCGAAATAAGGAACCTCTGCCTCACCCATTTTAGTTTTAAGCTCTCCTAACCCAGTAATAAATTCAGTTCTTTTCTGGTATGTAGCCATCTGAACCTGCTCGTTAAAAGGATTATCCCTATGATATTTCAATCCTAAATTTGTTTTAAAACTTTTATCTTTAGCAAGTTCAGGATACTTTAAACACATTTGTATATACAACGGCTTAACTAATATCTCCTGAAAAATTGATCTTAATCTAGTTAAGAATTTTTCAAATCTAATTTCATCTCTTTCTAGCCCATCTATACTTACAGAATAGTTAACAGGGGTTGCACCTCTAGAAGCAAATCTAGCATAAGGAATCTTAGAATCCATCTTGAGTTTGTTAAAGAAATAGAGAACGTTTTCCATAACGTTAAAATCAGGACCCGATGCATTTAAAGATTCGATAGTTGGAGATTGACCATTCTGTTCAGGAAAAAGATAGTTTTTGTAAAATTGGATTTTAGGTTTTCCGTTAACTGTCATTTCTCCAGAATTCTCATTAATTGAAATATCCTCCTTATAGTTATTCATTAATTGACCAAGGGTTTGCATTGCCTTCTGTGGAGATTGACTTCCGGTAGGTATAATGAATTTAAGTCTAAATGAGGCGTTCATAACATTCCAGATAACTCTAGAGTTTTCCATTATTCTTAGAATATTATAGGATCTCACTAATCTTTCAAGATAGCTTATTCTAGAAATCGAATTACCCTTAGCATAAGAGATGTAAATAATCTGCTCATTTGTAAGTTTCCTAGTCATCTGTGGGTTTTTTGGATATTGAATCCAAAACTGTTTATATTCACTTTCACTTATCTTCTCCACAGCAGGTTGGAGTGATGTTGGATCTAATTCTTTAAACCCTATAATCTCCTTACCCTGGTTATCGTAAATTATCTCAAAAGCAAGAAATCCATCCACTAGAAACTGCTTGAAAAATTGCCAAGCAAGTATAGTGTTTTGGAATCCAAAAACGTTATAAAGTCTATTATAATTATTTGTAATCTCATCTCTCATCTTATCTTTTAGACCATCGAGATTTGCAAAAGACGGCGAGGCAAAGAAATTACGCTCGGTATAACTTATACACTCATCAGTTACCGTGTCAAGAATAAATTCAATTTCTCCATTCAAAGAAAACTTTCTTAGAAAATTTCTTTTCTCAAGATAGTCCTTATCATAATAAGCAATATATTTTCTAACCCTAGTATCTTGATAGGATAAAGTCCAATAAAAAGCATCATTCTCAGTAAATCCAGTTCCAGATTGATTAAAGAAGGCAGATTCGGTTTTACCAACGGCTTGTGAATTTCTCACCACCATATCATCATACTCCATTCCCAGCTTTGAGATCTTTCCGAGATTTCGAATAATGTTTCCTAGAGCCGATTGACTCGGTTTAAATCCGTCTAAAAATCCTGCCATTTTTTATTTTTATATTACTGAGGTGTCCTCTGCTCCTGCTTCCGCTTCTCCACCTTCTTCCGCTTCTGCTCCAGCTTCTGCTTCCCCCTCTTCACCTTCCCCACCTTCTTTTCCTTCTTTTTTTGCTTTTTTATCTTCCTCTTTTTTCTTTTTCTTTGCCTCTTCTTCTTTCTCTTTCTTTTTTCTTTCCACCGCTTCTTTATTAGCTGCTATATCTTGCTGTGACATTCCTAGAAAATTTTCAACAAGGAAAGAAACAGAAAAATAAGGCTTTTCTGCATCTTCCATTAGTGCAGACATAGCGGTAATTGATTCTTTTCTTTTCCCTAGCATTTCAATTTCTTGATTCACTCTAAATGGGCTATCCGAAAAATACTCAAGACCTAGCTGACTCTTAAATGCAAAATCGTCAGCCAGCTTTGGATGTTTCTTAACCATCTGGATCCAAAGAGGCTTAATGAGAACCTCCTGAAAAGTTGATCTTAACCTTGATATAAATTTGGAAAATCTTATTTCCTCCTTGTCTAAGCCTTCCGCTGCATTGACGTATGTAGAAGTATTTCCACCGTCTGGACCGTGAAATCTAGAAGCTGGTATTTTAGACTCCTGAGAAAATTTATCATAGAAATAATTTAAAGGCGTTGTGTCATTTAAATTTGGTCCATCAATAGTAATAGGTTCAATGGTTGGTGTTCCAGTGCTGCTCTGGGGCATTAAATAATTCTTATAGAATTGTATTCTCGGTCTTCCATCCATTAAGAGCTCCCCTGTATCATCGTTGAATTGAACATCTTCCTTATAAATACTCATAAGCTCACCTAATGTCTGCATTCCTTTTTGTTGAGATCTAGTCCCTATAGGAACTGTCATTTTAAGCTTATACGAAGAATTCATAACAGACCAAATAACCCTAGTGTGTTCTATAATTCTAAGAATATTATACGGTCTTATTAGTCTTTCAATATAGCTTATTCTTGAGATCGAATTACCCTTTGCATAGGATATGTAAATAATCTGAGGATCATAAAGAACTCTTCTTTTTCTAGGGTCTTGTGGAAATTGTGTCCATGTGCTCAGAAAAGTTCCATCAGGCTGTTTCTCTACACTAGGAACTATTGTTATTGGATCGATCTCTTTAAAACCTATAATCTCTTTACCCTGGTTATCGTAAATTATCTCAAAAGCAAGAAATCCATCAATTAAGAATTGTCTAAAATATTGCCATGCAGTTATATCGTCATTAAATCCCCAGATCTCATATATTCTTTTATATGAATCATAAAGATCCTCTTTTAATTTTTCATTAATATCTGTCAAATCTATTAAATCAGGATATGCGAAATAATTAAAAGGATCATATGTTACTGACTCGTCACAAAGAATATCTAAAACCCATTCAACCTCAGGATTAAGCGAGAATTTTCTAAGATAGTCTCTTTTTCCTTTATAATCCTTATCAAAGTAAGATACAAACTGTTTTGTTGAAATATCCTGTTTAGCTAAGGTCCATAACATACCTTCGTCTTCAACGTTTGACTTATTCTTATTAAGGAAAGAAGCCTCCGTTGCACCCACCGCCTGAGAGTTTCTGATAACCATGTCATCATACTTCATCCCAAAGGTGCTAAGCTTTTTTAGGGAATCCCTTATTCTTTGAATAACCGGGGATTGTGAAGGTCCGCTATTGTCTGTAAAACCAGCCATCTATAATTGTTAAATTATTTTAGTCCTTAATCTTAAATTAATTTCGATTCATACTCTTTATATATCCCCTGCGTTTGCAAGCCCTCTATCATAGAGAATCTAAGGTAGGGAAGCTTAAACCAGTCTTCTAAATCAACAATTTTAATTTTTTGTATAAAATTAGCTTTAAATCCAAAAACTGATCCATTATACCCTGTTCCTGCCATAAATCTTTCTAGGAAGCTTGTATTTAAAGGAAGTGGTTCTATATTTCCACCTTTAGAGTACGCATCATAGTTTTTGGTTATAATATTATTGAAGTTATCAAAAACCTTTGAAATGATCTCTATTTTACGTAAAGGCGGAACTGTTATGAGATCAATACCTTTTAAAATGATTCCGTCTTTTTTACTTTTATATGAATCTAAGCAAAGAACTATAGGATTTCTATTGATGAATTTTCTTTTTTCATTTACCTTTGAATCGGTAGCGTAATAAAATGAATAGATCTGACCAGGGATAAAGGGCGGGAAAAACTTTTTGTTAGCTTTCTCATCTCCGAAATACTTATCCTCGAATAGTTTATCAGTATTAGAAACTAGATCTTGAGTGTTTTTAAAACTATTTTTATACTCTAAAACTGACTCTGAATATTTTTTCATCTGCTTTTAAATAAAAAATTCTCATCGATAACTCCAAATTTAAAGCCTCTCCTTTCTGCCCACTCTTTTGCAGCTTTGAATTTAGCCTGATTTGTTATCCAAATTTGCATATTTCTGTTATACGATTTTAACTTAGTTAGGGTCATATTTCCTTCGTATATGGGCTTCTGTGTTTGTCTTTCTGGTTTTATCTCTATTATCCACTCTTTCTCTTCCCCATCCTCACTTAAAACCTTTATGTAGAAATCAACATTATATTTGTGATCCTTCTTATCTAGCGGGTTGTAATAATCTATTGCCATTGGCTCAGATGACCACTTTAATATAGATTCATTAGTGTCACAATAGGTACAGAACCTATATTCCCATGAAGATCTGTAGATTATATTATGGATATCGCCAATATACTTATCTGGGTTCATAGGAGCATATAATCCAGATTTATATTCGCCGTTAGGTTTTACCTTTTTAATATCAGTCATAATTTATTAGATATTATAAGTGTTATCATCACCAGTGATATGGCTAAAAGGTATAGTCTTTGGGCTTTTAGGTGGGTGAAGCTTTTTCCAGCCTTTAGCAAAGCCGTTCTTAGCTATTTGTGTGAAGTATGCAAAGGGGTTATTTGATTTACTTGGATCAAATCTATCCCAATATTTACAAAGATCCTCCATGGCAAAAGCCATACAATCTTCTTTATCCTCTACATCTTTATATGCCATTTTTTTAGATATACCGTGTATCATAAGGGTAAACATATCTATTGTATCCGGGGTTAATCTTCCGTTCTTTTTTGACTCGACAACTGCTATCATTAAGTCACTGTTTTTTACATAATCTTTGGCCATTAGGAGAGGGGTTTGTTTAATTAATACTATTATATTCTAGTATAAAATCGGATTAATATTTCAATAAAAAAGAGAATGCAAAAACGAATCTTGCATTCTCTTATCTATTATTTAGTATGTTTATTTTGATTCTTCTGGTTCAGAATCATCTTCGCTTCCTGGTAATTTATCCTTTCCTGTAGGGGCTTTACTTAATTTACCTGCTGTTGGATCTACGAATTTTTTACCTGGTTTATTCTGATCTTCCGCTTTGGGTGCAAAGTAGAAATGTCTAGTTGCAGTTACTTTTTTTTTAAATCCTCAGATTCTGCTAGGTTGTATCCAAGATCTTTAGAAGCTTTAAAATCTACATTTCCATCTTTACCTGGGGCAGAAACTAAACCTTGTCTCTTAGCAATTCCAGAAACTACGCTATTTGTTTCTTTTGCTTTCTTTCCGTGATCCGGAGCAGAAATTAAAGAATTCATCAAAGTAGGTCTGTTTGTTTCTCCCGCGTGCTTCCCGCTCTTAGGTGCGTGCGATAAATTATTAGCTGTTGTTCCCTTTGTTTGTGAAGCTTGCTTTCCGTTTTCTGGAGAGTGAGCTAATGTTTTATTTTTAGTAGTTCCGCTAGTTTGATTAACTTTAGAACCTCCATTTGGTGTTTTAGCATAATTAGTACCTGTGGTTTTACCCTCTGCTATATTATAGCCAATTTCGTATTTATTTCCTGCAGCATCTTCACCATCAAAATCTACATCACCTTCTTTACCTGGAGCATCTCTTAAAAGGTTTTTTCCTTGCTCTTTTCCTTTAACCATTTTAGAGCTTCCTGGTGCAGTTGCTAGATTCTTCTTGTTTGCATCTTTACCTTTAGCCATTTTATCATCTCCTGGGGCTTTAACTAATTGTCCATTCTTATATTGAGATTGTATTTTCTTAACAGCTTCGTTCATTGTTAAATTATAACCATGAAATCCGTCTAAGCCCATATCTATTTCTCCGTGCTCTCCTTTCGGTGCACTAGCGAAAGAATGATTAGTTGCAAGGGTCTTTAAAATTTTCTTTTGCTCCTCTATACTTAATTTACTCTTATTAAGAGTATTGATCTTCATTGATTCCTTCATTTCTTCTTCTCCGTCCTCGTCGCTATCAGAATTCTGAGATTCTTCGTTATCGTTAGCTGCTTGATTTAAAGCGCTATCTAAATCAACAATCTCATTTACTAAATATTCTGAAGTTTTCCCGCTAT
>Ga0136644_10000015_pt1 | contig 137753 bp, 105 predicted proteins | sample C_130820_EF_Meta_FD_94780 | JGI IMG/M metagenome (GOLD analysis project Ga0136644, IMG submission 94780) | Freshwater microbial communities from Lake Croche, Canada to study carbon cycling - C_130820_EF_MetaG (v2) (version 2) | ecosystem: Environmental > Aquatic > Freshwater > Lake | place...
CGATGCCCTCATGGCGACGATCGACGGCCTGGCGACGCTCGCGAAGGACGAGAACGCCAATCAGAAGATTCGCCAACTGGTTCTCCGACTGGGCATTTTCATCGGGCTCGATTTCGAGGAAGGCCGATGGGGCAAGCGGCCCGTCCGCCGGCTCCGCCGCGGCGTGATCGCCTTCGGCGAAGACAACCTGCCGGTGCCAATCCATGGCCGCAGTCGGGCCGATGATCTGGCCCGCGATGCCGCCGGCACCGGCGGCCGCAACGACACACACTCAGCCCCGGCGTGTTGCCGGGCACCGTCGGCTGATCCCGGCTCCTCCGCAGGCGAGGGAGCCGGGAACAACCGCACGGATGAGTCCAACTCCGGGTTGGAGCAGACTCATCAGGGAACCAACGTCGGGGCGACAGGACTTGAACCTGCGACCTCTTGACCCCCAGTCAAGCGCGCTAGCCAGACTGCGCCACGCCCCGAAACCGTCAGGGATGCCGGTGCGAGTCACACAAGCATCCCTGACCGACACACTATCGCAGAACATCGCCCGCCCTTCAACACGGGTTCGCGTCCCGGGCCGACGAGCCCTGCATTGCCTCACAGATGCATCGGCGACGTCGGTTTGCCGCGCTCGCAGACCACGCCCAGGCAGTTCCACAGGAGCGCGGCGACCGCCCCCGCCGCATAGCCCAGGCCGGCGGTCAACAGCAGCAGCAAACCGGCCCGACCAGCGTCGAACGGCCCGATCACCATCTCCGACTTCACGCTGTGCAGCCGGTAGACGAAATCCACGACGCGCTGCGCCACGCCCGCCGCCACGAGCCCCTCCCACACAGCGTGCCAGCCCGACAACACCACCGCCACCACGATGCCCAGACGATTCGGATCGACGTGTCCCATGACCACCTCCACGAAACCGGGGAATGGCATCCAGGCCGGAACCGTGTCGGCCGGCCCGACGCCGGCGACCTGCGGAACCCTACGGCCACGAACAGCCCGAAAACCAGTGGCTGGAGGCCGCCCCTCGCCAACCGGGACCACGCGGGACACACTTGCGAAAATCAATGGATGGTTCCGCGGCAGGCTGCGGCCCGTCCTGCTTCCTTCCGCTCCCGAACCTCGGCCCGACAGGCTCCAGCCTGTCCCACGTGGATGACCCAGCAAACCTTTTCCGCCCGCCTCACGGCCGCCATCCGGGCCAAGAGGACACCCGCGTGCGTCGGGCTCGACCCACGACGCGACGCCCTGCCGCCCGCGTTCGCCGGGGCCGTGACGCTCGAGCCCAAGGAACTCGCCGCGGCCTTCGCGCGATTCTGCTGTGACGTGATCGACGTCGTGGCACCGCTCGTGCCGATCGTGAAGCCGCAACTGGCCTGCTTCGAGGCCCTCGGCCCCCACGGCATGAACGCCCTCGCCGAGGTGATCTCCCACGCGCGCGAGAAGCAGCTGCTCGTCCTCGCCGACGGGAAGCGTGGCGACATCGGCTCGACCGCCGAGTCCTACGCCGACGGCTGGCTCGCCGGCCCGTGGGCCGCCGATGCCCTCACCGTGAACCCCTACCTCGGCCTCGATTCCGTCGAGCCGTTCGTGAAGACCGCCCACGAGCGCGGAGCCGGCATCTTCATCCTCGTGAAGACGTCGAACCCCGGCAGCAAGGACTTCCAGGATCTCGTGTCGGGCGATCGCACGATCCACGAGCACGTGGCGGCGGGCGTGGAGCAGTTCGCCTCACGCACGGCCGATGGCGGGACGTATGGCGCGGTTGGCGCCGTCGTGGGCGCCACCTGGCCGCGGCAGCTCGACGCCATGCGGGCAGCCATGCCGCACGCGTGGATCCTCGTACCCGGCTTCGGCAAGCAGGGCGGCCGCGCGGCCGACGTGCGTGGCGCGTTCCACGCCGACGGCCTGGGAGCGCTCGTGGTGAGCGCCCGCGACGTGATCTTCGCCCATGCGCGGCCCGAGATGAACGCCGGCCTCACCGACGCCCGGTGGCAGACGGCCGTCGATCGCGCCTGCCGCGACATGATCGACCGACTCGCCGCCGACACCCCGGCCGCCCACCTCATTCCCTAGTGGACAACGCCGGGCCCGGAGGGCCGGGTAACCACCAGCCGACGGAGGTCGGCCCAGCGAAAATGAGCTGGAGGCTCATGTTTCGCGTGAACACAGCAACTGGCTGATCAACGGCAGGAGCTGCTTCTTGCGGCTCACGATGTTCTCGAGCGCGTACAGGCTCCGGTCGAGCCGAGGATAGTTGATGTCCTCGAATGCCTCCGATTCCTTCGAGAGGAGCAGGAGCGATCCGTTGCTCACCACGTCGGTCACGAGCAACGCCGCGAAGTCGAGCCGCTGCCGCTCCGCGAAGGCCTCGAGCGCCGACCGCAGGCCGTCCTTTCGCTCCCAGAAGAGGTCGAAGCCGGTCTCCTCGATCTGCGAGATCGAGAACCGCACGCCGTGTTCCGTGAACTCCTTGCAGTCCTCGCGAATCACGTCGGCCGGCGCCTTCGACCGCAGCGCCGACCCGATCGCGAAAAACTCCTTCACGAACGCCTCGAGATCGACGCCGCTCCGCCCCGCGAGCCACTCGAGCACGTCGCGATCGACGTCGGTCGTGGTGGGGGAGCGAAGGTGAAGCGTGTCGGAGATGATTCCCGCCGCCATGCAGAGCGCGATCGCCGGCGCGGGCTCCACGCCGGCCGCCCGGAACTGCCGGGCGACGAGCGTGCAGGTCGAGCCCACGGGCTCGTTCACGAACCGGATCGGCTGGGTGCTCTTGAGGCCGCCGCCGAGCCGATGGTGATCGAGCACCTCGACGATCTCCGCCTCGTCCGCGCCCGGCACCGCCTGGGCGAGCTCGTTGTGATCGACGAGCACGAGCTGCGGCTTGGGCGGATTGACGATGTCGGACTTGAACGCGAGACCGATCAGCGCGTCGTCGTCTGCGACCACCGGAAACACCGGCTGCCCGGACCGCTCCACCACCCCCCGCGCCTCCGCCACCGTCCACTTGCCGGGAATGGAGACGACGCCGCGCTCGACGACCGGATCGATGAACTGCGCCGACTTGATCCGCAGCGTCGTGTTGACGGTGTCGAACGGGCTCTGGATCACCGACACGCCCTTCGCCTTCGCGATCTCGACCACCTCCGACGCCAGCGGAAACCCGCCCGTGATCACGACCGCGCGCACGCCGGCGTCGATCGCCGGCAGCTGGATCGAGGGCCGGTCGCCGCACACCACGACGAGCCGCTCGCGCGGATACCTGTGCATCCGCTCCGTGAACCCCTCGGCGCTCATCGCGCCCACCATCACGAGCAGTTCGTCGGCGCGGCCGGGATCGATCGCGTTGCGAAACGTGCCGCCGATCACCTCGCAGATCTTCTGCAGGCTCGTGGTCACGGCCCGGGCCTTCGTCGAGTCGGCCGCGTCGGTGAAGAACAGCTCCATCATCGTGAGGATCGACAGCACCCCCACGACCTGCCTGTCCGCATCGACCACGGGGATGGCCCGCAGGTCGCCCTTCCGCATCCGCTCGTAGGCCTCGTGGAACGCGTCGCCGAACGACGCCGTCACGATCTCGCGCCGGCACACGTCCTCGACCTGCGGCCGCACGTCCATCACGAGCCTGGGCGCCGGCAGGCCGGCCCGCCGCAGCACGAACTCGGTGCGCTCGTTCGGCGGCCCGCAGCAGGCGGCGACCGCATCGGGACGCGTCGTGCGCTGCAGCAGATCGGCGTAGGCGATCGCGGAGCAGATCGCGTCGGTGTCGGGATTGCGGTGCCCGAAGACCAGCAGACTCATCGGTGGATCACGCTTCGCCCGGGGCCTGGAGCCAGCAGGCGAGCGAGGGATCCCAGGCCTGGATCTCGTCGGCCTTGAAGTAGATGCCGATCTCGCGGGCCGCCGACTCCGGTGAATCGGACGCGTGCACCAGGTTCATCTGCCGGCTCGCCGAGTAGTCGCCGCGGATCGTCCCGGCCGCGGCCTTGAGGCCGCTCGTCGCGCCGAGCATGTCGCGGACCACGCGGATCACCTCCGGCCCCTCGAACACGGTCGCCACGACCGGCGACGCGGTGATGAACTGCTCGAGGCCGGGGTAGAACGGCTTCTCGACGTGTTCGGCGTAGTGCTGCCTGGCGAGCGCCGGCGTGATGCGGAGCATCTTCATCGCCACGAGCCGCAATCCCTTCTCCTCGAACCGCGCGAGGATCCTGCCGAGCAGGGCCCGCTCGAGGCAGTCGGGCTTGAACATCACGAACGTCCGCTCCATGAATCAATTCTCTTGAAGGCCAGGGGGAGGGAAAGGGGGCGCGGCGGCGCCACCTTCTGACGCGAGTGTACTCAGCATCGGGCCGTGGCCGAAGGCCAGTGCGGATTCACGATTCAGAGCCGGATCCGTCCCGCACGGACGGCCAGGAGAAACTCCCGGTTGCCCTCGAGGAGCGTCGGCTCGGCGAGCAACTCCGCGTCGCTGAGCCAGAGAATTTCCTCCACCTCCACCGGGTGCGGCACGAGCACGGCCGGATCGGCGAGGGCGACGGTCCACCACGCCAGCGCCGTGCCCCAGGGAGTGACGCTCCGCCACACGCACCGTTCGGCCTCCACGGCCGCCGCGAGCTCCTCGTGGCACTCGCGGACGACGGCCGCGTGCTCCTCCTCACCCGGCTCGACGTGACCGCCGGGAAAGCAGACGCGGCCCCCGGCTGCCACCGTGCGGCCGCGCCTGATCGCGAGAAACAGTCCCCGCCGCCGCGCGATCGCCACGACGCCGTGCTTCACGATCTCCACGTCGCCCGCCGAGGCCGGCGGACGTTTTTCGTCCCGATCCATACACTACACTGTGGCATCCTGCCGCCGATCCGAACACTCCCCCGCGAGCCGACCCATCGATGGACGCAGTCCCGCCGCCCAAGCGCCCCTCCAGGTTCAACCCGATCGCCGGCCGCCCGCTCGGCATGCCGGTGATCGTGATGCTGATCCTGGCGGGGCTCGCGCTCGTGACCATGCTGGCCCGCGAGCAGGCGAACCTCCCGACCACGATCAGCTACGACGAGTTCGTCCGCCAGGTGCAGGCCGGGAACGTATCGGCCGTCGAGATTTCGGGGAACGCGCTGCAGGGGGAGTTTCGCGCGGCGCCCGCGGCTGAGCGCACGGGAGGCGTCGGCAGTTCCAAGACCTTCCGGCTCGAGCTCTCGAGCTACCTCGGCGACGGCCTCGACAGGCTCCTCCTCGACCACTCCGTGAAGACGACCGTTCATCAGCCGAACGACGGCACGGGCTTCCTGCTCGGGCTCTACATGCTCGTGCCGCTCCTGCTCATGGCCGGCTTCTGGATGACGCTCCGCCGGGCCCGCGACCCGTTGGCCGGCGGCGGCTTCCTCGGCAGCTTCTCGAAGTCGCCCGCGAAGCGCTACAACGCCCAGGACAAGCAGGTCACGTTCGCCGACGTCGCCGGCCTCGAGGGCGTCAAGGAGGACCTCAAGGAGATCGTCGAGTTCCTCAAGGACCCGAAGAAGTTCCAGCGGCTCGGCGGCCGGGTGCCCAAGGGCGTCCTGCTGATGGGCCCGCCGGGCACCGGCAAGACGCTCCTCGCCCGGGCCGTGGCGGGGGAGGCTGGCGTGCCGTTCTTCTCGATCTCGGGCAGCGAGTTCATCCAGATGTTCGTGGGCGTGGGCGCCTCGCGCGTGCGCGACCTCTTCAAGACCGCCAAGGACGCCTCCCCCTCGATCCTGTTCATCGACGAGATCGACGCCGTGGGGCGGCACCGCGGCGCGGGCCTCGGCGGCGGCCACGACGAGCGCGAGCAGACCCTCAACCAGATTCTTTCCGAGATGGACGGCTTCAGCCCGTCGGAGAGCGTGATCGTGCTGGCGGCGACGAATCGTCCGGACGTGCTCGACCCGGCGCTCCTGCGGCCCGGCCGGTTCGACCGCCACGTGACCGTCGACCGCCCGAACCAGAAGGCCCGCCTCGCGCTCTTCAAGGTCCACACCCGCAACGTGCCCCTCGCTCCCGACGTCGATCTCGACCGGCTCGCGAGCGGCACCGTCGGCCTCACGGGCGCCGACATCCGGAATCTCGTCAACGAGGCCGCCCTGTGGGCCACGCGGCACGACAAGAACGCCGTCGACTCGTCCGACTTCGACTACGCCCGCGACAAGGTGCTCATGGGTCCGAAGCGCGAGGAGGTGCTCGCGGGCCGCGAGAAGAGGATGACGGCCTACCACGAGGCCGGGCACGCGCTCGGCGCGTGGCTCCTGCCGGGCGTGGACAAGCTCCACAAGGTGACGATCATCCCGCGCGGCAGGGCTCTCGGCGTGACGCAGCTCGTGCCCGAGGAGGACCGGATGAACATCGGCGAGTCGGACCTGAACAACAGGCTCGTCTTCATCCTCGCCGGCCGGGCGGCCGAGAAGCTCGTGTTCGGCGAATACTCCGCCGGCGCCGAGAACGACCTCGTGCAGGCCACGCGGCTCGCCCGCCGGATGGTGGCCCACTGGGGGATGAGCGAGAAGGTGGGGCCCGTCGCCTGCCACGTGACGAACGAGCATCCGTTTCTCGGCCGCGACGTCTACGAGCAGCGCGAGTTCAGCGACCACACGGCCCGGGTCATCGACGACGAGGTGGCGCGGATGCTGAACGAGGCCGCCGACAGGGCCACGAAACTGCTCTCCGACAACCGCGGCAAGCTCGACGCCCTCGCGGGCGCCCTCGAGAAGCAGGAGATGCTCGACGACGTCGAGGTGGTGGCGATCATCGGGCCGGCCGTGCCGCGCCGGCCCGGCGAGGCGGCGACGACCGAGGCCACGTCGCCCTCGCAGGCCGCCCGCGATCCACAGACGGGCTGAGACTCCATGAAGTCCATGGCATCCATGCTCTCCCACGCCGTCTACTTTTTGCTCAAGGACCGCTCGCCCGCAGGCGTGCAGGCGCTCGTGGCCGCCTGCGAAACATATCTCACCGGCCACCCGGGCACGGTCTCGTTTTCGGTCGGCACCGTCGCCGCGTACGACCGGCAGGTGAACGACCGCGATTTCGACGTGGCCCTCGAGATCGTGTTCGAGTCGCACGCCGCGCACGACGCCTACCAGACGGCGGACCGGCACACCCGGTTCATCGCCGAGCAGGCGCCCAACTGGGCGAAGGTTCGCGTATTCGACGTGGACGTGAAGTCACACCACCCGGCCGCGTGACACGGCGATCCTGCCGCCGAAGCAGGTCGCCACGTCGCCCCCCTCCAGCCGCGCCCGCTCGTGGTAGCGGGAGCGATACCGCCAGCCGCCGGCATCGATCTCATATCCCAGCGGGAGCGGCGAGGGGTCGATCTCGCAGTCCACGAGATCGGGCAGCGCCGAATCCGCTTCGCCGACCGGATGCGGGAAGTTCACGTTCCAGAATTCCCCCGGCCCGAGCGGCCGCGGCACGACGCGCGCGAGAACCGCCCGCATCCACGCGGTCGCCCGCTCCCAGTCGATCGGCGCCTCGCGGCGATGGTAGTGCGACACGGCGAGCGCCCGCGTTCCGTGGAGCGCCGCCTCGCGGGCCGCGGCCACCGTGCCGGAGTGGTGGATGTCCACGCCGAGGTTGCCGCCCGCATTGATCCCGGAGAAGACCCAGTCGGGCCCCTCCCCGCCGCGAAACAGCGCCGCCAGCGCGAGCCTGACGCAGTCGGCCGGCGTGCCATCGACGTGGTAGCGGTCGGGCCCCACCTGCTCCAGCAGGAGCGGCCGGTCGGTCGTGACGCGATGGCCGCAGCCCGAGTGCGGCTCGCGCGGCGCCACCACCACGACCCGCTCCGACCAGTCGCGGCAGGCGGCCGCGAGCGCCGCCAGGCCGGGAGCGTCGATCCCGTCGTCGTTCGTGAGGAGCACGGTCACGATCCCGGCGCTCCGCGTGCGAGGCCTTGACGCTCGAGCCCGGCGTTGCCGTCCTGCCCGAGGAAAGCGTTGATGATCGCCCACACGCCCTCGGCCGCGTCGGCCGCCAGACGGCAGACCTCCTCGGCGTCGGTGAGTTCCGGTGCATCGGGCCGGGCGACGTTCGTCACGACCGACACCGCCGCGACGTCGAGCCCGAGCAGCCGGCCCGCCACCACCTCCGGCACGGTGGACATGCCGACGGCGTCGGCGCCCATGCCCCGCAGCATCCGGTATTCCGCCCGGGTCTCGTAACTCGGCCCGAGAAGGTAGGCATAGACGCCCTGTCGTGCCGGCACGCCCGCCGATCTCGTCGCGGCGAGCGCCCGCTCCACGAGCGCGGGCTCGTACCACCGACCGGCGCACGGCACGCCGGCGAACGGCGCCGGCTCGAGCCCCTCCTCCCACCGTCGGGCGACGCAGTCGAGATGGTCGTTCATCACCAGCAGTTCGCCGCTCTGCATGTCGGGCCGCAGGCCGCCCGAGGCGTTCGTGAGCAGGAGCGTCCGCGCGCCCAAGGCGGCGAGCAGTTCCACGCCCCGGGTGAGCGTCTCGGCCGGGAATCCCTCGTAGGCGTGGACGCGTCCCTGCAGCATCACGACGGGGCGGCCGTCGATCCGGCCGCACACGAGCCGGCCGCGGTGCCCCGTCGCGGTGCTGGATGCGAGCCAGCCCGTGTCGCGCGAGGCGATCGCCCGGGCGTCGGCGAGACGATCGGCGAGGCCGCCCAGACCCGTGCCGAGCACGACGCCGAGCGGCGCGTCGAAACCTCCCGCCGCCCGCACCCGTGCCGCGGCCTCCCGTGCTCCGGCCCGCGGCCGCCCGCCTGTCGGGACGGTTGTGCGCTCACGCACCGCCATCGATCCTCCGCCCGGCTTTCCCGCCCGCCGCCGCGGCACCCTTTGCCGCCACGCGGGCGAATCCGTATTCTCGCCGGACCGCCGCGGTTTTGCATACGGCTGCGGTGACCATCCTGTCGGGAGCCAGCCAAGCGATGCCCACGAGAGCGGAAAAGTTTGCGGGTCTTTCGGTCGCGATCGTCACGCCGTTTCGCGACGGCAGGATCGACTACGCGCGGCTCCGCGAGCAGGTGGAGTTCCAGGCCCGGGCCGGCGTGAAGTGCCTCTGCCCGGTGGGCACGACGGGCGAGTCGCCGACGCTCTCCCACGAGGAGCACGAGCGGGTGATCGCCGAGACGATCGACGCCGCCGCCGGCCGCATGCTCGTGATGCCCGGCACCGGCAGCAACTCCACCGCCGAGGCGGTGCGGCTGACGAAGTATGCGGCGAAGGCCGGCGCCGACGCGGCGCTGGTCGTCGGACCGTACTACAACCGCCCCACGCAGCAGGGCATCTACGAGCACTTCAAGGCGATCGCCGAGAGCGTCGAGATCCCGATCTGCGTCTACAACATTCCCGCCCGGACCGGCCGCAACATCGAGCCCGAGACGATCGTGCGGCTCGCCGACCTGCCCGGGATCGCGATGGTGAAGGAGGCCACGGGGTCGATGGACCAGGCCTCCCAGATCCTCGCCGCCACCGACCTCACCGTGCTCTCCGGCGACGACAGCATGACGCTGCCCCTGCTCTCCATCGGTGGCCGCGGCGTGATCTCGGTCGTGGCGAACCTCGTGCCCGCCGACATGAAGGCCCTCATCGATGCGTTCGATGCGGGCGATCTCGCGACGGCCCAGCGGCTCCACCGCAGGCTGTTCTCGCTCTGCCGCGACCTGCTCGGGCTGGCCAGCAACCCGATCCCGATCAAGCGGGCCATGGCGATGGTCGGCCGCGACACCGGCGACGTGCGGCTGCCGCTCGTGCCCCTCGAGCCGGCTCTCGCCGACAGGCTTGAGGCCGTGCTCCGCGCCTACGGCTCACTGCAACACGCGTAGCGTCGCTCCCTGCGCGTCGCACCGGGCGATCATCACCTCGTATTGCGTGAGGAGCTTGAGCGCGTCGAACCGCTCGACGAGCGCGCCCGCCGCATCGAGCGACTCGCAGCAGGCCATCACCGCCGGCCCCCAGCTGCTCTGCGCCCTGCCTTCGACGCCGAGTTCGCCCAGCAGTTCGATGAGCTGGGCCGTGGAGACGGCATGGGGCAGCCGCTCCGACACCGGCTCGAACGGCGCGCCGGCCAGCCGGCCGTAGCGGTGCAGGGCCGCGGAGAACGCCGCGAAGTCGGCCTCCACGGCGGCGGGCAGCACCTCCATGAGCGCGATCCTGGCCAGTTCGGCCGCGGTTTCACGCGGCACCGGTGCGAGCGCACGAAACGCGTCCTTCTCGGGCTCGCCGAACAGACCGATCGAGTCGCGCTGCACGATCACGACGCACCGCCACGCCGACGGCAGACGCACGCGCGCCACGAGGGGCGAGAACTCGGGGGCCGACGCCTCCGATCGAGGCGGCACGAATCGCCCCGACTCCACGATCAGGCCGCCGCGGCTGAAGCCGTGGATGCCGACGCACGACCGCCTGCCCCGCCCCACCGCCCGGGCGAACTCGAACACCTCGGCCGTCTCGAACGCCTGCTGATCGTCGCCGTCGGGGAGGGGCCCGCACCACAGCCGGCGCATCCCGGCCGCGACGGCCAGCGCGAGCTGGGTCCCGCTCCCGAGACCGACGTGGGCCCGCGGCGTGGTGACCACCTCGATCTCCGCGGCCGCGCGGGGGTCGAGGCTCCACGCCGACGCCGCGTCGCGGGCGAACTGCACGGCCCGTTCCGCGAGCGGGCCGCGGCCCACGAACGCGTCCGCCCGCCGCAGCCGCACCTGCACGAACGGCCGATCGACCATCACGCCGATCCCGCCGTACGACCGCACCTGGGGATCGCCGAACGACAGCATGCCGAGGTGCAGCCGGGTCGGCGTCCGGACTTCGACGGCCCGTGCATGACGATTCGCCGGACGGCTGTCCTCTCCCATGCCGAGAGTAGACCCACGTGACGCTCGAGCGCGAAGAGCCCCCGCGCGACGGGCCGAGGCGGGTCAGGAATCCCGCCGGGCCGCCGCGTGACCCACGAGCAGGTCGAACGCCTCGTGCTCGCGCTCGCCCCCCGTCTTCTCGACCAGCGCGCGGAGCCCGGCCAACTGCCGCAGCACCTCCTCCGCCCCGAGCAGATGCAGCCGCGTGACGAGGATCGCCCCCTCCACGACGGCATGCCGCGCGCGGTTGAGCCCCACGAACGGTCGGCCCTCGTGCGTCTTCACGACACGCGCCTCGAGCCGCTGCCGCTCGCCCGACCGGTCGGCCGCGACGATCTCGAACTCATGCGCCCGGCACGCGTCCTCGAGCACCCATCCCCGCACGGCCGCCGCGGGACGCCGGGCCGGCTCGGGGACCGGCGCGCCGGTCACGACCCGCGCGACGAGAAGCGCGTCGACCGTGGCATGAAACACGCCCGCCCCGTGCCGCGCGAGGTTCTCCGCCGTGCGGCTCGTGGCGAACGGCTTGAGGACGAGTCGCTCGAGAATCCCGCGGGCGACATCGGCCTCGTCCGCCTCCGGCCCCATCGCCGCCAGGTGCATCCGGCCATCCGCATCGCAGGTGGTGACGAGGCCTTCGAGGATCATCGCGGGAGTCCGCCGGGGTCGCGGCCGCGACGCGCCGTCGCCTGCCTCGTTTACAATACACGAATCGATGCCCGGCACGATTCGCCGCACCCGCCCGCCCCCGGCCCGCACGCCGTGACCACCGCACCCGCACGCATTCATTTCGTCACCGGCAGACTCGCCGAGCATTCGCTGCGGCACGTGCTCGAAACGCTCGCCCCCCGGGTCGGTTTCGGGTACACGGTGCAGGTGCTCAACATCACCGTGGCCGCCCTCATGACCACCCCGTGGATCGCCCGCCGGCTGACGGTGCCCGAGGGCACGACCCGCGTGATCCTCCCGGGTGCGTGCCGGGGACCGCTCGACGCGGTGGAGGCCGTGGCGGGAGTGCCCGTCGAACGCGGCCCCGAAGACCTGCGGCGTCTCGACGAATTTTTCGGGCAGCAGTCGCGCGACCTGGCCGACTACGGGGCCCACGACATCGAGATCATCGCCGAGATCAACCACGCCCCGCGGCTGCCACCCGGGGAACTCCTCTCCCAGGCCCGCCGGCTGGTGGCCGACGGGGCCGACCGGATCGACGTCGGCTGCGACCCGGGCGACACGTGGGCCGGCGTGGGGGATGCGGTGCGGATGCTCGTGGCCGAGGGAATGCGGGTGTCGATCGACAGTTTCGACGTCCGCGAGGTCGCCGCCGCGGTGCGGGCCGGCGCGAGCCTCGTGCTCTCGGTCAACTCGTCGAACGCGGAAGCCGCCGCCGACTGGGGGTGCGAGGTCGTCGCGGTGCCCGACGTGCCGGCCACGCTCGCCGGCTTCGACGACACGATCGCCCGGCTCGCCGCCGCGGGCGTGCGCTGCCGGCTCGATCCGGTGCTCGAGCCGATCGGCTTCGGGTTTGCCGCGAGCCTCGGCCGCTACCTCGACGTGCGCCGCCGCCATCCCGGCGTTGAGATGATGATGGGCGTGGGCAACCTCACCGAACTCACCGACGTCGATTCCGCCGGCGTCAACACGCTGCTCCTCGGTTTCTGCCAGGAAACGGGCATCCGCTCCGTGCTCACGACCGAGGTGATCCACTGGGCGAAGAGCAGCGTGCGCGAGTGCGCGCTCGCCAGGGCGCTCGTGCACCACGCCGTCGAACACCGCACGCTCCCCAAGCACGTGGAGCCGCGGCTCGTGACGCTTCGCGCGGGCAAGCCGCAGGCGCACGGGCCCGAGGCGCTCGCCGCCCTCGCCCGGGTGATCCGCGACCCCAACATCCGCATCTTCGCCGAGGGGGGGATGCTGCACGTCGTCGGCGCCGGGATCCATCTCGAATCGCGCGATCCGTTCGCCCTCTTCTCCGACCTCGGGACGCTCCGCGGCGACATCGACGCGAGCCACGCCTTCTATCTCGGCTACGAGATGGCGAAGGCCGTGACGGCGCTCACGCTCGGCAAGGACTATCGGCAGGACCAGGCGCTCGACTGGGGCCACCTCACGCGGCCCGAGATCGGCCACGGCCCGTCGCGTGCGGCCGCCGACGTGGCCCGCAGGGCCGGCGCCCCTCCGCCGACCGACGCCTCCGCCGACGAGGTGGCCAGCTCGTGAACACGACCTCCCTCCCGGCAACCGCCTCAGCGCCGCTCGTCTCGCGACGGTTCACGACCGCTTCCGGCGCCGTCGTCGCCGAACTCGCGCCGCATGTCACGGCGGAGGCCGTGTTCCGGCAGCTCGCCGGGGCACCGCACCTGCTGTTCCTCGACAGCGCCGCGCCCGACGAGCAGGCCTCCGCGGACGAACGCGACACCATCCGGTCACCGCGCCTGAGCCGCCATTCATTCGTCGCGGCCGATCCGATCCACTCCGTCGTCGTGCCCGCGGGGGCCGCGGAGGAGTCGGCTGCCGCCTTCACCGCGCTGCGCGCACTCCTCGCCGACCTCGCCTGCGCGACGATCCCCGCCCTGCCCCCGTTCCAGGGAGGCATCGCGGGGCTCGTTGCGTACGAGTTCGGCCTCACGCGGCTCGGCGTGTCCGCTCGCGGGCCGACCGGCGTGCCGCTGCTGGCTCTCCACGTCTATGATGTGGTCGTCGCGTTCGACCACGACGCCGGCCGCGGCTGGATCATCTCGCAGGGCGTGCCGGCGCAGGGGCCAGTCGCGCGGCGTGAGCGGGCCACCGCCCGGCTCGAGGCCCTGCTCGACCGCCTAGCCGCTCCACCAGCGGGCCGGCCGCAGCCCGCGCCCCCCGCGCCGCTTCCGCCGCGCGCGGAGCACCCGCTGCCGACGCACCCGCATGTCTTCGCCACGCACTCCCCCGACGACTACCACGAGATGGTGCGGCGCGGCATCGAGTTCGTGCGGGCCGGCGACGTGTTCCAGGTGAACCTCGCCCAGCGGTTCGCCGTGGCCACGGCGCTCGATCCCGTCGAGCTCTACGACCGCGCCCGCACGCTCAATGCCGCCCCGTTCGCCGGCTTCTTCGACGCCGGCCCGTGCCGGATCGCGAGCATGTCGCCGGAGCGGTTTCTGCAGGTGACCCGCGGCACCGTGCGGATGCATCCGATCAAGGGCACGCGCCGCGTGATCGCCAGCCCGGAGGCCGATCTCTACGCCGGCGACGACCTGGAGGAGAGCGCGAAGGACCGGGCCGAGAACGTGATGATCGTCGATCTCGTCCGCAACGACCTTTCACGCGTGTGCGTGCCGGAGAGCGTGCGGGTGGAGGCCCTCTGCCGGCTCGAGCGCTACCGCTACGTGCAGCACCTCGTATCGATCGTTTCCGGCCGCCTGCGCCGCGGTCTGACGGCGCTCGACGCGCTCGACGCGGCCCTCCCCGGCGGCAGCGTGACCGGGGCGCCCAAGCACCGCGCCTGCGAGATCATCTCGGAACTCGAGGGCTTCGCCCGCGGCGCCTACTGCGGCTCGCTCGGCTACATCGGCTTCGACGGCACGGCCGACTTCAACCTCCTGATCCGCACGTTCGTGGCGACCGACGGGCTGGTGACGTTCGCCGCCGGCGGCGGGATCACGGCCGCGAGCGACCCGGTGGCGGAGCACGCCGAGTCGCTCCACAAGGCCGAAGGTATGCTCCGCGTCCTCGATTCGTATCCCCGATGATCCTCGTCCTCGACAACCGCGACAGCTTCGTCTTCAACCTCGCCCGCTACCTGCACCTGCTGGGCGTCGAGACGGTCGTGCAGTCGAGCCATGCACTCGACGTGTCCGACGTCGGGCGGCTGGCACCGCAGGCGATCGTGATCTCTCCCGGCCCCTGCACGCCGGCCGAGGCCGGCTGCTCGACCGCCGTGGTGAAGGCCTTCCGGGGCCGCGTGCCCATCCTCGGCGTCTGCCTCGGCCACCAAGCGATCGCCGCGGCGCTCGGCACACACGTCGTGCGGGCCCGCGAGCCCGTACACGGCCGCACGAGCGCCGTGCACCACGACGGCGTGAACCTCTTCGCGGGGATCGCGAGCCCGATGACGGCCGCCCGCTACCACTCGCTCGTGGTCGATCCGGCCACGCTCGCGCCGGGCCTCGCCGTCACGGCCCGCGACGAGCGCGGCACGGTGATGGCGATCGAGCACGCCGCCGACAGGCTCTACGGAGTCCAGTTCCATCCCGAGTCGATCCTCACCCCCGACGGCTTCCGCCTGCTCGCCAACTTCCTCGACCTCGCCGGCATCCCGCACGGCGCCGACATCCCCACGCTCGAATCGCAACTGCTGCCATCGCCCGCGGACGACGCCTTCCCCAACGACCGCATCGTCACGTTTTGACGAGGCGAGACGGTACGGGGCAGCCCCTCGCCGGCGCCACCATCTACCGCCGGCTCCGAATGCGGGTGGTTATCGGCTGACCCTAGGCACGACGGAAGCCGCCGTTGACGTTCACGACCTGCCCGGTCATGAAGGCGGCATCCGGCCCCGCGAGCCAGCGGATCGCCGCGGCGATGTCCGCCGGCGTGCCCCAGCGGCCGAGCATGCTTTCGCGCACGGCCCGCTTCTGCCACGCCTCGCTCGCGTGCTCGCCCCAGGCCGTCTTGATCCAGCCGGGAGCCACGCAGTTCACGCGCACCTGCGGCGCGAGCGACCGCGCGAGGCTCCTTGAAAACGCCATCACGGCGCCCTTCGAGGCCGCGAACAGTTCGCCGCTGTCTCCCTCCATGCCCACGTCGGCCTGATCCCAGCCGATCGTCACGATCGTGCCGCCTTCCCGGCCGGCCATCCAGCGACCGAGCGCCCGTGCGAGGTGCATCGTGGCCACCACGTCCACGGCGAGCAGGCGCTGAAGTTTCTCCTCGAAGGCCCACTTCGCGGCCGCGCCCGTGAGCACATCGGCCCCGGCGACGAGCGCCACGATGCTCACGTCCGGCAGCCGTGCCTCGACGTCGCGCACGAGCCCGGCCACGGCCGCTTCATCGGCCAGCTCCGCGAGAAAGGTGCCGGCGTGCCGATCGCCGAGCAGCGCGGCCACCTCGGCCGCGTGGGCCGCCGATCGGCCGTGCACCGCCACGCGGGCCCCGGCCGCGGCGAGTTCGAGAGCCACGGCGCGGCCGATGCCGCTCGTCGAGCCGGTGACGAGCGCCGTGCGTCCGGCAAGTTCGCTCATCGTGGGCCGCCCTGGACTGGGCCGATTCCGGCGGCGACGTCGGCCGTCACGACCGGCAGTTCGTAGCAGGCGGCCTCTTCGGCGTTGCGCACGAGCAGCCGTCGACCGGCGAGACAGAGGTTGTTCCAGGTCTGGCCGTGAACCGCGTCGATCCGCCCGCGGACGGCGTGCTTCGCGGGCGCGGCATCGACGAGCACCACCTCGCCCGGCTCGGCCTGCACGAGCAGCAAGTCGCCCACGCGGAGCACCTGGCCCTGACCGTAGCGGCCGCCCTTCCAGATGCGTTTACCGTCGGCGAGCCGCACGCACTCGAGAATACCGTCGGAGAGGCCGTAGGCGTGCCCGTCGTGGATCGCCACGTTCGTGAACTTCGTCTTCAGGCTCCCCGGCTCGTGCCAGACCTCGCGCAGCGTCCACGGCGTCGCGGCAGTCGGATCACCGAGTTCGAACACCGCCGCGCCGACGCCGTAGCCCTTCGAGATGAAGATCCGCCGATCGTCGAGGACGACGGCCTGCGAGCAACTGGCGTCGGAGTTGGAGTGCCCCGGCCAGTCGAACTGCCAGACGGCGTCGCGGGTCGCCGGGTCGTAGCCCACGACCCGGGCCTCGTTGACCGAGAGGACGACCTCCCGGCCGCCGAGCGCGGCGAACTGCGGAGTCACGTAGCTGACCTGCTCGTCGCCGGCGATCCAGCGTCGCTCGCCCGTCGCCCTGTCATACGCGACGAGCGACACGAACTCCGGCTTCGCACTCCGCGGCCCGCCGCCGGGCACGATCACGAGGTCGGCCGTGACGAGGGGCGATCCAGCGCGGCCCCAGGCGACGGCGGCGGCGTGGGCGGCGGCATCGATGCCGAGATCGGCGACGACGTCCTTCTTCCACAGCACGCGGCCTGTCGCCCCGTCGATCGCGTGCAGCCAGCCGGTGGCCCCCGTCGCGTACACGACGCCGTCGCGGACCGTGGGCGTGGACCGCGGCCCCGCGCCGCCGAGCACGGTCTCGTGCCGCGCCCGCACGCTCACCGCCCACTCCGGCTCGCCCGTGGCGATGGCGTAGCACGCCACGGTCTCGTCGTCGCCGCGCTGCTCGAGCGTGACGGCGTGATCGCCGCACGTCACGAACCCGCTCCAGCCGGCGCCGATCGGCCGCCGCCAGAGCTGTTTGGGTGGCCGCGTGGTCCAGTCGGGATCGAGCGCGGGGCCCGTCAGGCCGAGGTCACCCGCGGGCCCGAGGAACCGGGGAAAGTCGGCGGCCGTCGGCTCCCAGGCGGGAGCGTCGGCCGCGGGCGCGGCAGCCGGCCGCGCCGCGAGCAGCCGATCGCGCGCTGGCGCCCAACGCCAGGCAAACTCCGGCACGAGATCCCCCGACACGCGCTCGATGCGCAGCGATCCCGCCGCCACCACGACGAGTCCGAGCAGTCCGCCGAACACCATCTGCTTGAGCCAGGTCGGATGCCCGCTCTCGCGCACGAACCAGAGCAGGAGCGACACGAGCGCCGCGAAGAGGAGAATCAACGTGATGATGTTCCGCACCGCCTGGTCGACGATGCCGCCCACGACCGGCTCGAGCATCCCCGCCCGCACGAGCACCGTCGCGGTGACGAGCGACGCCAGCGACACGAGCACCCGCCGCGGGGGCCAGAGCGGGCGGGGGGTGGACGGGGCGATCGCGCGGGAACGCTGAGCGGGGCGCATGACACGGATTTCCAGCGGATGCGGAATGCGGCACGGCGCCATGGCTTCTGCGCCGGTCGTGCGGAGTGTAGCGGTCGCGTCGCGCGGCCGTCGAGCGCCGTGATCATGCCTCGCGCCGCGTTCCTTGTGACTCCTCGCGGGCTCGACTAGACTCCCGAACGAACGTCTGCCACGTCACGCACGGCCTCGTCCGGCCCCTCGGCATGCCCACTCCGACACCGTCGTCCCACGACACCGATCCCGCGGCGCCGCTCGACACCTCCGGCCTGGGACCGTCGACCGCCGCCGTCCACGCCGGCGAGGGACGCCACAAGCCCGGCCACGCGATCACCGACCCGATCTTCGCGGCCTCCACCTACACCTTCGCCGACACGCAGGCGATCGTGGACTTCATCGAGGAGGAGCATCCCCGCGAGGAATACGGCCGCTACGGCAATCCCGGCGAGCGGGTGGTCGAGCGGAAACTCGCCGCCCTCGAAGGGGGCGAGATGGCCGTGCTCTTCGCCAGCGGCATGGGGGCGCTCGTCGGGCTCCTCATGGCGCACCTGAACGCCGGCGAGGAGATCGTCTTCTTCGACGAGTGCTACCACCGCAGCCGCGAGTTCTGCCGCAGGCATCTCACGCGGTTCGGCGTGGGCTTCCGCGAGGTGCCCACCTGCGACTACGCCGCGATGGAGGCGGCGATCGGACCGCGGACGAAATTCATCGTCAGCGAGTCGCCGACGAATCCGCATCTCTCCGTCGTGGACATCGGGAAGTTCGCCGACATCGGCCGCCGGAAGGGCGTGCTCACGCTCATCGACGCCACGCTCTGCACCCCCTACAACCTCAAGCCGCTCGAGTCCGGGGTGGATTTCGTGCTCCATTCGGCCACGAAGTATCTCGGCGGCCACAACGACCTGCTCGCCGGCGTGGTCGTGGGCTCCCAGGAGAAACTCGAGCCCGTGCGGAACCTGCGCGGCATCATGGGCGGCGTGAACTCCCCGCACAACGCCTACCTCCTCGAGCGCGGGCTGAAGACGTTCGCGCTCCGCATGGAGCGGCACAACGCCAACGGCCTCGCCGTGGCCCGGTTCCTCGAGCGGCACCCGCGGGTGGAACGGGTGCTCTACCCCGGCCTCGAGAGCCATCCCTTCCACGCCGTCGCCGCCCGCACGATGCGCGGGTTCGGCGGCCTGGTGACGTTCCTCCTCAAGGACGCCGACTGGCGCGAGACGGCCGGTGTCGTCGATGCCGTGAGGATCCCGCGGATCGGCCCGAGTCTCGGCGGCGTGGAGTCGCTCATCGAGCAGCCGATGGTGATGAGCTACTGGAACTACTCGCCGGCCGAGCGGGCCGCGTTCCGGATTCCCGACAACATGATCCGTCTCGCCTGCGGCATCGAGGACTCGGCCGACCTGATCGCCGACCTCGCCCAGGCGCTCGGCTGATCCGGGGAGAGTGCCATGCAGTTCCGCACCCGCGCGATCCACGTCGGCCAGGAGCGTGACCGGGTGACGGGCGCGATCGTGCCCCCGATCCACGTCGCCAGCACGTTCGTGCAGCCCGACGCGTCGATGACGGCGCCGTACGACTACGCCCGCACCGCGAGCCCGACGCGGGGCGGATTCGAGGCGACGCTCGCCGCGCTCGACAACGGCACCCGCGCGCTCGCCTTCGCCTCGGGCATGGCCGCGACCCACTGCGCGACCCAGCTCCTGCGGCCCGGCGACCGGATCGTCACGGGCACCGACATCTACGGCGGCACGTGGCGGCTCTTCAACAAGCTGCTTTCCGACCGCGGCATCGCGATCACGTCGATCGACACGACCGACACGGCGGCGGTGTCCCGGGCCGTCGGCCCCGACGTGAGGCTCGTGTGGATCGAGTCGCCGGGCAACCCGCTGCTCTCGATCACCGACATCGCCGCCTGCGCGGAGATCGCGCATGCCTGCGGAGCGCTCCTCGCCTGCGACGCCACCGTGGCCACGCCGGCGCTCACCCGGCCGCTCGACCACGGCGCCGACATCGTGATGCACTCGGCCACGAAGTCGATCGGCGGCCACAGCGACCTGCTCGGCGGCGCGCTCGTCACCCGCGATGCCGAACTCGGCGGCCGGCTCCACTGGCTCCAGAACGCGACCGGTGGCGTGATGGGCCCGTTCGAGGCCTTCCTCTGCTCGCGCGGGCTCAAGACGCTCGAACTCCGAGTGCAGGCCCAGTCGGCCACGGCCCTGCGGCTGGCCGAATGGCTGCTGGCCCATCCCCGGGTGAAGGCCGTGCACTACCCCGGCCTCCCGCATCACCCAGGCCACGCCATCGCCCGCCGACAGATGCAGGGCGGCTTCGGCAGCCTGCTGAGCTTCGAACTCGACGGCGACGTGGCTGCAGCCCGCCGGACGGTGGAATCGACCCGGGTTTTCCAGCTTGCCGTCAGCCTCGGGGCGGTGGAGTCGCTGATCGAACTTCCTGCCGTGATGTCGCATGGGTCATACGAGCCGTCCGCCCGCCGCGCGGTGGGCATCGCCGACGGACTCATCAGGCTTGCCGTTGGGCTCGAGGCCTTCGAGGACCTCCGCGACGATCTCGCCGCCGCCCTCTCGTAGTCTGGGCAAGCTGGGCAACGACTGCCTGTCGCGTCGATTTTGGCGGAAGTTGCGCGGGTGCCGGTGCCGATAACCCTTCCGATTGGAGAGCCGCGCCGGGCGAAGGTCGCCCCGCGGAGTCTCCGGGAGGTGTCGGCCATGAACCTGTCGAAATCATTCCGCAGCCTGTCGATCGCGACGCTGGTCGTCTGCACTGCGGTCCTCGTCTCGAAGGCCGACGAAACCGGCGGAGCGACGCAGGCCACGAATCAGGTGCAACTCCGGTGGACGCCGCACCGGATCGCCGCGGTTCCGCGTGACGCAGGGCCGTCCGTGTCGCCGGCGGCACCCGCGCAGCAACAGCAACAGCCGCGCGGTGCGGTTGCGGGCTCTGCGGCTGCACAGGCCACCCCGTCTGCACCCATTCCATCCACCACGCCGGCGATGCCGCAGGCGTATTCGACCGCGACGGTCACCCTCCCGCCGGGCGTGCCCCCGGTCACGGAACCGGTGGCTTCACGGTTCGCTCCGCTCCGTCAGAGCTTCGCCGGCCGGTTCGGCGACTGGACGAGCCCGAATCGGATCCCGGGCAGCCCCCAGACCTCGATCCCGGCCGACCCCGACAGCCTGTTCGGGGTCAACGTCATTCGCGCGCCGCAAGGGGAACGCGGCCGTCCCGTCCTCGCCCAGGAAGGCCCCCAGCGGATGGCCACGCCGCGGGCCGGGATGGCGCCGCGGCCCGGCCTCGGAATGCAGCCCGCGTACGGCGGCGGCGACGCCCCGCGTTTCACAGCGGCGCCCGCGCCGGCCCGCCCGACCCGCGAACGTCTCGCGATGAACGTCGATTCCATGCCTTCGGTGATGGCACGGGCACCGCAGTCGGCCGCCCTCGACGCCACCGCCGTGCCCGGCAAGCTGCCCGCAGCGGCCCAACCGCCTGCCGCGGAGACGATTCCCACCCCCGCGCCCCCGGGCTCCTCGCCGGTGCCGCCGTCGATGACGCTCGACATGGGAATGGGAGGCCTTCCGCCCGAGATGGACGGTTCGATCACGATGGACGGCGCGTTCGATCCCGCGCTCGGCCCCCCGTCGGGCGACGCCGGCATGTGGATGGGACGGTATCCCGCGCAGGTGCACGTCGAGTCGTTCTACGACGACCCCTACGCCTGCGAAGACGGCGAGGACTTCGGCTGCCTGCCGCTGTGCTACTACGACGGCCGCATCTGCGCCTGGCTGCGGCGGTTCGGACGCCCCTACTACGGCTGGCGGTGGTACCGTGACTTCACGGCCAGTGCGGGCGTGACGAGTTTCACGAACCCGACGGACCTCGGGGTGAATGGCAACTACGGCCTCAACGAGTACCTCAACTGGGCGATGCCGTTTTGGAACGCGTTCGGCATCGGGTGGCAGCTCGGTGCCCGCGGCGTGCAGGCTGACTTCCAGCCGGCCACGCTCAACGCGGGGGGGACCTCCTTTTCCAAGGGATCGCGCGACCAGGTGTTCATCACGACCGGCTTCTTCACGCGGGCCTTCGAGGGCCGCGGCCTCCAGGGCGGAGCCGTGTACGACTACCTCAGCGACGGCTGGTTCCGCGACGTGAACGTGGCGCAGGTCCGGAGCGAGTTGAGCTACGTCTGGGGCTACCACGAGATCGGCTACTGGGGCGCCCACAACGTGACGCAGCAGAACGCCGTCTACTCCTCGGGCCAGACGTCTCGGGTCCCCACGACCACCCTCGACCTCTACACGGCCTTCTACCGGCTGCACTTCGGCGACGCCAACGAGTGGAGGGTGTGGGGAGGCGCCTCGGGCAACGGCGACGGCCTCGTCGGCTCGTCGCTGCGGGCCCCGATGTCCCGCAGCCTCGCGCTCGAGGGCACGTTCACCTACCTGATCCCGAAGGAGACGAAGCACGCGGACATCGACGGTGCCGGCAGTTCGATCACCTACGGCCCCTCCGCCTGGAACGTGTCGGTGAACGTCGTCTACTACCCCGCCGGCCGGTCGCGGCGCAGCCTCGCGAGCCCCTACCGGCCGCTGTTCGACGTCGCCGACAACGGCAGCATGATCCGCTCGCTCGTCCTGCCGTAGCCCGAGGACGGCGGCAGACGGCCCCGCGGGTTTCTGTTATTCTCTCGGGTCAAGGGTCGGCGGCCGTCCGCCCCCTCCCCGTTTTCGCGACACCCCTCCGGACTGCACATGTCGGAAGAAAAAGATCCCTGGGCCTCCCTCGCTGATTCGCTCGGCGCCGAGCCGAAACGCGAGCAGACGCCGCCCCCTCCCGCCCAGCCGCCGCGCTCGGAGCAGCGCGCGGAGCCGCGGCCGGCCGCCCCCCGATCCTCGCAGCCCCGCCCGGCTCCCAGCTGGGACGACCTCGATTCGAGTCTCGGGCTGCCTCCGTCCCGCGAAGCGCCGCGTGCCGTGGAACCGAGGCGGGCCGAGCCCCGCCCCGCGGAGTTTCGCCCTGCAGAGCCACGCCCCGCGGAGCCCCGCCCGGAATTTGGCTCCGCCGACGAGCCGCGCCGCTCGGAGCGGGCGCACGACGAGGCTCGTCGTCGGGACCACGACCTGGAACATCGGGAAGAGCGCCGAGACGAAGACCGGCCGCGCGGCGACGGAGACGAAACCGGGGGAGATGATCGCCCGCGACGCCGTCGTGGGCGGCGCGGTGGCCGCCGGCGCGGTGGCCGAGGTCGTCGCGACGACGCCCCGGCGCTGCGGTCTGACGAACCGTCGGCCGGTGAGTCGAGCTTCGAGTCCGGATCGATCGACGACCTCGCCGAACGACGGCCGGCGATCGATGGCGAGCAGCCGGATCATCCGCTCGACGAAGAAGGTCGCCCACGGCGCCGGCGGCGCCGGCGCGGACGCCGGGGCGGGCGACGGGCCGCCGGAGAGGCCGCAGGCGACCTCGGCGCCCCCCAGCATCCGGGCGATCAACGAGATCGGGGCGAGCGTGCGGAAAGGGCGGCCGACGACCACGACGACGAGCCGCTGCCCGCCGGCTATGGCCGACAGCAGACCGCCCGCCAACCCGAACCCCGCGACGGGGAGGGCCGTCCCGAGGGGGGTGAGCGCAAGCGCCGGCGCCGCCGTGGCCGAGGCCGTGGCGAAGACCGGGGCCGCGGGGAAGAGTCGTCCCGGCGATCCTCGGGCGATTCGGGTGGCGAATCGTCGGGGCGCCGCGGGCGTCGCAGCCGTCGCGGATCCGGCGAGGAGCGCACCTCCTCGACGTCGAGCCTCGCCCGCCGCAGTCGGGACGACTTCGCCCCGGTGTCGCGCAGCTTCGAGGAGGACGACGAGGGGCTCGAGTTCCTCGGCGTCGAGGAGGCTCGCGACCAGGCGCCGCGGCGGGAGCCCAGGCACGTCGAGGAGGATGACGTCCTCGTCGAGAGCGGTCTCAACGCCGTTCGTGACGTGCCGAGCTGGGTCGAGGCGATCGGCATCGTGATCGCCGGCAATCTTGATGCCCGCAACCGCCCGCGTTCCGAACGCAACGACGACGAGCGCCGCCGCCGCTAGTGGCGGGGCGGTCCGGCGGAAGCCGGTCCTACTTCAACGAGATCGTGCGGGCGAGCGGCTTGAGAATCTGCTCGGTCACGCACGTGTCCACGACCTCGCGGGCCAGTTGCGCGAGCCGGTCGATGGTGTCGGCGTAGTTCGACTGAGGGTCGAGGCTGCCGTACTGCCGAGCGGTCACGTAGACGCTCAACTGCTCCTCCGCGAACTCGCCGGTCCGCACCTGGAACGCGTTCGTGCGCGTCTCGGTGCTCACCCGCACCTGCACCCGGCAGTCCTCGTCGAGAGCGATCGTGAGCGACGGCTCGAAGTTGATGACCCGTCCGCCGGGCAGTTCGGCGACCCGGTCGAGTGCCGTTCCCACCCCGAGCGCCTCGGCGAGGAGGGCGTTGTGGTTCCCGCGGTAGGCGAAATCGAAGCCGAACAGGAGGTCGAGCGCCTCGCAATCGAGCGGACTCACCGACAACAGCGGGGGGGCCAGGTCGAGCACGAGCCGGTGCTGCTCGAGGGCAGCCTCGATCGAGGGCGGATTGACCTGCCCCGAGCAGAGCCGCTTCGACTCCACGGCGGCCCAGCGGTAGCGGCCCTGATCCTTGTCCTCCTCGAGCACGAAATCCCGCTTGTCGCGGCAGTAGAACTTCCGCATCGACGGATACTTCTTCTGCACCTGCTCGAAGAAGTGAAGGACCGTCTCCCGCTGCGTGGGGAGCTCCATCTCGGTGGCCAGGTTCATGTTGACGTAGAAGTCGTCGGCCAGCGAGGCGTAGGGGGACATTCGGGCAGGCTCCGGGTTCCGCACGTTCCGCAAGATCGGACGGTCGAATCGAGTATAGGAACGGCTTTCGAGGGGTGTCAAAACGGGGGAGAACCCGGCCGCACCTCCGAACCGTTCGAGTTTGCAGGGGTGGAGTCGTGGCGTATGCTTTTGCGACCGGACACGTGCGACCCGCGCCATGCCTGCCTCGTCAGAACCCGCCAGCATCCCCGAGGATCGGATCACGATCCACAAGCGCGAGGACGGCGCGATCGTGGTACGCGTGAAGTCGGCCGGCGACGCGCAGGACCGCCTTCCCGACGCGGTGTTCTCGTTCCGCTGCGGCGATCCGCAGTACGCCTACTGGCTGGCCCGCTGCCAGTCCCGGTGATCACTCGCGCGAACTTGCGATCAGCGAGATGAACTCGCGGTTGCTCTTGAACTTCGCGAGTTGCTTCGTGAGCTGCTCCATCGCATCGACGTGATGCATGCTCGAGAGCGTCCGCCGCAGCATGTTGCAGGCATGCAGCGTGTTCGCGTCGAGCAGCTTCTCCTCGCGCCGGGTGCCCGACTGCGAGATGTCGATCGCCGGCCAGACCCGCCGGTCGGCGAGCTTGCGATCGAGCACCAGCTCCATGTTGCCGGTGCCCTTGAACTCCTGGAAGATCAGTTCGTCCATCCGGCTGCCGGTATCCACGAGGGCCGTCGCCACGATCGTGAGCGAGCCCCCCTCCTCGAACACGCGGGCCGTCGCGAAGAGCTTCTTGGGGATGTCGAGCGCCTTGATGTCCACGCCGCCCGACATCGTCCGGCCCGTGTTGCCGACCCACTTGTTGAACGCCCGGGCCATGCGGGTGATCGAGTCCATGAGCAGAAACACGTCCTTGCCGGTCTCCGCCATCCGCTTGCAACGCTCGATGACCAGCTGGGACAGCCGCACGTGGCTCTCCACGTCGCAGTCGAGGCTGCTCGCGAGCACCTCCCCCTTGACGCTGCGCCGCATGTCGGTGACCTCTTCAGGCCGCTCGTCGATGAGCAGCATCACGAGCGACAGCTCGGGATGGTTCGCCGACACGGCCTGCGACACCTGCTGGAGCATGACCGTCTTGCCGGTGCGCGGCGGGGCCACGATCAGCGCCCGCTGCCCCTTGCCCAGCGGCGTCAGCAGATCCATGACGCGGGTCGTGAGCGGCTGCTGGCCGGTCTCGAGTCGCAGCCACGTCTCCGGATTGATGGGCGTGAGCTGGTCGAAGGTCTTCACGTTGGGATAGTCGTCGGGCGGCATCCCCTCGACTTCCACGATCTCCTTGACCCGCGGCCCCTGCTGCCGCCGACCGGGCTGGACGAGCGCCTTGATGAACACGCCCTCCCGCAGGCGATACCGCTCGACCATCGTGCCGGGCACGAACGGATCGGTCCGCTCGCGCGTGTAGTTCGTCTCGACGCTCCGCAGGAACCCGTAGCCGTTGGGATGCATCTCGAGCACGCCCTGACCGGGCTCGAGGGGTATCGGCTCGCCGTTCTCCGTCACCTCCGGCTCGAAGTCGGGAGGCCGCATGCCGTCCCCCTCCATGTCCACCGCGCCAGCCCCCGCCATGCCGCCGGCGGGGCCACCGCCGCCGCCGCCACGCCGATAGCGCCGGCGACGACCGTAGCCCCCGCCTCCACCGAAACCCTGACCGCCCTGCCCCTGCGGTCCCTGGCCGAAGCCTCCCGGGCCGCCTTGGCCGCCTTGGCCGCCGTATCCTCGCCCCCTCGACCGTCTCCGCTTCGACATTGACAGACCACTCTCCAAAAGGAACCCGACCGCGAGCCGTGCGTCCACCGGCGGCGGACGAGCACATCCAAAAACTCTCTCCCGCCCCTGGATGCCGCCCCGCCTCGAGCCCGTTGGAACGGAATCCTTCGGGAAAACGGCGAAACCGAACCAGAGGGAGCCGAAGCTCAACCCACGAACACCCTCCACCAACGCCCGCGACCGGAAAATCAGGCAACGAAAACTGCCAGATCGCGAGACCGGGAGGACCCGTGGGAATCGTTCACTTGAGAAAAACTCGGGAACAATTCCTGCCAGCACTGGTCCGACCAGCGTTGGCCGAGCCACCATTCCCCGGCGACCACAGAGGATCCCGCAGGGAGGTGACTCCCATGCCTTTCAAGTATCCGACCGCTGGCTCGAACTGTCAAGCCGCGGGTTTCCGGCTGAATAGCCTCACCGCTCGCCGGGGCTGCCGGGGCACTCTGGGATGACCACCGGTCCAAACGGCCGCCGATCCGGACCGGCGAGCCGATTTTCGATGCGACTCGCACGACCCCTTCGACCGATACATCTTTTCAGAGTCTGTTGCGGAGCCGGCGGCCGCCCGGCCCCGCCGGCAGGCAGTTCGTGATCGTCCAGGTGAAAACCATGCTCGCAGGAAGCCCCAGCTCACACCTTCGTCCAGTGCTCGGTTTCTGCACCGTCGCGGCGTGTCTTGCCTCCGCCGCGGCACCGAACCCGGCCCGCGCAGAATCCCTTCCGCCGCCGCTCGTGGCCGGGGCGACGGTTCCCTGGCACGCCTCGCTCGCCGACGCCCGCCAGGCGGCGTTGGTCAGTCGTCGGCCCGTGCTCGTGGTCTTCACCGCCGGCATGACCGAATCGGGCGCGGCGCTCGTGCGCGACGTGTTTCCCGCGGCGGAGACCGTGGCCCTGCTCACCGCCGGCTTCGAACCGGTGTGTGTCGACGTGGACATCGACCCGACGACGGGCCGTCGGTTCGGCGTCGGCACCGTGCCCACGGCCTGCATTCTGGATGCCCAGGAACGGCTGGTGGCGCGGTTCGAATGCCCGACGGTTCCCGCGGCGTTCGTGGCGGCCGTCAGCCGGGCATCGCAGGAGGCTGCCGCAGCCCAATCGACCGGCTCCGTGAAAGCCGTCGCCGCGATGCGTGAGCAGTCCGACTTCGCCGCGCAGCCGGCCGCGGGTGCGTCGATGGCGCCCGGTCCGTGGCCGGCCCCGACACAACCGGAACCCACGGCGGTCGATGAACCGGCGTTGCCAGCCACGCCCCCCGCGTGGCCCGCCGAGCCGGCCACACGGCCGATGCCTCAGGCGTCCGCACCCGCAGCGAGCGTCGCGGCCCGCCCCAGCCTGGAGCCGGCAGCCGCCTCCGCGGCGTCCGCCGCAGCCACCCCCTGGATCGACTCGAAGCCCTCGCTCGAGGCGAAGTCGGCGGTTGAGACGCAACCGGCGTCCGCCCTCCAAGCCGCCACCGTTCCCACCGCCACGCCGGCCCCGGAGGAGAAAAAACCCTCCGCGTCCGAGTCGTTCATCGCCGCCCTCAAAAAGCCGTTCACGATCTTCTCGCAGCCGAAGCAACCCGACGCGAAGGCCGTCCCCACCGACGCGACGGCCGCGGCTGCGGCCGCGGGCGGGCCGGTCGCCGCGGCGGATGCCAACCCGATGCCGCTGGGCCTCGAGGGTTACTGCCCGGTGAGCCTCGTGGACAAGGGCACGTGGGTGGAAGGCCGCGCGCAGTGGGGAGCCCGGCACCGTGGCCGCACCTACCTCTTTGCCGGCGCGGAGCAACAGCGGGCGTTCCTCGCCGATCCCGACCGCTACGCTCCGGCGCTCTCCGGCGACGACCCCGTCCTGGCCTGCGATTCCGGACGGCAGGTGGCCGGCCAGCGCCGCTTCGGCGTCAGCTACCAGTCGCGCACGTATCTGTTCTCGTCGCCCGAAACGCGGGCGGCGTTCGCGGCCGACCCGCAGCGGTACACGACCCGCGTGACGCTCGCCGAGCGGCCCATGGCACCTGGCACGCTCGTCCGCTGACGCGGCCTCACGCCCAGCGGAGTGAGCGCCCGACGGCGTCCCGCCACCGCTCGAGCATTCGCCCGCGAGCCGCAGCGTCGATCCGCGGCTCGAACACCCGCTCCACGCGCCGCGCCTCGGCCGCCGCCTCCGGGCCGGCGAACAGGCCCGTCGCCATCCCTGCCAGCAGGGCCGCACCGAGGGCCGTCGTCTCCCGCACCACCGGTCTCTCGACGGGCCGCCCCAGCACGTCGGCCTGGATCTGCATCAGGAGGTCGTTCGCCGTGGCTCCGCCGTCCACCCGCAGCCGCGGCAGCGTCAGGCCCGCGTCCCGGTCCATCGCCAGCACGACGTCGCTGACCGACAGCGCGATCGCCTCGAGCGCCGCCCTCGCGATGTGCGCCGCCGTCGTCCCCCGCGAGATGCCGACGATCAGGCCGCGGGCATGTGGATCCCAGTGAGGGGAGCCGAGCCCCGTGAGGGCCGGCACGACCACCACGCCACCCGCATCGGGCACGCTCCGCGCGAGTGGCTCGACGTCGGCCGCCTGCCGGATGATGCCGAGTCCGTCGCGCAGCCAGCCCACGAGCGACCCGGCCACGAACACGGAGCCCTCGAGAAGGTAGTTCGGTGCGGGATTCGACCCGGCACCGGCGCCGCACCCGAGCGTGGCGAGGAGCCCGGCGTCGCTCGCGACGCGCCTCGCTCCCGTGCTGCAGAGCAGAAACGCGCCCGTCCCGTAGGTGCATTTCGCGTCGCCGGCGACGAGGCAGCCCTGGGCGAACCCGCCGGCCTGCTGATCGCCGGCGCAGCCGGCGATCGGGATCGCGGCGCCGAAGAGATCGGCCCGGGTCGTGCCGAACGAACCCGAGGAAGACCTGACCTCCGGGAGGATCGCCCGCGGCACGTCGAACAGCCGGCACAATTCGTCGCTCCACTCGCGACGGTCGATGTCGAACAGCAGCGTGCGGCTCGCGTTCGTGGGGTCGGTGGCATGCACACGGCCGCCGGTGAGCCGCCAGATGAGGAACGAGTCCACCGTGCCGAAGAGCACCTCGCCCGAGGTGCAGCGGGCCCGCAACCCCGGGATCGTCTCGAGCAGGTGCGCGATCTTCGTGGCGGAGAAGTAGGGGTCGAGCAGGAGTCCGGTCCGGCGGGTGATCTCCGGCTCGAGGCCGCGGTCCTTCATCCGGGCGCAGATCGGCGCCGAGACGCGGCTCTGCCACACGATCGCCGGTGCGACGGCTCGCCCGGTCGCCCGATCCCAAAGGATCGTGGTCTCGCGCTGGTTCGTGATGCCGATCGCGGCCACGGCCGCCGGAGGCGTGCCCGAGGCGACGAGCACGCGTTGTGCGCAGCCGAGTTGCGTCCGCCAGATGTCCTCCGGATCGTGCTCCACGATGCCGGCATCCGCCCCTCCCTCGCCGGACCTCGTGTGCTGCGGAAACTCCTCCTGCGCGACGGCGATCGGCAGTCCCCGCGTGTCGAACAGGATCGCGCGGCTCGACGTCGTGCCCTGGTCGAGCGCGAGCACACAGGTTTTTTCACGGGCATCCGCCGCCATGGTTCCGGCTCCTCAGACGACCTGTTTTCCGTGTCGATCACGCAGCCGCTCCACCTCGCGCTGCACCTCCTCGTCGGCCGTCTGCGCCGGCAGCCTGCCGAGCCTGATCATCTCATCGGCCAGCGCGCGGAGCGTCGTGCGGGAGAGGGTCTCGGCGAACGACAGCATGAGCCGCCGCTCGACGAGGTCCGCGAGCGACCCGACCCACTCCTCGTCGATGGCGAAACCGACGGCCGCCGTGGGCAGGTCGGTGCCGGCGATCAACCGCGGGGCGGTGGGCGGCAGCCGCAGTGCCCGGCGACAGACCTCGATGCCGCGCGAACCAAACAGCGCCACGGTGCACTCCGCGGCCGCGGCGACGCGGTCGGCCGGCGCTCCCGCGGCGGCGAGGAGTCGCTGCGCCTCCGCGACGCACGCGGCCCGGACCTCGTCGGCCAGGCTTCCCGGCAGCGGCCGCTCCCGCGACGTGGCCCGCACGGGCAGGCCGAGCGTGCCGAGTACCTCGGCGGCCGCCTGCTCGGCGAGGCTCCGGCAGGTCGTGAGTTTCCCCCCCACGACCGACCAGGCAGGGAGGGCCGCGTCCTTCTGCCGCACGAGCATGTGCCGCCGCGTGACCGAAGCCGGGGTCGCGCCATCCGCCGCCGGCAGGGGCCGCACGCCGCAGTAGTGCTGGAGCACGGAGGCACGCGCCGGGGCGACGCGCGGAAACAGCCGCCCCACGGCGGCGAGCAGGTAGGCGATTTCGGATTCGTCGGCCTTCGCGTCGGCAGGATCGCCGGCGAACGGAATGTCGGTGGTTCCCACGAGCACCAGCCGCGGGCCGAATGGCAGCACGAACACCGGCCGCCCGTCGTCGGCTTCGGCGTAGACGCCGTGATCGCCGAGCGCCTCGCGAAGCGTCGGTGCCGCGAGGATCAGGTGGCTGCCCTGCGTGCCGCCGATGAGCCGGCCAGCCGATTCGGGCAGGATCTCGGCCCGCGTCCGATCAACCCACGCGCCGGTCGCGTTCACGATGGCCGCCGGTTGCAGATCGACCACGTCGCCCGCCGCCGTGGAGACCCGCAAGCCCCCGCCCGCGGTCGGGGCGGCGCAGGCGTGCGTGAACAGACTGAAGGCCGCCCCCTGCTCCAGCGCGATCCGGCCGGCATCGACGAGCAGTTCCACCGTGAACCGTTCCGGAAACAGCATCTGGGCGTCGGCATACACGGCCGCGCGCGGGAACGCGCGGGCATCGACGGCGGGCAGGCCCGGCGAACCGGTCACCACGCTGCGGTGCCGCGGCCAGCCGGAGCCCGCGGCGAGCGCGTCGTAGAGCGAGAGGCCGATCCCGACGGCGATGCCGCCGCGGCCCCGGCCGCGAAACGCGCGTGCGGCCGACTCGAAGCCCAGGAGGCGGGCCGACGCCGCGACGAGCCCCCCCCAGCGACCGCGCACGGGGAGAAGAAACCCGAGCCGGCGCACGAGATGCGGCGCCAGCCTCACGAGCCGGTCGCGCTCCGCCAGACTCTCGCGCACGAGGTCGGTCTCGCCGTACTCGAGATACCGCAGGCCTCCATGCACGAGCCGAGTGGACCAGGCCGTCGCGCCGCAGGCGACGTCGTCCGCCTCGACGACGATCACCCGCACCCCCGACAGGAGGAGTTCCCGCGCCAACGCCGCCCCGTTGATCCCGGCGCCGAGCACCACGACCATCGTCTCGGCGGCCACTCGCTCCGGCATCACGCTCCTCCACGGGATCGGGCCGCAACTATACTCGGCCCGCGATTCCACCCGCGACATCCGAGGCTCCATGACAACACGGACTGCAGGGACCGCACGCCTCGTGGTCGGTTTCCCACACGGGTTGGCTGTCGTGGTCGCCGCGGCGCTCGCGGCTGGATTGCCTTCCGTGACCAACGCGGCCCCTCCGGCCGATCCGGTCGCCCGGGCCCTTTCGACACCCGTGAACGCCGCCTGGACGGGCCGCACGCTGCGGACGGCGGCCGCACGGCTCGGCGAACTGGGCGGCTGCGCGGTCGTCGTCGATCGGCGGCTCGATCCCGACACGCCGATCACCCTCGACGTCGCGGACGAACCGCTCGCCGATGTCCTCGCGGCCGTGGCCGACGCCGCCGGTGGCGAGGTGGTGACCTACGCCGGTCACGTCCGGGTCGTGCCGCGGGGGAGGGCCGGGGAACTCTGCGCCGCCGACGCCGCGCGGGCCGCCGAGTTGAAGGCGCTCCCGGCGGCGACTCGCGGCCGGCTGCGGGCGGGAGCCGCGGCGTCATGGTCCGACGGGGCCGTGCCCCGCGACCTCGTCGCACAGGCCGCGACCGAGGGCGGATTCTTGCTCACCGACCTCTCGAGCCTGCCGCACGATCACTTTCCCGCCGCGACGCTGCCACTCCTCGGGCTCGCCGACCGCATCGATCTCCTCCTCGCGCACTTCGATCGACGCGTCGAGTGGCGATCGCTCCCGGCTGGCGGCGGCGACGGCGGCTATGCCGTCGTGGCGATCGCCCCGCCCGACACCACCGTCGGCGCCGGTGTCACCGACGCAGACCGGCCACCGCCGAAGCGGACCGCCCGGCCGCGGCCCCCATCCGATGCCGCCGCGACCTACACGCTCACCGTGGCCGCCCCGCTCGATGAACTGCTCGCCACGCTCGCGAGGCGGCTCGGACTCGCGCTCGAACTCGACGTGGCCTCCCTTCGCCGACGCGGCGTCGCACCGGGCGAGATCGTGCGGCTGGAGGTCCGCGACGCCTCGCGCGACCAACTGCTCGACGCGATCCTCGGGCCGCGTGGACTGCTGTGGCGGATCGACGGCCGTACGCTCGCCGTCAGCGCCGCGCCCCCGTGATCATCCGCTCCGCAGCCGCGCGATTGAGCCGCGACGGCTCGTGTCGCGGCTCGATGTCGAGCGCGGCCGAGTACGACTCGACCGCGTCGCCGTACCGTCCCTGGGCGGCCTGCGCCACGCCGCGGTTGAACCAGGCCCGGACGTCCCGCGGATTGTGGCGGATGGCCAGGTCGAAGTCGAACTCCGCCTTCCGCGGCTCGCCGGTCGAGAGATAGGCGAGCCCGCGGTTGAGATATGCGATCATGAACGTCCGGTCGCGCCGGATCGCCGAGGCGTAGGCGTTGATCGCCTCGAGCGGCCGGCCGAGTTCGACGAGCGCGAGTCCGCGCCACAGTTCGGGGCGCGGGTCGTCGTAGGCGATGCCCGCGGCGTCCTCGAAGTCCTCGAGTGCGATCCCGTGCAATCCGAGGTGGAACCACGCGATCCCGCGTCGCAGGTAGAGTTCGGGATCCTGGGGGTCGATCCTCAGCCCGGCCGAGCAGGCATCGACCGAGCCGCGAAAATCGCCGAGGCGGCGGCTGATCACGCCGAGCGCCAGGTGCCCCACGGTGAGCTTGGGATCGAGCCCGACCGCCTTCCGCAGGACGCCGCGTGCCTCCTCGAGCTTGCCGGCGCGGTCGAGCCTTTCCGCCTCGTAGAGCAACTGCTCCGCGGGCGACCGTTCAGGCTCTTCTGCAGGGGCCTGCCCCTCCGCCTCCGGGAACGGCGCCAGCCCTCCCAGATCCTCGTCGCTGCGGGGGCGCGGGGCCGGGCGTGGCGCCTCGCGCTGCGGCGCGGGCCGCGGGGCGGCGTCCCCGGGCACCGTCCGCTCGGGAAACGGGATGGACGGCTTGTTCGGGGGCGGTGCGGGTTTCGACGGCGGCGGCGCCGGCCGCGCAGGCTGCTTGCCGGAGCCGAACGGATTCAGCTCGTCGGCGAACGGGTCGTCTTCGGGAATGCCCACGACGCCCGACTGCCTCGCTTCCGCGAGCCCGGCCGGTCCGACAGGCCAGGCGACGAGGCAGCCCGCCGCCAGGCAGGCGAGGCCCCGGGCGATCACGCGGCTCGAAGCATGAAAGCGGGCGGTCATCACGATGTTTGGAGGCGTGCGCGACGCGGCATGCGGCGGAACCATACAGTGCATCCAGTGCATCGGCATCGCGGCGTTCCGGAGTGGTGCGTCGCCGCTACGCCTGCTGCGACCCCAACAACCCTCCCAACCGTTCCTCGATGCCCGAGCGAATCCGGCCGGCGAAGAGCGAGGCCATCCCCGGCAGCACGAGCGTGACGAGCAGCTCCTCGGTGAAGACCTCGACGCTGCCGTCGAAGTCCATCCCCATCGTCGCCAGCCTCACGCGCAGTCGTTCATCGGTCTCCCACGCCGCGTCGATCGGTCCGACGGTGTCGGAATACTGCGTGCGCGCCCTCACGACCGCGTCGTCGAGCCGGCGCCGGACTTCCTCCGGAGGGAGTTGGTGGGGGATCCGAACCTCCAGCGGTCTCATGGTGTTGCTCCTGCGGGCGAAGGACGGGCGGCCTCCACGGCGGCGGCCACCAGGACGGGATCGATGCGGCCCAGCCGCGGATCGCACCCTGCGTTCTCGGCGACGAACCGATTGGAGCAGACGGCCGAACGGAGTGCCACCAGATCGGGCTCGAATCGCGCGGCGTGCGGGATGTCCGCGAGGGCCAGGCGGCCGGCGAGCGCGACGCCCAGCCCGCGAGCGCGGGCGCGCGCGACCCAGCGGGCGAGGTCCGCGCACGGCCGCGTCGAAAGCAGGCCCGGCCCGCGCTTGTCGGAGGTGTCGATGAGAAGCATGCCGCAGCCGATCGCCGCTGCCACCTCGATCACGTCGTCCGGCGGCGGCGCGGCCACGCGGTCGTAGTCGGCGTAGGCGACGGCCACGTGCATGCAGTCCGGCGGCAGCGCGGCGGTCAAGTGCTCGAGCCCGCTCCGCCAGTCGCGGCCCGCCATGCCCGCGAGCCCCGCCTTGACTGCCGCCGGCCCTGGAGCGTCCGGCCCCACCAGCGTCTCCACAGCCGCCACGAGCCTCATGATCGCGTCGAGCCCGGCCGCCAACTCCCCCGCCGCCATCGTCCAGGGCACGCGGCCGTCCACCCGCTCCGCGACCGCGGCGATCGTCTCGGCCGGCGCCGCACCGAGCGATCCAGCAGCGGGTTCCTTGACGTCGATGACCGCCGCTCCACCCGCGATGGCGTCGCCGGCTTCCGCCGGATCTCGCACGCTCACGAGGACGCCGCGGCCGATCACGTTCCGGCTCCCGCGTTCGGGTTCTGCACCGCGGTTCGGCCCATGACGCCCCGCCGCGCCTCCACGAGCTGGCCGCTCAGGCGGCGCGCGAGTTCGATCGACAGCGGCTCGCACCACCTCCCGTCGAACACGACCGCCCCGTCGGCCCATGTGCCCCACGGCGCGAAGGTCGGGCGCTTCTGCCAGGCGGCGGCCCTCTCGGCGATCCGCATCACGAGCGTCCCCACCCGCTGCGTCGGCCGGTCGTCGCGTCCCTCTGGGTCGGGCAGGAGGTGCGATCCGAGGAAGAAGCACTCCACGAGTTCGAGCGGCACGTCGTGCGCCACGAGGGGCGCGAGCCGCACGCGGAGCGCGTCGCCGCGGCGGAGAAGCCGCGGCTGCATCGCCTCGAACGCGAGCAGGGCCAGGAGCGGCGTCACGACGAGCGCGTAGGCGATCGCCACCGGCCGCGCGACCGCTGCCGTCGCGGGCCATGCGGCCAGCGCGGCCAGCGCCGTGCCGGCGAGCAGGGACACCGCCACGAGGAGGGACGCGGGCCGCAGGTTGCTCCGCAGCCAGACCTCGGACACGGGCCGTTCCATCGGGCAAATCGTCCTTTCAACGCCCGGGGGCGTGGCGTACATTGTGCCGTCGCTCAGGCGGACACGAGGAGATTTGTTTCGCCATGCACGATACGCACGCGGCCGACACCACGACCCGCTGGCTCGCGGGAATCATCCTCCTGCTCGCGGCATACGCGGTGGCCGCGGTCGCCGGCTGGCCGCAACATGGTCGCGATTTGCTGGTGGGGGCACAAGCGGCGCACGGCGACCATGCGGGGGCGGCCCCGCCGGTCGCCATGGTGCTGCCGTTCTGCCTGCTGCTCGCGGCGATCGCGATTCTGCCGCTCGCGCCGCGATGGTCCCACTGGTGGGAGCACAACTCCAGCAAGCTGCTCGTCGCGGGAGGCCTGGGGCTCGTGACGCTCCTCTACTATCTCCTCGTCCACCGCCACGCCGTCGACCTCCACTTCCCCACCCATGCGATCGTCGGCCCCGCGGCTTCCGGCCCGTCGTGGGGCGTGGCCGGGGCGGTGCTCGCCAACGCGTTCCTCTCGGAATACGTCCCGTTCATCGTCCTGCTGTTCGCGCTCTACGTGATCACCGGCGGCGTGCGGATCGAGGGCGACCTCGTCGCCACGCCGAACGTGAACACGGCCTTCCTCGGGATCGGCGCGTTCGCCGCCAGCTTCATCGGCACGACGGGCGCCGCGATGCTGCTCGTGCGGCCGCTCCTCGAGACCAACCGGGAGCGGCGGCACGTCGCCCACACGCTCGTGTTCTTCATCTTCCTCGTGTGCAACTGCGGCGGCTGCCTCCTGCCGATCGGGGATCCGCCGCTCTTCCTCGGATACCTGGAGGGGGTCGATTTCCTCTGGACGCTCAGCCTGTGGAAGCCGTGGCTGTTCACCAATGCCACGCTCCTGGCGATCTACTGGGCGTGGGACACGTTCTACGCCCATCCGCGCGAGTCGGCCCCCGACATCGCCCGCGACGAGAGCCAGACCACCCGGCTCCGCATCAGCGGACTGATGCCCAACGCTCCCCTGATGGCGGCGGTGATCGCCGCCGTGGCGCTGCTCGATCCTTCGAAGGCCTTTCCCGGCACGGCCTGGCATCCCTGGATGTTCCTCCGCGAGGCGACGCTGCTCGCCCTCGTCGCGGCCTCGATCGTGCTCGGATCCGCGGAGGTGCGGCGCAGGAACGGCTTCTCGTTCGGAGCCATCCTCGAGGTCGCGGCGCTGTTCGTCGGCATCTTCGTCTGCATGCAGCCGGCGCTCGCGTTGCTCCACGAGCGCGGGGCGAGCCTCGGCATCGACTCGGCCCGGGCGTTCTTCTGGGCCACAGGAGCGCTTTCGAGCGTGCTCGACAACGCCCCCACCTACCTCGTGTTCTTCAAGACCGCCCAAACGCTTCCCGCGGCGGGGGCGACGATGGCCGACGTCGCGGTGGACCGTCTGGCCGCGATCAGCCTCGGCGCCGTATTCTTGGGGGCGATGACCTACATCGGCAACGGGCCGAACTTCATGGTCAAGGCGATCGCCGAGCAGGCGGGCGTGCGGATGCCGAGTTTCTTCGGCTACCTGCTCTACAGTTTCGGCGTGCTGCTGCCGGTGTTCGCCGCGATGTCGTTCCTGTTTCTCTAGTCCCGGTCCCCGGCCCCTCTTCCAGCAGCGAGAGCGCATGTACGACCACGTCACCACCGAGTCGCAACTCGCGCACCTGGTGACCCGCCTCGGCGACCATCCGCACGTGGCGTTCGACACGGAGTTCGTCTCCGAGCACACCTACCGCAGCCAGCTGTGCCTGATCCAGGTGGCGGCGCCCGGCGTGCTGGCGGTGATCGACACGCTCAAGGTGAGGGAGCTCGAGCCGTTCTGGCGACTGCTCACCGACCCCGGCCGCACCACGGTCGTGCACGCCGGCCGCGAGGAGATGGGCTTCATCCTGCATGCGATCAAGGCGCGGCCGGCGCGGCTCTTCGACGTCCAGGTGGCGGCCGGGCTGGTCGACCACGACTACCCGGCCGGCTACGCCTCGATCGTGCGCCGGTTCCTGAACGCGCAGACCAACAAGGGAGAGACGCGGACCGACTGGCGGCAGCGGCCCCTTTCGCCCGCGCAACTCGACTACGCGCTCGACGACGTGCGGCACCTCGAGCAGCTCTGGCGGAAGCTCGAGGGCAAGCTCGACGCGTCGGGCCGCACCGCCTGGATGCAGGAGGAGATGGCCACCTGGCAGGACGACGTGGAGGAGTCGTTCTCGCGAAAGCGGTGGCGGCGGATCTCCGGGCTGAGCGGCCTGCCGCGGCGCGAGCTGGCCATCGCCCGCGAAATCTGGCACTGGCGCGACAGCGTGGCCGAGGACCGCGACATGCCGCCGAAGCGGGTGCTCCGCGACGATCTCCTGATCGAACTCTGCAAGCGGAGGAGCGCCGACCCGAAGCAGATCGGCGCCATCCGCGGCATGCAGCGGTCGGACCTCAAGTACATCATGAACGGGCTGTCCGAGGCGATTCAGCGCGGCCTCGAACTGCCGGAGGAGGAACTGCCGGGGGGCGAGCGGCACCGGGCGCCACCGCCGCAACTCGCCGTGATCGGCCAGTTCCTGGCCACGGCGATCGCGGGCGTGTGCCGCAAGCAGAAGATCGCGCCGGCGCTCGTGGGCACCGCGGCCGACATGCGGGATCTGCTCGCCTGGAAACTCGGCCATCACGACGGCGACCGGCCGCCGCTGCTCGCGAGCGGCTGGCGGGCGGGATTCGTGGGCCCGCTGGTGGACGACCTGCTCTCGGGCAAGGCGGCCCTGCGGATCGGCGACATCCGCGCCGCCGACCCGCTCGTCATCGACCGCGCCTGAGCCCGATTCCGGTGGAAAGAACTCCGGTCTCGGGGAGAATCGGGGCTGGCGCACTCAATGCCGGCGGGGATTCTGCCGATTGTATGGGTGCCGGTCCGACTGGCGGCCGGCCGACGACACCCGCACCGGAGACCCGCACATGGGCAAGGGCAACAACTCGCAGAAGAACGACAAGAAGAGCATGAAGCCGAAGAAGGACAAGGCGAAGCCCGCCGCCAAGAAGTGAGCCGAGGCGGTCCGCGGCCATTCGCCGGGATAGACTGTCGGCATGGCCGCGGAACCCCTCCTCGTTGACGACGAGTTTCTTCTCCTGATCGCCGACGTCAGCGGCTACACGCGGTTCATGCTCGCGAACCGCACGTCTCGGGTTCACGCGCACGGCATCATGTCCGACCTGCTGTCCGCCGTGATCGAGGAGGTCCGACTCCCGCTCGAGGTGAACAAGCTCGAGGGAGACGCGATCTTCATGGTCGCGGCCCGGCAGGCCGACGGCTGGGAGACGACCGGGGCCGACATCGGACGGCGACTGGAGGAATTCGTCGGCGCATTCGACCGCAGACTCACGGACCTCGCGTCGTCCAACATCTGCGACTGCGTGGCCTGCCAGCAGATGGTCACGCTGCGGCTGAAGGTGATCGGCCATTACGGCGTCGCGATCCGCTCGCGGGTGTCGGGCTTCGACGAGCTTTCAGGCGTGGACGTGATCGTGCTGCACCGGCTCCTCAAGAATGAGATCCCGGGGTCGGAGTACATCCTCCTCACGGAACCCGCGTTCAGCTTCCTCGCGCCGCCTGGCGACTATGCGGCCCACAGCGAGCGTTACGACGACGTCGGCGAGGTGCCGCTCCGCCTGAGAAAACTCCGGGCCGCGGTGCCCGCCTCGGCTCCGCGCACGTTCTCCTGGCGCGACGTGATCCGCAAACTCGGCTACGACATCCGCTACATGCGGGCCCGGCACACGCACCCCGCCGTGCGGTCCGACGACGAGGTCCATCGACCGCCGGGATCGCGGGCCGAGACCTGAGCCACGTCACCAAGGCGGAGGGCATGGGATTCGAACCCACAACCCCTTTCGGGGCATCTGATTTCGAGTCAGACCGCTGGCCAATTCGCTTACCCTCCGAATCGCCGCACCAAATGTAGAGTCGGCGTCGCAACCGCTCAAGTTCGGAGCGTTCCCGCCCGGCCGTTCCGACCCTTGAAGGTCGCCTGCCGCAGCGGTAGTCTGCCCGGCTTTGCCCGCGAAAAACTCCCGCCGAGCCGCATGAACGCAGCCGCCCGCCCTGGCTCTCCCGCCACCGGCCCCTTCATCGCCATCACCGGAGGGACCGGGCTTCTCGGTTCCTATCTCGTTCGCGATCTCCTGCTCGCGGGGCGAAACGTGGCTCTGCTCGTTCGTCGCGACCGCAAGCGGTCCGCCACGACGCGGGTGGAGGCGATCGTGCGGCATTGGGAGGAGGCGCTCGAAACCACGCTGCAGCGCCCCGTCGTGCTGGAGGGAGACCTCGCCCGGCCCATGTGCGGCCTGACCGACGACGACAGGCAGTGGCTGCACTGGAACTGCTCCGCCCTGCTCCACAACGCCGCCTCGCTGAGCTTTCGCGGATCCGATCCTGCCGCCGAGCCCTGGCTCACGAACGTCAGCGGCACCCGGCACGTCATCGACCTGGCCCGCGCGGCCGACATTGGGCACTTCCACCACGTCTCCACGGCCTACGTCTGCGGCCTGCGGGAGGGCACCGTGCTCGAGGACGACCTCGACGTCGGCCAACCCTTCGGCAACGACTACGAGACGAGCAAGTGCGCGGCCGAGAAACTGGTCCGCGAGGCGGGCTTCGAATCGGCCACCGTCTACCGGCCGTCGATCATCGTGGGCGACTCCGAAACCGGCTTCACCTCCACCTACCACGGGTTTTTCGCCGGCCTGCGGCTCGGCCACACGCTCCTCACGCGGGTCGTCAAGGGTTCGACGAGCGGTCCGGCGCTGCTCTCCCTCCTCGGGGTCAATCAGGCCGACCACAAGAACTTCGTTCCGGTGGACTGGGTGTCGGCGGTCATCGCCCACGCCGTGCAGACGCCCGGGGCCCGCGGACGCACCTACCACCTCACGCACCCCGACCCCCTTTCGATGCACACCGTCGGCCGCGTCATCCAGGAGGCCGTCGAGACGTTCTCCGTGGCCGCCTCGCCGGACGATCCCGACCTGTGCGACGAACGCTGGTTCGCCGACAATCTCCGCAGCCAGCTCGACGTGTACCAGAGTTACTTCCGCAACGACCCGGTCTTCGACCGCCGGCACACCGAGTCGCTCGCGCGCCACCTGCCCTGCCCCGCGCTCGACGACGCCACGCTGCTGCGGATGTCGCAGTTCGCGATCGAGTGTGACTTCGGCCGCCGGCCCGCCAGGGTTCCGAGCCCCTCGGGGTCCGCGGCTTCCTGATTCGACGGCGGCCATGGCTGCGGCGAGGTGACGGTCGGCATGAGGTTCCCGCTTCCGCTCACGCCGTTCGAGGAGTACATGCTGCGCGACGGCACGGCGTCGCATCCGATGGAGTTTTTCTTCCGCCTCTCGTTCGACGGCCCCCTCGACGCGGCGGCTGTCGCGGCGGCCACCGTCGTCGCCTCCCGGCGGCATCCGCTGCTCGCATCGCGCATCGACGACGCTCCCGGGCGGAAGCCCCGGTTCGCGTCCGAGCAGCCTCCGGCCATCCGACGTGTGGAGGCCCACGACGACCTCGACCTGCCCCCGATCCCGCCGCTCGACACCGCCGCCGGCCCGCTGGTGCGGCTGACCGTCGTGGACCGCCCGGGTGGAACGCAGGACGTCCTCGCCCAATTTCACCACGTCGCCTGCGACGGACTCGGGGCGCTCGCCTTCCTCGCTGAATGGTGTGCGGCCCTCGATGCCAGCCTCTGCGGCACGAATCCCGCTGCCGGGCCCGGCGACGCCCCCGAGCCGAGTCTGCTCCGCCACCGGGGGCGGTACGGGCTCGATGGCTGGAAACTGCTCGCCATGCTGCCCGCACAGGCCCGCGGCCTCGAGGGAATCTGGAAGTTCTGCCGGCATCGGCCGGTGGGCCTCGCATCGACCGGCCGTCGTGCGGAGCCGGACGGCCGGCACCACGTGCAGCGGGCGAGCACGCACTTCTCCGCGCACGAGGCGCGGGCCCTGCGGCGGGCGGCCGTCGGGGCCGGCGTGTCGCTCAATGAACTCGCCGCGGCCGCGCTCCTCGAGGCCCTGCTCGACACCGTGGCGGCGGGGCTGCCACGCCACACCCGCGACGTCATCCGGCTCTCGATCCCGATGAACATGCGGCGGCCGGCCGATCGCCGGCTGCCCGCGGCCAACGTCGTGAGCATGGTGTTCCTCGACCGCTCCGCGGCGGAAATCGAGGCGGCGGACCTCGCGCACTCGCTCCATGACGAGATGCAGCTCATCAGGCGGCTCGGCCTCGGCATGACGTTTCTCTTCACGCTGGCCGCCGCCCGCGGCCTGCCGGGCGGTATCGCACGGCTGGTCGGCGACCGCACGACCGCGGCGACGGCGCTGTTCACCAACCTCGGCCGCATCTTCGCCCGCGCGACGGAACGCGGCACCGGCCAGCTCCGCGTCGGTCCGCGGCGACTCGTCGCCGTCGAGCCCCTCGCCCCCCTGCGGCGCGGCACGCCAGTGGGCGTCGCCGCCGTCGAGTACGCCGGCCGGCTGTCGTTCACGCTGCGCACCGATCCGGCCGCCCTCGACATCGCGGCCACCGAGGCGGTGCGCGACGCCTTCGCTGCCCGGCTGCGTCGCCATCTGTCCGGAGAGCCGTGCGCGGATCGGCCGGCGGTCGCGGAGGCCTGCGCATGACGCCCCTCGACCTCGGCTGCATGTCGATGCTCGTCGTGATCACGGTCACGCAGGTCGTGCTCGTCGCCCTGTTCGCCGTCCGCTGCCGCGCGGGATCGGAGGCTCCCCCGCCCGACGCGGCCTGCCTCTCGCCGGCCCGGGTCGTTCTCTGCCTGCGCGGATCCGACCCGTTTCTGGCCGACACGATCCGAGCCGCCGTCGCCCAGGATCACCCCGACTACGAGCTGCGGGTGATCGTCGATTCGCGAACCGACCCCGCGTGGTTGGAGGTGCACGCGGCGCTCGCCGGTGTCCAGCCCCGATGCCGCGTGGTCGTCGAGCCGCTGGCGGCACGGCCGGCGACCACGACGCTCAAGTGCGCGAGCCTGCTGCAGGGCCTGCGCGACGCCGAGCGCGAGACCGCGATGGTCGCCCTCCTCGATGCCGACGTCGTGCCGCCCGCGGCGTGGCTGCGCACGCTGGGGGCGGCGCTGGCCACCGCGGGCTGCGGCGTCGCCACCGGCAACCGCTGGTACGCGCCCCCGGACGACGAGCTGGGATCGTGGACGCGGGCCGGCTGGAACGCCGGCGCGCTCGTGCAGATGGTCTGCTTCGGCATCCCCTGGGGCGGCACGCTCGCGCTCCGCAGCGGCCTGCTCGAGGCGGCCGGACTGCGGGAGAAGTGGGCGGCGGCCTTCTGCGAGGACACGCTCCTGCCGGCGGCGCTGGCCCGCTCGGATGAACGGGTGTCGTTCGTGCCGCAGCTCATCGCCGTGAACCGCGAGAGCATCTCGCTCGAGGCGCTCGTGCCGTGGATCACCCGTCAACTCCTCACCGCCCGCCTCTACCATCCGGCGTGGCCGGTCGTCGCCGTGTTCGGCCTGTCGGCGCCCGTGACCGTCGCCGCGACGCTCGTGGCCGCCGGATGCGCGATCGCCAGGGGCGACCGCGGCGCGTTGGTCGGGCTGTGCGGCTGTCTCGTGCTGTTCCTGGCCTCGCTGCCCACGCTCTTCCTCTGGATCGAGCGCGTGGTGCGGCGCGCCGTCACCGGCAGGACGACGGTGCCGACCTCGTCGGCCCGCGCGGCCGTGCGCGGCACGTTCACCGCCCAGGCCGTCTACGGCGGGGCGATTCTGCGGGCGATGACGACGCGTTCGGCCCGGTGGCGGGGCGTGACGTACGCGATCCGCGGCCCCTGGGACATCCGACTCGTCACCGACGCCACGCCGGCCGCGGCCGACGCGCCCGCCGCCACGCTCCATTCCATTTGATCGAGCGAGGTTGATCGAACGAACCCCCGGTTGCGTCGGGCCCCGGCGGGCAGTGCCGCTCGTGGGGTCCACCTGCACGGGCGGTGCCGGAAAGACGGGCCGCCGCCGCACGGCTCGCGACCGGCGTGCCGCGCGGCCGATGCTCCACGGAGGACCGATCTTCAGCGGAGAACAGGGAGCAGGACACCGATGGCCAAGAAGCAGACATGGCGGATCGTCACCCGGGGTGCCGACGGCCAGCTCGTGATCCACGACTTCGACTCCCCCGAGCAGCTCCTGCGGACGCACCTGCAGATCGGCGTGGACGACTGCAGCACCGACCTCGACCTGCGGGGTGCGCCGGTGTTTCGCTCGCTCATCGGACCGATGCCCGAGGGCGGCACGATCGTGCGCTACGAAGCGCCCGAGGTGTTCGAGGAACTCACGAAGGAGTGGGCGATGCCGAAGTCACCCCGCCGCCGCACGCGGCGCTCGACGCCGACCCAGGGTTCCGATCAGGGCTGACGACCGTCACTGCCACCAGCGGCGAACGCGATCCACGACGCCGCTGCGGGCCGGAGGCTCCGGGGAACCGGTCGGATTCGTCGCGTTCGATGTCGGTGGCTCCCGGCCCACGGCGAGATCGTCCGGCACGCCGACGTGCGTTCGCAGGAACCGGGGCCACGGCCCGTCGAGCTCGACGAGGCAGCCGCCGACGTCGCCCGCCGCGGCCCGCTGCGATGCCACCGCCAGGATCCGCGAGAGCCGCACCCGCTGCGACTCGTCGAAGGCGAGGTCGAAGACGCGCACATCGTCGATCTCCACCGCACCCGGACCGAGGAGGTCGAGCCGCACCCGCAGCGACTCCAGCCCGCGGGCGGGAAGGTCGTCGATCTGAAGCACGAACTGCGCCCAGGCAGCCGACAACGGCATGGCCCCCGCTCCGCGGCCCACGGCTGCGAACCGATAGAACTCGCGATCCTCCAGCAGGCCCTCGAGCGCGATCCGCAGAGGCGGCTGGACGTCCGGACCTCCGGCCCGCACCCAGAGGGCGACGCTGATCCGGCCCGTCGGCGGCGCGGCGAACGGATTGCTGCGCAGCGTCGCGAGGCCGTTTTCCGACGAGAAAGAGAGTCCGCTTCCGCCGGCCGACGGCTTGCCTGTCACGCGCCGCAGCGTGCCGCGGCCAGCCTCCACGAGTTCCCATCCCGGCACGACCCCGCCCAGTTCCGGAAGTTCGAAGCTCGGGTTGTCGAGCCCGGCCAGCGGCGCGGGCGTCTCCAGCGCCCGACGGCGGAGTTCGAGATCATCGAGCGCTGCGGTCACCGCAGCCCCGATCTCCGGCGCATGGACGACCCGGACCCCAACGATGCGTTCACAGCCCTCGAGCACGATGGCCCGCACCTCCCACGGGCCCAACGGCACCGCCACCTCGCCTCCCGGTCCCGCCGGGAGGGCGACCTTGGTGACGGCGTCGGAGACGCCCGTCGGCGGCCGTGCAGGGTCGATCACGGCCTCGCAGGCGACGCCGCAGGCGTTCACGATCGACAGCCACAACCCGGCCTCCCCCTCGCGAACCCGTACGATCAGCGGCGCCGGCACGGCGGCCACCGGGTCGAGTGGTGCGGCCGGCAGACCGGCGAACGCGAGCCGGGATCGCTCATCCTCCTCGTCGACGCACGCGTGCAGCAACCCGGCATCGAAGACCACCTCCGGGTCGGCTGCCATGAGAGCCTCGGCGAACGCGCGCCGCGCCTCCGTGCTGCCGGCGGGGGCGACGATGGGCACGGGAGCGGAGGGCTTCGACGTGAACCCCGCCTGGCTGACGACGTCGCGCAGTTCGAGCGGCCGCGCCTGTTCCAGCAACAACACGCCTGCGCGTGCGGCCCTCGCCGAGCCGCGGAGCAACGCGAGCGAGCGATTCACCTGGCCTGCGACTTCACGCTCGCCGCCGTCGGCCGCGACGTGCACGTGCGGCGTCACGTACACGAGCCCGACATGCGCGGTGAGCAGCACCGGATCGAGCCCGGCCTCGCGCAGCACGTCGGCGTCGCGCTGATCGTCGGCAAGGTGGGGCCGAAACCGCGGCGCGAACCGACCCGCGACGAACAGCGTGGTCGGCACCAGGTGGAGCTTCCACGCCGGTCGCGCCGCCGCGACGGCCCGCGCGAGCCGGCCGTGGAACGCCGCCACCTCGCCCTCGCGCCACGCCAGCCACCGCTCGCGCAGCGGACCTTCGACGAGCGCCGCCCGAGCCGCGAACCGCGCCGGATCGGCCGCACCGAGCACCGGTCGGACGAGCGGCTCGACCTCCCCACCCGCTGCCGTCGCGAACCGCGCGAACGTGACGTCATCGAGCCCCGCCGCGGTGCCCGGCAGGTGAAGCCAGCCGTCGTGGGGCAGCAACACGGCGATGCCGTCCACCGCCGGGGCCTGCCGCAGCCGCGCGACGAGCTCGCCCACGAGCGATTCGACCGCCGCCTGCACCCGCGGATCGAGGATGTTGTAGTGGGGGCAGCGGCCACCATCGGTGACGAGCGCCCCTCCGTCGCGGCCCACGGCGACGACCCCGACGGCATCGGGCGCGCCGCGGGCGACCATGCCGTCGAGGATCGGCAGCGGTCCGTCGCAGGTCACCGCGGGCACCAGGCGCACCTGCTCGCGGGCGTAGACGCGACAGAGCAGTTCGAGGACATCCTTCGGCTCCGGATCGAGCCGGCCGTCGAAACCGCCTCCGGTGTCCCAGCGGGGAGCGCGGTGCGTGCGCATCGTCGGCCAGAGCGCCGCCCCGTCGGCGTAGACGCCGACCAGCGCGCCGGCCGCATCCTGGGCGACCGCCCAGTCGGCTGAACGCCTGATCCCCCCGAGGAACGCATCCCAATCGGCGGCCGCGCGACCGCCGGCCGCACCAGGCCGGCCCGGCGCGCCGAACGGTGCGAAGTCGGGCGCGGGAACGTGGAGATACGTGCGGCGGGCGGCGGAGGCGAGGTTCCGTCGATCGGCGATGCTCGTCGGCCCCGCGAGCACGCGCACCCGGCCGAAGACGGCCGGACTGCCTCCGGACAGATTCGTGATCACGAGCAGCGGGGCGCGGGTGTGCGGCCAGAAGACGAAGCGGCGGGTGCCGACCCGGCCCCGGCGGCTCCCGTCGTCGATCACCGGTGCCGGCAGGTCGATGCCGCTCGTCGCGGTTGGCCGCACGTCGCCGTCGATCTCCTCGAGCACCGCAAGCCCGAGTTGCATCTCCTGCTCGAGGGGATAGTCGATCTCGATGAGGTGCGGCATGCCGGGCGTGCCGGACGGCAGCGCGATTCCTTCCCAGGCCGACCCGTCGTCCGCCGGAGGGAGCCGCAGCATCGGGCCCAGCGCGTGACTCTCGAGCGCGGAGTGACCGACCGCCAGCAGTCCCGTCAGCCGCGGCACCATCGACGTCACCGAGGGAATCCTGGGAACGGGCACACCGGGGATCGCGACGTTCGGCAGCGGCACGTTCGGCAACGACGGCGTCGGGAGCGAGACCTTCGGCAACGAGAACGACGGCCGAGGCAGTTTGGGCAGCGGCACACCGGCCATCGGCAACGCCGGCATCCCCATGCCCGGCAGCCGGCGCAGCCGCTCGAGCAACTTCGGGCTGCCGGGGTCGAGTTCGTAGATCACCTTCCACTCGGCAGCCGGGGAAGCGGGCGGTTCGTCGGCGACGGTGACCACCTGGACCGTCCGTGTGGCGACGGGGCGGGACCAACGCAGGCTGCCGCGTTCGACGAGCGCGAGATCGATGTCGCAACCACCTTCCTCCGACGGCAACGGCACGGCGAGACGCACCGGCCGGAAGGCACGCAGGCCGGGAACGTCCGTCGGCTCCGCCTCGACCGCGATCGACTGTCCGTGGCTCTCCGTCTGGCTCCCCGACCGGCGGGCGCTGACCTTGATTTCGTAGGAGGCGCCGGTCGCCGCCGGAGCGGCGACGAGCGGGTGCACCGTGAGCACGGCGGTCTCGCCCGGCCGGCGGATCGCCGAGCCGCCCGCGGCGAAGGCGACCCCCAGTTCATCACCCGGGGCACGGCCGATGGACAGCCGGTTGGCGTCGCGGTCGAGCGTCCTCGACACCGGGGCCGCGAGCAATTCGACGACGGACCCCTCGAACACGACGGGCTCGTCGACCGCCTCGCGGCGTGCGATGGCCACCCTCAGCCGCGCCTGCCGCCAGTCGGTCAGCCGCACTTCGATGCCGTTGAGATCGAGTCCGTGCGGCTCGTGGACCTCGATCACACCGCCGGCTTCGTGCATCGTCGCCGCGGCGGCGGGCTCGCCGGAGAGGATGCGCCACTCGGGCGTCGCCCGCGGCTTGCCGGGCACGACGACTTCGATCCGACCCGACCTGGCGGCCGGCCGGCCTCCACCCCATGTGACCCGCAGCGTCACGGCCGGGGCCGGCTCGTCGGCGCTCGACGGGCCGGCGCTCGCGAGCACGAGCGTGGCCCAGCCTGCGCAGAGCAGCACCCGACGCAGGATCTCCGCGACGACGTTCACCGGCTGTCCGCCCATGGGGGATCGAGAGGGGCGGGGATGATAGCGACCGGGGAAGGCTGGGCAAACGGCGGTTTTCGCCCGCTGACCGCGGAAAAACTCAGGTCCCCCGTGCCTCCGGCGACAGGGCTCGCGCCGCACCGCCCGGCGCGAGCAGGCCGGCGAGTTCGTCGGCCACGGCCGGGCAGCGGTCGGCCACGTCGGAGAGTTCGAAGAAGTCGTCGGGCTTCACGTACAGCCTCGGCGGCGTGTGCCCCTCGCCGCCGGGCTTCACGACGAGATGCCAGCCCGGCGTGACGATCGCCACCCCGTCGCCCGACCTGACGAGCACGCGATCGCGCGGCTCGTGGCTCCAGTCGGCGAACAGCCTCGCGAGGCTCCGCGCATCGCTCCCGTCCGCCACGGCGGCCGGCGCCCCGAACGCGAGCTCAACGAGCGTGGCTCCGATGTCGGCCGGCGTGACGAGCTCCCCGTGGCGTTGTCCGCCCATGCGGTCGGCGGCGGTGACGATCACCGCGGGAAGATGCACCCACTCGCCGTACGGCTGCCCGGAGCGGTCGCCGGACGACGGGCAGCCCACCTCGCCGTGCAGCCCGAGCGGCATGCCGCGCAGCCCGACGATCGCCAGTCCCCACGCCGGCCCGACGCCGCGCACCGCCTCGACCAGACCGCCGAGGCACCGGTCGAGCAGCGTGAGCTGGCCGGCGAACGCCTGACGACAGCCCATCACGACGTCGGGATCGGTGTCGGGAGTGACAGAAAAATGCGGCACCTCGGCGCCGCTCGGCGGTGGCGGATCCTCCGGATCGACGTAGGCTTCGCGGTAGGCGAGCGGGGCGTCCCAGGCCACACCGAGGCTTCCCGCATGGCACCACACGAGTCGATGCCCGCCGGCGGCCACGACATCTCGCGCGCGGGCGAAGAGTCGGCCGAGGTTGGTCTCCGCGTCGTCCACGGCCGGCCTCGTGACCGGCAGCGCGGGCACTTCCACGACGTCCACGCCTGCAATTCTCGCGGGCAGTTGCGGGTCGTCCGTCACGAGCACGGCCTGCCAGCCTGACGCGGCCGCCGCCCCCCACAGCCCACCCCCCTGCTCCGGGTCGGCTCCGCCCGCCAGATCGGCGAGCGTCGCGCTGGGATCGACGTCCGTCGCGATCAGCCGATCGAACGCCACACCCCGCGCGGCCAGCCCGTCGAACACCGGCGTGGAGACCCACGTCGCCCCCCACGCCGACAGCATCCACGCCGGCAGCCGGTCGATCGTGACGATGACGAGACCGCCCAGCGGAGGCGTGGGGGAAACTGACGACATGCGGTGGCTCCAAGTCCGGGCCCGCGCGCGAATCCCGCCGCGGGCCTCTCTCCATTGTGCAGATTCCTCGAACCGCGGCAGCCGGATTGCCTTTCGGGCCGGCATCCTCCATGCTGCGCGGCACAGCCTCCTGTGGTTTTCGGGAACCGCCCTCGATGCACGGCCCCGCCGCCTTCCGCACGCAGCCCGCCGCCACCACGGCGATGCCCTCGGGCGTGCCCTACATCGTGGGCAACGAGGCGGCCGAGCGGTTTTCCTTCTACGGCATGAAGTCGATCCTCGTCGTCTTCATGACGCAGCACCTGCTCGCCGCGACTGGCGGCCCCGACTTCATGACCGAGACGGAGTCGCGGGAGTGGATGCACCTGTTCGTGGCGAGCGCGTACTTCTTTCCGGTCATCGGCGGGGTCGTGGCGGATGCATTCCTCGGCAAGTACCGGACGATCCTCCTGCTGTCGCTCGTCTACTGCGCGGGCCACCTGTGCCTCGCGCTCATGGACATGCCGCAGCCCCTCCTCGCCGCCACGCTCGCGCCCCGCGGCTGGCTGCTCGCCGGGCTGGCGCTGGTCGCGGTCGGCTCGGGAGGCATCAAGCCCTGCGTGTCGGCGCATGTCGGCGACCAGTTCGGCCGGTCGAACCGCCACCTCCTGGAGCGGGTGTTCGGCTGGTTCTACTTCGCGATCAACTTCGGCTCGTTCTTCTCCACGCTCCTCACGCCCTGGCTGCTCGAGCATCACGGGCCGGGCTGGGCGTTCGGCGTGCCCGGCATCCTGATGGCGGCGGCGACGGTGGTCTTCTGGGCGGGTCGCCACACGTTCGTGCACGTGCCGCCGCGCGGGAGCGACTACTTCCGCGAGACGTTCGGCGCCGAGGGGCTCTCCGCGATCGCGCGGCTCGTGCCGCTGTACCTGCTCGTGGCGGTGTTCTGGTCACTGTACGACCAGACCGGCGGCGCCTGGGTGCAGCAGGCGGAGTCGATGGACCGGCGGTTCCTCGGCGTGGACTGGCTCCCGAGCCAGATCCAGGCGATCAATCCCCTCCTCGTGCTCCTCTTCATCCCGCTCTTCGGCTCGGTCGTCTACCCGGTGGTCGGTCGTGCGTTCGACTTCACGCCCCTGCGCCGGATCCTCGTCGGCTTCGCCCTCGCCACCGCCGCCTTCGCGATCTCCGCCCGGGCCCAGGGGCTGATCGACGCGGAGTCCGCACGCGTCGCGGCGGCGGGTCTGGCCGCCGACGCGGCCCGCTGGCCGTCGGTCGGCTGGCAACTCGCGGCGTACGTCGTGCTCACGGCCGCCGAGATCCTCGTGTCGATCACCTGCCTGGAGTTCAGCTACACGCAGGCTCCCCGGCAGATGAAGTCGTTCGTCATGAGCCTGTATCTCCTGAGCATCTCGCTCGGCAACCTGTTCACCGCCCTCGTGAACGTGGCCACGCGCGACGCCGCGGGCCACTCCACGCTCACCGGGGCCGCATACTACTGGTTCTTCACCGGCTGCATGGCGCTGGCGACCGTCCTCCTCGTTCCGGTAGTCTTGACGTATCGGTCCCGGGAATACCTCCAGGAGGAGGCCGGCGATCCCGCACCTGCCTGACGGCGACGGCCATGCACCAGCCCACCCGGCGATCCCGATGCCACGCTGACGCCGCCGGCCGGCGCGCGTTCCTGCTGGCCGCCGGGGCGACGGTCGGCGCGTGGGCCGCGGGCGGTCCTCCCGTGCGCGGCGCGGATCAGGCGGCGAAGCGGCCACCGTTCCGCATCTCCCTCGCGGAGTGGTCGCTCCACAAGACGATCTTCGGCGGCAAGCTCGACAACCTCGACTTTCCCAAGACGGCCCGCCGTGATTTCGGGATCGAAGCGGTCGAATACGTCAACCAGTTCTTCAAGGACAAGGCGAAGGACACCGACTACATCGCCGAACTGGCGAAGCGGGCGGCTGACGAGGGGGTGACGAACGTGCTCGTGATGTGCGACGGCCTCGGCGACCTCGGCGCGTCCGACACCGCCGCCCGCACCAAGGCGATCGAGAGGCACTTTCCCTGGGTCGAGGCGGCCAAGCGTCTCGGCTGCCACGCCATCCGCGTCAACGCCGCGAGCGAGGGCACGTTCGAGGAGCAGCAGAAACTCGCCGCCGACGGCCTGGGCCGTCTCGCCGACTATGCGTCCCAGATGGGGATGAACGTCATCGTCGAGAACCACGGCGGCCTGTCGAGCCACGGCGAATGGCTGGCCGGCGTGATGCGACTCGTGAACCGGCCGAACTGCGGCACGCTCCCCGACTTCGGCAACTTCCACGACTACGACCGCTACCGCGGCGTCGAGGAACTGATGCCGTTCGCGAAGGGGGTGAGCGCCAAGAGCCATGAATTCGACGAGTCGGGCAACGAGGTGCGGACGGACTACGAGCGGATGCTGCGGCTCGTCGTGGGGGCCGGCTACGACGGCTGGATCGGGATCGAGTACGAGGGCACGGCGCTGCCGGAGGCCGAGGGGATCCGGGCGACGAAGAAACTGCTCGAGCGCGTGCGGGACCGCCTCGTGGCATGAGGCTGGTTGACGCGCCGACGCCGACGCCGATACAGTCTTGCGTCGCACCATGACTTCCGACCCCTCCGCCGTCGCCGAATCGAACCGCGAGCGGCTCCGTCGCCTGCTCCGCGTCGGCCCCACGCACGTCGGCCAGGGTGTGTTCGCGGGGCGTCGCCTCCGCGCCGGCATCGTCATCGGCGAGATCAAGGGGGAGGTGCTCGACGAGCACCCGGACGACCCCTCCTACTGCATGGAACTGCCCAGCGGCAAGGTGCTCGAACCCGCCGCACCGCTGCGGTTTCTGAATCACAGTTGCGATCCGAACTGCGAACTTTTCTATTGGTTCGACGAGGATCAGGGTCCCCAGGAAGACCGGTTGTGGCTGCAGACGATCCGTTCCATCGAGCCTGGCGAGGAGCTCTCGATCGACTACTGCTGGCCGGCGGACGCGGCGATCCAGTGCCGCTGCGGGACGGCGAACTGCCGCGGCTGGATCGTGGATCCGGACGAGCGTCACCTTCTGCCCCCGGGACCGGCCGCTGGCGGGGCGTCGTCGCCCTCCTCTCCCTCGGCCTGACCCTCCTCGCGATCGTCGGGATCGGCCGCCTGCGACTCGACGACGACCTCCGGTCGCTGCTCCGCGACAACGACGCGGAGTTTCGCCTGATCGACGACGTGGCGGCGCGGTTCGGCTCCCCTGACCGTGACTGCATCGTGCGGGCCACGGCCCGCGCCGGCGACATGTTCGACGAGCGACCTCTCACGCGGCTGCGCGACCTGTGCGCCGCGCTCGCGGCGGTGCCGGGCGTGGTGGACGTCCGCTCCGTTCTCGACGTGCGTCGGCAGGGACTCGCCGGCGCGATCCTGCCGGTCGTGCCGCGCGCCGAGGGACCGCTCGATGCCGAGGCCCGGGCTGCGGCCCGCTCGCGGGCCCACGAGCATCCGCTCGTCGCCGGCCACCTCCTCTCGACGGACGGCCGGTCCGCACTCGTGCTCGTGCGGCTGGCGGAACACGGCAACACGGCCGCCGGTCTCGGGCCGGCGCTCGCCGGCATCGAGCGGGTGCTCGCCGCCGAGCGGCAGGACGAACCCGCCCTCGACCTGGAACTCACCGGCCTGCCGCCGCTCAGGCATCAGGCGTCCCAGGCGCTGCGCCGGGACATGCTGGTGTTCAACTCGCTCGGGCTCGGGCTGGCTTTCATCCTCTCCGCGACGGCCGCCCGCAGCCTGCGTTCGACATTCGTGGCCTGCATCCCGCCGTTCGTGGGCGCCGTGTGGGCGATGGGCGTGCTCGGGCTGTGTGGGGCGCCGGTCAACATCCTCACGAGCGTGGTCCCGTCGCTGGCCCTCGTGGTGGGCACGTGCGACTCGATCCACTTCATCGAGGACATGCGCCGCACGCGCCGCCGCGGCGTGGACGCCGTCTCGGCCTCGGCGGGCGCGATGCAGCGGATCGGCGCGGCCTGCGGCCTCACGAGCCTCGTCACGGCGATCGGCTTCGCGTCACTGGCCGCGGCCCGGATCGAGGCGGTCCGCACGTTCGGGATCGCGGCCGCGGCCGGCGCCGTCGCGAGTTTCCTCGCCGTCACGCTCCTGACGCCGCTCCTCGCCACCACCCGTTTTTGCCGGGGCATGCACCTCGGCCGGTCCTGGCGGCCGGCGGGCCGGCTGGCGGGCGTGCTCGCGGCGTTCTCGCTCCGCCATGCGCGGCCCGTCGTGCTGGTCGGTTGCACCGCGACGGTCGTGCTCGCGGTCGTCGGTGCGGGGATCGACGCCGACAACCGCGTGGCCGACGCCCTGCCGCGGGGGGCGCCGTCGTCGCGGGCGCTCGTGAACGTGGACCGCGATTTCGGCGGAGCATCGGGCGTGGACGTCCTCGTGCGCTGGCCCGAGGGCACCGACTGGCGGGACGACGCGGTGCTCGACGCCCTCGCCTCCGCCCACGCGGCGCTCGAGGCCGACGGCCGGCTCGCCCCCCCGCTCTCGCTCGCGACCGTCGTCGCGGGAATGCCCCCCCGTGCCCGCCGCAGGCTCGACCCGGCCGACTTCCGTGAAATGGTCGATCCCGGCGCCCGTCTGGCCGTCATTCGCGCCCGGGTGTCCGACCTGGGATCGCGAACCCTCGAGGGGGTCTACGCCGGCATCGACTCGCGGCTCGCCGCACTGAGCGCCGGGCGGCCGGGGTGGGAGTTCACGCTCTCCGGGATGTCGGTCGTCTCGGCCCGCAACATCCGCCAACTCGTCCGCGACCTGGGGTCGAGCCTGCTCCTCGAGGTGGCCGTGATCGGCTCGATTCTCGCCCTCGCCTTCCGTTCGCCCCTCGCGGGCATCGTGAGCCTCGTGCCGAACGTGTTTCCGCTGGCGGTGATCGCGACGGTGGTCGTGCTGTCGGGCCGGGCGCTCGACCCGGCCACGGTGATCGTGTTCAACGTCTGCCTCGGCCTCGCGGTGGACGACACGGTCCACGTGCTCTCGGCGGTGTCGCGCCACCGGCGCGAGGGACGGCCGATCGGCGGCGCGGTCCGCAGGGCGGTCGTGGAGACGGGCAATCCGATCGTGCTCGGCGGCCTCGTGCTCGCCGTCGGCTTCGCCGCGGTGACGGTGAGTTCCGTGCCGTCGCTGGCCGGCTTCGGCCGTCTGGCGTGCGCCGCGGTCGTCGCCGCCACGTTGGCCGAACTGATGCTGTTGCCGGCGCTCCTCGTCGTCACCGACACGTTCGTGCGCCGGTATCAGGCCGCCTGGCGCGACGGCATCTTCGGCGCCGCGCCTCTGGCGTGGCCCACGCTCGGCCGCGGCCGGGAGCCCGCCGGCACCGTGGCCTGACGCAGGAACTGGCCGGCCCCGGAAGCGGCCACGGAGAGCGTGAGCCCGACGAACCGCGGCAGGTCGGCCGAGAAGGCCGCGACCGCCGCCATGGGCACCGGTTCGACCACGCCGTCCGGCCGCATCCGCCACGAGGCCGCCGCACCCGTGATCATCCGACTTCCGCCCGCCAGCCGCCTGTTTTCCCGCGCACCGGCCGCCGTCAGGTAGGCCGCCAGCCGTCCCCCGGCGAGATGCGCGTAGTCGTGGTTCTGGTGGATCGCCGTCGCACACGCGGTGACGTCCACCACGGGCACGCCGCGGCGCCGGGCGTCGTGCACCATCCAGTTGTCCCAGAACGCCCGGCCGAGCGTGAACGCCGGCACGTGCAGCATGTCGTCGCGGCGGAACACGAAGTAGTCCTTGCAGACCCGTGCCGCGAGCCGGCCCGATCGCCTCGCCCGATCGACGAGATCGATCCGCGCCAAGGGGTCGGTGAAATCGACCCGCTCCTGGACGTCGAGATCGGTGCGGCGGCCGATCACGAGCAGTTCGCCCGCCAGCACGGCGGCCGCCCGACGGACGGCGGCCAGCCAATCGGGCATCAGGATGATGTCGGCGTTCACGTAGGCCACGAGGTCGGCCTGCGTCGCAGCCCGCGCTCTCGCGAACAGGTCGTCCACCCGCGGCGGCCCGTCGACTCCCGCCGCGATGGGCCCGAGCAGTTTCGCCCGCGCGTTCCTCGCGACGTAGGCGAGCCCCTCCTCGTCCCCGCCGAGCAGGATCTCGATGCCGGGGCCGAGTTGCCGCCAGCTCGCGATCGCGTTTCGCTGGATCATGCCGACATGACCGCGAAACGCCTTCGGCGCAGCGACGATCGCGATGCTCGAACCGTGTCCCATGAACCTCTCCCCCGCCCCATGATCCCCTCGCGATGTCGGCGATCCGGGCGGCGCCGCCGCAGAAATTCCGCACCCGGCCGCACGACCGTCACCGGGCCGCGGTCAGGGGCGGGTTTCGTGGACGACTTCGGCGAGCGTCTCGACGGCCTTCACGATCTGCTCCTCGGTGTGTTCCGCCGTGAGGAAGAACCGCACCCGGGCCGCCGATTCCCGGACCGCCGGGTAGAGGATCGGACGGGCGTTGATGCCGCGCTCCAGGAGCGACTGCGAGACGCGGATCGCCCGGTTCGAACTGCCGAGGATGATCGGGATCACCGGCGTGTCGCCGCTCTCGCCGGTGTCGAGGTCGCAGTCGTGGGCCAGTTTCAGGAACAGGTCCGATCGCTCGCGCAGCCGCGTCACCCGCCACGGCTCACGCTGGATCACCTTCAGTCCCTCGAGGGCCGCCGCGGCGTTGGGAGGCGAACAGGCGGTCGAGAACACGAAGGCGGGCGTCGTGCAGCCGAGGTAGCGGATCAGCCGCTCGCGGCCGGCGAGGTATCCTCCGCCGGCACCGAGCGCCTTGCTGATCGTGCCCATCCACAGGTCGCCCTCGGCCGGATCGACGCCGAAGAATTCGCAGATGCCGCGGCCGCCCGGACCCATGGTGCCGAGCGAATGTGCCTCGTCCACGTAGAGCAGCGCGTCGTGCCGCTTCTTCACCTCGATGAACCGCGGCAGGTCGGGGTAATCACCGTCCATGCTGTAGACACCCTCGATCGCCACGACGACGCGACGGTACTGGGGCCGCAGGTCGCGGAGGAGTCCGTCGAGCTGCGCATGGTCGTTGTGGCGGAACGAACGCTTGCCCGCCTTCGACGCGTTCGCGCCCTGCATGATGCTGTTGTGGGCAAGTTCGTCGTACAGGATCAGGTCGCCCGCGCCGAACAGGTGGTTGAACAGCGAGGCATTCGTGCCGTAGCCGCATGGAAACACGACGGCCCGCTCGGTGCCGAGGAACGCCGCGAGTTCCTCGTCGAGTTCGTCGAGGAGCGTGTTGTTGCCCCCCACCATCCGGCTCGCCGAGGCACTCGTACCAAACCGGTCGATCGCCGCCTTGGCGGCCCGGGCCACGTCGGGATGCGCGGCGAGGCCGAGGTAGTCGAAGCTCGTGAAGCTGACCACGTCGCGGCCGTCGATCCGGGCCACGCGGCGGCGGACCGACTCATTCGCGAGCAGGAACGGATTCTCGAGCCCCGCAGCCTCGAGCGCGGCGAGCCGCTCCTCGAGCGCCGCACACTCCGGGAACGGGTCGTCCGCCGGGGCAGCGGCCGTCCGGGGCGGCAACGCGGCGGCCACGGGCGTTGCCGGAGCGTCGCCGGCAAGCCGATCCGCGCTGTCGAACATGCGATCCGCGATGCACTCGACGAGATCGCCGCAGGTGCGGACGGCGGCGAGCCACTCGTCGCGGAACCGCATCTGGTAGCGACCCTCGATCCTGCTCACCGCGTCGAGAAACCCGACCGGATCGACCTGCGCCTCGAGGAGACTCATGCCGGGCGTGAGTGTACCGCCCGCTCCGCGCGACCGGACGCGGGAAAGCTCGTCCAGCACGAGCCGCGTGATCGCACTGCGGGAATGGGCTCGCGGATCTCGCCGCGCCGCCGAAGACGACTGATCGAGTGTGAGGCTCTCCACGAACACTCCCTCCTTCGTGCGCCGCCCCCGACCGGGAGAGCCGCTCAAGACGGTTGGAAGGCCCTGCATCCGAAGGGCCGTGACGGACACGGAATGTAGCAGGACCGGCCGACCGTCAGCCAGCCACCCACGCTGTCGCGGCGAGCCCGACGCGATCGAGGCACCGACGTCTGCCGGCCGCGCCGCGTCGATTGCGAAGGGATGCGGGCTGCGCAAGGCATGGCGCCGGCAGGAATCGCGACGATCGCGGTCAGCCTGCGAGCAGTTTTCGCAGCACGAACGGCAGGATGCCGCCGGCCTTGAACTGGTCGAGTTCCACCGGCGTGTCGATCCGCACGAGGCAGGGAATCTCTCGCACCGATCCATCGGCACGATGAGCCTTCACGACGACGGTGGTCCGTGGGGCGAGGCCCGCGAACGGGATGTCGAACGTCTCCTCGCCCGTCAGTCCGAGCTGCTGCCACGGCTCGGGAAGCACGAGCGGCAGCACGCCCATGCCCACGAGGTTCGAGCGGTGGATCCGCTCGAAGCTCGTCGCCAGCACGACCCTCACGCCGAGCAGCATCGTGCCCTTGGCCGCCCAGTCGCGCGAACTGCCCGTGCCGTACTCGGCGCCGGCGAGCACGACCAGCGGCGTGCCGGCGGCTTTGTACTTCATCGCCGCGTCGTACACCGGCATCACGTCGGCTCCCGGCAGGAGCCGCGTCACGCCCCCTTCCGTCCCCGGCACGAGCAGGTTGCGGATGCGGATGTTGGCGAACGTGCCGCGGGTCATCACGCGGTCGTTGCCGCGGCGTGCGCCGTAGCTGTTGAAGTCGGCCGGCGCGACGCCGTGCTCGATCAGGTACTGTCCCGCCGGGCTCGCCTTCGCGATGCTGCCCGCGGGCGAGATGTGGTCGGTCGTCACGCTGTCGCCGAGCGCGAGCAGCACGCGGGCGCCGCGCACGCTCTCCGGAGCCTGCGGCTCGCGGGTGAGTTCGGCGAGGAACGGCGGCTCCTGGATGTACGTGCTCGTCGCGTCCCAGTCGTACAGCTCACCCGTGCTCGTGGGCACGGCGTTCCAGCGCGGGTTCGACTGCCACACGTTGCCGTAGCGGGCCTGGAACTGCGTCGGCTGGACGGCGGCCGCGACGGTCTCGCGCACCTCGTCGGCCGTCGGCCAGATGTCCTTCAGGAACACGTCCTGTCCGTCGCTGCCCCGGCCGATCGGCTCGCGGGCGAGGTCGATGTCGGTCGTGCCGGCGAGCGCGTAGGCCACCACGAGCGGCGGGCTCGCCAGCCAGTTGGCCTTCACGAGCGGGTTCACGCGCCCCTCGAAGTTGCGGTTGCCCGAGAGCACGGCAGCGGCCACGAGGTCGCCGTCGGTCACGGCCTTCGCCACCGGCTCCGGCAGCGGCCCCGAATTGCCGATGCAGGTCGTGCAGCCGTAGCCGACGGTCTCGAAGCCGAGCGCGTCGAGATCCTTGTCGAGCCCCGACTTTTCCAGGTAGTCGGTGACCACCCGCGATCCGGGGGCGAGGCTCGTCTTCACCCAGGGCTTCGTCGCGAGCCCCTTGGCGACGGCCTTCCGGGCCACGAGCCCGGCCGCCACCATGACGCTCGGGTTGCTGGTGTTGGTGCAGCTGGTGATCGCGGCGATCACGACGGCGCCGTGGTGGATCGTGGACGATTGACCGTCGTCCTGGACGGTCCCGGTCCGCTGCAGCGCAGCCCCCTCCAGCGCGAAGCCCCGCTTCGCCGTGGGCGCGGTGAGCGACTCGGCGAACGTCCGCTTCACGTCGGCGAGCGGCACCCGATCCTGCGGTCGCTTCGGGCCCGCGAGGCTGGGCACGACCGTGCCCAGGTCGAGCGCGAGTCGCTTCGTGAACTCCGGGGTCGGCGCCGCGTCGGTGCGGAAGAGCCCCTGCTCCTTCGTGTAGCACTCGACGAGGTCGATCTGCCGCCTGTCGCGGCCGGTGAGCCGGAGATAGGCGAGCGTCTCCTCGTCGATCGGAAAGAAGCCCATGGTGGCGCCATATTCGGGCGCCATGTTCGCGATCGTCGCCCGGTCGGCGAGCGACATGCCCGACAGGCCGGCGCCGAAGAACTCGACGAACTTCCCCACCACGCCCTCCTTGCGCAGGATCTCCGTGACGGTAAGCACGAGGTCGGTGGCGGTCGCACCCGCCGGCAGCCTGCCCGTGAGCTCGAAACCGACGACCTCCGGCAGGAGGAGCGAGAGCGCCTGCCCGAGCATCACCGCCTCCGCCTCGATGCCCCCCACGCCCCAGCCGACGACGCCGAGGCCGTTGATCATCGTGGTATGGCTGTCGGTGCCGACGAGCGTGTCGGGCACCGCGACCTTCTGCCCGCCGGCGCCCGCGGCCGGATCGTCGCGCAGAAACACGCAGCCGGCGAGGTATTCGAGATTCACCTGGTGCACGATCCCGATCGCCGGCGGCACCACGCGGAAGTTGCGGAAGGCCTGCTGGCCCCAGCGGAGGAACGCATAGCGCTCGGCGTTGCGGGCGAACTCGACCTCCACGTTCTTCTCCAGGCTGTCGGCCGCGCCGAAGTAATCCACCTGCACCGAGTGGTCGATCACGAGATCGACCGGCACGAGCGGGTTGATCCTCTTCGGATCGCCGCCCAGGCGCCGCATCGCCGCCCGCATCGCGGCGAGGTCCACCACGCACGGCACACCGGTGAAGTCCTGAAGCACGACACGCGCCGGCTTGAACGGGATCTCGGTCTCGGCGGGCCGCGCGGCGTTCCAGGTGGCGAGCGCCCGCACGTCGGCCTGCGTCACCTCGTAGTCGTCGCAGGTGCGAAGCAGCGCCTCGAGAATCGTGCGGATCGAGTACGGCAGCCGGGAGGTGTTCGTGATCCCGGCGTCGTCGATGGCCCGCAACCGGTAGAACGTGGCCGGGCCGGAGCCCGTCTGGAACGTCGCGCGGGCGGAGAACGGATCGGTCGGGGAAGCGGCCATGGCAGGTGCCCTTTCGCTGGTCTCGAAGGTGAGGTCGCGTAGCCTACCGCAATCGACTCCAGCCGGAAGATTCCCGGCGGAACAGGCGGCACCGCCCGCAGGGTTTCGCACCACGTGTCCGCCCGCGAAGAATGGAAAAAGCGATGTTTTTCCCGGCCAATTCGCCGCTCCTGTGGCGGCGGGGAAAAATCGCCCGCACTGGATTCGACACGGCGCGATCCTTCGGGTATGTTTTGGATGTCGGGCGAGGTTGCCCGACGCCAACCGAACACACACGATTCTCTTCAGCGGCTGTTCCCCCCCCCAAAGACCCACACCTCGATAGCCGCTCTCGGGCCCGTGGTTTCCCCAACCACGGGCCCTTTTCTTTTTTTACGCCCGGCGGGCCATCCATGGCCCCGGCGGGCTTTCGCGGTCGCACCTCCGGGCGACCGTGGCCCCGGCCGAAGGTTGCATGCGCAGCGCAGGCACATCCGAGCGGGCGGAGGTCAGGATGGCCGCAGTCTGAGGACACCTGTCTTACAGGCCGCTCTCGTGGAGGTGCTGCGTCAGGATCCGCTCGATCTCGCGGACCGTGTCCGGGTGGTGATGAACCCCGGTGTGGGTCGCCGGCACATCGATTTCGCTCACGACGCCTTCGATCCGGGCGCTCGACTCGGGCACGACGCAGTCGCCATCTTCTCCGATGGGCGACCGGTGTGCCGTGCCGATCACGCTGTGCGTCGTCACCCAGCAGGGTGGCCGCAGGCCCCGCAGGCTTCTCAGGATCGAAGAATCGGGCTCCAGGATGTCGATCGTCGTCGGCAGCGACCGCTCGAAGTCGTTCTGGAACAACCCCGGATTGAGCGTGCGCACCTCCTCGTAGACGGCAGCCGTTTCGGCCGGCTGACGCACCGTGATCGCCGCAGCTCGACCGACCGCACGCGAGGCGAGCGAGGAGCCCGCATGCGGAGTGGCGATGTAGACCACCCGCTTCACGAACGGAAGCGGCTCGAAGAAGAACAGTGGGGCCACGAACGATCGCACCTCGGGGCGGGCCTGGATCTGGTCGAACGGCAGCGTGGCGACGGCGTCCCAGATCGCCGTTCGCGGTTCGACTACCATCATCTTCGCATGCAGCCCGCCCATGCTGTGCCCCACGAGCACCATCTGCCGGAGCGCCGGATCGAGCCCCCGTGGATCGAGACCCTGCGCGGCCGCTCGCAGTTCGCGGCGCAGTACGGCCGACTGCTGGAGAAAGGCGGCGCCGGTGGGGTAGTGGTACACCCACGGCTCGTACCGACGGTGGAACACGGGCCACGTGCGGAGTTCATTGAGAAGGTCGAACCACGTGCCCTCGTCGCTCGCCAGACCGTGGATGAAGACCACCGGAATCCGTCCTGGCTGATGTGGTTCGAGGAACTCGAGCCGGGGCTGCGTGTCACCCCGCCCATAGGGCTGGATGAAGCCGGAGAGTCCCGCCTTGGGCGTGCCCTCGAGCACGTCGAGGAGGGGCGCCGTGAGGTCGGCCGCGAGCAACGGGCGGGCCGGGCCGACGTGCACCGCCGCGATCTCGATCGGATTGGCGAGGTCGAGGATCGCCGGGGCGTGATCGCGGGCCAGCGGGCCGGTGAACTTCTGCAGGAAGTTCTCGTCGCCGGGCATCCTGAACCTCAGCACGGCCGTGGCCGCGAGCGACTGCCGCTCGGGTGCAAACCGCGACTCCACGGTCCCCGCCGCCCCCCGCTTCACGCGCACCACCACTGGGAGGCCGAATCCGGGGCGGCAGTGGTGCCGCGTGATCCGCGAATCGCCGGGCGGTGGTCTGGCGACGACCCGGTCGATGAGCGAGGCATCGATCGGCAGGCCGCGGGTCTCGACCGGCACCACGACCCGCTTCCACGCGGGGCCGAGCTCGAGTCCACGCGACGAAAACCGCCCTTCGCGGCAGGCCGTCTCGAGCAGCCCCTCCACCGCGGCCGCGTAGATCTCGGAGGCCTCGCAGAGGACGTCGGGGTCGGCGGGGCACGTCCAGACGGCGTTCCAGGCCGCCTCGGCCGCCGCGTAGAAACCGTCCACCGCATGCGGGTCGCACTTCTCGGCGAGTTTCGCCGCCGAGTTCCCCCAGTCACGGGCGCGGGCCAGCCAGCCGCGGGCTTCCACGAGCGGATCGGTGGCCGGCGCCGCGAACGGCTTCCCGCCGGTCAGTGTCGCAGCCGGCGCGACCGCACCGAACGCCGCGACCGCGACGCCGACGACGACCCCGGCCAGCCGACAGCGGGCCCGCTTCACACGCTGTTCCTCCGGCTCGATGTATCGGAGCCTGACGGCCGCTCGATCCGGCCTCCGGTGATCGCGATGCAGGAAGTTCCGCGCTTGCCGAGATTGCCGCGAGCCTGCGAAGCCGGGGCAAGTTGTGCCGACGAGCGAAACCGCGCATGGTGCGGCCGGGCCGCGTGGCCGAGCAGGCCCCGGCTCAGGCCCGGGCGGCGTGTTCCTCGGCGACCAGTTCGAGGTCCGATGCGAGGTACTTCACGGTGGCGTTCGGTGCGAGGTTGAAGTAAACGCGGCCGTCGGTCTGCCACCGCGCCCCGTCGTAGAGAAACTCCGCCGTGGCCGCCCGCACGTTCGCCACGGCCTCGACCTCCTCCATGCCCCCTCCTTCGACGGCCTCGAAACTCACCTCGATGGCGACGAGCGCCTTGAGGCCGCCCGACCGCCGGTCGCGGGCGTAGACCACGTCGTCGTCGAAGTCCACGTCGGTCCAGCGCAGCCCCCGCGGCTTGCCGCTCTGACTGGCCCGCTCGATGAACTTCGCCTCGAGCTGCTCGCGTTGGCGATGGAAATCCCGCTGGGCGCGGGCGAGCCGCTCGGCCCGGCGGGCCGCTCGGATCGGCCGCAGGGCGAGCGCGGTCGCCAGGGCGGCGACAGCCGCGACGACGAGCGTCGCGATCATGTACAACGCGGATCCCACGACGCAGCCTCCGGTGACGGAACCGACCCCGGAAGTGTACGCCACCGCTCCCACCCGTCAAAAATGCCGCGCCCGACGACGAGAAAACCCGCCTCAGCGACACCGCGAGGCCGCCGGACTTCCCGGGCAACGCCACGTCTGCATCCGGTGGTCGGAGCCCACCAGTCGATCGCCGGCGGGTTCACGAAGGCCGTCGAGCGGGCCGTGGAGACGGGCTGCGACTGCCTGCAGGTCTTCACGCGAAACATCAACCGCTGGGACGTCGCGCCGCTCGACCCGGCACAGGCCGCGGCGTTCCGTTCGGCCGTGCGGGAGGCCGGCCTGCGGCTGGTGATCGCACACGACTCCTACCTCATCAATCCCGCCGCGGCCGACGACGACCTGCGGCGGAAGTCGATCGCCGGACTCGTGACCGAACTCGAGCGGGCCGACGCGCTCGGCATCCCGTGGGTGGTCGCCCATCCCGGCGCCGCAGGCGGGCAACAGCGCGACACCGCCGTCGCCCGCGCTGCTGACGGGTTCGCCGAGGCCCTCGCGACCACCCGCGACCTCGCGGCGGGCGTGCTGATCGAGACCACCGCCGGGCAGGGGTCGTGCCTGGGGGCGGGTTTCGCGGAAATCGGCGCGATGCTCGCGCGGATCGACGCCCACCCCGGGTTGCGGAACCGGGTCGGCGTGTGCCTCGACACCTGCCACGTGTTCGCGGCGGGCTACGCACTCGCGCCGCGGGCGGCCCTCGACGCCACGCTGCGGGAGTTCGACGACGAAATCGGGCTCGATCGGCTCGTCGCGATCCACGCCAACGACTCCAAGAGGGACCGCGGCTCGCGGGTCGATCGGCACGAGGCGATCGGCAGGGGAAAGATCGGACGCACCGCCTTCGGGCTCATCATGAACCATCCCCGGCTGCGCGGCATCCCACTGTTTCTCGAGACGCCGAAGGAAAATTCCCAGGGCGTGATGACCCCCGCCCAGGACAAGACCAACCTCGCCCTGCTCCGCCGACTCGCCGGGCCCGCCCGCCGGAAGGGCCGCTGAGGCCATCGATCGCGAGGACGCGGAACGCGGGCTAGCGCTCCGGAGGGATCGAGCGGCCGTGCGGGTCGCTCTCCCGGCCCCCGACCTCCGACTCGATCCGGCGCCGCAGGTCGGCGCCGAGATGGTGCTCGATCCATTCGGCGGGGGGATGGAGATGATCGAGCGGCAACTCGGCGTGGCGGCCGAGCCACGACTCCCACAGGCGGTGCGACCGCACGATCGTCTCGGCCTGCATCCGCCCGATCGCGGTCAGCTCCCACCGCCCCCCGTCGCGCATCACCCGGCCGCGCGCGGCCAGCCACGTCAGCGCGAGCCAGGCCGGCCACGTCGCCGCCGTCCGTGGGCCGCCGGATCCGGATTCGTCGGCCCGCCAGAGGAGCGCGAGCGCGTCCTCGCAGCACACCCGCCACGCGAGCGCCGCGTGCGACGCGGCCCGGGCGAGGACGCCGTCGTCGGGCGCCGCCAATGCCGCCAGCGCATATTGAATCCCCAGCACGACTGCGATCATGCCGGAGGCGCTCGCGTTGAACCGCCACGCCGCCAGGTACCCGAGGCCCGCGGCCGTGACGCCGAGCGCCACGGCGACCGCCAGCAGCGGCCCCAGCCGCCGGACGAGCAGCTCCGCCGTCGCCGCGGGCACGACCAGCATCGCGATCACGAGGATCGCGCCCACGGCCTCGAAGCTCGCGACCGTGACGAGGGCCGTCGCCGCCAGCAGTCCGATCGTCACGCCGGCGACCGGCAGGCCGGCGGCCCGCGCGGCCTCCGCGTCGAATGCGGTGAACACCTGTTCCTTCCACGTGACCGCGAGCCCGACGGACACCACGGCCAGCACGACCGTTCCCGTGAGAAACGCCCGCGGCACCTCCCAGCCGAGCACGCCGACGGTGTCGAACGGCACCAGTTCGAGGATGCCGTAGAGAACGCAGGATGGGTCGAGGTCGATCCGCGCGGCGGCGGCGGTGACGAGCACGACACCGAACGCGAAGAGCGTGGTGAACACGACGCCGGTTCCCGCATCCTCGGACAGCCGCCCCTCGCTCCCGAGCGCCCGCACGAGGAACACCGTCACGAGCGCCGCAGCCACCGCTCCCCCGACCACGAGCGGACCGCCCGGCCGCCCCCCGGCCAGCACGGCCAGCACGATGCCGGGCAGCACCGCATGGCTGATCGCGTCGCCGAGCAGGCTCATCCGGCGGACGACGAGCAGCGTGCCGACCAGCGCGCAGCCGGCCGACACGACCGCCACCGAGGCGATCGCCCAGGCGTGCATCCCGCCCAGGTCAGCCCACATCGGCGCGGTCCTCGTCGGGTCCGAGCGTGCCCGACCCGAGCCGCAGGGCGACGTCGCGATCGATCCGCCGACGCGCGAACCAGCCGCGCTCGGGGGCGAAGAAAAACGACACGGCGAACAGGGCCGCCGCCGTCAGCACGATCGTCGGACCGGTGGGCAACCGCGGCACGGCGGCGCTCGCGGCCACGCCGCCGAGCGCCGCGACGAGCCCGATCGCTCCTGCGAGCAGGAGCATCGGCGCGACCCGCTCGGTCCACTGGCGTGCGGCGACCGGCGGGATCACCACGAGCGCCGTCACGAGCACCGCTCCCGCCGCGGGCAGCCCCACGACGACCATCACGGCCACGAGGGCGACGAGGGCGTAGTCGAGCAGCGGCACGGGCCAGCCGGACGCGGCCGCGAACGCGGGATCGAACGACACCAGCGTGGCCTCCTTGAGGAACAGCCACACGACGAGGACGACGGCCGCGGAGACTCCGGCGAGCGTCACCGCATCACCGGCGGTGAGCGCGGCGGTGTGCCCCATGAGGAAGTGCTCCAGCCCCCCCGCCCCGGCCACGCCGCGGGCCGACAGCCCGGAGAGCAGCACGATGCCGAGACCGAACGACACGCCGAGGACGATCGCCGTCGCGGCGTCATCGCGCGTGCGGGTGAAACGGCGGATGGCCACCAGGATGCCGAGGCCCGCGAGCGCCGCCACGAACGCCCCGGCGAGGAGCGTGGGCAGGTCGCGCCGGCCGGTGACGAGGAAGGCCGAGACCACGCCTGCGAGCGTGGCATGCGAGGCCGCATCGCCGACGAGTGCACGCCGCCGGAGCACGCCGAAACTGCCCACCACGCCGGCGGCGAAGCCCACGGAGGCGACCGCTGCGGCCACGACGAGCGTGTTGTAGGCCAGACCGCTCACGGCGTGCGCCCCCCGCGTTCGACAGCCGCGCCGATCTCGTCGAGCACGTCCAGCCGCCCGGCATACGTCCGGCGGAGGTTCTCGGGAGTCAGCACGGCCTCGGTCGGCCCCGCGGCCACGAGCCGCATGTCCACGAGCGCCACGCCGTCGAACCATTCGGCGGCCGTCCGCAGATCGTGGTGCACGACGATCACGAGCCGCCCGTCGCGCCGCAGCTCGTCGAGGACGCGGAAGATGCGTTCCTGCGACCGCACGTCCACGCCCGCCATCGGCTCGTCGAGAAAATACAGGTCGGCTGCCTGGGCGAGCGCCCGCGCGAGAAACACCCGCTGCTGCTGCCCGCCGGAGAGCCGCCCGATCTGGCGGTCCGCGAGGTCGGCAAGCCCGACCCGCTCGAGCGCCGCGCGGGCCGACTCGTGCTCCTCCGGACCCGGGCGACGAAACCATCCCAGCCGGGCGTAGGTGCCCATCAGCACGACGTCCATCACGCTGACCGGAAAGTCCCAGTCGACCGTCTCGCGCTGCGGAACGTAGCCGATCCTGTCGCGCACCGCGGCCAGCGGACGGCCGAACAGCCGCACGCTGCCTCCCGCCAACGGCACGAGTCCGAGGGCCGCCTTGAGCAGCGTGCTCTTGCCGGCGCCGTTGGGACCGATGATCCCGAAGATCCCGGGCGCCGACACCGAGAGTTCGATGTTCCAGAGCACCGGCCGCCGTCCGTAGGCGACGGTCACGTCGTGCCATTCGACGGTGTGGGCGAGGGTCGGGGTGGAAATTCCGGAAGGCATGATCAGCGACCTCCCGCGAGCCCCGTCACGATCGTCTCCACGTTGGCCCGCAACACCGACTCGAGCGTCTCCCCGCCGCTGCCGGGACCGCCGAGCGAATCGGAGTACAGCCGTCCGCCGAGGGCGACCGGCTGACCGCGGGCCCGCGCGCCCTCCCGGAGGGCTTCGACGTTGCGGTCCGACACGCTCGTCTCCACGAACACGGCCGGGAGCTTCCGCGAGACGATCAGATCGACCAGCCGGTTGACGTCGGCGAGCCCCGCCTCACTCTCGGTGCTGGTGCCCTGCACCCCCACCACCTCGACGCCGTAGGCCCGGCCGAAATAGCGGAATGCGTCGTGGGCCGTGACGAGCACGCGTCGCTCCGCGGGGAGCGTGGCGATCCGTGCCCGCAATTCGTCGTCGAGTGCGACCAGCCTGGCCGCGTAGTCGCCCGCCCGCTTCCGGCAGTCCTCCGCCGCCGCGGCGTCGGCGGCCGCCACCGCCTCGGCCACCGCCGGAGCACACCCGCTCCAGAGCCTGGCGTCGAACCAGACATGCGGGTCGTACAGGCCGGGCGCCACCTCCAGGAGCCTCTCACGCGGCAGCGTCTCGGCCACCGCGACGACCCGCTTCCGGCGGCCGAGCCGTTGCAGGAGATCCGCGAGCTTTCCCTCGAGATGGAGGCCGGACGCGAAGACGAGGTCGGCCCGCGCCAGCCGGTCGGCATCCCGGGGTGTGGGCTTGTAACTGTGGGGATCGATTCCGGGCTCCATGAGCGAATCGACCACCATCCGATCGCCGACGACCTGCCGCACGAGGTCGGCGACGACCGTGGTCGTGGCGACGACCCGCGGGGCTTCGCCAGCGGTGGCTGCCGGACAGGCGGCCAGGGCCGCCCCCCACACGAGCAGCCGGGCGATCCGCCGCGGTTTTGAGTCACCAAAATTCATTTTTTGAAGCCTCAAAAATATATCGTCCTCCCCGGTCCGCCGCAACGGTCGTCCCGGGGCGGCGGCCACCGGCGCGTTGACCGCAGCGGAGGGCAGATTTACCCTCACGGCATGGCGGATCGATGCCGCCCGCCTGCTGCCGTCGTCATCCCCCGGGTGCACCGGTGAAATCGACCTACTTCAAGCGTTTTCGGATGGACGCCGACCTGGCGGCCTGCCGCCCGGCACGACCTCTGCCACCCGGCTATCGGTTCGTGTCGTGGAACGAGGCGCTGCTGGACGTCCACGCCCGCACCAAGTTCCGGTCCTTCCGGTCCGAGCTCGACGCCACGGTGTTCCCGTGCCTCGGTGATTTGGAGGGATGCCGGCGTCTGATGCGGGAGATCCGTGGCAAGCCGGGGTTCCTGCCGACTGCGACCTGGCTCGTGGTCTGCAACGACCAGATGGGCGAACTCGAATGGTGCGGCACGATCCAGGGCGTCGTCGATCGGTTCGGCGTCGGGTCGATCCAGAACATCGGCGTCGTCCCCGTCCAGCGGGGCCGGGGGCTCGGCACCTGCCTCATCGAGCAGGCGTTGGCCGGTTTCCGCGGCCACGGACTGCGGCGCGCCTCGCTGGAAGTCACCGCCGGCAACTCCCGGGCGGTGCGGCTCTACCAGCGGCTGGGCTTCCGCAAGGCGAAGACGGTCTACAAGATGGTCGACGAGGCGCAGGCCGTCGATGTCGCATCGCATGCCGCGGTGCAGGACGCTGCCGGCCTGGAACTCGTCGCCGAAGCCGCCTGCCTGTGAAGCAGACCCTGTTTTCCGCCACGCTCGACAACGGCATCGTGATTCTGGGCGAGGAGCTGCCCGGGCTCGAGTCGGTCGCGATCGCCTTCCACACGCCGGCCGGCGCGGTGCACGACGGGGCGGGGCGGTGCGGCCTCGCCACGCTCTCCGGCGAGATGATGCTCCGCGGAGCCGGCCCCCGCTCCAGCCGCGAGATCGTCGAGGCGTTGGAAGGGGCGGGCGTCCAGTGGTCGCAGAGCGTGTCGACGAGCCATGCGAGCTTCGCCGGCGCGATGGTCGCGCGGCAGCTGCCGGAGGCCCTGCCGATCTACGCCGACATCCTCCGCCGCCCGCGGCTCGAGGCCGGGCAGCTCGAGCAGGCGCGGCAGATGGTGCTCCAAAATCTCGCCGGCACCGAGGACGATCCCGCCCACCGCGCGATGTCGGCCCTCAAGCAGCTCCACTACCCCAGTCCGTGGGGCATGCCGAGCGAGGGCCTGTCCGCGGAGGTCGAGGGACTCGATCTTCATGCGATCCGCTCGTTCGTCGGCGACCACGTCCGGCCCGAGGGCACGATCATCGCCGTCGCGGGGCGGATCGACTGGGACGACGTGGTGCGCCGCGTCACCGGACTGTTCGGCGACTGGCGGACGGGGGCGACGCCGACGATCGCGTCCGGCCCCCGCGGCCCCCGGTTTCGCCATGTTCCGCACGACGCCCAGCAGACCCACATCGCGCTGGCCTGGTCGGCGCCCCCCTACCGCGAGGACGACTCCTACGAGGCGACCGCGGCCCTCGCCATCCTCGGCGGCGGCACGAGCGCCCGGCTGTTCACCGAGGTGCGCGAGCGGCGCGGGCTGTGCTACAGCGTGTCGGCCGGCTACCAGACGCTCCGCGAGCATGCCGCCGCCGTCTGCTACTCCGGCACGAGCGCGGCCCGCGCCCAGGAGACGCTCGACGTGATGCTGGCCGAGATCGAGCGGCTGCCGGGCACGCTCGAGGCCGAGGAACTCGACCGCGTGAAAGCCCGCGCGAAGAGCGGGCTCGTGATGCAGCAGGAGTCGAGCGCGGCCCGCGCGGGGGCGATCGCCCGGCAGTGGTACCACCTGGGCGCGATCCGCACCCTCGCGGAGGAACTCGCCCGCTACGACCGGCTCACCGTCGGGTCGATCGAACACTGGCTCACCGCCAATCCCATCCGCGACCTGTCGGTCGTCTCGCTCGGCCGCGAGCCCCTGGAGGTGCCCCATGCGGTTTCAGCATGAGCGGCTGCCCAACGGTCTCGACGTGATCGCCGAGATCACCGACGGGGGCCTCTCCACGAGCGTCGGTTTTTTCGTGAAGACCGGGGCCCGTGACGAGAGCGACGCCCTGTGGGGCGCGAGCCACTTTCTCGAGCACATGATCTTCAAGGGCACCGCCGACCTCTCGGGCGACGAGATCAACCGCAGGTTCGACTGGATGGGTGCCGCGGCCAACGCGTTCACGAGCGAGGAGGACACGGTCTACCACGCCGTCGTGCTCCCCGACCAGCAGCACGAGGCGGTGTCGCTGCTGGCCCGCATGATGCGGCCGGCCCTGCGGGAGGACGACTTCCAGACAGAAAAGCTCGTCATCCTGGAGGAGATCCGGATGTACGACGACCAGCCCCCGTTCGGCGCCGACGACCGCTGCCGGGCGGCCTTCTTCGCAGGTCACCCGCTGGCCCGCAGCGTGCTCGGCACGATCGACTCCATCACGGCGCTCGACGTGGAGGGGATGCGGGAGTATCACCGCCGACGCTACGCCCCCGACAACATCGTGCTCGCCGCCACGGGCGCCGTCGATTTCGCCGCCCTCGTCGCCTCTGCCCGCCATCACTGCGGCGACTGGGAGCCCCGGCCGTGCCCGCCGCGAACCGTCCCGCCGCGCGGCCATCCACCCGGAGGCCGCCCCTCCATCGAGACGATCACCCGCCCCGGTGCGGCGCTCGAGTACGCGGTGCGGATGTCCGCCGGTCCGGACGGGAGCGACGACGATCGGTTTCCGGCCAAGATGCTCGCCATGACGCTCGGCGACGACTCCGGAAGCAGGTTGTACTGGGCGCTCGTCGACGGAGGCGAGGCCGAGCACGCCTCGCTCCACCACCACGACTTTCTCGACGCCGGCGTATTCGGCACGCAGCTGTCGTGCGATGCCGACGACGTCGAGGTCCTGCTCGGTCGGATCGTCGAGATCTACGGCGAGGCGGGCCGGCGCGGAATCGCAGCCGCCGAGATGGAGCAGGCCCGCAACAAGCTGGCCGGCCGGGTCGTGCTCGCCGGCGAGCGGCCCCGGAGGCGACTGTTCGGCGTGGGGCTGGAGTGGGCCCACACCGGCCGCTACCGCTCCGTGGCGGACGATCTCGCGATCGTCGAGCGGATCTCGCTCGACGATCTTCACCGCGTGCTCGCCCGGTGGCCTCTCGACGGCCCCGCCTCGACCGTGCTGGCCGGGCCGCACTCGGCCCCCTCCGCAGCCCCTTCCTTTTGACCGTCGCGGCTGCGCATAATCTGCGCTGCCATGGTGCCGTTGCTCGCAAATCGCTGGCTGATCGCCGTCCCGCCCATCTGGCTGCTGGGGGCCGGTGGAGCCATCGCGCTCGTCGCCATCCTCGCCGTCTGGGCCCTGTTGCGGGCGGTGCAGCCGCGGTCCGCGGAAGAGGCACGCACGAGCCTGGGAGACGGGTTCGCCGGTCCCTTCGGATGGCTCCTGCTCGCCCTCTCGCTGATCGCGGTCGCCCTGGCCCCGCTCGTCCCGCTGGGACAGATCGCCCGGTCGATCAGCCGGATGGCAGCGAGTGACAGCCTCGACCGAACGGTGACCATCGAGCCTCAGGCGTCGCTCCAGCCGATCGAACTCGACCTCCGGCCGCAGGAACTCGTCTCCTTCTCGCTCGAAAGCTCCGCTCCGCTCACGGTCCGCACGCAGCAGCCGATCGAGGGCTTCGCGATGGCGAAGGTGCCCGACGTGGACCTCGTGGCCGCCAAACCCTGGACGTGGCAGCGGAGCGAGGGAGCGACGAGCCCGTTTCTCGGAACCCGCGCGAAACTCGAGGCGACGAACCCGTCGGCCGAGCCCGTGACGCTCCGCGTCCGCGGTCGCCTCGAGCCGGAGTTTCCGCAGGCGGCGATCCTGATCTGGACCGCGATCGTCCTCTCGGCGATCGCCGCAGCCTACGCCCTGTTCCGCCTCGTGCCCCGGCGGGTCGCGGCGGTCGCGGCCACGACCACCAAGGAGGCGATCGGCCAACCGGTGTTCACCGTGGCCCTCGTGGTGGGTGCGATCCTGCTCCTGCTGTTCATCGTCATCCCCTACAACACGTTCGGCGAGGACGTGAAGATGCTCAAGGACAGCGGCCTGACCCTGATCAAGGTTCTGGCGCTCCTGGTCGTCGTCTGGACGGCGAGCGTCGCGGTCTCCGACGAGATCGAGGGCCGCACGGCGCTCACCGTGCTCTCGAAGCCCCTCACACGACCGCAGTTCATCCTCGGCAAATTCGCCGGTCTGACGCTCGTCGCCCTGCTCGTCTTCCTGATTCTCGGCAGCGTGCTCATGGCCACGACGAGCCTCAAGGTCGTGTACGACGCCCGCGAGGCGTCGAAGGTGGACCCGCTGTGGCGCGACTGCGCCGACGAGATGATCACGGTCGTGCCGGGTCTCGTGCTCTCGCTCCTGGAGACGATCCTGCTCGCGGCCGTGAGCCTCGCGGTATCCACGCGGCTCGGCATGATCCCGAACCTTCTCATCTGCTTCACGGTCTACGCCCTCGGGCACCTCGTCCCGCTGATCGTCCAGTCGAGCGTGGGGAAGTTCGCCATCGTGCGATTCGTGGGGCAGTTGTTCGCCACGCTCCTGCCGGTGCTCGAACACTTCACGATCGAGGCTGCGGTCGTGGGCGGCGTGCCCGTGCCGTGGGGCTACCTGGCATGGGCGGCGCTCTACGCCGGCCTCTACTCCGCGGTGGCCCTGCTCGTGGCCCTCGTGCTGTTCCAGAACCGCGACCTCGCGTAGCCGACGCGATCACCGCGCGACGCCGGTCCGTCCGGTGAGGCCGATCAGTCCCAGGCTGTCGGACGGCCGGCCCGGCAGCGTGGCCCCGCCGATCGGTTGCCAGACGGTCGAGGCCGCCTCCGCCTTGCCGTCGAAGAACAGCGTGATCCCTCCCGGCAGCCGCCGCTCGATCTTCGGCCCCACTTCGAGCCCGATCCGCCCCCACTGCTCGTTCTGCCCGAGGAGCGTTCGCACTTCCACCGCCTCGCGGCCACGGCCGTGCTCGTTGGCGAGCCCGACGCCGCCGACCCACTTCGCGGGCCCCTGCTCGATGACCGACCGATCGGCCTGCAGCCCCGCCATCACGTCGATTCCCTCCAGGCGGCGCCGGACTTCCGCGGTGAGTGGCTGCCGGACCTGATCGGGCGCCGTCGGCCCCCGCACGACGACGCCGAGCGCCGCGGCCTCCTCCCGGACCTCGAGGTCGCTCGGGCGCAGCGCGGCCGCGAGCGAGGACACCCCCGCGAAGTCATGCAGCAGGACGTCCTCGCCGCGCGCCGCGACGGCGATCACGGCGATCACGATCAACAAGCCCGGCCTCATCCCGCCCGCCTCCCGGTTCGCTGCCAGGATCCTTATCGGCTTTTGAGGCCGGCTCGGCGCACGGGCTCGGCGATGCGAAGGACAGGGGTCACCCGGTCTTGCGGCGCGGCAGCGGCGGGAGCGGTCGCGGGGACGCTGCGGGATGGGTGATCGTTGCCGGCGGCTCGTGAACGGCGCCGAACCGCGTGCAGGCCAGGGAGTCGATCACGCGATTGGCGACCTCGAGCGCCGCGGCGCCGGCCGAGGCTGGCACGAGCGGTGCCCGCCCCGTGCGGATCGCCGTCAGGAAGTCGTCATGCTCGCAGGCGATGGCGTTGGCGTCCGGCACGGACACCGTCTCGAGCGGCAGCACGTCGCGGAAGAAGGCATCCTTCAGAGGGCCGCGGTCCGCCGGAGGCACGGCCGACGCGACGAAGCGTCCCGACTGCACGGCCGGCGACGCACCGACGACTTCCACGGTCTTGGCGTTGAAGTCCACCGCGGCCATCGCCGTCGGCGACCAGATCGAAACGGCGCGGCGCAGGGCCGGGCTGATCCGCGAGGCGGTCAGATCGGCCACGATCCCCGACGAGAAGACCAGCCTCGCCTTCACCGCGTCCTCGTGGCCGCCGGTCGCGGCGAGTCCGTGCGCCTCCACCTGCTCGAGCCGGCCGGGGTCGAGCGAGAGCACGAGGTCGATGTCGTGAATCATGAGATCATGGACCACGCCCACGTCCATCGAGCGGAACGTGAACGGAGCGAGGCGGGCCGCCTCGATGCTGACGGGCCGGCCGACGCGCTCCACCGCGACCCTCCACGCGGGATTGAACCGCTCGACGTGCCCCACCGCGACGACGCGACCGTGGCGGCGGGCGGTCGTGACGATCGCCCGGGCGTCCTCGACGGTGGCCGCGATCGGCTTCTCGACCAGGAGATCGATGCCCGCCTCGAGCAGCGGCAGGGAAACGGCCGCGTGCAGTCCCGTCGGCGTCGCGACCACGGCCGCGTCCACGCGGCCCGCGAGCGCCAGCGGATCAGTCAGGGCCTGGCAGCCGTGCCCGGCCGCGACACGCTGCACCGCCTCCGGTGCCGCATCCACCACCGCGACGAGTTCCACATCCTCACGGGCGGCAAGCAGCCGCGCGTGGATCGTTCCCAGATGCCCGCAGCCGACCACGGCGATCTTCGTCTTCGTCATGCAGCCCTCCGTCGCTCCCGGGCGCGGCCATGCCGGCCCTCGTGCTGGTGTGCCAGAAAGTCGAGCAGTTCGACGACCGGCGGCAGGAGCATGCCCTGCTTCTGGAGAATCTCGCCGGCCGACGCAAGACCGACCTTCGCCCGGTAGACGAGGCGATGGGCTTCGGTCACCGCCGCGATCGCGTCGGACGTGAAGCCGCCGCGCCGCAGCGCCACGACGTTCACGCACCGCGGCCGGGCCGGCAGCCCCTCGCAGAGCATGAACGGCGGGATGTCGTGGAGCACGCGCGAGACCCCGGCCACGAACGACCAGCCCCCGATCGTGGCCCAGTGATGCACGGCCACCGCTCCGGAAAGGGAGGCGTGGGACTGCACCCGCACGTGCCCGCCGAGCAGCGTTCCGTTCGCGATGATCACGTGATCCCCCACGCGGCAGTCGTGGGCCACGTGGCTGTTGGCCATGAGAAAATTGCCGTCGCCGACGACGGTCTCCCCGTCCTCCTTCTCGCTCGCCCGGTTGATCGTGACACCCTCGCGGATCACGTTGCCGTCGCCGATCACGACCCGCGTTGGACTGCCCCGGTAGCTGACGTCCTGCGGCTCGCCGCCGATCACCGCGTGGGGGAAGATCCGATTGCGGGCACCGATCCGCACGTCTCCCAGGATCGTGACCTGGCTGCCGATCACCGTTCCCGGGCCGACGACCGCACCCCCCGAGATCACGCTGTAGTGCCCGACGACCACCCCGGGCCCGAGCACGGCCCCGGGCTCCACGACGGCGGTGGGGGCGATCGCGGGCGGGGAACCGCCTCCGACCACGCCGCCTCCGTTACCGCTCGAGTCGTGCCCATCCGTCATGGCCGCGCCCTTTCGTGTCCGGCCCCGTTCACCCCGCCAGGCACGCGGCCTCGCCGACCGCCACGCCGAGCAGCCGGCCCGCGAGCTCCGCGTTGAGCCGATGGCCGCTCCGGTAGCCGCGGACGTGCCCGTGGATCGGCCGTCCCGCGAGCGACAGGTCGCCGACCAGATCGAGCACCTTGTGACGCACGCACTCGTCGGGCCAACGCAGGGGATTGTCGACCGGACCCTCGGGAGAGAACACGACGAGATCCTGCAGCGAGACGTCGAGCCCGAGCCCGGCCGCCCGCAGCCGCCCGGCCTCCTCGACCGTGATGAACGTGCGCGCCGCCGCCAGCTCGCGCCGATACGCTTCCGGGGACAGCTCGAGCGAAAACTCCTGGCGGCCGATCGGTCCGGCGCCGTAGTCGAGCACGTAGTCCACCGACAGTCCGGCGAACCGCGGCGGCAACGCCTCCAGCCACGCGTCGTCGGTCCCGACCCGGACCCGCTCGCGCACCACGATCGGATCACGCGGCACGCCGAGCGAGACGACGCCCGCCGCGTCGATCGCCTCGACGAACGCCTGCGCGGAACCATCGAGGCGGGGCAGCTCACAGGCGGTGAGCGAGACGCCGCAGTTGTCCACCCCGAGGGCGGCGAGGGCGCTCAGGAGATGCTCCACCATCTCCACCCCGACACCCCCGACGGCCAGATTCGTGCGGGCGGTCGCCTCGACGCGGCTGGCGAGAGCGGCAGGAATACGCACGCCCGGCGACCGGTCGTCACGCGTGAACCAGACGCCCTCCCCGGCCGAGGCGGGCCGGATTTCGACACGGTTCTCCCGGCCGCTCCAGTAGCCGCGCCCCGTGACGACCACGGGACGACGGACCGTCTGCTGCGGGCCGGGGCACGGGAGGGTTGGCATGATCAGCGGCGCGGCTGGGCGACACCACCGGCGGCCACGGCCGGGCCGTTGAGCATCTTGAGGATGTCCGGGGTGATGTCGATGCCGGGCTCGAAGTACACGATCGGCTTCGTGATGCCGCGGAGGATCTGGTTGCGGTCGGAGTTGTCCACCGGCTCACCGTCGAAGCGGTGCACGACGGCGATCCGATGCTCGCGGGCGAACTGCTCGACCGCCTTCTCGACCTCGGTGTAGACCTGCAGGTAGACCTTCGCCTCCCGGTCCATGAAGTCCTTCTTCTGAAGCTGCGCGTTGACGTTGAAGTCGCCCTGCGCCTTCGCCACCTCCGCCTCGAGCTTCTTGTATTCCGGCGTGCCCACGTTGAACCCCTTGAGCTGCTCCATCAGGCCCGTGATCCGGTCGCGTTCGGCCTTGAGACCGTTCTCCGCCGCCATCACCTCGTCCTTCATCTTGTCCATGGCCGCCTTGAACCGGGCGTGATTCTTGAAGATGTAGCCCACGTCGATGACGGCCACGTGCGTCGCCGGCCCGGCTGCAGGCTGCGGCTGCGCGGGTGCCTGGCCGAATGCGGGGACGTGGACGGCGGCCAGCGCGGCCACGCAGAGAACGGCTGCCAGTTGCGACTTCACGGAAAGCACTCCTTGCTGGGTTGTGTCGGGGGCCGACGGCGGCGGGTCCGAGGCGGGCGGGATCATGCCAACCCGTCCGCGCCGGCTCAAGGCCAAAAACGGGCCGAAAACACGCCGCACCGCGAAGCCGGCGGCGGTTGTCAACGCGGTTTCCCGAGGTCCGACCCGGGGGCGTCGTCGAGCAGCAGCAGCGCCCGCGGCAGCGTCGAATCGACGACCCGCGACACGGCCACCACGAAGCCCGCCGCACCGTCGCGCCACCCGCCCTGCACGAGATAACTCTTGATGAACGCCGCGGTGCCGCGCACCGGCAGCGTCCACGGGGCGCCGTGTTGCCCACGGTCCCGCAACAGCCCGGCCTTCAGCCGCGCGTAGCGGATCGAGCGGGCGAGCACGTCGGCGGAATCGGCGAAGCTGCGATGGAGGATCGAGCCCCGCAGCAGCCGCGGCGGGGTCCGGGCCTCGACCCGCTCGTGGACCGACAGCGCGGAAAAGCCGGCCCGACCGCGATGGAACAGCCGGAGCACGCGTTCGCCCCCCCACGGACCGTGCCGCACCTCGCGAGCGCCGATGAAGGTTCGTCGCCGGAAGGCGTAACAGGCGTCCGGGTCGGCCAGATCGAGGTCCTGCACGGCGGCTGCGGCCTCGGCATCGAGCGCCTCGTCGGCGTCGAGCGACAGGATCCAATCGTGGGCGGCCAGCTCCACGGCGCGGCGCTTCTGCGGCCCGTAGCCGAGGAACGGCTGGTGCTCGACGCGGGCCCCGGCGGCCCGCGCGAGTGCGACCGTGGCGTCGGCCGACCCGGAATCGAGCACGAACCGCTCGGCACAGAACGCGGCGCTGGCAAGCGTCGTCTCGATGTGCCGTGCCGCGTCACGGGCGATCACGACGCACGAGATCGACGGTCGCCCGACCGTCATGGCTCCGGCTCCTCCGCCGGAATCGCGACGGGGCCGTCGGCGGCCGGCTTCAGCGGGAACTCGAGCGTGAACGTGCTCCCCACGCCGAGCGTGCTCTCCGCCCGGATGTCCCCTCCGTGCTCACGCAGGATCTTGCGGCTGACCGTGAGACCGAGCCCCGTGCCGCGGGCTCCCTTCGTCGAGACGAACAGGTTGAAGACCTCGGCGAGCGTCTCCGGGCTCATCCCCTCGCCGTTGTCGGCCACGACGATCCGCACCAGGCCGGCCGGGCGGTCGATCCCGACACGGATCTCGACCCCGGCGTCGGGGCGGTTTTCCACGGCATCCAGGGCGTTCGTGACGACGTTGAGCACCGCCCGGGCGATTCCCTCGGGATCGAACACGAGCCTCGGCAGGTCCGCCGGCGGCGTCCAGTGGATCGTGGTGCCCGCATCGGCGGCCCGCTGGTGCACCGTCTCCACGATGTCCGTGACCAGCGCCGACAGATCCGTCGGCACGGGGTCGGGCTCCCGTTCCTTGCTGAACGACAGCATGTCCATGACGAGCGAGGAGATCTTGGCCTGGTTGCGCCCCACGATCTCCCAGCCCTTCCGCAGCACGCCGAAGTCCTCGTTCTCGAGGCCCATCTCCACGAGATAGCCGCCCCCCTTGATCCCCTGGAGGATGTTCTTGATGTGGTGCGAGAGCGTGGCGATGGTCTGGCCCACCGCCGCCAGACGCTCCGACTGGACCATCGCCGAATAGTAGGTCGTGTCCTCGACGGCGAGCGCGGCCTGGTGGCCGATCGCGATCATCAGTTTGAGGTGCTCGTCGTTGAATCGCCGCCGCCCGGACTCCATCGACTCTCCGAGCGGCACCGTCGTGTCGACGTAGATCACGCCGACGGTGTCGTAGCGGCCCTGCATCGGCACGCAAATCGCCTCGCGCACGCCGGTGCGCACCACACTGTGGCCGGAAGCGAAGCGGTCGTCGTCCTGGGCGTCGCTCGTGAGCACGCCCTCACGCCGCTCGAGGACGTAGTCGAGGATCGTGCGGCTGATCGCCATCGACGTCGTGTCGCCGACCCGTCGGTCGCGACGGGCCTTTGTCCGGAGCTGCCGCGTCTCGGGATCGAGCAGCATGATGCAGCCCCGGTCGGCCTCGATCCACTCGAACACGAGTTGCAGGATCCGGCCGAGGAGGTCGTCGATGTCGAGCGTGCGGCTGGCGGCGAGGGCGGTGCGGTACATCACCTGGACGTTGCTCCGGGCACGGGCCAGCCACCGGTCCTGCGTGTCGTCCGGCGTCAGTCCGGCGTCCTCCCCCTCGTCGTCCCGCATCGACCTCACGATCCGCGACCCGTCGCCCGCCGCGTCCATCGGCACGATGTCCACCTGCCCGGCGACCCGACCGTCCTCGTGGTCCTTCGACCAGACCATCACGGTGCGGCCGACCTGGATCTGGTCGCCGCTGGTCAGTTCCGCCCGCTCCACCTTGCGGTTGTTGACGTAGGTGCCGTTGGAACTCGTGAGATCCCCCACGAAGAACGTCCCGTCCACCCGGCGGATTTCGGCATGCCGGCGCGAGACCTCGTTGTCGTCGAGCTGGATGAAGTTGCCCGCCTCGCGGCCGATGCTCACCACTCCGTCGCTGGTGGAAAGGTCGTAGCGGGCGCCGCGATTGCGGCCCTGGATGACGTAAAGCGACGGCACGAACAGGAGGCTCCCGGCACGCCACGAACACTGCGACTCGTGCCGCCAGGATTCTCGCACACGAGACGCCGGCGGTGAAGCGGATAGAATTCCACGAGTTCCTCGTGTCCGTCCGACTCGGGAAGGTCTCATGACTTCGCAACAATCGAACCAGTCACGGCGTGGATCGCGGAGCTTGCTCCGGTCGGGTCGGGTCGCGGCCGGACTCGCGGCCGGATTCGCGGTGGTCGTGCCGATCGCCGTCCGGGCCGGCGAGGCCGACCTCGCGGCGCGGGCTGCGGTCGAAACGCGGCTGCGATCCGCGGTGGAGTGGCTCGCCGCCCCCGAGCGCGAGGGTCGCGGGCCGGGCACCGCGGGGCTCGATCAGGCCGCCGACTGGGTGGCGGGCCGGTTCCGGGAGATCGGCCTCGACACCACGGTGGTCGGCGAGGCGCCGTTCCAGCCGTTCTCCATGACGCTGGAGGCGAAACTGGGACCGGCGGGGGAAAACGTGGCGGAGATCGTCGGCCCGCCCGGACCTGACGGCAGGCCCGACGTGCGTCCGCTGGAACTCGGCAGGGATTTCACACCGCTCGCAGCCGGCGGTTCGGGAACGTTCGATCTGCCGCTCGTCTTCGGGGGCTACGGCATCACCGCTCCGAAGGAAGGCTACGACGACTACGCGCCGCTCGCCCCATCCGGAGCCGAGGGGGCGGCGATGATCGTGCTCCGCCAGGAGCCTCAGAAGGACGACCCGCACAGCGTGTTCGACGGCAACCAGGCGTCGCAGCATGCGGCCCTGACCCGCAAGGTGGCGAACGCGTCGGAGCACCGTGCCGGAGGACTCGTGTTCACCAACGACGCCACCGACGCCGACGACGCGCTCATGGCGTTCGACCGGGCCGGAGACGGCTCGGAACGGCGCACGTTGCCGGTGCTCCACGTCCGCCGCACGGTGGTCGCTCCGGTCATCGAAGCTGCGCTCCACCGCGATCTCCCGCAGCTCGAGCGGGCGATCGACGACACCCTCGAGCCTCAGGCCGCGCCGCTCTCCGGCTGGCGGATCCGGGGCCGCGTGGCGATCGAGCGCCGCGAAACCCGGTCGCGGAACGTCCTCGCGATTCTGCCCGGGACGAGCGGCCGGGAGACGGTCGTGCTCGGCGCACACTACGATCATCTCGGATACGGCGGCGCCAACTCCGCGGCACCGGGCGAGACGACGGTGCATCACGGCGCCGACGACAACGCCAGCGGCACGGCGATGCTCGTCGAGGTTGCACGGATGCTCGCGGCGGCCGGACCGTATCCGCGCACGATCCTGTTCGCCGCCTTCTCGGGGGAGGAACGCGGCCTGCTCGGCAGCGCGCACTACGTCGCCAACGCGGCCGTGCCGCTGGCCGACACCGTCGCGATGGTGAATCTCGACATGGTGGGCCGCCTGGACGGGGAGAAACTCGTGGTCCACGGCACCGGCACCGGCACCGGCCTCGACGCGCTCGTCGATCGGCTGGTGGCGGCCCACGCGTTCGACGTGGCGAAGGAGCCCGGCGGGTTCGGCCCCAGCGACCATTCCAGTTTCTACGCGCGGAAGATCCCGGTCCTTCACCTCTTCACCGGCTCCCACGCCGACTACCACCGGCCGACCGACACCGCGGACAAGATCAACTACGCCGGGATGGTGCGGGTGGCCCGTCTCGTGACCGACGTCGTGCGGGAACTCGCCACGGCGCCGGAGCGGCCCGCGTACGTCGAGGTGGCTTCGAAAATGTTCGCCCGCGGAGGCGACAGGCCCTACTTCGGCAGCATTCCCGACTTCGGCAAGCCCGGCCAGGGCTACGCGATCACCGGCGTGACGAAAGACTCCCCCGCCGCCCGCGGCGGACTGCGGGGCGGCGACGTGATCGTGCGGCTCGGCGACAGCGCCGTCACCGGACTGGAGGACTTCGACAGCGCGCTGCGCAAGTTCAAGGGGGGCGACACGGTGCAGGTGGTCGTGCTCCGCGCGGGCGCCGAAGTCACGCTCGACGTCACGCTCGCCGCCCCGAGGTGAAACCGGCCGGCCGGCACCTCAGGTGATTCTCAGGGCCGCGAGCACCCGCTCCATGTCGGCCGGCAGCGGGGCGGCCAGGGTGAGCCTCGCCCCCGTGGTCGGATGGTCGATCGCGAGGCTGGCCGCATGGAGCGCCTGTCGCGCGAGGAGCGGCGGGCCGGGGGGGAGCCCGAACAGCGTCGGTTCGATGAGCGACCTGCCGCTGTAGAGCATGTCGCCCAGGACCGGACAGCCGATGTGGGCGAGATGCACCCGGATCTGGTGCGTGCGTCCCGTCTTCGGCGCCACCCGCACGAGCGCCGCCCCCCGGAACCGCTCCAGGACCTCGTAGCGGGTCACGGCATCGCGGCTCGTGGCGTGGTCGCGCCGCACGGCCATCTTCTCCCGCTGGTAGGGATGGATGCCGATCGGGGCCGAGATCTCGTCGCGGTCGAAGCCGGGCTGCCCCTGCGTGATCGCCAGATAGGCCTTCTCGACGGTGCGGCGCTCGAACTGCCTGGCGAGGCGGTGGTGCGCCTCCTCTGACCGGGCCACCACGATCACGCCGCTGGTGTCGCGGTCGAGCCGATGGACGATTCCCGGGCGCGTCGGTCCGCCGATCGTCGACAGGCCGGAGGGGCTCGAGGCGTCGTCGTCGTGGCGCTCCAGGTGCCACTTCAGGGCGCCGGCGAGCGTCCCCTTCCAGTTCCCTTTGGCGGGATGCACGACCATGCCCGCCGGCTTGTTCACGGCCGCCATCACATCGTCGAGATGCAGAAACTCGAGCGGAATCGCCTCCGCCGCCGGTCCGGCTCGGGGCGGCTCGGGCACCGTGATGCATACGAGCGAGCCGGCCCGCAGCCTCACGGCGGCCCGCGCGACGACCCCGTCCACACGCACCTTGCCCTGCTCGATCGAGCGGGCGAGAAACGACCGACTCTGGTCCGGAATCATCCGCGCGAGGAACACGTCGAGCCGAAGTCCGGCTGCCTCGGGCTGCACCGCGAAAGCCGCCTCGTCACCGGCCGACAGGGGGCGGGGGCTCGGGGCGTCCAGGGGCTACTCCTGCGGCTTGGCGGCCGGCTCCACCGGCTTGTCCTCCGCGGCCGGCTTCTGCACCGGCGGCGTGATCTTCTGGGCGGAGAACCAATCATACCACTGCCGCGTGGCCTCCCGGCCGGCGATGTCGGCATGCTCGCGGGCCAGACCGGCGAGCGCTCCCTGGGGAAACTCCGCAGCCACCGCGGCGTAGCCGCGCTTCGCCTCTTCCAACTGCCCCATGCTCTCGCGGGCCTTGGCGAGGCCGAACGTGGCCCTCTCGGCCAGCATCTCCTGCGGCCTGGCGGCGAGGATCGCGGTGTAGAGGTCGGCGGCAGCCTGGAGCCGCGGCGCCGCCTGATCCTTGTTCGCGAACAGGAGCTCGGTGCCGTCGATGAGCGACATGTCGGCCATCACCAGTCTGGACCACTCCGCGGCCGGCGTGCCCGGATACCGCCGCACCACCTCGTCGAACGCCTGCGGGTCGCCGCTGGAGAGGCCGGCGAGGAACGCGTCCCACGCCTGCGACTTCGTCGTGGTCGCCTGCGATGAAACGAGCACCCACGTGGCCAGCACCACCAACCCGCCGCCGAGGGCGAGCAGGATCGCATTGGCGTGGGGCCGGAGACGGTCGATCAGTTCGAGCGTCTTGTCCGCGAGCGCATTCCCCTCGATCTCCTCGACATCCTCGGGCGGCAAGCCCCTCTGATCGTCGCGCATCCTCGCACCTCGCACATGCAGCCGTGGACCTGGAAGCGCAGCAATAGAGACGGCACGGCCGGCGGCGTCAAGGCGATCGCGAGCGTCGTCGGAGAGGCCGTGCGGCGGGTTCTGTTACATTCGGTCCATGCTCCTCAACCCCGCCCAGACCGAGGCCGTGCACGCCCCCGTCGGCCCGCTGCTCGTGCTCGCCGGCGCGGGCACGGGCAAGACGCGCGTGGTGATCGCCCGGATGGCCCACCTCGCCCGGATCGGCACCAGGCCGACGCGGATTCTCGGGGTCACGTTCACCAACAAGGCGGCGAAGGAGATGCTCGCGAGAGCGGGCAAACTCCTCCGCACGGGGCCGGACGAGCGGCCGGAGATCTCCACGATCCATTCGCTGTGCGTCCGCATCCTGCGGCGTCATGCGCCGAAGGTCGGCTACCCCGACCGATTCGCGATCGTTGATCGCGGCGAGCAGGAATCGATCGCCCGGAAGGTGTTGAAGGAACTGAAGGTGCCCGACGCGGTGCTCAGGCCCGGCGATCTCATCGACCGCGTCAGCCGCTGGAAGAGCCGCGCCGTGCGACCCGACGGCGCCTTCGACACGCTCTCGGCCGATGCGGCCGAGTCGTGGACCCTCGCCGCCGCCGGGTACCGGCGCTACCAGGAGGCGCTCCGGGCGGTCGGCGCGGTGGACTTCGACGACCTGCTGCTCGTGGTCGAGGATCTGTTCGCGCGGCACGAGGAGGTGCGTCGGGCGGAGGCCGGCCGTTTCGACCACCTGCTCGTGGACGAATACCAGGACACGAGCGGCATCCAGGAGCGGATCCTCACGGCGCTCGCACGCGACCACCGCAGCCTGTGCGTGGTGGGAGACGACGACCAGTCGATCTATGCCTGGCGCGGCGCGCAGATCTCGCACATCCTCGAGTTTCCGCAGCGTTGGCCCGGAGCGGTCACGGTGCGGCTGGTGGAGAACTACCGCTCCACACCCGAGATCATCCGCGCCGCCAACGCACTGATCGGCTGCAACACCAGGCGGCATGGCAAGGAACTCGTCTCCCGGGCCCCGTCGGGGCCGCCCCCCGCGATCGTGCAGGCCCAGGACGAGATCGACGAGTCGCGGCGTGTCGTGGCCGATGTCGAGGTCCGGCTCCGCGAGGGCGAGGTGGCACCGGCGGAGGCCGCGATCCTGGTCCGGACGGGCGAGCAGACCCGTGTCTTCGAGCAGGAACTGCGGCGCAAGGGCATTCCCTACGAGCTGATCGGCAGCCGGTCGTTCTTCGATCGGCGCGAGGTGAAGGACGTGATGGCCTACCTGCGGCTGCTCGTCGATCCGGACGACGATCTCGCCCTCGCCCGCATCGCGAACGTGCCGCCCCGGGGGCTCTCGGCCCAGACGCTCGCCCAGTCCAGGACGCAGGCCGCGGTCGGTGGCACCACCGCGTGGCGCGAGCTGCTCGCCGCCCGCGACGCTGGCCGCCTCACCGCCGCTGCTGCGGGAGGCGTGGCGGCCCTCGAGCGGATCGTCTCGCTCCGCGACTCGGCCGTCCCGGGGGCGGCCGCCGACGTCCTGCGCCGCCTCATCGACCTCGCGGGCTACGAGGCTTTCCTCGCCAGGGAGTACGACGACCCGACGGAGGCGGAGGAGCGCAAGGCCTGCGTCGAGGATCTGGTCAACGGGCTCGCGCGACACGAGCAGTCACAGCGCGGTGGCCGGGACTTCGCCCGGATCATCCGTGACTTTCTCGACGAGCTCGTGCTCGACGTCACCGAGGCCGAGCGGTTTCGCGAGGACAAGCCGCGCGGCAACCTGCTCCGACTGATGACGCTGCACGCCGCCAAGGGGCTGGAGTTCGACCAGGTGTGGATGGTGGGCCTCGAGGAGGGCCTCCTCCCGCACCACCGTTCGCTCGAGGACGGCCTCGACGCGATCGCGGAGGAGCGACGGTTGTGCTACGTGGGGGTGACGCGGGCCCGGAAGCGGCTCGCGCTCTCGCTGTGCCTCACCCGGATGAAGTGGGGCAAGAGCCGCCCCTGCAAGCCGAGCCGGTTCCTCTACGAACTGACGGGGCAGGCGGACAAATTCGACGCCTCGGCCCCCGCCCGCGACGAGCCGAAGGTCGCCGCGAAGCGGCCCCGCCCGGCCCGCAACCGAAAATAGGACCGCCGCAGGGCGGGCAGGCGTCGCGTTCCCTCCGGTCAACGGTTGGCCGTCATCACCGCCGGCAGCATGCGCACGAGCTGCCACAGTCCGCTGCGTCCGCGGGCGAGTTCGGCATACATCTCGACGACCCCCGCCGCGAGCATCGCGCCGTGTCGATGCCACGGCACCCAGGCCGGGGTCAGCCGGCTCGTGAGCGGCGCCCGCAGGATCGTGTTGTGCACCAGCGGCAGCATGAGCGGATCGTGCACGAAGCCGATGCCGCTCCTCGGGTCGCCGAGCGTCGCGCCGGGCAAGCCCCCCCAGGGCACGCTCCCGAGCGAGTACGCGATCGCCGACCAGGTGTTCACGGCGACCACCCCGAACGGCAGGTGCTCGACCAGCAGCTGCACCCGGGCTGCGTCGTGCGCCGGCAGTGTCGCAGGCATCGTGACGCTCGCGGCGAGCGATCCGGGCAGCCGGGCCGCGAGCGCCTGGGCGCCGACGCAGAACGCCTCGAGCGAGTCGGCCGTGAGCGGCGTTTCGGCGGCCACGGGCACGAACCACTCACGGTCGATGAACCGCGGGTCGCGTTCGGGATCGACGTGCGGGCGGAATACGGTGGGGAGCGTGCCGTCGGCGGGAGCCGTCGCCCCGGTCAACGATTCCCACGCGGGCCGCGCTCCCGGATACCAGCAGATCCGCGCGGGCTGGGCCGCGAGCCGGCGCTGCACGAGCGCGAGGAACTCCTCCCGCTGGTCCCACGCGCGGGCGGTCACGACGAGCTTGGTGGCGATGCAGTTGAACGACGTGTTGTTCAGGATCGATGCGGCGACGAGGTCGGCCTGGAACGCGAGTTGCCGCGCGTTGTAGCGGCCGGGCACGATGAACCACGGCGTCACGTTGCCGAGTTCGCACGTCACCGACTGCCGGATCGCCGGTCCGTCGCCGCCGACCCTTCCGCCCCACACCACCGCGTCGAAGGCGGACCGGCCGCCGGTGAGGTGGACGTGTTCGAGCCCCGGTGCGGCGAGCGCCGCCCGCACCACCTCCACCCCACCGGCGACGACCGAGAGCATCCGCGCCTCGACCAGCGGGGCGAGGGCCCGCTCCAGCACGGGCCTCAGCTCCGCCTGCAGCGGGTGCAGCTTGAGGAACACCGCTCGGCCATGCTCGAAGATCTGGCTCACGACGTCGGCCGGCGCCAGGCCCGTCACGTTGCCAGCGCCGAGCACGAGGGCCACCCCCCCGGACCGCGGCCGCGCGGCCGCCTCCTCCCGCCACGACCGCATGAACGCCTCGACCCCGCCCGGGTTCACGCACCGCACGACCGCGCCGACGCCACCGAAGATCGTCTCGTCCCGGAGCGGGCGCCGCGGGCCCAGCGCCGGCACCACGTCGATCTCCACCCGCGTCGGCGTGCCACCGCCGCCATGCGCGATCCGCGGCGGCCGCGGGACCGTCGGGAGGCCGGACCGGCCGATGTCCGCCAGGGCCCGCGCCGTGACGAGCAACAGCCGGAGCGTGGCGAGCGGGCCGGTCGCCATCTCTTCGGCCCGCACCGCGGGTGCGCGGGACTGCTTGATCGACAGCGCGGCCTCGACCCATGCGTGCGCGGAGTCGGCCACGGCCCGAGCCGTCCGCAGGGCCACGTCGGCGCGGGCCTCCTGACCGCGGCCCGACCATGCGGCTGCGCCGGACACCAGGCCGTTGATCCGATGCTCGATCTCGCTCATCACCCTTCCCGCTTCACTTGCCGACGCAATGCCGCTGGAATATACGGTCGATCAGGTCCGTCGCGAGATCGAGTCCGGTGACGGCCCCCAGCGCCTCGACGGCGCGGCCGATGAGTCCCGCGGCGACCGCTTCGTCGCAACCGGCGCCGCGAACCTCGGCGGCGGCCGCTTCGATGGCTGCCCGGGCCGTCTCGATGCCCTCGCGCATCCGCAGCGTCGCAGCCCCCGCTCGGGACAGGCCGCGCACGGACTCGAGGATCGCCTGCCGCAGTCCGTCGATCCCGCGTCCGTCGCGGGCGCTCGTGAGGTGGACACCCTCGGGCATCGCCGCGGACGGGACGAGGTCGCAGCGTGTCGCGACGTCGATCCGCACGCCCCCCCCCGGCACCTCGAACGCATCCGCGGCCGCCGCAGCGTCGCGGCAAACCACGATCACGTCGGCCCGGGCCGCCTCGGCGGCCGCGACCGCGCCTGCCGCCGCGGCGAGCGGATCTCCTCCGGCCTGTTCGGCGACGCCGGCCAGATCGACCAGTTGGCACGCGGTGCCCCCGCCCTCCAGCCGCGCGCCGATCCAATCGCGTGTCGTGCCGATCTCGTCCGCCACGAGCGCGGCAGGGCCGCCGACGAGCGCGTTGAACAGGCTGCTCTTGCCGATGTTCGGCCGGCCGAACACCGCGACCCGCGGCAGTTCACCCGCCGCGGCATCCCGGGCCCCGAGCCGGGAGATGATCTCGTCGATCGCCCCCGAGGCTGCCCGGAGACGCGCGGCGACGTCACCACGAAAGGCCGCGCCGTCCGCCGCGACGTGGTCGGGCGACCGCTCGTCGGAAAAGTCGATCACCGCCTCGACGTCCGCACAGAGATCGAGCAGCGACTCGCGCACGGTCCTCAACCGGCGGCCGGCGCCGCCCGCCATCCGGTCGAGTGCGAGCGACAGCTCCTCGGGAGTGCCGGCCTCGACGACCGCCAGCACGGCCTCTGCCTGCACGAGATCGAGCCGGCCGGCGAGGAAGCTCCGGAGCGTGAATTCACCCCCTCGCGCCAGCCGCGCGCCGTGGCGCAACGCGGCCGCGACCACGGCGTCCACGAGCGGCGCACAGGCCGGCAGTTGAAGCTCGGCGAGCGGCCCGCCCGTCGGCCCTGCCGGTCCCGGCCACCACAGCACGTCGATCGCGAGCGGGCCCCACTCAGCGGCAAGACTTCCGCCGAGCCGCGCCGCCACGCACCGCGCCGGCCAGGGCGCGCCGAACCCGCCGGGCGACACGGCCACGAGCATCTCTCCGAGCAGCCGCGCGAGCCCCTCGCCGGAGAGCCGCACGATCGCCCGCGCACCACTCCCGGGCACCGTGGCCGGCGCGACGACGAGGTCGGAGGGATGAGAAAGCCGCGCGGTCATGGGATCGAAACGAAAGCCTCATCCCCAACGCCGCCCCGCGGGCTACCGCTTCCGGGCCTGGCGTTTCTTGCGGGTCGCCTCGGCGGCGTCCGGCTTCTGCTTTCCGTTGCCCGTGAACGGCACGTCGATCGTGCGCGGGCCGGCGCCGCCGGCGGCCGCCCCGGCCAGGGCCGGCTGCGGGCCGGTCGTCGGCAGGAGCAGCCGCTCGGCGATGCCCCACAGGCTCGAGGCGATGAAGTACAGACAGAGGCCGCACGGCACCTTGAAGAACATCAGGGCCATGAAGAACATCATGTACTTCATCACCTGCTGCTGCATCTGGGCCTGCTCGTCGAGCGCCGGCGGCATGAACAGCTTCTGCTGCCAGAGGAACAGGGCGATCGTGGCCAGCGGGAACAGGTTGAGGAACGGTCCCAGCCACCCTTCCGGGGCCGTGAGGAACGGCGGGAGCACGTTCGACCAGTCCCAGAACATGTCGGGCGCCGCGAGGTTCGAGCACCAGCGGATCGCCGAGCTGAACAGCGGCGCCTGCCGCAGTTCGACGTCGGTGGCCAGCGAACGGTAGAGCCCCATGAAGATCGGCACCTGGATGAACACCAGCAGGCAGCCACCCATCGGGTTGTAGTCGTGCTTCCGCCACAGCTCCTGCGTGGCCTTCGTCCGCTTCTCGGGATCGTTCTTGTATTTCTCGGTGATCGCCTTCATCTCCGGCTGCAGGACCTGCATCTTCTGCGACGACAGCGCCTGCTTCCGGCTCACGGGGAACATCGCCCCGCGCACGATCACGGTGAGCAGCAGGATCGCGAGGCCGTAGTTGCCGATCACCGCGTGGATCGCGTGGAGAATCGCGATCATCGGGCGGGCGACCCAGCCGAACCAGCCGTAGTAGACGAGATCGTCCATCCGCGCCCCGTCGGCGCCGAAGGCGGCGAGGAGTTCCGGCCGCTTGGGGCCCGCGAAGATCCGATAGCGATGCACGACGGGGGTGCCCGGGGCGAGGGGAATCTCCCGGGACACGAGCCGGCAGGTGACGTCCACGAGCTTGCGACGCGCCGCCGGTGGCACGTCGCCGACGACGAGCGGCCGCACCTCCTCGAGCGTGGGAGCCTCCGGGCCGGCAGCGGCCGGGATCAGGGCCGCCGCGAAGTACAGGGCGTCGACACCGGCGAACGAGAGCGGCTTGCCGTCGCGGACGGCGGTGGCCGGATGATCGAGCGCCGCGTCGGCGATCTTGAGGCCGCTCACGACGGTGCTCTGCTCGCCCACGAACCGCATCGCGACGTCGCGGACGGCGAGGGATCCCCAGTCGCGGGCCACGCGGGCGGTGTACCACCAGCCCTCGGTCGGCAGCCCCGTCGGCCCGTCGAGTGCGTAGCGCACCTTCGCCCCCTTGCCGGTGGCGACGAGTTCGACCGTGAGTTCGAGCCCGTAGCCCTCGCCCGAGGGTTCCGTCGCGAGGCGGTATTCCTTGGCCACGGCCAGTCCTCCCGGCAGCCGCGTGGTGAACCGCACCCGGGACGGGTCGCTCGTGGGTTCGATTTCCCAGTCGCGATCGGCCAGCTCCAGGCCGGGGATCTCGGCCAGCGATTCACGCCGCCGCCTCTCGTCGAGCGACTCCAGCGACAGCCTGAACGAGAGCGGGTCGTGTGGCAGCCCATCGGGATCTTCCACGACGGCCGTCTTGTGCTCCGGCCGCACGACCTCGAGCGGTCGGCGGACGAGCGTCGCCTCGACGGTGCGGGGGCTTCCGCCCCGCACGAGTTCGATCGACACCCTCTGCCCCGGCTTCGTCGCGGCGAGGGCGCGGACGAGGGCGGCGGGATTCGGCGTCTCCACTCCGCCGACCCGGGCGATCACGTCGCCGGGTTCGAGGCCGGCCGCCTCGGCGGGCGTGCCGGCACCGACGACTCCGATGCGACACCCGCCGGCGGCTTCCTCGGCTGCGAGATGTCCGAGATATCCCGACCAGTCGTCCTGATCGTGGAACTGCCGGCCGGCGAGTTCGATCCGTTCGACCGCCGCCCCACGACTCGTGAGCGTGACGAGCATGCGGACAGGCGAACCTTCGTTGAGGGAGCCGAGCGTCTTCCGCGTCCGCGGCGCCTGCACGGGCTCGCCGTCGCCCGCTTGGGCGGCACCGGCGTCCACGCGCGCCGGTTCGTCGGCCGGCAGCCGACCGTTCGCCGCTTCGTCCGCGGCGCCGATTCGCGCATCGGCGGGCACCTCGGCCTGCCCCTCCGCCGGTTTCGCAGGCGCCTTCCTCGGGAACAACACGGACTGCAGCGCCTGGCTGCCGAGCAGGATCGCGAACGAGATCAGGGCGAACTGGATGTAGCGACGTTCCACGGGGCGGGGATCCTGCGGCCGGCGGCGGGAGGCGAGAAAACCTGCAGTATAGCCGGGCGGCGGAAAACCTAGCGCCCCTGCGTCAGGCGGTCGCCGAGGAAGTTGTCGAGATCGGCGATGGCGTGGATCTTCCGGCAGGTGACGTCGAAGGGATACTCGATCCGACGGAACCGGACGGCGTCGTCCTCCAGGATCGTGTAGCAGGCCCGCCGGTCGCCATCCCGTGGCTGTCCGACGGAGCCGACGTTCACCATGGCCTTGCCCCGGGGAAGCTGAAGTCGGCACTCGACGGCGCCCGTCGGCACGGTCGGCGACAGAAACTCCGGAGACTCCGTGAACACGCCGGGAATGTGGGTGTGCCCCTGCAGGCAGTAGCGGCCGATGAGCTCGAAGATGTGCTCCATCTTCAGCGGATTGTAGATGTCCTCGGGAAACACGTACTCATCGAGGGGGCGCCGGGCCGAGCCGTGCACGAAGAGGAAATCGCCGTCCACGTGGTTGCGGGGCAGCTCCCCGAGGAAATCGGAGAGCGGATCGGCGGAGTTCCGCGGCAGCCGGTCGTGCTGCTCGAGCTGCACGCGGGTCCAGCGGATGGCACGCTCGGCTCCCACGTTGAAGCCATCGGGGTCGAACAATGCCCCCTGATCGTGGTTGCCGAGGATGACCACGCTGCACTTCTGCCGGACGAGCTTCACGCACTCGCAGGGATTGGGTCCGTAACCGACAATGTCACCCAGGCAGTAGATGGCGTCGACGCCCTGCCGGCCGATATCCTCGAGCACAGCCTCGAGGGCCTCGAGGTTGCCATGAATGTCGCTGATGATGGCCCGCTTCACTCGTGACGACCCATGAAGGACTTCGGGGGGACGACTTCGGGATTCGGCGGACCGGCGTTTTGTTCGGGAAAAACTGACTCTACGGACGCGGGAAACAACGGTCAAGCATGCGGCATGCCCCGCGACCGTCGCGTTCTTCCGGAGGGCTTCGGGCGTTGAAAACACTCGCCATCGACACCAGCCTCGCGATCGGGTCCGTGGCGGGGGCGGACGACACCCGCACGCTCGAGATCGTCCTGCCCGTGGCCGGCGACCACGCGCGGCGGGTCGGCTCGGCCGTCGTCGAGGTGGCCGGCCGCCTCGGCTGGGATGTCGGCGAAGTCGACCTCGTCGGCGTCGTCCGCGGACCGGGCTCCTTCACCGGCCTGCGGGTGGGGATCGCCGTGGCGAAGGCGATCGCCTGGGCCGCGAACGCGACGCTCGTCGGCGTGTCGGGGTTCGACGTCATCGCACGGCGTGCGGCGCGGGCGCTCGACGTCGCCGCCGTGCCGCTGCACATCGCCTACGACGCCGGCCGCGATGAACTGTTCGTGGCGGAGGCGGTGCCCGCGATCCGAGAGCCGACCGGATTCCGCATCACACCGCCGCGGCTCGCAGCCGCGCACGAGTGGCTCGCGTTGCTGCCGCCCGGTGCGCATGTCGCAGGCCCGGGGCTCGAACGTGTCGCCGCAGGGCTCGTCAGCCGCCCCGACCTCGTGCCCGCCCCGCCCGACGCCTGGCTGCCGAAGGCCTCCGACGTGGTGGAACTTGCCCGGTGCATGCAGGCTGCGGGCATCGACGATCCGCCCGCGTCGCTCGTGCCCGACTACCTGCGGCCGTCCTACGCCGACGAACCGAAGCGGGGTTGAGCGGCAGTCGGGTCCGCCCCGCCCCACGGGCCTGTCCGGTCCTGCCGGAAGCGGTACGATGGGCGGCTTTGGCGGGGACTTTCGCCCCTCCGACCACGACATCCGCCCACGTCCCGGCAGTCCATCCCGAACCATGCGTCCCATCAAGAAACTGCTCGTCGCCAACCGCAGCGAGATCGCGATCCGGGTCTTCCGCTCCGCCCACGAACTGGGCATCCGCACCGTCGCGATCTACGCCCATGAAGACCGGTTCGCCCTCCACCGGTTCAAGGCCGACGAGGCCTACCTCGTGGGCAGGCCGGGCGAGCCGCTGCGGAGCTACCTCGACGTGGAATCGATCGTGGCCCTCGCCAAGGAGCACGGCGTCGATGCGATCCATCCGGGATACGGCTTCCTTTCGGAAAACCCCGAGTTCGCCGCCGCCTGCGGGAGGGCGGGCATCACGTTCGTGGGGCCGCGGGTCGAACTCCTCGAGATGCTCGGCGACAAGACCGCCGCCCGCGACCTCGCCAAGCGGGCCGGAGTGCCGATCCTCGCCGGCAGCCCGAAGCCGGTGACGAGCGCGGCCGACGCGCTCGCGATCGCCGGGGAACTCGGCTGGCCCGTGATCCTCAAGGCGGCGCACGGCGGCGGTGGCCGCGGCATGCGGGTGGTGCGCGGCGAGGACGAACTGGCCGTGGCCCTCGAGAGCGCGCAGCGCGAGAGCAAGACGGCCTTCGGCAGCGCCGCGGTGTTCGTCGAGAAGTTCATCCAGCGGGCCCGGCACATCGAGGTGCAGCTGCTCGGCGACCTCCACGGCAACCTCGTGCACCTCTTCGAGCGCGACTGCTCGGTGCAGCGGCGGCATCAGAAGGTGGTCGAAATCGCCCCCGCCCCGAATCTGCCGCAGAACACCCGCGACGCGATCTGCGAGGCGGCGCTGGCCATCGGCCGCACGTCGAAGTACGAGAACGCCGGCACGGTCGAGTTCCTGGTCGACGCCGACACCGGCAAGTTCTTCTTCATCGAGGTCAATCCACGGATCCAGGTGGAGCACACGGTCACCGAGGAGATCACCGGGATCGACATCGTCCGCCGGCAGCTCCGCGTGGCCGAGGGCTACCGGCTCTCCGACCCGCAGATCGGCCTCGGCGACCAGGCGTCGATCCGCTCGATGGGCACGGCCGTGCAGTGCCGCGTGACGACCGAGGATCCGGAGAACCGGTTCCTCCCCGACTACGGCCGGATCACCGCCTACCGCTCCGCGAGCGGCATGGGCATCCGTCTCGACGCGGGCTCGGCCTTCTCGGGTGCAGTCGTCACGCCCTACTTCGACTCGCTGCTCGTGAAAGTGACCGCCCGCGGCCTGAACCTCGAGGAGGCGGCCGGCCACGTGGAACGCTGCCTGCAGGAGTTTCGCGTTCGCGGCGTGAAGACGAACATCCCGTTTCTCGTGAACCTCGTCACGCACCCCGAGTTTCTCGCCGGGAACTGCACCACCCGGTTCATCGACGACACGCCCGCCCTGTTCGACTTTCCGGTCCGCAAGGACCGGGCGACGAAGGTGCTCGAATACCTCGCCGACGTGATCGTCAACGGCAACGCCCTGGTGAAGGGCCGGCCGGCTGCGGTCCGCCGCGAGCGGGCGCCGCTGCCCGAGTACGACCGCTTCGCCGCGCCGCCGGCCGGCACGCGAAACAAGCTGCAGGAACTCGGCGCCGAAAAGTTCGCGGCCTGGGTCCGGTCGCAGAAGCGTCTGCTCGTCACGGACACGACGATGCGCGACGCCCACCAATCGCTGCTCGCCACGCGGATGCGCACGCACGACATGCTGGCCGTCGCAGACGCCTACGCCCGGCGCGCCTCCGGATTCTTTTCGCTCGAGATGTGGGGCGGGGCCACGTTCGACACCTCGATGCGGTTCCTCAAGGAATGCCCGTGGGACCGGCTCCTGCTCCTGCGCGAGCGGATTCCGAACGTGCTCTTCCAGATGTTGTTGCGCGCGAGCAACGCCGTCGGCTACACGAACTACCCCGACAACGTCGTGCACGCCTTCGTGAAGGAATCGGCCGCGGCCGGCATCGACCTGTTTCGCGTGTTCGACCCGCTCAACTGGGTGCCGAACATGAAGGTGGCGATCGACGCCGTGGTGGAGAGCGGCGCGATCTGCGAGGCGGCGATCTGCTACACGGGCGACGTGCTCGACCCGAAACGCACCAAGTATTCGCTCGACTACTACGTGAAGCTCGCCAAGGAGCTGGAAAAGCTCGGCGCGCACATGCTCGCCATCAAGGACATGGCGGGCCTCTGCAAGCCGTTCGCCGCGGGAAAGTTGGTCGCTGCACTGCACGCTGAAATCGGCATCCCGATCCACTTCCACACGCACGACACCTCGGGCGCGCAGATGGCGGCGCTCCTCGAAGCCGCGCGGAACGGAGCCAGCGTCGTCGATGCCGCGTTCGCTCCGTTCGCCGGGCTCACGAGCCAGCCCAGCCTCAACGCCCTCGTCGATGCGGCCCGCCACACGCCGCTCGACACCGGCCTCGACCCCGAGCCGCTGCGGCACCTCGCCCACTACTGGGCCGCGGTTCGCGACCACTACACGGCGTTCGAGTGCGACATGAGGGCGCCCGACGCCGACCTCTACCTCCACGAGATGCCAGGCGGCCAGTTCACGAACCTGCTCGAGCAGGCGAAGGCCCTGGGCCTCGGCGACCGTTGGGAGGAGGTGTGCCGGGCCTACGCCGACGTGAACCAGCTCCTGGGCGACATCGTGAAGGTGACGCCGACGAGCAAGTCGGTGGGCGACCTCGCGCTGATGCTCGTCACGAACGGGATGCATGCCTCCGAACTGCTTTCCGATTCGCGCGAACTCGCGTTTCCGGAGTCGGTGATCGACCTCGTCGCGGGCCGGATGGGGCAGCCGCCGGGCGGATTCCCGCCGGCCGTCGTGAAGCGAATCGTGCGCGAGGGCAAGGTGGTCACGGGCCGGCCGGGCGAGTCGCTGCCGCCGGCCGATTTTCACGCCGCCGAAAAGAAGACAGCCGAGATCGTGGGCCGCTCGGCCTCGCCCCGCGAGGTGCTCTCGTGGCTCCTCTATCCGCGGGTGTTCGAGGACTACGCGCGGCACGTGGGGCGGTACTCGGACGTGAGCGTGCTCCCGACGCCGGCCTTCCTCGAGGGGCTCAAGCCGGGCGAGGAACTGGCAGTCGACATCGAACCGGGCAAGACGCTCCTCGTCCGCCTGCTCACCGTGGGAGAGCCGCACGCCGACGGGACGCGGACGGTGTTCTTCGAACTGAACGGCCAGCCGCGGAGCGTGTCGATCGCCGACAGGAGCCTCGAGGCGAAGGTGCAGCGGCGGCCGAAGGCGGTGGTGGGCGACGCCCGCGAAGTCGGTGCGCCGATGCCGGGGCTGGTGGTGACGGTGGCCGTGCGGCCGGGCGACGTCGTCACGAAGGGCCAGAAGCTGCTCTCGCTCGAGGCGATGAAGATGGAAACGACGGTCTACGCGGAGCGCGACGGCAAGCTCGCCGAGGTGCTCGTCACCCCGGGCACACCCGTCGAGGCCCAGGAGCTGCTTGCGCGCTACGCTGACGCGTAGCGGCACGGCTGCACCGCCATCCATGGCCGGTGCAGCCTCGGGCAGCCGCTGGCACAGCCAAGGTGTGCCAGGGCTGCCATGCCCGCCATCCTGGCGGGGCACGCGTATGGCGCGAGGGCCGGAGGCCCGGGTTCGTGCCAGCCGACGGTGGTCGGCCAAGCGACGGTCGGCACGATGCCGAGCCGTCGCGTGAACAAGCACGGCTGCCCGACTATCGCGGTGAATCTACTTCACGAGGTCCTTGAAGACCTTGCGGACCTTCTCCACCTTCGGTGCCGCCACGGCCTGGCAGTAGGGCTGGAAGGGATTGTTCGCGAAATAGTCCTGGTGGTAGTCCTCCGCGGCGTAGAACGTGCTCGCGGGTGTCACCTCCGTGACGATCTTTCCGGGAAACACGCGAGCCGCGTTCAACTTCGCGATCACGTCCTCGGCGATCCGCTTCTGCTCGTCGTCGTGGTAGAAGATGCCGGAACGATACTGCGTGCCCACGTCGGCGCCCTGCCGGTTGAGCGTGGTCGGATCGTGCGTGGCGAAGAACACCTCGAGCAGTTTTTCGAAGGGCACGACGTCGGGGTCGTACTCGATCTCGATCGCCTCGGCGTGACCGGTCATGCCGGTGCACACCTGCTTGTACGTGGGATTCGGCATCTGGCCGCCGATGTAGCCGCTCGTGACGCTCTTCACGCCCTTGAGTTCCGCATACACCGCCTCGGTGCACCAGAAGCAGCCGCCTGCGAACGTCGCCTTGGCGAGCTTCCCGTCACCTTCCGCGGCGCTGCCGTGCCCCACACCGAAGCCCGTCATGATGCATGCTCCTGCCAGGATGATCGTCCGTCGCTTCATGGCTCGCGCCTCCTCGATCGGCTCGTGTCTTTCATTGTACGAAGTTGCATCGGCGCGACGACGAACCGGAGCGGCTTTTCGGCCCACTGGCCCGCGTAGCCCACTCCGATCCGGGGCGTACGTGCGACGAGCCGCCGCGGCACGACGATCCCGGCATCCTCGAACCACAGGCCCGCCGGTCGGCTCGCCGGAGCGCCGTCGAAAGATTTGTCGATCCCCAACCCCCTGGTCACCCGTCCCGGCCCCGCGAATTCGCCCGCCCCACGGATGAGCACCGCCGCCGGCACACCCTCGGCGCCGGTGACGACGTTGAGCATCCAGTGCATCCCGTAGCAGAGGTAGACATACCAGCGGCCGGCCGGGCCGAACATGACCGCATTGCGCTTCGTCATCCCCTTCGAGCCGTGGCAGGCGAGGTCGTGCGCTCCGAGGTAGGCCTCGGTCTCGAAGACGACGTGCCTCGACACGCTGCCGTCCGGCGGCCGCACCACGAGGAGCGTACCCAGCAGGTCGCGGGCGACGCGATCCGCCGGACGGTCGAAGAACGCGCTGTCGAGGGGCTGTGAACGGCGTGCCATATCGGGCATTATGGTGCTCCCCTCAACGAACCGAAATCGCGGAGCAGCCCCACCCTCATGGAAGCAGGCATCGTCGGACTGCCGAACGTCGGCAAGAGCACCCTCTTCAACGCCCTCACCCAGTCGAAGGCTGCCCAGAGCGCGAACTACCCCTTCTGCACGATCGAGCCGAACGAGGGAATGGTGAGCGTTCCCGACGGCCGGCTCGAGCGGATCACGAAGTTCATCCCGCCGCAGAAGGTGATCCCGGCCGCCCTCAAGCTCGTGGACATCGCCGGGATCGTGAAGGGGGCGAGCGAAGGCGAGGGCCTCGGCAACAAGTTCCTCTCCCACATCCGCGAGGTGGACGCCATCCTCCAGGTGGTGCGCTGCTTCGAGGACGCCGACGTGATCCACGTGGCGGGGAAGGTCGATCCCGTGTCCGACATGGAGACGATCGAGATCGAGCTCATGCTCGCCGACATCCAGCACCTCGAGAATCTCCTGCCGAAGGCGGAGCGGGCCGCGAAGAGTGCCGACAAGGAGGCGAAGCTCAAGGTCGAGGTGATGAAGAAGTGCCTCGCCTGGCTGGGCGAGCAGAAGCCGCTGCGCACCCTCACCCTCGACGAGGCGGAGCGAAAAGCGGTCAGGGAATTCGGTCTCCTCACCGCCAAGCCGATCCTCTACGTGGCCAACGTGGACGAGGGAGATCTCGCCGGCAAGGGGCCGCTCGTGCAGCGTGTCCGCGACGCCGCCGCCAAGGCCGGCGCCGATGTCGTGCCGGTGTGCGCCAAGCTCGAGGCCGAGATCGCCGAACTCGACCCTGCCGACCGAGCGGAGATGCTCTCCGGGGCCGGCCTCACCGAGCCGGCGCTCGCCGTGCTCGCCCGCGCCGCCTACAAGACGCTCGGACTGCAGAGCTACTTCACAGCGGGTGAAAAGGAGGTGCGGGCCTGGACGATCCCGATCGGCGCGCTCGCCCCCCAGGCGGCCGGCGTGATCCACACCGACTTCGAGAAGGGCTTCATCCGCGCCGAGATCTACTCGCTCGAGGATCTCGAGCAGCATCACACCGAGAAGGACATCCGTGCCGCCGGCAAGCTCCGCGTCGAGGGCAAGGACTACGTGATGCGCGACGGCGACATCTGCCACTTCCTCGTCAATCGATGATCGCGATCGACAGACCCAACTTGCCCAACCCGGCGAGGGGCTGCCCCGTACCATCTCGCCGGACGTTCGCTGCGGCCCTCCAGGCCTCCGCTCACTCGGATGTGCCTGCGCTCCGGCATCCATGCCTGCGCTGGTCACATACGCCGTCTCAACGGTAGGGGCAGCCCCTCGCCTGCCTCGATTGTTCTTCAATCCGGGAGGCTTCGGGCTACACGTGCCCCGGGAGCCGGCGTAGCTGGCCAGCGAAGCCAGGATGGCGCAGCGCAGCCAGGTCCGAGTGAGCGAAGAGCAGGATGCTCGGAGCGAACGTCCGGCGACGGGGCAGTGGGCAGCCCGAAGCCGGGCGAGGCAAGCAGACGCAGCGCGTGCGTCAGGCGCTGATCGGCCTCGGTCGGGCCGGTGCCGCCGGCTCCTGCAGATAGTCCGGCAGCCAGTCGTCGTCGCCCTCGTCGGCGGCCGTGACGGGGTGGGCCTCGTCGCCGTCGTGCTCCTCGTCGATCGAGCCGCCGATGAACGAGTAGGCGACGGGAATCATGATCAGGATCAGCACCGTCGTCACGACCTCGCCGAACGTCATCGCCGCCGCCATCGGAATCAGGAACTGCGCCTGGAAACTCTTGTCGAAGAGCAGCGGCAGCAGGCCGCCCACCGTCGTGATGCTCGTGAGGAACACCGGCCGGAACCGCACGCAACCCGCCTCGCGGATCGCGAGATTCAGAGGCCGCCCCTCGCGGACGCGCTGGTTGATGAAGTCGATCAGGACGATCGAGTCGTTGACCACGATCCCGGAGAGGGCGACGACCCCGAACATCGTGAACAACGAGAGCGGCATGCCGAGCAACGCATGGCCAAACACGGCGCCCGCCGCCCCGAAGGGGATCGCTGTGAGGATGAGCAGCGGCTGGAGGTAGGAGCGAAACTCGATCGTGAGCAGCACGAACATCGCGAACACCGACACGATGAAGCCGAGCCCGAGGCTGCGCAGCGAATCGTTCGTCTGCTCCTGCTCCCCCTCCCAGCGGACACGCACCGCCGGATTCTCCTTGAGGAGCGTCGGCATCAGCCGCTGCTGGAGGTCCGACACGATTTGGCCTGACGTGAGGCTCGACGTGGCATCGATGTCGGCGGTGATCGTGATCGACCGCTTCTGGCCGAGACGGTTGATCTCGGAATACCCGCGGGCCGCCCTGACGTCGGCGAGTTCACCGAGCGGCCGCGCGATGCCGTCACCCCCGCGGACCTGGACATCGTCGAGTGCGGAAAGCGACCGCCGCTCGTCGCGCGGATAGGTCACGAGCAGCTTCACCTCGTGCCGCCCGCGCTGCAGCCGCATCACCTCTTCGCCGTAAAAGCTCGCCCGGATCGTCGACGCCACGTCGGCGAGCGACACCCCGAGTGCCTCGGCCCGCGGCTTGACCTTCATCTGGTATTCCCACTTTCCCGGCCGCGAGTCGTCGTCGATGTCGATCACGCCCGGGTATTCGGCGAGCCATGCCTTCGTCTTCTCGACCGCGGCCTCGAGCTGCCGGATCGACTCTTCGCCGGAGGGGGCGAGCAGCTTGAACTCGATCGCCTTTCCGGCCGGACCGATGTTCTCCGTGGCGAAGACGACGCTGTCCGCCCCGGGAAGAGTGCCCGTCGCCTTGCGCCACGCACTCAGGAATTGATCGCTCGTCACCGTGCGGTTCACGGCGTCCTCAAGCTCGACGCTCACGGCGCCCATGTGGCTGCCACCCATCTTCGCCTCGACGCCCGGCTTGCCCTGCATCTCGATCGAACCGACTGACGCGTAGACGAACGTCACGAGCGGACGGCTTCCCGTGCTGAGCCGCTCGGCCGTCTCGTTGAGTGCCCGCTCGACCTGCGCGATGCCCCCCTCGGTGACGCTCGCCGGGGTGCCGTCCGGATAGACGAGGCGGGCCTGGATCCGCTTGGCGTCGATCTTGGGGAAGATCTTGAAAGGCGTGGTCCCGCTTCGGATCAGGCCCACGGCGAGGATCAAGATCGACGCCGCCCCGGCCAGCACCGCCCAGCGGTATTCGATCGCCCTCTCGAGCGCGGGGGCGTAGGCGTGCTTCACGAACCATTTGAGACTCGAGTCGCACGTCCGCTGCACGAACTGCAGCACGGGAAGGAGCGGCCGGAACGGCGTGCACAGCCACTGGAACACCCTGAGCACGAAGCTGTCCTCGTGGGCCAGGTGGCCGGGAAGCACGAAGATCGCCTCGGAGAGAGAGACGAGCAGGGTGGCGATGAACGCGAAGGGCATCACGGCGATGAACTTTCCCATCACGCCGGACACGAAGAGGAGCGGCATGAACGTGATCACGGTGGTCATCACGCCCGACACCACCGAGGGCACGATCTCCGCCGTTCCGTCGATCGCCGCCTGGATCGGCCCCTTCCCCATCTTGCGGTGCCGTTCGACGTTGTCGCTCACCACGATCGCGTCGTCCACGTCGATGCCGACGGCCATCAGGAAGGCGAACATCGAGAGCATGTTGAGCGTCTGATCGCCGGCGAACATCAGCGCCCCGGTGCCGAGCATCGATACCGGGACACCCATCGCCACCCAGAATCCGACCTTGAGGTCGAAGAACAGAGCCAGGATCACGAACACGATCAACAGGCCCTGCGAGCCATTGGAGAGGAGCATGTCGAGCCGCTCGCGGACGTCCACCGACGCGTCGGCCCAGGTCACCATCTCGTAGCCGGGGGGGAGCCGCGTCTCGGCAACGTAGTCCTTGACGGCGGCCACCATCGCCAGCAGATCCTCGCCGGAACTCCGATCGACCGACACCACGAGGCCCTGGCGGCCATTGATCCTGTTGCGGCCGGCGACGTCGGTGAACCCGTCGCGCACCCGGCCCAGATCGCCGACGGTGAGGACGAGCCCGTCGGGCAGCGTCACGAGCGGCAGCTTGGCGATCTCCTCGCCCGCATACTTCTTGTTCTTGCCACGGAGCAGCACCTCGCCCCCCTCGCTGCGGATCGTCCCGCCGGGCAGTTCGAGATTCTCGCGCCTGATGATGTCGGCGACGGCCCGGAGCGAAAGCCCGTACTTGCGAAGCGTCTCTTCCGAGATCTCGACGGCGATCTCGTAGTCCTTGCCTCCGGAGATGTTCACCGCCGACACGGCCGGCAGGGCGAGCAGATCGTCGCGGACCCGCTCGGTCACGTCGCGCAACTCGAGTTCCGAACGCTCGCCGCCGTCGGCCGACGGCGGGGCGAGCACGCCCACCTTGATGGCGGGCGTCCGGAGCGTCACCTGCTCGACCTTCGGATCCTCGGCGAGTTCCGGGAAGCTCGGAATCCGCTCCACCTCGGAGCGGATCTCGCCGACCACCCTCTGCGGGTCGTCGACGTTGTCGTTCATCTCGAACACACAGTAGCCGCTTCCCTCTCGCGCCACGCTGGTGATCTTCTTGATGCCGACGACGCTGCGACACGCCTCCTCGATCTTCTGGCAGATCCCCTCCTCCACTTCTTCCGGCGTCGCCCCCGGGTACGGGACCGTGACGAGCGCCATCTCGAGGTCGAACTCGGGAAACACCTCGCGTCGCATCGAGGAGAAGCTCAGCCAGCCGATCACCATGATCGCCACGAGCAGGACGTTCATGGCGGGCGTGTTGCGAACGGTCCAGGCGATGATCGACTTCATGGCGATGTCTCTGCGAGTTCCATCCCGTCCCTCGGGTTGGCAAGTTGGCTCACGACGACACGATCCGTCGGGCGCAGACCGCTCTCCTCCTGGTCATACACCACGCGCCCCGCGGCGACGTGGAACGGTCGCGGGGCGAGCACGTGCAGCCGTCCGTCCCGCATGACGAAGACTTCGCCCGACGGCCGCACCGCCTCTTCGGGCACCGAGACGAGCGGTCGGGGCACGTCCACCTGCAGCCAGACCTCGACGAACATGCCCCGCAGGAGCGAACGCGGGGCGTCGGCAGGCGGCGTGGCGAGCGGTGCACCGTAGCGGTCGATCGCCCGCACGCGAGCCGGCTCGGGAACGCGCACTCGGCAGGGGAGCGTCCGGGTTTTCTCGTCGAGCCCACGGCCCTCGTAGCGGGAAAGCACGCCGTCCCACTCGTAGCGGCGGTCGTCGATCGTGAAGACGACCTTCGCAGGAGACTCCGGCACATCCTGGTCGGCCCCAGACTGCGCGACGGCCTTGCGGGCTCCCCACACCCGGGCGACCTCGTCCATGCGCAGGTTGGTCTTCACCTCGGCCGAACTCGTGTCCTCGATCACGACGACGGGCGTACCCTTGGCCACGAACGACTCCTGCTCCACCTTGTCCTCGACCACCCGGCCATCGGCCGGCGCGGTGATGCGCGTGCGCGAGAGATCGAGTTTCGCCTTCTCGAGCATCGTCGCGGCGAGCGACTCGGCCTCCACCAGCCTGTTCCGGCGCTTCGCGAGCACCCGCCGCTGTCCTTCCTGGGTCGTGAGGGCGTTGGCGGCCGTCAATTCGTCGCGCACGGCCCGATCATGCTCCGACTCGGTCACGATCCGGCCCGCCTTCAGCGTGTCCAGGCGGGACACTTCGCGCTTCGCGAGTTCGACCTGGCGGCGGGCCAGATCGATCGCCGTCGCGTTCTGCGCGATCTCTTCGTCGATCTCCGCGATCATGAGCCTGGCCTGGGCGGCCTCGCGTTCCAGCCTCTCGACGTCGAGTTCGTAGTCGCGGGGATCGATCTCAAAGAGGACATCGCCCTTTTTGACCAGTTGCCCCTCATTGCAGGCGTCCGTCTTCCGCAGCACCCGACCAGAAACCTCTGCCGCCAGCGTGACCTCACGAAGCGGCACGACGATGCCGTCCGCCTCGATCTCGATCCTGCCGTCGCCGGTCTCGACGGCCGCCGTGCGCACCGGCACCGCGACGGGCTCCTCGGACGTCTTGCGGGGCGGGGGCTTCGGCCCGCCGAGAGCCAGAAAGCCACCGACGGCCGCGGAGAGAATCACCAGCGGAAGGACCCAGCGCAGAATGGCCCGGATGATGTTCATGCAGTTTTTCCCTGCCCGAGAGCGGGCCCTGCGCCGAGGGCGGCGAGCGCGTAGTTCGTGACGTGATCGGCGAGTTGCCCCGGCGAGTGCAGCGACTCCACCTCCGTGCGCGGCACGAGCATGCCGACGACGTCGCCGGCGGCCCGGTACAGGAAGCACTGGCCGATGATGCTCAGGCCGACGCGCCGCAACTCCGGCTGCGACATGCGGCCGTCGCACAGTTCGTCGAGGATCGATACGAGCAACGCGAAATGAGGTCGGATGTAGTCCTCGACGAGTTCCCGGCAGGCGTCGGTCGGATGCAGCACCTCGCGCATCATCAGCCGCACCTGCCACGGTGGCTGGCCGAACCCGAGCATCCGTTCGAGCATGGTGGCGACGAAGTCGTGGAGCCGCTCGGCGGCCGGCTTGTCCGCCGGCCATTCGGGCAGCGGAACCTGCCGCACGCGCTGTTCATGGGCGTGCTTCACGCTCTCGATGTAGAGCCGCCGCTTGTCGCCGAAGTAGTAGTTGACGGCGGCGACGTTGACGCCCGCCCGGAGGCAGATGTCGCGCACCGTCGCCGCCTCGTAGCCGTGCTCGGCGAACTCCTGACCGGCCGCGAGCAGGATGCGATCCCGTGGATCATCCGCCTCCCCGGGGGCGGCGGCGTCTCGAGATTGGGAACGAACCGTGGCCATGCAAAATCCGGGCGGGAAACCGTTTCAAACGGGCGTTTCAATCAACTGTATACGGACCGAACCGCACGGCCAAGACGGAAATAACAGGCGGGAACCGCGGGCCCGCAGGGCGAACTCTCCGACTGCCGCCCCTACCCGCGGGCTGCAAACGTCGCCTCGGCACACAGCCGACCGCTCGCGAGCGCGCCGTTGATCGAGCCGCTCGTGCAGTGGTCACCGCACACAAACAGCCCCTCCGCGAGCCGGGGCGAACCGGGCCTCGCGCGGCGTGCGGCAGGCGTTTCGTCCGGCAGGGCGTGCGGCACGTGCACCGTGGCGAGGTGCCGCCAGGCCGAGGCCCGGCCGCCAAACCACGTTTCAGCCTGCGCCTTCACGGCCGCGCTGGTATCCGTGTCGCTGGCCTGCCAGTCGCCCCGGATCGAAGCAAAGATCAGCGAGCCGCCCGGCGGGGCATAGTCGGCAGCCACATCGGACGGCACGGTGAGGTTGTCGATCGGGCCATCTTCGGCGCTCACGACGAGCAACGGGCGGTCGAGCGGTGACCGCTCCGCTGCGAAGGCCGCCAGCCGCGTGCCTTTCATTCGCCGCGATCCCCAGCCTGATGTCAACGCCTGCGGGAGCAGCCGCGCGGCCGCCGGCAGATCGGCCGCCACGACCACGTGGGCAGCCGTTCGCTCGCGGCCGTCCGCCATCACCACGCGACCGGCCTCCACGCGGCGCACCACGGATCCGAGTTCGACCGTACCCGGAGGCAGGCCGGCCGCCAGCTGCGCCGGGATCGCCGCCATGCCGCCCCGCGGCAGGCAGGCGCGCCCGAGCGCGAACATCGCGAAGTCGAACGAGAACACCGTGGCCGAGGTTTCGAGTTCCCGCTCCAGAAACACGCCGCCGAAGAACGGCACGAAGAATCGACCGATGAAGTCCTGGGAAAAACCACGGGCGCGGAGCGCCTCGAGCGTGGACCGATCGCTCGGCTTCGACGGCCCGTCGGGATCACCGCGACCGGCGCGGAACCCGCGGATCGCCGCCGCACGCAACGCGGCCGTCCGGACGCCGTCGGCCATGCCCACGGTGCCGTCGAGCACCGACCCCAGCGCAGCGAGCGGTCGCCGCCAGGGATCGCTCACCGGCCGCAGCCGCCCGCGCTCGGCGACGAGCGCGCCGGGCTCGAACCGCCCGAGCGCGAGCGCGTCGAGGTCGAGTTGTCGTCGGCCCTCGGGATAGGCGTCGTTGTAGACCTGAAAGCCGCGATCGACGCGAAACCCTGCGACTGTGTCCGTGGCCACCCGGCCTCCGACGCGATCCGCCGCCTCGATCACGGTCACCCTGCGGCCGGCCCGCACCAGTTCCCGCGCACACGCGAGCCCCGCCAGCCCCGCCCCGATGATGATCACGTCGTCTGGCATGGTTTTTCCAACCGAGGTTGCAGCACTTTATCCAAACTTCAACCGGGGAGGCGAGGGGTTACCCCTACCGCTGAGACGGCGTATGTGACCAGCGAAGCCATGGATGGCGCAGCGCAGGCACATCCGAGTGAGTGGAGGCCTGGAGGGCCGGAGCGAACGTCCGGCGAAACGGTACGGGGTAACCCCTCGCCGGATTGGGCGAGTTGAAGGGAACGCATGACAGGCGAGACGCCTGTCCCACGGGCGATCACAGCGGCCGCACGACCGACTGGCTGCGCCAGTAGTCGAAGAGCGTCTCGATCGAGTTCACGCCGCCTCCCACGCCGCTCTTGTTCACGCCACCGTACGGCACGCCGCGCGGGAAGAGATTGTGGGCGTTGATCCAGCTGTTGCCCGCCACCATCGACTCCGCGACGCGGGCGGCACGGCCGAGGTCGCTCGTCCAGACGCTGTTGGCGAGGCCGTAGTCGGTGTCGTTGGCCATCGTGATCGCCTCGTCCTCGTTCGAGAACGTGGCGATGTAGGCGACTGGGCCGAAGATCTCCTCGCGCGCGGCGACGTTGTCGAGCGAGCCGGCGAGCAGTGCCGGCTTCACGTAGAAGCCTTCCTGACCGGGCACGTCGGCCGGCCCGCCGGGCAGGATCGCCTCGGCCCCCTGCTTCCGCCCCTTCTCCAGATACGAGAGCACGCGATCCCGCTGCTTCGCGTTCACGACCGGCCCCATCCCGGTGCCGTCGGCGAGCTGGTAGCCCACCTGCACAGCCTGCATCCGGCGGACACACTCGTCGGTGAACTGCTTGGCGATCGAGCGGTGGACGATCCAGCGGGTGGCGTCGCAGCAGACCTGCCCCGAGTGGAACGTGATCGCGTTCACGAGCTTCTGGGCCGTCTGGGGCACGTCCACGTCCTCGAACACGACCGCCGCCCCCTTGCCGCCAAGCTCCAGCTTCACCGGCACGAGATTCCTGCCGCAGGCCTCGCCGACGAGCCGCCCCACCTCGGGCGACCCCGTGAAGCTCATCCGGCGGATGCCGGGGTGCGCCGAGAGCGCCGCCCCGGCCTCGGCACCGGTGCCCGCGATCACGTTGATCACGCCATCCGGAAGGCCCGCCTCACGGGCCAGCCGAGCGAGATAGATGGCCGAGAGCGGCGTGTCCTCCGCGGGCTTGATCACGACGGTGTTGCCAGCCGCGAGCGCCGGCGAGATGCCCCAACCGATGAGCAGAAATGGAAAGTTCCAGGGGAAGATGAACCCGCAGGCGCCCCACGGATGGCGGATCGTCCACGCCTCGTGCCCCGCCACCGCGAGGGCGTTGCGCCGCTGGACGTGCATCGCCATGTCGGCGAAGTAGCGGAGCGTGTCGATGCAGTTCTGCACGTCTCCCTCCGCATGGGCCCGCAACTTTCCCGCGTCGAGCGCCTCGATCTCGCCGATGATCGGCTTGTGCTTCTGGATCGCGTCGGCGAGCCGGTGGAGGTGCACGCCGCGCTCGTTCGGCGGCATGATGGCCCAGCCCGACGTCTTGAAGGCGTGCGTCGCCGCCTGCACGGCGCGGTCCACATCGGCGGCCGAGAGCAGGTGGAACTCGGCCAGCGGCTCGCCCGTGCCCGGGTCGAGCGTCTTCATCGTCCGGCCCGTCGAGCCGGCGACGTCCTTCCCGCCGATCACGCTCGCAAGCGGCGACGTCGCCAGGAACCTCTCGACCTCGGGAAGCTGACGGGGGGCGGCGATCGTGGCCATCGAGGACGACTCCGAGCAGGTGTGGTGGATGGAAGTGCCGGTATCTTCGGCGACCCGCGTTCATTCCCGCAAGGGTCGCGTCGCCGCGATTCGTCATGCGGGAGCGAGCGCTTCGCGCAGCCAGCGTCCGGCCGCGGTGCCGCTCCTGGCGGCACCTTCCACCTTCGGACCGGCGAATGCGTCGCCGCAGCAGACGATCGGCGGGCTGCCCGTCACGACCACGAACGGCGCGTCGAGGACGACGGTGGGAGTCGCGAACTTCCAGCGCTGGAGCGACTGCTCGATCACAGCCGCGGCGCCGATCCAGGGTGCGGCGAACTCGCGGAGCGTGCGGGCGACCTCGTCGGGCGGGTCGTCGAACCGCGCCCGGCTGAACTCCGCCGAGGCGTGCACGGTGAGCGCGGGCCGCGGGGAGATTCCCTTGAGCTGGTTGTCGGCGAGCCAGGAGATCGGCCCCGATTCAAACTGGATGCCACCCGGCGCCGGCACGCCGCTCGGGCGATCGAGCACGAGCAACAGCGCGAAACAGGGATCGTAGGCCACGGTCGCGAGCGCGCCGCGCGCTTCGGCCGTGATCCCCCCCGCACCGTCGGCGAGGAGCCCGCCGGCCGCGAACAGTTCCAGCGCCTGGGGGACGGGCGTGGTGACGATGCAGCCGCGCACGGCGAGCGCCCCCGCGCCGTCGATCTCGAGCCGCACTCGCTCCCCCGTCGTCGCCACTGCGGCGACCCGGGTTTCCGTCCACACGGGTGACCCGCCGGCGCTCAACTCCGCGGCCAGGAGTTTCGGGAGGTCGGTCATCGCCTGCATGCCACGCCAGCGCGGGTGACCATCCGCAGCCGGCACGACGGGCCCCTCGAGCCCTGCGGCCCGGGAGAAGCCGTCGCACCAGCGGGCGACGCGGCCCGCCGTGGCCGCCGCCTCCACGAGACCGGCGAATTCCGTTCCGCGCACGGTGAAGAACTGGGCTCCGTGGTCGAGCACGGCGTCCGCCAGACGACGCGTGGCCATCCGCCCGCCGACGCCCCGGGCCTTGTCGAGCACGACCACCGCCAGCCCCGCCGCGGCGAGTTCGCGGGCGGCGCACAACCCTGCGATCCCCGCGCCGATCACGGCCACGTCGAAGCTCCGTTCGCCGTCCGACGTCATGCCGATCCTCCCCGCTCGCCTCTGCGCCGCGTCAGCCGCCCCGTCCGCCGTGCGCCTGCGGAAACAGGAGCCCCATGAGATCGGTCGTGCAGGGCATCCGGCTCGCAGCCAGGATCTCGCCGGCCTCGCAGCCCGCCATGATGCCCACGGTCTCGGCCATCGCCCGGACCCGCGGAAACACGTGGGACTTCTCGGCCGGGAACTGTGACGTGTAACAGGCGATCGCCTCGAGTTTCGTCTGGAGGTGACCGGTCACGTCCACGACGAGCGGCCAGTGACCGTGCGGGACGCCGGGGACACCCGCGAAGAGAAAGTAGGTGAGCAGGTGCGGGACGGTGTGCACCGGCAGGCCGGCGAACGCATCGTCCCACTTGGTCAGCCGCGCGTAAAACACGGCCGCCTCGGTGATCGCCACCGCCTGGGCGTGGTCGGGCGAGGCCAGCGGCGTCTTGTCACCGAGGCCGAGCACGATCCGCGGCCGCCAGCGGCGAAAGATCGTCGCCAGCGCGACCCGCACTTCCACGGAGTCGAACAGCCGCCGGTTGGGGAAGGAGAGCGTTTCCCGATGAACGACACCGAGCACCCGCGCGGCGGCCGCGGCCTCGGCGAGCCGTTCCTCCGGGCCGCTCGACCGCGGCGTCGGCTCGCCGTCGGTGAGATCGACGATGCCCACCCGCCGCCCCTGCGCGGCGAGGAGCGCGAGCGTCGCCCCGCAGCCGATCTCGACGTCGTCGGGATGGGCTCCGACGGCGATCACGTCGAGTGGTTCGGGAAGCTGCGACACGGTCAGGCGGGCTTGGTCGCCGCGATGAGAAAGCTCGGGTTGAGCGATTCGAACCGGATCCGATCGAGCTGCTCGACGCCCCGGGCGATGTTCACCATCCAGTAGGCGGCGTCGGTCGAGCGGGCCCGAAGCAGCGAGTGCACCGCCGCCAGGTTCTCGATGCTGTTGCACGCGGTCACGAGCCGGCCGCCGCGGGCGAGCCGCTTCCATGCCTCCTCGACGAGCATCTGCACGTCGCGGCCGCTCCCGCCGACGTACACGGCGTCGGGATCGGGAAGATCCTTCCAGGCCTCGGGGGCCTTTCCAAGCACCGCCCGCAGGTTCGACACGCCGAACCGCTCCGCGTTCGCCGTGATCAGCCGGTGGTCGTCGGGGTCCATCTCGATCGCGTACACGGTTCCAGCGTGGGCGATCCGGGCCGCTTCCAGGCTCACCGAGCCGCTGCCTGCGCCGACATCCCACACGATGCTGTCCCGCTCGAGCGAAAGTTCCGCGAGCGCCAAGGCCCGCAGCTCGGCCGGCGTGAGCAGGCCCCGCTTCGGCCGCGACTGCAGGAAGCATTCGTCGGGATTGCCGAACATCCGCCGCCCGACCTGCCCGGGCGCATCGGCCGCCCGAGCGTTCCGCACGAGGATCATCACGTTGAGCGGACCGAACGACTCTTTGGCGATGTCGGTGAGGCTGCCCTGCGTGACCCGCTCGTCGGGCGACCCCAGGTTCTCGCACACGTAGGCGTGAAAATAGTCGATTCCCTCGTCGAGCAGCGTGCGGGCGACGGCCGCCGGCGGCCACTGCTCGCTCGTGAACAGCCCGACCGTCTCGCTCGTGCGGATCTTGTCCACGACCCGCTCGATCGACTGCCCCGAGAGGTTCGCGAGAAATGCGTCCTCCCACGACTCCTTCACGCGGGCGAACGCCAGCTGCATGCTGCTGACGTGCGGCACGACCTCGAACCGATCCTTGCCGAGCTTCGCGCACACATAGCGGGCCGTGCCGTAGAAGAGCGGATCTCCGGAGGCGAGCACGACGAGCTGCCCCGCCGCGGACGCATCGATCTTCTCGCACAACTCCTCGAGGTTCCCGGCCACCTCGAGCCGCGCGGCAAGCGGTCCGGGCAACAGCGTCGCGCACGACTCCGGACCGAGGAGCACGTCCGCTCCCTCGAGGACGCGCCGGGCCTGGGCTGTCATTCCCTCGACGCCGTCGTCACCGATGCCGACGATGTGGACCTTCGCGGCCCCCATCAGGCCTGGAACGAACTGCCGCAGCCGCAGCTCTTCTTGGCGTTGGGGTTGTTGAACGTGAAACCCCGCTTGTCGATCCCCTCGTGGAAGTCGAGCGTCGTCCCGTCGAGGAACAGGTCGCTCTTCTTGTCCACCACGACCGGCACGCCGTGCTGCTCCGACTTCGTATCGGTCTTCGGGTCCCAGGCCGTGTCGAAGCCGAGCGAATACTGGAAGCCGCTGCAGCCGCCACCGGCGACGCCGACGCGCAGCACCGTGGCCGGGTCGAGCTTTTGATCGGCGATGATCTTCTTGACTTCGCTGGCCGCTTTTTCCGTGAGCATGACCGACATGGGCGTGGGCTCCTTCGCGAATGTGACGCTGCCCAGCCGCGAGCACACGATTTCTCGCACGCTGGTATGCCATCATGATAGCCCGCCGGGTTCCGGGCGGAAAGCCGGTTCCTCGCTTTGATGGTGCGCCCAGCCCGGCCTCGGGCGACCCGTGCCCCGTCGCCGGACGTTCGCGACGGCCCTCCAGGCCTCCGCTCACTCGACTCCGACTGCGCTTCGGCATCCATGCCTTCGCTTGTCTCCATACGCCGGCTCCTGGGGCACGGGTCGCCCGAGGCCTCCCGCAGAGATCGGCAAACCCGAGCCTTCGCTAGATGTCACGGAGCTTCGCGACGCCTGCCGCGATCCGCAGGGCGGCCTCGTCGATTTCGGCGCCGGTCGTGAACCGCGAGAGGCCGAAGCGGAGGCTCGCGCGGGCCTCGTCGTCGGTGAGTCCGATCGCGAGCAGCACGTGGCTCGGCCGCGGGTGCTCCGACGAGCACGCGCTGCCGGAAGAGAGGGCGAGGCCGGCCGCGGACAGCGTCGCCAGAAGCGACTGGCCGTCCACGCCCGGAATCCGCACGTTGAGGTTGTTGACGAGCCGCACGGCAGGGTCGTCGAGCGGCGGACCGTTGAGCGCGATCCCGGGGATATCGCGGTGCAGGAGCGTCCACAGGCGGTCGCGCAGGCCGCGCTGTCGCGAGGCCTCCGATGCCAGGCCTTCGACGGCCAGCCGTGCCGCCTCCGCCATGCCCACGATCCCCGGCACGTCGAGCGTGCCGCTCCGCAGGCCCCGCTCCTGCCCGCCGCCGAACACGAGCGGGGCGATCCTTGCGACACGGTCGCGCCGGCGCACGTAGAGGAACCCCGCCCCCTTGGGACCGTGAAACTTGTGCGCGGAGAAACTGGCGAGGTCCGCGCCGAGCGTGTCGACGGCTACCGGCATCCGGCCGATGGCCTGCGCGCAGTCCACGTGCAGGACCGTCCCTCGGGCGTGCACGCGTTCGGCGAGCGCGGCGATGTCCTGCACGACGCCGATCTCGTTGTTCGCGAGCATGACCGACACGAGGCTGGTGTCGGGCCGCAGCGCCGCGGCGACGGCGTCGGGGGCCACGCGGCCGGTGCCCGGTTCGACCGCGAGCCGCGTCACCTGGAAGCCGGTCCGCTCCAGATGCCCGACCGGATCGAGAACGGCATGATGCTCGGTGGCGACGGTCACGACGTGCCGGCGGTCGGCCGGTGCCCGGGCCGCCAGGCCGAGGATCGCGAGGTTGTCGCTTTCCGTCGCGCCGCTCGTGAACACGATCTCGCGGGGACCGGCGCCGATCGCCGCGGCGAGCGTGTCACGGGCGGCATCGACCGCGGCCCGCGCCTCCCTCCCCATCTCGTGCGTCACGCTGCCCGCGTTGCCGTAGTGGTCGGTGAGCCACGGCAGCATCGCCTCGAGCACGCGCGGGTCGAGACGGGTCGTCGAGTGGTTGTCGAGGTAGATCGTCACATCGCGATCTTACCGTCGCGGAGCGCGTCGAGGGCGATCTGCGACCAGGTCTCGAACCGCTCACGGGCGGCGAGCAGCTCGGCGAGCGTCTCGAACCCGCACTCCACGAGTTCGCTCTCCCGCGACGCCACCGCCGGCTTCTCCAGCTCGAGCAGGTGCACGACGCCGAGGTGCACGCTGCCGACGGCGTTCGAGTCGTCGTTGATCAGGCCGACGCAGCGGGCCTTCCAGCCGCCGTCGATCGCGATCTCCTCGGCGAGCTCCCGGCGCATGCCCGCGTCGTACGACGTGTCGTCGCCGTGCTCGCCGTCACAGCTGGCGATGTGGCCGCCGATGCCGACCGAGCGCCTGGCCCGCAACCGCGCCTCGCTCTGGCCGCCGCCACGCGTGTAGGCGAAGTAGCGGAGGGCGCCGTCGGTCCCGCGGTGCGCGAGCACGCAGTAGGGAATCAGCTGTTTGAACGTCGGGTCGTCCTCGACGCTCGCCCGCGGGCGCCACGACGTGCGGGCCGGATCGAGGAGCGCCGGCAGGTATGCGGCCACGTCCCCGCAGAAGCCCTGGAACGCGCCGACGGCGTCGAACAGCGACCGGGGCACCACGAGGACGTCTTCTTGGGGAATGGAGGACATCACGTCACCAGCATGGCGTCGCCGTAACTCAAAAACCGATACCGCTCGCGGATCGCCTCGGCGTAGGCCCGCTGGATCAGCTCCCGCGAGGCGAACGTGCTCACGAGCACGAGCAGCGTTGTGCGCGGCAGGTGAAAATTCGTCAACAGGCAGTCCACGGCATGGAACGAAAACCCGGGCCTGATGAACAGGTCCGTCGGTCCCGACCAGGCCGAGGCGACGCCGGAGCGGGCCGCGGTCTCGAGCGTGCGCATCGCCGTCGTGCCCACCGCCACGACGCGGCGGCCGCGGGCGCGGGCATCACGCACCGCCCCCGCCGTCTCCTCCGGGCAGGCGCACCACTCGGTGTGCATCGGGTGGTCGTCGAGCCGCGTCGCGGTGATCGGCCTGAACGTGTCGATGCCGACGTGGAGCGTGACCGCCGCCCGGCCGACGCCCCGGGCGGCGAGATCCGCGAGCAGTTCGGGCGTGAAGTGGAGCCCGGCGGTCGGCGCCGCGGCCGAGCCTGCCCGCCTCGCGAACACGGTCTGGTAGCGATCGAGGTCTCCCTGCCGCTCCTCGCCGCCGCGGATGTAGCCGGGCAGCGGGACGCGGCCCACGCGATCGAGCAGCTCGCCGGCCGGCTCAGCCGACGAGGGCCGCACGAGCCACGTGCCCCCCGCGCCACGGGCGACCAGTTCGAGCGCCAGGCTCTCGGCGCCCGCGCGGTCGCTGAGCGCGATCGATTCACCGGGCGCCGGTCGGCCGCGGGTGTGGGCCAGGATCTGCCACAGGCCCGTCGCGGCATCCACGCGCAGGAACAGCCCTTCCCACCTGCCGCCGGTGGCCGACCGCCGGCCGATGAGCCGCGCCGGCACCACCCGCGTGTCGTTGACCACGAGGAGATCGCCCGGCGCGAGGATCTCCGGCAGGTCGAGGATGCGGCGGTGTTCCAGCGTGCCCGTCGCGCGGTGCACCACGAGGAGCCGCGCCGCGGCACGATCCGTGAGGGCCTCCTGAGCGATGAGCTCGGGGGGCAGGTCGTAGTCGTACAGGTCGGCGTCGGCCATCGGCTCAATCGTAGCGACCGCGCGTGGTACAGTGGGGTGATGGAGTCGTCGAGCATCCACACGAGCGTTCTGCCGGCGGAGGTGATGTCGTTCCTGTCGGTGCAACGCGGGATGCGCGTGATCGACGGCACGCTGGGCGGAGGCGGCCACACGCGGCTCCTGGCCGACGCCGTCGGTGCCGAGGGGCTGGTGATCGCGATCGACCGCGACCCGGCCGCGATCGAGCGGGGCGCGCGGGAACTCGCCGGACTCCCCGTGCGGTTTGCCCAGGCCAACTACTGCGACATCCCCGAGGTCCTCGATGCACTCGCCATCGACGCGGTCGATGCGGTGCTCCTCGACATCGGGCTGTCGAGCGACCAGCTCGCCGACCACGACCGCGGCTTCTCGTTCGACGCCGACGGTCCGCTGGACCTGCGGTTCGATCCCACGGAGGGGGAACCGGCCTGGCGGATCGTCAACCGCATGCAGCCCGAGAGCCTGGCCGACATCATCTACGAGTTCGGCGAGGAGCGTCACAGCCGGCGGATCGCGCGGAAGATCGCGGCGGCGCGCGAGAGGCAGCCTGTCCACTCGGCCCGCGAGTTCGCCCGGCTCGTCGCGTCGGCGATCCCGCGGCAACACCCGCCGCCCAGGATCCACCCCGCCACGCGCACGTTCCAGGCCCTGCGAATCGCCGTCAACCAGGAGCTGAAGTCGCTGAAGATCGCGCTCGAGCGGATCCCGCGCCGGCTCGCGCCGGGCGGCGGGCTGGCCGTGATCTCCTTCCACTCGCTCGAGGACCGGCTCGTGAAGCAGGCGTTCCGCAACTCCCAGGTCTGGGACTGCCTCACCCGCTCGCCGATCGAGGCGGGGCCGGAGGAGCTGGCCGCCAACCCCCGCAGCCGATCCGCCAAACTTCGCGTCGCCCGGCGCGCGGCCGGGTTTTCGGCCGGCTGAACGGTCTGGCGGCGACGCCGCCGATTCAGGAGAATCCCGCCCCCTCCAGCCGCTGCCCCGCGAGCTGCGAGACGGGCGCATGGGCTATGGGACGCGAAACAAAATTCCTGCTGGCGGTGCTGGGCGTGCTCGTGGGCGCGTTCGTCGGCGTCCTCTCGATGAAGCTCCTCGTGCCGCGGCCGCCCGCCGGAGCAGGCCCGGACGTCGATCCGCAGCACCTCCCGATCGCCGGCCAGGACATCGTGGAGCCGCCCGCGCTCCAGCCGCGCGGCACATCGGGATTCGCGGCACGTCGCGATCCATTCGTCGCCCGCGCCGCCTTCGCGGAGCCGGTCGAACCGGCGCCGCCGGACGAACCGGCGCCGCCGGACGAATTCGAGACACCGCGGCAGACCCCCGCGGTCCAGCCCTCCGAGGCTCTGCCGGCCCCGCAAGCGCCCCGCGCGGCGAGCCCCCCGCCGGCCGCGCCCGCGCGGATCGTCAACGCACACACCGCCGCCGAGGGGGACACGTGGTGGTCGATCGCGGAGCGGGCGTATGGCGACGGTCGCCTCTACCGCGCCCTCTATGCGTGGAACCGACGGCTCGACCCCCGCGTCTCCACGACGCCGGGCACGCAGCTGGAGATCCCGGCCTTGCCGCAACTGGCAGCCGCCTGGCCGCGGCTGATGCCCTGAGCTTCAGGAGAGTCGGCCCCGCCATCGCCGGAGCCGTCGTGTGAAGCGGAACCCCGCCCCGGTTGCCTCTCTCCGTCCCGGCCGATTCCGACTATTTGCCGCCGAACTTGTAGGCGGTGTTCTTCGGGTCGAAGTCGGCGTCCGTGAAGCCGTTGTTGATCTTCACGTTCATGTAGGTGTATTCCTCCATGAGCACCGGCTGTCCGCCCTGCTCCTGCGGCCAGTCGTAGGCCTCGTAGCGGATCGGGACCGTGAGTTCGTCGTCGATGAACACGCGGGCCAGATGGAACCGGAAGTTCCGCCTCGGCACCGGATGGGAGACCTGGATGCAGGTGCAGACGCGGCCGTTGACCTTGGCGTTGGGGTAGAAGTTGACGTCGCACTCGCCGAACTGCTTGTCGTGCTCCGCGACCTCGACGAGTCGCTTCGTGAGGTTCTCCACCCCGAGTTCCGTGATCGGGTAGCGGTTGCCCGCCATCGCCAGCATGCTTTGCGGCTTGAGCGACACCGTCCCCACCATCGCCCGTACTCCGCTGCCGGCATGGGCCAGCATGTTGCCGTCGTTGCGGCCGTCCACGTAGATCACCTCCTGCCCCTTCACGCTGTCGGGGCCCAGGAACAGCAGGTAGACGCTGAACGGCTGCTGCCGGATCTTGGCGAACATGTACTCGTGCTCGCCGAGCTTTCCATCGATGCGCTCGCGCTTGACGACCGTGCTCGAATAGTCGCGGATGTTGGCCTGGATTCCCGCGAGCCCCTTGCGGGCCACCTCGAGGGCGGGCTCGAGCGGGTGCGTGGCCGCGGCCGCCACGACCGCGTCACCGGCGTTGACGTTGCCCTGCGGAAGGCCGCCCTGGGGCACGAGTCCCGGAAACTGGCCCGCCTGCGCAGCCGGCTGCGCGGGCGCCTGGGCATGAACGTCGCCGCCCCGGAAACCGGGGAGCGTGAACACCACGAGGGCGCCGCCGACGCCGCACAAAAACTTCGCTGCCCTTCGGGCCATCTGGCATCCCTCCATGAATTCCCTCTCTCCCTGACTGGTTCATCGCCCCGCGGACGGCGGGGCATGAGCCGGCACCTGGTCACCGGAACGGCCGGCAGATTCGTTTGGGATCACCGCCGGAAGGCCGGGGAGCATAGCGGTGGGGACAGGGGCCGACCATGCCACTTCAGCGGCCTTTTTTCCCGTATTCCAGCGTGGTTCCCGCGAGACTTGCCGCCCGGCACCGGCCGAGGGATGCTCGGTCGGCAGTCCGTGGAAGTCCTGTTCATCCGGTTGGCCCAGAGTCCCATGCCCACTCGCGACACCGTTTCTCCCGGCGACGACGTCCAGATCGTCAGCGTCGAATCGGCCCCGTTCGGCGAGAACACGTACGTGGTCCACCGGACGGGCCGCGCGGCGTGCCTGGTCGTCGACCCCGGGTTCGAACCCGAGCGCGTGATCGAGGCGATCGACGAGCGGTCGCTCGAGCCGGAGGCGATCCTGCTGACCCACGGTCACTCCGACCACATCGCCGGCAATGCGGCCCTGCGCCGCCGGTGGCCGACGCTGCCGATCCTGATCGGCCGCGGCGACGCGCCGAAGCTCGGCGACCCGGCGGGCAACCTGTCGGGGGCCTTCGGGATCGCGCTCGTGAGCCCGCCCGCCGATCGCCTGCTCGCCGACGGTGAACGGCTCGAGCTCGCCGGCTTCACGATCGACGTCCACGAGATTCCCGGTCATTCGTCGGGCCACGTGGTGTTCGCGCTCACCCGCGAGTCGCCGCCGCTCGTGTTCGCGGGAGACGTGCTGTTCCACGAGAGCATCGGTCGCACCGACTTTCCCGACGGCGACTTCGAGACGCTGGCCTCCGGCATCCGCCGCCGGCTCCACGTGCTGCCCGACGACACGGTCGTGTTCCCCGGGCACGGCCCGGCCACGACGATCGGCCACGAGAAGGTTCACAACCCTTTCGTCCCCGCATCGACTCCGCCCCCGGCTCATTGACCCCGGTCGCCCCGTATGCCGAAACTGGCAGCCATGCTCTCGCCCGCCGACATCCCGCCCGTCGCCCCCGTGGGCGCCGGCGCCCAGGAAGGGCCCTCGGTCATCTGCCGAGCCGCCGGCCTGTCGCTGGCGGCGCTGGCCCGGCTGTTGAGCGGGGCGAGCGTGCGCTGGATCGCCAGCCAACCGGACGTCTGCCAGCGCGTCTACTTCGCCAACCACACGAGCCACCTCGACGCCATCGTGATCTGGTCGTCGCTGCCGCAGGCGGTGCGGGAACTGACCCGGCCGGTGGCCGCCAAGGACTACTGGCAGCGAGGCGTCGTGCGCCGCTGGCTCGCCCAGGAGGTCTTCAATGCGATCCTCATCGACCGGACCGACATCAAGGTGCACCAGAGCCCCGTCGATCTGATGCTCCGGGAGATCGGGATGACGAAGTCGCTGATCGTGTTTCCCGAGGGCGGCCGGAGCGTCACGGGCGAGATCGGCGAGTTCAAGAGCGGCCTGTATTACCTGGCGAAGAAGCGTCCCGACATCGAACTGGTGCCGGTGCACATCGACAACCTCAACCGCGTCCTGCCCCGCGGCGAGTTCCTGCCGGTGCCGCTCCTTTCCTGCATCAGTTTCGGGCCCCCGCTCTGGCTCGAGCGCGGTGAGGCGAAGACGGATTTCCTGGAGCGGGCGCGGCGGGCGGTGCTCGCCCTCAAGGAGTGAGCGGCGGCATGAACGACATTCGCACGATCGCCCTCGTCGCGGGGGTGCTCGGACTGCTCGCCGTCGCCACCGCCATCGGCCAGTTCCTGCGGCGCCACCCCGACCGCGGCATCGATCCGGCGGCGGTGAAGACGTTCAATCTCCGACTCCGCGGCTGGTGGATCATGTGCACGGTGCTGGCCGCCGCCTTCTGGCTGGGCACCACGGCCACGGTCGTCCTCTTCGGACTGGTGTCGTTCTGGGCGCTCCGCGAGTTCATCACGCTCACGCCCACGCGCAAGGGGGATCACCGCGCCCTGTTCTGGGTGTTCTTCCTGTTCACCCCGCTGCACTACGTGCTGGTGGGCCTCAACCGCTACGACGTGTTCAGCGTGTTCCTGCCCGTCTACGCCACGCTCTTCGTTCTCGCCCGCGTGGCCTTCGCCGGCGACTACAAGCGGTTCCTCGAGCGCACGGCCAAGATCCAGGCCGGGCTCGTGGTGTGCGTCTACTGCCTCTCGTTCGCACCCGCCCTGCTCCAGATCCCGATCGCCGGGGCGACGCCGGGGGGCAATTTTCGGCTGCTGTTCTTCCTCATTCTGCTCGTGCAGTTCGCCGACTGCATGCAGTACGTGTGGAGCCGGATGCTCGGCCGGCGGCTCGTCGCGGCCGCCGTGAGTTCCAGCCGCACCTGGGAAGGCCTGCTCGGCAGCGCCACGAGCACGGCCCTGCTGGCCGCGGCCCTGTGGTGGGCGGCGCCGCCGTTCCAGCCGTGGCAGGCGGCGATCGCGGGCTTCGTCGTGGCGGTGCTCGGCTTCGCCGGTGGAATGACGATGTCGGCGATCAAGCGCGACCGGGGAGTGAAGGATTACGGCACGCTCGTGGTCGGCCACGGTGGCGTGCTCGACCGGATCGACTCGATCTGCTTCGCCGCGCCCGTGTTCTATCACCTCACGCAGCTGTTCGCGGGCTCAGCGTAGCCCGGACTCCGGCCGGTCGTTCCCGGCGCCGACCTGCCGGGCCTGGACCGCATAGATCGACCGCCGGCCGGCGGAGGAGGAGACGGCCGCGAGCGTGGATCGCGGCGGAGCGGGCGGAGCGGGGTCGGGGCTCTGCCCACGGGTCGTGCCGCCGGCCAGCAGCGGCCGCGGCGGCGCGGCGGCGGCGAGCGCCGCCGGAGGAGCCGGGCAGCCCTGCTTCACCCAGTCGAGCCAGATCTGCTGCATCTGCGCCACCGTGCCGACGCCGTAGTGCCGGCCGAGCGCGCCCGACCAGTCGTCGGTCGCGAGTCCATCGCCGACGAAGGCGACGTACTTGTGGCGGCCGCCGCGTTCGATGAGGTAGCGGGCCAGCGAATAGCCCTGCGAATAGAGCGGGAGCACGTCGGCCGGATACTCCCGCATCGCGAACATCTCGGGAAACGCGATGCCCCGGCCCGTGGTGAGAAACTCGATCAAGAGCCGATGCTGCCGGGCCCGCTCCACCGGGTGCTCGACCGTCGTGCACGCCCCCTCGTCGGCCCAGCGGGGGAGAGGTCGGCGGAAGTGGCTGGCGAAGATCGTGTGCGTCACCTCGTGCGGCAGCACGGAGTCGAGGATCCGTTCCTCGCTGCCCTGGATCGTCATCGTCCAACCGAACACTTCGCCGGCGTCGAACACGAAGCTCGTGGCCCCTCCGGCTCCGAGGTGGGATGCCACCTGGGCCTTGATCGGGCAGGGACGGCTCCACCGCGGCAGCGGCGCACCGAGCCACTCGACCGCCAGATCGTGGCGATACTGCTCGGCGGCCTCGCCGATGCGGCGGGCCAGGTGATCCGTCGGGGCATCGACGATGAAGTTCGCGGTCCGGTGTCCGGCCGCCCGGGCTCCCGCCGCCTGCCATCCCGCGGCGAAGACGAGCAGACCGACCCAGATCACGATTCGCGAGGCACGCTGTGAACGCATTTCCCGACCATCTCCTGAGGAAGCCCGGTCGCGGGCGGGCGGACACTAGCGGACGGCTGCGAACAGGAGCCAGAGCGGTTTTGCCGGCCCGTTTCCTCCTGCTGCCGCGGTTTTCAGTCGCGGGACGACGGGGTCCGTCAGCCGGAGAACCCGCGGCGGATCGCGATCCAGGCCGCGCTCCCGACCGCCAGGATCACCGTCGTCGCCCAGGCCCGCGCGAGGAGGGTGGGATCACGGAGGCGGGCGATGCGGAGCATGAGCGGAGCATCCGCCGCGGTCCCGATCACGTGCACCACCGCGCCGCGGACCGCGGGTGGAGCGGGGCCGGGCGCCGCCTCGTGCACCCGCCGACCGCGGGCGACGATTTCCTCCCGCAACCGCTCCCGATCTGCCGGCTGGGCTCCGACGATCGCGTTGTCGAACGCCGCACCGATCGCCGCGAGGGCGGCGGCACGCTCCCCTGCCACCTCGGCCGGCGTCGCCGTGCGCCCCGGACCGGCCACGTGGATGGCCGCATCGCGCGGCGCGCGGAGCGTCCACAGCCGCCGCACGCAGGGAAGCCCGACGAGCGCGGGAGCCTGGACCGCGATCGGGCCGTCGTCGGTGCTGCCGCCCACGACGCCGGCATAGACCACCTCGATGCACCTCGGCCAACTCGTGTCGTGCAGCCGGATATCCCAGCGCTCCCCGTCGCTTTCGACGCCGGCCGCGCCGGCCACGGTCGGCGTGACGGTCGCCGTCGCCTGTCCGTCCACGAGCACGTCGAACAATCGCATGCCACCGGGCAGTGCGAGCCGCAGCAACCGCTGCCTCACGACGACGTCGAACCGCGCGCGGCCCCACGCGCGGCCCCGGCTCTCGAATGAGACGTCGATGTCGGCGAGTTCGATGCGGGGTTCCTCGTCGGGCTGCGCCTCCGGGGTCGCCGGAAGCTCCACCGCCGGCGGCGGAGCCTGCTCTCCCCTCGACGGCTGCCGCAGGGCGTACAGAGGAGGCCGCTCGTCGCTGCGTATTTCCCACGACCTTCGCGGCAACTCCTCGGTCAATGATTCGTTCCATGACGCGACGACGGGAACAGCCGGCAGGGCTGCCCGGATGACCGGCACCCGCCCGGTGGCCGCAGGCGGCCGCGGCAGATGGGCCGTCAACTCCAGCCGAAACCGCCCCGCGCGGGGCCGCTGCACGGTGAGCAGCCCACGGTCGGGCGCATCCCGCCGCCACTGGGCCTCGATCGGGCCGGGTTCGGCGGGTTCCGTCGCCGGGAGTTCGTCGTCGAGCAGACGGACCGAGTCGATCACGCACTCGGCCGGCATGGCCACCGGCAACGTGACCAGGGGCGCCGACGTGACGTCGAGCCTGGCATCGAGGGAGACGTGGGTGCGCTCGTTCGTGAATCGTACGCGCACCTCCTGCGTTCCGCGCACGTCGTGGCGTCGGCGCTCGGTCGCGATCCTGATCCGGGCCGCGGCCGTGGCGGAACTTGCCACCGCCCCCGGCTGCCGGCGCACCTCGAGCCTCCATGCGGCATCCTCCGCGGAGAGGGCGACGAACGAGGCCGCGGACTCGACCTGGAAGGTCAGATCGCCGGCCGCGACGAAGCGGATCGTCCGCGTGTCGGCGAGCGGGCCCTCGATCCACGCCCCGGGCACCTGAAATCGCCCCACCGGGTCGGCAAGCCGCATGTTGAAGGCGAGCTCGAATCGCCACGGACCACCCGTCGGCGAAACGGCGCGGACCGACCAACGGTTGCCCGGGAGTCGGACGATGTCGAGCGCGGGATCGATCGGGCCTTCGAGCTCGAGCCCGTCGTCCGCCCTCACGATGCAGGGCGGTGCGACGGCACGTCCGGGGTCCACGACAAAACTCGCGACGATGCGGCAGGCGTCGAGGCTCCAGGACACCGCGTTGCGGCTTTCGACGGCCGGGATCACGTCGGCGAGCGGAATTCCGGGCACCCGCGAGCGGATGACCCGCACGCGCGCGGCCCCCGCCACGTCATGCACGCGCGGGCCGACAGCGCCAGACCGGGCTTCCGGTGCGACGACGAAGCCCCCGTCCGGCGGCGCGGCTTCGCAGCGGCTGCCACCGTCCCGCGGGTCGCCGGAATCCTCGCACACCAGGGTCGCATGCGGCGAGGGCGGCAGGAAGGCGGTGAGCATCTCGACGTCTCCCGCGTTCTCGACGCGGGGCACGAGTTCACCCTCCACGGTGTGCCTTCCCGGAGTCGATACGACCACTTCGTCGGGCTTCAACGCCACGGCGGGATTCGCAGGCCGCCCGTCGATCAGGAGCGAATCGGCAAGCCGGCCCATCTGGGCCCATCCAGGACCGAGCGGCAGCACACCGGCGGCCGCTGCGTCGAGTTCGAGCCTGAAACGCCACCGCTCCTGGCCGCGGTTCCCGGGCCTCGGTGCCGGCACGATCAGGCGGGTTCCGAGGACGCGTGCGGCGGCATCGTCGCTTCGGGCACGTGCGAGTGCGCGGTAGAGCGGTTCCGGAACGAGCGCCGTCTCACCATCCTCACCGTCCATCATGAACACCCTCACCGGCTCCGCAGCCTCGGGAGCGACGGCCGCAGCAGGCGGACACGCGGCGAGCATGCCGGCGGCGACGGCCGCCCCGATGGAGAAGCGACGGCCTGCCACGAGCGCCATCGCGAGGATCGCACCCCACAGGGCGGCGCTGGCGACGAGGTCGATCGGCGGCGGAGACCACAGGGCCGCCACGCCCGCGGCCACGCAGGCCACGGGAATCAGCCAGGGCCGCCTGCGGGCGACCACGAGCACGCCGCTCGCGGCCAGAATGCCGACCACGACCGCCGCGACCAGGATCCAGCGCCGCTGCACCACGACCACGACACCGTCACCACGGCCGGCTGCGGGCACGAAGTCCCGTTCGTCGAACGCCCCCCGGGGCGGGCCGGCGAGGCCGATCCCGACCAATCGCTCGAGCACGCCACGCCCGGTCGCTCCGACGGGCCGCCAGGCCGACGACACGGCCGCGATCGCGAGGTCGGGCGGCGTGTGAAGACGATACAGCCGGTCGAGGACCGGAAGATCGACCGCCACGCCCGCCGGCTCGATCCGCCACCACGCCCGCGGCTGGTCGGACGCGACCGTGCGCACGACGAGTCGCAGCGAGGACCTTCCGGCGGGAAGGTCGATCGGCACCGCCGCCACCTCGTCGCGGGGCATGACCGAGACGGGAGCGCCGTCGATCTCGATTCCCTGGAGTTGCCGACCCGGTGGCAGGCCGACCAACAGCGAGGGACGCCCCTGACTCTCGATCTCGAACGCCGTTTCGAATTCGGTTCGGCCGGAAGCATGACACCAGCACGTGACCGTCTCCCTCCAGGCCCATGCCCGGGCGTCGTCGTCGTGCGGTCCCGGCATGATTTCGGCGGCCGGAGGCTGCGCCGCATCGGGCTCGCCGACGAACGAGAAGGCCCCGATCAACGTGGGCCACCGGTCTCCGGCACCGGCCCGGGGTGGGAGTTCGGTGAGCCGTCGATTCACGAGCCGCGGCCGGCGGCGGCCGGCGTCCCTGACGATCAATTCCCCGACCTGCCGCGCCGCTCCCTCGACCCAGGCCAGCGGGATCGGCACGGCGCCCGAGAACGGCACGGTGCGGGCGGCACGGATCGTGACCGCGTCGCGGATCGGCGGCGTGAATTCCACCAGCCACGATTCATCCGCCGTCTCGAGCCGCCGGACGACGATGCCGCCGCTGGCGGGAGCGAGGAGCGACCACTCGACCTGGTCGTCCATCGGTTCCGAAAACCGGACGACCACGCCGTCGAGGTCCGACGTGTCGGGACGGCACTCGAACGTGAACGACTGCGAGAGGCGATCATCCCGGGCGGTGACCCGGACCTGCGTCTGCACGTCGAGCGGGGGTCGTCGCTCCACGACCCGCACCTGCCATGCCGCGGCTCCCGTCCCCACCGCCGCCCACGAACGCACGCCGGCCTCGTCGACCAGCCCGGGGAGCCGGGGAACGACCGCGCCCGTCGCGTCGCCGTCGATCTCGACGGCGAGTTCGGCGTTCGTCTTGAACCCGATCGCCGCGGGCCCCGAGGCGGTCGCCGGGATGCGCACCATGTCGATCTCGGCCGCTGAGAACGCCGCGCCCGCCGCCGCTCCGGCACGATGGCCGCTGATCCGCAGCCTCAACTGCCGGTCCGGCGTGATCGCCTTCGTCAGGCCGATCCGCAGCAGGTCACCCCGCGGACCGCGCACCACTTTCCAGTCGAGCGGTTCGGCCACGCGGACGGCGTCCGCAGGCCGGGGCTCGGACCAGTCGAGCGGCTGCGACCACCCGACGAGATCCACGCTGTCGATGAACCAGCCCGTGGCCACGACCCCTTCCACGTCGAACGCCTCTCCCCGCGCGACCCCGATGTCGCACGTCGTCACGCCCGACACGATGCCGGGCGCGAAATCGACGATCGACACGCGCTCGACATCGAGTCGTGCCTCGCGCGGCGCGACGGCCACTCGAATCCGGGCGGCTGCGGCCTGCTGCTCGAGGAACACGCGGGCCGGCGGAACCTGATCCGCGAGCCTGTCCCCGTCGCGCGGCCCCGGCGACGGCGGCAGTGGCCATCCGGATGCGGCCTCGGCGGTGACGGCCAGGTAGCGCTCGACGTCGAGCGCCGCCAGCGCCAGAGCCGGATCCACCCGCACCAGCGCCCCCCCGGCCGTCCAGTCGGTGGACCGAGGCCGCAGCGCCGGCAAGGGACGCACGGTGCCGTCGGGAAGCGGACCCACGGCCCGGATCACCAGCGGTGCGCCGCCGGAGCGGGCGATCGATGGCGGGCGGAATGCGATCGACCTTCCATCGGCGGCCTCCCGCCAGGCGACACCCGTCCGGTCCGGATCGTCGAGTTGCACCGCTGCGACGACGAGTTCGGGATCCTTCTCGACGGTCACGGTCTCGTCGCCCCATGTGCCGGCCGGCACCAGTGCCATGTGCAGGGTGACCTCGCGGCCCGAGATGTCGATCGCTGTCCAGGCGGAGACGCCCCAGGCTCGATGCCCCTCATCGACGACGATGAACTCGAGCGCATCACGCAGGGACGCCTCGATCATCCAGCCGGTGCCGTCCCTGACCGGCGGCAGCGCGTGGCCCACCACGAGCGGCCGTGCGCCTGCCGGCAGTTCGAGGCGAATGGACGACCTCACGGTCGGCAGCAGCGGCAGGACGAACCGCCTCCCCTCGGCCACCGGCGCCGCGGCGGGAGCGGTCCATTCGGCGACATACTCTCCCGCCCCGGTCGGCACGATGGCCCGCGACCCGTCCGGGCGGCAGAAGACGGCGACGTCGCCGACTCCCGTGCCGGTGCGGGCGGCACAGCGCGACACCGCCAGCCCACCGAGGGAAAACTCTCCGTGACCCGCGGCCGCGGCGGAGACGTCGAACGCCACCCGCCCCTCGAGTTCGCCCTCCGCACCGATCCGCGCCTCGTATCGCGCGGCGTCCGCCCGCGGTTCTCCCGGGAACGGGGACGAACCGTGTCCGCCGGTGGCCCGGCCGACCGCCGCCTCGAAGGCGGCCCGCGGCAGCGGGACATACCGCTCGTCGCCGAGCGGCACGTCGCCGATCGCGCCACGAGGGACGTGCACGCGCGTGAATCTCACCGCGGGCGTCTCGTCGTGCTCCGCCGCGGCCGCAGGCGACGTCGCCCCGAGCGCTGCCGCGATGGCCACGCGAACGAGCGCGGCGGTGGGATGCCACCTCGAGATCATCCATCGCCTCCCCGGCTGGTCACCGTGCCCGGACCGCCCGGGGACGAGGGCGCGATCACGATCGAGGCGGCCGGCATGAATCGGGTCGAGGAGTCGGGCGACACCACGAGCCCGGGGCGACGCTGACGAACGGGCGGGCGTTCGACCACCAGCCGCAGAACCGCAGCCAGCAACGCCAGCAGCAAGCCCGGCAGGGCGGCCAGCCCGATCAGCGGCAGCAGGTCTGGGACGAACGCGGCCCCCAGCGCGGTCGCCGCCCCGATCGAGACCAGCGTGGGCACGCGGCGCATCGCGCTCCGATAGATGATCGCGAGGCCCAGAGCCAACACCGCACCGCTGACGGCGAGGACGAGGAACCACGTGGGCGCGAGCCACACCCGCCCGATCCCGGGATCGCCGACACCCGCATAGACGGCCCGGCGTTCGGCGACGGGCATGTCCGGCGCCGTGGACCGCCGGCCGGCAGACGCGGCGATCCATTCGGCGATCGCGGTACGCGACACGAGCGGCGCGTAGTCAGGACCGAACGGCCCCCACCTCCACCGCTGCTGCGACGTCCATGCGGCGGGCGGCACCACCACGTGCTCGTCCGATTCCAGCCGCAGTTCCCAGTAGAACCGGCGCAGCACCGTTCCCGATGGAAACCGCGGCGGCTCGAGCACGAGCCAGGAGGGGAGACCGGGAAGCCACGCGGAGCTCCTCCGCGGGTGACTCCTTTCGATCACGAGCACGCAGCCCCGCCCCGGGGCCGGCAGGGGCACCCGCAGCATCCCATCCGCATCCTCCGCGACCGTCACGCCGACGCCATCGACGCTGAACCGCGCGGGCGCGCCGCCCGGGTCGCGCAGCGCGCCGAACCGCGTTGGGAGCGTCAGCCGGACTTCCGGCGTCGAACTCATGACGACGCAGGTGAACGTTTCGTCGTGCCGATCCGGCAGCAGCCGCGTCTCGTACCACGCCGCCTCGACGGTGGTGTCGGCGGCTCCGGACTCCGGTCGCAACGCCAGAGCCAAGGGCACTTCCGACTCGGCGGACGTCGCCTGCCAGACCCGGTTCGGCCCGGTGGCCGGCAGCGCCGTGTCGCGGGTCCAGGCGGTGCCGCGGAGATCGACCGTGTATTCGTCGGAGGCCGTCAGGGAGAAGCTCTGCCTCACGATCCGAGCCTCCGTCGGGAGCACGAGCGGCAGATTCTCGCCCACGGTCGCGGCCGGGGGCATGTCGGGCATCGGCACGCCGTAGGAGGCCGAAATGTCGCCGCTTCCGAGCAGCGGGTCGGCGAGCATCACTCGCAGCGCGACGAGGCCCTCGGGCATGTCGGGCGCCGCCGAAACCTCGAAGGGATTGAGCAGATCCCCCGCCTGCCGGATCTCGAGACCTCCGTCATCCACCACGCGCCGAGCCACCGCCAGATCGACGAACTCGAGCGGAACGTTGGCCACGTTGAACCGGATCGTCTCCTCGACGCGGATCCGCTGCGGGGTGACGACCGCCTGGACCACGATGCCTGCGTCAACCCGCCGGGCCAGGAACCTTCGCCGGGCCGAGAACCGCCCCTCCGTGCCGTCGAGCCGGTAGGCGAGCAAGGGCGATTCACCCGCCCGCGGAGCGGCCGCGACCTGCCGCACGAGCCCGGTCATGGCCGTGACGTCGGGCAGGATCTCGATGTCGCTGTCCGACGTGATCGTGACCTGGGCGGGGCCGACGAGGTCGGCCCGCGGCAGCGGCAGCTTCCATCCCAGTTCGGCCGTCGCGCGGTCGATCGGCAGGCTGCACCGCGCCTCGATCGTGGCTTCGCCGGACAGCGGCTGCACGAACGGGATGACGAGGAGGCCGCTCTCCGTCGTCACGGCCGCGGCATCGACGAGGTTCGTCGGACCGACCTCGTCCACGTTCCATCCCTGGAGGCCGAGCACGATCCGCGAGACCGGCGCGCCGCGCACGACCACGCGCAGTTTTGCGACGAGCCCGACCCGCGTGGCGCCGACTTCGTAGCGATACGCCGGCTCGACGACCAGGCGACTCCCACGGGGCCTCACGCGCAGGGAGAGCGAGGCGGGCTGGGCGTCGTAGGCGAACGCCGCGACGAACCCCGGCCTGCGGGCCGCCTCCGCCGCATCGACACGGCGGTTTCCTCCCGCATCGTCCCAGTCCACCTGCCACTCCCCCTCCACGATGATGCTCACCCTGCCGCGCTGTCTCCACGCCGGGATGCCCGCCACCGCGAACCCGAGCACCTCGACCGACGACGACGCCCGCACGTCGACCGGCCGCGAGCAGACCAGTTCGACCGCCGCCCGTCCCGCCGGATCGGGCTTCACGCGCACCGTCGCTTCCGGCGAGTCGGCGTTCCCGGCGACTCCCACGAGGGCCGCGGAGTCGCCGACCCGCTCGAGGCGGCTCGCGGGAGGCAGCGTGATCCGCACCTCCTGCGAATCCGGCGCCAGTCCCTCGAGACGGACCGTGGACGTGGTCGTGACCATCGTGCCGTCGATCTGCACGAGGCTCTCGACGACCGCCTGCGGCGGCGCGTCGCCCGGCCGGGCGCCGTCGCCACGCGAGTCGATGACGATGGTGGTGGGGCCGGCGACCCCGGCGCACTCCACGACGCTGCCGGGCGCGTTGCCGGGCGCGGCATCCACGTGAACCGCCGCGCCGGGCGGTTGCACGTCGACCAGCGGTGACGCGCGCGGCGTGGTGAGCCGCACGAGCGAGGCCGTCGATCGCGGCACCGCCAGCCGGAGCACGTCGGCATTCGGCCGCCGCTCCACGGCCACGGAGCCGACGAGGGTCAGCGTGTGCCGCGTGTCGGCGGCCGCCTCGAGCCACGCCTCGTAACCACCTCCGCGCGCGGCAGCATCGACGATCAGTCGCCCCTCCCCATCGTGGTCGTACGGCGCGGTGACCACGAGACCGCCGAGCTCCAGAGGCACCCGCGACCAGCCTGAGCGCGTCTGCCGCAGGCTCGCCCTGATCGTGAGCGGGCAGGTTTCCTGGCCGTCGCCCGTCAGGTCCCCACTGATCTCGATCCGCTCGAGCACGACGGAGGGGGGCTCGGGCAGACCCGGCAAGCCGTCGCGGATCCGGAGCAGGTCGACGAAATCGCGATAGCGAAACCCGGGCACGGGCACGAGCCGGCCGGCGTCGTCGCGCAGATAAAAGATGTCCGGCTCGACGGCCTGCACCGCAGGCGGTGGCTCGCCGACCTCCGCCGCATCGAGGGCGGAGGCGAGACAGCACCACAGCGCGAGCGCGCGGAGTCCCCAACGAGCCGACCACTTCCACGGCAGGCGGGGGGGACGGCGGTGAGGCATGGGCGCGGGCATCGGATGCGGATGGCTCAGGGCACGGCGGCCGACGAACCGGCACGGGAGCGGGACAAGCCGCACCCTCCTCACGACCTTAGTTCGCGACGACGTCGAACGCACGCACTTCGTCGCGCTCGCGACCGCTCCGACCGGCGCAATCCCGACAACCGGCCCTCCGCGGGCGGTCGGACCGCTCACGCGGGCAGCAGCCGACGGAGGCTGTCGAGCAGTTCCACCGTGGCTGCGGCGATGAAGGCCGGCTGGTCGAGTGCGACCGGGCCCGCCTGTCCACCGTTGAACGGCCCGATCGCGCCCCCTGCCTCGGCGACGAGCAGCAGACCCGCGGCGACGTCCCAGGACGAGATCCGCCGCACCCAGAACGCATCCAGCCGGCCGCACGCGAGGTAGGCGAGGTTGATCGCCGTGGACCCCGTCCGGCGGACCGAGTGCACGTGCGGAACCACCGCGAGGAAATCGGCGACGGCATGGGAGTCTGCGGACACGTGCGGGGGGAAACTGACCGCGACCAACGCCTCCATGGCCTGCGTCGTGGCCGCGACCCGGATCGGCCGGCCGTTCAGGGCGGCACCTGCTCCCGCCCGGGCCGTGAAGCACTCGTCGCGAACCGGATCGTAGATCGCGCCCACGAGGATGTCGTCGCCTCGCGCGAGCGCCACCGACACGCAGTAGGCCGGAAACCCGTGGACGTAATTCGACGTCCCGTCGAGCGGATCGACGATCCACCTGAGTCCATCGGCTCCCACGGGCACGGGCGCCGCTTCCGGAAGCGACTCCTCGCCGATGAATCCGTGACCGGGAAACTCGCCGAGCACGATCCTTCTGATCTCCCGCTGCGCGGCGAAGTCGGCCTCGGTGACCAGGTCGCGCTGCGCTTTTTTCGCCACGCCGAAGCGGCCGCTCCACTCCACGAGCACCCGGCCGCCCGCCCGGGCTGCAGCTTCGCACACGTCGAGATGGTCCGGCATGCTTCGCGCCCGCGTCGGACGGCAGGGTATGATCCGCGGGCCCACGCGCCCCGGTTCCGCTTCCGTCGCGAAGGATGATAGCAGCATGGCCGACACGGCGTCCGCAGCCGCCTGGAAGATCTCCGCGGGGCAGGCCACGAACCTGCTCGCCGCTCCCCGATCGAGCATCGATCTCGACAACCCGCGCGCCGGCATCGAGGTCTGGCGGGATCCGACGCAGCCCGAGCGGGTGCTCGGAATCGATCTCGATGCGGGCTGTGGCCGGATCGACGCCTGGTGCCGCGGCGGCGACCTGACCGCCGTCTACGAACCGACGGGCGGCGCGCCGCTGCGGGTGACCGCCATGTGGCGGGCCTCCCCCCCGTGGCGCGATCCTCATGTCGCGCCGGCCGTCTGGTGCCGCGAGGTGGTGGTGTCCGCGCAGACGCCGCTGCAGGAGGCGATCCCGCGGATCGCGGTGACCGCCGACGTCGCCGGCGGCACGGCGATCCCGCTCGAGTATCGTTCCGGAGGCCTGCGGAATCCGGAGGGGACACCCGCGCGGCCGCAGGGATTCCTGGTGCGCTGCCCGGCCGGAACACGTCTCGTGTTCCTCATCCATCCGGGAGACGTTCAGGACATCGACACGGACATGGCGGCCGGTCGGGTCCGGATCCGGGCGCCGTTCTTCCCAGCGGCGCTGGAAAAAGGCGTGCTCCTGCGAAGCCGGGCCGTCGCCGCGTTCGGACCGGCGGATGGTGACGCGATTCCCCCCTGGGCACACGCGCTGGCCGAGGAATTCGCGGGATCACCGCCGGTGCTCACCACCTGACCGTCGCCGACCGGTTTCGAGCGGCGTTTTGCCGTTGGAGCGTTTCGGGGGCCGGCGTTACATTGCCCCCATCTTTCCCCCATTCCCTGGCCACGGACCGGCCTGGAATGATCGTCGGCCCGCGCGACGACGTCCTGCGGCCCGTGCCCCAGCCGCCCCTCGCGGGCACGAGCAGAAGAGGCACCCGCCGTGGCAGACCTGGTGTTCGCGTTCGACGCCGCCCTCGACCGCCCGATCCCCGTGCCGAAGCACGCACCGGAAGCCGTTGCGGAAGCGGTCGCGGCGGCACCGCTGGCCGCATTTCGCTCGGCCGTCGCCGCCGCGAGGCAGACGCGGGCGGCCGCGCTCGTGCTCTTCGGCAGTACCCTCGACCCCGTGCGGTCCAGCCCCGCCCAGGCCGCCGGGCTCCGCGACCAGATCGATTCGCTCGCCGCCGACGGCTGCCGCACGATCTGGATCGCCGACGAACCGTCCGACGTGGCGAACGTCGCGCGGGCCCTGGCGGAACCGGCGGGGCTGTCGTTCGTCACCCCGGTGTCACCGCTGCGTCTCGATCTTCGCGGACTCTCCCTCGAACTCTGCTCGGCGCGCGGTCATGCGCATGCGGCCGGGCACCTCACCCAGTCGTTCGCCTCGGCACACTCCTCGCTTCTGCCGGCGCAGCGTCGGATCGTCGTGGGCTGGGACGACGCGTGGACTTCTCTTCACGGCGAGCCTGCGGTGTCGCACGCGCTTCCGTCGCCGCTGCCGGTCGCGGGCCGGCTGGGCCCCGGCACCCTGTTCGTCTGGGGTTCGCGCCGGCTGCAGCCCGTGCCGCCGGGGGTGCACCAGGTGCCGCCGCTCCAGGCCCGGAGCGATCGTGAGCCGGCCGCCGGTGCCTGCGTCGCCGCCACGCTGACCCAGCCGCCCCCACAGGCCGCGGCGTTCACGTCCGCCGCCCACTCGCTCAGTGACCCGCGGCACGACTGGCGCGGTGACTGGAAGGAAATCCCGACGCACCACGTCGCGTGGCGGACGCTCTCGATCACGTCACTGTCCGGCGACGACGAGGAACTGGCCACCACGATCTGGTCGGCGCTCGAGGGGCTGTCGGTCGATGCCCGCGCGCCGTTGCAGATCGTCCGCTGCGCCATCGACTGCGGCGGCAGCGTCACCCGCCGCGTTCACGTCGCGGAGATCACCGCCGAGACCATGGCCCGCGTGCGCGATCTCTACGACCCGCGCGCGTTTCGCGCCTGGTGCCACGAGATCGAGGCGGATCGCGGCGAACCGCCGGAATCGCTCGTCCGAAATGCCTCGGCGGCCAAGGCGGGCGGCGCGGCCTCGTTCGCCGCGGGGGTCGCGGAACTGGTGCTCGATCTCGAGGAACGGGAGGCCTCCGCGGTGCCGCGGGAGGCGGGCTGGCTGGCGCTCGAACTGCTGGAGTCCACATGATCATCGAACGCATCGAAATCGATCGCTTCGGAGCCCTCGGAAACGTCACGATCGACGGTCTCGGGGGCGGCGGCGAAGTGCTCCACGGCACGAACGAGACCGGCAAGACGTCGCTCCTCGAGTTCGTGCGGGGGGTGTTCTTCGGCTTCGGCAGCCTGTTTCGCCGCGGCGTCCTCGATCCCCACCTGCCCTGCGGCGGCCGGCTCGTCGCCAAGGCGGGAATCGACGCACGTCGGATCACGGTCGAGAGGCGGCACGAGGGCCCGCACCTCGACCGCCTCACCGCCGCGAGCTACGCGGTCGAGGACGAACTGCCCGTCGCCGATCGGATGACCGTCCTCGATGCCGACGGAACGTCGTCCGCCCCCCTCTTCCTGCGCGACTTCATCGGCGAGGTGGACGAGCGCACGTTCACCGCCGTGATGGCCTTCGGCCTCGATGAGTTGCACGAACTCCGCACGCTCGACGCCGACGGCTGCGGCAGCCGTCTCTACGAACTCGCCAGCGGCCTCGATCGCTCGAAGGTGGCCCTCGTGCTCGCGAATCTGCGGTCCGCGATCGAGCGGCTCGACTCCGGTGATCCCGACACGTCTCCGATCGAGGCGCTGCGCCAGCGGCGCAGCCTCGCGCTCGCGAGGCTCACGTCGATGAACGCGCCAGCCCTGGAGGCGGGTGGCCTGGGGATCGAACTGTCGCGTCTCGACGCCGAAGTGGCCGCGTGCGAAGCCCGGGCCGAGGCTGCTCTCGCCGCGGAGGACAGGGTGCGGGCCCTGCTGCCGCTCGTGCCCCTGCACGCCGAACGGGCACGCTCGGCGGCCGCGCTCGCCGACCTGGAGGCGACCCCGGCGATCCACCCCGATTTCGACGCCTGGGAACTGGCGTCGAAGAACCGCGACCATCTCGCGCGACTGGCCCGCAAGCGGAAACGCACGCGCAGCCGCATCGCCAGGGATCTGGCGGCGCTGCCCGCCGACTCGCTCGTGCGGAAGAAGCGGGCGACCATCGTCGCGATCTGCGACGAGCGGCCGCGGCTCGAGCGGCTCGTGGCCGAACTGTCGCGGGCCGAATCGGCCGCGCGGCAGGCGGCCCGGCGGTTCGGCGAGGCCCTCGGCGGCGCCGGACTGGTGCGACTCATCGCTCCGGAGCGCGTGGCCGGTGAACCGCTCGAGGTGCTCTCGGAGTCGCCGCTCCCGGTGGGGCTGACGCACTCGTTCGGTCCGCTCAAGGCGCGTGCCCGGGAATACAAGGCCGCGACCGCCGCGGTCAACGCGGCCCGCGCCCGCGTGGCCGAGGTACGCCACGGCCTCGACACCGCCAAGGGATCGATCGAGGCGGCCGGCTCCGGACTGGGGCTGCCGATCGCCGCCGCGATCGAGGAGGCGAGCGGCCGCGTGGCCCTCTACCGCAACCGGATCACGGCGGGCGAGCAACTCGCCGAACTCGACAAGGCGCTCGCGCGAATCGACCGCGAGGTGGCGGCGAGTCGCGAGGCCCAACTGCTGCCGGTCGGCTGGCTGATCGGCCTTGGGGCCGTGTTCGTGCTCGGTGCCGGCATGCTGCTGTCGGGCCTGCTGCTGCCGACGGCCGTCACCGGGTCCCTCGCCTACGCGCTGGCGGCGCTCGGGCTCGCCGGCACGGGTCTGGCTTCGGTCGCCACCTGGTCGCTCGACCGGTCGGCCTCCAGCCGCCTCGACTCCGCCCGGCAGCAGCACGAGATGGTGCACAAGCAGCGGTCCGACCTGCTCGCCCAGTGCGCCGTCCTCGACAAGCGACTCGACGGCGGCCGTCCTGCCGCGGAGCGACTCCCCGGAGAACTCTCGGCGACGCTCGACCGCCGCGCCGCGCTCGCCCAGGCGGAACTGGAGCGGCTCGAGGAATTGGCCACGCGCGAAGGTTCGCTCCACGTCCTCGCCGACCGGGTGACCGCGGCGGAGCAGGCCCTGTCCCAGGCGTCGGAGCGCCGTGCGGCCGCGCGCAGCCGCTGGAAGCGGGCGCTCGAGCAGCGGGGCCTGCCGACCACGCTTTCGACGGCCGACGTGCGTTCGATTTCCCGCCATCGTCACGCCCTCATCGGCCTCGACGACGAACGCCGCCGCACGTCGGACGAGGCACGGATGCGTCGTGAGGAACTCGCGACGCTGACCCATCGGATCGAGGCGGTGCTCGTGGAGTGCGACATGCTGCCCGAGGGCACGCCCCTCGAGCAGCTCGACCAGTTGCGGGAGCGGATGGACCGCGACGCCGCGGCGCACGTGCTGCGCGGACGGCTCCAGCGCAGGCTGATCAAGGCCCGCGAACACCACCGCGCTGCGCTGCGGCGGGTCCAGCTCGCCGAGCGGCGCGTCCAGGAGATCATCGCGCGCTGGGGCGTGGCCCAGGAGCCGGACTTCCTCGCGCGCGTCGATCGCCGGCCGCAGATCGAGGAGGCACGGCGCGTGTGCCAGGCCGCCGAGGCCGCCTGGCTCGACGCGCGGAGGCGGGTGCCGCACGCCGACGAATACGCCGAGTGGTTTTCGGTCGCAGCCGCCGTGTCTTTCGACCAGCGACTGGCCGAGGCGCATGCCGACGTCGTCGAGGCGACGGAGTCGGCGGCCCGGGCCGCCGACCGGCGCCGCGTGGCCCGCGAGCGCGTCGAGGCCGCATCCCGCGACCATTCGACGGAGGGCGTGCAGCTGGAGATCGCGGAGATCGAGCAGGAACTCGAGGGTCATCTCCATCGACGCCGGCTCCTCGAGAAGGCGGCGTTCCTCCTCGAGCAGACCCGGGCGGCGTTCGCCCGCGACCATCAGCCCGCCGTGCTGCGCGAGGCGTCACGCTGGCTGGCGCGGCTGACCGAGGGGCACTACACCACGATCACCACCTCGATCCACGAGGCCCGTCTCGAGGTGCACGACGGCGAGGGAACGGCATGGAGCCCCGACCGGCTCAGCCGCGGCACCCGCGAGCAGGTGTTTCTCGCCCTGCGGCTGGCGCTCGTCCGCGACCTGGAGCGGCACGGCGTGCACCTGCCCGTCGTGATCGATGACGCGCTCGTCAACTTCGACGACTCCCGCGCCATGGCGGCCGCCCGCGTGCTCGTGGAGTTCGTCGGCGACGAGCCGCGCGAACGCCAGATGCTCGTGCTCACCTGCCACGCGCACGTCGCGGAGATCTTCACGGCCGCCGGGGCCCACGTCCGCTCCCTGAGCGATCCGGGGGCGACGTGGCAGCGACGCCGCGAGCCGCGGACGGATTCGCCGCGGCCGCCCCGCGAACGGAAGCCGGCCCGTCGGCCCGAACCTGCTCCGGAACCCGTGGTCGAGCCGCCTGCCCCCCGCATCGACGGCCCGACCTGGGAGGCGGAGGAGTACTTCTTCGGCGGGCCGGCCGCGGCCACGCGTCCGGCGACAGAAGCCGACCGTTCCCGTCGCCGCCGCCGCCGGTAGCCGTCGGGCCCAACGCCGAGTCTCGAACGGGCCCGCGCCTTATGCCCGGAGCGCCGCCTCGCCGAGATCGCGTACGTAACGCTGCCGCATCTGCGCCAGAAGCAGGCCGAGAAACGCGTTCAGCCCGAGCGACAGGAAGAGCGCGATGAGGCTCCCGATCAGCCAGCCCCAGGGCTTGTCCGTGACGCCGGCTTTCGCCTCCGTCTCGACCAGCCGCGCGGCCGTCGGTGCGACCGCCGCCACGGGAGCCGCCCGCGGCCGCTTCCCGGCCTCGACGATCGACCGTTCCACGCCAGCCGGCCAGGAGTCGGCGACGTAGATCTTCACCCGGCGCACGTTGCGCGACTCGGGCGGCACGTCACTGGTGAACGTATACGGGCTCGCGTTCCGCACGAGGTCCGGCTCGACCCGCACGAGGTATTCACCGCTCCCCTCCTCCGTCGGCACGTAGGCCGTCTCGATGCCGGTCGCGAGGAGGCCGGCGAGCAGAAAAGCCATCTTGATGAACATGGGCGAAACCTCCGAAACCGGGCGGGTGAATCAGGAGGATTTCACCCTGCCGGAAGGCGTTTGTGCAACTCCCGCCGCCGGAACGGTGTCGGCGGCCGGCAGGGGAGCGGATCCACGCGAGTAATGATCGAGTTCGGTCTGGAGCATCGTCAGGGCGGCCTGGAGAAACGCGACGGCGATCGGTCCCACGAAGATGCCGATCGGTCCGAGCGCTCCCACGCCCCCGAGCACGCTCAGCAGCGCCAGGAGCGGATGCAATTTCGACTGGCCGTGGAGCACGATCGGCTTGATCACGTTGTCCACCGTCGACACGACGCACGCCCCCCAGGCGGCCAGCCCCACCGCGGTCCACGTGTCCTTCACGAAGAACAGCAGGTACAGGCTCGCGGCGCCCCACACGGCCGCCGCCCCGACGAACGGCACGAGGGCGCCGAAGAACGTCAGGAGCGTGAGCAGGAACACGCCCTTGAGCCCCGCGACCGAGAACCCGATGCCGGCGAGCATCGCCTGCGCGAGGGCCGCGAGCAGCGTGGACGACACGACGGCCCGGCTCACCTCCTCGAACTCCTCGAGCAGTTGCCACTGGTAGCGCACGTCCAGCGGGATGAGACGCGTCACCGCCGCCAGCATCCGCCGGCCGTCGGCGAGGAAGTAGAACAGGGCCACCGTCATCACGACGAGGCCGATCACGAGCTTGACGATCACGACCGGCGTCCGCGCGGCGATCGGCCCGATCCAGTCCTCGGCGAGGCGGCGCACCTCGGCGTTCACCGCCTCGGCGGTGATGTGCAGGCCCGTGGCGTTGTTCACCCCCTCGACGAGCCCGCCCAGGACGTTGGCGTCGAGTTTCAGCCCGTCGGGTGCACGGAGGATCGCGACGGCCTCGCCGCCGGCCCGCG